>Ga0207703_10000003_pt1 | contig 532213 bp, 457 predicted proteins | sample KBSSwiS12_FD_184304 | JGI IMG/M metagenome (GOLD analysis project Ga0207703, IMG submission 184304) | Switchgrass rhizosphere microbial communities from Kellogg Biological Station, Michigan, USA - KBS Switchgrass S1-2 (SPAdes) (version 2) | ecosystem: Host-associated > Plants > Roots >... | reverse complement strand
GGGGTGGTGGCCTCGGTCGGGGTGGTGCTCTCGGTCGCGGTGGTGGCCTCGGTCGGGGTGGTGGCCTCGGTCGGGGTGGTGCTCTCGGTCGGGGTGGTGGCCTCGGCGGTGACGTCCTCGCTCTCGCCGTCCTCGCTGTCGCCGCCGCCGAGGTAGGCCGCGACGACCTGCGGGTCCTGGCGGACCTCGGCCGGGGTGCCGCTGGCGACCTGGCGGCCGAAGACGAGCGCGACCACGCGGTCGCAGCTGCTCATAACGAGGTCGACGTCGTGCTCGACCAGCAGCACGCCCATGCCGCGGTCGTCGGCCAGGTGCCGGAGCAGGGTCTTCAGCTCGGCGCTCTCGGTCTGGCTCAGGCCGGCGGCCGGCTCGTCCAGGAGGAGGACGGCGGGCTCGGCGGCGATCGCGCGGGCGATCGCGACCAGCCGGCGGCGGCCGTAGGACAGCTCCGTCGGCATGCGGTCGAGGTCGTCCTGAAGGTCGAACAGCGCGATCGCGTCGAGCGCCGTGGCGCTGAAGCGCGGCCGGCGGGGCCAGAACAGGTCGGTCAGGTAGTGGCGCCAGGTCTGGCCTTCGGTGAAGACCAGCAGGTTCTCCGCGACGGTGAGGTCCTCGAACAGCTCGAGGGACTGGAAGGAGCGGGCGAGCCGCGCCTCGGCCCGCTGCCGCGCGGACAGGCGGGTGAGGTCGACGTTGCCGAGGTGGAGGCTGCCGGCGGAGCGGCGGACGAATCCGGTGATGGCGTCGATGGCGGTGGTCTTGCCGGCGCCGTTGGGTCCGATGAGTCCGACGACCTCGCCCGGCCGCACCTCGAGGGTCAGGTCGGAGAGCGCCTTGGTGTCCCCGAAGGTGACGGAGAGGCCTTCGGCCCGCAGGGTCGCGCCGGGGACGCGCCGTACCGGTGTGGAGCCGCCCGCCGACGTGGCGGCGGCGACGGCAGCCTTGTCCAGCACGGTCGTGCGCCGGCGACCGCCGTCCGGCCGCTTGGCGGCGCGGCGCACCGCGGTGCCGGCCTTGTCCAGCAACGGGGTCCAGCGGTGCACCTCGACGTGGACGATGCCGTTCTGCGCGAAGATCAGCATGAGGATGAGCAGGCCGCCGCCGATCGCGGGGAGATAGGTCTGGACGGAGCCGCCAAAGAGGTTGCCGATGTTGGTGCCGAGGCCACCGGGTTCCAGGACGCCGCCGAAGATGGGGCCGGCGACGTAGCCGACGCCACCGATGACGGCGAAGCCGAGGACGTTGACCGAGTCGAAGGCGTGGATGTTGCTGTAGACGATGGAGGTGTTGCGGAAGGTGAACAGGATGCCGCCGAGCGAGGCGATCATCGCGCCGAGGGAGAAGGCGTAGAGCTTGACCGCGGTGGTGTTGACCCCGGCGGCGGCGGCGGCGCGTTCGTTGGCTCGGACGGCGAGCAGGCGGCGGCCGGCTCGGCCGCGTCTGAGGTTGGCCACGATCAGGCCGCAGAGTACGAAGATGATGAACTCGAACAGTACGTAGTTGCGCGGGTGCATGATCGTGTCGAGCTTGAGGCCGAAGAGGGTGGTGAAGCCGATCTGGGTGCCGACGTCGCCGCCCGTGAGTGAGCCGCTGTTGAACAGCAGGGCCTCGGTGGCTACGCCGAGCGCGAGGGTGATGACGCCCAGGGTGGCGCCGCGGGTGCGCAGGGCGGGAAGGCCGACGATGATGCCGGGGGGCAGGGCGGCGAGGACGCCGATGACGAGGGCGGGTCCGAAGCCGAGGCCGGTGGAGGCGACGAGCCGGCCGGCGACCCAGGCGCCGAAGCCTGCGATCACCATCTGGGCGAGGGAGATCTGGCCGCCGTAGCCGGTGACGACAACGACGGACAGCGCGATGACGGCGATCGCGAGGGTGGTGGTGGCGCCGTCGACCCAGGACAGCGGGATGGTCTGCAGGAGCACGACCACGAGAACGATCGCGGGTACCAGCAGGGCCGGGCGGACCCGGCCGGTACCGACGGTCGGCAGGCGCAGCCGCTGGTGGGAGCGGTCGGGCAGCGCGCGGCCGCGCAGGGACATGACGATGAGGGTGAGGACGAAGGGCGCGGCCGAGCCCCAGTTGGCGCTCTGGATGTAGCGGGACGACAGCGTCTCGGCCGCCCCGATGGCCAGGCCCGCCGTCAGCGCGATCGGGAACGAGGCCATGTTGCCGACCACGGCGGCGGCCAGCGCCGGTACGAGCAGGAGGGTGAGCTGGGCGATCTGGAGTCCGGTGATCGGCGCGAGCAGGATCGCGGCGGTCCCGGCCAGGACGGAGCCGAGGGCCCAGTTCAGCATCGCGATGAGCTGGGGGGAGTAGCCGAGGTAGGAGGCGCTCAGCTCGTTCTCGGCAACGGCGGCCGTGGCGCGCCCGAACCCGGTGCGGGAGTAAAGGCCGGCCAGCACCAGGCTGATCAGGATGACGATCAGGAAGATCAGGAGCCGGTCCTCGCCGACGTTGATACCGGCGAAGTGCACCCGGTGGGTCGGCAGAGACGACTTGATGACCAGGCTCTCCTCCTTGTAGCGGAGGGAGAGCAGGCCCTGGATCAGGGCGAGGACGCCGAGGGTGCCGAGGATCCGGGCCAGCGGTGAGCTACCGCGTAGCGGTCGCATCACGAGCATCTGGACTAGGGCACCGATCGCGGCGCACAGGAGGATGCTGACGATGAACGCCGGGGTGAATGACCAATTGTGCTTTTCGTGTAACTCGTAGTAGGCATAGGCGCCTACTACTCCGATGGCGCCGTGGGCGAAGTTGATGACGCCCGAGCCCCGGTAGACGATCACGAGTCCCAGGGCGGCCAGTGCGTACAGTGCGCCGACGCAGATGCCCAGGATCGCGAACTGAATAAATATACTCATGTATTCCTCCGAAATCCGGACCCGAGCCCCGCGCGTGCACCGGTGCGTCTGCCACCGGAGCTGGCCCCTGGTGCGGACATTTCTAGGTGGTGATCCAGACCGCTTTCACGGTCAGGTATTCGTCGAGGGAGTGCTCGGACAGCTCGCTGCCCCATCCGCTCATGCGGTGGCCGCCAAAAGGCACGGCCGCGTCGAAGTAGCCGTAGCCGTTCACCCACACGACGCCGGTCCGCAGGGCGTGCGCGACCCGGTGGGCCCGGCTGAGGTTCTGGGTCCACAGGCCGCCGCCGAGGCCGTACTGGCTGGTGTTCGCCCGGGCGATCACCTCGTCGACGTCGTCGAACGGCAGCACGCTCGCGACCGGCCCGAAGATCTCCTCGGTCGCGATCCGCATGCCGTCGGCGACGTCCGCGAACACCGCCGGGCGCAGGAAGAATCCGGGCGAGTCCGGCCGCTGCCCCCCGGTTACCCGCCGGGCGCCCTCCTGGGCCCCGACCTCCAGGTAGCCACAGACCCGCTCCAGCTGGCGCTGGGAGACGATCGGCCCGATCTGGGTGCCCGGGTCGAGGCTGTCGCCCACCCGCAGCCCGTCCGCGAACGCGGCCAGCCGGGCGGTGAACTCCTCGTAGACCGGCCGCTGCACGAACACCCGGGTCCCCGCGCAGCACACCTGCCCGGTGTTCGCGAACACGCCCATCCCGGCGCCGGGGACCGCCCGGTCCAGGTCCGCGTCCGCGAACACGATGTCGGGGGACTTCCCGCCCAGCTCCAGGGAGAGCCGCTTGAGGTTGCCCGCCGCCGCGCGCACGATCGACTGCCCGACCGCCGTCGACCCGGTGAACGCGATCTTGTCGACGCCCGGGTGGTCGACCAGCGCCGCGCCCGCCTCCGCCCCGACCCCGGTCACCAGGTTCACCACCCCGGCCGGCAGGTCCAGCTCGGCCAGCAGCTCCACCAGCCGGATCGAGGACAGGCTCGCGTCTTCCGCCGGCTTGAGGATCATCGCGCAGCCCGTGGCCAGCACCGGCGCGATCTTCATGATCGCGGAGCCGAGCGGCCCGTTCCACGGGATGATCGCCCCGACCACGCCGACCGGTTCCCGCAGGGTGTAGGTGAACACCGACGGCGACACCGAGTTCGCCGTGGTCTCACCGTGGATCTTCGTGGCCCAGCCCGCGTAGTAGCGCAGGATCTGGGCCGGGTTGAACGATGAGCGCTGCCGGCTGACCGGCATACCCATGTCGATCGTGTCGAGATAGGACAGCTCGTCCGCGTGCGCGGCGACCCGGTCGGCCAGCGCCAGCAGCATGTCCTGGCGCTGGGCCGGGGTGAACGCCGCCCACGGCCCGGCCAGCGCCGCCCGCGCCGCGGTCACCGCCCGGTCCACGTCCACCGGCCCGCCCCGCGCGAACGACGTGATCACCGCGCCGGTCGAGGGGTTCACCGTCTCCAGCACCTCACCGGACGCGGCCTGCACCCACCGGCCCCCGATGAACAACCGACCCGGGCCTCGACCCAGGAACTCCGCCGCGACACCTGACTCCACGGCCACCGTCATGAACGTTCTCCCTTCACAGGGGTTAAGAGTGCCTGTTGACCGAGTCGGCGGGCCGCCTAAGGGGCGCGCCGGGGTCACTCAAAGGTGATGAGGCCTCGGACGTTGTGGCCGGAGTGCATGTCCGCATAGCCGTCGTTGATGTGGTCCAATGAATACCGTTTCGTGATCATCCCATCGAGGTCGATGCTTCCGGCCCTATAGAGCCGCCACATCTCGTCGAAGTCCCCGATGGGGTTGGTGAAACCGGCCAGATTGCCGACCAGGGATTTGCCGGAGAGCGCGAACGGGCTGAGCGGGAGCGCGACCGTCGTCTCCGCCAACGGCGTCACCGAGGTCATGACCAGCTTTCCGCCCTTGGCCACCAGTTCCGCCATCGAGCCGAGCCAGTCGCCGTGCATGACGCCCACGGTCACGATGACGACCTCGGCCAACGCGCCCCAGCTCAGCGAGGACAGCAGTGGGAGGGCCTCCTCGACCGTCGCCACGGCGTGGGTGGCGCCGAATCGCAGGGCCGCCTCCCGCTTGGACTCGACCGGGTCGACCGCGAGGATCGTGCTCGCGCCGGCGATGCGCGCGCCCTGGACGGCGGCGACACCGACGCCGCCCACGCCGATCACCACCACGCTGTCGCCCGGGGCCACCGCGCCGGCGCGGACCGCCGCGCCGAAGCCCGTGCTGACGCCGCAGCCCACCAGCGCGGCCGGCTCGAAGGGAATGTCGTCGGGGAGAGCGAACGCCTGCGCCTCACTGACCGTCGTGTACTCGCTGAACGTGCCGAGCTGGGTGAACGCGCCGATGCCGACGTCGCCCCGGTGGAAACGGAAGCGGTTGCCCGGCGCCGAGCTCGACATCGTGTACTGGCTGAGGTCGCACAGCCAGCCGCGACCCTTGGAGCAGTACCGGCACCGCCCGCAGGTCGGCATCGGGAAGGTGACCACGCGGTCGCCGGGGGCCAGGCGGGTGACACCCGGGCCGACCTCGACCACCTCGCCCGCGCCCTCATGGCCGCCGACGAGCGGCAGCGGCGCGCTGAAGTCGCCGGTCACGTTGTGGTCGTCGCTATGACAGAGGCCGGTGGCCCGGATCCGGATGAGGACCTCACCCTGAGTCGGCGGGGCCAGGTCGAGCTCCTCGACGGACCACTTTTCACCGACCCGCCACAGGACAGCGGCCTTGGTCTTCATCGACTGTTCTCCGTTCACCCGCCGGGGCGGGAGTGGGCTCTGGGGGAGGTTGGGACTGTGCGTGGCGGAAACATCGTCATCCGAGGTGGCCGGCGAGGGTTCCGGCGACCCCTCGGGCGCGCGCGCGAGGCACGGGGCGCCCGGCGCGGTTGCCCGCGCGAGACATCGTGTGACTTGCATCACCGTACTGTATAATTAGTATGCTAGACTCTCCCGCGCAAGCAGATGTGCAGTCAAGTTTCCGAGGCGCTCCGCTAGCCTCGTTCGGTGGGTATACCGCATTGCTCCGACCAGTCTGGAGTCCCTTTGTGACCGACGATCGATCGGCCGCCGAGCTTTATCGCCCGCGGATCAGCGGCCGGCTGGCTGAGCACAGCCCGTCCGGGTGGCGCCCGGGGAGATCTTCCGCCAGGGCTTCTCCGAGCCGGAGGCGGGCTCGGATCTGGCGTCGCCGCGGACCCGGGCCACCCGGCGCGGCGAGGTCTACGCGGTCGACGGGCAGAAGACCTGGTCGAGTTTCGCCCGCTACGCGCGGTGGTGCCGAGATCTTCTTCGACGGCGAGCGCTCGAGCTGTCCACCGAGTACGCCAAGACGCGCGTGCAGTTTGGCCGTCCTATCGGCTCGTACCAGCCTATTAAGCATAAACTCGCGTCGATGCCATCCAGACCCATGGCGGGATCGGTTTCACCTGGGAGCATCCGTGCCATCGTCACTTCAAGCGGGCCTGGCTCAACCAGTCCTGGCTGGGAGGCGAGGCGGCCCCGCACCTGACCGTAGCGGACCTGCTGACGGCGGAGCTCGGCCCGGGGGAGCTGGCGGGCGAAACGGTCGGCGCCGGTGTGGGGTGAGGGCCGGGTGAGCCAGGAGGCCATGCCAGTCGCTGTCCCGCCGACCATCCGGCCGTTGTTTCGATCACCGACGTTCGTCCTGACCGAGGAGCCCGCATGTCCCAGCCGTTCCTTCCCCGTGACGAGCGGGACGGGCGCAAGCTCGCTCAGCGGGTCGCCGAGCGGCTGGAAAACGAGATCATCGACCTCGGCTGGCCGGTGGGGCACGGCCTGGGATCCGAGCCGGAGCTCCTGGCCCGCCTCAAGGTCAGCCGGGCCGTCCTGCGCGAGGCCATCCGGATGCTCGAGCACCACGACGTGGCAACGATGCGCCGCGGCCCGAACGGCGGCCTGGTCATCAAGGAGCCCGCGCCGGACGCCGCCGTCCGGGCCAGCGCGCTCAACCTCGCCTTCATGAAGGCCAGCCCGCGGGACGTCTTCGAGGCCCGCTCGGTGCTGGAGCTGCGCTGCGTCGAGCTCGCCTCCCAGCGCATCGACGAGGAACGGATCGCCCAGCTGCGCAAGGTCCTCGCCGACGAGCAGGCGGCGCAGGAGCACGGGGACATCGGATCGCACGATCTCCACACGGCCATCGCCGAGGCCAGCGGCAATCCGGCATTCGTGCACTTCGTCCGGATCCTCACGCAGCTGAGTACGGGCCGCCGCGAGCGGTCGCACGCGGTCGCGGCCGAGGTTCGCGTCGCCCACACGAAGATCGCCGAAGCGGTGATCGCCGGCGACGCGGCGGTGGCCCGCCACCGGATGCAGACCCATCTCGCGGCTATCGGCGTCTGGATGTCGGGGGTCGAGGACGTCGACCCGACGCTGTCGTCGTGGCGGACGGCCGGCTCGCGGCGGGGCGAGCCGGCGGCCGCGGCGCCCAACAGCGCCGCGACCTGGGACGGCTGCTGATATGGCCGCCGCCGTGCTGGGCTAAGTCCGGGCGCCGGCGGACCGTCACCGGAGCCCGGCGGCGGGTCAGTTCCAGATGAGCGGCACGGTGGCCGGTGACCGGAAGGCGATGCCGCGCATGCGCGGCGGCTCGGCGTCGGGGTCGCGGCGCAGGTTCGGCATCCGCTCGAGGAGCCCCTCTAACGCGATCATGGTCTCCATTCGGGCCAGGTGCATGCCGAGGCAGAGGTGGACGCCGTGCCCGAAGGCGAGGTGCGGGGCGCGCCGGCCGGGCCGGAACACCTCGGGGTCGTCGTACACCCGCTCGTCCCGGTTCGCCGAGGCCAGACAGACGGCGATCGGCGACCCGGCGGGGATGGTGACCCCGTCCACCTCGGTGTCGGCCACGCACAGCCGGTAGAGGTACTGGGTCGGCGGCTCGATCCGCATCGTCTCCTCGATGGCGGCCCGGCGCAGTGCCTCGTCCGTCCTGGCCCGCGCCAACAGCTCGGGATCGGCGCTCAGGTAGGCGAACAGGCTGCCGATCGTGCGGGCCGTGGTCTCACCGCCGGCCGGGAGCAGGATCCGCAGGAACGAGACCACCTCCTCGTCGGTCAGGTAGGCGCCGTTGTCCATCGGGGTGTGGCACAGGACGCTGATGAAGTCGTCGCCCGGGTGGGCCCGCCGCTCGGTGATGTACTCCTGGAGCAGATGGGCGAGCTCGACCGAGCACCGCTGGGCGATCGCGAACTGGGTCCGGTAGAGCAGCAGGCCGGTCGCCAGGTTCTGGAAGGTGCGCAGCTTCTCCGGCGGCAGCCCGAGCATGTGGTGGATGACGGCGACCGGGTAGCGCAGGGCGAAGTCGGCCATCAGGTCGCCCCGGCCGGCCGCCAGCAGCCGGTCGGCCGACCGCTGGACCTCGGGCTCGATGAACTCGACCCGCCAGCGCTCGATCGCCTTGCGGCTGAACGCCTTGTGGATGACCGAGCGGTGGGCCCGGTGGTCGGGGTCGTCGATGTTGAGCAGGTTCCGCCCGTGGGTCTTGCCCACGGTGCTCGCGTAGATGGTGTTCGAGAATGCCTGGGCGTCCCGCATCACCTGGCTCGCCGCCGCGTAACCCAGGATCGTGTACGGCTGCCCCGAGCCGTAGGCGCCCACGGTCGAGGAGGCCAGGCCGAGACGCTCGGTCAGGAGATCGCCCCGGTGGACCTCCCCCCGGGCCCGCAGCTCGGTGTAGACGGGGTGCGGGTCACTGAGGTCGGACCCCATGTCCTTCTCGAACGCGGCCACCAGGTCCAGGGAGTCGAGGTCGGCTGAGTCGTCGGCGCTGCGCAGGTCGTGGGCTGTCATCGCGCTGCTTCCCTCCGGGTCTAGGCGGCCGCGGCCGGGCCGCCGCCGGCCGGGTAGTGGACGGCCTTGGTCTCGAGGAACATCTCCAGCCCGGGCCGGCCGTTCTCCCGGCCGATCCCCGACTGCTTGAAGCCGCCGAAGGGGACACCCGGGTCGAGGCCGAAGCCGTTCACGCTCATCACCCCGGCCCGGATGTGCCGGGCCACCCGCTCGCCCCGCTCGGTGTCCGCGCTGAAGACGGCGCCGGCGAGACCGAACGGGGTGTCGTTCGCCATCCGGACAGCCTCGTCCTCGGTGTCGTACGGGATGACCGCGTAGACGGGTCCGAAGACCTCCTCCCGGGCGACGCGGGACGTGTTGTCGACGCCGGTGAGGATGGTGGGCTCGACGTAGAAGCCCCGCTCGAACGCGGCCGGGCGGCCGCCGCCGGTGACGGCCCGGGCCCCCGCGCCGAGGGCGGAGCCGATCAGGTCCAGCGCGTGGTCCGCGCCCACCCGGTTGACCAGCGGGCCGAGCAGGGTCTTCGGGTCGGTCGGGTCGCCGAAGGGCACCGCCTCCAGGCCGGCGGCGAACGCCTCGACGATCTCGTCGTGGCGGGAGCGGGGCACCAGGATCCGGGACAGCAGCGCGCAGGCCTGCCCGGTCATGAGCGTCGTGCCGGTCAGGAGCTGGCGGGTGGCGACGGCCACGTCAACGTCGTCGAGCACGATCCCGGCGGACTTGCCGCCTAGCTCGAGGCTGACCCGGGCCAGCCGGCCGGCGCAGGACGCCATGATGGCCTTGCCGGCGGCGGTGGAGCCGGTGAAGGCCACCATGTCCACCTCGGGGTGTTCGACGAGGTGGCGCCCGGCGTCCCGGCCGGCGGGCAGGATGTTGACCACCCCGGCCGGGACGCCGGCCGCGTGCAGGGCCTCGGCCAGCACTGTCGCCTCGATCGCCGTCTCCGGGCTGGGCTTGGCGACCACGGTGCAGCCGGCGACGAGCGCGGGCAGGAGCTTGGTCAGCGTCAGGTAGAGCTGGCCGTTCCAAGGCGCGATGGCCGCGACCACGCCGACCGGCTCGTGGATCAGCCTTGCCGGCTTGCCGGGGCCGGCCCGGCCGCCGACCCCGACGACGACCTCCTCCAGCCCGAAGTCCTTGATCGTGCGGGTGAGGTCGTCGAGGATGCCGGTCGCGCCGGCCCCGAAGGCGCCGGCCACGGTGACCGGGGTGCCACAGACCGCGGTGAAGGCCGGCGCCAGCTCGGCCGCCCACCGCCGGTGCACCTCGTCCATCGCCGTGCTCAGCACGGCCAGGCGCTCCTGGGGCGTCCGCCACCGCCAGTCGGAGGTCTCGAACGCGCGCCGCGCCGCGGCCACCGCTCGGTCGACGTCGGCCGTCGTGGCGTCGGCCACCCGCAGGGCGGGTTCCTCGGTCGCCGGGTTGTCGATCGTGATCGTCGGCCCCCCCGGCCGGAGCCAGTCGCCGTCGACGAGCGCGCGGTCGATGGTCGCTACGTCCATCGGATACTCCTTAACCGTTGTCAGTCAGCCGTTGCCGGGTACGGGCTCGGCCTCACTCGCCGCGCGGGCCGCCTCGGCCCGGATGAAGTCGGCCGCCCGCTCGGCGATCATGACTGTGGGTGCGTTGGTGTGCCCGCTGACCAGCGTCGGCATGACGGACGCGTCGACGACGCGCAGGCCCTCCACACCGCGCACGCGCAGCCGGGGGTCGACGACAGCCTCGTCCCCGACGCCCATCCGGCAGGTGCCGATCGGGTGCTCGCCGCGCCAGCTGTGGGTCCGGAAGTAGGTCTCCCAGTCCTCGTCGGTGACCACCGACGGGCCCGGCAGGATCTCCTCCATCACGTACGGCCGCAGCGCGTCGGCGCCGAAGACGTCCCGGGTGCGGCGGCAGACCGCGGTGAGGTCGGCGATGTCCCGGTGGTCGGACAGCAGCTCGAGTGCCACCACGGGCTTGGCATCCGGGTCGGCCGAGCGCAGCGACACCCGGCCCCGGGCCCTGGGGTGGCTGACCGAGGGCAGGGACATGACGGAGGAGACCTTCATCGGGCGCAGCTCGTGGACGTCGTGGCGGTACTGGACGCCCTCGCCGGCGTCCTTGGCCGGGGCGTCCCCGGACATGCCCAGCGGCCCGAAGATGACCTCGAAGTCCGGGCGGTGGTCGCGGCGGCCGTCCAGCGTGCCGAAGATGAGGGCGTGCGCGGCGGTCACCGTCACCGCGCCCCGGCCGCGCAGGACGAAGTCGAATCCGTGGCGCACGACGCCCGTCGGGGTCAGCTCCCGGTTGATGGTCCGCACGTTGACGCCGTAGATCATGGTGGCGTAGATGTGCTCCTGGAGGTTCTCCCCGACCGCGGGAAGGTCGACGAGGACGGGCACGCCGTGCTCCTTGAGCGCGGCGGCCGGGCCCACGCCGGAGAGCATCAGGAGCTTCGGCGACGCCAGCGCGCCCGTGCAGAGCAGGACCTCACGCCGGGCGCCGACCCGTTTCGTCGCGCCGCGGTGGGTGAACTCGACGCCGGTCGCCCGGCCGTCCTCGATCAGGATACGGCTCACCGTGGCCCCGGTGAGGACGGTCAGGTTGCGCCGCCGCCGGGCCGGCGCCAGGTAGGCCCGGGCCGTGCTGTTGCGCCAGCCGCGGCGTTGGGAGAGCTGGGAGTAGCCGACCCCGACCTGTTCGGCGCCGTTGTAGTCCGGGGTGAACGGGAAGCCCTCCTGCTGGGCGGCCTCGACGAACGCGTCGGTCAGCCGGTGGGAGACCCGGGTGTAGGAGACGGATTGCGGCCCGCTGCCGCCGCGCAGCCGCGAGGGACCGCCCTCGAACCGCTCGGCCTTGCGGAAGCTGGGCAGGACCTCGTCGAACGACCAGCCCTCGCAGCCCAGGCTGGCCCACTCGTCGTAGTCGTCCGGGTGGCCCCGGGTCCAGACCTGGCCGTTGATCGAGCTGGAGCCGCCCAGGACCTTGCCGCCGCCCCAGTGCTCGACGATCCCGTTGCGCGAGGCGTCCGGCTCGGCGGTGTACTGCCAGTTGTACTTGTCGGCGTCGAGCTGGGGGAAGCCGGCCGGGACGCGGATGAACGGGCTGCGGTCCTCACCGCCCGCCTCCAGGAGCAGGACCCGGTGGTGGGCGTCCTCGCTCAGCCGGTTGGCCAGAACGCAGCCGGCCGACCCGCCGCCGATCACGATGAAGTCCCAAGTCCGGGTCTCTACACTCATGGCTGGTCGCCTCCGCTGTGGGGTGGCCGGCCCGGGCGGCAACGGCGCCGCGGCGAAGCCGATTGCATACGGTATACCGCATTCAGTTCGGACGTGTCCGGCTGGTTCCCTCGGGTGGGGCCGGCCCGGGGGACCTCGCCGGATCCGGCGGGCCGCACGCCCGTTCGGGGGGTGCGGCCCGCCGGGGGCGAGGCGTCAGCTGCTGTGCAGGACCGCGGCGACGTTGATCGCCTTGCCGTCGAACAGCGGGTCGTACCCGCCGTTGTTGATCTTCCACGCGAAGTTGGACGTGGCGAACACCCGGGGGAACTGGGTGCCGGTCGGCGGCTTGCTGTAGTCCAGCGGCTGCGCGAGCCCCTGCACGTCGATGTTGGACGCCTTGCCCAGGGCGGCGAGCAGGCTCGGGCCGGTGGTGGCGCCCGCCGGGCCGGCCACGTTCTTGACGATCTGGACGCCGGCCCAGGCCAGGTAGGACGACACGGACCGCTCGGCCTTCGGCCGGTACTTGGTCATGTCGGCCCAGAACAGCGGGGTCGACGTCGCGCTCGGCTGCTGGACGCTGCTGTTGACGATCACGCCGTTGGCGGCCACCCCGAGCGCCTTGACCAGCGCCGACGGGAAGGCCACGGCGGCCGTGTAGACGGGCAGGGTCGGCTTGGCGCTCTGCCGGACGGCTCCGACGATCTTGGCGATCGCGGTCGGCTGCTCCGCGACCAGCAGGCAGTCGACACCGGAGGTCACGACCTGGGAGACCGGCGAGGAGAAGTCCGGCGAGGTGCCCGCGGCCTTGACGGTCGTCGCGATCGTCACCCCGGCGGCCCTGGCACCCCGAGTGATCGCGGCGGAGGACTCGTTGGTCGCCGCGGCGACGTCCTGGATGATGCCGGCCTTCTTGCAGCCGGTCTTGCCGGCGGTGAAGCCGATGCCGCCGTAGTCCAGCGGGTTGCCGCCCGAGATCGGGAAGGACACCGTGCTGGTGAAGTCCGGCGTGGTCAGCGGGGTTGCCCCGACGGCCGGGATCTTGGCCGCCTGGAGCAGCGGGAGGATCGAGGCCGAGTAGAGCTCGGTGGTCATGATGACGCCGGAGTACTTCTTCTGGACCGCGGTGCGGGCGCAGGTGCCGGCCACGTTCGGGTCGCCCTGGTCGTTGCAGGCGTCGATCTGGATCTTGTGCCCGTTGACGCCGCCGGCGGCGTTGATCGACTCGGCGGCGGCGCGGGCGCCGTCCTCGATCTCCGGGAACGAGAAGGCGGCCGCCTGGAGCTGGCTCACCACCAGGAGTTTGATCGTTCCTTTGGTGCCGCCACCCGACGAGCTCGTGCCCCCGGAACCGCTGCTTCCGCAACCGGCGGCGGCGATCAGGGCGCCGGCCGCGGCTAGCCCCATCACTGACCGTGCAAGTCTCATCCGTGCTCCTCGTGGTTTGGTCGGGCCGTGTAAATGGGTGGTCAGGCCAGATCGCGGCGGGCCGCGGTGTACCGCCGGTGGGCGGCGGCCCGGCTCCCGGCCCGCCGGTGGGCGGGCCGGGAACCGGGCTGGTGTGGGCGGGCTAGCCCTCCAGGACGGAGGAGATGTCCTGCGCCTTGCCGCCGAACAGCGGCTCGTACTTCCCGTTGTTGAGCTTCCAGGCGAAGATCGACGTGTTGAAGATCCGGGCGAAGTCCTTGCTCTTCTGCGGCTGGCTGAAGTTCAGCGTCTGGGCCACGCCCTCGACGGTGACGGAGCTGGCCTTGTTCAGCGCGGCGGTGAGCTCCGGCCCGGTCACGGCCTTGGCCGGCCCGGCGGCGGCCTTGGCGATCTGGACGGCCGCCCACGCCTGGTAGGACGCGGTCGAGCGGGCGGCGCTGGGCCGGTACTTGGTCATGTCCGACCAGAACTGGGGCGTGACGGTCGCGCTCGGGAGCTGGACGCTCTCGTCCACGATCACGCCGTTGGCGGCCGGGCCGAGCGCCTTGACCAGCGGCGGCGGGAGCGCGACGGCGGCCGTGTAGATAGGCATGGCCGGCTTGGCGCTCTGGCGGACGGTGCCCACGAGCTTGGCCACGGCGGTGGGCGGCTCGGCGACCAGCAGGCAGTCCGCGCCGGAGGAGACGATCTGGGAGACAGCCGAGGAGAAGTCGGCCGAGGTCGAGGCGCCGCGGACGGTGGCCTTGATGGTCAGTCCGGCCGCGCGGGCGCCGCGGGTCATCGCGGCGGTGGACTGGTCGACCGCGGCTTGGGTGTCACGGATGATGCTGGCCGTCTTGCAGCCGGTCTTGCCGGCGCTGAAGCCGATGCCGCCGTAGTCGACCGGGTTGCCCCCGGAGAGCGGGAACGACTCCGGGCTGGTGAAGTCCGGCGCGGTGAGCGGGACGTTCCCCACGGCCGGGATCTTGGCCGCCTCGAGCAGCGGGAGGACCGAGGCCGAGTAGAGCTCGACGGTCATGATGACGCCGGAGTACTTCTTCTGGACCGCTGTGCGGGCGCAGGTGCCGGCCACGTTCGGGTCGCCCTGGTCGTTGCAGGCGTCGATCTGGATCTTGTGCCCGTTGACGCCGCCGGCGGCGTTGATCGACTCGGCGGCCGCGCGGGCGCCGTCCTCTATCTCCGGGAACGCGAAGCTGGCGGCCTGTAACTGGCTCACCACCAGTAACTTGATCGGTGCGTTACCGCTGCCCGATGAACTGCTGCCCCCCGAGCCGCCGCTGCTTCCGCAACCGGCGGCGGCGATCAGGGCGCTGGCCACGGCTAGCCCCACCGCTGGCCGCAAGATCCTCATGTGCGCTCCTTCAAGCTAACCTTGCCAACGCGCCCATTGTGGGCTGCGTCACGGGGATAGTAGTATCCTTGACTGCGGGGAGTACAGCCCACCAACGGATCCGCTCGCAAGTTTGCCCGGGACGGCCCTCCCGGGCTCGGGGCGATGGGCCGCCGTCGCAGCTTTGCGTGACTGGCGAGCTCGTGGCCCGGGTAGGCCGCCACCGGCTCGGCTCTCCCCGCCGGGGAGCGGCTCGGGTGGAATCGGCGTGAGGGGGCTGTCATTGCGGCGCACCTGGTCTGGTAGAGTATACTGTACGTACGGCGGCGGATCGTGGGAGGGACGGCGCGTCGCGCTGAGCGAGGGCCAGGTCGGCTGGATGCCGTTCTTCTACGAGCGGATGGACAGCGCCTGGCGGCGGGCCGAGCTGTACGACGCCGGCATTCGCGAGGTCCTGCCGGAGCCGCCGAGCAGCTATGCCAAGGGCCACATCTACGGTTGCATCTTCGACGACCGGGCCGGTCTGCGCGAGCGAGATGTGATCGGGATGGACCAGATCCTAATCGAGATCGACTTCCCGCACGCGGACAGCACGTTCCCGCACTCGGGAAAGGTGATCTCCGACCTGACCGCCGCGGCCGGGCTGAGCGAGGAGGAGGTTCGGCTGCTGGTGCGCGGGGCCGCCATCGAGTGCTACGGGCTGGAACGGTTCGGTATCACCGCCTAGTTCACCGCCCTGGCCGGCCGGCCCGTCCCGACGGGCCGGCCGGCCAGGGCGGGTCAGTCCTCGAGGAGGCTGAACGCGCCCTGTACCGGGTCGATGCCGTAGGGCATCACGGCCACCACCGGCACCGTGACCCCGGCCGCCGCGAACGTGGCGAGGCCCCGGCGGCACTCGGCCGGCGTCCCGTGCACGACCAGCTCGTCGATGACGGAGTCGGGCACGGCGGCGGCGGCCGCCGCGCGGTCGCCGGCCTCCCATGCCTTCCACATGTCGCTCAGCGCCTCGCCGCGGCCGAGCCAGCGCTGGAACTCGGCGTAGCCGGGCACGGACAGGTAGCGGGCGACCAGGGGCCGGACCGACCGGCGGACCTCGTCGGCGTCCGGGTTGGGACAGACCATGATTCGGTCGACGACCGGTCCGGCGCCGCCCGCGGCGGCGTACTCGGCGGTGACCGTCCGCACGTCGTTCGCCGACAGCCAGTTGATCATTATGCCGTCGGCCGCCCGCGCGGCCAGTCTGATCATCCCCTGCCGCAGGGCGGCCAGCACCAGCAGGGGCGGGGTGGCCGGCGGCCGGTCGAGGCGCAGGCCACGCACCGTCAGGGTCTCGCCGGCCACGTCGACCCGCTCCCCGCGCAGCGCCGGGCGCAGCACCCGCAGCACCTCGGCCGCCCGCTGGTACGGGCGCCCGGGGTCGATGGAGTTCCAGTTGCGGACGAAGACCGCGGACGAGGTGCCGACGCCGATCATCACGCGGCCGGGAGCCGCCTCGGCCAGCGCGGCGGCGGACTGTGCCAGCAGCGCCGGCCCGCGGGTGAACACCGACGCGATGCCCGTCCCGAGGCGCAGGCGGGGCTCCCACGCGGCCGCGAGGACCAGCGGGGTGAAGGCGTCGGTGCCCGCGGCCTCCGTCGTCCAGACATCCGTGTACCCCACGTCGGCCAGCCGCCGGAACAGGTCCTGGTGCTCCGGCAGCGGCAGCGGCAGCGGGATCGTCAGCCCGAGCCGGTCGAGCTTCGGCTCCGGCAGGTCGTCCGCTTGGGTTGCCCCAAACCTCTGGCTTCCATCCATGGAAGTAGAGTATACTTTACCTCGCGTCGATTATCGAGAACCGGTAAACGAGAAACTGACTGTCCAGGAACTCCGTGGGGCCCGCCCGAATCCGCCGCCGACGGCCCGCGGGGCGGTCGCGCACGCGAGGAGCGGGAGTTGACGGTGACGACGTCTAGTCCGGATCAGGCGCTTGTGGCTGCCGCCGCGACAGGGTACGCGGACACGATCCGCGCCGCCGTCCGCTCGTGGGTGGAGGCCCATGTCCCGGCGGACTGGCTGGGGCCCGGGCGCTGGGCCGGGACGGCGCGGCGCCGGCGACACATCCCCTGGCAGGACATCCGGCGCCGCCGCTGAGCCAGCCCACCGGAGCGCGGGAAAACAGGATCTTCAGGAGGACAACGATGGAAGCCGTGAGCGTCACGGGTCCCTGGACGACCCTCGAGGTCGAGGTGTCGGGCCACGTTCTCGTCATCACGCTGAACCGTCCCGACCGTCTCAACGCGCTGTCGCCGACGATGCAGGGGGAGCTGCGGGACGTCTGGCGGGCGTTCGACGCCGACCCGAGCCTGCGGGTGGCGGTGCTCACCGGCGCGGGGGAGCGGGCCTTCTGCTCCGGGGCCGACGTCTCCACCGTCTCGGACACCTCACGCCGGCGGACCAGCGACTACGACAAGGAGAACCTGTTCACCCCGATCCAGGCCGGGGTGTCGAAACCGACGATCTGCGCGGTGAACGGCGTCTGCGCCGGGGCCGGCCTGCACTTCGTCAGCGACGCCGACTTCGCGATCGCCGCCGACACGGCGACGTTCACCGACCCGCACGTGAACGTCGGCCAGGTCTCGGCGCTGGAGCCCATCGGGCTGTCCCGGCGGGTGCCGCTCGGGTCGGTGATGCGGATGGTGCTGCTTGGCCGGGCCGAGCGGCTGCCCGCGGCGCGGGCCCTGGAGATCGGCCTGGTGACCGAGGTCGTCCCGGCCGCGCAGCTGCGGGCCCGGGCGCTGGAACTGGCCGCCGCGGTGGCCGAGGGCAGCCCGGCCGCGGTGGCGGTGAGCCGCCAGGCGATCTACGAGTCGCTGTCCATGCCGCTGCACGAGGGGCTGCGCCGCGGCTTCGTCCTGCTCCGGGCCCACGCCGACCACCATCCCGACGCGCAGGAGGGTCCCCAGGCGTTCTTCGAGCGCCGCGCGCCGCGGTGGACGGTCGGCGACGAGGACGGAACCTGACGGCGCCGGGCATCCTGCCCGGCGCCCCCCACCACCGACCCGAACCGCTCCAGCCGACACACGGGAGTCATCACATGGTCCTGTTCGCCGTCCCTGACGAGATCCGACCGCTACGCAACCGGCTCGCGGACTTCCTGGAGAAACACGTCTACCCGGCGGAACCGGTGCTCATGGGCGGCGGGGACGAGGGGCGGGCCGTCCTGCGTGAGCTGGAGGCCAAGGCCAAGGCCGAGGGGCTGTGGGCGCTGGGCCACCCGGCGCACCTCGGCGGCGGCGGCCTGTCGATGCTCGACTACGCCTACGTCAACGAGGTGATCGGCCGGTCCGAGCCGGCGACCCAGGTCTTCGGGACTACGACCCTGCAGACCGTGCTGATGCTGGAGACCGCCTGCACCCAGGAGCAGCGGGAGCGGTGGGTCCTGCCCTCGGTGGCCGGCGACCTGCGGCTGGCCTTCGCCATGACCGAGCCCGGCGTCAGCAGCTCGGACCCCACCCAGTTCCAGACCTCGGCCCGGCTCGAGGGCGACGAGTGGGTCATCACCGGCCGGAAGTGGTTCATCAGCGCGGCCGACCGCTCCGCCGCGACCATCGTCATGGCCCGCACGGAGCCCGACGCCCCCCAGCACCAGGCCTTCAGCATGATCATCGTGCCGCGCGAGACACCGGGCTTCCACATCGTGCGCGATGTCGAGGTGATGGGCATGCACGGCGTGATGTCGGGACACTTCGAGATCGAGTTCGACGAGGCTCGGGTGCCCGCCTCGAGCATCCTCGGCGGGCGGGGCGAGGGCTTCACCCTGGCCCAGCGGCGCCTGGGGCCGGGGCGGATCTACCACTGCATGCGCTGGCTCGGCACGTCCCAGCGGGCCTTCGACCTGCTCTGCCGCCGGGCCAACGAGCGGGTTCTTCGCGGCCGCCCGCTGGCCGACCGGCAGCTGATCCAGAAGTTCGTCTTCGACTCCTACCAGGAGATCAAGGCCAGCCGGCTAGTGGTGCTGGACGCCGCGGCCAAGGTCGACGCCGGCGAGCAGGCGCGGGTCGAGCTGAGCTCGGTGAAGGTGTCGTGCGCCCAGACCGTGGCCAACGTCGTCGACCGGGCGATGCAGGTTTACGGGGCCGAGGGGATGTCGAACCTGACCCCGCTGGAGTCGATGTACCGGGAGGCCCGCTTCGGCCGCATCGTCGACGGCCCGGACGAGGCCCACATCGAGCGGGTGGCCAGGCGGATCCTCAAGGACTACCGCGAGGGCGACGGGTGGGACTTCGGTGAGCACTGATCTGGCGGCGGGCGCGGCGGGCGCCGAGGTCGACCGGGACGCGCTGACCGAGGCCCTGCGGGCCTCGGTCGACTCCGCGCTTACCGTCAGCGACGTCGTGACGATCTCGATCGGCGCGTCGAACCGCATGTACCGGGTCGAGACCAGCGCCGGCCGGTTCATCCTGCGGGTGCCGCCGGTGCACCTGACCTCGCCCAGCGCGCACGACATGGGCCGGGAGTTCCGCGTCCTGCGGGCGCTGGACACCACCGCCGTCCCGCACCCGCGGGCGGTCGCGCTCTGCGAGGACACCGCCGTGTTCGGCAGCCGCTTCCTGGTGATGGAGCTCGTCGACGGCTTCAACATCACGGCCACCTCGGACGGCCCGGTCGCGCTGAGCCCCGAGCAGCGGACGGCGGCCGCCTACGCCGCCGTCGACGCGTTGGCCGATCTGGGGAACGTCGACTGGGAGGCCGCCGGCCTGGCCGGCTTCGGGCGGCCGGCCGGTTTCCTCGACCGCCAGGTGGACCGCTGGCGGGGCCAGCTCGAGAGCTACCGGGTCCGGGACCTGCCCGGCCTCGACGAGCTGTCCGACTGGCTGGTGGCCAACCGGCCGACGGGTTCCGCCGCCGGCGGGCCGGCCATCATGCACGGCGACTACACGTTCGCGAACGTCATGTTCCGCCCGGGCCAGCCGCCGGCGGTGGCCGCGATCGTCGACTGGGAGCAGTCGACGATTGGCGACCCGCTGGTCGACCTCGGCTGGTTCGTCGGGCTGTGGACGCACGCCGACGAGGTGCCGGCGACGACCCCGCCCGGCGGGCGCTGGGTGACCCAGTTGCCCGGGATGCCGACCCGGCGCGAGGTGGTCGCGCGCTACCGGGAGCGGTCCGGCCGCGACACGTCGGCGGTCGCCTTCTACCAGGCCCTCGCGCTGTTCAAGCTGGCCGTGGTACTGGAGGGGAACTACGTGAAGTTCCTGCGCAAGGGCAGCCGCAACAAGCACCACGAGGAGTTCGAGTGGATGGTGCCCGCGCTGCTGTCCACCGCCCTCGCCGCGACCCGCGGCGAACGGTAGCCCACCCGGTGGCCTGACCGGGCGTGCCTGGTCAGGCCACCGGACCGTAAGGCGAGCCGTCCCGCGCCGGGCCCGCCACGTCGTGTCGGAGAACACCCGGGCCCGGGCGCTGGCCGACGCGCTGGCCGGCGGCAACCTGTCGCCGGCCGGGGCGATCATGGTCAACATTTGATCGCGGAGCGGTATTGATCACGGAACGTGGCCGTCCGCTTCTCCGTTGTACGGGTGACGCTCACCGTGAGGAGCCGCCCGTGGATCTGGAGTCCCGAGTTACCCCGTTCGGTCCGCCGTCCGTTCCCATCCAGTCACAGATTGATGCATCTTCGTCGCCCGAGCCTCGCCCGCCGGCCGACGGCGGCGACGGCGGGGGCCGGGCTGACCGCTGGCGGCACGACCTCGAGGCCTCCCTGGTCGTCTTCCTGGTCGCGCTCCCGTTGTCGCTGGGCATCGCCGTCGCGTCGGGCGCGCCGGTCGCCGCCGGGATCATCGCCGCCGTCGTCGGTGGGGTGGTCGCCGGCGCTCTCGGTGGCGTGCCGCTGCAGGTGTCCGGACCGGCCGCCGGCCTGATCGCGGTCGTCGCCGAGATCATCGCCACGCACGGCTGGCGGGTGGCCTGCTTCGTGACGGCCGCCGCCGGGGTGCTGCAGATCCTGTTCGGGCTCAGCCGGGTGGCCCGGGCCACGCTCGCGATCTCCCCGGCGGTCGTCCACGGGATGCTGGCCGGCATCGGCCTGACCATCGTCATCGGGCAGAGCCACGTGGTGCTGGGCAGGCGCGCCGGCTCGTCCGCGTTGGGCAACCTGGCCGACCTGCCGGGCGAGATCGTCGCGCTGCGCATGCCGGCGGCGGCCGCGGTCGGGCTGGCCACGATCGCGCTCACCCTGCTCTGGCCTTTGCTGCCAAAGCTGGGAAAGGCCGTGCCGGCGCCGCTGGCCTCGGTCGCGCTGATCACGCTGGTCGCGCTGCCGGTGGACGTGCCCCGGGTCGATCTGCCGGGCAACATCACCCAGTCCCTCACCCTACCCGAGCTGCCGTCCGCCCAGTGGGCGGCGGTCGCCGTCGCGATCGTCACCATCGCCGTGGTGGCCAGCATCGAGTCGCTGCTGTCCGCCGTCGCGGTGGGCAGCATGCACGACGGGCCCCGGGGCAACCTCGACCGTGAGCTGCTCGGCCAGGGCGCGGCGAACGCGGCTTCGGGCCTGCTCGGCGGGCTGCCGGTCACCGGCGTGATTGTCCGGAGCTCCACCAACGTCCGGGCCGGCGCCCGTACCCGGGCCTCGGCGATCATGCACGGTGCCTGGATGGCGCTGTTCGCGCTGGCGCTGGCCCCGATCGCCGGTCGGATCCCATTGGCCGCGCTGGCCGGCCTGCTCGTCGTGATCGGCGCGCGCCTGGTCTCCACGGCCCACATCAGGACCACGGCCCGCCACCGGGAGCTGGTCATCTACACGGTGACGGCGCTTGGCGTCGTCGCGCTCAACCTTCTCGAGGGCGTCCTGCTCGGCCTCGGGGTGGCGCTGCTGTTGGCGCTGCGCCGGGCGGTCGTCGCGCCCGTCCACGTCCACCCGCCGGCCAGCGCCGGCGGCCCCTGGCGGGTCGTGGTCGAGGGCACCTTGACCTTCCTGTCGCTGCCGCGGCTGTCGCGGCGGCTGGCCGAGCCGCCGCCCGGCGGCCCCGTCCGCCTCGAGCTGCTCGTCGACTACCTCGACCACGCCGCCTACGAGATGCTGGAGGACTGGGTCCGGCTGCGCCGCCGGGACGGCGCCTCGGTCGTCGTGGACGAGATAGGGCCGCCGGTGCTCAGCCGCATCCGGGACGGGAAGGCGCCCGCGCGCCGCCTGCGGGCCCGCTCCCGGCCGCCGCGCTGGCTCGCGCCGTGGTCGGAGTGGCAGTCGGACTGGCGGGACGGGCCCGGACCCGGGCCTGGCCGGCGCCATCTGCTGGCCGGCGTCCGGGACTTCCACCACCACACCGCGCCGCTGATCGCCGACGTCTTCGAGGACCTGGGGGCGGGGCAGCGGCCCTCGACGCTGTTCATCACCTGCAGCGACTCACGGGTCGTCCCCAACATCATTACCAGCAGTGGGCCCGGGGACCTGTTCACCGTCCGCTCGGTCGGCGGGTTCGTGCCCGGGCCGGACGCGGTCGGCGACTCGACGCTGGCCGCGATCGAGTACGCGGTGGCCGTGCTCGAGGTGCGCACGATCGTTGTGTGCGGGCACTCGGGCTGCGGGGCGATGCGGGCTCTGCTCGGCGAGGGCGGTGGGCCGCGGCTGCCGAACCTGACGCGCTGGCTGCGCCACGGCGAGGGCCTGTTGCCGGAAACCGGCGACGGGGGCCGCCCTGAGCGGCCCGCGGACGGGGCGGACGGGCCGGACGGGCTGACCGACGCCGACCGGCTCGGTCAGGCGAGCGTCGCCCGCCAGCTCGAGAACCTCCGTCGGCTCGAGCCGGTGCGGGAGGCCGAGGCAGCCGACCGGCTCCACCTGGTCGGCATGTGGTTCGACATCGGCGCCGCCCGCGCCGCGATCCTCGACGAGGCCACCGGCCGGTTCTCACACGACGTTTCCGCGGACGTTCGCGCCGACGTCCCGGCCGGTGCTCCCGCCGGCGCCGCGCCCGAGCGGTCCGTGCCTGGCGCGGCGGCGGTCAAAGCCTGAGGGTCCTGTTACCCGCGGCTGGCTAGACCCGGGCGACCGGCAGCTCGGTGAGCTGGTTGATGAAGTTCGACCATCCCCGCTTGGGCGCGCCGTTCAGCCGCAGGTGGAGCCCGGCCGCCCGCAACTCCTCCCAGAGAATCTTGACCTCGAGTTTCGCGAGGTGCGCACCAAGGCAGCGGTGGATTCCGCTCCCGAACGCCAGGGTCTGCGTCTCCGACCGCCACGGATTGAAGCGATTCGGCTCGGAGAACACCGCCGGATCACGGTTCGCGGCGACGTAGTACAACACCAGGATGTCCCGCTCGCGGATCTGCTGGCCGAGGAATTCCACATCGCGGACCGCCGTGCGGGCCATCTCCATCGGCGGGCTGATGAGGCGGAAGTACTCGTCCACGGCCCGGCCGATCATCCCCTCGGCCAGGGCGCGATCGGTGAGTTCGCGTGTCTCGGCGTCCTCCAGGTACATGCGCATGGACTGCCCGATCGCTGTGTGGGTGGTCTCGAACCCCGCCCCCATAATCAGCAGCATCCACTGGAGGAACTCGGCGTCGTTGATCTCACCTCGTTCCACGCAGCCGTTCAGAACCGTGCACATGTCGTCGGCGGGGTGCGCGCGCTTTATCTCCCGGATCTGTTCGGCGTAGGCCGCGATCTCGAGCTGCGTCGCGATCGCGTTCGCCAGCGTGCCCTCGCCCTCGGCCAGACCCTCGGTCCGCTGGCCGGCCGCGAAGAGCTCGATTGTCCAGTCGACGATCCGCTTGCGGTCCTCACGAGGACAACCCAGAATCCTCGCGATGACGTAGGCGGGAATCGTCCGGGCGAACTCCTCCACATAGTCGAACTCGTCCCGGTCGGCGACGTTCGCTATGGCGTCCCGGACGATCTCGCGGATCCAGGGCTCGAAGTTGGCCACGACCCGGGGTCCGAACCCCTTTGCCGCGACCCGCCGCAGGCGGGTGTGGCGGGGCGGGTCGGTAAACATGATGTTGTCCTCGCTGGGCCCCTCGACCGGGCCGTCCATCATCAGCGGGTACGCCACCCCCCGGGTGGAGGTGAACGTCGCCGGGTCCTTCTCGACCGCGACGATGTCCGCGTAGCGGGTGACCGCCCAGAAGCCACCGTTCACCGCGGCGAGCGTTGTGGGTTGCCAGTACAGGCCGGGCCGGCGCTGGATCTCCGCGAACGCCGCGTGTGGGACGTCGTCCACGAACGTCGCAGGGTCAGAGAGGTCCGGAATCACGAGCGCCGCGTCCTCGGCGGTCGACAAGGCCATTGTTCCTCCAGTTGTGCCGCTCATGCCTACTGCCCTGGCCGCGCGGGTCATTCGTCTCCGGGCGCCGGGGCCGCGTGCCGCTGGTCCACTCCGGCTCGCTTCGGCGGTTCATGGTCATCCCCGTCGAGCCGGGCTGACGGCGCGGAGAAGCCACCTTGCTCGAGTCGAGTATCCCGAACCGCCGAAGCGCAGGTCCACTGTTCGCACCGTCCGGCACCTTTCAAGCCCCACTTTGGGGCGGGACGAACGCCGCCCGGCCAGTCCTCCGGAGCGCCCGGAGGGGTCGACGCCCGGCCACGCCCGTCCCAGCCGTCCTGTGTCTGGACGTGACGGACCGGTTACTGATACTGATACGACTCTGCCTCTCCGTGATCGGATGATTCCGGAAGGTGTCGCCGGTGTTCGCCTACCCCAGTGCCGAGGGAGCCCGCAGTGACCGAGCCGCCATCCTCACCGGTCGGGCCGCCGGCTGGCCCGCCGGCCGGCCCGCCGGACCGTGTCGCGGACGGAGGCCCGGCCGCGCCCCGCTCGCGGCGGCCAGCCGTGACCGCGACCGTCGCGGTGCTGCTCACCGTCCAGGTGGTGGCGCTGCTGGCGGTGGGAACGTACGCGAAGACCGGGCCCCGCCTCGGCGGCTTCCCGTTCTTCTACTGGTACACGCTGCTGTGGCTGCTCATCGGCGCGGCGTGCATGGCGCTCTGCGCGGCACTGACCCGCGATCGCCCTCGCGACCCCGGGGACGCCCGGTGATGGGCCGGGTGACGGGCCCCGTGACGGGGCCCGTGACGGGCGCGGTGGCGGGCGCGCCGTTCCAGACGTCGTTCCACGCAACCGAGACCGGGATCTTCATCGCGCTGTTCCTGCTGGTCACGATGGTTGGCTTCGGCGCCGCGCGCTGGCGGCGGGCGAGCGACCCGCGCCATCTCGACGAATGGGGCCTGGGCGGTCGGGGCTTCGGCGCGTTCGTTGCCTGGTTCCTGATCGGCGGCGATATCTTCACCGCCTACACGTTCATCGCCGTGCCCGGCGCCATGTACGCCAGCGGCGCGGTCTCGGGCTGGTTCGCCGTGGCCTACACGACCGTCGTCTGGCCGATCGTGTTCGTGGTCATGCCCCGGCTGTGGACGGTCTCCCATCGTTGTGGGCTGGTCACGCCGGCCGACTACGCCGAGGCCCGGTTCGGCTCCCGGGCGCTCGGGCTCGCCGTCGCGATCACCGGGATCGTCGCCACCATGCCGTACGTCGCGCTCCAGCTGGTCGGGATGCAGGCCGTGTTCGAGGTGATGGGGGTGGGGACGACCACCGCCAGCGGGCTGGTCCGCGACCTGCCGCTGGTGCTCGCCTTCGCGATCCTGGCCGCCTACACCTACACGGCTGGGATGCGCGCGCCGGCCCTGGTCGCCTTCGTCAAGGACATCCTGATCTACGCGGTCGTCGCGGTCTGCGTCATCTACCTGCCGATGCGCCTCGGCGGGTACGGCCACATCTTCGACGCCGCCCAGCACAAATTCGCGGTGGCGAACGCGAAGGCGGTCGCGGCCGGCCACCGGCCGAGCGCCGCCTTCGTGCCCGGCCCGAAGCAGCTGCTCGCCTACGGGACGCTGGCGCTGGGCTCGGCGATGGCGCTCGTCGTCTACCCGCACACCGTCACCGGCGTCCTGTCCACGAACAGCCGGCAGGTGATCCGCCGCAACACCGCGCTGCTGCCGCTCTACTCGCTGCTGCTGGCCTTCCTGGCCCTGACCGGCTATATGGCCATCGCGGCCGGTATCAGCACGGCGAACTCCCGGCTGGTCGTGCCGCTGCTGATCGAGAAGGAGTTCCCGCACTGGTTTGCCGGGGTGGCCTTCGGCGCCGTGGCGATCGGGGCGCTGGTCCCGGCGGCCATCATGTCGATCGCGGCGGCGAACCTGTTCGCCCGCAACATCTACCGGCCGTTCCTGCGCCCGTCGGCCAGCGCGGCCGAGCAGACGGCGGTGGCCCGGCTCGCCTCCCTGGTCGTGAAGGTCGGGGCGCTGGCCTTCGTCCTCGGCATGGACACGCAGAACTCGCTGAACCTGCAGCTGCTCGGCGGGGTGTGGATCCTGCAGACGTTCCCGTCGGTCGTGATCGGCCTGTGGACCCGCTGGCCGCACCGCTGGGCGCTGCTCGCCGGCTGGGCGGTCGGCATCGGCTACGGAACGTATGAGGCGTACCAGCAGGCCAGCCCGGTGGCCCACCATTTCGGCGGTTCGCTGGCCGAGGTGCCGGGCCTGGGCCGGACCGGCTACGTCGCGCTCACCGCGTTCGTGCTGAACGTCGCCGTGGTCGTGCTGGCGACGCTCGTCCTGCGCGCCCTCCGGACGCCCGACGGCGGCGACGCCACCGCCGGGTCGGAGCGCGCCGGGACCGGCGCGCAAAGCCCCGAGCTGGCGCGCCAGCGTCCCCCCGTGGCCGCGCCGAGCGCCGTCGCCGAGCACTGAATCAGAGATGTGAAAGCGGTGAGAACCAGATGTCAGGGTGTTGCTAAATTAGGCGTGGTTTACCTAACATGCGGGCCCGGATGATCTGACGCTGGGAGGCACCGGGTGGGCGCGACACGGACCGCGATTCTGGGGCTCATTGCCGGGGTGACAATTCTGCTGGGCCTGCCGGTCGGACGGATACGGCGGCCGATGGTCGGGCTCAGGCAGTTCCTCAACGCCGCCGCGACCGGGGTTCTGGTCTTCCTGGTGTGGGACGTGCTGTCCCACGCCTGGGAGCCGGTCGATGGAGCGCTCGGCCGCTATCACGACGACCATTCCGGCCTGCCCGCCGCCGTCGGGTACGGCGCGCTGCTCGCGGCCGGGCTGGTTGTCGGGCTGATGAGCCTTGCCTTCTACGAACGTTTCCTGGCCGCGCGGCGAAGCCGCCCCGCGCCCCGGTTCGGGCCGGGGGCCATGGCGGCCGACGAGCTGGCCGCCAGCCGGTCCAGCCAGTCCGCCTGGTCGGACGCCCGCCGGCTGGCTCTCATGATCGCCACCGGTATCGGCCTGCACAACTTCGGTGAGGGGCTGGCCATCGGCGGCAGCGCCGGGCGCGGCGAGATCGCCCTGGCGACCCTGCTGGTCGTGGGATTCGCGCTGCACAACGCGACCGAGGGATTCGGCATCGTCGCGCCGCTGACCGCGGCCGGCGAACGTCCCGGCTGGGGATTCCTGCTCGCCATGGGGCTCATCGGCGGCGGTCCCACGGTGGTCGGGACGGTCATCGGCCACCAGTTCACCAGCGATGCGCTGAGCGTCGTGTTCCTCGCGCTGGCCGCCGGGTCGATTCTCTACGTAGTCGTCCAGCTGATCGGGGTGGCCCTGAAGAGCGCCCACCGCATCCTGCTCTACTGGGGCCTGCTCGCCGGCCTGGCCGCCGGTTTCCTCACCGACGCGGTGGTAACGGCGGCCGGCGCATAGCGCCCGTCACGAAGGCGCCCGAGACGATCAGGCCGCCGTCGCGCCCCGGACTCACCGGCCCTCGCGCAGGGCGGTGCCGTCCGGGGTCCAGTCGAGGGCCCAGCCATAGCGGGCGGCCGCGTCGGCCTGGGTGCCCTCGACGAAGTCGTTCTCACGGCGGATGACCAGCTCGTCCTCGACGATGTGGAACGAGCCGACGACGCAGACCCGGGCATGCGGGGGAGCCTCGCCGAGGCGCATCGTCAGGTGCTCGGCCGCGTCCACCGTGACCAGCGCCCGCAGGCTCTCCCACTCCGGGACGCCGCGCAGGCCGTAGGCGAAGACGAAGAAACGCTTGAACGTGGGCAGCGTAGCCAGGTCGGCGAACAGCGTCTGCCCGTCCCGTTCGTCCCGCCGACCCAGGCGCAGGACCTGGTGGCGGGCGCCGCGCCCGGGCGCGCTCACCGCGTTGCCGAGCGTCTGGAGCAGGCCGGCGGTGCTCGTTCCGGGGGCACCCGTCCCGGCCTGGCCGTCGGCCGCCTGCCACAGGCAGCCGAGATGGATGTCGCTGGGCCGGGGCAGGCCGGTGCGGGTGGTCAGCGGCGTCCAGCGCAGGGTGACGGTCATGGCGCCGGTGCCGCGCTGCTCCGCCGTCCAGATCGTGGCCGGATGGTCGTCGTCGAGGGCGCTGACGTGCTCCATTCGCTGTCGGTAGCGGGACGAGTGCTCGCTGACCGGTGCTGGTGCCGGGCGAGGGGCGGCCGGGTGCGATGACGTCGACAGGTCGAGGCCACCCGAGCGGACCGTCGGCGCGGCTGGCGCCGGGCCGGGCCGGGGCTCGGGGGAGCCGCCGAGGTCGAGCGAGGACCGGCGGGGCTCCGGTTCCGGCGCGGGAGCCGCCGGCCGTGGTGGTGCCGGCCGTGGTGGTGCCGGTCGGGACGGCGCCGGCGGGGGCGGGGCCGTCCCGGTGGGCGCCGGTGGCCGCGTGGGCCTGGGCGGCGGGGAGACGGGCCTCGGCGCGCTGGCCGGAGCCGGCGGGCTCGGCGCGGCGGCGCGGGGCGGGCGCAGGTGGGCGGCGACGTTGCGGCGTGAGCGGGCGACCGACGTCCGGGTCAGGAAGCCGGCCACGTCCGCCGGCCGCGCCGTCGCGACGGCACCCGCGCCGCCCGCCGAACCCGGACCCGCGCCCGGACCCGCGCCCGAACCCGGACCCGAACCCGCGCCCGGGCCGGTGCCCGCGCCGACGTCGGCGGCCAGCCCGGCCAGCCCGTCGACGTAGCCCTGCCCGACCGCCCGGAACTTCCAGCCGCGCTGGTGCCGGTAGAGCTCGCCCAGGACCATCGCCGTCTCCGGCCCGGCGCCCTCGCCCAGCGGAGCGCGGACGACCTCGGTGCCGTCCGGCGCCAGCAGCCGGACGTACGCGCCGCGCACCAACCGGAACGTCGGGCGCCGCCCGGCCGCGTCGTACAGTGCCAGCCCGAACAGGACCCGACCGACCTCGGCCGGGACCGCGTCGAGGGTGACGACGAGCCGTTCGGCGTCGCCGGTGAGCGGGCGCGGCGGCGGCCCGGCGCTCGGCCCCTCGCCCGGGTTCGGTGCCTGGTGGGCCAGCAGCAGCCGGGACCCAGCCCCGGCGCCCGCTCCCGCCCCACCGGTCAGGACGACGACGCCGTCCACCTCGAGCGAGGCCAGGTCGGGCCGGTCGTCCCAGCCCAGCGCGACGCCGACGGTGGCGACGCCGGCCGGCAGCACGTCGGCCAGCGCGACGTTCGCCCCCTTGGCCAGGGTCCGGGCCGTCATCCGTCAAGGTCGGAGCGGCGGAACTTGGCGTCCAGGAACCGGGCCTGGACGGCCAGCTTGTCCGCGTCCCCGGTGTAGACGAGGTCCTGCAGCTCGTTCGCGCCCTCGTCGAGCAGCCGCAGCGCCCGGATCAGGTCCTCGGCCGGTGTCGAGCCGGTCACGCCGGGGCGCTGCGCGTAGGCGGGCGGCAGCGCGGTGAAGTCGCCCAGCGCCTGGGGCAGGTACTCCCGGATGATCGCGCTCAGGTGGCGCATCTCCTCGTCGCTGGCCGACTGGCGTTCGATGTAGCCCAGAAGTGGGCGCAGGACGTCGTCGATGTCGCGGACAGTCGGCACGGCGCCGGCCGGCAGCCGGCCACCGTCGGCGTTGGCCTGGGCCACGATCGCGCCCAGGTCCCGCTGGAGCACGGCGACCTGGGCGGCGACGTCGTCCTCGGGCCAGGGTTGCTCGCCCGGGCCGGGCCGCCCGTCGTCCCGGCCCTCGCGACCGTCGTCGGTCGCCCCGGAACTCCGGCGGAACAACACCCGCGCCTCACTCCTCCCGTCCGCGCCGCGTCGCGCCCCGGGCGTCCCGCGCGGCGGCGCCGAGGCGCCGGCGGCCGCCTCAGCCTTCGTTCGCGCGGGCCCGTTCCAGGTACGACTTCGATCGTCCCACCTGGGTCTCGAGCGCCGCCACAGTCGTCGCCATGCTCTCGACCGCCTTCGCCTTATAGCTGTCGATCGCGTCCATCGTCGCGAAGATGTTGTCGAACGCCGTCTGCAGGGCCTCGACGCTGACCGTGCTGGACGACGCCTGCTCCTGCAGCTGCCCGGACTGCTGGCGCAGCATCTCGCTGGTCGACGTGATCATGTTGTTGGTCGTCGCGTTCAGCGCGTTGATCTGGTCCAGCACGAGCTTCTGGTTCGACAGCGCCTGGGCCACGATCACGGCGGTGCGCAGCGCCGCGACGGTGGTCGTCTGGGCCCGGTCGACGCCCTTGATGAGCTCGATGTTGTTCTTGCGGACCAGGTCGAGCGCCAGGTAGCCCTGCACGCTCACCGCGAGCTGGGTCAGCAGGTCCTGCTGGCGCTGACGGATCGGGAACAGCGCGTCGGAGGTGAGCGCGTCCGCCGTCGCCGGGTCGGTCAGCCGGACCTGGTCGATCTTGGCGGTGACCGCGCCGTCGAGGGCCTTGGCCAGCGTCGCGTACTCGGTCAGCTTGCCCATGGCCGCCCACAGGTTCGCCTTCTCCTGCTCGATGGCCGCGTTGTCCTTGCGCAGCTCGTCCTGGCCTGAGTCGAGCGCCCGGATGATCCCGTCGAGCTGCTTCTGAGCCGACTGGTAACGCTGGAAGTAGCTGGCGATCTTGTTTCCGAACGGGACGACGCCGAGCAGCTTGCGGCTGCCCTTGAGGTCGGCCTTGCCCGGGTCGAGGTCGGTCACCGTCTGGCGCAGCTCGACCAGCGAGCCGGCCACCCGGGCCTGGACGTCGCCGCCGGGGCCCCGCCCGCGCGCGCTGGCCAGCGCGGCCGCCGGACGCTCCAGCATCCGGTTGGACACCCGGGCGCTGGCCACGATTTCCCGCTGGCCCATGGACGCGATATCGTTGATCTTGTCCTGGAAGGCGGGGCTGCGCGGGTCCTGCGCGGCCAGCTCGTCGGCGAAGCCGGCGGCCCGCGCCCGCAGCGCGGTCCGGGTCGCCTCGTCGATCGGGACCATACTGTCGACCTGGTCGTCCGGGATCACCGGCACCGGAGCCGGTGGCGCCAGCTCGAGCGCTCCGCCGCCCGCGCCCGGGGCGGCCGCGACCGTCGGCGGCGCCAGCGTCTTGCTCAGGTCCAGGTCCGACATGGCCCTTCCTCCTCACCCCGCCAGTACCCCGGCCAAGCCAACCCCCAACCGGGTCGGTGTCACGCGAGGTATCCGGCGCCTTCGACCCTACGCGAGATGACCAGACGTTCTCGCGGCTTATCGTTTCGGCGACGGCCGGGGCTGCCGGTCGTCACCCAGGACGGCCCCGGCTCGTGCCATGATCGTCTCGGGGGTCCCGGCCACCGGCGCCCAGAACTCCGGCCCGGGCGGGGCCTCGACCTCGGCCCGGCGCCCGCCCGTCGCGGTCTCGAAGGCGACTCGCAGCGAGTGCAGGTAGGTCCGGGCCTCGGCGCGGTCGGTCTTCCTGGCAAACAGCGGGTCGCCGACGATCGCGTGGCCGGCCCAGGCCAGCTGGACGCGGATCTGGTGGCGCCGCCCGGTCACCGGCTGAGCCAGCACAACGGCGGTCTCGCCGTCGTCCCACAGGACGCTGTAGTCGGTCCGGGACGGGAAGCTCGGCTTGCGCGAGCGCCGGCCCGGCGGCACTGAGAAGACGCCGGTGGCCGGCTCCAGCCTGATGTCGCTCCGCTCGGCCGCGACCCGGACCCGCCCGCTGCCCGCCGTCAGTAGGGGCAGGTCGAGCCGGCCGCGCTCTGGCAGGCCGCCGGGCCGGCAGATCGCCAGGTATGCCTTGTCGACGGTGCGCTGAGCGAACTGCCTGGTCAGGGCGCTGTGGGCCGGCTGGTTGCGGGCCAGCACCACCGCGCCCGAGGTCACCTTGTCGATCCGGTTGACCCACCACAGCCGCTCGCCGGCCTCGGCCGCGATCGTGACCAGGTCGGTGTCGTGCCGCTCGCCCATCACCGACAGGCCGGGCGGCTTGTTCACGACCAGGGCGTCGTCGTCCTCCCAGAGCACCGTCGCCGCCCGCAGTCGCGGCCAGTCCCACCGCCCGTCCTGACTCCCTTTGTCCCCACTCCCCAGAACCTCGTCCACCAGGCCATCATCCGCTCCTGAGGGGACTGATGCCTTCAGGCGTCAGGGGAATCGGGAACGGGGCGCAACCCTGGTAGACCGATGCTACCTGTATACTTGGGATGTTCCCCGACAGGTAGTGTTCGGCGCGGGCGGCGCCTACGACCTCGGCTACCACGTGGTGTGGTGTCCGAAGTACCGCCGTGCCGTGCTGATCGGGCCTGTACGGGGCCGGCTCGACATGCTGATTCGCGCGAAATGCGGCGAGGACCAGGCTCGCTGGTCGTTCTCCTCCCGACAGGCCACCCTCCGCCGGCTGGACAAGGCGTTCGTCGCCTTCTTCCGCCGGGCGCGGGTGGGGGAGAGGGCCGGGCTATCCTCGGTTCAAGGGCGCCGGCTGGTTCGACACGGTGGAATGGCCGAAGGATGGGGATGGCTGCCGTTGGGACTCCCAACCTGACAGTCCGACTACCCGGGTTCGCCTGCAGGGTGTCGGCCATGTGAAAGTCCACCGGCATCGGCCCGTGGCGGGTCGGGTGAAAACAGTGTCGGTGAAGCGGGAGGGCCGCCGCTGGTATGTGGTCCTGTCCTGTGATGATGTCCCGGCCATGCCGTTGCCCGCCACTGGCGCCGTGGTGGGCGTGGATCTGGGTGTGGCCTCGCTTGCGACCACGTCGGACGGCCGGCACTACGGCAATCCGCGTTTTCTGGCGAAGGCGTCGGGGAAACTGGCCGCCGCGCAGCGGGAGCTGGCCCGGAAGAAGCTCCGGTCGACGCGGCGGAAGAAGGCCGTGTCGAAGGTCGCCGGGCTGCCTGGGAAGGTGCGCCGCCAGCGGCTCGACCTCGCCCACAAGACCGCGCTCGATCTCGTCCGTGACTATGATCTGGTCGCGGTGGAGGATCTGCGGGTCCGGAACATGACCCGCCGCGCGGCGCCGAAACCCGACCCGGACCGGCCCGGCCAGTTCCTGTCGAACGGGCAGGCGGCCAAGTCGGGCCTGAACAGAAGTATTCTTGACGCGGGGTGGGGAGCGTTCGTCAACGTGTTGCGCGCCAAGGCTGAAAGCGCCGGGCGGGTCATCGTTGAGGTCGACGCCCGCCACACCTCCCAGCCCTGCGCCGCCCGCGGCCGTGTCGCGGCGGGGAACCGTGTCGTGCAGGCCAGGTTCTGTTGCGTCGCGTGCGGTCACCGGGATCATGCGGACGTAAACGGAGCGGTCAACATCTTGCGGGCCGGGCTGGCCCGTCAGGCCGACGCTCAGGCGGCCTGAGAAGCCAACGGATAGGGCCGGAGGGAAGCCTCCGGCTTTAGCCGGAGGAGGAGTCAGACCCCAACACATCTACATCAAGATCGGCGTATCGAACCGTGGCGCGGCGGCGCTCTTCGCCATGCAGAACGGGTTGCTCTGATATCGCGGCGGGGACCGTCGTCCGCCCGCGCTGCCTATCCTCGGCCTGGTCCGGCGAGATCGGTGGACGCTGCCGCTGACCCGCCACCCCTACCACCTCCGCTGGGCACCTCCTAGCTAGGCGAGGACGTGGCCGCCGTCAACCTGGACGACCGCGCCGGTGCTGAAGCCCTCGCGCATCAGGTAGAGGTAGGCCGCCGCGATGTCGTCCGGCTCGCCGACGCGGCCGACGGGCAGGCCGCGGCCCGTCTCCTCGTACAGCGGTGCGGCATTCGGGCCGGCGATCGGCGTCCACAGGTCCGTGCGCACCATGCCGGGCAACACGGCGTTGACCCGGATCGGGGCCAGCTCGACGGCGAGCGCCCGCGTCAGGGACTCGACCGCGCCGCACCCACTGGCCACGACCGCCCATCCGGGCGCCGGCCGGCGGCCGGCCGCCCCGGTGGTCAGGGTGATCGAGCCGCCGGGCCGCAGGCCGGCGCGGGCGTACCTGGCCGCCGCCAGCGCTCCCCAGAGCCGCACGTCGAACGCCCGGCGCGCCGCGTCCAGGTCCAAGTCCCCCAGCTCGCCCAGCGTCAGCGCGTCGCCAGCGGTGTAGACGAGGTGGTCGAACTCGCCGCGCTCGGCGAAAAACGACCTGATCGCGTCCGCGGAGGTCAGGTCGACGCGGTACCCCTCGGTACCGGCGGGCAGACCGGCGAGCGCCTGATCGACCCGTGTTTTGCTGCTGGACGCGACGACCACCTGTGCGCCCTCCCCGGCGGCGGCGCGGGCGGTTGCGAACCCGATGCCGGCCGTGCCGCCAAGGATGACCACTCGCTTGCCGTTCAGAGTCATGACGATCAACCTTTCGTCGGTGTGACCTCCACGTTGCTCGGAGCGGTCGATGATCGTCCAAGACCTGTTTCGGCGCTGGTGAGACCCTGAAGGCATCACCGCTGGTACCGGCCCGTCCGAGAGGCTCACGCATGGACGTCGACCTGCGCAAGCTGCGCTATTTCCTGGCCGTCGCCGAACTGCTTCATTTCGGCCGGGCGGCGGAACAGCTGCACATCGCCCAGCCGGCGCTGAGCCGGCAGATCAGGTCCCTGGAGCACGACCTGGGTGCGCGCCTGTTCGACCGCGACCGCCATCGGGTCGAGCTGACTCAGGCCGGCCGGCAGTTGCTCAGGGATGCGCCCGACCTGCTGGCGGCCGCGGCCGCGACCCGCCACCGGGTGGCCGCCGCGGCCCGGGGGACGCGGTCGCTAAGCGTGGGATTCCGAGCCGGAATCGTGGTTACGGCGGCCGTGCGCGCCTTCCGCGTCGAGCATCCGGACACCTCCGTCGAGCTGCGCCACCTTGAGTGGGACCAGCAGGAGGAGCCGGTGCTGGACGGCCGGGTCGACGTCGCCTACCTGCGGCCTCCGGTCGCCGGAGACGGCCTGGCGCTCGCGCCGCTCTACAGCGAGCCACGGGTGGCGGTGCTCCCGGCCGACCACCGGCTGGCCGGGAAGTCCTCGGTGACCGTGGCCGATCTGGCCGCGGAGCTGTTGATGCCGGCGCCCGGCATCTCGCCACCCCTCGACGCGCCCCGGTCACAGCCGGGAGTCACCGTCCGCACCGTCGAGGAGAAGCTGGAACATGTCGCCGCCGGTGTCGGTGTGCTGTTCGTGGCGGTGTCGATGGCGCGCTACTACCAGCGGGATGACATCGTCTCCGTCCCGCTGGCGGACGCCCCACCCGACCAGGTTCTGCTGGCCTGGGCGGCCGGCCACGCCTCCCCGCTGGTCGACGCCTTCATCCACGCCGCCCACCAGGTGGTTCATTCCGACTGAACCTGGTTCTGTCGGGGCCAGGGCGCGTCAGGGCGACGACGTCGGGGAGCTGAGGCCGAGGGAGGCGATGAGGTCGCGCATCTCGTCGCGGTAGACGGTCGCCGGATCGTGCATGAGTGTGCGCAGGTGGCCGTAGATCTCGAGAGTCACGAGGCCGTGCATGCGGCCCCACACCCGCAGGGTCAGTGCCAGCGCGGCCGGTGGGAGGTTCGGGAAGTCGGTCTGGACGTGGGCGGTCAGGCCCGGGTCGAAATCGGCCCAGCTGTACTGCTGGTCGTTCGGTTGGAGCGCGTGGGCCGCCGGCCAGGCGGCGGCGACGAGGCCGATGAGGCCGGTGCAGGCGCGCAGCTCGGCGTCCTTGGCGGGGCCGTCGTCGGGTGAGTGGTAACCGGGTACCGGGTCGCCGTATATGAGCCGGAAGCCCGCGGGGTTGGTGAGAGCCCACTCGCGTGTGGCCTGCGCCCAGGCCATGATCCGGCCGCCCGGGTCACTTTCTGGCGCGGCGTCGCGGGCGGACTCGGCGGCCTGGACGGCGGATGTGTAGACGTCGCCGATCAGTGTGGTGATCAGGTCGTCGCGGGTCGCGAAGTAGCTGTAGATCGCGCCGGCTGTCATGCCCATCTCGCGGGCGATGGCGCGCAGCGAGATGGCGTCGGGTCTACGGCGTCGCGTCGCTGGCGGGCGGCCTGGCGCCCGGGCCCGGGGCACTCGTCGCCGCCCGCACGGTTCAGGGGGCGGGTGGGGCCCTGCTGACTCCGGCAACGCTCACGCTCATCTACCGGGGGTTCGCCGAGGGGCCCTCGCGCAACCGGGCGCTGGGGGCCTGGGGTCTGGCCGGCAGCGCGGGGCTGGCCGCCGGATCGCTGCTGAGCGGGGTGCTGACCAACTACCTCGGCTGGGAATGGGTGTTCTTCGTCAACGTGCCGCTGGCCTTCGGCTGTGTTCTCGCCGGGCGTCGACTGCTACCCGCCGACCCGAGCCCTACATCCGGTGGGTTCGATGCGCCCGGGGCCGTGCTGGCCACGGCGGGAGCGGCACTACTCGTGTTCGGCCTGGCGTCCGGCTCGACGGCCGGATGGGCGTCCGTGCGTGTCATCGGCGCGTTGGCCCTCGGGGTGGTCATGCTCGTGCTGCTGCTGACGGTGGAGGCCCGCACCCGTGATCCGCTGATACCCCTGCGCCTGGCGCGGAGCCGCAACGTCGCCACCACCATGATCGTCATTGCCGTCTTCCAGGGCACGCTCGGCGGCGGCTTCTACATCCTCACCACCTACCTGCAACCCGTTCTCGGCTACAGCTCGCTTCAGGCAGGCCTCACGTTCCTGCCGCTCACGCTCGTCTGCATGTTCGCCGCCGTCAAGATCACCCCGACGTTGCTCGGCCGCTGGGGAATCCGCGCGACGCTGGCCGTTTCCACAGTCGGAACCGGCACGGGCATCGCTGTCATGGTCGCGGGCACCACCGCGGCGGGCGGCTTCTGGACGCTGCTGCCCGGCAGCATCGTGTGGGGCCTGTTCGGTGGCGTCGCCTTTGTCACGCTGTTCGCCGCCGCCGGATCCGGTGTCGCGCCCCACGAGCAGGGCGTCGCGTCGGGTCTGGCCAGCACCGCCAAGGAGGTCGGCGGCGCGCTGGGCCTCGCGGTCTTCGTCGCGATCGTCACCGGCTCGCCCGACCTGCTCCACGGCCTGCACATCGCCGGCTGGACGGCCGCCGCCGTCACCGCCGCCGGCGGCCTGGCCTCCCTCGCTCTCAAGCCCTCCGAGCCCGCCCCCGAAACTCCGCGGGCCGCCGCCCTGGAAGGAGCCAGCGCGTGAGCACCACCGATTTGATCCGCGCGTACCTCGACATCTGGAACGAGCGGGACAGCGCCGCCCGGGAGACGCTGATGAAATCCGTCCTCACCGAGGACTCGCTCTACGCCGACCCCGACTACGCCAGCCTGCGCGGCCACGACGCACTGTCGGAAGCGATCGGCCGGGCGCAGGAAAGGTTCGGTGACCCGCGGTTCACCCTCGACACCGTAATCGGCGCCCACCACGACCGCGCGCTGTTCACCTGGCGGCTGGGCACCATAGCCACCGGTTACGACCTTGTGGAGTTCGCCGAGGGCCGCATCCGCACCGTCGTGGGGTTCTTCGCCTGAGCCGGCCTTCGCATGAGCCGGCAGAGGCACCGCTGGACGGCCGCGTGGACCACCTCGCGCCACCTGACCCCGGCGCGGTTCCAGGCTCGCGCCGGCGCGGCCGGTGAGCCCCGGGCTGGACGGCGAGCCCACGGTACGCTTTGGGAGAAGGGATCAGGGGGGTCGGGTCACTGGAGGAGGTGCGCCATGACCATGGAGATGATCGCTCCCGCCTGGATGCACCAGCAGATCACCGCGGAGCAGTACGACTCCTGGTCCGAGGAGCAGTGCGAGGGCATCGAGATCGTGGACGGGATGGTCGTCGTGGTCCCCAGTGCTTCCATCCTCCACAACCGCCTGTCCAGGATCATCACGAACGCGTTGGACGCGGTGGGCGGGTCCGCCTGGAACGCCGACTACGACTTCGACGTCCGGCTACAGGACGTGCCGCTCACCAATCGTCGGCCGGACGTCGTCGTGTACCGTGCCGAAGCGATCAGTATCGTGCCGGCGCGCCCAGAGAATGTGCTCCTCGTCGTTGAGATCGTCTCGCCGGGCTCGGAGAGCACAGACCGCATCTTCAAGCCCCAGCAGTACGCGCGGGCGGGGGTCGCCCACTACTGGAGGGTCGAGCAGCCTTCCACCGGTGTGCCGGTCGTCTACGCCTACGTCCTGGATCCGGCGGCCGCGACGTACAACGAGGCCGGGCTCCACGTCGGGATCGTCGATGCCACAACCCCGTTCGCGGTAAAGATTGACCTCACCCACCTGTAGCGGCCACGCACTGGCCGGAGTCTCCGGAACCGCTGGGCTTACTGAATTTTCGTTCGGCTCTCTGGAGATCCGCGTCCGCGAACAGACGGATCTTGATTACGACGCAACGCCGCGCGGGGTGCTCGCGCTTGTCGGGCCGCGGCAGTCAGGCCGCTGTCACGGTGTCGTCGAGGTGCCACCGTACGATGCAGAATCCGTGCTGGATCGCCTGGGCCAGGGCCTGCTGGTCGGGCTTGCCGTCACGGTCCTTGGGTAGCGGCACGAAGCGCTCCAGCGCCGGGTTCGCCGCCGACATGACGTCGAGCAGGCGGGTCACCTCCGTCTGGTCGCGCACGAGTTCGGGCCGGGCGGTGTGATCGCGGCCGCGGATGCGCAGGCGCACGGGTGTGCCGGGGTCGAGGTTCAGCTTCCACTTGCCGCCGCCCGGGGTGAGCAGGAGGTTGCCCTCGCGCACGTAGCTGATCGGCTGCTTGTAGAGCTTGCCGGTCTTGCGCCCCACGATGTGCGCCAGCATGAGCCGGCCACCGAGCGGCGTGGCGAAGGGCAGGCCGAGCACCCGCCGCATGGGCGAGTTCGCCATTTTCATGATCTTCGGCTGCAGTCGACGCCTGAGCTGGGGCGGCCGTTGAGTGTTCGTCATCTCATTTTCCTTCCGCGAGGCCCTCCCACGGCGGGGTGCCCTCCCGATGTCCGCCGGCATTGGCCGCGAGGCGACCGAGGAGCTGGGACAGCAGGTCGACCTCCTCGGCACTCAGGCCGGCGTTCAGCCGGGCGGTGAACTCCATGGCTGCCTGGCGCAGTCGCACGAACGACTGCCGGCCGTCCTCCGTCAGCTCGACCTTGTGCACCCTCCGGTTCGCCGGATCGCGCTGCCTGGTGATGAGGCCGCGCTTCTCCATGGCGTTCAGGTGGTGGGTGAGTGTGGCGCCAGTGACCCCGACCGCCTCGGCCAGCGCGCGCTGGTGAGGCGTTTGCCTGATCGTGAGGTTCAGCAGGATCAGCCAAACCGGCAGCGATCCGCCGGCTTGGTCGAGCGCCTCGTCGAAGGCGCGGCTGACGGTGCGGGCCGTCCGACTGAGCTGAAGTCCGATCGGGGCCTGAGAGTTCCACACAGGCAAATCCTAGCCCGTCAGCTTGACATCTCACGCTTAGATATCTAAGCATTAGATCTCACGGAACGCAAGGGGCACGACCGAAGAGGAATCGACCATGGATACGCCTGCCATCGAAGTGGACGCACTTGTCAGGACATATCCCCAGATCAAGGCGCTAATGGGCTGAGCCTCAAGGTCGCCCCGAGCACTGGCCTTCGCCACCGTGCAGCCAGTGCTGTTCGTCCTGCTGTTCCGCTACGCCTTCGGCGGCGCGATCCACACCAGGGCCGGCGCGGCCGCCCCTCCGGGACCCGGCAACCAGCCAGGAGAACCATCCTCATGAACGCTCTGCACAACCGCGTCGCTCTCGTCACCGGCAACTCGCGCGGCATCGGAGCCGGCATCGCCGAACTCTTCGCTGCCGAGGGCGCACGGGTCGTCCTGCACGGCCGCGACGCCGACGCGCTCGAATCCGTCCGCGCGAAGATCGCCGCCGCCGGCGGCGAAGTTCTGGTGCTGACAAGGTTGATCGAATCTCGGACCGTACCTGTTATCGCTCAGCGGTGGTACAGGTCCCGGCGGTGATCGATATCGACGACGGTCACGATCATGGCCTTGTCGTCAATGCGGTAGATGATCCGGTAGGTTCCGCGCCGAGCACTGAACCGGTCCTCGAGCGGCGGCATCAGCCGCTTGCCGACTCGGTACGGGGCGTCGAGAAGCGGGCCGGTGATGAACTCGTATGCGGCCGCGGCGACCGGTTCCGGCAGGGTCTCGCCGAGTGCGCGGCGGACCGTTGGCGTGGTCCGCGGGGTGTAGGGGCCGGCGGAGCCGGTCAAGCGGCGCCGCGTCGGCGCCGCACTGCCTCGATGCGGGGCCGCCGGTTGATGATGGTCATGTTGAGGGACGGGCCGAGCGTGAGCGGATTGAGCATGCGCGACAAGCTCGCCGATTCCCGTAGTCATCGGCCCGGTTCTCGCCCAGGCGAGGCGACCGGACCCGAAGACGGTGCATGCGTTCAGTCGGTATCTTCAGCGGGTTCGGGTGAAGGTCACGTGGGTGACGCCCCGCGGGGTCGTGACCGACTCGACCGTGAAGCGCGTCTCCAAGCCTTCCAGCCCGTCCCAGAGCCGCACCCCGCGGCCGAGGATGATCGGTACGACGACGGTGTGCAGGTGGTCGATCAGGTCGGCGGCGAGGAACTCGCGCACGGTCGTCGGCCCGCCGCCGATCCGCACGTCCAGGCCGCCGGCGGCCTCGCGGGCCTGCCGCAGCGCCTCGGCCGGTGTGGCGTCGATGAAGTGGAAGGTCGTCCCGCCCGCCATCTCGATCGACGGGCGGGGATGGTGGGTGAGCACGAACACCGGGGTGTGGAATGGCGGGTTGTCACCCCACCAGCCTTGCCACCCGTCGTCCGGCCAGGGGCCGCGCTGGGGACCGAATTTGTTACGTCCCATGATCTCGGCGCCGATGCCGGGTCCCCAGTTGCTGGCCAGGGCCTCGTCGACCCCGGTCCCGCCGCCGGGCTCACCGTGCATGGAACGAAACGTCCTGGTGTGGAAGAACCAGTCCATCAGCCGGCCCTCGGCGTGCCCGAAGGGCTGCTCGAGGCTCTGCCCGTCGCCGGTGGCGAACCCGTCGAGGGAGACCGCGAAGTTGTGGACCCGTACTAGCGACACGCCACCGACCTCCCGGTTTCCCGCCCCCACCACGACCGCTTCGCGGCGGCCCCGGGTGAGTCTAGCCACGCGGGGCGACGCGATCGGACCGTGAGAGGTGCTGACGTTCTGGGCGCCGCCAAGATCCTCCACGTCGCGACCAGGCCGCGCCCGCCGCTTACTGGTAGGTGATGAGGTCTGGCTGTGGGCGCAGGGCGAGGGCCTGGGCCGGGCTCATCATGTCGTCGTCCTGCGTCAGGAACAGCTTGATGCCGTCGGCCAGCGGCTGCGCGGCGGCGAGCTGGGCGTACTTCTCCTTCTTGATCTCCTGGCCGCCGAAGCCGTCGACGTGCAGAACCGTGGCCAGCTCCGGCCAGGCGACGACTGCCGGGCGGTTCGTGATCATCGACGCGGTGAACTGGTGGATGACGAACAGCTTCTGCGGGAGCCGGTGGGAGCGGGCCAGGCCGGCCAGCCAGGCCGAGACCTGGTTGAGCGTCGCCGCGTCGGTGTGGCCGATGGCGCGGCCGGGGACCACGCCCGGATCCATCTTCCACTCGGCGTCGACGGCCAGGCCGACGTCGGGCCGGATGAGGAACGGCTCGTAGGCCCGGGCCTGGGTGAGGAAGTCGGCCTGGCCCGGCTGCAGGTCGAGCACAAGCAGCTCCCGGTGGCGGTGCGCGGCCCGGTAGTACGGCTCGATCTCAGCGGCCGGCAGCATCCGGCTGTAGTGGCCGTCGGGGCCGGGGAACGACGTTGCCACCGATGCGATCAGCTCCATCGCCGGCTGCGCCGGCCGCCCGGGCTGGGCGAACGGCGCCGCCGCCGCCGCGACCCGACCGGCGGCCTGCTCGGGGCTACCCTGCCCGAGGATGCCGAGCGCGCCGGTCCCGGCCGTCCCGTAGTGGGCGACGACCCGGTAGTCGGGCAGCAGGCGACGGCCACCGAGCGGCAGCTGGGGTGGGGGTGGGGGCGGCGCCGGCCGCGGCCGCGCGGCCGTGCCCGGCCCGGCGCCGGCCGTCCCCGCGGCGCGGGCCGTGCCACTCTTCGCCGAGACGGACCCGCCGGGCCCGCGGGACCCGCAGCCGCCGAGCCCCGCGGCGACCAGCGCCGTGAGCGCCGCCGCCGCGAGGGCGAGCACTGTCCAGCGACGGCTCCGCCTGGTGCTGGGACGATTCATCGCGCCACGGAGAGCGACCATGCCTCACGGCGTACCCGGTAGCAGGCAGATCATTACGACGTTGCTTCCCGCCATCGGAACCTTCCGGAGAGTTCCGGAGTCCGTCTTTGTCGGACTATTCTGTCGCTGGCGGGCAGTGGGGGGACGGACAATGGCCACCGGACGATCCGCGCCGAGCGGTGACGAACCCTCGGCCCTGGGTCAGGCGGTGCTGTTCGGCCAGCAGATCGTCGAGGTCGAGCGGCAGATCCAGCATCTGACCGACCTGCTCTCCGATCTGCGGCGCGGCGAGCGCGACTGGCTGGCCGGGGCACGCGGCGAGCAGAGTGTGGGTACCACGCCCAGCCCGCCGGTCCGGCCGGCGCCTGCCCGCCGGGCATCGCCGCGAACGGTCCCCACCCAATCGGCCCCCGCCGAGGTGGCGGGACGGTCGGAGCAGGCGGCGCTGATGACCCACGAACAGCTCTGGAACGAGCTGATCGAGATCGCTGGCCGGGAGCCGAATGTCGAGACCGCGCAGGCCGGATCCGGCCGGCGGCTTGTCGTTGGTGACCCGGCCGAGCTTGACGACGATCTGGTCCGGGATGGGGCCGAGATCCTGACCTCGCGCTGGGCCCGGCGGTACGGACGGCGGGCCGCCGTCAACCGGGCCCGGCGAGCACATGGCCGCTGCCACGGCCGAAGAGGCTGTCGCATGACAAAGGGCTGCCTCTTTTTGTTCACAGCCGCTTTATGGTAGCCACCACAGCTACCCATCCTTGGCGCGCCCATAGCATTCCTGATGTTTCAGACATCGCGGAGCGTGATCGGGGCAGGTCAGTGGTTGCCTGGCCGCCGACGGGAGGTGCCGGCGGGAAGCGCCTCGCCGCTGGGTCCGTCGGCGTTCGTCTGGTTCGAGGAATCATGGGCGAGGTTGGTGCCCTTGTCCCGGATGACGCGACCTCGACGCCTACCTCGCCTACTACAAAGCAGCGCTACCGCGCCAAGCACCACCTCGCCCGCCACGACCCGCCAGCATCCCCGACCTCGGCCTCACCACCGCCCCCCGCCCGCCCGGGACGATCCGAATCACCCCACCTTTCCCAGGGAAGCACCCATGACACAGTTCCGCCCCCGGCCGGGTTGTGTGATGCAGGCGTACCGTTTCGCGTTGGACCCGAACACTAGCCAGGAGAACGCGCTCCGCTCGCACTGCGGCGCGGCCCGCGCGGCGTACAACTGGGCGGTGGGCTGGGTGACGGCCGTATGGTGGCAGCGGGCCGCCGAACAGTCCTACGGCGTTGCCGATGAGGCGTTGACCGAGTGGCGGTCGTGGTCGCTTCCCACCCTGCGTAAAGCGTTCAACGCGGTGAAACGTACCGATCCGAGGTTCGCGTCCTGGTGGGAAGAAAACTCGAAAGAGGCCTACTCCGCCGGTCTGGCGAACGCGTCGGCCGCGTTCGACAACTACGCCGCCTCGAGGCGGGGCACGCGGCGGGGCACGAAGATGGGAGCTCCCCGGTTCAAGTCGAAGCGGAAGGCGCGCCTTGCCTGCCGGTTCACCACCGGCACCATGCGGGTGGAGGCGGACGGCCGGCATGTGACCCTTCCCCGGCTGGGGACGCTGCGCTGTCATGAACGGACCGGGAGTCTCCTGCGCCGTATCCAGTCCGGGACGGCGCGGATCCTGTCGGCGACGGTGCGGCACGAGCGGGGCCGCTGGTTCGTGTCGTTCCAGGTCGAGGCGCAACGTGATCCGGCCGGGCCCGCCCGCCCGGACGCGACGGTCGGTATCGACCTGGGGGTGACGGTACTCGCGGTCATGGCCGACGCGACCGGCCAGATCCGCGCCGTGGCCAACCCGGGCCACTACGACCGGGCGCGCGGGCGGCTGCGCCGCGCTTCCCGTGTCGTGTCCCGCCGTCAGGGCCCCGACCGCCGCACCGGGCGGAAGCCCTCCCGCCGTTGGGAGAAGGCCAACACCGCCCGCAATAAAATGCACTACCGGGTGGCGAACCTGCGTGAGGACGCCCTGCACAAGCTCACCGCCTCTGTGGCGGCCGAGTACGGCACGGTTGTTGTGGAGGATCTGAACGTGGCCGGGATGCCGCGGAACCGGCGGCTGGCTCGAAGGATTGCTGACGCCGGGTTCGGGGAGGTCCGCCGCCAGCTCACCTACAAGACCGGCTGGTACGGCTCTCGGCTGGTCGTCGCTGACCGCTGGTTTCCATCCTCGAAAATCTGTTCGGGGTGCGGCGCGGTGAAAGCCAAGCTGCCGCTGCACGTCCGGGCCTACCGGTGCGACACCTGCGGCCTGCGTCTCGACCGGGACGACAACGCCGCGCGTAACCTCGCCGCGCTCGCGGCCTGTACGACTGGTACCGGAGTGGCCGGAGACCAGGACACCGCCCCTGCGGTGTGGAAACCTCGTGGAGCCGACCAGAGGACCCGTGTCACCCACACCCGCCGTCCGGCGGGCGCGGGGCGGGCAGGTGGCGCAACCCCGCCGCGTCAGCGGCGGGCGGAAACGAGAGACCGTCCTCACGCTGAAGCCCGCACGCTTCGGTGACGTGACGGACCTTCCAGACCGAAAGGTCTGGGATGCGTTCCAACGACCGCTATCGATCATCGGAACGCAACGGGACAAGCCGGACGGTCTGCTGATCGTCGGCGACGGGCAGCAGGCGGTGTACCCGGGCGGGTTCACTCTGGCCGAGGCGGGAGTCTCCGTGGTCGGCCGCTCGACCGTGCTCAGCCGCAACTACCGCAACCGGGAGGCGATCCTGCGTTACGCGGCCGCGGTCGTGGCGGCCGACAGCTTCGAGGACCTGGAGCGCGCGCCCGAGGCCGGTGGCCGCGACGTCGTCGCCGACCAGCCTGGCGGCCGCGTCGAGCAGGTCGTCCTGGCCGAGCCGGCCGCCCTGCGGCGGACGTTGTGCGCGCACCTGCTGGACGCGCACCGGGAGCGGGGGATCCGCTTCGGCGACATCGCGCTGCTCGTCCCGACCAACGCCCAGGCCGGCGCGTGGCTGCGGGTGCTCGACCAGGCTGGTATCCCCGGCATCTCCCTGCTGGACTACGACGGCACCGCCACGGACGCGGTGAAGGTCGGCACCTACCACCGGTCCAAGGGCCTCGACTTCGCGCATGTCTGCGTACCGGACCGCGACCAGTTCCCCCGCCCGCGCCGCCCGGCCGAGCCCGACGATGCCTACCGGGAGCGCGCGACGTTGGAGCGGCGCCAGCTCTACGTCGCGCTCACCCGGGCCCGCGACTCGCTCTGGGTCAGCCTGCGCGAGCCGCCTCAAGCCATCACGGTCGCGTGACCTCGCGGCGGACACCCGCCGGGGGGCGGGGGCGTGACCGCTCAGCGGTAGTCGATCCGTACCCCGCCGTCGTGGCTGTGGGCGCTGATCGTCCGGGTGCCGGCCGGGTCGGTGCTGACCAGCGTCCGCGTCGAGCCGTCCGAGGTGCCGGCATCGACGCGGTAGGGACCGGACGCCGCCGGGACGTGGACCGCGACGCCGCCGTCGTGGCTGGACGCGGTCACCGCCGTCGGCGCGGTGAGGAAGGTCAGGTCAACCCGGCCGTCGGACGTACGGGCCGTCACGCGCGGGGAGCGGACCCGCTCGCCGCGCAGGGCGCCGTCGTGGCTGTTCAGCCGCAGGTCACCCGAGACGTCGGCCACGTGGACGGCGCCGTCGGAGCTGCTCAGCGTCAGCGGCCCGGACAGGCCCTGGGCCGAGACAGCGCCGTCGGAGGTATGCGCGGTGACGGGCACCCCGGCCGGGACGGACAGTGTGACGTGGCCTCCGCACCAGGCGGGGGTCCAGCCCGGGCAGCCCGCCCGCACGCGCAGCGTGCCGTCGGCCTCGAGTGTCGCGTGGTAGGACCACCGCGACAGGGTGGAGTACATCCGGGTGTGCACGGTCGCCCGCTGGCCCGGCCCAGCGTCGCCGACGATCGTGATGCCGAGATCGTCAGAGCGGATGGCGACCGCCCGCACCGCCGTCGCCGCGAACGAGCTGTCGAAGGTCCGGCGCTCGAGGGAGACGACCGCGACGAGGGTCAGGCAGGCATAGCCGACGGCGCTGAGCGCGAGGACGATGTTGAGGCCGACGGCGACGGCCCGCGCCCCCGGTCGACGGCCGGGCGTCGGTCCCGTCTCGCTGGCGCTCGAGGCCTCTGGGTTCGCTCCGTCGCTCGCGCGCTCCCGCGGGCCGCTCGTTCCTCGCGGCCCACGTCCGCTTGCTCGCTCCTCCCGCTCACAGCGCCCGGCCATCGCGACCGCCCCGCGATCGGCGGGCGCGTCGGCGCGGCCCGGGCCGAGCAGGCGGCGGACGAGCCCGGCGCAGGCCCGTCCGGACAGCAGGCTCACCCAGGGCGTGAGCAGCAGCGCGACCAGCCCGATCACGACCGCCGGCACCAGGTGGGACGCGGCGGTCATGTCCCCGAAGACGTTCGTGGCCGAGCCGGGCAGCTTCGACGCCCAGATCGGCAGGCTGATCCCGACCAGCCCGCCGGCGGCGAGACCGGCGCTCAGCGTCCCGCCGATCAGCGTCACCGGCAGCAGCGCGGCCGCGTAGGCGACCGCCCGCCAGCGGGCGCCGTCCTTCAGCGTCCGGCCGACGAAGCCGATGAAGCCGTGTCCGCCACGACGGTAGGCGGGTGCCTCGACGACCTCCCCGAGCGAGGCGGCCAACCGGGCCCGCTCGAGCTCGCCGAACCAGCTCGCCAGGTAGAGCGCGGCGATGAGCAGCGGGAAGCCGACCGCGGCCACCGCCACGAGGGCGACACCGGTTACGACAAGCACCGTCACGAGGCTGAAGGCGACCGTTCCAAGGATCCAGCCGGTCTGGACGTAGCCGGCGCAGGCCCAGGCCGACGGGGCGACAAGGGCGCGCAGCGGGTTGCCGGGAATCGCCGGGCCGGGCGCCCGGGCGGGAGCCGACGGCCCGTGGGCTGGCGCGGGGACTGGTGTCGGCATGCTGTTCGTACTCACGGCGACGACGCTAGTTGATCAAGCTTGGTTGATCCATCCGGCGGGCCCGAGACCTGGGGTGGGGCCAGCCCCCCGCCGGTAAGGCCGGTCAGCCGCCGGTGAGGCCGGTCAGCCGCCGGTGAGGCCGGTCAGCCGCCGGTAAGGCCGGTCAGCCGCCGGTGAGGCCGGTCAGCCGCCGGTGAGGCCGGTAAGCCGCCGGCCGTAGGCTCATCTGGTGCGGTCTGGTGATCTTTTCGAGGTGGGCGGGCGGTCGCGTGCCTGAGTTACCCGAGGTCGAGTCGGCCCGGAACGTCATCGAGCGGGCGGCCCTGCGCCGGACGATCGTCGACGTCGACGACTCCGACACCTACGAGTGCCGGCCCCACCCGCCGGGCGCGATCCGGCGGGCACTTGTCGGCCGGACGCTGACCGCCGCCCACCGCCGGGGCAAGAGCATGTGGTGCGACACGTCGCCGACGGAGGGCGGCGCCGGCCCGACGCTCGGCATCCACCTTGGCATGTCCGGCAAGATCGTCATCGCGGACGCCGACGGCACCGAGGTCGACGGCGGCGACTACTGGGAGCGGGGCCGGGCGCCGGGCGACTATCGGCACACCCGGTTCTCGCTGGCGTTCGCCGACGGTGGCCGGATGCTGCTCGTCGACCCGCGCCGGCTCGGCCGGGTCCGGCTCGACCCGCCGGTCGAGCGGCTGGGCCCGGACGCGCTGACCGTCACCCGCGAGCAGTTCCGGGCCGCGCTGGCCCGGGGTAGCGCGCCGGTCAAGGCCCGCCTGCTCGACCAGGAGCACCTGGCCGGCGTGGGCAACCTGCTGGCCGACCAGGCGTTGTGGCTGGCCCGGATCCGGCCGGCCCGCTCCGTCGCCGATCTGACCCTGGCCGACGTCGACGCGCTGTACGCGGGCGTCCGGGCCGCGGTCACCGACGCCGTCGCCGGCGGCGGGGTCCACACGCTGCCGGTGGTCGAGTTCCGCCGCGCCGGGGCGCGCTGCCCGCGCGACGGCGCCGAGATGGCCCGCGGCACCGTCGGGGGCCGGACGACCTGGTGGTGCTCGGCCGAGCAGGCCGTCTGACCGGCTCGGCCGGCGGACGGCCCCGGCCGGCCGCCGGCCGAGCCCGTCGGCCAGCCGGGTCAGCCGGGTCAGCCCAGGATGTCGATGGCCTCGTTGAACGTCGCCGACGGGCGCATCACGGCGGCGGCCCGGGCCGGGTCCGGCTGGTAGTAGCCGCCGATGTCGGCCGGCGAGCCCTGCACGGCCAGCAGCTCGTCGACGATCGTGCTCCCCTGCTCGGTCAGCGTCTTGGCCACCGGCGCGAACGCCGCCGCGAGCTCGGCGTCCTCGGCCTGCCCGGCCAGCTCCTGGGCCCAGTACAGCGCCAGATAGAAGTGGCTGCCCCGGTTGTCGATCCCGCCCAGGCGGCGGCTGGGGGAGCGGTCGGCCTCGAGGAACGTCGCCGTGGCCGCGTCCAGGGTGTCGGCCAGGATCTGGGCGCGGGTGTTGCCGGCCGTGCGGGCCAGCTGCTCGAAGCTGACGGCCAGGGCCAGGAACTCGCCCAGGCTGTCCCAGCGCAGGTAGTTCTCCTTGAGCAGCTGCTGGACGTGCTTGGGCGCCGAGCCGCCGGCGCCCGTCTCAAACAGGCCGCCGCCGTTCATCAGCGGGACGATCGAGAGCATCTTGGCGCTGGTGCCCAGCTCCAGGATCGGGAACAGGTCGGTCAGGTAGTCGCGCAGCACGTTGCCGGTGACCGAGATCGTGTTCTCGCCCCGGCGGATCCGCTCCACGGAGAAGGCGATCGCGTCGGCCGGGGCCAGGATCTCGATCTGGAGCCCGGTCGTGTCGTGCTCGGGCAGGTAGGCCCGGACCTTCTCGATCAGCTGGGCGTCGTGGGCCCGGTCGGCGTCGAGCCAGAACACGGCCGGGTCACCGGTGGCCCGGGCCCGGGAGACGGCCAGCTTCACCCAGTCGCGGATCGGCGCGTCCTTGGTCTGGCAGGCCCGGAAGATGTCGCCCGCGCTGACCGTCTGCTCCAGCACCACGGTGCCGGTCGTGTCGACGAGCCGGACGGTCCCGGTCGACGGGATCTCGAACGTCTTGTCGTGGCTGCCGTACTCCTCAGCCTTCTGGGCCATCAGGCCGACGTTGGGCACCGAACCCATCGTGGCCGGATCGTAGGCGCCGTGCGCCCGGCAGTCGTCGATGACGACCTGGTAGATGCCGGCATAGCTGCTGTCCGGGATCACGGCGAGGGTGTCGGCCTCGGCGCCGTCCGGCCCCCACATGTGACCCGACGTACGGATCAACGCCGGCATCGAGGCGTCGACGATGACGTCGCTCGGCACGTGCAAGTTGGTGATGCCCCGGTCGGAGTCGACCATCGCCATCGCCGGCCCGGCGGCCAGCTCCGCCTCGAACGACGCCTTGATCGCGGCGCCGTCGGCCAGGTTCTCGATGCCCTTGAGGATGCCGCCGAGACCGTCGTTCGGGCTCAGGCCGGCCGCGGCGAACGTCGCGCCGTAGGCCGCGAAGGTCTTCGGGAAGAACGCCCGGACCACGTGGCCGAAGATGATCGGGTCGGAGACCTTCATCATCGTCGCCTTCAGGTGGACCGAGAACAGGACGCCCTCGGCCTTGGCCCGGGCGATCTGCTCCGTCAGGAACTCCCGCAGCGCGGCCACCCGCAGGACCGAGGCGTCGACGACCTCACCCGCGAGCACCGGTACCGACTCGCGCAGGACGGTCGTGGTGCCGTCGTCGCCCACCAGCTCGATGCGCAGCGCGCCGTCCGCCGCGATGACGGCCGACTTCTCGGTCGAGCGGAAGTCGTCGGCGCCCATGGTGGCGACGTTCGTCTTCGACTCGGGCGTCCAAGGGCCCATCCGGTGCGGGTGGGAGCGGGCGTAGCTCTTGACCGACGCGGCGGCCCGACGGTCGGAGTTGCCCTCGCGCAGGACCGGGTTGACCGCGCTGCCCTTGATCTTGTCGTAGCGGGCACGGACGTCACGGTCGGTGTCGGTCAGCGTCTCGTCCGGGTAGTCCGGCAGCGCGTAGCCATGCTCCTTGAGCTCGGCGATCGCCGCCTTGAGCTGCGGGATCGAGGCCGAGATGTTGGGCAGCTTGATGATGTTCGCCTCGGGGCGGAGCGTGAGCTCGCCCAGCTCGGCCAGGGCGTCCGGGATCCGCTGGCCCTCCTCGAGGTACTCGGGGAAGGCGGCGATGATCCGCCCGGCCAGGGAGATGTCACGGGTCTCGACGGTCACGCCGGCGGTGGACGCGTACGCCTGGACCACCGGCAGGAACGAGTACGTGGCCAGGGCCGGCGCCTCGTCGGTGTGGGTGTAGATGATCGTCGAGTCTGTCACCGCTGCTCCGCTTCCAGGTCCGCTGCTCTCGTTGCCACGGTATGCCTCACCCGTATCCCGATACCGGGGTCCCGGCGCGAAGGGTGCCCTCGATCGTCGTGGCGGCCGGCGGTCGGACGCCGAGGGACGGACGCCGGTGCCGGCCAGGCGGGCCGAGATGCACCGTCGCGTCAGGACCCGAGATCGGTGTGGGCAAAGCCTACGACACCTCCGCGACACCTCGGGCCGGCGCGAGTGGCAGGACACACACCGGACAAGTAGCCGGCCGGGCCGGCGCGGCTTCAGGCCCGGACGGTACCCACCCAGACCGGTCAGACCGGGAGAACCGCGACTCGCCACCGGGCGAGCGCGGCTGGCCGGCGGGCGGAGCGCTCGTTCGGTGGCGCCGTTCACGCGCCCGGGTGGGGGTCCGTGACCGGGGGGCGGAAGCACGCCTGGTCCCGGAGTCCCGCTGGAACGCCGAAGTTCCCCACCGTCTCACCCATTCCCGCGAGCAGCAGGTCGGCTCGAAAGCGATAGTAGTCGAGGTACCGGCGCCCATAGCGCCGTGCGTTGTAGCTGAGGAACAGCGCCCGGCGGGGCGAGGGCCCCCGGTTCGGGCCCGAGCGGTGCGGCAGGCGGGAGGAGAAGACGAGCATGTCGCCCGGCCGCATGGGAACCATGCGCCAGGCATCGGGCGGCGGTATCTCCGCTCCGGTCAGATCGCGCGCCTCGCGGGGTCCGTCGTCAGTCGGCGAGTAGCCGGACGCGATTTCCAGGGCGCCGCTGACCGGGTCCGCCTCGTCAATCGCGATCATGACCGCGACGATCTCCATGGGGAAAGGCTCGTACCAGGACGCGTCAATGTGCGGCCCGAATCCCGGGTGGCCGGGAAGCTTGAAGACGATTTTGTCCTTGAAGAGCTCGGCTGGTTCTTTCAGGAATTCCTCGACCCTGGCCACGACCCGGGAGTCGAACGCGAGCCGCAGGTAGACGTCCGAGATGTCGACGACGGGATCGAACTTGCTGATGACGATGTCGGTCCCGTTGTGCCACGTCTCGGTCCGGAGATTGTCCGGGGCGACGAGCGGCAGGGCGGCGAGCCGCTCCGCCTCCCGCGCGAGATCCGCGCAGAAATCCGCGTCGAGGACATTTCTGTAGAGCGCGTGATCCCGCTCGCGGAGCTCTTCTCCAGCTGCGCTGTACATTCGGTACTCGTCAGTCGTTCAGTCGGAACGGGGTAGACTGAGACCAGACTCAGCCGGTCTGGGGCCGGGGCGGCACATACCGATATGTTCCTCTCGCGGTGGACCGGGTCGCCACCTGTTGTCAACCCGCATGGACGGTCCGGATTCTACCGCGGCGCCATGGCGGCCCGGCGCGTCTCCAGCCGCGCCGGGCCGGATCACAACAAACGGCACCCAGGTGGTCGCCGAGGAATCGCGAGACATGACGGAGTCGTCCCCCGCGCGCGGCCCCGGTACCAGGTGGGGCTTGTCGGGCTGCTGACATCCCGCCGATTGCGGCGGCCGTTCGACGAGGCTCCCGCGGTCAATAGCGTCGGGATGCCGCTGGTTTTGCTCCTTTGCCGCCGGCGGCCGAGGGCGGCACCGTCCGCCCGGCGTCGCGCCGACGGGTCGGGCGCCGCTGTTGAGCCTGGTCGGATCCGGTGGCCGTGCGTTGTCGCGAGGGTGGGTCGGGCCCCGCCTCCGGGAGCCCCTCGGGCATCCCAGAGCCTCCGGGCGCGCGGCTCCGCCACGATCGCGCGCGGGCCTATCAGGCCAGGTTGCGCGCCGCCGCGCCTTCGGGCGGCGAATTGAGTTCCTGTTCTACCAGCTTCATGATGGTGTGCTCACGGGCCGACCGGGAGTGGCCCTGCGCGGTGAGGCGGTTTCGAACCCGGATGGGAAGCTTCTCGCCGAGATCGGCGTCGTCGGCCAGCAGCATTATGGCCAGTCGGGGGACTCCGATCCGGGCGGCCTGGTCTATGGCCGCCTGTAGCTCGCCCATACAGTAAGGGCTGTTGACGTACTGCTCGCTGAACAGCGCGACGAACGTGCCGCTGGTTTCGATGAGGAATGGGAGGACGTTCTCGAAGCGGCTGCCGATGTCCAGGCTGAACTCGTCGCGGATAACCCGTTTCCCCTGGCGGTGGAGAAGTACCTCGACGTGGTCGGCCACCGTCACGTCCGTACCCTGGTGATAGCTGATGAAATAGGCGTGGTCGCGGGCCCGGCTGGCGACGCGCATCGTGGCGTTGCTCTGCTCGTCGGCGGCCCCGGGGACGGAGACGCTGTAGTCCCCCCAGATACTCTCGAATTCCGTCCGGCAGACATCGAACCGGTCGATCAGAGTCGCCTGGTCGTCGACAATCATCTCCCATGGCAAGCGCATCGACGAGAGATTGACGCTGTAGCTGCCCGCGATCAGGAGATCTTTCAGGAAGAGCATCGGGCCGCTGGGGATCACGCCGTAATAGCGGATCTCCATGGGAATGTCGAAGTCGTGTATCCCGGCATTCAGCCGGGCTAGGAGGCTCTCGTACGACGCCCGGGCAAGGCCCTTGGCGTCGCGGCCGCGGAAGTTCTCTATCGCGTTCACGAGGACGCTTATCCCGGTTCGTGCGCGGTCCTCGGCACTGCCGTCCGCGATCGCGGCGGCACGTGCCTCGCCGAACGCGGAGTAGGGATCGACCAGAAGAACCCGCAATGGTGCTTCGGCGGAGACGCGGCGCAGCATCGACTCGAAGTGACTGGGGGCGAGAAAATCCGCCATGAACGTGTCGAGGACGCTGTAGCCGTAGTTTCGCCCACCGCTGTCGACGGCCTGGTCCGACCAGGCGATCGTCCGGTCGACGAAGTAGTTGAAGTCCGTGGCCTGGGCCTCCGGCGAGGGCAGGTAGGTTGTGTAGATGCCGTCCTTGGCCCGGTAGGCCAACCGGTCCGGGCGGTTCTCAAACAGCGAGTGCGCCATGGTGGTATTCCATTTTACCCCGTGGGTGGCGAGCGGACGGTGGCGGCGAAGCAGGACGGTTGCGGTTCCGACGGTGGGGACGACGAGCGCGGCCGGTACCTGGTTAGAGGATAGAGGCACGCCCGCCGATTTGCACCGATAACAGCGGCGCGGAGACACCCGTCGCGACCATGGCCAGTGCCAACCTGCCGCCCTCCGCGACCGGGGGCTCCGCCCATTCTCCCGGACGCTTCAGGCGGAGCCAACCTGCCGCCCTCCGCGACCGGGGGCTCCGCCCATTCTCCCGGACGCTTCAGGCGGGTGGGCCACCCGCGCGTCAACCAGAGCCGCGCAGCTCCGAGCGCGGGACTGTTCGGTTCGCTGTATCGCTGAATACCAGAAGTGATCCCGCCTCAGGCCAAGGCCTCGCCGGGCAGTTCGTCGATCGGGACGATGCCGCCGGTTCCGGTCACCGCGACGTCCTGGCGCAGGGTCTCGCCGGTGAAGTACTCGGGCCGGACGAACCGCCAGATCACGATGCTGATCAGCCCGACCAGCGCGGCCGCGAACGCCACCAGGAAGACCCCGCCGATCCGCCAGTGCGGCGCGAACGGCAGCAACCAGGTGGTGTAACTGTCGTCGGTGGCGACGTCCCAACCGCTCCAGACCGTCCACGCGCCGGCGAACCAGAGGATGAGGCCGCCCAGGGTGGGCAGCAGACCCTGAAGCACGAAGGTGCGCGGGGTGCGGGCGAGCGTGCGCCGGAACGTCCAGGTGCAGGCGAAGCCGGTCAGGCCGTAGTAGAAGGCGATGTAGACGCCGATCGCGGTGACCGCGTCCCCGATGACCTGCCCGGACGACATGTAGTTCATCGCGACGTACAGAACGACCGAGATCGCGCCCATGGCGATGGTGGAGACGGTCGGCGTCAGGTGCCGGGGATGCACGTCACCGAATCGCCGCGGGATCGCCTTGTGCACCGCCATGGACAGGGTGGTGCGCGCGGTCGGCAGGATGGTGGTCTGGGTGGAAGCCGCGGCCGACGTCAGCACCATGAGAATCAGCAGATGGCTCAGCACCGAGCCGAAGCCGGAACCGCCGAACACCGCCCGGCCCAGGATCGACAGTACATCGCCGGAGTTGTCCGGGTTGCCCAGGCCGATGCGGTCCTCGCCGACCCCGGCGAACGCCTGGGCGGCCAGCGTGATCAGGATGTAGGTCGCCACCAGCAGGAACGTCGAGATGATCGCCGCCCGTCCCGGCGTCTCGGCCGGGTTTTCGGTCTCCTCGTTGACCGACACGGCGCTGTCCCAGCCCCAGTAGATGAACAGCATCAGCGTGATGCCGTTGAAGAAGCTCGCGAAGTCGCCGGAGTCGAACGGGTTGAACCAGGACCAGCTGACGCCGATCGAGCCGGCCGGCGCCGAGCCGTTGCCCACCTTCACCAGCGCGACCACTGAGAAGACGATGAGCATCAGGACCTCGACGCTCAGCAGCACCTTCTGGAGGTTGGCCGAGACCTCGATCCCACGGAAGCAGATGTAGGTCATCGCGATGATCCATACGATGCCGACGAGCAGGACCCAGCCGCTGGCCGGGTTCGAGCCGATCCCGTCCGCGTTGAACAGCAGGAAGACGTACTGCCCGGCCACCTGGGCCAGACTGGCCATCACCAGGACGTCGGCCGCCAGGATGCCCCAGCCGCCCCACCAGCCCGTGCGCGGCCCGAACGCCCGTCCGGCCCAGGTGAACGTCGTCCCGCAGTCGGGGTCGATCCGGTTCAGCTCGGCGTAGCCGAGCGAGGTGAACAGGATCGGGACGAACGCCAGCAGCACGACGATCGGCGTCTGGACGCCGACGAACGACACCACCAGTCCCAACGTCGCCGCCAGGCTGTAGGCGGGCGCCGTGGACGCGACGCCGATCACGACGCTTGAGGCGAGCCCCAGCGTCCCCGACCTGAGACCCTTCTCGGCTGGCGTCCCCACCGTGGCCACCGGCGCGCTGACTGACATCTGCCGCTCCTCCCGCCTACCCCCACCAGGGGGATGCGGGGCACCATACGACGTCTGCTTCGCCGTATTAGTTGAGATCGGCGATTTAACGCACTGGTTCAATGGAGGCAACGCCCGATCGGGCCGGAATCCGCACCGCGGTCTGTCCCGGGGCGCGTCGGTGCCTGTACCCGGGGATGGAGCCGAAGATCTGCCCGCGGGCAGACGCGCCGACCGCCGCCGCGGACGCATGATCATCGGCATGACGGACCATGAGGACGACCACGAGGTCGTGACCGTTGCGGACCTGCGCAAGAGCTACGGCGGACGGGTCGTCGTCGACGGCCTCTCCTTCGGCGTCGGCGCGGGCGAGGTCGTCGGGCTGATTGGCGCCAACGGAGCCGGCAAGACCACGACCGTCGAGTGCATCCAGGGCCTGCGCCGGCCCGACTCGGGCACGGTGCGGGTGCTGGGGCTCGACCCGACCCGCGACGCCGAGCGGCTGCGCGCCCTGATGGGCAGCCAGCTGCAGGACTCGGCGCTGCCCGACCGGCTTCGGGTCGGGGAGGCGATCGAGCTGTTCGCGACCGCCCGGGCCCAGCCGGCGGACGAGCTGCTGGCCCAGTTCGGCCTGGCCGCGCGGCGGCGCTCCGCGTTCGGCTCGCTCTCCGGCGGTGAGCGCCAGCGGCTATTCCTGGTCCTGGCGCTGCTCAACCGACCCCGCCTGGTGATCCTGGACGAGCTGACCCAGGGCCTCGACCCGTCCGCCCGCCGTGGCGTGTGGGCGGCGATCGATCAGCTGCGGGCGGCCGGGACGACGGTCCTGCTGGTCACCCACGAGCTCGACGAGGCCGAGGCCCTGTGCAACCGGGTGATCGCGATGCGCGCTGGCCGGGTGCTGGACGCGGGGACGCCGGCCGAGCTGGTGGCCCGGCACGCCCCGTGGGTCCGGATCGCCTTCACCCGGCCCGGCAACGACGGCGGCCTCCTCGACGCCCTGCGCGCGCTGCCGGGCGCGTTCGAGGCCACGCGGGCCGGTGACCAGGTCGAGGCGGTCGGCGAGCGGCGGCTGATCGCCCACGTCGGCGCCGAGCTCGTCCGGCGCGGCTCCATCCCGGCCGACCTGCGGGTCGAGGTGGCCGACCTCGAGTCCGCGCTGCTGGCGCTGCTGGACGACGGCCACGCGGGCGTCCCCACCCCGGCGACCCCCGTCCCCACTCCCACGACCAGCCTGATCGGAGCGACCCGATGACCACGACCACGCTGATTTCGCCCGCCCCGGGCCCGGTCGGCGCGGCCCCGGTCGGCGCGGCCCCGGTCGGCGCGGCCCCGGTCGGCGCGGCCCCGCCCCGGCGAGCCCGCTCAGCGACCGCCCGGCTGGTCCGGGCCGAGCTGCGCCTCATGGTCCGCGACCCGCTTACCCTGACCTTCGTCCTCGCCTTCCCCGTGATCACAATGCTGATCATCGGTGGCTCGTTCGGGACCCGCCCCGACGAGAGCTTCAGCGACACCAACCCGGCCCGCTGGTACGTGGCGTCCTACCTGACCGTCGTGATCGCCGCGACCGGACTGGTCATGCTGCCGGTGCACCTGGCCGCCTACCGGGAGCGGGGGGTGCTGCGCCGGCTGGCCGCCGCCGGCTTCGCCCGCCACTCCTTCGTCCTGGCCCAGCTGGTGATCGGCCTGGCCTCGATCGTCCTGGCCGGCGCGGCCCTGCTGGTCGTGGCGGCGCCGGTGTACGGGGTGCCGAGCCTGCACAGCGGCGGGCGGGTCGCCGCGGCGCTGGTCGCCGGCTCGGTGCTGTTCGTCAGCATCGGCATCCTGCTCGGCACGGTCCTGCCCTCGGCCCGGTCGGCCCAGGCGGTCGGGCTGCTGCTGTTCTTCCCGTCGTTCCTGCTCGGCGCGGGCGGGCCGCCGCCGCACGTGATGGGTACGGTTGCGCGCTCCATCGCCAAGCCGCTGCCGCTGACGCTGGTGACGAAGTCCGTCCGCGACCCGTGGCTCGGCATCGGTACCCCGACCTCCCAGCTCCTGACCGTCGTCGGGCTGGCGGTGCTCGCGCTCGTTTTCGCCATCCGCCGGGCCCGGCTGTGACGGAGGCTCGCCGTACCATGCGCGGTATGCGGATGATCGTGACGCGGTGGGGTCCGCTGGTCTTGATCGGCGCCCTGCTGGCGGCCGGGCTGCTGTGGGCCGGCTCCGGCCCGCTTCGGCTGGCGGCCGCCGCGGTCGCCGCCGCCGCCACGGCCGCCGCCGCCGAGACCACCGCCCGCGCGGCCGCCGCCCGCGCCGCCGCCGGCGGCGACCGGGCGTCCAGTCGGGCCCAGCTCGCCGCGCTGGCGGTCGCCGGGGCCGGTGTCGCGGTCACCTGCTCCGGGTCATCGTCGAACATCGGCTGGTTCGCCCTGGTCGTCCTGCTGGCCTGGGCGGTGCTCGCCGCCGGCCCATCGGCCGGCGCGGTCGGCCTGGGCGCCGCGCTGGTCCTGTTCGCGGTCGAGTGGGGGGTCGAGGTCCGCGACCCGGGCTGGGCCGCCTGGGTCGGAGGATCGACATTCACCGTGATCGGCAGCGCGCTCATTCGGCGCCAGTACGAGCTGACCGAGGCGTTGCGGGCCGCGCAGTCCGGGCTGGCCGAGCGGGCCAGGGCCGAGGAGCGCAACCGGATCGCCCGGGAGATCCACGACGTCGTCGCGCACACGCTGACGGTCTCGTTGCTGTACGTCAGCGGGGCGCGGCTCGCGCTGGACGAGGACGTGACCGAGGCGGCCCGCGCGCTGGAGGAGGCCGAGCGGCTGGGCCGGGCCGCGCTGACCGAGGTCCGCCAGGCCGTCGGCCTGCTGCGCGAGCCCGCCGGGGGCGTGGGGGCCGGTGGCCGGCCGCCCGCCCCGCTGCCGGCGGCCGAGGCGCTCGACGAACTGGTCGACGGTTTCCGCCGGGCGGGCGCGACCGTCACCTTCAGCGTCGACGGGCAGCGCGAGCGGCTGCCATCGACCGTCGGCCTGACCGTACACAACATTCTGCGCGAGGCCCTGACGAACAGTGCCCGGCACGCGCCGGGCGGGACGACCACCGCCCGCCTGGAGATCGGCGCCGTCCAGGTGACCCTGACCGTCGACACCGTCCCGGCCACCCCGCTGGCCAGCTCCACCCCGGCCCCGAGCTCGGCCCCGAGCCAGGCCCCGAGCCAGGCCCGGGCCGGGCTCGGGCTGCCGGGCATGCGGGAGCGGGCGCGGGCGCTGGGCGGCATCTGCCAGGCCGGGCCCTCGGGGACCGGCTGGCGGGTCGTCGCGACGATCCCGCTGGTCACCGCGCCCGCCTCCCAGCCCGCGCCACTCGTCTCGGCGCCGGCGGCCCGCCGGTGATCCGGGTCCTGCTGGTCGACGACCAGGAGCTCATCCGGGTCGGGCTGCGCGGCATCCTGCGCTCCCGGTTCGGCTTCGAGATCGTCGGCGAGTGCGCGAACGGCGGCGAGGTGGCGGCGGCCGTCGAGCGGCTGCGGCCGGACGTGGTGCTGATGGACGTCCGGATGCCGCTGGTCGACGGGGTCGCGGCCACGGCCGCGCTGCGCGCGCGGCCCGACTCGCCGCCCGTTCTCGTGCTCACCACGTTCGAGGACGACGAGATCCTGGCGGCGGCGCTGCGGGCCGGCGCGTCCGGCTTCCTTCTCAAGGGTGTGCCGGCCGAGGATCTGCAGCGCGCCGTCACCACCGTGGCCGAGGGCGGGGCCTGGCTCGACCCGGCGGTGACCGGCCAGGTCCTGCGCACGTACCGAACGACCGGAGCCCGGCCGGAGGCCACGCCCAGCCCGGCTCTGGACGTGCTGACGGCCCGGGAGCGGGAGGTGCTCGCGCTCCTGGCGCGAGGGGCGACGAACGCGGAGATCGCCACCGCGCTGGTCCTCGGCGAGGGCACCGTGAAGACCCACATCAACCGGGTGTTCGCCAAGCTGGCGCTGCGCGACCGCGCGGCGGCCGTCGTGTTCGCCTTCGACCACGGCCTGGTCGCGCCGACGCCCCCGTCGGCTGCGCGGCCAGAGAGCGGCCGAAGCGGCCCACGCGGCTAGGCCGCCGGGGCCCGCGCCGCTTCGCCGCGCGCCGACCACCGGGCCGCACGGCCGCCCAGCCGGCCGCTCCCAGCGGCCGGGCAAACACGCGACCGGGCGGGGCCGGCTCGGCGACGATGACGAGATGACCGCCACCCAGCCCGTGAACCTGACCGCCGCGCTCGCCTCGTTCGACCAGGTGTACAGCCCCCGGATCGTCAATCGGATGAACGACTACGACGTCCGGGTGGCCCATGTCGCCGGTGAACACGTCTGGCACACGCACAGCGACACCGACGAGTTCTTCCTCGTGATCGAAGGCGAGTTCCACATCGCGCTCCGTGACGGTCCAGCGCGGGACGAGCCTGGGCGGGACGGGTCGGCGGCTGACGGGCCCGCGGGCGACGGCGCTGAGCGGACCGTGGTCCTGCGCGCGGGAGACACGTTCGTGGTCCCGAAGGGCACCCCACACAAGCCGTCCTCACCGGGCGGCTCGATCCTGATGTTCGAGCCGAGCGGGACGTCGACCACCGGCGACAGTCACGAGGGCGAGATTCCCGCCTATGTGGACAGCACGGTCGGTCACCAGTTGACCTGAGCGGGGCCCACCGCCAGGACGGGCCGGCACCGGGGCCGCACAACGAAACCCAACAAAACCGAAAAAATCGGGCGGTGCTGAGTCTGAGCCCCCTATCTCGCCGCCGGAGCGGACCAACCCTCACGTTACAGTCATCCGGCCTGTCCGCCGGGCCGGACGGCGGGCATTCGGAGTGGGACGGAGATGGCGCGGAGATGGCGTTGAGCCAAGCCGGTCGCACGGGCGGTGTCCCTGAGAGGGGACGCCCGGCGGTCAGGCTGGCCCTGCCCCTGCGCGGCGGCGGCGTCCGCGGCCTCGCCGGGCGTTTCCGCGCCGCGTGGCTGTCCAACGTCCGGGTCGACCTGCTGTCCGGGACGGCCGTCGCGCTCGCGCTGATCCCCGAGGCCATCTCGTTCTCGGTCATCGCCGGCGTCGACCCCCGCGTCGGCCTCTACGCCTCGTTCTCGATGGCCGTGATCATCTCGATCACGGGCAGCCGGCCGGCCATGATCTCGGCCGCGACCGGGTCGATGTCGGTGGTCGTCGGGTCGCTGGTGCACCGCCACGGCCTCCAGTACCTGCTGGCCGCGACCGTCCTGACCGGCGTCCTCCAGGTGGCGCTGGGCGCCGTCGGCGCCGGCCGGCTGATGCGGTTCATCCCGCGGCCAGTGATGTCCGGGTTCCTCAACGCCCTGGCCATCATGATCTTCACGGCGCAGATGCACAACTTCATCGGCAAGACGTGGATGGTGTGGCCGATCCTCGCGGTGGGCCTGGCCGTCATCTACCTGCTGCCCCGCGTGACCCGGGCCGTCCCGGCCCCGCTGGTCGCGATCATCGGGATCGCGCTGGTCACCTACTTCTGCCACATCGACGTGCCGACCGTCGGGCAGGCCGGCCACCTGCCCGGTTCCGTGCCGTCGTTCCTCATCCCGCACGTGCCCTACGACCTGCACACGCTGCGGATCATCCTGCCGTACTCGGCGACCCTGGCCGTGGTCGGGCTGCTCGAGTCGCTGCTGACCGCCCAGGTCATCGACGACGCGACCGACACCACCTCCAACAAGGACGTCGAGTCGCGGGGGCAGGGCTTCGCGAACATCGTGACCGGGTTCATGGGCGGGATGGCCGGCTGCGCGCTCATCGGCGAGTCGACGATCAACATCGACAACGGTGGCCGGACCCGGCTGTCCACGCTGTGGTCCGGGGTGTTCCTGCTGGTCCTGGTGACCGCGCTGCGCCGGCCGGTGGCCCACATCCCGATGGCCGCGCTGGTCTCGGTCATGGTGATGGTGTCGATCACGACGTTCGACTGGGCCAGCATCAGCCCGCACGCGCTGCGGTCGGTGCCGATCACCGAGACCGTCTGCATGCTGGTCACCGTGGCGATCACGTTGGCCACCCACAACCTGGCCGTCGGGGTGCTGGTCGGCTCGCTGCTGGGCGCGGTCTTCTTCGCCCGCCGGGTCGCGCACCTGGTCAACGTGGACAGCACCCTCGAGGCGGGCGGCGAGCCGGGCACGCGGACCCGGGTCTACCGGCTGACCGGCGAGCTATTCTTCGCCTCGACCAACGAGCTGGAGCACTCCTTCGACTTCACCGACCCGACGCCGAAGGTCGTCATCGACCTGACCGAGGCTCACCTGTGGGACACCTCGGCCGTCGCCGCCCTCGACGCCGTCTCGGCCAAGTACGCCGGACGCGGGGTCAGCGTCGAGATCGTCGGGCTCAACCGGGAAAGCTCCGAACTGCGCGCCCGGACCCGGCGCGAGACCGTCCCCACCGGGTAGTTTGCCGGTGATGACTGGCGACGATCCTGCTCTCAGCGGCCCCGTTCTGAATGCCTCGGTTCTGGACGACCCGGCCGGAGCCTCGCTGCGAGGCGCGCACACCCACCTGGGGCGCTCCCGCGGCCGGGTCGCGCGCTACCGGGAGGATGTCGCCCCGTTCGCCGCCGTCCCGCCGGACGCGACGGCGGCCGACTACGCCGATCTCGCCGCCCTCGCCCTGCCCGCCGCGGCCGGCTCGAACGGCGCGGTCGCCCTCTTCGGCCCGCCCGCTCCGCCGCCCGGCTGGGAGGTGCTCAACCGGCTGCCCTGCGTCCAGATGACCTGGGACGATCCGCCGCCCGGCCTCGAGCCGGCGCCGGACGCCGTCCGGCTCGGCCCGCGCGACGTACCGGAGATGCTCGACCTAATCGAGCGGACCCGACCGGGCCCGTTCCGGGCGCGCACGGTGGAACTGGGCGCCTACTACGGGCTGCGCCGGGACGGCCGGCTCGTCGCGCTGGCCGGCGAGCGGATGCACCCGCCCGGCTGGACCGAGATCAGCGCGGTCTGCACCGACCCCGACCACCGCGGCCACGGCTACGCGGCCGCCCTGATGGCCCGCGTCGCCGTCGGTATCCGGGCCCGGGGCGAGCGGCCGTTTCTGCACACCGCGGCGGCCAACCCGGCGGTCCGGCTCTACGAGCGGCTGGGGTTCACCCACCGCTGGGAGGTCCCCATCGTGTTCGCCCGCCCGCCGCTCGCCCCGGCGCCACGCTCCGCCTGACGGCCAGCGCGGCCACCCGACCGAAGCGACCGGGAGAATGGGCGGAGCCCCCGGTCGCGGAGGGCGGCAGGTTGGTCAGGGCGGGGGCATCGGCCGGCGGGACGCGCCAGGGCCGGCCTACTCGCCCGGCGGTTGCCCGCGCGGGTAGCGGATGTCGATCGTGCCCCGGTCCCCGTCGCCGAAGCCGACCGCCGGCTCGCCGCCGAGCACGGCGCCCACCGCCACCGCGCCGTTGGGAGCCAAGCCGTTCGGAGCCATGCCATTCTGAGCGATGCCATGGGCGGGAATGGCGTTGGCGGCACCGTTGGCGGCGATACTGTTCGGGGCGATGCCGTTGGGCGCGATGCCGTCGGCAAGGTGGCCGCTCGCCAGCGCGCCGGGGGAGCGGCCGAGACGGGAATGGCCGCCCGGGGAGCGGGGTGTCGGTGCCGGGCTCGGGGCCGGCGTAGGCGCCGTCGGCGGGCTCGGCGCCACCGGCGCCGGCATGGGGGGCGGCGCCACTGGCGGTGGGGCCGGTGGAGGCGGTGGAGGCGGCGGCGGGGGTGAGGCCGGCGGCGCGGCCGACTCCGGCTGGGCCCCGGGCGGAGCCAGGTTCGCCGCCGCCCGGTCGGGCGAGAAGGTCTCGACCCGGCGGCGCGCCGCGCGCATGCGGGCGCTGGCCGTCCCCTCGACCGGCCGTCGCCACGGCTGCTCGGGGCGGCGGGCCCGGTCGATCGGGATCTGCAGCTCGGTGACGTTGCCGGCCGGGTCCCGGTCGTTCCAGCGCAGGTAGAGCTCCCGGCCGGCGCCGCTGCGCCGGTAACCCCGCTCGGTGATCCAGGCGAGCATCGCGGCGTAGACCGGCTCGACGGAGTCCATCGGCCCGTGGTGCAGCGCCGAGGCGACCTCGGTGCCGGGCAGGTTGACGACCCGGACGTCCGCGCTGTCCGGTACCGGCTGGGCGCCGACGGTGAAGCCGGCGTGCAGGGTGACCGAGCCGTCGGCCGCCGGCTCCTCGAACCAGGCGACGCAGGTCCCCGGCCGGGTGCCGGTGCGCCGCAGATGGGCGTCGGCGATCATCAGGAGCTGGCCGATGACCGGGCCGAGGGCCTCGCCGAACCCGGCCGCCCGGCCGGCGGCCCGGGCGATCCGCAGGGCGTTGACCCGGCGGACCACGATCGTCGGGCCGGCCGTCGTCACCCCGCGTTCGATCGCGCGCAGATGGTTGTCGACGCGGCGCAGGCGGGCGCGTTCCTCCTCCACGTTGCGGTCGACCTGGGCCTGGCGCAGCCGCAGCATCCCGCGCATCGCGTCGAGCGTGAGGTTCTCCTCCAGGAGGGTCCCCATCTCGTCGACGTCGAAGCCGAGATCACGCAGCGCGAGCAGGCGGTGCAGCCGAGCCAGGCACGCGACCCGGTAGGTGGGCGCTCCGGCCTCGTCCACCGCGTCCGGAGCCAGCAGCCCGAGGATCTCCAGGTCGTGCAGCAGCGCGGGGGAGACGTTCGCCAGGCGGGCGAGGTCAGCGATGCTCAGCACATCTGGGAAGACGCCCGCCGGGCCGTCCGGGTTGTCCGGCGCCGACCGACGTGGCCGGCCCGGACGCGCCCAGCGGCCGGGTTGTCCCAGCTAGAGGCCCAGCTCCGCGAAGGCGGCGCGCAGGTCCTCGGCCAGGTACTCGACGGCCGGCTCGCGCAGGATGCCGTCGTGGTCGCCCATCATCACGCCGGTCCGCACGTCGATTCCGGTCAGGTACCGCAGCCAGCCGCGGATGTTCGCCTCGTCGGCCGAGTAGATCAGCGCCCGGCCCGGCCACGGCGACGGTCGGTGGCTGAGGGTGACGACCCTGGCCTGGTTGAAGAAGACCTCGAGCTGGTGGTCGTAGCTGAGCGGGACGAGGCCTGCCACCGGCAGCTGCGCCAGCTTGCGCACCCGGCCAGTCAGCTGCTGGAGCCGGTTGGCCGGGACGGCGGAGCCCAGCCGGGAGCTCGGCTCGAACCCGGGTGTGCCGGCCGCGGCCGGCGGCGGGCTGCCGGCTGCCGGCCGCATTCCCTCCTCGGCCCCGGCCCGCAGTGACAGCGGGGCGTCGATCGACGGCGAGTCGTACGCGAACGCGTCGACCATCGTCAGTAGCCCGACCCGCTCGCCGGCGTCGGTGAGCAGGCGCGCGGCCTCCTGGGCGACCAGCCCGCCGAAGGAATGGCCGAGCAGCAGGTAGGGGCCGTGGGCCTGGACGCCCCGGATCGAGCGGACGTGGCGCAGCGCCGCCGCGCGGACCGTCCAGTCGGCCAGTCCCCGCGCCTCCAGCCCGTGCGGCTGCAGCCCGTAGACCGGCCGCTCGCCCCGGAAGTGGTAGGCGAGCCCGAGCATGCGCAGCGCGAGGCCGCCGGCGCCGCCGAAGCAGAAAAGCGGGGTGCCGGCGCCGTCCCGGTTGAGGGGGACGAGGGTGGCGTGCCGGGTGCGGGAGCGGCCCCGCGCCGCGCGTACCCGGGGGGCCAGCTCGGCGACGGTCGTGGTGAGAGTGAGCTCGGCGGCGGGCACGTGGGCGTCGAACGTGACGGCCAGCTCGGCCCGCATCTCCTCGATGACGGCGGCGTCGGCGTCGAGGTCGCCGAGGCGGTCGTCGATGCCGATCTCGACCAGGCCGAGCAGCCGGGACCACAGGTCGGCGACCGACAGCTCCCACTGGTCTCGAGGGGTGTTCTCGAAGGCCACCGGTGGGTGGGGGTCGGGCATCTCGGCCACCACCGGGCGGCCGGCGGCGTCGCGGGGGATCGCGCTGACCGGCACGATCGTGTCCGGGGTCAGGCGGGCCGGCAGCGCGTCGCGCAGCCGGCGGCGGGTGAGAGCGCCCGACTCCGCCCGCCCGGCGACCGGGACGACGTAGGCCACCGTGCGCGGGCGTGGGCCGGCGGCGCTGGTCGCCATGGCGACATCGCTGGCCACCCCCGTCCCCAGCACGGCCCGCATGGTCTCGGCCGGGGTGACCGTGATGCCGGTCGCGGTGCTCGCGGTGCTCGCGGTGCTCGCGGTGCTCGCGGTGCTGCTCGCGGTGGCGGACGGCGCCGCCGGACCGGCACTGGACGTCATCGGGATCTCCTCGGCGACCGGGGCGGGCGGGACCGGCCGCGGGCGCTGGTCGCGTCAGTCGCCGCGTGGACGAGATGAGGTCCCTGAAATAGGTCGAGGCCGCCCAAATCTATCCGGTCCCCTCTGGCCCAGGTAGGGGGACCCGGGACCAGGGCGCTTCCTCGCGCGGCGCGTCCGGGGCCGCCGGTTCCCGCTCGATCGTCTGCTCGCCTGGGAATGGCTGGTTACGGGAGCGAGACTCCTCCGACGCCGTCCCGTTACGAACAGGGTCTTTTCTGTGGACCAGCCAGGGAGACGGTCTTTTCGGCGTGGAGGTTCGGTGTCGCGGTTTCGAGCGTTGGGGTTGCTGGCCGTCGCGGCCACGTCGATCATGGTCGCGGGATGTGGTGGGAGCAGCGGGGGCTCCTCGGCCGGCTCGACGCCGAGCGCCGCGACCTCGGCCGACGCCGGCATCGCCGCCCAGGTCCCGGCCGCGCTGAAGGCGAAGGGCATCCTGACCGCCGCCACCGACCCCAGCTACGCCCCGAACGAGTTCACCGACACCGACGGCAAGACGATCATCGGAATGGACGTCGACCTGATCCGGGCGCTCGGCGCCGAGATGGGCCTCAAGGTCACCGCGACGAAGGCCGAGTTCAACGGGATCATCCCGGGCCTCGCCGCCGGCAAGTACGACCTGGGGATCTCCTCGTTCACCGACAACGCCGAGCGGGAGAAGACGGTCGACTTCGTCACCTACTTCTCGGCCGGGACGTCGTTCTTCACCAAGGCCAACGGCGGGACGACGGTGACCGGCCTGGCCGATCTGTGCGGGAAGACCGTCGCCGTCGAGAAGGGCACGACCCAGGCCGACGACGCGAGCGCGCAGAGCGCCAAGTGCACCGCGGCCGGCAAGCCGGCCGTCACCGTGAACGCCTTCCCGGACCAGAGCGGGGCCAACCTGGCCCTGTCCTCGGGCCGGGCCCAGCTCTCGATGGCCGACTCGCCCGTCGCCGACTACCAGGTGAAGTTGTCCAACGGGGCGTTCAAGCTGGTCGGAACCCCGTACGGGACCGCGCCCTACGGCATCGCGATCCCGAAGAAATCCGGCCTGGCTCAGCCGATGCTGGCCGCTGTGAAGGCGCTGATCGCCAACGGCGAGTACAAGAAGATCCTCGACAAGTGGGGGGTGGCCGACGGCGCCATCGCCGCGCCCGTGATCAACGGCGCGGCCGGCTCCTGACGCCGGCTCGGTGAGCACCGACGCGCGCGCGGCCTCCCGGGAGGCCGTGGCCTCCCAGGAAGCCGCGACCTCCCAAGCGGTGGACCCGGACGCGATCATCGCGGTACCCGTCCGGCACCCGGGCCGCTGGGCGGCGTCCGTCGTGCTCGCCGTGCTGCTCGCGATGGCCGTCCACTCGCTGGTCGCGAACCCGCGCTTCCAGTGGCACGTCGTCGGCCAGTACCTGTTTTCCGAGCAGGTGCTGCGCGGGCTGTGGACGACCCTCTACCTGACCGCGATCGCGATGGTCATCGGCGTCGTGCTCGGCGTCGTCCTGGCGATCATGCGAATGTCACCGAACCCGCTGGTCGCAGGGTCGGGCTGGCTCTACATCTCGGTCTTTCGCGGGACACCGGTACTGGTCCAGCTGATCTTCTGGAACTTCATCGCGGCGATCTACCCCCGGCTTTCGCTCGGGGTCCCGTTCGGGCCCGAGTTCGTCTCCGGCAACGCGAACGACCTCGTCAAGCCGATCACAGCCGCCATCCTCGGCCTCGGCCTGAACGAGGCGGCCTACATGGCCGAGATCGTCCGGGCCGGCATCCTGTCGGTCGACCCGGGCCAGCACGAGGCCGCCACCGCGCTCGGGATGAACCGGATGCTGGCCATGCGCCGGATCATCCTGCCCCAGGCAATGAGGATCATCATTCCGCCGACCGGCAACGAGACCATCTCGATGCTCAAGACCAGCTCCCTGGTCAGCGTCATCGCGATCACCGACCTGCTCTACTCGGTGCAGATCGTCTACTCGCGCACCTACCAGACGATCCCGCTGCTGATCGTGGCCAGCCTCTGGTACCTGGCGGCGACGTCCGTGCTCACCGTCGGCCAGTTCTACCTGGAGCGCTGGGTCGGCCGGGGCCACAACCACCACCGGACCGAGTCCTCGCCCTGGCGGCGCTACCTGGCGCTGCTGGTCAGCCTGCGCGCGCCGAAGGAGCGGACGCCATGACCGACGTGGCCGACGTGGCCGACGTGGCCGACGCGGCCGACGTGGCCGACGTGGCCGACGTGGCCGCCACGATTGACCTGACGAAACCGGCGGCCGGCCCGGCCGAGATCGTCCGGGCCGAGAAGGTGAAGGTACGCTTCGGCCGGACCGACGTCCTGTGCGGCATCGACCTGACCGTGCGGGCCGGGGAGGTCTGCTGCCTGATCGGCCCGTCCGGCTCCGGTAAGACGACGTTCCTGCGCTGTGTCAACCACCTGCAGCGGATCAGCGCCGGGCGGCTGTGGGTGTCGGGCGAGCTCGTCGGCTACCGGCAGCGCGGCGAACGTCTCTATGAGCTGAAGGAGTCCGAGGTCGCCCGGCGGCGGGCCGGCATCGGGATGGTCTTCCAGCGGTTCAACCTGTTCCCGCACCTGACGGTGCTGGGCAACGTCGTCGAGGCGCCGATCCGGGTCCGCCGCGAGCCGAAGGCCGAGGTCCGCGAGCGGGCCATGGACCTGCTGGGACGGGTCGGCATGGCCTCCTTCGCCGACGCCTACCCTGGCCGCCTGTCCGGCGGCCAGCAGCAGCGGGTGGCGATTGCCCGCGCCCTGGCCATGCGGCCCGAGCTGATGCTGTTCGACGAGCCGACGTCCGCCCTCGACCCGGAGCTGGTCGGCGACATCCTCGACATCATGCGCGGCCTGGCCGCCGACGGCATGACGATGCTGGTCGTCACCCACGAGATCGGCTTCGCCCGCGACGTGGCCGACCAGATCGTCTTCATGGACGGCGGCGCGGTCGTCGAGCACGGCCCGCCGGCCGCCGTCCTGGACGACCCCTCCCACGAGCGCACCCGAAGCTTCCTGTCCAAGGTCCGCTGACGCGGTCAACGTTCCGGGGCCTCCGGGTGTTCGTCCCCATGATCGCGCGTCCTTCGGCCTGGTGTCAGCGGGCTCGCGCGCGTAGGCCGTCGAACAGGACCGTGGTCAGGCGGACGGCCCGGCCGCCGGTCGCCTCGGCGTGGCGCAGCGCGGCGAACGCGCCGGCGACCAGCGCGAACAGGTCGTCCACGTCGATGTCGCCCCGGATGTCCCCGGCGGCCTGAGCGCGCTCGAGCGCCACGCCCAGAGTCGCGCGCAGCCGCGCCGCGACCGCGGGAACGGCGGTACGGACGTCGAAGTCGGTGCCCGCCAGCGCCGCCTTCAGCGGCCGGCTCGCGGTGCCTTCGGTCAGCATTCGGTCGAGCATCTCGAGTAGCGCATCGCCCGGATCGGCCTCCTGGGCGCGGGCCTGGGCCTGCGCCACCAGCTCCTCGAGCTGGTCGACGACGACGGCGGCGAACAGCGACTCCTTGGTCGGGAAGTGCCGGTGGACCGTGCCCGCGCCGACACCGGCCCGGCGCGCGACCTCGTCCAATGGGACAGCCAGTCCCTCGGCGGCGAACAGCTCGCGCGCGGCGCGCAGCACCCGCTCCCGGTTGCGGCGCGCGTCCGCGCGCAGCGGCCGCGCCGGCTCCTCGGCGCCGGCCGGACCGACCTGCTCCGCCACATCCACCTCCCGGCCGCTGGCCAGCCTCTGGTCCCTCAGTCTCCCGCACCGTCCCGGCGCGCAAAGCGGGGCGACGCCCCGTATAGTTCTCATCCAAGCGGGGCGTCGCCCCGGATGCTGTGACGAGATCACATGCGGCACGCACTGCTCGGGCGGTCGGGACTGAGGGTCTCCCGAGCCACGCTCGGGACGATGAACTTCGGTACCGGCCCGGGTACGGCCTGCGACGAGGCCGAGGCGCGCCGGATCGTCGACGTCTTCCTCGACGCCGTCTCGGCGCCGGCCAACAGGCCCGTCACCGGGGCGCCCGTCGCGCCGCCGACCGCCGCCTGACCCCACAGTTACTAGCGGAGATGGTGCTCGGCCCGCTCAACCCGGCCGAGGTCGGCTCGATGCTGCGCCTCGGACCGGCCGAGGCGTTCGACGCCGCCCTGGTCACCGGCGGGCTGCCGCTCGTCTGCGCCGCCTGGCGGCCGGGTGCGACATCGTGGGAGCGGACCGGGCGCCGATCGTCCAGGAGCTGATCTTCCTCGGTTCGGTCAAGTGGCTGGAGCGCTCGCCGTTCGACCGGCACGACCTCGCCGCGCTCCCAGAAGCACCGGGCGACGCTGACCGACGCGCCGCTCCCGCTCCTGACGGTCAGCCGGAGCGGCGTGGCCGCGGACGTGGCCGGCCTCGATGCCACCTTCGCCCCGGCCGACCTGCTCGCCGCCTGGCACCCACGCTGACCAGACCTGTCCGGGGCCGTCCCGCGGGCCGGAGGTACACCGGGTGGGCAGTGAGGGTAGCCGCTTGACGTTCGCCGCCATGCCGAACGTGACATCCCGCAGGTTTCGTATTACGTTTGATGGGTGGAGATCCACCGATCGGCGCGGAAGCACGGAGTCGCTGACTCGGACATCACCCACGCTGCCGAGCGGTACATCGTCGCCTATGCGCTGGACGACGACGGCCCGCCCTCCCAAATACCGGGATCTCCTACCGTGACCGAGGAGAGTGGAATGATCGAAAAGGAGAGCGGGCGTCGCACCGTCCGCGGCGTACCCGTCACGGACGAACTGATCGAAAACGCGGCCGCCGAGGCCGAGGTTGGCTACGACGTCGCCGATCTGCGCCGTCGCGGAGGCCGCCGACCCATCGGCTCCGCGCCGGCCGAGGTGGTCCCGGTCCGGCTCGATCCTGAACTCCGGGCCGCGCTGGCCGCCCGCGCCCAGGCCGAACACACGAACGCCAGCGACGTGATCCGTCAGGCCCTACGGGCCTGGTTGGACGTCGCCTAAGTCGTTCGGGTCAGGCGCGCAGGAGGCTGATGGGGCGGCCGGCCTCGCTGGTGACGGGGTCGATGCGGGTGCGGTCGGGGACCGGGCGGGCGTCGGGGCGGCGGTCGAAGATGACGAGCGTCCCGGTCGGGAGGCTGAGACGGTCGAGGTAGTGGTCGAGCTGGCCGAGGGCGCGGCGGGCCGGGTCGGTCTCGCCGGCCCGGCGGACCTTGAGCTCGATCGCCTCGCGCTGCACCGCCCGCTTGCCGTCGGAGTCGAGGTAGGGCCAGCGGACGAGCAGGTCGATGCGGCCGCGCCCGACCCCGTACTCGCGGTCGATCTGGCCGCCGCCGTTGACCACCCGCTGCAGGAAGGCCATGAACACGAGCTGGCAGGCCGCCTCGTGGTAGACCGTGCCCCGGACCAGGGTGTCGGCGTGCTCGCGCCAGAAGTCGGCGAACTCGGCGAGCAGCAGGTCGAAGTCGAGGCGGCCGTCGGCCCGGACGAACGCGCGCGGGTCGGCGATCACCTGGGCTTCCGTGTTCGCGGTCAGGACCCGGGCGATGACCTCGCGGTAGATCGGGTTGGTCACCCGGACCGGCAGCTTCTCGGCGACGAGGCCGAGGTCGCGCGTGTAGCTGAGGTCGTCGTCGTAGGGATCGAGCTCGGGCAGGGTGCCGGCCAGGACGGGCTCCAGCACCCGGCGGACCCGGGGCTCGGCCAGCCGGGCGGCCAACGAGTCCAGGTGGGTGGCCCGGGCCAGGATCAGTCGCTCCTTGGCCGTCTCGACGTGGTCGACGGTGATCGGCTCGGCGGTCGGCACCGCCAGTTCGTCGACGATCTCGGCCGCGAGGGCGTTGACCAGCCACGGCTGGCCGCCGGTCAGCTCCACCGCCCGCTCGACGGCGGCCGGGGTGAACTCCTGGCCGACCTCGGCGGTGTGCTGACCGTAGAGCTCGGCCACCTCGTCCGGGGTGAAGTTGCCCAGCCGCAGCGAGGTCAGCTTGATGTTGAACGGGCTGGAGGTGCCGAGGCGGGACGGGTCGCCGCCCGAGGCGGCCTTATAGTCGCGGACGTCCCGTAGGCCGCAGAGCGCGACCGAGGCGGGGAAGGGTGCGGGACGGCCGTTGTAGCCAGCCCGGAGCTGGCTGAGGACGCTGATCAGCGACTGACCGGCCAGGGCGTCGATCTCGTCGAAGAACAGCACGAGCGGGCGGGCGCAGGCGCGGGCCCAGGCCTGGAGCCCCGCGCCGAGCAGGGCGCCGTCGGCAGCGTCCGGCCAGTCCGGTGGCTGGAGATCAGCTGGCAGTGCGTCGCGCGCGGTGGAGCGGATCTGATCCAGAATGGTCCGGGCGGCCGCGCCGTAGTCGTCGCCGGCCGGCCGGCCCGCCTCGCAGGAGAAGAGCAAGGCGGCGTAGTGACCGGTGGCGGTCAGTTCGTCGGCCAGCGCGCGCAGAGTTGTCGTTTTGCCGGTCTGGCGCGGCGCGTGGACGACAAAGTACGCCTCCCGGGCCACCAGCCGCGGGACCTCCGGCAGCCGCGCGGCGGCCGGGATCATGAAATGGCGGTCTGGTAGACAGATGCCAGCCGTGTTGAACCAACGGTCCACAGGCTGCCTCCTCGTCATCGGGGCTCAGGCCGAGATCATCGCCACTCTACGAAGCGGCGCGCGACATCGCGTGATGATGACCAGCTGGCAACCCGCGTCAGCGGGAGAGCGTGAGCGCGCCGGCCAGCCAGACGAGCGCCATGGCGACGCCGGCGCCCAGCTCGATGAGCATGCCGACGCCGAAGGCGACGATCGCGGCCCAGGTCGTGCGCCCGGCTGTCCGGGCGTCGCGCAGGCGGACGAGCTCGGCCAGGTAGATGCCGCCCGCCCCGCCGATCAGCAGCCCGATCACGGGGATGACGAAGAAACCGACGATCGCGCACACCGCGCCGACGAGCAGGGTGGACGTGGGCGCGCCGCCCTTCCCGCTGGCCCGCGCCGGTAAGACGTACTTGGCCGCCATCCCGACCGCGAGCAGGACGCCCATCAGCGCGAAGACCGTCCAGCGGGCGGCCCCGCCGCCGTCCGCGACCGCCCACCAGGCACCGGCCGCCCAGATCAACAGCGTCCCGGGCAGGACAGGGACGACAATGCCGACCAGGCCGACGGCCATGACCAGGCCGACGACGAACAGCTCCGCGGTGGTGATGGCCGGCTCTCCCTCGCGCTCTCGCCGAACGTTCCGATCACAATACCGGCAGCCACCGACCCGACCGGGCAAGACGCCGCCAACACGGACAAATACCCGACCGGCCGCGGGTTACTCCATAGCTGTTTGCTATCGCGCGCCTCGGCTTTCCCCGCTCGGCCGCATGAGCGCCAGCTCCGGATAGGCTTCGGCAAAGGGTGTCGTCACCGTGGGTGCCGGCATCCCTGCGCTCGTTCACCGAAATTATGCCGCCCGGTCAGCGGATCTTCTCCCTCGTAACCTCGGTCGTTGCCGAGCCGTACATCTTTCCGCAAGCCGCGGCCTTCAGCGTGTCCGGCGGCGGTGTGGCCGCCGGTGTGGACGACGCGGAGGAGAGAAACAGATAATGCGACGTGGGGGGCGCCTGGCGTTCGGCGCGACCGGGCTGGCCTTGGCCGCGCTCATTGTGTCCGCCTGTGGGGGCGGCTCATCGAGTTCGGGTTCGGGCTCCGGTGGGAACGCGAAGACTGACACCGCTACCACGGCCACCGCGGCCGGTGGAATGGACGCGCTGGTGGCCGCGGCCAAGAAGGAAGGCCAGCTCAACGTCATCACGCTGCCGCCGGACTGGGCGAACTACGGCGAGATCATCCAGAAGTTCTCGGCGAAGTACGGCATCAAGGTGAACAGCGCGAACCCAAACGGCTCGAGCGCTGACGAGATCACCGCGGTGAAGCAGCTGAAGGGTCAGAGCCGGGCGCCGGACGTTCTGGACCTGGGTCTCTCCTTTGGTCTCGAGGCGACCCAGAGCGGACTGCTCGCCCCGTATCAGGTGGCTTCCTGGAAGGACATTCCGGACAGCCTGAAGGACCCCGCCGGGAACTACTACTCGGACTACGGTGGCTACGTGTCGCTCGGGTATGACACCGCCAAGGTGAAGAACCCGCCGAAGAGCTTCGCCGACCTGAAGAACCCGGCCTACAAGAACATGGTCGCGTTGAACGGCGACCCGACGAAGGCCGGCGCGGCGTTCGCGGCGGTCTACGCGGCGGCACTGGCCAACGGTGGCTCGTTCGACAACATCCTGCCCGGCGTCCAGTACTTCGCCGACCTGAAGAAGGAAGGCAACTTCGTTCCGGTGACCGGTACGCCGGCCACGGTCGAGGCCGGCCAGACGCCGATCCTGATCTGGTGGGACTACCTCAACGCCTCGGCGGCCACCAAGCTCAAGGGCAAGGTCGACTTCAAGATCAACATCCCGACCGACGCCTCGTACGCGAGCTACTACGTCCAGGCCATCAGCAAGACCGCCCCGCATCCGGCGGCGGCCCGCCTCTGGGAGGAGTACCTCTACTCCACCGAGGGCCAGAACCTCTGGCTCAAGGGCCAGGCCCGCCCGGTCGAGCTGCCGGCGATGACCGCGGCCGGCACCGCCGACAAGACCCTGCTGGCGGCCCTGCCCCCGGCCCCGGCCGACACCCAGTACCCGACGGACGCCCAGATCAGCAAGGCCAAGCAGGTCGTGAACGACAACTGGGCGAAGCTGGTCGGAGGCGCGTGACGTGACCGCCTCCGTCGTGTCCCCGGCGCCTGGCGCGCCGGGGACACCGGCTGACGCGGGCGCCCCACTGCCCGCGCGGCGCCCCCGGCGCCGCGCGGCGGTGGGGCGCGTCTCCGCGTACGCCGGCCTGCTGCCCTTCGCCGCCTACACGGCGCTTTTCCTCGGCCTGCCCACCGTCATGGTCGGCGTCGACGCCTTCCGCGCCCGCAACGGCAACTGGACCTGGGAGAACATCCGGCTGAGCACCCGCGGCGTCTACCGGGACGCCTTCGTCACCAGCATCGAGATCTCGCTGCTGTCGGCGGCGATCGGCGTGGTGTTCGGCGCGATGTTCGCCCAGGCCGTCCTGACCACGAAACGCAACAACATCCTGCGCCGGGTGGTGACCACCGCCTCCGGCGTTTTCGCCAACTTCGGCGGCGTGCCGCTGGCGTTCGCGTTCATCGCGACGGTCGGCACCACCGGAATGGTGACCCGCATCCTGCACTCGGCCGGGTTCAACCTCTCCTCCACCGGCTTCGACCTGTATTCCTTCAGCGGTATCACCGTGGTCTACACCTATTTCGAGGTGCCGCTGATGGTGCTGGTGTTCACCCCGGCCCTGGAGGGCCTGCGCACCCAGTGGCGGGAAGCCTCCGACAGCCTCGGCGGCTCCGGCCTAGTCTACTGGCGTCACATCGGCCTGCCGGTGCTGGCGCCGTCGCTGATCGGCTCGTTCCTGCTGCTGTTCGGCGGCGGTTTCTCGGCCTACGCGACCGCCCAGGCGCTGACCAGCGGCACCGTATCCCTCGTCCCGATCAAGATCGGCGCTCTGCTGTCCGGCAACGTCCTCGCGAACGGCGAGAACCTGGGCAAGGCCCTGGGCTTCGAGATGATCGTGATCGTCCTGGTCGTGATGGTCGGCTACACCCTGCTGCAGCGACGGGCGTCGCGATGGCTGCGGTAGCCGAGGTCGCGCCGGCCGCGCCCGCCCCGGCGGCCCGGCGGCGCCGGCCGGGCGGGGCCCGGAGCCGGGCCCGGATCGCCGGCGCCACCGGGCGCTGGCTGGTCCTGCTGATCGGCGCGATCTACTTCCTGGTCCCGCTCATCGCCTCGCTGGAGTTCAGCCTGCGCGGCAAGGGCGGCCACTACTCGATCGACTCCTACCGGCACGTGTTCAGCCAGCCCGACTTCGGCTCGTCGCTGTGGACGTCGGTGAAGCTCGGCCTGATGGCCGTCGCGCTGATGCTCGTGCTGCTCGTCCCGACGATGACCCTGGTCCAGCTGCGGTTCCCGAAGGCCCGCACGGCCGTCGAGACCGTCACCGTGCTGCCGTTGATCATCCCGCCGGTCGTGCTCGTCGTCGGGGTGCTGGCCGGGTTCTCGAACGGCCCGGAGTGGCTGCTGGGAACGCCGACGATCCTCGGGTTCGAGTACGTCATCCTCGCGCTGCCCTACGCCTACCGGACGCTGGACGCCGGCATGAGCGCGATCGACCTGCGGACGCTGACCGAGGCGTCGCGGGGCCTGGGCGCCTCCTGGCCGACGACGATGCTGCGGGTTGTCCTCCCCAACCTGCGCACGGCCGTCCTCGGCGCGGCGGTGCTGACCCTCGCACTCGTGCTCGGCGAGTTCGCGATGGCCAGCCTGCTGCTGTTCAACACCTTCCCGACCTGGATCGTCGTGGTCAGCCAGACCGAGGCCGGGGTGTCGGTGGCCGCGTCGCTGTTTGCCCTGCTGATCACCTGGGTGTTCCTGTTCATCCTCACTCTCCTCGGCGGTGGCCGGGGCCGGCGCTCAGGCGCGGTCGCCGTCGGCGCGGCCGCCGCGCCGGCCGCGAGCGTGCCGGGCACTCCGGCGGAAGGAGCCCACGGTGGCTGAGACCCTGACCCCCGACGACGCGCCGGCCACCGCGGGTGCCACGGGCACCGTGGGCGGCGCCGAGGCGGCGGCCCCCGGGAGCGCCCGGGCCCGCCGGTGGGGACGGCGCGGCGCCGATGCCGCCCTGGCCCGCGAGCCGGTCAGCATCCACCTGCGCGAGCTCAACCGCGCCTACGGCGACGTCCGCGCACTCGACGGGCTCTCGCTGGAGATCGCCCCGGGCGAGCTCGTCGCCCTGCTCGGGCCGAGCGGCTGCGGCAAGACGACGGCGCTGCGGGTGCTGGCCGGCTTCGAGACGCCCGACTCCGGCGTGGTCGAGGTCGGCGGCCTGGACCTGACCGACGTCCCGGCCAGCAAGCGTGACATGGGCATGGTCTTCCAGGCCTACAGCCTGTTCCCGAACATGACGGCGCTGGACAACGTCGCGTTCGGCCCGCGCCTGCGCGGCGTCGACGCCCGCGCCCGCAAGGCCCGGGCCCGGGAGCTGCTCGAGCTCGTCGGCCTGGCCGGGCTGGAGAAGCGCTGGCCGCACGAGATGTCCGGCGGCCAGCAGCAGCGCGTCGCGCTGGCCCGCGCGCTGGCCATCGAGCCCCGTGTGCTGCTGCTCGACGAGCCGCTCTCGGCGCTGGACGCCAAGGTCCGGGCGTCGCTGCGGGACGAGATCCGCTCGCTCCAGCTGCGGCTGGGCATCACCACCCTGTTCGTCACCCACGATCAGGACGAGGCGCTGTCCATGGCCGACCGGGTCGGGGTCATGCGCGGCGGGCGCCTCGAGCAGATCGCCCCGCCCGAGCAGGTCTACGCCTGGCCCTCGACGCCGTTCGTGGCCGCGTTCGTCGGGACGGTCAATCGGGTCCCGGGCCGGATCGTGGCCGACGCGGTCGTCGAGGTCCTCGGCCAGCGGCTGCCGGTCGTCTCCGTCGGGGACGGCGCGGGCCAGAGCGACGGCGCGGGCGGCGGTGCCGGGACGGCGGCGGTGCCGGGCGAGTCCGCGTCGCTGCCCGCCGTCGGGACGGCCGTCGACGTACTGGTCCGGCCGGAGGCCGTGCTGCTGACGGGCCGGCCGGCCGGGAACGACGGGACGCCTGGCGCCGTCGGCGCCGCGGGCTGGCCCGGCATGATCCGGGTCCGGACGTTCCGCGGGGCCATGACCCGGCTGCAGATCGAGCTGGAGGGCACCCCGGGACCGGCCTCGCCCGGCGGCACGCTTGTGCGGGCCGACCTGGCCACCCCGGACGTCGGCGCGTTCGCGATCGACTCGCCGGTTACCTTGCGCCTGGCCGACCGGCCGGTCCTGGTCACCGAGCCCCAGCGATGATGACGGGGCACCAGACGACAGGGCGCCAGACGACAGGGCGCCAGACGACAGGGCGCCAGACGACAGAGCACCGTCGGCTCGTGCGGGGCGAGCCCGGCCGCGGCGGGTATCGCCCGCTGCGGCCGGGGCCGGGGGAGGCGCACCGCGTCCGCGCCGACCTCGGGCCGGTGCCCGGCGCTGGGAGGGACGGCGCTGATAGGGACGGCGGCGTTGGTGGGGACGGCGGCGTTGGTGGGGACGGCGAGGAGCGTCCGCTACTGGTGTTCGCGCAGCTGTCCGACACCCACGTGATGGACCACCAGTCGCCGGCCCGGGCCGAGTACCTCGACCGTCTCGGGGACCCGGACTCGCCGCGCCCGGAATGGGTCGGCGCGATCGGCACCTACCGCCCGCAGGAGCTGTTCACCGCCCAGGTCCTCGACGCGATGGTCCGCGCCGTCAACGACGCCGCGAGCGGGGCGGGGAGCGGCGCGCCGGTCGCGTTCACGATCGTCACCGGCGACGCGACCGACAACTGCCAGCACAACGAGCTGCGCTGGTACATCGACCTGCTCGACGGCGGCGAGATCCACCCGGACTCGGGTGAGCCCGAACGCTACGAGGGTGTGGCCGCGCCCGACCCGTCCGCCGCCGTTCTGGACGACCGGTACTGGTACCCCGAGCAGGCGGCCGACAGCGCGGGCGACGGGCCTGGGCCGGACGCCGTCGTCGGGCGGCCGCGCGCCCGCCACGGGTTCCCCGCCGTCCCCGGCGTACTGGCGGCGGCCCGGGCCCCGTTCACCGCCACCGGCCTGCGCACCCCGTGGTACGCCGTCCACGGCAACCACGACAACATGTTCCAGGGCTGCATCAGCCCGGTCGACGGCCTCGGCGACGTCGCGACCGACGCGACGAAGATTGTCGGCCTGCCGCCGGACGCCGAGCTGGCTGACGTGACCGCCCTGGTCAGCGGGCTGGATGTGGGTGATCCCGGCGCGGCCTGGGCCCTGGCCAAGGGCCCGCGCCGGACGGTCACCCCGGACCCGGCTCGCCTCGCGGTCGACCGGCACCGCCACATCGCCGAGCACTTCGTGACGACCGGCGCGCCGATCGGGCACGGCTACGGCGAGGAGAACCGGACCACCGGCCGGGCCTACTACGCGTTCGACGCGCCCGCCCCCGCGGCCGGCGGGCCGGCGGTGCGCTGCATCGTCCTCGACACGGTCAACCGGCATGGTGGCTGGCAGGGCTCGATCGACGCCGGGCAGGCGGAGTGGCTGGAGGCCGAGCTCGCCGCCGTCAGCTCCCGCCGTCTCGACGCCGCCGGCGCCGTCGAGACGCTGGCCGAGCCCGGGACCCGCGCCGACCGGCCCGTCCTGCTGTTCAGCCACCACCCGATCTCCTGCCTCATCAACGGCGCCGTCCCGCCGGGCGCGCCGCCCCGGCTGCTCGGCGACGCCGTGCGCGCGCTGCTGCTGCGCTACCCGAACGTGATCGGCTGGATCAACGGCCACACGCACGCCCATACCGTGACCGCCCACGCCCGTCGGGGCGGCGCGCCCGTGGCCGGCGGCTTCTGGGAGATCACCACCGCTTCGCACATCGACTGGCCGCAGCAGGCTCGGATCGTCGAGGTCACCGGGCGGGCGGACGGGAGCTTCGCCCTGCGCTGCACGATCATCGACAGCGCGGCCCCGGCGTCCTACGACGGCGGTCTGGGCCCGACGTCGCTGGCCGCGCTGGCCCGGGAACTCGCGGCCAACGACTGGCAGCTGCGCTCGCTGGCCACAGCCGACCCGGACCCGGGCGGCGGGGCCGGCGCCGGGACGCCCGACGACCGCAACGTCGTCCTGCTGGTACCGGCGCCGCTCTGGCCCGAGCCGGCCGGCGCCGCCGGGACCACGGGCGCGGTCTGACCGTCCCGTGCCCACCCGCGCGGTTCTGGCCGCGGCCGTCCTGGCGGTCGTGGGCATCGTGCTGGCGGCGGTGCTCTGGCCCGGCGGCCTGATCGACCTGGACGTCTACCGCGTGGGCGCCCGCGCGCTGTGCGCCGGCCGGCCGCTGTACGAGGCTCGGGCGCCGCGCACCGGGCTGCCGTTCACCTACCCGCCGCTGGCGGCGGCGCTGTTCACCCCGCTGGCCTACCTGCCGGCGGCGGTGGCCAAGGCCGTCTGGACGCTGGTGGAGCTGGCGGCCCTGCTGGGCCTGGCCGCCGAGGCCCGACGGCTGGCCGGTCACCGCGTGGCCGGGCACCGCCGGGCCGGTGACCGTCCCGCCGGTGACCGTCTCGCCGGTGCGCGCCCGGCCGCCCTGGTCACCGCCGCCCTGTTCCTGGCCGCGTTGCCGCTGGAGCCGGTCCGGTCGAACCTGTGCCTCGGCCAGGTGAACATCGTGCTCGCGCTGGCCGTCGTCCGCGACCTCACCGGACGCTCCGGACGGCTGCCGGCCGGGCTGCTCACCGGGATCGCGGCCGCGGTGAAGCTCACCCCGCTGATCTTCTTGGTCCAGCTGGCGCTGTGCCGGCGGCCCCGGACGGCCGCCGTCGGCCTGGCCGGCTTCCTCACCACGACCGGGGCCGCCGCCTTGCTCGCCCCGCGCGACACCTGGGTGTTCTTCTCCGGCCGCGGCTTCGACGCCTCCCGGGTCGGCGGGGTCGGCTTCCTCGGCAACCAGTCGCTCTATGGAACGCTAGTCCGCCTCGCCCACGGCCCGGCCGGCGTCCAGGACGTCTACCGGCCGCTGGCCCTCGCCGTCGCCCTCGCCGGCCTGCTGCTGGCCCGCCAGGTCGCGCTCGGCCCGAAGGCCGAGCGGACGAGCTACGAGCGGACGAGCTACGAGCGGACGAACTGCGGGCGGGCGGACGGCGAGCGGGCGGACGGTGAGCGGGCGGACGGCGAGGGAGCCGGGCCCGGCCGCCCGTTCGCCGGGTTCGCGATCTGCGCGGTGACCGGCCTGCTCGTCTCGCCCATCTCGTGGTCGCACCACTGGATCTGGATCGTCGTCGTCCTGCCCTGGCTGGCCTGGGGCGCCGACGCGCCCCGCTGGGGCCGACGGGCGGCGGCGGCCGGGTGGGTGTTCTTCGCCGCGGCCCCGATCTGGTGGGTCCCGCCGGGGCCGCCGGGAGCGTCGGCCGGGCTGTCCGAACACGGCTGGCAGCTGGTCGCCGTTAATTCCTACGTTATCGCGGCGGTTCTTTTCGTTGCCGGTCTCGTCATCTGGCCGGCAGTTGGGGCCCGTATCCCGGAAAGGCCCGGCACGGTGGCATCGGCAATGTAGGGCGGGTGATTTAGGGCAAGTGACGGCCGCTATTCACATACGTGGCGCCCGGTGATTCCCGTGGCCGCCCTAAGGTGAGCGGGGTGCGGCACTTTCCGGGCGGCGCGGCCCGCCCGTTATCCCGGGATTTACCGGCGACTCACCGGCGAGTGCGGCTGGCCGGCGGCGCCGGCCTGCTCGGCTCCGGCCTGGTGGTCGCCTCGGCCGGGCGGCTGGGCCCCCGCAACGGCTCGGTCCCGCCGCGCTGGTGGGGCGGCCTGTCGAAGCCGGTCGCCGAGTTCGCCTCCTCCCCGCTGCCCGCCCTGATGGTCGGCGGGGTCGCGCTCCTGCTCATCGGCTGGTGCCTGCTGACGGCGTCAGCCGCCGAGGGATCGATCGGGCCGCGGGCCGTCGTGGCGGTCACCGCGCTGTGGGCGGCGCCGATCCTCGCCGGCCCGCCGCTGCTCAGCCTCGACGTCTACAGCTACGCCGCGCACGGGGCGATGGTCGCCGCCGGCCTCGACCCGTACCGGTCCGGGCCGCTGGTCCTGGGGACGGGCCCGGCCATCCGGGCGGCCGACCCGGCCTGGCTGACCTCCCCGGCTCCCTACGGCCCGCTGGCCCTCGGCCTGACCCGGGCCGTCACCGCCGGCACCGGCCGGAACCTGCTGGCGTTCGTCCTGGTCATGCGGCTGATCGCCGCGCTGAGCGTGGTCTGCGTCGGCTTCTGCCTGGCCCGGCTCGTCCCGCCGGCGCGGCGGGCGGGAGCGCTCGCGCTCGCCGTCGCCAACCCGATCACCCTGCTGCACCTGGTCGGCGCGATCCACCTCGAGGCGGTGATGATGGCGCTGGCCGCGCTCGGCCTCGCGCTGACGCTCGGCCGTCCGCCGGCCGGCGATCCCGCTCCCGGCCTCGGGACCGTGACGGGGCCGGCAGCGCTCGCCGGGCTGGTCGCGCTCACCGCCGCCGCCTGCGTCAAGTGGCCGGCCGCGCTCATCGTCGCCGCGGTAGCCGTGTCCCGGGCCCGCCGCGCCGCCGTCGGGCAGCCCCGCCCGGGCCGCCCGGCCGTCGCCCGCCTCGCCGTCGCCCGCCTCGCCGTCGACCTCGCCGTGGTCGCCGCCGCGTTCGCACTGTTCAGCCTGGCCGTCCCGGACGGCCTGGGGTGGGTGCGGGCCGGGGCGACGCCGACCGCCGGACTCACCCTCTACGCCCCGACGACGAGCCTCGCGTTCCTGGGCGCGCTCGGGCTGACCTCGACCGGCTACCCGACCACGGGCGCCGAGCTGGTCGGCGCGGCCCGGGCCGTCGGGCTGGCCGGAGCGGCCGCCACGGCCGGCTGGCTGCTGGCCACCGGGCGGCGCCGCGACGTCGCCGCGACCGCCGGCATCGGCCTGTTCGCCCTGGCCGTGCTGGGACCGGTGGTCTACCCCTGGTACTTCGCCTGGAGCATCGTGCCGCTGGCCGCCTCCCGGGAACGATCGCGCTGGCTGATCATTGTTCCCGAGACGGTCGTCGGCTCGTTCCTGGCCCTGCCGCACTGTGAGCTGCTGTTCGCCGACCACCCGGGTTTCGCGACCTGGTTCGCCAACCACGGCCCGCTGGTCGCCCTGGCCGTGCTCGTGCTCGCGATCGTCCTGACCGTGCTGGCCGGCCGAGGTCTGGTCGGCCGGACTCTCGGTGGTCGGGTTCTGGCCGACGTTGGAACGCCGGCCGGGACGGACCCGGCTGGGGAGGCGGTCTGATCGTGGCGACGGCGGTGCCCGGGCCGGGAACTGAGGTGCCCGCGGTGCCCGGGCCGGGCCGGTCTCGGGCATCATGGGTGGCGATGTCCAAACGGCTGTTCGGCGCGACCGCGCCGCCACCAGCGTCCCCGCCCGTGCCACTCGCGCCGCGCCGCGCCCGGCTCGACCTGCCCTACGCCGACGTCTCGCCCGCCCAGCATCTGGACCTCTACCTTCCGGGCGAGCACCCGCCGCGGGTGCCTGTCCCGCTCGTGGTCGCCATCCACGGCGGCGGGTTCGCCCACGGCGACAAGGGCGACCTGGTCGCCCGGCTCGTTGACCCCCTGGTCGCCGCCGGTTTCGCGGTGGCCAGCCTGAACTACCGGCTCTCCGGCGAGGCGCCGTTCCCGGCGCTGGTGCGTGACGCCAAGGCGGCCGTGCGCTGGCTGCGGGCCCACGCCGACGAGCACGGCACCGACCCCGGCGCGATCGGCGCGATCGGCGAGTCCGCCGGCGGCTGGCTGGCCGCGATGCTGGGCGTCACCGGCGACCTCGACCTCGAGCTCTTCGACGACGCCGCCCTGGGCCACCCGGAGGTCTCCAGCGCCGTCGGCGCGGTCGTCGACCTCTACGGTCCGATGAACTTCTCGACCATGGACGCGCAGGTGCGGGCGAACCCGCGCTGCCGCGCCAGCGACGCCGTCCACGACGCGCCGGACTCACCCGAGTCGCGACTGCTGGGCCGGCCGATCACCGGCGCGCCCGAGCTGGTGCGGGCGGCTAGTCCGCTGGCCTACCTGAGCCCGGACCGCCGTCCCGCGCCGTTCCTCATCGAGCACGGCGACACCGACTGCACCGTCCCGTTCCAGCAGTCCGAGGAGCTGGCCGACGCGCTCGTCGCCGTCGGCGCGCCGGCTCGGCTGGCCATCCTGCGCGACGCCGGCCACGCCGACGACTTCCCGACCCGGGCCCGGATGCCCGGCATCCTGCGCTTCCTCGACGAGAAACTCCGGCCTGGCCGCCGATGACCGACCGGCCGAGCGACCCGCCCGCCGGCCTGCTGGCCGGGCCGGTCTTCGGCGCCGGCCGGGCGGGCGCCGCGCTGGCGCGACGGGCGCCGCTGTTCGTCTACGGCACCCTGCTGTTCGACGAGATCACCGAGGCGCTGCTGGGCCGGGCGCCGGCCCGGCGGCCGGCAACCGTCCCCGGCTGGCGGGTCGCGGCGCTGATCGGGGTGACCTACCCGGCGCTGGTCGCGCGGGCCGGCGCCGGCGCCACCGGGGAACTGCTGACCGACCTCAGCGCGGACGAGACGCGGATCCTCGACGCCTACGAGGGGCCGTACTACGGGCTCGCGCTGCTCGCCGCCGACGACGCGACGCCGGTGTGGACGTACGTGCGGGCCCCGGCCGCGCCGCCGGTCGCCGCCGGCGCCTGGTCGCGATCCGCCTTCGCCCGCGACCACCTGGCGGGTTTCCTCGCCAGCCTGACGGGCCACTGACCGGCGCGCGGGCCGACGGTCAGGCCTTCCTGCGCTTGACCGCGACGCCGGCGGCGAGGGCGGCGATCACCAGGAGGATGCCGGTGCCCGGGCTGGTCGCGTCGCTCCCGCCGCCGGACGAGCGGGACGCGGTCGTCCGGCCGCTGCTCGACGAGCCCGTTCCCGAGCTCGTACCCGCGCCCGAGCCCGCCGTGCGGCGGGAGCCGGCCGCGCCGGCCGAGGTGCCCCAGCGCGGCGTGAAGCTTCGGCCCCAGTCGGCCGCGTAGTTCTTCCCCCAGTCCGCGGCATAGTTACGGCCCCAGTCGGCGGCGTAGTCACGCCCCCAGCCGGTCCTGGCCGGCGTGGTCCCACCCGGGGCGCTCGAACCGTCCGTACCACTTGCACCGTCCGTACCACTTGCACCGTCCGTACCAGATGTACCGTCCGAACCACCTGAACTGGCCGAACCGCTCGAACTGCCGGTGGCCCCCGCGCCGGTGCCGCCCGAGCTGGACCGGGTGGATCCCCCCGGGACGGTGCGGGACGTGGTCGCGTTGGCCCGGTTGCTGTTCGACGCCCCGCCCGGGTTGCCAGAGCCGTCGCCCGCGCCAGTCGACCAGTCCGAGATCGTCGATCCGCCGTTCGTGCTGGACGACGAGGCCCAGTGTGACGTCGCCGGTGAGCCGTCGCCCGTGGCCTGCTGGACGTAGGCGGCGCCGCCGTCGTTGCTGACCGTCGCGCCCGTGCTGGTCGGGTCACCGGCCCCGCCGGTCCCGTCCGTCCCGCGCAGCGGGGCGCGGCGCACGGTCAGCGCGGCCGGACGCGTCGTGAAGGTACGCTTCCCGGCCGGGTTGATCGAGACCGTCCCGGCGCCCGCCGCGGGGACCGACGCCCCGAAGTCCCGGTAGGGATGCAGCTCGGCGGCCAGCTCGGTCTGCCCGCGCGCGTTCGGGTGGTAGGACTCGCCCGGCCCGGCGCCGACGAACTCGTTGACCCAGCGGTCCGGGTTGCGGCTCATCGCCGACGGGTCGGGCTCGTGCCCGGCGAAGTGGCACTTCGTGGTGTCGACGACGGTGACGAACCGGGCGGCGGCGCTGGCCACGGCCGGGGTGACGGCCCGGGAGCAGCCGCCGCCGGCCGGGTCGGCCGCCCCGGTGTAGCCGCCGTCGGCGTCGACGGCGCCGGCCGCGGCGAGCTGGGCCGCGTCACCCGCGTCGCCGAGCGCGCGCACCCCGGCGCCGGCGTCGTAGCTGTGCCCGGAGGCCAGGCCGAAGTCAGCCCGGACGTCCTTGAGCACCCAGCTGGCCCGGCTGGACAGGTACGGGTAGGTCAGCAGCACGACGTGCCCGCCCGGCGCCATCCTCGCCCGCAGCTCGGCCAGCGCGCCTTCCAGCCCGGCCTCCACACCGGAGACGGCGGCGCGGGCGGCGGTGACCCGCTCCTGGCAGATCGTCGGGCTCCGGTCACCCAGCGCGAAGCAGCCGGTGACGATCCCGCCGAAGTTCACGTCGTTACCGCCGACGGTCAGCAGCACCAGGTTCGTGGACCCGTCGACCGCGTCGATCTGCGGTGGCAGCGTCCGGGTGCAGGCCGCCCTGGCCGTCGAGCCCGACGTGCTCAGGTGGTCGACCACGACGCCTTCGGACGAGTCGGACCCGACCGCGCAGCGGTCGCGCAGCCGGTCGCGCACGGCCGGCGTAGCGGTCGTCTCGCCCTTGGCCAGCCTGGTGCTGACGGCCGCCGCGGGAATCGCCGTCCCGGTGGTCAGCGAGCGGACAAACGTGCCGCTGCAGGCGTTGTTGATGTAGTCGACCGAGTAGCCCTGGCGGCGCAGCCAGGCCGAGTACTGCTCGCCCCAGTTGTGGCGGGAGCGGTAGCACAGGGGCGGCCCGTAGTAGTCGCCGCCGCCGTTGCCGGCCGAGTACGAGTCGCCGAGCTGGACGATCCGCAGCGTCCGGCCGGCTCCGGGCCGGTCGGACGAGGACGAGGCCGAGCCGGAGCCGGAGGACGAGGACGCGGCCCGGGCCGGCCCGGCCGCCGCCAATGCCACCCCGGCCGCCACGGACAGGCCCAGCACCGCCGCGGCCGCGACGAGCGGGCCGAGCCGACCGCGGCGTCGACCGCCGCGCCGACGGTGGCCACCCACGGTCCCGGACGCCATGCGCCACCCCCGATCCACCCACCGGTTGGCCGGACCGTCGGTGGGCGGGCAAGCGTGCACCGGTGTCCGGTCGGATGACAGTACCCCTCACGGGGTGGCGCCGAGTGGCTGCCTGGCGTGGTCACGACACTCCGCCCGGCGTGTCGGAGGAACACGCCGAGACAACTGGCCGGTATTGGTTGGCTCAGGCGGTTGCCGACGTTTGGTTCAGGTGCTTGCCGGCGTCTAGCCCAACCGGTTGCCGGCGTCGACGAAGGCGCGGGCCTTGGCCGCGCGCACGGCCTCGGTCAGCGAGGCGATGTCGAACGCGCCCCGGTGGCGCAGGCCGTTGATGAAGAAGGTCGGTGTGCCCGACACCCCGGAAAGATCGGCCGAGTCGACGTCCTCGGCGATCCGCCCGGCCCCGGCCCGCTTGCGCAGGTGGGCGCGGAAACGCTCCGGGTCCAGGCCGAGCTCGTCGGCGTAGGCCAGCAGGTTCGGCAGCCGCAGCGCGTCCTGGTTGTCGAACAGCTTGTCGTGCATCTCCCAGAACCGGCCCTGGGCGGCGGCCGCCTCGACCGCCTCCGCGGCGAGCTGGGCGTGCGGGTGGACGTCGGTCAGCGGCAGGTGCCGGAAGACGTAGCGGACCTCGCCGTGGTCGGCCAGCAGCTCGCGGACCACCGGCTCGGCCCGCCCGCAGTAGGGGCATTCGAAGTCGCCGTACTCGACCATGGTGACCAGCGACTCGCTGGGGCCGCGCACCCGGTCGTGCTCGGGGTCGACCGGCACCGCCAGGTCGATGATCGACTCGGCGGTGCCGATCAGCGCGGCGACCCGGGCCCGCCGGGGGAGCAGGTCGGTCGCCCGGAACACCAGCCAGCTCAGCAGGGACGCGCCGAGCGCCGCCGCCAGCACGCCGATCTTGGCCTCGGCCAGGTCCGGCCCGGTGAAGGCGATCGTCGAGATCAGCAGGGAGACGGTGAAGCCGATGCCGGCGATGGCGCCGGCGCCGGCCATCGAGGCCCAGCCGACCGGTGGGCGCAGCCGGCCCCGGCTGAGGATCCGGACCAGGTTCGCGCCGAGCGCGATCCCGACCGGCTTGCCGACGATGTACCCGATCATGATCCCGAGCGTGATCGGCGAGCGGAAGGCCCGGGCCAGGACGGAGCCGTTGATGACGACACCGGCGTTGGACAGGGCGAAGAGCGGGACGATCAGGTAGCTCGTCCACGGGTGGAACGAGCGGGCCAGTCGCTCGTTGGGTGAGACGGCCGCCGCCACCCCGACCTGGGCCTCCCGGGCCAGTTCCGGCGTGGGCTGCTCACGGAAGAGCCGGAAGACCTCGCTGGCCCGCTCCAGGTCGCCCCGCCCGGCCGGGTAGGCGTAGGTGACCAAGCCCATGGCCAGGCCGACGACGACCGGTTCGATCCCGGACGAGTACATCGCCGCCCACACCGCCGCCCCGCCGATCGCGTAGACCACGCCGTAGCGGAACGAGATCGCCCGCAGCCCGACGACCACGAGGAAGACTGCGGCGGCCACGCCGAGCGCGGTCATCGACACCTGGTCGCTGTAGAAGATCGCGATGACGACCAGGGCGAGCAGGTCGTCCACCACCGACACCGTCAGCAGGAACACCCGCAGCCGTTCGCCGAACGGCGGGCGGACCAGGCTGAGCAGGCCGATCGCGAAGGCGGTGTCGGTCGACATCGCCGCCCCCCAGCCGTGCGCGGACGACCGGGCCCCGTTGAAGATCAGAAAGATGGCGATCGGGATGAGCATCCCGCCGGCGCCGGCCGCGGCCGGGAGCGCCACCCGGCGGCGTTCGCGCAGCTCGCCGACGTCGAACTCGCGCCGCGCCTCCAGCCCGACGACGAAGAAGAACAGCGTCATCAGGCCCTTGCTCACCCAGTCCCGCAGGTCCTGGGTGATGTTCCAGTGGCCGACGGAGACCGTGGCCGACGTGCTCCAGACCCGATCGTAGGAGCCGGCGTCGATGTTCACCCAGACCAGGGCGGCGATCGTCGCGCCCAGCAGGACGGCGGCGCTGCCGGTCTCGGTGCGCAGGAACTCGCGTAGCGGCGTCTCCAGGCCACGCGCCCACGCCGTGTAGCCGGAGAAGGCGCCGGCCCGGCCGGCCCCCTCGATCGCGGCCCCCTCGATCGCCGCGCCGTCGGCCGGGATGGCGTCGGCCGGGATGGCGCCGTTCGGGATGGCGCCGTTCGGCGAGACAGGGTTGGGCGAGCCCGCCGCGTCGGCATCGGTCACGCCCCGATTGTCCCGGGCGTCGCGCCGCCGGGCCAGGTCAACGTTCGGCCCGGGGCGAATACCGAACCGCCGCGCCCAGGCGATACCCGGACCTTGCGCGGGCTGGCTCGGCGCGCGCGACATCGCGCGGTCAGCCCGCGTGCCATCACGGAACGTGCCCCCCGGGCGCTTACTCTCTGTATCAATTGAGATACGGCGGAGGCGGCGACGATGAACACAGGTCCCTACACGCGGTCGACTCCGCGCGGCGGGCCGCCGCGCGTCCACGGCGGCCCGGGCGCGTTCGTCCAGGCCAGCCTGCTGCGCGCCGGCTGCCTGGCCGGGCGCTACCTGCGGCCGGAGGGCCGCCACCGGGGGATGCAGCCGGCGGCGCGGGCGCTCGGGCGGGTCTGCGACCCGGCCAACCGGGTCAGCGTGGCCGTCGGGCCGGACGCCCGGCTGTGGGTCTACCTGTCCGACGGCTACTGGGTGCCGCTGCTGGACCGCTACTTCCGCTACGAGCCGGACGTCGAGACGATCCTGTCCCGCCTGGTCGGGCCGGACGTGACGTTCGTCGACGCCGGGGCCAACATCGGCTACTGGTCGGTCGTGTTCCAGCGCCGGGCCCGGCAGGTCATCGCGATCGAGGCGGTGGCGCGGACGTTCGCCCGCCTGGCCGAGAACGTCGCGCTCAACAGCACCGGGGAGGGGAGCATCGAGGCGGTCCACGCGGCGATCTGGTCCGAGCCGGGGCGGACGTTCCTCATCCCGGAGCAGCCGGCCGAGCACGCCGGCGCGTCGGTGCTGCCCGAGGCGCGCGCGGGCGATCCGAGGGAGGAGGGCGCGCTGAGCGAGGTCACCAGTGTCACCGTCGACGACCTGCTTGCCCCGAGCGACCCGGCGGTCGTCGTGGTCAAGCTCGACGTCGAGGGGGCGGAGGTCGCCGGGCTCGCCGGCGCGCGCGCGACCCTGGCCCGCCGGCAGGTCGCGTTCGTCTACGAGGACCACGGCCAGCACGCCGGGGCGGCGGTCAGCGAGGCCTTCCGGGACGTTGGGCTGCGGCTGTACGCCCAGCTCGGCCCGGAGATCGTCCCGGTTACCCTGCCCGAGATCGCGGCCGCCAAGATTGATCCTCGCGCCGGCTACAACTTCGTCGCCGTGCAACCGAACTCGCAGCTGGAGCGGCGACTGCTGTCCGCTCCGGCGCCGCGGCCGCTGGCCTCCGTGCCGCTGTAGCTCCCGGCACCGCCACGAGGACCGTTCGGCTGTGAGCCGGGCCATAGTACGACGGCGGTCTTGCTCGGTTGGAACGCCCGCCGGTCCCGGCGGTCGGGAGCTACCGTGAACGTGTGGCGGGCGGGGCATCGTGACAGGCGCCGTCGTCGCGTTCACGCTGGCCGGCGCGCTGCTGGTCATCCTGCCGGGGCCGGACACGATGGTCGTCGTCCGGAGCATCCTCGCCCGGGGGCGCCCGACCGCCGCCCGGACCGTCGCCGGAGTGCTCACCGGGCAGGTCGTGTGGGTGGTGGCGGCCGTGGTCGGCCTGTCGGCGCTGGTGCGGGCGAGCCACGAAGGCTACCTCGCGCTTCGCCTGGCCGGCGCGGTCTATCTCGTGACGCTCGGGGTGCGCGCGCTCGCGTCCCGAGCGACCGGCGCCGACTACGCCACCCCCACCCCCACCCCGGGCGCGGGTCCGGATGACGGCTTGGCTCCGGACGTTCCCGGTGACGAGCGGGCCTCCCGCGGCGGGATTCTCGGCCACGGCTTCGTCGCCGGGCTCGCCTGTGATCTGCTCAATCCCAAGGTCGGCGTGTTCTTTGTGACGTTCCTGCCCGGCTTCGTGCCCCGCGGGGCGGCCGTCGGTCCCGTCTCGGCCCTGCTCGGCGGGATCTTCATCGTCGAGACCGCGCTCTACTTCGGGGTGTTGCTCGCGCTGGTCGACCGGGTCGTCCGGCTGCTGAGCTCGCCGACCGCCCGGCGGCGCCTCGACCGGGTGACCGGGCTCGTCCTGATCGGCTTCGGCGCCCGGCTCGCCGCCGAGGGGTGATATTCGCCGCAACTTTTAGAGAGATTTATTCATTAAAATGAATAACAAGTGTTGCCGGGTTGGCCTGGCCTTTCGACGCCTGGGCGCCAACCGTCGGAAGATCCGAGGAGGGTGGCGCCGTGACGTCCCTGACCAGTCCGCCCGCGATTGACCTGCCGTCGGTGGAACGCCTTCGGCCGGGGCTGTGGAGCATCCCGGTACCCCTGCCCAGCGCTGGCCTCCGGCACGTGTTCGTGTACCTCTTCGAGACCGACCGCGGCGCCTACATCGTCGACTCCGGCTGGGACACCGCCGAGGCGTTCGAGGCGGCCGAGGCCGGCCTGGCCACCGCCGGCTACGCGTTGAGCGACCTGCGCGGGATCATGGTCACCCACATGCACCCCGACCACTACGGGCTGGCCGGTCGCCTGCGGGAGGCGTCGGGCGCCTGGATCTCGCTGCACGCCGCCGACGCGGCCTTCCTGCGCACCGAGCCGATGCCGCCGGAGGAGCTGCGAGCGCGAATGCGGATGCCGCTGCTGCTCGCGGGCGCGCCGGTGGAAGAGGTCGACGGCATGCTGGACGGCGTCCTGCCCGCCAGCCCGCTGCCGATCCAGCCCCAGCCGGACATCCTGCTGGCCGACGGCCAGCGTCCCGAGGTGCCCGGCTGGGACCTGCGCGCGATCTGGACGCCCGGCCACTCGCCGGGTCACCTGTGCTTCTGGGAGCCGAGTAATCGGCTGCTGCTCTCCGGTGACCACGTGCTGCCCCGTATCACCCCGAACATTCCGTTCGAGCCGGCGCTCGACGACGACGACCCGCTCGGCAGCTACCTGGCCTCCCTGGAGAAGCTGGCCGACCTGCCGGCTGATGAGGTGCTGCCCGCGCACGAGCACCGGTTCACCGCCGGCGCGGCCCGCCTCGACGGCCTGCGCCGCCACCACGAGTCCCGGTTCGCCGAGGTCGTCACCGCGCTGGCGGACGGACCGCTGACCGGCTGGGAGATCGGGCAGCGGATGACCTGGTCGGCTCCGTGGTCGAAGATCCGCGGCTACATGAAGCGGGCGGCGGTCTGCGAGGCGCTGGCCCACGCGCGGGCGCTGGAACGCCGCGGCGTCCTGCGGGCCCTGCCCGGCGAACCACTGACGTGGGCCCTCGCCGGCGCCTGACCGGGCGTGGATGTCCTGACCTGTCAGACTGGCCTGGGAGCGGTGAACGAACCGAATCGAGGGTCTCAAGTGCCGATCACCACGGGGTTCAACCACGTCGCCACGCTGACCGCCGACATCGACCGGACGGTGCGGTTCTACGTCGACGCCTTCGGGGCGGAGGTCACGTTCGAGATGGAGGCGCGGGGCGACCACCCGCGCATGTCGATCCTCGACCTCGGCGGCGGGGCGGCGCTCAACGTCTTCGAGGTGCCGGCCGAGGACATCATCGGCGAACGGCGCCGCCAGGGTGGCCGAGGCGCGATCGACCACTTCGGCCTGGCCGTCGACTCGCTGGCGACGCTGGAGGCCACCCGCGACCGGCTGCGCGAGCTGGGCGCCGACATCGGCGAGATCCAGCGGCTCGGCTCCGAGTGGTCCCTGTTCTTCCGTGACCTCGACGGCATGGAGCTCGAGGTCTGCTGCCACGCCGAGTGACGCCCGGCGGGTCAGACCTCGATGTGTGACCCCATGATGACGGTCCGGTCGCGGGGGAGTCCGAAATGCTCGGCGGCGTCCGCCGTGATGTGGGACGTCGCGATGAACAGGCGTTTGCGCCACCGGGCCATGGTCGGCTCGTCCCCGATCCGCAGTTCGATCGTGGACAGGAAGTAGGAGGCCGTCGCCAGGTTCAGCGGCTGTCCCTCCAGGGAAGCCGGATCGATGGCCCGAAGCGCGCTGAGCACGTCCGGCTTCTCCATGTAGCCGAACCGGACGGTGATATGGCTGATGCGGTCGTCGGAGTAGCCGAGGTCGTCGACCGCGAGCCGTTCGCCCGCCGGGACCCGGGGCACCGGCAGGGTCTCCACCGACAGGATCAGCACCAGGTCGTGGCGCACGTGGTTGTGCTCGACGTTGGAGCGCAGCGCCAACGGAGCGGTCTGCTTGCCGCGGTTGAGGAACACCGCGGTGCCCGGTACCCGGATGATCGACGGCGCGTCCCGCAGCGCCTCGACGAACTCCCGCAGCGATCCTTCGCGCCGCTGGCGCCGCGCGGTGACGATCCGCCGGCCGCGCTCCCACGTCGTCATGATCGTGAAGGCGGTCAGGGCGATGAGCAGCGGTAGCCAGGCGCCGTGGACGACCTTGGTCAGGTTGGCCCCGAAGAACAGCAGGTCGACGGCCAGCAGGACGCCCGCGCCCGGGACGAGCAGACCCAGCGGCCACCGCCAGCGCAGCCGGGCGAGGTAGAAGAACATCAGGGTCGTGATCGTGATCGTCCCGGTCACCGCCATGCCGAAGGCGAAGGCCAGCGCGGCCGAGCTCCGGAAGGCGAAGACCAGCGTCAGCACCGCGACCAGCAACAGCCAGTTGATCCACGGTACGTAGATCTGGCCGATCGTGGACTCCGATGTGTGCGCAATCCGCAGCCGGGGCAGGTAGCCCAGCTCCGCGGCCTGGGCGGCGACCGAGTAGGCCCCGGTGATCACAGCCTGGGAGGCTATGACAGTGGCCGCCGTGGCCAGCAGGACCAGCGGCAGCCGGGCCCAGCCGGGAGCGAGTAGGAAGAACGGGCTGCTGACGTGCTCGGGATGCTGGAGGATCAGCGCGCCCTGGCCGAGGTAGCTCAGCGCGCACGCGGGGAACACCAGCGCGAGCCAGGCCCAGGTGATCGCGGGCCGGCCGAAGTGCCCCATGTCGGCGTACAGCGCCTCGGCGCCGGTCACCGCCAGCACGATCGCCGCCAGGGCGAAGAACGCGGTGCCGAAGTGCCCGGCCAGGAAGTCCACGGCGTAGCTCGGGGACAGCGCCCTGAGGATGGCGGGATGCTGGGTGATGCCGGCTACCCCGAACCCGCCGATCGTCACGAACCATACGATCATCACCGGGCCGAACATCCGCCCGACCGTGGCCGTGCCCCGGCGCTGGATCAGGAACAACAGCACGATGATGACCGCGGTGATCGGCACGACGAAGTCGTGCAGCGACGGCTGCACGACCTTGAGGCCCTCGACCGAGGACAGCACCGAGATCGCCGGAGTGATCATGCTGTCGCCGAAGAACAGCGCGGCTCCGAAGATGCCCAGGCCGGCGAGCACCGCGGCGACGCGCAGGCCTCGTCCCGTGCCCTGTCCCCGGCTCTGCCCGCCGCCCAGCCCGCGCAGCAGGGTGATCAGGGCCATTATGCCGCCCTCACCGTCGTTGTCGGCGCGCATGGCCAGCAGCACATAGGTGACCGTCACAATGATCATCACTGACCAGAAGACGGTCGACACCACCCCGAAGACGTTGCCGGCGCTGACCGGGACGGGATGCGGGTCGCTCGGGCTGAACACCGTCTGGAGGGTGTAGATCGGGCTCGTCCCGATGTCACCGAACACCACCCCGAGCGCGCCGACCACCAGCGCGAGCCGCGCTGCGCCGGCGGTCCGATCGGCCACGGTCGTCCCCCTGTGCCCCGACGGCCGCGCCCCGAACGCCCGGCCCCCGGCAATCTACCGGCCCGCGGCGGACGCCCCGCGAACGCGGTCCGGCGGCTATCGGGCGCCCTCGGCGGCCTCGGCGGCGACGGGTGAGGCTGGATATGGGCGAATGGTCGTCACCGGATCATGTTTGCGGGCACGCGCGGGTCGTCGTGTCGGGCGGTGGCCTTCTCGTAGGTCACGGCTAGCTCCCCGTCGTGGGCGTCGATGCGCACGACGCCGCCTTCGGAGACCTCGCCGCGGATGAGCGCGCGCCCGACCCGGGTTTCGACCTCGTGTGAGATGTACCGGCGTAGCGGGCGGGCGCCGAACACCGGGTCGAAGCCCTTCTCGGCGATCAGCCGGCGGCCGGCCTCGGTCAGCTCCAGGCTGATCCGCCGTTCGGCGAGCCGGCGGCGCAGCTCCTCGAACTGCAGGCCGACGATCCGTTCGATCCGCGGGAGGGCCAGCGGCCGGAACAGGACGATGTCGTCGATCCGGTTGAGGAACTCCGGTCGGAAGTGTCCCCGCAGCTCCGCCATCACCCGGGCCTCGGCCTCCGGCCTGATCTGGCCGTCCGCGTCCAGCCCGTCGAGCAGGTGCTGCGAGCCGATGTTCGAGGTCATGATGATGACGGTGTTGCGGAAGTCGACCCGATGCCCCTGGGCGTCGGTGATCCGGCCGTCGTCCAGGATCTGCAGCAGGACGTTGAACACGTCCGCGTGCGCCTTCTCGATCTCGTCGAAGAGCACGACCGAGTACGGCTTGCGCCGGACGGCCTCGGTGAGCTGGCCGCCCTCCTCGTATCCCACGTAGCCGGGGGGAGCGCCGACCAGCCGGCTGACGGTGTGCCGCTCCTGGTACTCGCTCATGTCGAGGCGGACCATGTGTTCCTCGGTGTCGAAGAGCGCCACCGCCAGGGTCTTCGCCAGTTCCGTCTTCCCGACGCCGGTCGGGCCGAGGAACACGAAGGAGCCGATGGGCCGGCGGGGGTCCCGGATCCCGGACCGGGCCCGGATGATCGCGTCGGCGACGAGCGTGACGGCCTCGTCCTGGCCGACGACCCGTTCCCGCAGGATCTCGTCCAGCCGCAGTAGCTTGTCCCGCTCGGTTTCCTTGAGCCGGGTGACCGGGATACCGGTCCAGACCGCGACGATCTCCGCGATCTCGTCCTCGGTGACGACCTCGCGCAGCAGCCGGTGCTCGCCCTGCTTGGCGGCGAGCTGTTCCTCCTCGGCGGCAAGGCGCCGTTCCAGCTCGCCCAGCCGGCCGTAGCGTAGCTCGGCGGCCCGGTTGAGGTCGTAGGCCCGTTCGGCATCCTCGGCCTCACGGCGGACGCGTTCGAGCTCCCCGCGCAGCTCCTGGACCCGGCGGATCGCTTGGCGTTCGGCCTCCCACTGGGCGCGCATGGCATCCGCCTCGGCCCTCAGGTCGGCGAGCTCCCGGCGCAGCTGATCCAGTCGCGCCTGGCTGGCCGGGTCGGTCTCCTTGGCCAGGGCCGCCTCCTCGATCTCCAGCCGGGTCACCCGGCGGCTGGTCTCGTCCAGCTCGGCGGGCATCGAGTCAATCTCGGTACGCAGCCGGGCGCAGGCCTCGTCGACCAGATCGATCGCCTTGTCGGGCAAAAACCGGTCGGTGATATAGCGGTGGCTCAGCGTCGACGCGGCGACGAGCGCGCGGTCCTGGATCTTCACCCCGTGGAAGACCTCGAACCGCTCGCGCAGGCCGCGCAGGATCGAAATGGTGTCCTCCACGCTCGGCTCGTCCACCATCACCGGCTGGAAACGCCGCTCCAACGCGGCGTCGGACTCGACGCGCTTGCGGTACTCGTCCAGGGTGGTCGCGCCGATCATGTGGAGCTCGCCGCGGGCGAGCATCGGCTTGAGCATGTTCCCGGCATCCATGGCCCCCTCGGCGGCGCCGGCGCCGACCACGGTGTGCAGCTCGTCGACGAACAGCAGCACCCGCCCCTCGGCCGCCTTCACCTCGGTCAGCACGGCCTTGAGCCGTTCCTCGAACTCGCCGCGGTACTTCGCTCCCGCCACCAGCGAGCTCATGTCCAACGCGAAGATGGTCTTGTCACGCAGGCCCTCCGGCACGTCCCGGCGGACGATCCGCGCAGCCAGGCCCTCCACGATCGCGGTCTTCCCGACGCCTGGATCCCCCAGCAGCACCGGGTTGTTCTTCGACTTGCGGCTGAGGATCTGGATCACTCGGCGGATCTCCGCGTCCCGGCCGATGACCGGGTCGAGACTGCCGGTCCGGGCCAGCTCGACGAGGTCCCGACCGTACTTCTCCAGCGCCTCGTAGGTGCCCTCCGGGGTAGCGGAGGTGACCCGCTGGTGGCCGCGGATCCCGGTGAGCGCGGCCAGGAAGGACTCTCTGGTGACGCCATGCTCACGCAGCCGCTGGCCGGCGGCGGTGGCGGTGTCCTCCTCGGTCAACGCGAGCAGCAGGTGCTCCACCGACACGTACTCGTCCTTCAGCCGTCCCGCCTCGCGTTCGGCCGCGTCCAGCAGCCGGGCCAACCGCTGGGTCACGAACACCTGCCCGGGCGCGCCTCCCGGGCCGGTCACCTTCGGGCGCCCGGCGAGGTCGGCCTCCAGCTGCGTGCTCAGGGCGGCGACATCGGCTCCGGCCTCGTTGAGCAGCCGTGGAATCAGCCCGTCGGGCGCCGCCAGCAGGGCGGCCAGCAGGTGCTCGCCGTCGACCTCGGTGTGCCCGAGCGCGGTCGCCTTGGCCTGGGCCGCGGCCAGCGCCTCCTGGGACTTCTGAGTCAGGCGGTTCATGTCCATGGTCGTCCGCTCCTCGCCTGGCTGGCCTTCTGGCTGGCTTCCAGAGCCGACCGCACCCGCGGGGCCGTGCTGCCGCCGAGGGCGGTTTCCAGCGCGTCGATGCGGTCGAGCAGATCGAGCACGAGGCCGATGGCGGCGTAGTTCAGGCAGAGGCCGGCCCGTAGTCGCTGGATCCGGGCGATTGTCGCCGGGGCGTCCGGTGGGAACCACAGCGTGCCGGCGGCGTCGCGGGAGGTGTCCAGCAGGCCGAGCGCGGCGAACCGGCGGACCAGTTCAGGATGCAGCCCGGCCCGGTCGGCGACCGTCTCCAGGGTGAGCCACGTGGTGACGCCGAACCGTGGTCGGGCGTCGCTTCCCGCGCCTACGGTGCCGCGGCGCGGGCGGCGGACTGGAGCCAGTGGGTAGCGGCGGGCGGCGTCGGGCCGGGACGCCCCACCCTCCAGCTGGGAACGGGTGCCCATATTCGCCTCCTTACCGGTCCCGGCCGGTCACGCCCGACCAGGACCACGCCATGGTCACGGCGGCCACCGGGGCCCGGTCGCGTTCTGGTCATGTCCCGCGCCTACGTCCTCGGATCGAACGTGGAGATCGCCGCCAGTTCTTCGAACAGCGCGCGTTCGCGGTCGGTCAGCTTCGCCGGGACCATCACGCTGATCTCGGCGTAGAGGTCGCCGGGCGAACCCCGCCGGTTGGGCATGCCCTCACCGCGCAGGCGCAGCCGCCGGCCGGACGACGAACCCGCCGGGACGTGCACCTTGACCTCGCCGCCCGGAGTAGCGACGGGGACGGTCGCACCGAGCGCGGCCTCCCAGGGCGAGACCGCCACGGTAAGGTGGATGTCCCGCCCGGACACCCGATAACGCGGGTGCGGCGCGATGCGCACCCGCAGGTACAGATCCCCGGCCGGGCCGTCTCCGCTGGCACGCCCGCCCTGGCCGGCCAGCCGGATCCGCTGCCCGTCCATCACCCCGGGCGGGATGGCCACGGTGTAGCTCCGCCTACCCTCGGGGCCAGCGAGGGTGACCTGCCGGCGACCGCCCCGGTACGCCTCCTCGAGGCTCAGTTCCAGCTCGGCCTCCTGATCGGCGCCGGGAATCGGACCGGTCGCCCCACGTTCGCCGCGACCCGCCCCGAAGAGGTCTCCGAACAGATCCTCGAAGCCGGCCCCACTGCCGAAGCCCGCCTCGAAGCCCGGCGTCACCCGGACCCGCCGGCCCGAGCCCCCGCGTCCGGCGCCGGCGCCCCCGAAGCCAGCACCGGCGCCGGCGGCCACCCGTTCGTCGTAGTCCTCGGGTATGCGCCGGAAGTCCGGGCCGAACCGGTCGTACCGGCCCCGGGTCCTCGGGTCCGACAGCACCTGGTAGGCGTCGTTGATCTCCTTGAAACGCTCCTCCGCCGCCGGATCCTTGTTCACGTCCGGGTGGTAGCGGCGGGCGAGCTTCCGGTAGGCCTGCTGGATCTCCTCCGTGGTCGCCTCGCGGCTGACACCGAGAGCCTCGTAGTAGTCCCGGGCCACGGCATCACTCCGAGGGCTTGCTGACGGCCACGCCTACCGGGCGCAGCTGCCGTCCGGCGTCGCCGTAGCCGGGCCGGACGACGGCGACCACCGTGCCCGGCGGCCTGCCCGGCTCGTCGACGACGCTCACCACGTCATGCCTGGCGGGGTCGAAGGGCACGCCTACTTCATCGTGGCGTGGGTAGCCGAGCCGGGCCAGCACGTCGACCGCCTGGTCGCGCACGGCCCGCACGCCGGTCAGGATCGATTCCGGATCGGCCCCGGCATGCGCCAGCGCGAGCTCGAGGTGGTCGAGCACCGGTAACCAGGCCGTGGCCGCCCGCGCGCGCTCGGCCTCCCGTTCCCGTTCCACCTCCCGGGCGCACCACTTGCGCTGGTTGTCGAGGTCCGCGAGGGCCTGGCGCCAGCGGGCCGTGATCTCCTCGATCCCCGCGGTAAGCGCCGCCGGCTCGTCTCGCGGGTCGGCTCCGGCCGGCTGCTCCAACCCGGCCGGCTGTTCGCCGCCAGCAGGCCGCGCCTCGCCTACCGGCCGAGCGGTGGCCGCCGCCGACTGGTCCGCGTCCACGGGCCGGTTCCCACGCAAACGATCACTTTCGGTACCTGGTGGTGGCCGACGGGCAGACGTCATCGCTCAGTCCTCCGCTCGCTTCCTCAACGCTCCGGTCGCCTCGTTCGCCCGTTCGCCCGTTCGCCCGTTCGCCTCACGGGACCTCGCTGTTCCTACGCTCAGCTCCGGTCGAAATCGGCGTCGATGACGTCATCCGGGCCGCTCGACGGCGGCTGCCCGCCGCCGCCGGCGGCGCCGCCGCCGGTCGCGCCGCCGGGACCCGGCTGGCTTCCCCCGCTCGGCTGGACGCTCGCCAACGCGTGGTAGACCTGCTGGAGATCCGAGCTGAGTGACCGGATCCGGTCGAGCGGCGCTTCCTCCTTGACCGCTTGCCGCGCGTCGGCGACGAGCATCTCGGCGCGGGCCTTCTCATGCGCCGACGCGGCGTCACCGAGGTCCGCCAACCGGCGCTCGACCTGATAGGCGACCGAGTCGAGTTCGTTGCGGGCGTCGATCGCGGCGCGCAGCGCGTCGTCCTCATTCCGGTGCCGTTCGGCCTCGCCGATCATTCGCTCGACCTCGCTCTTGTCGAGGGTCGAGCTCTCCGTGATGGTGATCTGCTGCTCGGCTCCGGTGTCCTTGTCCCGTGCCGTGACGTTGAGGATGCCGTTCGCATCGATGTCGAAGGTGACCTCGATCTGGGGCTCGCCGCGCGGGGCCGGCCGGATGTTCTCCAGCCGGAAGCGGCCAAGCACCCGGTTGTCCGTGGCCCGTTCCCGCTCGCCCTGCAGCACGACCACGTCGACCGCGGACTGGTTGTCCTCAGCGGTGGTGAACACCTCCGATCGCCGAACCGGGATCGTGGTGTTCCGCTCGACGATCTTCGTCATCACGCCACCGCGGGTTTCCAGGCCGAGCGACAGCGGGGTGACGTCGAGCAGCAGCACGTCCTTGACCTCGCCCTTGAGTACCCCTGCCTGGATCGAGGCCCCGAGCGCCACCACCTCATCCGGGTTGACGCTCATGTTCGGTTCCTTGCCGCCGGTCAGCCGCCGGACCAGCTTCTGCACCGCCGGCATCCGGGTGGCCCCGCCGACCAGGATCACCTCATCCAGGTCGTCCGCGGTGACCTTGGCGTCCTCCGTCGCCTGGTTCACCGGACCCATGGTCCGTTCCAGCAGATCGGCGGTGATCTGCTCGAACGTCGAGCGCATGACCGTGGTCGTCAGGTGCGTCGGCCCGGACGCGTCGGCGGTGATGAACGGCAAGTTGACCTGGGTCTGGGTAACCGAGCTCAGCTCGACCTTCGCCTTCTCCGCGGCTTCGAAGAGCCGCTGCAGTGCCTGCGGATCCGTGCGCAGGTCGATACCCCGGTCACGTTGGAAGTCGTCGGCCAGGTGGTCGACCAGCCGGCGGTCGAAGTCGTCCCCGCCCAGGTGGCTGTCGCCGGCGGTTGAGCGCACCTCGACCACCCCGTCGCCGACATCGAGGACGCTCACGTCGAACGTGCCGCCGCCGAGGTCGAACACAAGCACGGTCTCGTGCTGCTTCTTGTCCAGCCCGTAGGCCAACGCGGCCGCGGTCGGCTCGTTGATGATCCGCAGCACCTTCAGGCCGGCGATGCGGCCAGCGTCCCGGGTGGCGGTGCGCTGCGCGTCGTTGAAGTAGGCAGGCACTGTGATGACCGCTTCGGTGACCTTCTCGCCGAGCTGCTTGGCGGCGTCGTCGGCAAGCTTGCGCAGCACCAGCGCGCTGATCTCCTCCGGCGAATAGAGCTTGTCCCGTACCTTGAAGCGGACGGAGCCGCTGGGACCGGGCACGACGTCAAAAGCGACCGCCTTGGCTTCCTCGCCGATCTCGTCATAGTGCCGCCCGACGAACCGCTTCGCCGAGGAGATCGTGCCCTTCGGATTGAGGATCGCCTGCCGCCTGGCTAACTGGCCGACGAGGCGCTCCCCGCCCTCCGTGAACGCGACCACGGACGGAGTCGTCCGCGATCCCTCGGAGTTCGGGATGACCCTGGCTTCACCACCCTCCCACGCGGCGATCACCGAGTTGGTCGTGCCCAGGTCGATACCTACTGCCTTGGCCATAAACCTGCTCCTAATCCAGGAGCGAGCGGAAACGGTCAGAAGTCGAACGTTCATGCCCTTCCCGGCCCGACGACACCCCAAACTTTGGGCAGGATCGCGCACCACCGGCAGACGTGACACGAATCGTTATCGTGCGACGCTCACCTGTACGGACATAGCGTCGAGATGTGTGGGCTAACACCAAATTCTTCGGAAGGTGTTTTACTGCCTTTTATCGTGCCGAATGATTGCCACCCGAATGATTGCCGCCCCGCGGCCACAAGTTGATCCCGTTTCGCTGAGCGCACCTCTCCGCCTCGCGCCGACGGGCCGAGTCGATCTGAGCCGCCGCGTTTCGTGGACGGTAGGCACGGAACCCCCAAGTGGGAGGGGCTCATGCGTCGGTGGCCCTGGTGAGAACACCTCGTCCAGGCCGCGGGGCCGCAACCATGAACGCCATTGTTCCCGACCCCTGACCCGCTCCGACACGGTCAAGATCTGCATGGTCCGGTTCCACTTCCCGTCGAAGCGCCCGCGGCGGGAGAGCCCTGGACCCCGGCACCAACAGGACGCCGGCACCAACAGGCTGGAGAGATCACATGAGCACTCGGCTGCCGCACGACGACGGGCAATCCAGGCGGCTCCACCCGGTCGAGCGACCCGGCGAGAGCCCGCCTGGACGGCTTGGGCGGAGTTCCTCCGCACCACACTCGGCTGGTTCAGTCTGGGTCTCGGCGCCACCGAGATCAGCGCCCCGCGCTCGCTGGCCAGAACGCTTGGCGTCCACGACTCGGCCGCGAACCGGTCTGTCCGACGGTTGTTCGGCGTTCGGGAGGTCGCAGCCGGGGTCGGGATCTTCGTGAGCAGACGCCCGGAGCGCGCGCTGTGGGGCCGGGTCGCGGGAGACGTACTGGATCTCTCGGCGCTCGGGCTCGCGTTGAGCCGTTACCGCTTCCATCCTCGGAGCGTGACCCGGCTGGGCGTCGCCACCGGGGCGGTCGTCGGCTGCACAGTGCTGGATTGATCGCCGCCCGTAAGCAGGCCGCCATGACCGAGGCGGAACGCGGGACGGCCGAGTCCAGGCACCCGGCGCACGTGACGGCGAGCGCCACCATCCGGCGGTCTCCGGCGGAGATCTACGAGGCTTGGCATGACTTCGAGCGCCTGCCGACGTTCATGTACCACCTGGACTCGGTGCGGATCCTCGACGGACATTCGCACTGGAAGGCCAAGGGGCCGGCGGGGACCCACGTCGAGTGGGACGCCGAGGTCGTCGAGGATCGTCCGAACAGTCTGATCGCCTGGCGTTCCGTCTACGGGTCGCAGATCGACAACGCCGGATGCGCCCGGTTCGTCCCGGCGCCCGGCGACCGGGGCACCGAGGTCCACGTCAGCCTTGACTACAACGCGCCCCGGTGGCCCGGCCGCCGTGGCGGTGGCGAAGCTCCTCGGCGAGGAGCCCGGCCAACAGATCGCCGACGACCTGCGCCGGTTCAAGCAGCTCATGGAAGTAGGCGAGATCGTCCGGTCCGAGGGGAGCCCGGCGGGTGCTCGGGCCTCCAACCAGCTCCACCAGCGTCCGGCCCAGCCGACTGGCTGATGGCGTCGGAACCCGGGACCGGTTCCCGGACCCCGAGCCGGGTCCGGGCCGTCCGGGTCACCAGACGAGAGGGGACGACCCATGCAACGCCTGCCGCGACGGGGCGTACTCCGTCTGCGAGAACTCGAATCCCAACGCCAGTCTGGCCGAGAAGTTCCTCGGGCATGCGCCGGCGGGAATTTTCGGCTACTCACACATGCTGGGCGGCTATCCGGGCGGGCAGGCCGAGTACGCTCGCGTCCCGTTCGCCGACGTGGGGCCGGTCAAGGTCCCGGCGGGCATGGATGACGAGCAGGTTCTCTTCCTCTCCGATATTCTCCCGACCGGCTACATGGGCGCCGAGATGTGTGACATCAGCCCAGGGGACGTCGTCGCCGTCTGGGGGGCCGGCCCGGTGGGCCAGTTCGCCATTGCGAGCGCGTTCCTCCTGGGCGCCGAGCGGGTCATCGCGATCGACCGCCTGCCCTACCGGCTCCAGATGGCTCAGGAGAAGTCGGGCGCCCGAGCCGGTCAACTACGCGCAGAGCGACGTCCGGGAGGAACTGCTCGAACTGACCGGTGGCCGCGGCCCGGACGCCTGCATAGACGCCGTTGGTCTCGAGGCGCACCATCCGTCGCCGCCGGCCTACGCATACGACCGCGCGAAGCAGGCGACCCGCCTGGAAACCGACCGCCCCTTCGCGCTCCGGCAGGCGATCCGCAACTGCCGCAACGGCGGAACGGTCTCCGTCATCGGCGTGTACGGCGGCTTCGTCGACAAGTTCCCGATGGGGTCGCTGATGAATCGTGGGCTGACCCCGCGGGCGGGGCAGTGCCACGTCCAGCGGTACACCAAGCCGCTACTCGAACGCATTCAGGCCGGTCAGCTCGACCCGAGCCTCGTCATCACCCACCGGATGGGCCTTGACGACGCGCCCTCCGGGTTCGAGACCTTCCTCAACAAGGAGGACGAGTGCGTCAAGGTCGTCCTGACGCCCTGACCGCCGGCAGACGGCGTGTCCCGCCAGGTCTTAGCCGGGAGTCGGAAGGGTGTAACGCAGCAGCGCGCCGACCCGCTCGGTCGGTGATTCCGGCACCTCGGCCGGGACGCTGTGGACGGCGGCTCCGGTGCCCAACGCGGCCCGGATGAGCGCATCCACCCGCCCAGCCCGGATCGGGTGGTCGACCGCCGGCAGCTCCGCGGGATCCAGCGCGACCTCGCTGAGATCTGGACCGATCCAGGCTGGCGCACCGGCCGGGACCCCTTCGGCCAGCAGCAGGTCGCTCACCTGGCCCAGGCGCAGGGCGGCGACCGTAGCCCGCGGCCCGTCAGCGGCATCCAATGCGATCCCCCCGGATCGCGCTCCACCGCCCGCGTCCGCCGGACCCGACCCTTCCGGGTGGCCAACGCCCGCCGCGGAAACCGATCCGAGGGATCTCGGAGCTGTCCCACTCGCCGCCCCGACCACCGAGGTGGCGCGGCGGCGATACTGCTCGAACTCGGACAGCAGGCTCGCCGTGCGCCGGGTCCGCTGCTCGGCGAGCACGTCCATGACGCGACCGGCCAGATGGTCGTCGGACCCATCCCGGGCGCGGCTACCCTCGACGACCACGACCCTGGTCCCGACCTCGACCGGCAGCTTCTCGCGGACCAGCGAGAGCTCCTTCGGATCGCCGGCCAGGATCACCACCTCGGCGGCGATGTCGTGCGCGGCCAGGACGATGCGATCGGCGTCCTCCTTCGCCCCGTGCTTCCAGTGCTCCTCGACGCGGCTCTCATAGCGTCGCTGGGCCCAGCCGCCGGTGCGTGCCTTGTGCCATGGCGGCCGGGTGGTGTCCTGGGAGACGCCACTGGCCGGCAGCGGACCGTCGGTGTAGGCGAGCACGTCGACCCCGCGCCGATCGACCAGGGCGATCACGTGCGGGATCCGGCCTTCGGCCCAGTCGAGCAGCGGCAGCAGGTGCGGCAGCGGTCCGACCGCGACGACGTCGACATCCGACCGGCCAGGGAGCCAACGCGCGAACGGGACACGGGCGGATCCGCCTTCGCCGACGGCCACGACCACCCGCGTCCCACCCTCACGCTGATGGGGGTCGCCCCGCGCGGCGAGCAGCGCATCGCGGGTAGCCGGCCCGACACCCTGGCCTTCGAGATCGGCGAGGATGTCCCTCCACCGCAGGGCATAGAGACGGGCGGCGTTCTCACGGACCTGATCCGCACTGGCGTACACGGTCACGACCGGACCATCGAAGTCATACAGGCTGCGCAGTTCGCTCATGTCCATGAGGCGCTCCTCGGCAGGCGACAGAAGCGGTGAACCGATTCGACGCGGCGGGCGAGCCCCTCGACAAGGACACCCGCGGGCGGCCCATCGGACACCTACCTGAAGGGGTGCGCCCTGGGCGCGGGCCCAAACCTGCCCGCCACGCTGGCCGCCCGGTCCGCCGGCCGGCTCGGGCCGCCCCGGCTGCGCCGTAGGTCGCCCCGGCCGGTGTGCCTGACCATCGTCGAGGACGCCGTTGATCACGACGAGGGCTCGCTCGAGGTGCGGGGGACGGCCATCCATTTCCCCCGGCCCGGCGGGCCGGACCGCCTTCCTAGCCGGAGCGTCATCTGTGACATGATGCCGAGTGGTTTCGGCGGGTCCGTTGGCGATCTCGCGGAGGGCTACAGGATGGGCAGGCCGACGCTCGGGCTCGGAACGTACGGATCGATCCGTGTGTACACGCTGGGTGCGAAGCGTTACAAGACGCGGACGCTCTACCTCCGGCCTCGGCGACCGCCTCCTTCCACCAGTTGCTGACGTTGGTCGGGTCCCGGAGGCGAGACGGCTTCGGTCTCCGACGAGGCTCATCGGCCCGCTCTGCGCATCCACGGCACGGTATTCCGAATTGCCGCCGTTACGCGAGACCTCTCGACTGACCACCGACTGGTTCCGGCCCAGCCGGGCCGCGATCACACGGTGCGACAGCTCCTCCGCCAGCCCCCTGGAGATCGACTCCCGCTCCTCCAAGGTCAACTCGACGCCGCGCACTCGGCTCGATGCTGGACGACCGCAAGATCGCGCTGGAGAGCGACTTCCTGGTCGAGCGGATCGACCCGGACGCGAAAACGCTGATCTCCTATGACGAGCGGGAGATCCCGTTCGACCTCCTGGTCACCGTGCCGCTGAACATGGGCGCCGACTACATCGCCACCTCCGGCCTCGGCAACGAGCTGAACTACGTGCCGGTGGACAAGCACACCCTGCGCTCGAGGGCCTACGACAACATCTTCGCGATCGGTGACGCAGCCGACCTGCCGACCTCGAAGGCCGGTTCGGTCGCGCACTTCTCGGCGGACATGTTCACCAGGAACTTCCTGCGATACGTCGCCGGCAAGCCGATGACCGAGAAGTTCGACGGGCACGCCAACTGCTTCATCGAGTCCGGTGATGGCAAGGGCCTGCTCATCGACTTCAACTACGACACCGAGCCGCTGCCCGGCTACTACCCACTGCCCGCCGTCGGCCCGTTCGGCCTGCTGCGGGAGAACAGCCGAAACCACTGGGGCAAGCTGGCGTTCCGCTGGATGTACTGGCACCTGCTGCTACCAGGACGACCGATCCCGCTCCCGGACCACATGTCGATGACCGGCAAACAGCGACCCGCGAAGGAGCGGTAATCGTGGCCACCACCACCATCGGCGGGCGCGCGGTACACGTCGATCCGGAAGGCTTTCTCACCGAGTACGGCGAATGGGACGACGACCTTGCCCGCCAGCTTGCCGCGCAGATCGGCATCGAGCTGACCGACGCCCACTGGAAGGCGATCCACTTCCTGCGTGAGGACTACCGGACCCAGGGAGAGACCGCGACCATCCGCCGAGTGACCACATTGGCCGGAATCCCGACCAAGGAACTGTTCACCCTGTTCCCGAAGAAGCCGGCCAAGAAGATGGCCTACATCGCGGGCCTACCCAAGCCACACGGCTGTGTCTGACCCCGGCCCCCAGCAGAAAGGAAGCGCCATGACCGTCACCGAGCCGGTGCCAGCCGCCATCGTCCCCAACTTCGACGACGACGAGACCGGCCGCAAACTGGCCATCATCTGTTCCAAGGGAACCCTCGACATGGCGTATCCTGGCCTCGTTCTCGCCAACGCGGCGCTCGGCGAGGGGGTGGAAACCCACCTGTTCTTCACCTTCTGGGGATTCGACATCATCACCAAGTCCAGGATGCACGACCTGAAGTTCACCATGCTCGGTAACACCGCCACCCACATGCCGCAGGGGATGGGCGGTCTGCCCGGCATGACGGCGATGACGACTCATATGATGAAGAAGCAGATCGCTACGGTCGGTGTGCCCGAGGTGCCGGAGTTCCTGGAGCAGATCGTCGCCTCCGGCGGCCATTTGTGGGCCTGCCGGATGTCCGCCGACATGATGCATCTCGACGAGTCCGACCTGTACGAAGCCGTCGAAGGCATCATCAGCGCCGCCGACTTCATCGAGAAGACCGACGGCGCCCAGCTGCTCTTCATCTGAGGACAGTGGCCGGCCCTATCAGGCACACCTGGAGTCACGCGGCCGCACACCGGCGGTGGGTATCGCACAAGGGTGTCGGCCGACACTGGAGGAAGGCGGGGAGGACAGTGGCGCACGGCAAGGAAGTCCTCGACGAACTGCGGCCCCAGACACGCGACCTTCGCAAGCTGATCCCCGACGTGTGGACCGCGTTCGCCGAGTTGCACGGTCACGCCCTTGGTGATGGTGCCCTCGACGGCAAGACGAAGGAACTCATCGCGCTCGCCATCGCCGTCAGCAAGCAGTGCGACGGCTGTATCGCCTCCCACGCCCGGGGCGCCGCGCGCAAGGGCGCCACCACGCAGGAAGTCGTCGAAGCCCTCGGAGTGGCGCTACTGATGGACGGCGGTCCCGCGACCGTCTACGGCCCCCGCGCCCTCGCGGCCTTCACCGAGTTCACCGACCCGGACGAGGACCGCTGACCGACGGGCGTACGGGCGACGAGGCTCCCGCCCTCCACCGTTTCGTGGCGGCGTTCCGCTTGTACCGCCACGAAACGGCCAGTCCCCGCTGGCGGCCAGCCGGACGGCCCAGACGCCGCCGCGGAACGGCATCGTGAACCGAGCAGTGGGTCGGAGCGTGCAGATCGATCGGTGGGAGCCCGAAGGCAGCCAGCAAACCCGCGAGCCCCGAGCCGTCATCCACGCGGGTCCGGACGCGGTGGGCGTCGCGCCGATCCCAGGAGCAGGTGGCAAGTTCTGCCCGGCCCCAGCGGAGACCCACCGGGGCCGGGCGTGGCGTCACCGCGATCCGCTCCGGGCGGGTCCGTGTGGCGTTGTGGCTGGCAGTGTGATGGTGAAGGTGGCGCCACATCCGGGGCCGTCGGAGTGGGCGGTGATGCTGCCGTGGTGGGCGTCGATGATCGCCCGGGTGATGGTGAGGCCGATCCCGGATCCGTGCCGGCCTGGTGTACCGCCCGCCGGGGCCGCGGGAATGGGGGTAGCGGGGCCGCGGGCGGGGTTGGTGCGGTAGAAGCGTTCGAACAGTTGGTCGGCCTGCTCGGGTGGGAAGCCTTCGCCGGTGTCGGCGACGCGGATTCGCGCGGTACCCGGCCGGCCAGCCGTGGGACCGGCCGGCCGGCGCGCTGTATCCGGGGCCTGGTCGACGGTGATCGTGACGGTACCTGCGGTGGGGGTGTGTCGTAGGGCGTTGTCGAGCAGGTTTGTCAGCGCTTCGACGATCCGGTCGTGGTCCACGGTGACCGTCGGGCCTGCCTCCTCGGCACGGAGCCGCAGGTCCACCCCGCCGGCCTGGTAGAGGGGGCGCAGCGCGGTGGCCGCGCGCTGGGCGAGGTCGGTGAGCCGGGCCGGCTGGGGGCGCAGGGCGAGTTGGCGTTCCTCGGCGCGGGAGACCGATTCGAGGTCGGCGACCAGCCGGTGCAGGCGGGAGGTCTGTTCGGCCAGGGTGTCCAGGGTCGCGTCGTCCACCGGCAGCACCCTGTCGGTGATCGCCTCGACGGTGGCCTGGAGGGAGGCGACCGGGCTGCGCAGTTCGTGGCCGAGGTCGGCCAGCAGCCGCCGCCGGGTCCGCTCGGATCCGGCGAGCTTGTCGCCGAGCCGGTTCACCGCGGTGGTCAGTGCGGTGAACTCGCGGCCGAGGCGGGGGTCGGTCAGGTCGGTGCCGTAGTTGCCGTCGGCCAGCCGGGTGGTGGCGGCGGCGAGGGTGGCGACCGGGGCGGCCAGCCGGCGGGCGACCAGCCAGGTCACCAGCCCGGCCGCCAGCACCGCCGCGGTGATCCCGGCGGTCAGGGAGATCAGTGTGGCCTGGGTGAAGGCCTGGTCGACGTGGGTCTCCACGGCCGGGGTGAGGTCCGGGGTGCCGGCGCGGCGCAGGTGGGTCACGAACACCGCCGGTGCGACCAGCAGCGCCACGACCAGCAGGGTGCCTGCCCCCGCAATGACCACCAGGGTCATCGCGGTGAACAGCCGCGCCCCGAGCCCGAGCCCTGCCCACTGCGCCCGGCGCCGCTCGGCCGGTGCCGACGCGGGCGACCCCCCGGCCCCCGCGGGGAGCCCGGCGGAGGCGGGCGGGCGGGTCATCCGGGGCCCATCCGGTAGCCGATCCCGCGCACGGTCAGGATGTAGCGGGGGTCGGCCGGGTCGTCGCCGAGCTTGCGTCGGGCGTGCCCGATGTGGATGTCGACCAGGTGCTCGTCGCCCACCCAGTCGCCGCCCCAGACCGCGTCGATCAGCTGCCGGCGGGTGAACGCCTGCCGGGGCCGGGCCGCCAGCGCCGCCAGCACGTCGAACTCGGTCCGGGTCAGCTCCACGATCTCGTCCCCGAGGCGGACCTCCCGGGCCGCCGGGTCGATCGCCAGCTTCCCGAACCGGCGGACCCCCTCCGGTTCCTCCCGCCCGGCCGCGGTTCGGGGGCGGCGCAGCATCGCCCGGATGCGGGCCACCAGCTCCCGCGGGCTGAACGGCTTGGTCAGGTAGTCATCCGCCCCCACCGACAGCCCGACCAGCTTGTCCACCTCGTCCGCCCGGGCGGTGAGCATGATCACGTAGGTGTCGGTGAAGGTGCGCAGCACCCGGCACACCTCGATCCCGTCGATGCCAGGCAGCATCAGGTCCAGCACCACCACGTCGGGTACGTCCGCCCGGGCCGCCCGCAGCGCGGACTCGCCGTCCGCCGCGGTGACCACGCTGAACCCCTCCCGTTCCAGGTAGCCGGCCACCGCCCGCACCAACGACGGCTCGTCGTCCACCACCAGCGCCCGCAGCCCCAGCCGAGCCGGCCCGCGGTTGCCGGCGTCGAGGCTGCCGAACGGCCGCGCGTCGTTCACTCGCCGACCATGGCGATGAAGGTGCCGTGCCAGGTGTGGTACCAGACGGCGCCGGTGACCGCGTTGACCGACATCATCCCGACGATCTTCCCGCCGGACAGGGTGTGCATCGTGTAGTAGCCGGGGAAGGCCGTCGCCTCACCGGTGGTCAGCCCGGTGTGCTGGGCGTCCAGCCCCGCCTGGGCGCCCTTGACCGCCGCGGCGGCGCTCACCCGTGCTGCCACGTCCCCGACCGTGTGCATCCCGAAGCGGGTGTTCCACATCATCGCCGGCCCGTACTCGATGCTCACCGCCCCGGACGCCGGGTCGATCAGCACCTCGGTGGCGCCCTGCCCGTTGGAGGTCAGCAACTCCGAGTAGTAGCCGTTGGAGAACCGCATCACCTCGCCCGCCTTCAGCCCGCCCCCCAGCCGGTCCGCGAACGCCTGCGCCCGAGCCCTGGCCGCGGGCATGCTGGTCACCGCCTGGCCGTTACCGGCCAGCCCGAACCAGCCCCCGCCCTGCCAGGACCCAGCCGCGCCCAGCATCATGCCCGGCCCGAGCGACCCCGGGCCCGAGCCACCCATCATGCCGGGCCCGTACCCGCTGGCTCCCGTGCCGGACCCGCCCATCATCCCCGACCCGTAGCGGCCAGGCCCGGTGCTGGTGACGTGTCCGCCGGGCGCATTCCCGGCCGCCGTCGTCCTGCCCACCCCCGCGGCGACCGCGACCACACTGCCGACCAGAGCCAGCACCGCCAAGGCGAGGGCCGCGATCAGCAACCCCCGCCGCGTCGCGGTCACTTCTTCCCCCTGGCCTCGGCCAGAGCCCCGCGCTGCGCCTGGTAGGTCTCGATGTCAATCTCACCCCGAGCGAACCTCCGGTCCAGGATCTCTTCCGGAGACTCGGCCCTTGGATCATCAGAGACACCCTGACCGGAAGGGCCCTGACGGGAGCTCCCCTGCCCTGCCCCGGGAAGCAACCGCACCACCAGGAAAATGATCATCCCCAGCAGTAGCAGCCAGAACAGGCCCATCCCGAGCCAGCCGCCCCAGCCCATCCCCCCGCCGTAATCCATCATCATCCTGCTCCCTTCGCCTCAGCTCGGGCCAGGCAACGGGTGCCGCCCGGCCGGGCCACCTGCCCGTCCTCCAAGCTGCCCCACCGGTACGAACATCCCCCGCGACGAACCAAGAAGATTCAACGAAGATCGTGTCGTGATCCCTCGGCCCCACGGCCCGGTCCGCCTCCGTCGGTCGGTGGGCGGTGCGGGCCAGCGTGTTCGTGCGCGAGGATGGGCACCGGTAGACGGCGGGATATGCGGTTCAGCGGCGTGAGGGGTCGGTAGTGCCCGCCCGTGCCCGCCGAGCCGCCCGCATCCGGCGCGCCGGCGCGGGCTCCGGACCCCCGGCGGGCCTGCCCGTGACCGATCCCGGTACACCGAACTTCACCGCCAGATCCTCGAAGCGATCGACGGGATCGGCGGGGCGGCCACGGTCCGCGACATCCGACTGTCGTTGGAGGGGTGGCGCGCCAGCCCCTACACGCGGGTGAAGGCGGCCGTCGAGCTCCTGGCTTACCGGGGCCAGCTCGTCCGCGCGAAAGCCGGCACCGCGCACCGCTATCGGCGCCAAACCGGTGTCGATCAACGGACCGCTCATGAGGGCGCCGCACTGCTCTCCGCCGCTTACGACCCGCGAGTGGTGGCAGTCAGGGCATCGCGGTTGCTCGGCCAGCCGCCCGCGCCGCCCGGGTCGGTCCGGGTCGGGATGCGCGGTGGCCAGCTGGATCAGTTCGGCTGCGAGCGGCGTGGGCGCGTGGCCGGACCACAATGCGTGCCGCGGCCGGTGGAGGTCGAGGTCCGGCGCCTCGATCAAACCGACGACGACCTGGCCCGTCCGGACGGCCCCGTCGGCTTCCTGGCTTTTGGCCACGCTGACCGAGGTGTCGAGGTTGGAGCGGCGTCCGCGCGGCCCCGGCAGCAGGCATAGCCGATTGCTACGACTGGCTCACCTGGCTGCATACCCCCGGGGGTAGGGGTAGGATGACCGGCATGCGGTTGGAGTCGGATGCGACGGTCGATGTGGTCAAGCGGTTGCGGCGCATCGAGGGCCAGGTGGGCGGCATTATCCGGATGCTGGAGGAGGGGCGTGACTGCGCGGACGTCGTGATGCAGCTGGCGGCGGCGAGCCGGGCGCTGGACCGGGCCGGCTTCCGGTTGCTGGCCTCCGGGATGAAGCAGTGTGTGTCGGCGGCGGCCGCCGGTGAGGCGGAGCCGATGAGCAGTGAGCAGATGGAGAAGCTCTTCCTGAGCCTGGCCTGACCCGAGCCCGGGCGCTCGTCCCCGCGGCGAGCTATTTCGTTTGGCGGATACCCTACCCCGTAGTGCATGGAGGAAGTCATGGTGGTCGCTCCGCCGAGTCAGGGCGCGCCGAGGGCGCCGGGCCGTTCCGGTCCGGGTGTCCTGGCGCGGCTGGGGGCCCACGCCGCGGCGCACACCCGGGGTGTGGTGGTGGGCTGGCTGGTGGTGCTGGCGGTGTTCGGCGTGTTCGCGCCGCGGGTGACCTCGGCGCTGTCCGGTGCCGGCTGGCAGGACAGCACCAGCCAGTCGGTGGAGGCCCGGAACCTGATCGCCCGTGACTTCCAGGGGCTCGGCGCCACGTCGTTGCAGGTGGTCGTGCACGACTCGGCCCGCCCGATCGCCACCGACCCGGCCGCGGCCACCACCGTGCGCCGGGTCGAGGCGCTGCTGCGGGCCGATCCGCGGGTAAGCACGGTCGTGCCGCCGAGCCCGGGTAGCGGCCTCTCCCGGGACGGCCGGACCGCGATCGTGCAGGCCGGCGCCAAAGCCGACGCCAACACGATGGTGCGGGCCGCGGATCATCTGACGGCGCCGCTGTCCCGCCTGTCGACGCCGACGGTGTCGGTGGCACTGACCGGCTCGAGCGCGATGTGGTCGGACTTCAACAAGGTCAACCACTCGGCGATGATCAAATCTGAGGTGTTGTCCTGGCCGGTCACCATGGCCGTGCTCGTGCTCGCTTTCGGTGGCCTGGTCGCGGCGGGCCTGCCGCTGTTGCTGACGCTGGCCGGCCTGCTCACGGCGGCCGGGGCGTTGGTGATCGCCACCCAGCTGGCGCCGGTGAGCATCTGGGCGCTGAACTTCGCGCTGATGTTCGCCCTCGCGCTGGGTATCGACTACGCCCTGTTCCTCGTCATGCGATTCCGGGCCGCGCTCGGCCATCAGTCGGCGACCCAGGACCGGCGGGCCGCGTCGGTGGCGGCCGTGGCCGAGACGATGGCGACCGCGGGCAAGGCGGTCGCGTTCAGCGGCCTGACCGTGCTGATCTCCCTCTCCACCGTGCTGCTCGTGCCGAGTCCGGCGTTCCGGAGCATGGCCCTGGGAATCATGCTGTCCGTGGTCGCCGTCCTCGCGGCCGCCCTCACCCTGCTGCCGGCAGTGCTCGGCTGGCTCGGTCCCCGGGTGGACGCCGGCCGGCCGCGGCTGCCCGGATGCCGGCTCCGCCGCGGTCGCGCCGGCCGGATCGCCGAAACCCGCTACCCGGGCGTCGAGGGGCTGCTGCACCGGTGGGGCGGGTTGCTGCACCGGCGTCCCTGGCTGGCCGGCGGGGCGGTCGTCGTGCTGCTCGGCCTGCTCGCCCTGCCGGTTCTCGGCCTGCGTACCGGCATGCCCAGCATAAAGATCATCCCGGCGGGTCAGTCCGCCCGGGCCGGCTACCAGCAGATCAGCGCGGCCATGGGACCAGGCGTCCCGGGCACGCTGGAGATCCTCACCCCGACCGGCCGGCTGCCGGCGGCGGAACAAACCCTGGCCGCCGACCGGGGTATCGCCGCCGTGAGCCTGGCCGGGGCCGCGCGGGGGACGACGATGCTGCTGGCCGTGCCGGCCACCGACCCGTCCAGCCCGGCCACGGGCGTGACGATCAACCGGGTTCGGCGCGATCTCCCCCCGGGCTCCCTGGTCGGGGGCGCGGCCGCGGAGAACCACGACCTGCAACAGGCGCTGTCATCCCGTACACCCCTCGTCTACGGGCTGCTCCTCGGCCTGGGCTTCCTGCTCCTGCTGGTCGCGTTGGGCAGCCCGCTGGTCGCCTTCGCCGGTGTCGTGACCAACCTGGCCTCCATCGCCGCGGCCTTCGGCGTGGCCCGGCTGATCTTCCAGGACGGTCATCTGTCGGGCCTGCTGGGCTTCGAGCCGCAGGGGTTCGTGGACGCCTGGGCGCCGCTGTTCTTCGGGGCGATGCTGACCGGGGTCGCGATGGACTACACGCTGTTCCTGCTCTCGGCGGCCCGCGAGCACTACGACGCCACCGGCGACCCGCACCACGCCATGCGGGTGGCGCTGCGGACCTCCGGTCGGGTCGTCTTGGCCGCCGCCGGCGTGATGGTCGCCGTGTTCCTGACCTTCGCCCTGTCCGGCCCGCTCGCGCCCAAGGAGATGGGGATCATCCTCGCCGTCGCGGTGTTTCTCGACGCCCTGTGTATCCGGCTGGTCATCCTGCCGGTCGTGCTCCGGCTGGCCGGTCACCAGGCCTGGCGGGCGCCCCGCTGGCTGGCCCGGCTCCTGCCCGACGTCCGCTTCGCCCATTGACCCCGGGCCGTGACGGCCCGCGCCGCGACCGGGGGGACGTCGAGGAGCGACCCGTGAACCGACCCGGTAACCCACCCGCCGAGACCACGCCGTCCGCCGCGTTCGCCGCGGCCGGGACGGGCGTGCTGCTCCTCGATGTCCGGGAAGCGCACGAGTGGGCCGCCGGGCACGCGCCAGGCGCGACCCATGTCCCGCTCGGCGTGCTCGACCCGGCCGGGCTCGACCCTGCCGTCCCGGTTGTCGCCATCTGCCGGTCGGGCAACCGCTCCGGGCGGGCCACCGCGACGCTTGTCGCGGCTGGCTTCGACGTGCGCAACATGGCGGGTGGGATGAAGGCATGGGCCGGCGCCGGCCTGCCGGTGATCCGCGACGACGGCACACCCGGGAGGGTCGTGTGACGATCCTCGTGGCCGTCCTCCTGGGTGTGATCATCGGCCTGTCGCTGGGCGCGCTCGGAGGAGGAGGGTCGATCCTCACCGTTCCGGCGCTGGTCTACGCCCTGGGCGAGCCGGCTCGGGCGGCCACCACGGGCAGCCTCGTCATCGTCGGCATGACGGCGCTCGCCGGTGCCGCCGGACATGCGCGGAACGGGAACGTGCGCTGGGGTACGGGCCTCCTGTTCGGTGCTGTGGGTGTCGCCACCTCGTTCGCGGGGACGGCGCTGAACGCGGCGGTCGACCCGGACGTGCTGCTGCTCGCGTTCGGCGGCCTCATGCTTGTCGCGGCGGCCGCGCTGGGGACGCGGACGAGCCACCCTGTCCCCGCGCTCCTCGAGGATGGCGTCGGTGGCGCCGAGGACGCCCGGGCCGGGCGCCCGGCCGGCGTCCCGCTCGCGCCTGGTCCGGGGGGCCCGGGGCACGACGGCGTGCTGACCCGGCAGACCGCGGCCAAGGTGGTCGTCGCCGGGCTGGTGGTGGGGTTCCTCACCGGTTTCCTCGGCGTCGGCGGCGGCTTCGTGATCGTGCCGGCGCTGGTCATGGTGCTGGCCTTTCCCATGCCGCTGGCGGTGGGCACATCGCTGGTGATCATCGCGATCAACAGTGCGGCGTCCCTCGTGGCGCGGGCCGGTGCTGGGACCTTCCACTGGTCGGTGATCGTCCCGTTCACGCTGGCGGCGATCGTGGGCTCGCTCGCCGGGAAGCGGGTGGCGGATCGGGTGGACGGCCCATCGTTGACCCGGGCGTTCGCGGGCCTGATGGTCGCGGTCGCCGTCTACGTGATCGCTCGGAGCGTCCTCGCCCTCGTATGACGGTGGCCCCGACCGCGGCGTGGGGCCTGGCGGCACGCGCGACCTTTTCGACCCCTCCCGGGTCGCCAGCCCATCGCATACCCCGGGGGGTATAATTCAGCCGAGGGGTTAGGGAGGGATCGTGCTGTTCGCGCAGTACTACATCGAGTGCCTGTCACAGGCGTCCTACCTGGTGGGTGACCCTGCGGCCGGCGAGGCCGTCGTCGTCGACCCGCGTCGGGACGTCGCCGAGTACCTGGCCGACGCGCGGGCGGCCGGGGTTCGGATCGTCGGGATCATCAACACCCATTTCCACGCCGACTTCGTCTCCGGGCACCTGGAGTTGGCCGAGGCGACCGGCGCCTGGATCGGCTACGGCGAAGCGGCCGCCGTGGAGTTCCCGGTCCGCCACCTCCGGGACGGCGAGCGCCTCACGCTGGGCGACGTCGTCCTGGAGATCATGGCGACCCCCGGCCACACGCCCGAGTCGATCAGTGTCGTGGTGTGGGAGCATGCCGGCGACGAGATCCCCTACGGCGTGCTGACCGGCGACGCGCTGTTCATCGGGGACGTCGGCCGGCCCGACCTGCTGGCGTCGCTGGGAGCGAGCGCCGAGCAGCTCGGCGCCCAGCTCCACGACTCGATCCAGCACCGGCTGATGAGCCTTCCGGACCCGGTGCGGGTCTTCCCGGCGCACGGCGCCGGGTCCGCGTGCGGCAAGAACCTCTCGACCGAGCGATCGTCCACCATTGGCGAGCAGCGCCGCGACAACTACGCCTGCCGGCCGATGAGCGAGCCCGAGTTCGTCGCGCTCGTGAGCGCGGACCAGCCGGCCGCGCCGCCGTACTTCCACCACGACGCCGTGCTCAACCGGCACAACCGGGAACAGCGCCGCTTGGACGCGACGATCGCCCCGCTGGACGACGCGGCAATCGCCGCCGCGCTCGCGACGGGCGCGGTCGTGCTGGACGCCCGGCCCCCGGCGGAGTTCGCCGCCGGCCATCTCGTTGGCGCGCTCAACGTCGGCGCCGACGGGCGGCTGGCGGAGACGGCCGGCATGGTCCTCGATGCCGAGGACCGGATCGTCGTCATGGCGCCGGCCGGCCTGGAGCAGGAGGTCGCGCTGCGGCTGGCGCGGATCGGCTTCGACCGGGTGGTGGGCTACGTGCCGGCGCCCGAAGCGTGGCTCGGGGACCGGCCGGAGGGCGAGACCGAGCGGTCAAGCCGCCTCACGGTCGCTGACCTCGACGCCGCCGTCGCGGGCGGCAACCTTCAGCTCGTGGACCTGCGCAACCCGGGTGAACGAGCCGCGGGCACGATTTCCGGCGCGAGCGAGATCCCGCTGGCCGAGCTGAGCCGTCGCGGCGACGAACTGGACCTCGCCGCGCCGATCGTCGTCTACTGCGCCGGCGGCTGGCGCTCCAGCGCGGGAGCGAGCCTGCTCCGCCGGCGCGGCGCCCGCGACGTCTCCGACCTGCTCGGCGGCTACGAGGCATGGGCTGGCAGCCACGGGCCGACGGTCTGACGGCCGTCCGCCGCGCCGCGCCGGGCACGGTGGTCAGAACGGCACGCGGGTCCGGTGCGAGGACGACACCAGGAACGCGAGACGGTCGCGCAGGGCCCGCATCCCGCTCACCGGCGACGGCGCGCCGCGGTCGGCCGAGGACGGCCCGGCGGTCGTCGTCCGACTGGTCAGACGGGCAGCCGGCCCGGCTCCAACCCCGCATCGGGATGCGGTGGGGGACGTGGAGGCCCCCGCGACAGTCGCGATCTTCGTGGTCATGTGACTTCCTGACGGTCGGGCGGTCTGGGCCGAGAAGCCGGCTCAGATCTCGGCGATTTCAGTCGTCAGGACCGACAGCGGCGGTCATCCACGCAGAGCGGCGTCACCGCGAGAAGACAGACTTCGAATGCCACGGCGCGTGGGCGGGAAGCTGTCACGACAAACAGCGTAGCCCAAGAGGAACTCCGCCGGGGGTCGCTCCCAGCGATCCCGGCGCACGACGGCCGCCTCGCCGAGGACCGCGCGCCGAGCGCTGATCAGGTGTCGGCGATGTTCGCTCGAACACGCTGACGGACCTCGTCCATGTCGAGCGCCTTGGCCTGGCTGATCAGATCGTCGAGGGCCTGCTCGGGGAGCGCCCCGGGCTGCGCGTAGAGCACGACACCGGCACGGATGATCATCAGGGTGGGAATCGACGAGATGGCGAATGCCTGGGCCAGTTCGGGCTGCGCCTGCGTGTCGACCTTCGCGAAGACGGCATCGCTGTGCCGCCGCGACGCCTGCTCGAACACCGGCGCGAACCTCCGGCACGGTCCACACCACGACGCCCAGAAATCGATCAGGACCAGGCCGCTGGAGCCGCCCACCACTGTGTCGAAGGTGTCGGCCGTCAGCTGGATGGTGGCCATGGCACTCCTCCTTATAGATACCCCTAGGGGTATAACCCGCCGGCTGGAGGTGACCATTCCCTGGGAGTCGGGTATCCCGGCGTACGGCTACCACCGCGCGGCGGTGAAGGCGGGGAGCGAACGTGCCGACGACCGCGACTGGCACGGCGAGGCGCCGTCATCGGCGGCTGGATTGGCGCAAGGTCCCGCGACGCCGGGACCAAGGGGGCACGTCCAGGGCCCGGCCGGGCCGGACAATGGCCGGGCGGGAGTCGGGAGAAGGCCGCGGGTGGTCATCGAGGGAGCAGACGTGGACGCTTCGTCCGGTCAGGTAGCGCCGCCGCGGGTCGCCCCGCCGACGTCACCGCTGCTGGAGCGGGTGCGGCGCGGCGTCATCGGCGACGACGAGGTCCTGCCAGGGCCTTACGGGCCGCGACGCATCACCTACGCCGACTACACCGCGTCGGGACGCTCGCTGGACTTCGTCGAGGACTTCATCCGCGATCAGGTGCTGCCGCGCTACGCCAACACCCATACCGAAAGCTCCGGGACGGGACTGGCGACCACGCGGCTGCGGGAGGACGCCCGCCGCCTCATCCGGGACGCGGTCGGCGGCACGGACGAAGACCTGGTCATCTTCTGCGGCTCTGGCGCCACGGCGGCGGTGAACAAGCTCGTCGGCATCCTCGAGCTGCGCCTGCCGGCCAGCCTGTCCGACCGCTACCAGTTCCAGGCACGGATCCCGCCCACCGAGCGGCCTGTCGTGTTCGTCGGACCGTACGAACACCATTCCAACGAGCTGCCCTGGCGGGAGTCGATCGCCGACGTCGTGGTGATCGGGGAGGACGCCGGCGGCCACGTCGACCTCGCTGACCTCGCGGCGGCTCTGCCCCGCTATGCCGACCGCCCGCTGCGGATCGGCAGTTTCTCCGCGGCTTCCAACGTCACCGGCATCCTGACCGACACCAGCGCGGTCGCCGCCCTCCTGCATTCCCACGGGGCGCTGTCCTTCTGGGACTATGCGGCGGCCGGGCCATACGTACCGATCCGCGTCGCCGAAAGCGCTCCCGGCCGCGGCGATCACAAGGACGCGGTCTTCCTCTCACCGCACAAGTTCGTCGGCGGACCGCAGACCCCCGGGGTGCTTGTGGTCCGCCGCGTGCTGGTCGGCAACCGGGTTCCGACCGTACCGGGCGGAGGCACGGTGGCGTTCGTGGATCCGATCGGGCACCGCTACCTCGACGACCCCGTCGCGCGTGAGGAGGGAGGGACTCCTGCCATTGTCGAGTCCATCCGGGCCGGCGTCGTGTTCGGCCTGAAACAGGCGGTGGGAACAGACCTGATCCAGGCCCGGGAGGAACGCCTGTGGAGCGCCGCTCTGCGACGCTGGCGGACCAATCCACACATCGAGATCCTCGGCAACCCCAGGGCGCGGCGGCTCTCGCTCGTTTCGTTCCGGATCCGGGCCGGGCAGCTCTACCTGCACCACAACTACGTCGTGGCGCTGCTCAACGACGTGTTCGGCATCCAGGCACGGGGTGGATGCTCGTGTGCTGGGCCGTATGGTCACCGCCTGCTGGCCATCGACGCCGCGCGGTCCCATGCCCTCCGCGACGAGGTCGGGTTCGGCTGCGACGGCATCAAACCGGGATGGGTCCGGGTCAACTTCAACTACTTCATCTCCGACACCGTCCGCGACTTTCTCATTGACGCCGTCGATCTGGTCGCTCGCGAGGGACACCGGTTGCTCGGCGACTACCGGTTCGACCCGCGGTCCGGGTTGTGGCGGCACCGGTCCGGGCCCGGGACGCCCCCACTGCGCCTGACCGATGTTCGTTACACCGCCGCCGGCGAGATGACCTACCCCGGCCGGCGCGTGCGTGAGGGTGAGGACGCTCTGGCCGGCTACCTACGGCACGCCCGCGCGCTGATGACCGCCGCGCCGGATCCGCTGGACGACTCGCCGACCGGGCTGGCCGCCGACTTCGAGGCACTGCGCTGGTTCCATCTTCCCGCCGTCTGCCTGACCGGATCACCCGGCCTCACCGCGGCCTGTCCCGCCGACGACACGACGCCGGCGTAACCCGCGTCGTGTCGTCCCAATCGCCTGGTGGGCCCGGCCGGCGCGCCCCGTCTGGAGCACATCCGTGGAGATCGGCGCTCCACAAATGTCAGACGCCGGACGGCGCGGCAGACCGCGGGTGTGGACGCCGGCTACGCCTGGCGATACCGGACGGCGTGGTCTGTCTGCCTACCCACCGGCTCCTCCTCGGCGCCGCCGGCCGCGGCTGCCGGGACGGGGACGGCGGCGCCGCCCATCTCGGGCGGCGGCGTGTCGCGGCCGGGGAAGACCGGGCCGCGGTTGATCAGCCGGGCCACGCCGAAGCCGGCGAGGCAGGCCAGGGCTCCGCCGGCCGCGTCGAGCAGGTAGTGGTTGGCGGTGCCGAGGATCACCAGCAGGGTCCACAGCGGGTAGTGCCCGGCGGCGATCCGGGCCCAGCGGGCGCGGGCCATCCGGATCATCACGATCGCGCACCACAGGGCCAGCCGATGTGCATGCTGGGCATGGCGGCGTACTGGTTGGTGTGCGCGGCGACGCTGGCGTCGCCCCAGGATCCCCAGGTGTGGAACACGACGACTGTGTCGATGAACCCGGCCGAGGGCAGGAGGCGGAGCGGCGCGAGGGAGTAGACGGCGAAGCCGCCCAGCGCGATCAGGTTCATCGCGTACCAGGCGTTGCGGGCCCGCCGCGCCACCCGCTGGTCGCCGCGCCAGACCCAGGCCGCGACCGCGATCGTGATCACGAAGTGGAGCGAGGCGTAGTAGTAGTCGCACGCGTACGCGAGCCAGTGGTGGCCGGCGACGAAGGTGTTGAACCCGTGCTCGTGGAACAGGTCGAGGGCGCGCTCGAGGTGCACGATCCGCCAGCCGTGGCCGACCGCCACCGTCTCCCGCGCGGTCACCGCGTCCCGGATGGCGGTGTACAGCGCGTACCCGACCGCCACCAGCACCACCTCGACCAGCCATGCCGGCCGGCGTGCCCGCCGCGCCCCGGCAGCGAGTCGCGGCCTGCCGGTCTGTCGTGTACCCACAGTCAGCCGCCTTCCCGCCGCCGGCCCGCTGTTGTCGGCGGGGGGTCGGCGGCCACTCCATGCGAACACCGGACGACGGACGATACATCGGACTCAGAGATAACCTTTCGTGGTCCGCTGCGGGTGGAAGATGGAGGCTATGGTTCTGGCGTATCTGCCCAGCCCGGCGCGGGGCGTCTGGCATCTGGGCCCGTTGCCGGTCCGGGCCTACGCGCTGTGCATCATCGCCGGGATCGCCGCCGCGGTCTGGCTGACCCAGCGGCGCTGGGCGGCCCGGGGCGGGCGGGCCGACGACGTGCTCACGGTCGCGACGTGGGCGGTTCCGTTCGGGATCGTCGGGGCTCGGCTCTATCACCTCGTGACCGACCCGGAGCTGTACTTCAGCGCCGGCCGGCAGCCGGTCCGGGCGCTCTACATCTGGGACGGTGGCCTGGGGATCTGGGGCGCGGTCGCCCTCGGCGCGGTCGGGGCGTGGATCGCCGCCCGCCGTCACAGCATCGGTCTGGCGGCGTTCGCGGACGCCGCCGCGCCCGGTCTCGTGCTCGCGCAGGCCGTCGGGCGGTGGGGCAACTACTTCAACCAGGAGCTGTACGGGCGGCCGACGCACCTGCCGTGGGGCCTGCTGATCGACCCGGCGCACCGGCCGGCCGCGACCCCGGGCATCGCGGTCTACCAGCCGACGTTCCTCTACGAGTCGCTGTGGGACCTCGGTGTGCTGGCCCTACTGCTGATCGCCGACCGCCGGTGGGGCCTCGGCCGGGGACGCCTGTTCGCCCTCTACGTCGCGGCCTACACCGCCGGGCGGGGCTGGGTCGAGGCCCTGCGGGACGACCACGCCAACCACATCGCCGGCCTGCGCCTCAACGACTGGACCGCCATCCTGATCTTCGCTGGCGCGGTGGCGTACCTGCTCGCCACCGCCCGCCGGCCGCGGGACGGTGCTCCGGCGACCGCCACGCCACCGCTCGCCGATCAGCCCGAACCCGGCGCGCCCCGCTTGTCCGTCGGCGTGCCCCCGGTTACTGCTGGTGCACCAGCGGTCAGTACGTCACCGCCGTCACCTTCTGGCGCCGCGTAGCCCGTCGAACCGGAGACGGCTATCTGCCAGCGAACCCCTGCGACCACATTAAGAGCCGGTTTCAGAATGATCCTTTGAGTTTTCGTAGGCAGATGATCGAGCAGGCGAGGCTGAGGAATGCCTGGTGGATGTCGGCGCGGCGTTCCCAGCGGGTGCGTAGCCGGCGGAACTGGTGGAGCCAGCAGATCGTGCGCTCGACCGGCCAGCGCTGTGTGCCCAGGCCGGAGCCGTGGGGATGGCCGCGGCGGGCGATGATCGCAGTGATCTGTCGCAGCGAGAGCTGGCGGCGGCCGCGCCAGAACGAGTCCCGGACATAGGGAATCTGCCGCTCGACGTGGGGTTTGTCCTTGGGCCGCAACGCCCGCGCCGGGTCGATCAGGGTGCCGTAGTAGGCCGCGAGCTCGGCATAGGACCGGTTGAGCTTCGGATCGTAGAGATCCGACCGTTCGACCCCGGTCTTCAGATTGTCCGGGACCAGCCGGGCCGGCACGCCGCCGAAGAACTCGAACGCCGCCACGTGGCAGACCGTCCAGGCGTATTGGTCCATCGTGAGTACCGGGCGGACGAACATGTGCCGGGAGGCGGCCAGGACCAGCACGAACGCCCACACCGAGCGGCGTTTCCCGGTCGCCGGGTCGGTCCACATCCCGAGCCTGCCGTAGTCGATCTCCGCGACCTCGCCCGGGACCGCGTCCGAGGGCGCGAGCACCGTCACCTCGCGGCGGCGGGTCTCCTCAGAGACGTTGCCGCGCACGTAGCGGCGGAACGAGGCGACCGAGACCGCCAGGCCCTGCTCGTCGCGCAGCCGCTGATGGATCGTCGCCATCGTCACCCCCGCCCGCAACTGGGAGACGATGTAGTCGTGATGCCTGGCGATCTCCGGCCAGGTCACCTGCCGCAGCCTCAGGTCGGCCAGCTCCGGGAACCAGACGCGCACCTTCTCGGCCCACTCCGCCTCCGAGAGCTCCGCGCCCGGGATCAGGCCGGCCGCCTCCGCCGGCGCCAGGTACTTGCGGATCGTCTTGCGGTCGATCCCGAGACTCACGGCGATCTCGTTCTTCGACCGGCCCGCGGCCGCGTGTTGTAGCAGTTCGACGATGTCGATCACGTCGAAGGTTCTCCTCGCCATCGGCGCCCCCCGCTGACCTGAACGCAGACGGGAAGCAACTGTGCTCCAACGGGAGGACCACCACAAACCCGACACACACGCCGTCCCCAGGAGGAATTACGTGATCGGGGGTGGGGAATTACCTGATCGCCAGACCCTCAGAATGGGGAATTTCTTGATCGTCCACACTGGAAAGCGGGCACGGCCGGTTCTGAGGGGGCCCCGGCGCAGCAATGCGCCGGGGCTACCCGACGAGGTGTACTTCTCGATCCTGCAGCGCAAGGCGATTGAGCGTGGTGACTTCGCCGACCTCGACGCGCTCGCCGCCCGCGTCATGGGCTTCCAAGCGCTCTACAACCAGACCGCGACCCGGTTCGACTGGAAGTACACCCGTGCGGACCTGCTGGAGACCGCCAGCCGCCTCAACCTCGCCGCATAACCGACGAACTTGCAGCGACGACCACTAGTGCGGGCCTGAGCCGACTCTCAGGCGGCGGTGCGTTCGCTGACGGGTCGGCGGCGCAGGCTCGCCGGCCGGAGAGCCGGCGGCACGTAGGCCTGGTCGAGCGGGCCGACGTCGGTGCCCGGCGGGACGATTTCGTCGATCCGGTCAAGGATGTCGTCGGTGAGGATCACGTCGATGCCTCCGAGAAGGTCGTCGAGGTGGCTCATCGTGCGCGGCCCGGCGATCGCACTGGTCACGCCGGGATGTGCGATCGCGAACGCCATGGCGAGGTGGGTCAGCGGCAGGCCCGCCTCCGCGGCTGATCGTCTACACCGCCCGTCCAGGCAGCACGTTCCACGAGCGGCTGGAACTGCTGCGCGTGGTCGGCCTCCAGGATCTGACCCGCGGCTGAACCGCTCCGCCGGCATCGCCGATCGGCCGGGCACCCAGCGCCACCGACCTGAGGCTGACTTGTATCAGCCGCGTAGGAGCCGGCCTTGACTCACCGTCCGCCCAGGCCGCCACCCGGGCCTTGGCCGGGGACCGATGCCCGGCCTCACCCGGCCTGGCTGACCTTCACTGGAAAACGGCCCCCTCACCTGGGTCACGCAAGTAAGGGGGCCGTTTGAGCTGACCGTGGCGGGAGCCCTTCGAAACCATGTATCCATCAGGCCTGATCTACAGGCATGCAATCATCCGGATTACTTCACTTCAAATCATCGGTGCATCACTTAGTATGACGTGCTATATGCGACGCCATCACCGAACAGCTTCAGGTCCAGATTGACTGGAAGAGTCTTTATGTGACCGTATTTAAGGACACTCACAGCAATCTTTCCCTGCATGAGGATATGACGCGTCCAGTGTCCGCCATTCTGCGGATCCTCCCAGTCCTCCCTGATTGAAGTCTGCGTCCAGTCATAGTAAAAGCTTCCGACCTTCGTGGCCGTGAAATAGGTGTAAGGCGCGTATGTTGCGGTCACAGTCCTGCCGTCCCAACACCACCTGGCCACCAGGTGTACTCGCGCCGTCCTGATCCCGCCCGGCAATTCGACCGGCGTGTACTGGTCGATGGTTCGGCAGCCAGTTGTTGCCGCCTCAGCGCCAGAAGCGAGCGCCACTGAAGACATACCCAGAGCCAGCACCGCCGCAATCAGAGCTGCCCAGAATCTGTACAATGAAAAGCGCCCTCTCGAGATTGCGCCACCATCGCGCGCCACAGGTGCGTCTACCACGATCTTCACTCCTCGAATAGTAGGATGATATTTTCCGACCGTCCCGTGCATTTTTCGACGGAACTCGATGGCGCGGCTACCCCCCGTTGGTAACCGCTGGCCAGTAGTTTTCAGGCGCTGCGCCAGGTCGTCTAGATTTTGCGCACAACGTGCGCTAACGGCACCGCGCCGTCACGCGGCAGGGGCTGATTGGCCTGGTCAGACGTGCGCCGCGGCAGGGATCAGGCACGACTGCGCGGTCAGTTTGCGCAAACTCCGGGAGCTGCGCAAATTCCGAGACGCGTATCCACTTGGAGCTGCGCAAACGTTGCGGGCTACGCAATCGCTGGTCTCGCACGGGGAACCGGCGGTCGCGCGCGACCGCGCGACCGCGCGACCTATCGCGCGCAGGGGTCGGCGGGGTCGGCGGCGCGCGCGGCGAGATGACGCTGGAACTCGGCGTGCCGATACTGGTAGTGCGCTCCTGCCTGACGCAGGACGCCCCGGTTCTCGTGGGCGTCGGCGAGGAAGGCCATCAGGTCCCACGGGAGGTGGCCGCGCAGCGCGAGCCAGACGCGGGAAATAGTCACCGCCCCCCAACATGCCTGCAGGAATCCGCCGGCGAGCCCGATGGCCAAGGCGCCGGCGAGAGCGGTACCGAGGCTCACGGCGTAGCCCTCGGGAAGGTAGGTCCCGAAGAGCATGGTGATGCTGAAAATGCAGGTGACGATAGCGAACGTCGTGCGGTCGCGGGCGAACAGTGTCTGCGGCCCGGCCGCCAGGGTCAGGTCCGTGGGCGCCATCCCACGCAGGCCCGTGGCCATTCCGGTCGCGACACCGGCGGTCAGCCCGGCGACCAGACCGTCGAGCATGCCTGCGTCGAAGCCGAAGTAAGTGCCCAACCCAACACCGGCTCCGATGGCGCACCCTCCGACGAGACCGGCCGGGGACCAGCGGAGCTTCTCGGCGGGCTCGTCGGCCCGGCCGAGCCCAACGGCGAATCCCACCCCCAGCGCGATCGCCAGGCCGTCGATGAGAGCGGGGAACATGCCATGGCCGATGCCGGCGGTGAGTGCCGCCGCACAGCCACCGGCCATCCCACCCAGGGCGCCGCCGAGACGCCCTCCGCTCGGTCCCACCGCGAGCCCGACGGCGAGGGCACCCGCCGTGGCACTCATCGGCCCGGACCCGGCGCCGATCCCGATCAGTCCGACACTGCCACCGACGATGCTGCCGGCCAATCCGCCGACGACACCCCAGACCAGGCTGCTGGCCAGAGTGCGACCGTTGCTCGCCTGGCCAGCCAGCCGCCGGTCGCTGAGCAGACGTACCGGCAGCGCGACGGCCAGCGCCACGAGCATCCCGATCCCGAGCCCGATTCCGAGCCGGGGGTTGGAGAGCGCAACGAGACCAGCCGCCAGGCCCGCGGCGGCGCCGACGACCGCCCCGGCGAGCCCACGGGGGGCCGCCCGCGGGATGTCCCACCAATCCAGGTCGGTCCCGCCGCCGAGGTGCGCCTCGAGGTGGCCGGCAAGGTAGGTCAGCCAGCGCTCGGCCTGCGCGGCGGTGTAGGTCCGAGCGCGCCACGGCCGGCTTCGTCGCCGGCCCACCCGGGCTGAGCCGCCCCGGCCCGGCGGCGATGCCCGGTAGGCCGCCGGGATGAAGGCACGAAAAAGCTGTCCCTTGACGTCGTCGTCGGTGCGCAGCCCGTCGTCGAGCAGGTCCCGCGGGTCCGGCCGCCCGCCCCAGACCGGACCGGCCGGCTGTGTGACCTCTGTCGGCTCGACAGCGTGGGCCGGACCGTCGTCGACGACGTTCCCGGAATGCGGGTTGTAAATTGTGCGCGCCAGGCTCACATAGAGCGGGACGCGTAGCGTCCGCGCGACAGGTGTGTCGCCGTCCAGGTGCGCGACGATCGGGTCCCAGCGGTCGTCCCCGGCGTCGTGCTCCAGGTATGCGCGGACCTCCACCGGGTCGAGGTCGCGCAGCGTGATGCCAAAGGCGTTGCGGATCTTCGGCGCCTTGCCTACGGCCCCTCCGAACTCCGTGGCCCGGCAGGAGACGACGAGGCCGATGTCGCGATGCATCGGCAGCGCGTTGTTGATTTCGGCGATCGCCCGCGCCAGTACCCGGCCCGGGATCTCGTCGAGGCCATCGATGATCGGCAACAGCAGGTTCGCGCCGAGCAGTTCATCCACCTGGCGGACCCGTTCGCCGGAACGCACGAGGCGTTGCCCGGGCATCGGCCGGTCGAGGCCGGGGTACGCCGCGATCAGCCTGGCCTTCAGCCACGTCCACAGGTCCTGCGTCTTCGGCGACCACGAGGCCGCGGGCACGATCACTGGCACCGCGCCGCGGCCCACACGCTCGCGCTCCTCGAGCAGGTCGACGACCAGCCGGCCGAGCAGAACCGACTTGCCCGAACCCGGGCCACCCAGGACCACCAGCCGCCGCGTCGGCAACTGGCGGAAGACCCGGGCGATGTCGTCGCCGCCCCCGGCGAGCCGCGGCGGCGGGGGTAGTTCCCGCTGACGCATCTCCCCGTGGTGCCCGTCCGGGTAGGGCTCCTCTGACGGTTGGCTGCCGGGCGGCCCCGAGCGCAACGCCATGCTGATGTCGTTCCAGCGTTCGACGAGTTTCTGGTCGGCGCTGGTCCACGTCACCGGAAGCGGGCGCGGGTCCCAGACCCGCCGGAGATCCAGCTCTCGCCGCCACTGCTGCAGCACGGTTTCGGCTAGTCGGTCGGCGCATTCCATCAGTTCGGCAGATGGTTGCGGCCCAGGTGACGGTGTGGAGATAATGCCCAGGTCAGGAGCAGGGGGACTGCCCCCCGTGGGCTCCGCGACAACCTCCTGGATCATCGCAGGCTGGCCTGGTTTGGAACTGTCTGGCTGGGGCGGCACTTCGGGCGGGGGGCCACTTGTCACCGTGGTCGGTGCCCCGCCCCCGAGTCTGGCGTTGGTGTCATTCCACCGGCGGGTCCAGTAGGTGGCGGCGTCGCCGTCGCCGCCGAGCGCATTGACGAACTGCAGCACCCGGTCCAAACTGTCCAGTTTTCTGCTGTAGAGCACACGCCGCATGCTGTCCTTGCTGCTGCCAGGTACGCGGTCGGCCATCTTCTGGAAGGCCGGTGATCCGCAGGACTCCCGCAACTCCCACAGCTCCATGACGAACGGGCGCAGCAGCTCGGGCGCCGACAGCGGCGGCTCGGCGGGCCGCCCAGGCTTTCCTCCACTGGCGTGCGGCGGCAAAGAGTCAGCCATCTCTATTCCCCGGCCGGCACGAGCTGGCCATCCCGATGTCCCCCGACGTTGAGCTGCCTGACCGAAGCCGACAACCACGAAATTCTAACGGGTCGAGCAGTGCGCGGCGGACGGCGGCAGCGGCAGCGGCAGCGGCGAAAGATCCGGGCTAGTGCCGTAGCCGTCATGGTTCGCCCGGTTCTGGGCGGCGCGCCGGGTAGCCTCCCGCGTCTGCTGGGCGGGTCGTTCGATGATCCGGGGTGTGGCGGAACGGGTGCGGGTCCGGGAGATCGATCCGGACGAGGGACAGAAGCTGTTACGGATCGTGCGACGGTCCTCGGGGTCGGTGGTGACGTGGCGCCGCGCGCAGATGATCCTGCTCTCCGCGCAGGGCATGACCCCGACGAAGATCGCGGAAGTGACGTTCCCGTCCGAGGACCCGGGTCCGCGACGTGATCCACAACTTCAACGCCGACGGGTTCGGCTCCCTCTACCCGAAGTACGCGGGCGGCCGGCCGCGGAAGTTCACCCTGCCGGAACGCCGGGAGATCAAGAAGATCGCGAAGTCCCGTCCCTCTGAGCATCAGTTGCCGTTCTCGACCTGGAGCCTGACCAAACTCGCCGAGTTCCTGGTCGCCGAGGGGGTGGTCGACGACATCAGCCATGAAGGCCTACGGGTCCTGCTCCGCGAGGAGGGCGTCTCGTTTCAACGCCTGAAGACCTGGAAGACCAGCACCGATCCGGAGTACGAACCGAAGAAGGCCCGGGTCGAGCACCTCTACGCGATCGCCGACGGGCAGGTCACCCCCGACGCCGACGAACCGACCGTGATCTTCTGCGTGGACGAGTTCGGGCCGTTGAACCTCCAGCCCCGCCCGGGACGGATGTGGGCCGGAATCGGAGGGGCGAAGAAGGATCCGAAGCGGGGTCCGCGGCTGCGGATGCGCGCGACCTACCGGCGCACCCAGGGAGTACGCCATCTCCTCGCCGCCTATGACCTGAACCGGGACCGGCTCTACGGGCATGTGAAAGTCACGAAGAACCGCACCACGTTCCTGGCGTTCTGCCGCTACCTGCGCAGCCTCGACCCGACCGAAGTACGAATCGCGATCATCTGTGACAACTTCAGCCCCCACCTGTCGACCCGGGTCGATAGCCGGGTCGGGGACTGGGCCGCGGCGAGCAACGTCGAGATCGCCTACACCCCGACCTACAGCAGCTGGCTCAACCGCATCGAGGCCCAGTTCACCGCCCTGCGCTACTTCGCGTTGGACGGCACCGACCACCGCAACCACCGCGCCCAAGCGAGCATGATCCGCCGCTACATCATCTGGCGGAACAAGCACGCCCACGACAAGCAGCTACGCCAGATCGTCGACAGGGCAAACGTACGCGGGTTCGGTCAGGTCCAAGCGAAGGTGACGGTCGCCGTCGGCCAGGTTCGCCACCGTGGGGAGGCGGCGCCGGTCCCGCCAGGCGTCGAGCGCCCGACGCCACGCCTGCGACGGCGCTTTTCGATCGGGCAGGTCGTTGGGGTCGAGCGTCCAACGGGCTGGCGCCAGGATGGCCTGCCCGTGGCGGACGCGCGGCAGGTAGGGGACCCGAGAGGCGGCGCCCCACTCGAAGCCGCCCACGACGGCAGACTGAGCCCGAGCCACCTCGCCGAGGAAGCGGGCCAGCGGCGGGGTGTGGAAGCGGGGCTCGAGCGCGTGCAGCGCCGTCGGCTGAACCCGGCGGCGCTTAGAGAGCGAGACCAGGCTGAGTCGCTCACCGTCGCTGGTCACGGCCAGATCCGCCAGCGGCAGCACGGTCCCGTCCGTCGCACGGTGCTCGCCGAGGCTGATGAGAGCGGGAAGCATCGTCGGCGCCCGCGTCACGTTCCCGGCGACAGGATCAAGCGGGGCGAAGGAGATCTGAGCGACCAGTGCGTCCGGATCATTCTCGGCTAGGCGGGCGAAGGCCATCGCCATCCGATGCCGGTCGGCCGCCGGCAGCAGGTCGAGGAAGCGGCCGGTCATCGTGCCCACGCCGCGCGAGATGCTGAGGACCGCCAGGCTGAAATCGCCTCGCTCGAGCTCGGCGGCTGAGGAAGCGTGTAGCTGGCAGCACAGCTCCAGGTGCGGGGGTACCCGGGCCTGCTGCAGGTCGTCCGCGGCGAGTTCGGCGACCAGCCGGTCATCCAGGACGATCTCGTCGCGCCTCTCGAACGCTGCGGCCTGAGCGAGGGCGAGCAGGCGGTCGTCGCGGGCGGTCAGCGCCCGCGACGGTTCGGCTGACGTGCTCCCCGCGTAGCCGGCTGGGAAGCCGAGACCGACGTCGGGATCGACGAGGTCCAGGACGGGGACGAGCGCGCCGATGCCGTACCGCTCGAAGAATCGCCCGTGGTAGGCGTGCCAGGCCGGAGCGCCGAGCGGGTGCGGACTGAGCCGGGCGAGTACGGCGGCCGCGGTCTCGGCGGCTCGCAACACGGTCGGTGGCAGGACGAGCGAGCAGTCGAGCAGGAGATCGACCGCCAGCGGCTGGCGGCCGGCGGTGCTGAGCGTCGCCATGCGGCGGGTGGCGGCTGTCCGGGCGGCACGAGCCCGCTGCTTGTAGACGTCGGACTGTCCGTCGGCAGCCTCATCGAACTCGCCGTTGTGGCGACCCAGGTTGCGGCGGACCTCGCGGAGTCCCAGCAGAAGGTCCGCTGCCTCGGGGACATCGGCGGCGCTCACACCGTCGAGCTGCTCCAGCACATAGCCCAGGGGATCGGGCGCCGTGCTCGGCGGCCGCAGCGCGCTGAGCAGCACGCCGTTCATAGCGAGGTCGTCGACCAGCGCCTCGATCGAGCTGGAGACGGCGGACGGAAACTCCGCCAGGAGCTTTCCGACAAGTGACTCGCGGCTGATTGGCTCCCACGCGGCGCCGACCGCCGCCGCCACCGCGCCGGTCCGCCGCACCGAGACTTCGACCGGCGTCGCCCGTGACGCGCCCGCCGGCCTGGTCGGGAACGGCACCACCAGCCGGTTCCCGCGACTGAACGCCAGGTTGTTCACCATGATGGGCAGTCGCTCGCGCAGCGACGGGTACGCCTCCAGCCGGCTAGTGACGTCGGCGAGCCAGGCGGCGTCCGGCCGGGCGACCGCGCGATGCTGGTCGCCCCAGCGCATGACCAACTCGTCGCCGAGCGACGCGGGAGCGACTCCGGCGAACAGGCCGAACGGCGTGGCCCGCCCAGTCATCCGCAGCAGGTACCGGACCAGCGCCAGTGCCGCGCGCCGCGTCGCCCGTGGATCAGCGAGCCGGCCCGCACGGGCCTCCTCCAGGTCACGCGCCAGCGACGGGCTGGCGTGCTCGACGGCCTCGACGACCGCCGGCAGCGACCACACCGCCCGCAGCCACGATCGCCATTGTTCGACCCCCTCGGGCGTGGTGTCCCCAAGATCGGGCCAGCCGGGTACCGTGATGTCGGCTTGGGCCGCCGTGCGTACCAGTACGCCGTCGACAGCCTGGTACAGCCGACGGCGGGGATCCACGTCCACCTGCGTCTCCAACCCGAACGCTGAGCCTGATGGGTGGGGAGCGCGGTCAGCCCATGTTGGTCGCGCACGCCTTCGGGCAGGTGCTGGTGCAGCCGTCGTCCGTGAGATTGATCAAAAGGGCGATGTCGGCCTGCTCGACGAAACGGATGTCGAGGTCGAACGGGTCGTCCTCGGCCCACTCGTCCGCCGCCAGCGCCTCGCTCGCCACGTTGCTGATGGTCATCCTCGGCTCCCTTCGGGGTGTCCTGCCTGTGATCGGAACGGCGTGTTCAAGGCCCGCGCTGCCGGATGTCAGCCCGTGCTCGTCGCGGATAGATTTGCATAGATCCGCATGGAGAACAAGAGCGATACGCCGCTTGATGTGCTCCATTTGAGGCTACGAGGACCTTGACGGGAAGCGGTGGGCCGCCGCATGCTCCGAAGAGTCATGGATAGATCTGCATAAGAAGGGCGGACCCGTGGTGTTACGACAGGTGGCCGGCGGCTGTGACGACATCCAGACCTGTCCCGGCGTGTTCGTGGAGGGCGAGGACGTGGTGGTCCAGGGCTATGTGATCGACGCCGACACCGAGGCGCAGCTGCGCTTCGCGACGAACGAGAGCGCCGTCCGGCTTCCGCGTCAGCTCATCCTGGAGGCCGCCCAGGCACTGACGGAAAGCCCATGACACCGGACGAGCTGCTGGAGCTACACCGCGCCTTCACTGACAGCGTCGTCCGGTTGGAGACGCTCCAGCACTACGCCGTGCCGGGCGACGGCGAGCGGCAGCGGGCCTACCGCGAGGGCCGTCCCCTGCCGCCGCGGGCAGGGAAATCCGCGACCGTCCAGCTCATCCAGGACGCGGTCCGGGCAGGGAAAGTCTTCGAGCGCATCCACGTCGTCGACGTGCCGCTCAACGACTACGTCCGCTACGAGCTCGACGCCGCCTACCCGGAGAACGTCGCCGCCGGCGAGCAGGTCTGGATCGTCGACCGGGCAGCCCACCCCGGCCTGGAAAACGCGCGGCGGGACTTCGTCCTCGTCGACGCCGGCACCCCCCACCCCGCCGTCGCCTGGTATGACTACACGGCCGACGGCCAGCTCACCGGCTACCGGCGCGGCAGCCCCGACGACGTCGACGGCTGCACCGCCACGATCGCGCTGGCCCGCGCGCACGCCCTGTCCCTCGCCGACTTCATGACGTCCAGCTTTCGAGAGGCCCAGTAGCAACGGTATGGCCGCATTCGGAGCCGCCAGCGAGCGCGAACGTCTCGGGCGCTCGCTGGGTCGGCTCCGCGCGGGCGTCGGCCTGAGCCAGCCGCAACTCGCCCGCCAGCTCGGCTGGTCCCAGGCGAAGGTCTCCCGCGTCGAAGCCGGCAAGCAGCGGGTTGCCCTGCCCGACGTCGAGGCATGGTGCCAGACGACCGGCGCCAGCCCGGAGCGGCGCCAGGAGATCATGGCGCTCGCCGAACAGGCTCTCCTCGGCCCCGCGTCCTGGGAGGGAGTGAGCGACCATGGCAACCTTCAGCGGGCAACAGCCGAGATGGAGGCCCGGGCCGGGCTCGTCAGCGTCTACCAGCCGGCGATCATCCCCGGGCTCCTGCAGACCGCCGCGTATGCCCGGCGGGTCTTCTCCGCCGGCCCGGACGGACCGCCGGCCGACCTCGCCGACCGGGTACTGCACCGGCTCGAACGCCAGCGCATCCTCTACGACGACGCCACCCGGCTGCGCTTCGTGATCCCCGAAACCGTGCTGCGCTGGCCAGTCGGCCCGGCCGACGAGCACCGCGAACAGCTCGCCCGCCTCGACGAAGTCCGCATGCGGCCCAGCGTCGACCTGCGCGTCCTCCCCGCCGACCCGCCGCCCTCGCCGGTTTGGCGGACCAGCGGCTTCGTGCTGTTCGACGAGATGGCCGAACCCGACGACCAAGGGCCGCTCGTCCACCTGGAGACGCTCACCCGGCCCGTCGACATCGACGAGCCGGACCAGGTCGACACCTACCGCCGAGCCTTCGAACACCTGCACGCCGCATCCCTCGCCGGAGACGACGCACGGGAGCTGATCTGCCGGATACGGCACGAGACGGCCTGACCGCCGGCCTCAGCGGCCATCGCCGCCCCCGTCCGCGGACTCGCCCAACGGCCGCGGATCGAACAGGAGCGGCACGATCAGCACCGAGTCCGTCCCGCGTTCGCGAGCCCGCTCCAGCGCGGTGCGACTGTCCAGATAGGCGCCGACGGCACGAATCGGGCGCAACGACTCCGGATCGCACTCCACAGCCGTTACCAGGCCGAGGTCCCGCACCGCCGACGGTCGCCGCTCCCGGTCGGTGGCCAGAAGCATGTCGGCGATCTGACCCAGCGCCGACCGCTCGGCTTCGTAGCCGTTCATCTGTCAAGCGCCCTTCCCCGCACCGCTCCGGTGAAGCTCACCCAGGATGAGCGGTCGCCGGCCGGGCGGGTGAAGCCCGCGTCCTCGAGCAGGGCATGCCACGAGCCGGCTGGTTCCGCCGCGCCGGCGTCCGGCAAGCGGTCGTCATCGGACCAGCCGATCCGGCGGTCGTCGTCCGGAATCAGAATGGGCTCTTCGGAATCGTCAGGACAGCCAGCGGCGTCGCGGCTCACAAGGCACCGCCGACCCGGGAGCGCAGGCCCTGAACGTAGGCCGGGCGGCGCGGACCGCACCGCTCCGTCGGGTCGCCCTCCAGGACGGACAGCGACACATCCCAACAGCCGGTCGCGCTTACCTGGCCGACCGTCAGCGCTCCGGCCGGGAGCTGGGAGAGATCCACGACCCACAGCCGTCTGCTTCCCACCTGGACCAAGCCGTGGGCCCAGTCGTGCGCGCGGTCGACAGTCGGCGCTGAACCGAGATGATGACCCGAGCCGCCGGCCACCACGACCCGGCAGGATCCGGGCCGCCGCCGGCTCGCGCGGCCATCGGAACTGGTCATCAAGGACCTCCTGTGATCATCTCGTCGGGTTGGGCACCTGGGCTGGTGCCGCGTCGCCGCTGAATCGGGCTGTTATTGCGACCAGGCTGACGCCCCGCACCGGGCGGGGACCTGACGTCAGTCCGCCCGGTGCGGGCACCATCAGGACACTCCTGGCGAGGCCCCCGAAACAGCACAGCGTGATAGCCAGCTCCGCCAATCAGGCCGTCGGCCAACCACGAGTTAGCCATTTCTTGCACATGACGCGGCTGGAGGGCGCGGCCAGGCTAAAGAGAGGCCCGCGAAACGCTATTCTTAGGGCAATCAGCGGCGTTCACAGTGAGGACCGGCGCTCATGGGCGCGAAGGAGCACCCCGGATGGCTGCCATCCCGGCTGCGCGAAGCTCGCGATGCGTACGGGCTTACCCTGGACGAGGTCGCCAGCAGGATACGTAACCTTGGGGATGTCGGTTTCCGGCCGCCGGCCGCGACGTTTCAGCAGGTGGGGCGGCACGAACGCGGGGAGGTCTACCCCGGTCGCTACTACCGGCGTGCCTACTGCCATATCTTCGATCGGGACGAGCCCTCGCTGGGTTTCCGGGACCGTCGTCCTTGGGAAGCTGATCGCTCCGGCCGCGCGGCTGCTGGGTCACGCAACCCGCTACCGGCCGGTTACCCGCCCACATTCGGCGAAGGAGCCGCGGGCCTGGCCGCTCTCTGGCACGCCGACCTTACCGAGGTAGCCGCTGTTGTCTCAGCCGATGCTGACCCGGGCGGGTGGAACGACGCGGTGCTGGGCTGGATTCTCCGGTCCACCGCTTCTCCCCGCCCGAGCGCCGCCGCCGGTGCGCAGGTCGGCGCCCACGAGGTCGAAGCCCTTCGCGCGACGACCGCGATGTTCACAGAACTCGACTTCCGGTTCGGTGGGCATCACGCGCGCCGAGCGCTGATCCAGTTCCTGGCCACCGACGCCGAGCAGCTCCTGAGCGGCAGCTGCACCGACGCCACCGGCCGAGAGCTACGCGCCGCCGTGGGAGAAGCCTGCCTGCTGACGGCCTGGATGACCTACGACGCCGGTCTGCAGGGACTCGCCCAGCGCTATTTCGTGCAGGCCCTCCATCTCGCGCAGGTCGCCGACGACCGAATGCTCGCCGGTGGCGTCCTTGCCGCCATGAGCCACCAGGCCACCTACCTCGGCCGTGGACATGAGGCCGCGAACCTCGCCCGCAGCGCCGCGATGGCCACCATGGGCGCGGCGACACCCACGCTCACCGCGCAGTTCCTCGCGATGGAGGCCCGCGGCCATGCCAGCAGCGGCGACGCCGCCGCGTGCCACGCCGCCCTGTCGGCCGCCGAACGCGCCTTCGATCATGGCGGCACATCCGACGATCCTGACTGGGTCAGCTACTTCGACGAAGCTGAGCTGTACGCCGAGTTCGCGCACTGTCACCTCGACCTCGCCCGTTCCCACGACGCCGTCGAGTGGGCCAGCCGCTCCCTCGCCTTGGCGTCCGGACAGGCGCCTCGCAGCGACTATTTCGTGATCATGGTGGCGGCCAAGGCGCACCTCGACCAAGGCCAGCCTGACGCGGCCTGCCGGCTCGCCAGCGAGGCCATTCCCCTCGCCGACCAGTTCAAGTCCGCCCGGTCAGCCCGCTACCTCGCGGAGTTCCGCGCAAGGCTCCAGGCGTTCAAGCGGAGCCCCGTGGTGCGAGCTTTTGCCGATCAGGCAACCAGCCACCCGTCCTGGAACGCCCTCGCATCAGAAGGGTGACCAGTCCCGCCGGCTTCTCCCCGTCCGCAAGGCAGATATCCGCTTCTCGTACTCGGCCGCCGCCGCCGGGTTCTCGCCGATGTTCTGCGCCAGCCAGGCGACCATCATCACCTCGCGTACGGCCCGCAGGACCGGATATCCCGACCACGACCGAACGTCGTACCCGTAGATCCCGACGAACTCGGCGTACTCGGCCTCGCTGACCCAGCCGAAGCTGTCGGCGTACATGGCGGTCAGAACCAGGTCCCACTCCCGTGGCCCCACCGCGAACATATCCAGATCGATCAGGACGGCCATCCCGTCGCCGTCGTGAACGACGTTGCCTGTATCCGCGTCCCCGTGCACCGGCCCTGCAGGCAACACGAACTCCAGCCGCTCATACGCGGACCCGAGCGTCACGATCGACTCCAACAGAAACTGGCGATCATCTTCTGGCAGGTCGGCCGCCGTCCGAACTCGCCGGTAGGTTCGCCCGAACGGCTCGACGGCAGGCAGCGGCAGATCTCCTGGCGGGATGAGCGCGTGCAAGGAGCGCAGCAGCGCTCCGAGCTCCGCGGGAGTCCCGTAGTCGTCGCCCCGCTCCAGCCAGCGCCAGAACGTGATGGGGTAGCCGCTGGCAACAATCGGCTGGTCCTTGATCTCGTCGGCGACGCGCACGACCGACAAGCCGGCCGCTGCCAGCCAAGCCGAAACGGCGATCTCTTTCCGGGCCGCTTCGAGGTAGTCCGCCGTCCGCGCGACCCGGGCCACGAGCGGCACCGTCGCGAGGCGATACAGCGCGTTCTCACCGATGCGGAGCAGTTTCGCACCCGCGGCATCGATGCCTATCGCCTCACAGGCCGCGCGCAGCGCGCTGTCGGCCTCCGTCCGCCCGAACCGATCATGGCCGGCCGCCCACCTACACCCGGAGGACTCCACGGAACGTCAGCCTAGACAAGCAGCGAGCAGCAGCCGTTCCGCGGTGCGGCTGAGGGCGAGTGCCGTGAGGGCACGTGGGTGGTGTGATCCTGCGCACATTGGTGGCGGAATGTGATTGTCTAAATTGGGGCTCGGTGATGCTTGCCGGCCTTCGGCGGCACGGTCCGGCACTCGACGGCTCGCCCGAGGAATACGTACGACACGGTAGGTCAACCTGAAACGGCGACCATCGCTTGCCAGCGTCTGGTGTAGGGCGGATAACGACAGTGGCGGACGATGGTCGAGCCTCTCGGAGGTCGATATGGGCGCTTGCGTCGCGGACGGCGGCGATTCAGGGAGGCAGCGACTGTGGACGGTTCGGGATCTTGCGGACTTTCTTGGTGTCCCGGTGAACACGATCTACAAATGGAGCGCCACGGGCGACGGGCCGCCGGCGTACAGGGTCGGAAAGTATCTCCGGTTCCGGGTCGAGGAAGTTCTCGCGTGGCTTGCCGGGCGTAAGAAAGAAGAATAACGGTAGAGTCACGCTTTCCGTAGCGGCGCCCGGGCTCGGCTCGGGGCGCGAAGTCGGGATCGGCGGCTACGAGGCCGGCCCAGGGACGCCGCTGGCACCCGCGCCGTCGGGCCTGATCGCCGGTGTCGGGCCGGCGATCTTTGCGCGTTGGCCCAGGCGCCGAAGTTCTGCAAGGTAACGGCGGGCGGTGCCTTCGTGGAGGCCAATGGTTGGGGCCAGGTCACGGGCAAGCTGGTAGTCGCTGCGGGTGTCGCCGGGGTCGAGCCTGGCGACCTTGGCAACGAGCTGGGCTCGTTTGCTTCCCGGTCGCGGCATGCCCGCACCGTCCCTTCCGGTTGCCACGGCGGCCGGCGTCACCTCACCTCTGGTCCGCTCGAGCGTCGCGTCCTTGTCGGCCCCGGCGCCGAGTCCTCTGGTCCCGGACGCATCCGCCGAGTCGACCCGCCGTAGGAGCAGTTCCTGGCTGATGGCCAAGGCCAGCGGTGACCATGCGGCGGCAAGCCGGCCGATCACACTGGGCTGGGCGTGAGCGACATTGGCGACAAGGCTGGCGATGGCCCCGAGGGCCAAGCCGGTAGTGGCGAGGGCGGAGCGGGGACGGCTGGCGCGGCGATCGGCCAGGAGGGTTAGCGACGAAACGAGGATCAGTCCGTCGACGGAGAGCGGGATCAGCGCGGCCGCGAGCGGAGACTCGCCGTGGGCGCGGACGACGTCGTGCACGTGCTGGTAGCTGACGACCGCGGCGATGACTGCGATCGCCGCGGTGCCCAGCGCCGTTACAGCGCGCAGCCCGATGTCGGTCGGGTGGCGCCTGGCCGAGCCATCAGATCGGTCTCCACTTCCCAGGGCGGCACAAGATTCATTCGCGATCGTCGATCTATCCCGGCGCCTCGGTGAGATCGGCCGGCGGTCGGCGGCGAAACCGTCAATAGTCACAGGGCGGCCTCCAGGAACGGCGGGCTGTCGATCTCGGCGCGGTCGGCCGTCAGGTCGGGAGAGGCCAGTTCCGTCCAGCGGTCGCGGATGCCGGGGTCCGCGGGCGGCGGTCCGAGCGCGCGGTGAGCCGCGGGCGTGTGCGGGGCCGCGGCAGGCTGGGTCGGGGTGAGGCCATTGCGGTGGCGCCAGCGTTCGATGCCCGTGGCCGCCCGATCCCAGGCGGCGGCGGTCGTCTCGTCGCGTTCACCGAGCAGGTCGGTTAGATAGTCAGGCGGGTCGACGGTGGCGTCGACGACAGCGGCATCGGCATGGATGTCCAGCGCGGCCTCGATCAAATCGGATCCGCCGTTCGGCCGCCGAGTGGCCGACGACGTCTGCCTGAGTGACCTCGGATCGACTGTGCGCGGGTCGTCGGCGGGCATGGAGTTCGGCGGCGAGTTCGCCCGTCGGCCGGAGCGCGAGATGGTGGGCTTCAGCCTGGTCGAGCTGGGCCCGGGTGACCTTCCAGTCGTGGCGGGCGCTGGCCGGCGGAGGCTCGTTGTAGGCGTCGACGTCGATGCCCAGCGAGGCGCTGAGCAGGGTGAGGCGATGATCGAGGACGGCGAGACCGTCGCGAACGGGGCCGCCGTCGATCGCGGACAGGCTTCGGCTGATCTGTTCGAGGTCTCGTCCGGTGTCGAGGAGGGCGTGGATCGCCGCGGTGGCACGGTCCGCGGCCGGGCCACGGGTGCCGGTACGGCGGCGGGTCGGATGGAGCGCGGCGGCCCAGGCTCCGGTCAACGTCTCGGCGAGCTTCCGCTGGGATCGCCACCGCTCGGCCTCGGCGTCGGCCGGACTGACCGCGGGTGGAGGTCCTTCGTCGCCGGCCGCCAGGTGCGGGGTGTGACGGGCCTGGTAGACGGCGAGGGCGGTGACGGCCTTCTCCCATGTCCGTCGGGCCGGCCCGGTCGGCGGTCGGGGGCCGATGCGTTCCAGCAGCGCGGGCGACGGGACCGCGAGCGCGGCCGCCTCGACGGCGGCGACCACGGCGCGCTCCGCCCGGATCAGGGCCCACAGGGCGGGGTTGTCATGCATGGGCGACGTCGCTGGTGCCCGGACGCTGTTAGGCGCGGTCTCCGCGTCCGCCGCCGCGCCGTTCGCGCGCAGCCGCGCGCCGTGCGTGCCGGTCGGCGCGCCGCTGATTGGCGCGCCGTCCGGCGGGGCGGCGAGGGTTGCGGGGTGGCCGGCGCGCCGCAGGGCGGTGAGCTCGGCGAGGCTGTGTTTCTGGCGGAGGGCAATGACCGTTGCCAGGTCGGGGTCGAGGGTCGCTGTGAGCCGATCGGCGTGGCTGGCGATGATCCGTCCGGTGAGCCGGTCGAGGGCCGGCGGCGCGGCGGGGAGGACCGGGAGCCGGTCATCGTCGTCGCCCGTGGGCCCGGCCCGCAGGATCGCGCTGCTGGTGAGATAGGCGGACAGGGCGGTGCGGCCGCGGGAGAGCATGACGTAGAGGCCGGCCGGGTCGGCAGTGTCGGTGATGACCGGCCTGGCGGTGTTCATCGTGGAGCCCTGGGCTTTGTGCGCGGTGAGCGCGTAGGCCAGGGCGAGCCCGCCGTCCCGACCGTCGGGGAAGGCGAAGGTCAGATAGTCCCAGCCGACGCTGACAGTCCCCTTTCCCGGGAAGAAAACGGTGATCGTCTGCTGGGAAGGCGAGGCGGGGTTGGCATGGATGGCCGTGACGATCCCGAGCGTGCCGGTGCGGACGTAGGCCGATGCCGACCGGCCCTGGGGGATCAGTGTGTGGCCGGCTTGAGTGAGGGTGAGGACGTCGTCGCCCACGTGGAAGCGGCGGCCCGCGACCTCAACGAATCGGCCTTGGTCGAGTTGGCCGTCGGCGATGCGGCGTAGCTGCGCGGCGCGGTTCAGCCACTCGACCGTCGCGTGGTCGCCGGCCATCATCCGGGGCCGCGCGGCGAGTTCCGCCCTGGTAGGCGGCCGCGTCGTGATCGCCGCGCCGGCCGCGCCATCCGTGCCGGTGCAGGTGGCGCCGTTCGGCGCGTGGTCCGGCGCGATGCCGGCGCGGTCGGTGCACCAGTCCGCGACCACGGCGGCCAGCAGGTCGGCTCGAGTGCCGAACGCGCGGAGCTGGCCTCCGTCGGCGAGGCGGGACAGGGCTCGGCGGACGTCGGCCGGCGCGCCCGCGCGCAGCCCGGCCAGGGCGGCGCGGACGCCGTCCATCCCGGGGCCAGTCTGCCGGTGGACGGTGGTCAGGGTGACCGCGTCCGGACGGGTGGCGGCGAGGTGGGTGAACCAGCCGCCGGGGCCGATCGCCCCGAGCTGGGCCGGGTCGCCGAGCGCGATGATGACCGTTCTGGTGATGGTCGCGTAGTGCAGGAGCCGGGCGGCGTCGCGGCTGGACACCTGGGTGGCCTCGTCGAGAATCAGCACTGTGCCCGCCGGCCATACGAGGCACGGATCTTCCGCGTGCTCGAGCAGGGTCAGCCAGCCGGTCACCACCCGTCCTGGGATGCCGAGCCGCTCACACAGGTCCTCGGTCTGCCGGCCACCGTGCGCCGCGCCGACCACCAGCCGGCTGGCCTCCTGGAGCACCGCGGCGGCCAGGCGCATCGTCTCCGTTTTGCCGGATCCCGCCGGGCCGACCAGAAGCCGCAGCAGGTCGGTTGAGCCGAGCAGCGTCCGCACCGACTCGATCTGCTCTTGCGACCAGCCGTCCGGCGGAGCGCCGAGGCCGCCGGCCCTCTCCGTGCCGGCAGCGGCCAGCGCCGAGTCGAGATGGCCGGGATCGATCAGCTGGTCGGCGAGACCGGAGTGGCTGGTGCGGGCAGCCGCGCACAGAGCGAGAAGACGGTTCTCGACGTCGAGCAGGTTCGCGGTCGTTAGGACGGGTTCGGGGTCGCGTCGGGCTCGCTCGTTGATCTCCTCGACAGTGATGATCCGAGGATCGGCCAAGACCCGGCTCGCCGGTCGATCGTCACCGCGTCCGCGCGGTCCCCGGCCAGCGCGGCGAGCTGCCGGACTACCTCCTGGCGGGTGAACGTCCCGGCCCGGCTGGTCAGTCCGTCCAACCCGGTCAGCTCATCGACAATCCGCGCGTTGTCGATCTCGGTCAGCGGCGCCGGCCGATGATCGCCCGGCGCGGCCATCGCGTGGATGTCCGCGGGGGTGTAGCCAGCGGCGGCCAGCCGCTCACGCTGGGCGGCGCGGATCGCATCGTCGGCATGAGCGCGTTTCGGGGCCCGGGTTGAGCGTTGCACCGCCGCGTGCAGCCCCGGGCTGGCAGCCGACCCGTCGGCGACGATGCTCGCGAGTTCCGCGTCGATCTGGTCACGCCGCGAGGAGAAGCGGGCCAGCAGATCGGCCGGCACATGGGCCAGCTCCGCGACCCCGTTGCGGACCGGCGCCCATCGCCAGCCCCGCCGGACCGCCAGCTCGTGGCGCAGCACCGCCGCCGCGACATAGCTCGCCGTCTTGATATTGGCGTGGATCAGCTCGCTGTCCACCGTCCGCCACACCAGCAGCGGAATGCCGTGGGAATCTCGAACCGGCTGGCCGTTCGCCTCGTCGACCAGCGGGACCGGGACCGCGTTCGCCAGCACGGTATGGATATGGAGGTGGGGCTCCTCCGCCCGGGAAATGTCGTGGAGAAACGACACCCCGGCCAGACCCAGTCCCGGACGGTTGTGCCCGCCGACCAGGCCGACCGCCGCCACCGACTCCAGATAGGTGACGGCCGCGTCCACCGCGGCGTTCATCGCCGCCGCTATGTCCGCCCGGACCTGGGCGTCTCCGAACGCCCACAACACGCTGACCGATTTCGGTGTCGCCGCCGTCACATCGAAACCCAGCACCACCGTCGGCAGTTGTCGATCGGTGATGAACCGGGCCAGCTCGGCCTGTGACACCCGCCATCGGCCGCGGTCATCGCGGACCGCCGTCAGCCGGTCCGGCCCGGCTGTGTCCGGCTTGGCATCCGTGTTGTCCCCGGCCGTCGAGCCCGACTCGACGGAACCCGGGCTGGGTTCGCCGACGGCGTTCGCGGCGGCGGTCCGGGCGGCCAACCGCCGCAGATAGCGGGCGCTGACCCCGACGATCCGTGCCGCTTCCGCCAGCGACAGCCACTCACGCGTCCCGGCCACCGACCCGGTGGCGTGACCGCCCCGGGCCCGGCCCGCCGACCCGCTGCCCGGAACCAGCACCGCGCCCGACACCGCGTGTCGGCCGGACAGCAGCCGCGCCAGCCCCTCCGCTGACACCGCCCGTCCCAGCCGCAATCCGAACCGTGTCGCGGCCGCCCCGCGGGCGACCCCCTCTCCGTAGTAGCCGACCAGCCCGGCCTCGGCCAGACTGCCGGCGGCCTCAGGTGTGCCGCCGCGCAGGTAATCCACTACCCGCCATACCGCCGCGCCGACCGCGTCCCCACCACCCCGCAAGCCCAGAACCTTCAGTGTAACAATCACCGCGCGAATCACCCCCGGCCCACAGTGTCTGGGAATCCTCGACCGTTGCGATCAGATTCTTGAGCTGATTTCGCAAGAATACGCCGACTTGCTGGCCGGAGAAAATCTCGGCGTTCTTGAGCGACATTATCGGTTAGGATCCAACGGTTGCCGTCGTCAATCAGCAATGCCTTTCATGGGGAAGAAGCCAATCGGATTGAGGTCGATGCTGCGCGGAGATCAGAAGATCGGAACCGCCGTTGGATGGGGGACCGGACCTCCGGCGCGGTTCGTCGCCCTGTCGAGCGTGGGGACACACCGACGTCCGAGGTGGCATCGCCCGGAGGCCCGTCCGGGCTTCGGCCTGGGTACATCGGCGACCGAACGAGGCAGGACCGCCGGTTTCGTAGAATCTACATGACATAGTTCTCGTAGACATAGATCTAACGTTCGGAGGTGGCATGCTGGAGCGTCCGGCCGGCGGAGTGGCGCTGTGCGCGTGTGGGTGCGAGGAGCCGGCCGGAGCGGGTAGCCGCTATGCCGGCGCGGACGAGAAAGAGCGGATGCGACACCGGGCCCGCCTGCAGTACGCCCGCCGTCGCGGCCGCCTCACCGACGGGCAGGAGCAACCTGCTGGCGCAGAGGAGGACCTGCTGACTCGGCTCGGCTTGGCCGACGTCCCGCTCACCGGCCTCGCCGAACGGCTCGCGGTCCTCGCCGGGGACATCGGCGGCTTGGCCGCCACGGTCGCCCACCGTGCCGGAGACCTCGACGAGGACGCGGTGACCCGGCGAATCACCGCCGCGATCACCGAAACAGTCACGCGCGCCGAAACCGCGGAAGAAGAAGCCCGCCAGCTACGCGCAGCCCTGCGGGAACGCGACGAGGAGCTGTACCAGGCCCGGCGAGACCGAGACCAGGCCGACGCTGACGCCGCCCTTGTCGCGGAAGCCGCCGCGCAAGCCGACAGCCGCGCCCGGGACGCCATGCGACGAGCCGAGACCGCCGAACGCGCTGCCGCCGACGCCCGCGCCGCTGCCGAGCAGGCCGCGGTCGACATCGACGCCGTCCGCACCGACGCCCGCCGGCAGGTCGAACGACTCGAACACGACCACGCCCAGGCGCTCGCGGTGCTGCGCGCCGAGCACGCCGACCAGCTCGCCGGCATCCACAAGGACTACGCCAACTTGCTCGCCGACACCCGCGCCGACCACGCCCACGAGCTCGGCGCGCACCGCGAACACGCCGCCGAGATCCTCGCCGCCGAACGCCGGCGCGCCGGCGAGGCGCTCACCGCCGCCCGCGACCGCGCGCTCCGCGCCGAAGCTCACGCCGACGCGCTCACTTCCGAACGCGCCGACCTCGCTGCCGACTACCGGAATCTCCGCGATCAGGTCGCGAACGCGCCCCAGCCGCCTACGGAACCGGCTTAACAGGGCCGGCGCTCCCGCGCTCCAAGCAGCCAATCAACTCAAGCCGCCTCCGACTGACGGCGCCCCGGCAGGCGCGAGTACCGGCACGGTCATCGCAAGAGCCATCGAACCGGTCATCGCCGCTCGACCAGCCGGCGCCAGCCGTCCAGTGTCGCTGGAGTTCGTCCCGGACTCGGGCGGGCGGGCACTCCAAAGAGAAACAGGTCGATCGCACGGTACGACCTGATGGATCATCTTGCGCGTCGAAGTTACCTTCAGCTACTGAGGCAATCAGTCACCATTGGAGCGAGAACAGGTGCGCAAGGTAGCAGCTTTGCGTCGTCTGCAAGCTTGATCGGTCACGGATTGACAACGATAGAGCTCACAGAGTCGAGCTGAAGGCGGTCATCCACCCGATGCACCCCATACAGCGGAGCAGTCGTGCCATCCAATTCACCCAACCCTGGTGACGGGAAATCCCTGCCGCTGGAAGGGGCCGCGATGCCCAAGCCGCTAACGTGCGACGAGATCCTCGCTCTCCCAACCATGATCGACCTCACCGCCGCCTGCGCAGCCCTGGGCATCGGCCGCACCGCCGGCTACACCCACGCCCGTAACGGCACCTTCCCCTGTCGCGTCATCCGCGTCGGCCGCCGGTATCGCGTACCGACCGCTGACCTTCACGTTATCCTCGGACTCGCTCCACCAGCTTCCGGGCCGAGCAGCGTACCGACAACTTGAACACTCGCTGCTTTCTGGCTGTCCAATCCACTGCTATACGCGCCCGCGCTGGGGCCGCCGCGCCAAGAAACTCGTCGATCCTGGGTTCGAGCGCTGCTCGATCCGAGATACTGCGGGTTCGCTGTCAACAGGGGGCTGGCGCCGAGCCCGGGATCGGTCGAACTGCCGCGCCCAGGCTCGGCACCGACGTCAGGACTCCTCGAAGCCGGCTTGGTCGAACTTGAGAGTGCGGGCATTCTCGGAGACCGTGCGGATCTTGTCGTCGGAGAAGCCATCGGGCCGGCGAGCGCTGATCTCCAGTGTGATTTCCAGCTCGACATTCTCGCCGGTCAGGTGCTGGATGATCTCCTGGGTAAGTTGCGTGAACTGGCGGCCGTAGCGCTCGGGGCTGAGGGCGATCGTGCCGAAGAACCTGGTCTTCGGCACGGGCTTCGGCGAGTCGATTATGGGCTTGACCTCCTGGCCGCCAGCCTGGCCACCGAAGCCCGCGCCCCCGGAGCCGGTCGACGGCAGCCCGGAGCCGCCGCTCGTGGTCGCGCCGCCGGTGCTGGTGCTGCCTTCCTGTTCCCTCGCGCGACGGCGGGCCTCCTCCGCAGCCTGTTCCTCTTCCCGCTGGACCAGCGCCAGCGCGGGCTGGACCAGCAGCGTCGTGTCAGAGATCTGGCCGTAGACGTCTTGATGCGGCAGCGCGAGGCCCAGATAGCGGCCGGTCTTCTCGTCGTACCCGTCCGCGAGCGCGAAGCCTTCCGCCTCCCAGGTGATCTCGTTAAGCACGGCGCGGACGCCCTCGTCGAGGACGGATCGGTCGCGGAGGCGGGCGAGGTAGGGGTACTGCCGGTAGTAGCTCCACAGGTCACCGACGGCCACGTGACCGTCGGCGTCCCACACCTTCTCGCCCTGGCGGTTCAACAGCTTGCGGTCGAGGTCGGCCCGGATCAGTCGGGGCGCGTGGGTTACCCGCAATTGGTCCAGGTTGCGCAGCTTGGCGCTTGTGCGGACCGCGAGCCGCTCCTCCGATCCGTCGGCCTTGATGGTCTCCCACGTGATGGGCATGGTGCCGTTCGGCTGAGTCGGGACAAGCGCCCAGATCCAGGTCGCCGCGATCCGCAGACGGACCGCCTCATCGGCATTCCGCAGGCGGGTGTTGACCTGGTCTTTCTGTTGCTCCGTAAGGTTGAGTTCCTTGGTCCGCCCGGCGACGTGCTTCCAGGCGAGGTAGTCGCGCACTGCCTCTGCCAGTTCCTCGGCACGCTTGCCATCCGGTGCCAGGAAGACCAGCGTGTTCTTGCTCGTCCGCTGGCCGTTGCCTCTGTTGTCTAGGATCTCGCGCGCGAACTTCGCGGCTGCCGATCCCGGCTGATTCTTCGCGAAGGTGTGCCGCGGGTGCAGGATGACGAGCCGGGCGTCTTCGAAGTCGGGGACGTCGCCGGTATGTTCCGGCGCTGGGTGCACCTTGGCGAAGTCTCCTGGCTTGCTCACCTCATACTTCGTGAGCCGGCTGACGATCTCCTTGTAGACGTCTTCCTCGTGGAGCCGCTCGCCGTAGTCGCGGACCAGCCGGGTGACTGACGGCTGGGTGTCGTACCAGTAGCGGGCGCCGTCGACGTACAGATAGGTAGCCTCGTCGGAGAGCAGCTGTAACGCCGAACCGAAGTTGCCGACCTGGTCGCCGGGCATGGCGACACCCAGCCAGATCCGCTGCCGCTCAATACCCTTGTGGGCGCTCTTCAGCGTCGCGGCGGACCCCAAGAAGACGGTCCGGGCAAGGCGCCGGGTCAGCGCCCGCTGCCCGAACGCGGAACGGGACTTGTCGATCTCGACCGGGGTGGAGCCGACACCATCGACGTCTGTGTCGATGATCGCCTTCCAGGAGTCCTCCAGGTACTGCGAGAGGTCCGACAGCACCCGATCCTGGTGAAGCGGAATCGAGCCAGGCATGATCATTGGACTGGCGTCATCGCCGGCCCAGAGCGCGTGGACAACGGTGCTCATCAGCCGCAGAACGCCGCGAGTGCGCTGGAAGCGGTCGAGCGTGGACCAGTCCTCATAGAGCCGGTCGAAGAGCTCAGGGTGCATCGGATAGGCGGCTTTGATTCGCGCCTCGTAGGACGGATCGCCGCAGCCAGGCGGGAACTCTCCCTTATGGTTCGCGTAGAACATTGCGAAATGACGGGCGATCGCGGAGATGTCCGAGTGCGCCTGGGCCGAAGGCTCCTCGAAAAGCCGGCGGCGGACGATCTCGAAGCCTTCCCGCGCGGAAGCCGGCCGCCAGGGGTCGGCGACCCTTCGGACGACGTTCTGTAGCCGCTCGAGCGCTTTTTCACCGAGGGGGCCACCGACCTCGAGCGGGTTCGATCCCGTGTCGCCGGCCTCGGCATTGTCGGAGGCCGGGATGGAGATGACCAGCATCGCCCCGGGAACAGTCGGCACGATGTCGGTGAGCGCTTGGGCGAAGGTGAACTGCGTCTCGAAGGTGCCGCCGGCAGGCTGATCATCGTCGAGAAGCTGGCGAGCATAGGCCACCCACTCGTCAATGAGGATCAGGCATGGCGTGTAGAGGCTGAGAAGCTCGCGCAGCGCGTCGCCTGGGCTGGTCGAGCCACGGTCCGATTCCGCGATCAGGTCGTAGGCATCCCGCCCGCCAAGCTGCCAGGCCAACTCGCCCCACATCGTGCGAACCTCGGTGCCGTCCTCCTTGATCGACGGCTGGTTTACGGCGATCCGGGTGCCGACCAAGGCGACCCGCTGAACCTTCGCGGGGAGGGTGGCACCGCCGAGGAGGTCTTGGACCTCCTGCGGAAACGACGCGGCAGGACGGCCCGAGAACAGGTGCCACAGGGCGAGCATCGAGTGCGTCTTGCCGCCACCGAAATTCGTCTGCAGGTTGATGACCGGCGAGGCGTTGGGGTCCTTGCCTATTCGGGCGACCGCCCGTTTCAGCAGGTCCTGAAGGCCGTCCGTGAGATAGGTGCGCCGGAAGAACTCGACCGGGTCGGCGTACTCCAGACCCGCGCCGCCACCCGTCGCGACGAGATGCAGGTCGGCGGCGAACTGGGAGAGATTGAAGTCGCCCGACGCGACGTCTCTGTGCGGCCGCAGGACGTCCCGCCAGGACTTGACGCCATGGCCGACGACCGCGGGAAGCGATGCGGACTCTTTGATCGCCTTGCGAGTCTCGGCCTCGAGCATCGCTCGTACAGCAGCCTGCTGCATCTCGTTGACCTGCTCGGCTTGGCGAGGGGCGCCGACCGAGGTCAGCAGCCGCTCCATCGTATCGAGCGTCCGTGCCGCGTCGGCCGGGGCGAAGCTCTCGTTGTGGGCCCAGCGGTGCCGGACCTGGAGCAGCTCACCGGCGAAGTGCTCGTCGGTCCTAGCCAGGTGCTGCTTGAAAACATTTCGCCAGTTCTCCACGAGCACCCGAAGAAGAACCATCGGATCGTTCTTGCTGTAGACGAAGTTCCCGGACTTGCCGTCCCGGTCCTTCATCATTTTGATCCAGTCACCGCCGGGTGCGACGGCTCGCATCCGCTGGTCAACGTAGGGAAGAAGTCCCTCGGTCAGCAGTTCGAAGCCCTTGCCCACCCGGTCACGGTTGCTCATCGCCACGTCAAGTTTCCCCGTCAGCTCTCGTCGTAATCGGCAATGCTATCGATAGAACCCTGAGCGTATCCAGCCGGGGCAGAACCGACCTTCCTAGAGGCGGCGGACAGGTCGGACCAGCTGGTCCCGAGAGCGTTGAACAGTAGGGCCTGCTGCGCCCACCCCTTCTTCTCGCAGATCGAGAACAGCAGGTAAGCAAGCTCCTTCGCAGTATCGAGGTCGACGCGCTGCCCAGCAGCGGCCATCAACCGTGCTGCGGCGTCCATGCCTTGCTCGTTCAGCCGCTTGGCCAGATGAAGGGCGACTTCCCAGGCGGAAATCCGGTCATCGGTCATGGGGTCATAACTGTGCGGTAGTTCGTCGGGGCCGATCAGCCAAACCTGACCGGCACGGGCTACCGCGACGCCAGCGCGTTCGAGACCTGAGACTGCTGAACCAAGTGCTGTCGCGAGGGTCTCAGCTTCGCCGTAGGGTCCTTGATCGTATCCATGTGCCTCAAACCACCTGACGCACCAGCGGGTGTCGGTATCGAAGTCTCCCTCCTGAGAGGCCAGCACCTCGTCAAGTATCTGGTTGATAAGTGCTAGCGCGGTCCTCACACGCATCCGACTGCCGTCAGGTTCGTCAACTCGGGCGTATCTCGAGAATACAGCTATCCCGGGTCCAATGGCCGCCTGTGCGAGGTCTGCGGGAGCAATCGAGCCTTGCTGGATCTCTTTTAGTTTTCGTGGGAGCTCGTCGCGTAGCACTGCGATCAACTCGCGGCGGTCCACGGTTCGCGCAGAATCGTGGCGGGGGCGGCAGGCCAAAATGATGGAAGAGGCAAGTGCATTGCTGCCGATATCGCGAGCGCGGCTGCTCCGCTCGGTACGGACTGGCCAGGTTGCCGAGATGCTGAAGCCGGATTCGATTAGGCCTTCGAGGAATGTCTGCCAGCCGGTCGATACGACTCCAGCGTCGGTTGCTTCCTTTTGGCGGAAAGCGTAGTATATTACCACCGGAAACTCCTCGCCGACGGCGTCTTTAAGGCGGCGGAACACGCGTCTGAAACCTTGTTCGAAGAATTCTTCGGACGCTTTCTTTCCGCCGTGACGATACTGATCGGCGATAAGCTCGGACGCCTTCGGTGTAAGCATTGTGCCGAGAAGGTCGGGATAAATCGGCCTTAGTGTTTTACGGAGCCATACGTAAAAGAAGTCTGAGAGGTCAGCATAGGGTACATTGTCATAATATGGCGGATCTGTCGAGACCGCAGCCCTGGGCGGAACTACTATGTCGGCCGCATCGATAAGCGATACGGTACCTTCGGTGCCTTCGCCTGCGAGGCCGCCGAGCGCATCCGCAATGATTCGAGCGCCTGAGTAGAATGAGCCACCAATCTCACTAAATGGATTTATCTCTGGGAAATCCCACACCATGGGAATCGCCTGCATGGCAAAGAGATTCTTCGGGCGATTCTCCTGTGGATACCACACGGCCAGGGAACAGTTATAGTCCGCAAACTTGCTGATCGCGAAAGCCAGGTATGTGGCGAGAGCATCCGCGTAGCTGCTCCCGCGGCGCCGATCTTCCCCGTCCGTCTCGTTGTGGCAGTCCGACTCCACTCTCTGGCGGGCGAGAATGACGAGCTTGGAGAAGGTGGATATGGCGGTGAGCTGTCGATTCGTGAAGAGGTCTGCATGCCGAGTCATGCCATAGCCTTGAACTCGGAATCCCGGTGCCTGGTCAGGCAGGTTTGTGTCGGGGATGTCGTCCGGCCGAGGTACGTCTGCGATCTTCTGGTGTTCTGCGTCTGGAGGAAAATATACGCGACGACGTTCCTCTTCTGCGGCGATTGCCATAAGCTGCGTGCCGATGCGGCCGGCTTTTCCTTCGGACCTGATGTAGGTTAATGCCACTGCGGAGTTGCAGACGACGCAGCTGGCACCGTTACGGCTGACAGTGCCGTCGGAGCCCTTTAATGGTGCATCGGCCGGACCGTAGCCGACGTCGAAAATGACGTGGTTGTCCTGCACTGTTACGCCTCCGGCCTCGTCACACTTGACTACAGCGTAGGCCTCCTTGCCTTTTTTCTTGCTGAGCCAACGCGAGCGGATGAGAGGCATCTGAACGCCACAGGCGGGGTTGGGGCATTGGACAGTGCGAGCCCACAACCATGCGATCACCGGGACTTCGCGCCCATCTGGCGTCATCGCCTTCGGATAAAGATGCCCGATAGACGCTTCCGCCTGGTCGCGAATCCAGCGGCCATATCGGCGAATGTCTTCTGCCAGGCCTTTCGTCCTTGGCCAGTATGTTTCCTGCCCCGCCGCGCCTGGGAATACGGGCGGTTGACCGATGAATCTCGGAGGAATCTCGATCAGTGCCTTGTTAATGAGCGCGGCTACTGGGTTCACATCCGATGCGTACGCCTTGAGCCCAAGGCGCTGTGCCTCCATCGGGATCGATCCCCCGCCGGCGAACATATCAAAGACGGCAGGTGGGTCTCCGTTGCATGAGTCCGATATCTCTTTCTGGGCTTCCTTTAGCAACCCTTCATTGTTGCGATTCTCCCACACTGCAAGGCGTTTTATTATTTCGAGGAGCCGCTCGCGCTCTGCTTCCTGCGCCTGATAGGTAGGAAACCGATCGGGGTGGGCGGAAGGGTCGTCCACGAGTTGTGCGAAGAGGACGGCGCGCGCGGCAGCGAGGGGTCGCTGCGCCCACCACTTGTGGACCGCAGAGGGATTGCCCTTATAGATGAAACCTTCACGGACCGACTCTCTGTTGATTTCCTCGAGTGGTAGCGCCACTTCGATCAACTTCCGCTTCGGCGCAGTAACCCCGGTCAAGTCGGCTTCCCCCTCTGTGTGTCGTCCGTTGCCATCGGCCACGGGAACAGGCGAGCATACTGCACATCAGCAGGGTGGCCCACCCCGGGTCCATTCGGCCTGCCAGTTGCCCTGGACGCGGGTGGTTGCGAAGGCGCCGAAGGCGTAGCCGGCGAACGGGTCGGGGATGTATCGGACCTCGTCGCCAGAGGGGCCGTCGGGGTGGACACGGACAAGGGCGAGGCGGAACGAGCCGCCGGCGTTTCGGCCGTGCAGGACCTCGTTACGGGTGACGGTGAAGTCGTCGGCCCCCGCGATCCGGCCCTTGACCTCCAGAAACACCCAGCTCCCGTCGGCGGATCGGGAGCGGATGTCGTAGCCGGGATTGTTGTGAGGCATCTCCTCGGGGTCGCGGCCCAGCGCCCGCTCGGCGGCGAGAACAGCGGAGACGGCGCGGCGCTCGACGGCTGCGGTCTCCTGGGCCAGCACGGCGGCCTCGGCCGTGGCCGGACGGCCGAGCAGGCGGTCGACCAGTCCCTGGGGGACGACGAGCGCGCCGCCGGCGATCGTCGGCGGCCGGGCGGTCAGGTGCTCGTCGCGCACCAGTTCGGCGAGCCGGCGCTCCAGCCGGGCCTCGAGGTCGCGGGCGCGTCGTTCGGCGGTCTCCGGACGGATCCGGGTCGACCGACCGGCCGACTCCAACTCCAGCAGGTTGTTGTGCTGGATATCCCAGTAGTTGATCTCCTGAAGGAGACGCTGGCGGACGTGCGCGCGCTGCCGGCCGACCGTCAGTTGGATTCGTTCGCGCGCTTCCCGCAGTTGCTCGCCGCCGTGCTCGACCGCACAGTCCTCGGCGATCCGCTCGACGCCTCGCGTGAGCCAGGCCTGTTCATGGACTGCGGCGAGCGCGGGCAACTCCTGGGTGTCCGGCGCCTCATAGTCCAGGTAGGGAGCCGGGCCGGCGAGCTTGGCGCGACCGTCGGGTCGGATTTCGACGAAGTCGAACCGCTTGCTGACCGTGCGGGGTTTCTCATGGCCGTCACGGATCTCCTGCGCGACGGCGACCAGAAGCCTCGGCTCATCGCCACGGTCGTTGCGATCCACGAGGATGGCTCCCTGGCGCAGCAGCGTGCTGTGGCGCTCGATCATCACGTCGATCACGGCGTCGACCAGCGGATGCCCGGGGGCGAGAAGGTCGGCGGGCGGCTTGCCGACGATCCGTCGGTATTCCTGCTCGAACGTCACCCGCTCGTAGCTGTGCAGCACCGGGGCACCGGTGCCGATCTGGCGATCGCGCTCGCGGAGCACCGCCGGAACGTGCCGGATCTCGAAGCGACCCTTCTCCCGGGCCGCTATCCGACCGCCGAGCAGCTTGAACGCCTCGGCGAAGAAGGCCTGCACGTAGTACGGCTGCAGCCTGCGGAGCCTCGCCTCCTCCATCTGCAGCCGGATCTTGTTGAGGTCGATATCCCCGAGAACATCGCGGTGCAGGGCCCGCTCCTCCAACAGCTGGTCGAGTCCTTCGCCGACGCGCTCGTCTATGACCTCGAACAGCCGGGCGCGGGTCTCCGGTCGGTCGCCGTAACGGATCGCCTCCAGGAGCAGGTCGCGCAGCGGCTTTCCCTCGAAGGCCTCGCCGAGGACGTCGAACACCTCGCCCTGATAGGCGCGGCGCTGCTGCTCGATTTTGTCGAGGAGCCGGCGAAAGACGTCACCCTCGCGGGTGTCCTCGGCGACCAGGTTCCAGAGCTGGCACACCTCGGTCTGACCGATACGGTGAATCCGGCCGAAGCGTTGCTCGATCTTGTTCGGGTTCCAGGGCAGATCGTAGTTGACCATCAGGTGGGCGCGCTGGAGGTTGAGACCCTCACCCGCCGCGTCGGTCGCGATCAGAACCCGACAGTCCTTCTCCTGGGTGAAGATCTCCTGAATGCGGCGCCGATCCTCGCGCCGTACCCCTCCGTGGATCGCGACGACGACGTCCGTGCTGCCAAGCAGCGCGCAGATCTGGTCCACCAGGTAGTCCAGAGTGTCCCGGTGCTCCGTGAAGATGATGATCTTGTGGAGGTTGCCGTCCCGGTCATGGGTGGTCGCATCGTCGAGCAGGAGGGCGCGTAGCTCGTTCCACTTCCGGTCCTCGCTCGCGGCACGCACTCGGCGGGCAATCTCCACCAGGTCGTCGAGGACGCCGAGTTCGACGTCCAACTCGGCTAGCGTTCGCGCTGCGGTCGCGGCGTCGACGACGTTCTCTTCCAGTTCCTCGACCTCGCCGGCCGAGTATTCCTCCAACTCGCCGGTCAGGTCGGCGGGAGAGACTCGGCCAAGCAATTGATCCAGCCTTTCCCGCAGCGGGGCGCCTGGCCTGCCGAGAGCGCCGGCGGCCATCTCCCGGCGGCGCTGCTCGAGTCTTCGGCGGCGGCGTTCCAACGAACGCAGGATCGCTTCCGGGCTGGAGGCCAGGCGCCGCTGCAGGACGGTCAGCGCGAAGCCAACGGTCGCGCGGCGGCGGCCATCGCCGTCTTCGGAAAGCCGGTCGGCCCGGTTCATCTCCTCCCGTACGTACTGGGTGACCGACTCGTAGAGTTCGGCTTCCAGCGGAGAGAGCTGGTAGGAGACCGTAGTCGCGACCCGCTCGGGGAACAGGGGTGTGCCGTCGAACTTGAGTAGCTTCTCCTTGACCATGCGGCGCATCAGGCCGCCGGTGTCGACGGAGTGCACGCCATCACGGAACCGGCCCTCGAACCGATCCGCGTCCAGCAGCGCGAGGAAGAGCTGGAAGTCCTCCTCCTTGCCGGCATGCGGGGTCGCGGTCATCAGCAGCAGGTGGCGGGCCGTCTGGCCGAGCAACTGCCCGAGCTGGTAGCGCTTGGTGGGCTTGAACTCGGCACCGAAGTAGTGCGCCGACATCCGATGCGCCTCGTCGACGACGACCAGGTCCCAGTCGGCGTGCTTCAACTGGTCGCGTAGCTCGTCGGAGCGGGAGAGCTGGTCCATCCGCGCGATCAGCAGCGGCGCGGTCTCAAACACCCCGGCACCGCTCTCGCCGACGCCGCGTAACGCGGCGGCGTCGATGAGGGGACGAGTGAGCAGGTCGAAGGACAGGCCGAACTTGTCGTACAGCTCTTCCTGCCACTGCTCCACCAAGCTTCCCGGGGCAACGATCAGGCAGCGGGCCAGATCGCCGCGCAGCAGCAACTCCTTGATGTAAAGGCCAGCCATGATCGTCTTGCCGGCGCCGGGGTCATCGGCTAGCAGGAACCGCAAGGGGGTGCGGGGCAGCAGTTCGCCGTAAACGGCCTTGATTTGATGTGGCAGCGGGTCGAGGCCGCTGGTCGAGACGGCCAGCATCGGGTCGAACAGCGCGGCCAGCCGGATCCGCAGTGCCTCGGCCGCCAAGCGGAAGAGAGCGCCGTCTCCGTCGAAGGCCTGAACCGCCGACGCCTTCGCGAGCCACAGGCTCGGCTCGTGCTCCCGGTAGAGCGGCGTCTTGTCGAGCCGCCCGCTCGCGGTCTCGAACGTAACCATGATCGCGTTGTGCCCCACCGGGCGCACGGCGACCACCGCGACGGGTCCGGACGAGTCGATCCCGCCGACCAGAGCGCCAGGCGTTATGGCCTCCAGCTTCACCCCGAGGTTCGCGTGGCCGTCAGCGCCTTCGCTGGATTCGGCGCTTCGAGGAGCCACGACCATCGGTCGCCGTCCTTTCGACTCTTCGCGGTAGCAGACCGCTAACAGTAGGCGGCCCACCAGACGCGCGACAGCCGCCTCGCTGGTTACTTCGCCTCGCCGGGCCCGACACCAGAGCGCCGATGCGGCCCCTCGAAGCTGCTTGCGGCAGGGAACAATGCCGTCGGCTTCACTAGCTGCGGCGATCAGTCGTCCAACGTCGACGTTTGGTCATCGGAGCGGAGGACAAACGCTGCGGCCGGCCTGTGGATGAGTCGTGCAGGGACGTAGGAACGTGCCCGTCCGCTGCGCGGCCGGCACGTTCAGGGGGCACCGCAGTCCTGGGGCGGCGTCTTGATTGATCGAGACCGCATCGGACGTCGGATCGCCGTACTCGACAGGTCGGTTCAGGCGGCCGGTGGCTACGGCGGTCCCAACGGGTACCAGGCCCACTGGACGGGGTCTCGGCTTTGGCCGAGCGGATGTTGACCGGCCTCCGCCAGCGGTCGGCGCCGAGGGCGTTGCGCGTGGTGGGCGGCGGCCCGCTCATGAGGGTGCGCGGCGGGATGCCTGGGAAGTGTGATCTATGCCATTCGTAGCCGTGGCACGGAGGGAAATCTGATCTCCATGGGTCCGCTGCGCCGCAGCCGCAGGCGTGCTCTCGATCATAAGAGCCGTGCTGACCGGCGGGCGAATCATGGGCCTAAAGTGGGCCTGTGATCTTGAATCGGTTTGCGATCAGCGCCCTGACCTGGGCGGGAGGCTCCCGCGACTGGACTCGAACCAGTAACCTGCCGGTTAACAGCCGGACGCTCTGCCAATTGAGCTACGCGGGACCACCGTCTCAGTGACGTGGCTGTAAGCCTACCCGAGGTTCGATCGGGCTTGCGCGTGGGGTAGGAACGTCATGTCGGCGCCGTCCCGGGAGGGTCACAATGATCGTGAAACCTGGTGTTGTCGTAGGGTTCGGCCTGGGTTACCTGCTGGGCACCAGGGCGGGCCGGGACCGGTATGACGCGATCATGCGGCAGTTGCGGGCCGTGCAGGAGCGGCCCGAGGTGCAAGCCGTCGCGGGAGTGGTGTCGGCGCAGGCCGGACAACTCGGGCGCAAGGTGCGGACGGCGGCCGGCCGGGGCGCCTCGGACGCCACGACGCGGGTGTTCGACGCGCAGCACCTGCCCAGCTCAAACGGATCGGCGGCCGCCAGCCGGCGGTGAGCGGCCGCGGCGACGCCCGTCATCGGGGCGCCGGCCACCGCGACGCGCAGCACCGGGACGCCCAGCACCGGGACGCCGATCACCAAGCACTCACCGAGCTGTTCGACCTGCTCTCCCGTCGTCACGCGCTGGACGTCTTCTGGTGGCTGCGCGGCTCGTCGGACTCGTTCGCGACGCTGGTCTCCCGCTTGTCGGCGGGGGAGGCTCAGCTCAGCCAGCGGCTGCGTGAGCTGCGTCAGGCCGGGATCGTCGAGATCGACGAGGCCGGCGACTACCGGCTCACCGCGTACGGGCGTCGACTGCAGGGGCTGGTGGAGCCGCTGGCCGGCTGGGCCCTCGAGTGGTCGCGGATGAGCCCGCGCCAGAGGGAGCCGCGCGGAGCGGCCAACCGGGGCCGGGGCGAGCGCGAACGCTGAGCCGCGCCGCAATGCCCGCGCGCCGCAATGCCCGCGCGCCGCGAGCCCGCGCGGCGCAATGCTCGCGCGCCGCGAGCGGGCGCGATCCGTGGTCCCCGGCTGTGAGAACAGCCACCCCGAGGTGGGCACAATGCGGACCACGGGTGGCCACAGGGGGACACCTTCTTGTGGCCGACGACAAACCGATCGACTGATAGCGGTCCGTTGTTCCGGCCCCCGGAGGGCAGCCGGTGACCTCGAGCCGCTCAAGTCTCGACCGACGGTGATGAACTCCGTCCGTTCCGGCCCACGGGCTGGTGTCAGCGAGTAGAGACCGGCCCAAATCGCGCTCGGAGTGTCACGGCGCGCGCCAGAGCTAGGTGACCATGGTCGTAAAATTGCTGATCGTGACCTTGCCCAGCACACTCGCGGCGGACCTCGGTCCAGCCAACCTCGCCCCGTCAGCCCGACCCTCGATAGGAACGCAGCCGCAGCGCCTGCTCACCACGCTGCTCGGCGAGTACTGGTACCGCCATGGCGAGCACATTCCCTCGGCGGCGCTCGTGCGCCTCCTGGAGGATTTCGGCGTCACCGCCGTCGGTGCGCGGGCTGCCCTGAGCAGGCTAGCGCGACGGGGAGTGCTCGAGTCGTCGCGTGTGGGCCGGAACACATTTTACGGGCTGACCCGGGACGCGTCCGTACTCGTCCAGGACGCCTTCCGCCGCGTGCTGGCCTTCGGTGAGCGCCGTCAGACCTGGGACGGCCAGTGGACGATCGCGGCCTTCTCGGTGCCGGAGGAGCAGCGCGACGTCCGCCACGCCGTGCGCAACCGGCTGCGCTGGCTCGGCTTCGCCCCGCTCTACGACGGCATGTGGGTGACGCCCCGGCCGGCGATGGAGGCCGCGGCCCGCGACCTTGCCGACCTGAACGTCACCGCGGCCACCGTCCTGACCACTGACGTCGACCACACGGTGCTCGGCTCACGCTCGCCGCTGGACGCGTGGGATCTCTCCGCCGTCCAGGCCGGCTACGACGAGTTCATCGAGGGGCACCTCGATCTGCTGGCCGCCGCCCGCCGTGGCGATGTCGACCCGGTCGCCGCCCTGATCGCCCGGACGTCGGTGCTGGACGAGTGGCGTGCCTTCCCGGCCAACGACCCCGACCTGCCCGTCATCCTGCTGCCCGCGCGCTGGCCCCGGGGCCGGGCCCGGGAGGTGTTCGCCGAGATCTACAACGCGCTGGCCCCGGCCGCCGTCGCCCGCGTCCGCGAGGTGGTGACGCAGAGCGCGCCCGATCGCGCCGCCTCGGTCGGCCATCATCTGGCGGCCCTGGAAACCGACCGTTAGCCGCTCCCAACAATGTCCGGGGACCGTGGCGGGGGACACTCCGACGGCGTGTGACCGTTTCTCCTGGTCAAAGAATGTTTCAGTGCGTGACGAGGCGGCTCCCGCCCCGAGATACCGTCCCCCCGGGAGCGCACGATTCGCCGCTACTGTGCTATGCACATTCCGGCGTCGGGCCGTCCGCGACGAAGGCTGACGGGCGACGCGGTGGGGGGATCACACTCATGCACTACCAGCACGCCACTTACGACACGGTCTTCCTTGTGGTGTCGGTCATGTTGTCCCTGGCCGGGGCCTTCGCGGCGTTGGTCAGCGCGATCCGGATACCACTGAGCACCGGTCGGGAAAAATGGCTCTGGACGGCGGTGGCCGCGCTCGCGCTGGGTGGCGGCGCCATCTGGTCGATGCATTTCATCGGAATGGCCGCCTACCATCTGGGCGGGATGGCGATCGCCTACGATGTGCGGCTGACCGTTCTGTCGTTTGTGATAGCCGTGGTCACGTCCGGCCTGGGCCTCGCCATCGTCGGTTACCAGCCCGACAGCGCCGCGCGGTTGGTCGTCGGTGGGGCGATCGCCGGCCTCGGCGTCGCGGCGATGCACTACACCGGCATGGCCGCCATGCACACGGGCTCCACGGTCACCTACAACACCAGCCGGGTCGCCATCTCCATTGTGATCGCCGTTGTCGCCGCGCTGGCCGCCCTCTTCATCGCCTACCGCGTGCGCGGCAAACGTCACGTGGCGGCGGCCTCGGTCGTGATGGCCGCGGCCGTCTGCGGGATGCACTACACCGGGATGTCGGCCACCCGGGTCGCCGCGGGAGGTGATGACCGCCTGGTCAGCGGCGCGGATCCGCTCACCCTCAGCCTGATCGTCTGCGTGATCGCGTTTACGGTGCTCGCGACGGTCATCTTCGCCGCGCTGGGCGGGATGGCCGACGCGGGCGCCTTCCAGCTGGCGGCCGAGGCGGCGGGCCGCGAGGCCGGGGCGGCCGCGCCGGTACCGGCCGACCCGGGCGCGCCCGTGCCGGCCTGGATCGCGCCGCCGGCCGTGCCGCCGATGACGCCGAACGGCGGCCCGCGCCCGCCCGGCCCGTTCACCGCCGGCCCGCGCACCCGCGGACCACTCATCGGCGGCCCGGTGCCGCCGGCGCCCCCGACCCCCGTCTCCACCCCGAGCCCCTGGCCGCGGTCCCAGCAGGGGCCCGGCTCGGGAACCTGGGCCAGTTCCGGCAGCTGGGTCGAGGTGCCCCGCGAAGCACCGTCGCGACCGGCCGCGTCCCGCGGCCTGGCGGACCGTGACCTGACCGTTCGTGACTTGGCGGACGACGACCTGGCGGACCGTGATCGGGCGGACCGTGACCAGGCGAAACCTGACCAGGCGAAACCTGACCAGGCGAACCAGGACCTGGCGGCCCGTGACCTGCCAGCCTGGGGTTTTCCCGCCAGGGACCTGCCGTCCGGGGACAGATCCGAGGAGCCGCCCGGCGGCCCGAGGCGCTCCGGCTGACGTGCCGCCGGCCCGAGTCCACGGCGCGGACCCGGGCCGCGCGCGTCGAGTCTCCTGGACGCGGGGACGTACCGTGGTCACGTGAGCCTGTTCGACGCCGAGCTGGCCGACACGCTGGCCCGCACCGGCCCGCTGGCGGCCCGGATGCGACCGGCGAGCCTGGACGAGGTCGTCGGCCAGAGCCACCTGTTGGGCCCGGGTAGCCCGCTGCGCCGGCTAGTCGAGGGCGTCGGCGGGTCGTCCCTGCTGCTGTGGGGCCCTCCCGGCACCGGCAAGACCACGATCGCCCACCTCGTCTCCCGCGCATCGGGGCGCCGGTTCCGTGAGCTGTCCGCCGTCACGGCGGGGGTCAAGGACGTCCGCGCGGTGATCGACGACGCTCGCCAGACGCTGGCCATGACCGGCGTGCGCACCGTGCTGTTCATCGACGAGGTGCACCGCTTCACCCGCTCGCAGCAGGACTCGCTGCTGCCGGCGGTGGAGAGCGGCTGGGTGACGCTCGTCGCCGCCACGACCGAGAACCCGTCGTTCTCCGTCGTCGCGCCGCTGCTGTCCCGGTCGTTGCTGGCCCGCCTCGAGCCGCTGACCGACGCGGACGTCCGCGACCTGCTGCTGCGGGCGGCGCGGGACCCGCGCGGGTACGGCGGCGCGCTCACCGTCGCCGACGACGCCCTGGACCATCTCGTCCGGCTCTCCGGCGGGGACGCCCGCCGCGCACTCACCGCGCTGGAAGCCGGGGCCGAGGCCGTCCTGGCCGGGCATCGCTCCGGCGAGGCGCCCGAGCGGCCCGTGCTCGATCTCGACACCGCCGCCCGGGCGATCGACCGGGCGGCCGTCCGCTACGACCGGGACGGCGACCAGCACTACGACGTCATCAGCGCCTTCATCAAGTCGCTGCGCGGCTCCGACGTGGACGCCGCGCTGCACTACCTGGCCCGGATGCTGGAGGGCGGCGAGGATCCCCGGTTCATCGCCCGCCGGATGATCATTCTGGCCAGTGAGGACGTCGGGCTGGCCGAGCCGGGCGCGCTCGGCGTCGCGGTCGCCGCCGCCCAGGCACTGGATACGGTCGGCCTGCCCGAGGCCCGGCTCGCGCTGGCCCAGGCCGCGATCCACCTGGCGCTGGCCCCCAAGTCCAACGCGGTGATCACGGCGATCGACGCCGCGGTCGCCGACGTCCGGGCCGGCCGGTTCGGACCGGTCCCGACTCCGCTACGCGACGCGCACTACCCGGGCGCGGCCCGGCTGGGCCACGGCGCGGGCTACCGCTATCCCCACGACGACCCGGCCGGTGTGTCCCGCCAGGACCATCTGACGCCGCCGCTCGTCGGGCGCGACTACTACCGTCCGAGCGGCCACGGTTTCGAGGAGCGCGTCAGTCCGCGCCTGGGGCGCCTGCGCGCGATCATCCGCGGTCAGGACGCCAGCCCCACGGAGGCCCCACCGATCGCGGCGCCGCACACGGCCGCGGCAACGGACCCGGCACCGGCGTCGGACCAGGCACCGGGCCCGGCACCGGCGTCGGACCAGGCGCCGGACCCGGCATCGGCGACGGCGTCGGACCCGGCGTCGGACGCGGACCGGGCGACCCAGGAGCGTCCGCCCGTGCCGGGCAGAACTCGTTGACCGGCACGAGGGCAACATATCCGGCCCGGTGGCCGATGAGCCCCGTAGCCACTTGCGCCCGACAAGGGGGCGCCGCGCCCGCTGGGTTCCGTCAGTCGGTAAGGTCGGGCCCAGCGCCGTGACCCGTCCGGGTCCTCGGCGCCAATGCGCGCGGCGGTCAGCGCCCTCGGTGGGTCCACCGGGTCCACCGCTCCCGGCCACCGCACGGTGACCGGGCCAGGCCGGGCGTGGCGGTGCTTGTCGAACCGCGCCCGGCACGCCGGCGCGCTGGCCCCGGCGGCGCTGGGATGGACAGCAGGGGCCGCTCAGGGCGCGCCCGGAATAACGGGAAGGCAACACCAAATATGTCCGGTGGTGCGATCGCGGGGCTGATCGCGGCGGGTGCGTTCTCCGTGCTCGTCCTGTTCGGCTGCTATGTCCTGTTCAAGCTGGGCAAGATCTTCGACGAGACGGCCGCCCGGGTCCGCCAGACCGGGCTGGCGATCGACGAGGGCACGGCGCGGGTCCGGCAGGCCAGCGCCACCGTCGACGAGGTCAACGTCGCGCTGGCCCACGTCAACCAGGAACTCGACCGGGTCGACGCGATCACGGCGAACGTCCAGACGATCTCGACGAACGTCTCGGCCCTGACCTCCCTGTTCTCGGCGACGCTCGGCGGTCCGATGGTCCGGGTGGCCGCGTTCAGCTACGGCGTGCGCCAGGCGGCCGCCAAGCGGACCAAGGCCGACGTCGAGTCGCGGGTCAAGGCGGAGCTGAAGGCGGAGAAGGCGGCCCGCCGGGCGGCCGAGAAGGCGGTCGCCAAGGCCGACAAGGTCGCCAAGGCCGACCGAGCCGACAAGCCCGCCCGGGCCGACAAGGCGACGGGGCCGTCGGCGTCGGCGGCCCCGGCTCCCGCCGCCAGGCCGACACCCGCGCCGCCGGCGCCCCTGCCCGGGGACGCGGCCGAGACGGCCCCGCTCTCGGTGAAGCTGCCCGGCGGGGGTCGCTGACCATGCCGCGCTTGTTCTACATCGCGCTCGGCGCGGCCGCCGGCATCGTCGCCGTCCGCCGGGCCGCCGCGGCGGCCGCCGCGCTCAGCCCGAACAGCGTCGCGGGCTCGCTCGTCGCCGCCGTCAAGGAGTTCGCCGACGACGTCCGCGAGGGCATGGCGGTACGCGAGAACGAGCTGCGGGCGGTCTTCACGCTCGAGCCGGGCGAGGGCGGCGACGGCGACGGCGACGGCGAGGTGGGCACCGCCGTCGCGATGCCCGGCCCGCGTCGCGCGTGACCTGCTCCGTCCCCGCTGTCCGCCGCGGGCGGTTGACGCGCCGCGCGCCGGTGACCGGGCTTCGGCGGGTGACCGGGTCCGAGCCCGCCCGAGCCGGGCTCGCCCGAGCCCTGCACGCCCGAGCCCTGCACGCCCGAGCCCTGCACGCCCGAGCCAGGCCCGGCGGTCCCGCCCGGCACCTTGGTCAGGACCGTGACCGAACCCCCTGAGAGCCCCGCCAGCCCGACCCCCGGCTCCGTGCCGGCGCGCGGAGTCCGCCTGGGGGTGGACGTCGGAACGGTCCGGGTCGGTGTCGCGGCCAGTGATCCGGATGGGATGCTGGCCTTCCCCGTGACCACCCTCTCGCCCCGTGACCTGGACAGACTGGTGGGTCTTGTTCACGATCGGGGCGTGGTGGAGGTGGTTGTGGGTCTTCCGACACAGTTGTCCGGCCAGGAGGGCCCGGCGGCGCGCTCGGCCCGGGCGTTCGCCGCCGCCCTGGGCCGTCGGGTTGCCCCGGTTCCGGTGACTTTGATCGACGAACGGCTGACGACCGCCGCCGCGCACCGCAGAATGGCGGAGCGGGGGATGCGCTCGCGGGCGCGCCGAGGGGTGGTCGACCAGGAGGCCGCGGTGCAGATACTGCAGTCCCACCTCGACGCCCGGGCGCGCGCCGCCCAGGCGCGGGACGCTCAGGCGGCAGACACCCAGGCGGGAGACACCCAGGCGCGGGACGCCCAGGCACGGGTCAGACGGACGGACGGTTCGTGATCGGCGACGACATCGACGGGCTGCTCGGCGACTACTCCGAGTCCGACCAGGACACGCATGCCCTGCGTCGGCCGCCGACGCGCCGGCGGACGGTGCCCAAGATCCTCGCTCTGCTCGTCACGGTGGCCGTCGTGCTCGGCGGCGGGATCATCGTCGTCGGCCACTTCGCGGGCCGTCTGGGTGGTGGCGGATCGTCGGCCGACTATCCCGGACCCGGTTCGGGCTCGACCGTCGTCAAGATCGACAACGGCGCGACCACTACCGACATCGCCCGGGCGCTGACCGCGTCCGACGTCGTGGCCAGCGAACGGGCCTTCATCCGGGCCGCCGCCGCGGACCCCCGGGGCCGGTCGGTCCAGCCAGGTTTCTACCGGCTCAGCCGGCAGATGTCCGCCGCCGGCGCGCTGGCGGCGCTGCTGGACACCAAGGACCACGCGCTGTTCCGGCTGACGATCGCCGAGGGGGAGACCTCCAAACAGGTCTTCCAGGCGCTGGCCGCCCAGACGGGGCTGCCGGTGGCGGACTTCGAGAAGGCGGCCAGGACGCCGCGCGCGCTCAGCCTGCCGTCCTACGCCTCGACCATCGAGGGCTACCTGTGGCCGTCCACCTACGACCTGACCCCGGGCGCGTCGGCGACGGACACGCTGAAGATGTTCGTCGACCGGTTCAGGCGGGAGACCGCGTCGCTGGACATCACGGGCGGGGCGGCCAGGCTGCATCAGACGCCGCAGAACATCGTCACGATCGCCTCGATCATCGAACGCGAGGTCAAGCGGCAGGACGAGGGCCCGAAGGTCGCCCGGGTGATCTACAACCGGCTGGCCGACACGACCGGCAACTTCCGCCGCCTCGACATGGACTCGACCACCCGCTACGCGCTGGGCGGCTACGAGGGTCCGCTCTCCCAGAGCCAGCTCCACGTCAACAGCCCGTACAATACGCGTGAGGTCCCGGGCCTCCCGCCGGGCGCGATCTCGAACCCGGGCCTGTGGGCGCTCAAGTCGGCCCTCAACCCGGCGGCGGGGAGGTGGTTGTACTTCGTGTCGCTCCCGAAGTCGAACTACTCCATCTTCGCGACCACGGAGGCCGAGTGGGCGGCGGCGCAGGCCAAGTACCAGCAGGAGGGCGGGGGCTGAGCCCGTCCCGCCGCGGCGGGACAGGACGGCGGGGCGGTCCGGAGGCGACGCCGTGGGGCCCGGTCCGCCCGGGCGCCGACCGCGCGGCAGTGCTGGGCTCACCGATCACGCACTCCCTCTCGCCGGCGCTGCACACGGCGGCCTACCGCGCCCTCGGCCTCGACTGGACCTACGAGGCCCTGGAGACTCCGGAACCGGACCTGCCGGTCGTCGCCAAGCGGCTGCGGACCGAACCGGGCTGGGCCGGCGTGTCCGTCACGATGCCGCTCAAGACCGCCGTGATCGAGGTGATGGACGCCCTCGACGAGCGGGTCGCGCTCCTCGGCGCCATGAACACCGTCGTCGTGCGGGCGGCGGCGGGCGGCGGCGTCCGGCTCACCGGTCACAACACCGACGTCGACGGGATCGGCTTCGCCCTCGAGCGGGCCGGGCATCCCGGCCCGATCGCCCCGGCCGTTCTCGGCGCCGGTGGGACGGCCCGGGCCGCCCTGGGCGCGCTGGCCGAGCGGGGCGCGGGCCGGGTCACCGTCTGCGCCCGCCGGGCCGCCGGCGCGGCGCCGCTGGTCAGCCTGGGCGAGCGTCTCGGCGTCGAGGTCAGTGTGCGCGACTTCGACGACGCGCCGGCGGTGGTGGCCGCGGCCGACGTCGTCGTGGCGACCACCCCGGCCGGCTCGACCGATGGCCTGGCCGCCCGGCCCTGGCCGCCGGGCGTCGGCCTGGTCGAGCTGCTCTACCACCCGTGGCCGACGGCGCTGGCCCGGGCCGCGAGCGCGGCCGGCGCGCCGCTGGCCGGCGGGATCGTCGTGCTGGCCGCCCAGGCCGCCGGCCAGGTGTCCGCGTTCACCGGTCGGGCCGTCGACGTCGAGGTGCTGCTCGAGGCCGGCCGGCGGGCGTTGGCCGGCCGCTCTCAAGCTGGCTGAGGCCGGCTTCGATGAGCGGGGGCCAGCTCACGGCGGTGCTGCTCGCCGTCGCCGGCGCGTCGACGGCGGCGGCCGGGCTGCCGGGGTTGGTCGCCCGGTTCGCCCCGCTGGAGGGGCAGGCACCGCGCCTGGCCGTCCCGAGCCGGACGCTCTGCGTCGCGCTCACCGCCGTCCTGGTCGCCCCGACGGCCCTGCGGCTGCGGGCCGAGCCGTCCTGGCTGCCGGCCTACGCCTACCTGGTGGTCGCTGGGGTGCTGCTGGCCCTGGTCGACCTGCGCGTGCACCGGCTGCCCGACCCGGTGACGCTGCCGTCCTGCCTGGTGCTGGCGGGCCTGCTCGGGCTGGCCGCGCTGCTCGGCGGCGCGCCCGGGGCCTGGCCGCGGGCGCTGCTGGCCGGCCTGACCGCCGCGGCCGTGTTCGGGGCCCTGTGGGCCCTTCCGACCGGACTGGGACTGGGCGACGTCAAGACCGCCGGGCTGCTCGGCATCGCCCTGGGCTGGTTCGGGTGGGAACGCCTCCTCGAGGGCTTCCTGCTCGGGATGGTCCTGGGCGGGCTGGGCGCCCTGACGCTGCTGGCCACCCGTCGGGTCGGCCGGGGCGAGGAGATCGCCTACGGCCCGTACCTGCTGGCCGGGGCCCTGCTGGCCATCCTGCTGGCCCCGCCGGGCGGACCCTGACACCGGCGCGGACCCTGACACCGGCGCGGACCCTGACACCGGCGCGGACCCTGACACCGGCGCGGACCCTGACACCGGCGCGGACCCTGACAGCGGCGCCGACCCCGGCGCTGATGCTGACGCCGGCGCCGTGAGCTGCCCGGGCCCGGGTACGGGTGGCGCACGCGACAGAATCGTCTTGATCGATATGCGGTTGGCGCCGTCATGACAGACTGGCCGCATGCTTCGGTGGTTGACGGCGGGTGAGTCCCATGGTCCGGCTCTCGTCGCGACGGTGGAGGGACTGCCGGCGGGCGTGCGGGTCACGGGCAGTGAGATCGCGGACGAGCTCGCGCGGCGCCGGCTCGGCTACGGCCGCGGCGCCCGGATGAGCTTCGAGCGCGACGAGGTGGAGGTGCTCGGCGGCCTGCGCCACGGCTCCACCCTGGGCGGGCCGTTCGCCGTCGTCGTCCGCAACACCGAGTGGCCCAAGTGGCGGGAGGTCATGGCGCCCGACCCGGTGCCGGCCGAGGCGCTGGCCGGCAAGGCCCGCAACGCGCCGCTGACCCGGCCCCGGCCCGGCCACGCCGACCTGGCCGGCATGCAGAAGTACGGCTTCGACGACGCCCGGCCGATCCTGGAGCGGGCCAGCGCGCGCGAGACCGCCGCCCGGGTCGCGATCGGAACCGTGGCCAAGGCGCTGCTGCGCCAGGCCTACGGCATCGAGATCGTCTCCCACGTCGTCGCGATCGGCGCCGTCGAGGTGCCGGACGGCCTGGCTCCGCCGAGCGACCTGGCCGCGATCGACGCTGACCCGGTGCGCTGCGCCGACCCGGCGACCAGCGCGGCGATGATCGCCGAGATCGACGCCGCCCGCAAGGACGCCGACACCCTGGGCGGGATCGTCGAGGTCATCGCGCACGACTGCCCGCCGGGGCTGGGCAGCCACGTCCACGGCGACCGCCGCCTCGACGCGCGCCTCGCCGCCGCGCTCATGGGCATCCAGGCCATCAAGGGCGTCGAGTTCGGCGACGGCTTCCGCACCGCCCGCCGGCGCGGCTCGGCCGCGCACGACGAGATCGAGCGCGGCCAGCCGGGCGCGGGCCACGGCCGCGGCGAGCTGGCCGTGCGGCGGGTCACCGACCGGGCCGGCGGCATCGAGGGCGGCATGACCAACGGTGAGCCGCTGCGCGTGCGGGCCGCGATGAAGCCGATCTCGACGCTCTCGCGGCCGCTGGCCACCGTCGACGTCGCGACCGGCGAGGACGCGGTGGCCATCGCCCAGCGCTCCGACGTCTGCGCCGTCCCGGCCGCCGGCGTCGTCGCCGAGGCGATGGTGGCCCTCGTCCTGGCCGACGCCTGCCTGGAGAAGTTCGGCGGCGACTCGGTCGAGGAGACCAGCCGCAACCGCGAGGCCTACCTCAAGGCCCTCGCCGTCCACCAGGCCACGTCGTGACCGAGTCGATGCCCCGGGCGGTTCTCGTCGGGCCGCCGGGGGCGGGCAAGACGACCGTCGGGCAGCTGTTGGCCGACCGGTGGGGCGTGACGTTCCGCGACACTGACGCCGACGTCGAGCGGACGGCCGGGATGAGCGTGTCCGACATCTTCGTCACCGAGGGCGAGGAGCGGTTCCGGGAGCTGGAGCGGGCGGCCGTCGCGGCGGCGCTGGAGTCGCATGACGGCGTGCTGGCCCTGGGCGGGGGAGCGGTGCTCGACCCGGCCACCCGCGCGGCGCTGGCCGGGCACACCGTCGTCCACCTGAACGTCGGCTCGTCCGACGCGGCGAAGCGGGTGGGCCTGGCTCGCGATCGCCCGCTGCTCATCGAGGCGCCCCGCACCCGGCTGGCCGCGATGCTGCGCGAACGCGCGCCGCTCTACGCCGAGGTGGCCACGATCGTCGTCGACACCTCCGGCCGCACGCCCGAGGACGTCGCCGAATCCGTCGCCGACGCGATCGAGAAGGTGTCCCGATGACGGTGTTCCCCGCCGTGGCGCTCGCTTCGGAGGCGACCTCATGACGGGTACGGACGCCGTGGTCACGCGGATCGCCGTGACCCCGCCCGGCGACCGTCCCTATGACGTCATCGTCGGCGCCGGCCTGCTCGGGGAGTTGGCCCAGGCCGCCGCCGGGCGTACCCGGGTCGCCGTCATCCACCCCCGGGTGCTGCGGGCCACCGCCGACGCGGTCGTCGCCCAGGCGCGCGCCGAGGCCGGGGCCGACGCCCACGCGATCGAGGTCCCCGACGGCGAGGCGGCCAAGCGCCTGCCCGTCGCCGGCTACTGCTGGGACGTGCTGGGCCGGGTCGGGTTCACCCGCGACGACCTGGTCATCGGCCTCGGCGGCGGCACCACGACCGACCTGGCCGGCTTCGTCGCCGCCGCCTGGCTGCGCGGCGTCGACCTCATCCAGGTCCCGACCACGCTGCTCGGCATGGTCGACGCGGCCGTCGGCGGCAAGACCGGCATCGACACCGAGGCCGGCAAGAACCTGGTCGGCGCCTTCCACCAGCCCCGGCTGGTGCTGTGCGACACGGCGACACTCGAGACGCTCCCCGCCGCCGAGTACCGCTCCGGGCTGGCCGAGGTGGCCAAGGCCGGGTTCATCGCCGACCCGGTGATCCTCGACCTGCTGGAGGCCGACCCCACCGGCACCGACAACGCCCGCGAGCTCATCGAACGCGCGATCCGGGTCAAGGCCGAGGTCGTCTCGGCCGACCCGCGCGAGGCCGGCCGCCGCGAGATCCTCAACTACGGCCACACCCTCGGTCACGCGATCGAGAAGGTCGAGGACTTCAGCTGGCGCCACGGCAACGCGATCTCGGTCGGCATGGTCTTCGCCGGCGAGCTCAGCCGCCTGGCCGCCGGGCTGGACGCGCCGACCGCCGCCCGCCACCGGGCGCTGCTGTCCGCCGTCGGGCTGCCGGTCAGCTACCCGGCGGCGAACTGGCCGGCGCTGCTGGACGCGATGCGCATCGACAAGAAGAGCCGGGGCCGCTCGCTGCGCTTCGTGGTCCTCGACGGCCTGGCCCGGCCCCGCATCCTCACCGACCCGGCGCCCGACGTCGTGGCGGCCGCCTTCGCCGCGGTGAACGCGCGGCGGTAGCGGCGGCCGGGCGGCGGCGGCGACCTATAAACTGACGTTGGCGGCACTTCGCCGCGCGGGCTCCCGTGTGCCCGCGCGCGGGGGTTCCCGCGCGCGCCCCGCGCTCCGGAGCCCCGGCCGCCGACATCGACGTCGACCCGCTCTACCCGGAGAGTTGCGCCCTGTGACGACCACCAATGACCTGAAGAACGGCATGACGCTCGACCTCGACGGCAACCTGTGGAGCGTCGTCGGGTTCCAGCACGTCAAGCCCGGCAAGGGCGGGGCGTTCGTCCGCACGACGCTCAAGAACGTCCTGACCGGCAAGGTCGTCGACCGGACGTTCAACGCCGGGACCAAGGTGGACGTGGCCACCGTCGACCGGCGGGAGATGACCTACCTCTACCGCGACGGCGCGGACTTCGTCTTCATGGACGCCGAGTCCTACGACCAGATGCCGATCGGGCCGGAGGTCGTCGGCGAGGCGGCCGACTTCATGCTGGAGAACTCGACCGCCACCGTCGCCGTCCACGACGGGGTGCCGCTGTACGTGGAGCTGCCGGCCAGCGTCGAGCTGCTGGTCTCCGAGACCGAACCCGGCCTGCAGGGCGACCGCTCGACCGGCGGCACCAAGCCGGCGACGCTGGAGACCGGCCGGCAGATCCAGGTCCCGCTGTTCCTGACCAGCGGCGAGAAGGTCAAGGTCGACACCCGCGACGGCCGGTACCTCGGGCGGGTGACCAACTGAGCGCCAGGTCCAAGGCACGCAAGCGCGCGCTGGACATCCTGTTCGAGGCCGACCTGCGGGGCACGCCGCGGCTGGAGACGCTGGCGGCCCGCCTCGCCCAGGCCGACCCGCCGGTGTCCGAGTACACCTCGGTGCTGGTCGAGGGGGTGGCGGCCGCGTCGGCGGAGATCGACGCGGCCATCGCCGCGCACGCCGAGGGCTGGACGCTCGAGCGGATGCCGACGGTGGACCGCAACATCCTGCGGCTGGCCACCTTCGAACTGCTCCACACCGACGACGTCCCCGACCGGGTGGCCATCGACGAAGCGGTCGAGCTGGCCAAGCTCGTCTCCACCGACCGGTCGCCCGCGTTCATCAACGGCGTGCTCGGCCGGATGCTGGCCGAGCGCGCGCCGAGCTGACCGGCGACCGCCGAGCTGACCGGGCGACCGCCGACCTGGCTCGGCGGCCACCGGCCGGCCCCGGGCATGACAAAAGGCCGCCACGTGACGCTGCCACGGCGGCCTCGTCGGTTCCTGGCCGGTGCCGGCGGCGCGCGTCCAGGCGCCGCCGGCGGTCACAGTCAGTCCGGGATGCCGGCTTCCTGGCCCTGCTCCGGGCTCAGCACACCCCAGGACACGAGCTGCTCGGTCAGCTTGCTCGGCGACGTGTCGTAGATGACGGCGAGCGACCGGAGGTCCTCGTAGCGGATCGAGAGCACTCGCCCGTTGTAGTCACCGCGCTGGCTCTGGATCGTCGCCGCGTAGCGGGCGAGCGGGCCGCCCTGCTCCTTCGGCACCTGGGACAGGCGCTCGAGGTCGAGGACGATGCGGGGTGACTGCTCCAGCGGGGCCACCGTCGAGCCCTCGGGCAGCAGCTCACCGACAGGTACGCCGTAGAACTCGGCCAGCTCGGAAAGCCGCTGGACGGTCACGGCGCGGTCACCGCGTTCGTAGGAGCCGACGACGACAGCCTTCCACCGCCCGTGCGACTTTTCCTCGACGCCGTGGAGCGACAGCCCCTGCTGGGTGCGGATCGCGCGCAGCCGAGCACCGAGCGCCTTCGCATAGTCGGACATCGGAGTGCCCACTCCCGTCGTGGTCGATCTCTAAGGCCGGGGCCCCGTGCCGCCGGCGGTTACCGATAGTAGTCCTGGCCGGATTTGCCCTCGACACCCGGGGGGGCGTGTCGGCTCTTTCTTTGTACCACTTTCTGTAGCGCCTCCGTCGCGTTCGGCGCTACTGCCACCGACACTTTCGCCCTCGGCGCCGCTCCCGGGGGTCTTGCCCGCTCTGGTGCCATGTAGTCACAGTCTGTCGGCGTCACCATTGTGTCGGCCGGGTAAGGCCGTGTCGGCCTGGTAAGGTCGTGCGAACCGCTCCTTTAAGGACCGTCCCGTGAGGCGGGGAAGGAGGGACATCGGCATGAGCAAGGCCGTCCCCGCGGCAGGGGGGCCTCCCGGCCGTTCACCCCGGCGGCCGGAGGCCGAGGCCGTCAGCCGCACGGTGCTGACCGCTGGCGACATCAGCCGGATCCTCACCCGGATGACGCACCAGATCCTGGAGAAGACCTCCGGCGGTGACGACGTCGTCCTGCTTGGCATACCCACCCGCGGCGTGCCGATCGCGCACCGGCTGGCCGAACGGGCCCGGGCCTTCGAGAACGTCGAGCTTCCGGTCGGGTCGGTCGACCCGACGATGTTCCGGGACGACCTGCGCATCCGGGGCGTCCGCCCACTGGAGGTGACCGCGATCCCCCCCAGTGGCGTCGACGGGAAGGTTGTGGTGCTCGTCGACGACGTCCTCTACTCCGGGCGCACGGTGCGGGCCGCGCTCGACGCGCTTTCCGACCTGGGCCGTCCCCGCGGCGTGCAGCTCGCCGTCCTGGTCGACCGCGGTCACCGTGAGCTGCCGATCCGGGCCGACTACGTCGGCAAGAACATGCCCACCTCCCGGCGGGAGTCGGTGGCCGTCCGTCTCACCGAGTTCGACGGCGTCGACCGGGTCATGATCATAGCGCCGCCGGCCGGGCCGGCGTGATGCGTCATCTGCTGTCCGCGGCCAGCCTCAGCCGCGTCGACGCGCTGCTCGTGCTGGACACGGCGCAGCGGATGGCCGACATGACGGGGCGCACGGCCGCGCGCACCGTGCGCAAGCTGCCGACGCTGCGCGGCCGGACCGTGGTCAACCTCTTCTACGAGGACTCCACCCGCACCCGCACGTCCTTCGAACTGGCGGCCAAGCGCCTGTCGGCCGATGTCATCAACTTCTCGGCCAAGGGCTCCAGTGTGGCCAAGGGGGAGAGCCTCAAGGACACCGCGCTCACCCTGGAGGCGATGGGCGCCGACGCCGTCGTCTGCCGCCACCCGTCCAGCGGCGCCCCGCACCGGCTGTCCGGCTGGGTGCGCGGCAGCGTGGTCAACGCCGGCGACGGCACCCACGAGCACCCCACCCAGGCCCTGCTCGACGCGTTCACCATCCGGCAGCGGCTCGGTCGCGTCGAAGGACTTGCGGTCACGATCGTCGGTGACGTGCTGCACTCCCGCGTCGCCCGCTCGAACGTGTGGTTGTTGTCCACCCTGGGGGCTCGGGTGACGGTGGTGGCACCGCCCACACTGGTACCGGCAGGCATCGATTGCTGGCCGGTCGACGTCTCATACGACATCGACGCGGTGCTAGGGAAAAGCGATGTGGTGATGATGCTCAGAGTACAGCGCGAGCGGATGAACGCCGCCTTCTTCCCGACCGAACGCGAGTACACCCGCCGTTACGGGCTGGACGCTGACCGTCTCGCCGCGATGCCGCCCGACTCCATCGTCATGCATCCCGGCCCCATGATCCGCGGGATGGAGATCGCCTCCGACGTGGCCGACTCGCCGCGCTCGACCATCGTCGACCAGGTCACCAACGGTGTCAGCGTCCGGATGGCCGTCCTCTACCTCCTGCTCGGAGGGGCCGAGTGACGGCGCGAACGGGAGAGGCGCGAACGGGAGAGGCGCGAACGGGAGACACATTGAGCGGCGGCTGGCTGATCCGGGGCGCGCGCCCGCTGGGCGGGGCGGCCACCGACCTGCTGCTGCGCGACGGGATCATCGCCGCCGTCGGCCCGGAGGCGGCGGCCGCCGCCCCTCGCGGCACCCGTGTCCACGACGCCACCGGGCTCATCGCGCTGCCCGGGCTGGTCGACCTGCACACCCACCTGCGCGAACCCGGCCGCGAGGACGCCGAGACCGTCGACACCGGCACCCAGGCCGCCGCGCTCGGCGGCTACACGGCCGTGTTCGCGATGGCCAACACCGACCCGGTGGCCGACACCGCCGGCGTGGTCGAGCAGGTCTGGCGCCTCGGCCAGGCCGCCGGGCACTGCGCGGTCCACCCGGTCGGCGCGGTCACGGCGGGGCTTTCCGGCACCCGGCTGGCCGAGCTGGGCGCGATGGCCACGTCGGCCGCGCGGGTCCGGGTCTTCTCCGACGACGGCCACTGCGTGGCCGACCCGTTGCTGATGCGCCGCGCCCTGGAATACGTCAAGGCCTTCGACGGCGTCATCGCCCAGCACGCCGAGGAGCCCCGGCTGACCGAGGGCGCCCAGATGCACGAGGGCGCCGTGTCCGCCCGCCTCGGCCTGCCCGGCTGGCCGGCGGCCGCCGAGGAGGCGATCATCGCCCGCGACGCGCTGCTGGCCGGCCAGGTCGGCTCCCGGCTGCACGTCTGCCACGTCTCCACCGCCGGCTCAGTGGACATCATCCGGTGGGCCAAGGCCCGGGGCTGGCGGATCAGCGCCGAGGTGACCCCACACCACCTGCTGCTCACCGACGACCTGGCCGAGTCCTACGACCCGGTGTACAAGGTGAACCCGCCGCTGCGCACGGCCGAGGACGTCGAGGCGCTGCGGGCGGGGCTGGCCGACGGGACGATCGACTGCGTCGCGACCGATCACGCGCCGCACGCGGCCCAGGACAAGGAGACCGAGTGGGACGCCGCGCGTCCCGGGATGCTCGGGCTGCAGACCGCCCTGTCCATCGTGATCTCTACGATGGTCGAGGCGGACCGGCTGGACTGGGCCGGCGTCGCCGATCGGATGTCCCTCTCCCCGGCCTGGATCGGCGGGCTCGCCCCGGCCGTCGCGGCCGGGCCGGCCGTCGCGACCGGGCCGGGCGTACCGACCGGGCCGGGCCTACCGACCGGGCCGGGCGTACCGACCGACCCGGCCGCGGCGCTGGGCCCGGGCCGTCCGGCCGACCTGCTCCTGCTGGACGCGACCGAGCGGTGGACGGTCGAGCCCGACCGGCTGGCCAGCCGGGGCCGCAACACCCCGTACGCCGGCATGACCCTGCCGGGGGTCGTGCGGGCAACATTCATGCGCGGGCGACCGACCGCGCTCGACGGGAAGATCCAATGAAACCTCACCTCATCGTCGCGACGGCGGCCGGCGCGCCGGTGGCCCCGCCGGTGCTGGCGGCCGGGCGGGGCCCGGACCGGCTCGGGCTGCACCTGCTGTTCGCGTTCGGGGTGTTCCTGCTACTGGTCGCCCTGGGCGGGGCGATGCGCCGCGCCTGGCGGCGCCGGGCCGAGCGGCGGGAGGAGGGGCTGCCGGCCCTGCCGGACATACCCGACGATCCCGGGCCGGTGCTCGCGGCCCCGCTAAAGGGCCTCTACCTGGGCACGGTGGACGCGGGCGGTTGGCTGGAGCGCATCACCGCGCGTGGCCTGGGCGGGCGGGCCGACGCCTACATCGGCGTATACGAGAACGGTGTGCGGGTCGACCGGACCGGTGAGGAGCCGTTCTGGATCGCCCGGGAGGCCGTGCGCGGAGCCCGCCTGGAACGCGCCCACGCCGGCAAGGTCGCCGGAGCCGGGCGCATCGTCGTGATCGCCTGGGAGCTGGCCGGCCACGAGCTGGAGACCGGGCTGCGCGGCGAGGACCGCACCCGCCAGCCAAAGGTGGTGCGGGCCGTGCACGACCTGATCGGGCCGCCACCCACCCCGCGCGACGGCGAGCTGACCAACCCGCGCCCGGTCGCCCGGGCCATGTCCCGGCTGCGCCCGCGCGAGCGCGGGCGTCCGGCCGGCGGCCGGGCCCGCGCCCACCAGCCGGTGGACGGCCCGTCCGGGCCGATGCCGGCCCAGCTCGGCAATCACCGGCCGGGCCTCGGCCCGGCCTCCGTCCCGGGCCTCTCGCCGACGGGCCCGGTTCCCGTCCGGGGGCGCCCCGCGGCGGACGCCGGCGGACGGACCGATCCCGGACGAACCGATCCCGGGCTGACCGATCCCGGGCTGACGGCCGGGCTGGGCGTCGGCCCGGGCGGCCCGGATGAACGGGACCGCCGCGGCCGTTCCCGTGAGCTTGCCCGGCGCCAGAGCGCGCCGCGCGCCCTGCCGCCGGCGCCCCGCGCGGCGCTCGCTCCACCCCACACGCCCCCGCAGCCCCGGGCGCTGCCGCCAGCGCCGCACCATGACGCCGACCCCCGTACCGAGGTCCCCCGTTACGGGGTCGAGCCGCGCCGTGAGCTCGAGCCCCGGCGCGACCTCGATCCGGTCGCCGACACCACACCCCGCGGCTTCCCGCCACCCCCTCCGGGGACGCCGAGGCCTGGGATGGCCCAGCCTGGGATGGCCGAGCCTGGGATGGCCGAGCGGGACCGGCCGTCCGGGCCGGTCTCCCGACCGGAGGCCGGCCCCTGGCGCGGCCCCAACCAGCTGACGCCGGGGCAGGCCGGTTACGGCCAGATCGATCCGCTCGCCTACACCGCCCCCCGCGGCTACCGGGTACCCCAACCCGCGCGGGTGCCCTGGGAGCAGCCCACCGGTCAGCCGGCGGGCCCGCCGTCCGGGCCGGGGCCAAGCCAGCCCGGCGGCCAGCCTCCGAGTCAGCCGTGGGAGCAGCCGGCGGGCCAGGGCCCCCGCCCATTCCGGGAGCCCGGCGGCTACCCGCCGGACGGCGGCTACCCGCCGCGCCCGGACGGTGGCTACTCGACCGGGGCCTACCCGACCGGCGGTTATCCGACTGGCGGACATCCGGCGGACGGCTACCCACCAGGCCCGGCGCCCGCCCCGCGCGGCGCCGACCCGCGGGTGGCCGACCCGCGGGTGGCCGACTATGCCGACGACTACCGCGGCGGGCCGGATGACTACGGCGTCGACCCCTACGTCGACCCGCTGACCTCGCCGCTGGGCCAGGTCGTCCACCGCGACCGCTACCGAGGGGAGGACCAGTGAACACGATCAGCCACGCCAGCTCCGGCGACGCCTACTCCGACCACGCCAGCACCGGCCACGCCAGCACCAGCCAGGCCAGCACCACCGGGGACGTGCGCGGCACCGGGGACGCGGGCGGGCGCCCGCGCTCGGCCGCGGCCAGCAGCGGCTGGCCGGCCCCGCTGGTCACCCCGGCCCGCCCGGACCGCCCCGCGCTGCTCATGCTCGAGGACGGCCGCTGCTTCATCGGCGAGTCGTTCGGCGCGACGGGCGAGTCGTTCGGCGAAGCCGTCTTCGCCACCGGCATGACCGGCTACCAGGAAACCCTGTCCGACCCGTCCTACCGGGGCCAGGTCGTCGTCATGACCGCCCCGCACATCGGCAACACCGGCGTCAACGACACCGACTACGAGTCGCGGGCGTTCCACGTCGCCGGGTTCGCGGTCCGGGAGCTGAGCCGGGTCGCCTCGAGCTGGCGGGCCCAGCGCGGCCTGGACGAGGAGCTGCGCGCGGCCGGCGTCGTCGGTGTGTCCGGCATCGACACCCGCGCCCTGACCCGGCACCTGCGCGAGGCCGGCACCATGCGCTGCGCGGTGGTCGGCGGCGAGGTCGATCGCGACGAGCTGCTGGCCCGGGTCCGGGCCAGCCCGGGCATGCTCGGCGCGGACCTGGCGCCCGAGGTCAGCACGCCCGAGCCGTACACGGTCGCCGCGGCCGGCGGCGAGCCGGCCTTCCGGGTGGCCGCGCTCGACCTGGGCCTCAAGCGGGCCACCCCGGCCGCGATGAGCGCGCTGGGCATCGAGACCCGGGTCATGCCGGCCCGCTCCAGCGCCGGCGACCTGCTGCGCGACGAACCCGACGGCGTGTTCGTCTCCAACGGCCCGGGCGACCCGGCGGCCGCCGGCTACGCCGCCGAAGCCCTGCGCGGGGTGCTGGCGGCCGGGGTGCCGGTGTTCGGCATCTGCTTCGGCAACCAGATGCTGGCCCGCGCCCTCGGGTTCGACACCTACAAACTCACCTACGGCCACCGCGGCGTGAACCAGCCGGTGGCCGACCGGGCCACCGGCCGCATCGCGGTGACCAGCCACAACCACGGCTTCGCCGTCCAGGCCGACCTGGAGGGCTGGGCCGAGACCCCGTTCGGCCGGGTCCAGGTCAGCCACCTCGCCCTCAACGACGGGGTCGTCGAGGGCCTGAGCTGCCTGGACATCCCGGCGTTCTCGGTCCAGTTCCACCCGGAGGCGGCGCCTGGCCCGCACGACGCCCACGAGCTGTTCGAGCGTTTCCGCGCCCTCATGGCACGCGGTAAGCGCGGCGGTGCGAAAGACAGGGGGGAGTGACGATGCCGCGCCGCAACGACATCGCCAGCGTTCTCGTGATCGGGTCCGGCCCGATCGTCATCGGGCAGGCCTGCGAGTTCGACTACTCGGGGACGCAGGCCTGCCGGGTGCTGCGGGCGGAGGGCCTGCGGGTCATCCTGGTCAACAGCAACCCGGCGACGATCATGACCGACCCGGAGATCGCCGACGCCACCTACATCGAGCCGATCACCCCCGAGATGGTCACGAAGATCATCGACCGGGAGCGGCCGGACGCGCTGCTGGCCACGATGGGCGGCCAGACCGCGCTCAACACCGCGGTCTCGCTCTACGACTCGGGCGTGCTCGACCGTTACGGCGTCCGGCTGATCGGCGCCAACATCGACGCGATCCGCTCCGGCGAGGACCGGCAGATCTTCAAGGACATCGTGGCCTCGGTCGGCGGCGAGTCCGCCCGCAGCCGGATCGCGACCACGGTGGACGAGTGCCTGGCCGCGGCCGAGGAGTTCGGCTACCCGGTCGTCGTCCGGCCGAGCTTCACCCTCGGCGGCGCTGGCAGCGGCTTCGCCCACGACGTCGGCGAGCTGCGCCGGATGGGCGCCGACGGGCTGGCCGCCAGCCCCGCCACCGAGGTCCTCATCGAGGAGTCGGTGCTGGGCTGGAAGGAGTTCGAGCTCGAGCTGATGCGCGACCGGGCCGACAACGTCGTCGTGGTCTGCTCGATCGAGAACGTCGACCCGATGGGCGTGCACACCGGCGACTCGGTGACCGTCGCCCCGGCGATGACCCTGACCGACCGCGAGTACCAGGTCATGCGCGACCTGGCCCTGGCCGTGATGCGGGCGGTCGGCGTCGACGCCGGCGGCTGCAACATCCAGTTCGCCGTCGAGCCGACGACCGGCCGGATCGTCGTCATCGAGATGAACCCGCGGGTGTCGCGCTCCTCGGCACTCGCCTCCAAGGCGACCGGCTTCCCGATCGCCAAGATCTCGGCCAAGCTCGCGCTGGGCTACACGCTCGACGAGATCGCCAACGACATCACCCGGACCACCCCGGCCGCGTTCGAGCCAACGCTCGACTACGTGGTGGTCAAGGTGCCCCGGTTCGCGTTCGAGAAGTTCCCCGGAGCCGACACCGAGCTGACCACGACGATGAAGTCCGTCGGCGAGGCGATGGGGGTCGGGCGCTCGTTCGCCGAGGCGCTGCAGAAGGCGCTGCGCTCGACCGAGGCGTCCCACTCCGCGTTCAGCTTCGCCGGCGACCCGGGCCCGGCGGCCGAGCTGCTGGCGGCGGCGGCCACCCCGCACGACGGGCGGCTGCGCACCGTCCAGCTCGCGCTGCGGGCCGGGGCCACCCTGTCCCAGGTCGTCGACGCGACCGGCATCGACCCCTGGTTCGTCGACCAGATCGCCGCGATCAACGAGATCGCGGCCGGCGTCACCCGTGACCCGGCCGGCATCCGGCGGGCCAAGCGGGCCGGGTTCTCCGACTCGGCGCTGGCCGAGATCCTCGGGACCAAGGAGGAGGTCGTCCGGGCCTACCGGCACCGGGCCGGCATCCGCCCCGTCTACAAGACGGTCGACACCTGCGCGGCCGAGTTCGCCTCCGAGACGCCGTACCACTACTCGTCCTACGACGAGGAGACCGAGGTGGCGCCGAGCGAGGTGCCCCGGGTGATCGTGCTCGGCTCCGGGCCGAACCGGATCGGACAGGGCATCGAGTTCGACTACGCCTGCTGCCACGCCGTCATGGCGCTCTCCGACGCCGGCTACGAGACGGTCATGGTCAACTGCAATCCGGAGACCGTCTCCACCGACTACGACACGGCCGACCGGCTCTACGTCGAGCCGCTGACCGTCGAGGACGTCCTGGAGGTCGTGCACGCCGAACGGGAGGCCGGGCCGCTGGTCGGCGTAATCGTCCAGCTCGGCGGGCAGACGCCGCTGGGCATCGCGGCCGCCCTCGCGGAGAACGGCGTCCCGATCGTGGGCACCTCGCCGGGGGCGATCGACCTGGCCGAGGACCGCGGCTCGTTCGGCCGGGTGCTGGCCGCCGCCGGGCTGCCCTCGCCGCCGCACGGCGTGGCTACCTCCTACCCCGAGGCGCTCGCGGTGGCCGAGCGGATCGGCTACCCGGTGCTGGTCCGGCCGTCCTACGTGCTGGGCGGGCGCGGCATGGAGATCGTCTACGGCGACGACATGCTGCGCGGCTACATCGAGCGGGCGACGCAGATCTCGCCGGAGCACCCGGTGCTGGTCGACCGCTTCCTCGACGACGCCGTCGAGATCGACGTCGACGCGCTCTACGACGGCGAGGAGCTCTACCTGGCCGGCGTGATGGAGCACATCGAGGAGGCCGGGGTCCACTCGGGCGACTCGGCCTGCGTGCTGCCGCCGATCACCCTCGGCCGGCGCGAGCTGGAGCGGATCCGGACCTCGACCCTGCGCATCGCCGAGGGCGTCGGGGTGCGCGGCCTGCTCAACGTCCAGTACGCGATCCAGTCCGACGTGCTCTACGTGCTGGAGGCCAACCCGCGGGCGTCGCGGACGGTGCCGTTCGTCTCGAAGGCGACCGCCGTCCCGCTGGCCAAGGCGGCGGCCCGGGTGATGGTCGGCGCGACCGTGGCCGAACTGCGGGCCGAGGGGCTGTTGCCGCCGACCGGAGACGGGGCGACGCTGCCGCTGGACTCGCACATCGCGGTCAAGGAGGCGGTGCTGCCCTTCGGCCGCTTCCGCGACACCGGCGGCCGGGGCGTCGACACCGTGCTCGGCCCGGAGATGAAGTCGACCGGCGAGGTCATGGGCATCGACGCCGGCTTCGGCACCGCCTACGCCAAGTCGCAGGCGGCGGCGTACGCGTCGCTGCCCACCTACGGGCGGGTGTTCGTCTCGGTGGCCGACCGGGACAAGCGGGCCATGATCTTCCCGATCAAGCGGCTGGCCGACCTCGGGTTCGTGGTCTACGCGACCGAGGGGACGGCCGAGGTGCTGCGGCGCAACGGGGTCAAGGCGGTCGTGCTGGGCAAGCACCACGTGCCGGTGGCCGGGCTCATCGACTGCGTCGACATGATCACGTCCGGGCAGATCGACCTGGTGGTCAACACCCCGTGGGGGGTGGGGCCGCGGCTGGACGGCTACGAGATCCGCACCGCCTGCGTGGCGGTCGGCGTCCCCTGCATCACGACCGTGCAGGGCGCGGCCGCGTGCGTGCAGGGCATCGAGGCGCTGGTGCGCGGCGAGGTCGACGTCCGGCCGATCCAGGCGTACCACTCCGACCTGCGGGCAGCCTGGCACCCGGGCGCGGACCTGGCCGCCGGGCCGGGACCCGGGTCGGGGGCGGCGCCCGGGTCGGGGGCGGCGCGCACCGAGGGCGCCGGCGGACCGGCTGCCGGCGGCGGCGACGCCGTCGGCAGCGAGCCGGTGGCCCGGTGAGCCTGGCCGCGCGCGTCCCGGTGGCCGTCGCGCTGGACACGGACGACCTCGACGTGGCGACGGGCTGGGCCCGGGCGGTGGGCGCCCGGGCCGCCGCCGTGAAGGTCGGGCTCCAGCTGTTCTACCGGTACGGGCCGGAGGCGGTCCGGGCCGTCATGGCCGCGGCCGGCGGCGCCGGGGTCGGCACCGGGGGCCGCGCCGGGATCGGGGGCGCCGCGGCGGGTGGGGGTGGCCCGGACCTGTTCCTGGACCTCAAGCTGCACGACATCCCCAACACGGCGGTGGGCGCGATCCGTTCGCTGGCGCCGCTTCGGCCCCGGTGGGTCACGGTGCACGCGGCCGGCGGAGCGGCCATGATCCGCGCGGTCGCCGAGGCCGCTCCCGAGATCGATATCACAGCGGTGACCGTTCTCACCTCGCTCGACGCGGCCGCGTTGAGCGCGGTCGGGGTCGCCGACGCCCCGCTGGACGCCGCCCGGAGGCTGGCGGTGCTCGCCGTGGCGGCCGGCGCGCGGGCTGTCGTGTGCAGCCCACTGGAGGTATCAGCGCTTCGCTCAGAGCTTGACGAAAACGTGACTCTTATCACACCGGGTGTGCGGTTCGTGGGCGCGACCGGAGACGATCAAACACGGACAGCGACGCCCGAAGCCGCGTGGGCGGCCGGCGCTGACCTTCTGGTGATGGGTCGCCCGGTGACCGGTCACCCCGATCCGGCGGCCGTTCTCGAGGGTCTGTCCGGTCTGGCCTCGGATCGCAAAATGGTCCTCTGACCTGCGTAAACGCGAGGGACGGCCGGGCGTCTGACCGAGGCGTCACGCCCCGGGAGGGCCGGGTTCGCGGGCCGCTTCGGCGCCCGCGGCCGGTGCCGTTCGGGATGCGGGCGCTGTCCGCGTCCGGTACTTCCCGACCGATTTGGCCACCTCGCGGTGATGGCCTGACGGACAATAAATCCCAGCCAAGGGGGTGTCCGCGCTGTCTCCGGAACTGGACTGAGGTGCCCGTTCCTCGCTAGTTTGCGCGGCGCTCCGATCGTTAGAAATCCAAGGAGGCGTTCCCGTGTCCCTGCCGCCCCTGACTCCTCAGCAGAGGGCTGAAGCCCTCGAGAAAGCCGCGTTGGCTCGCAAGCAACGGGCGGAACTGAAGGAGCGGCTCAAGAAGTCGGAAGTCACGCTAGCGTCAGTTCTTCAACGAGCTCGCGACGACGAGGTCATCGGAAAGATGAGGGTGACCGCTGTCCTCGAGTCCCTTCCCGGCGTGGGCAAGGTCCGCGCCGGAAAGATCATGGAACGGCTCGCCATCAGCGAGACCCGTCGGCTCCGTGGCCTGGGACCCAAGCAGCGGGCGGACCTGATGGCCGAGTTCGGCGAGAACTGATCGGCGCGCCCGCGGGCCCGGGCGCCGCGGACCGTTCGGGCCGCGGCGCCAGACCCGGCGCGCGGGCGCGCGGGCGCGCCGACGCGCGTATGCCGATTCTCGCGGGGCTGGCTGTGAACACGCCCGTGACGGCTTCGTTGCAGCTTCATCAATTATGGACCGGGGCCGTGACGACCGCGACAGGCGGACTTTAGTCCCGGGCTCTTCCGCTATTCCGCGCCGTCGGGTAAAGAACGCGCCCGCCGCCCCAAAGCGGAACGCGCCCGGCTCCACAACGCCGCGCGCGGGCGCGGCGGCGGTGTCCCGGGCCCGGCCGGTGTTGCCGGCCCGGCCCGGCCCGTCACGCCCGGCCGGTTTGTGGGATGCCGCCGCTCGGCCGGCCCCCCGTTTCGGCGGCCGCGAGCGCGTCCCGCCCGGCGGCCGTGTGCCCCGGCCGGCGGTGTCCCTGGAGCGGCGGTGTCCCTAGAGTGGCGGGGTGCGGCTGACAGTGCTCTCGGGCCCGTCCGGCGTAGGGAAGGGGACCGTCGTCGCGGCGGTCCGTGAGCGGCACCCGGAGATCTGGGTGTCGGTCAGCGCGACGACCCGCGCCCCGCGTCCCGGCGAGGTCGACGGCGTCCAGTACCACTTCGTCGACGCGGCCCGCTTCGCCGAAATGGTCAAGGCGGGCGAGCTGCTGGAGCACGCCATGTACGCCGGTCACGCCTACGGCACGCCGCGCGGCCCGCTGGAGGACCGGCTCGCCCAGGGCGTCCCCTGCCTGCTGGAGATCGAGCTGCAGGGCGCCCGGCAGGTGCGCGCCCGGGCGCCCGGCGCCCGTTTCGTCTTCTTGGCCCCGCCCACCTGGGAGGAGCTGGAGCGCCGGCTGACCGGCCGGGGCACCGAGGCGCCCGAGGTCGTGCGCAGCCGGCTCGACCGGGCCCGCATCGAGCTGGCCGCCGAGGGCGAGTTCGACGACATCGTCGTGAACGACGTTGTGACGGACGCGGCCGACCGCTTGGTAGCCTTAATGACCGCCGACGGACGGTGAGGACGGGCGGCGCCCCCCGGGTGCCGTCGACCCCGACCCAGGCCAAGGCCTCCAGGCCAGGCCCCCGGCCTTCGGCCGCCAAGCTCCCACTGGAAGGACCGCCCGTGTCCGGCACCGCCGCCCACCCCGAGGGCATCACCAACCCGCCGATCGACGAGCTGCTCGAGGCCACCGACTCCAAGTACGGGCTGGTCATCTACGCGGCCAAGCGCGCCCGGCAGATCAATGCCTACTACTCCCAGCTCGGCGAGGGCCTGCTGGAGTACGTGGGCCCGCTGGTCGAGACGACCAGCGCCCAGGAGAAGCCGCTGTCGATCGCGCTGCGCGAGATCAACGCCGGCCTCCTGACCCACGAGATCGTCAGCGAGCCGCTGCCGCCCGCGTCCTGACCGGAGTGCCCGCCGAGATCGGGGTGCCCGGCGAGATCGGGGTGCCCGCCGAGATCGGGGTGCCCGGCGAGACTGGCGCGCCCGGCGGGAGCCGTCGGCGGGTCGTCCTGGGGGTCGCCGGCGGCATCGCCGCCTACAAGGCGGTCGAGGTGCTGCGCAGGCTGACCGAGAGCGGCCACGAGGTCCGGGTCGTCCCGACCGCGGCCGCGCTGCGCTTCGTCGGCGAGCCGACCTGGGCGGCGCTGTCCGGCCAGCCCGTCGCCACCGACGTCTGGACCGACGCCGAGCAGGTCGCCCACGTCCGGCTGGGCCGGTGGGCCGACCTGGTGCTCGTCGTCCCGGCCACGGCCGACCTGCTGGCCCGCGCGGCGACCGGCCGGGCCGACGACCTGATCACGAACACGCTGCTGACCACCCGGGCCCCGGTCCTGTTCGCCCCGGCCATGCACACCGAGATGTGGGAGCACCCGGCCACCCGGGCCAACGTGGCCACTCTGCGGGAGCGGGGCTGCGTCGTCATCGAGCCGGCCGTGGGCCGCCTGACCGGGCCCGACTCGGGCGCCGGGCGGCTGCCCGAGCCGGTCGAGATCGCCGCGCTGGCCCTCTCCACGCTCGCCCGTCTCGATCTCGGCTCCGGGCCCGATCTGGGCTCCGGGAACGCCGTGGGGGCCCGGCCGTGGCTCGACCTGGCCGGCCGGCACGTGCTGGTGAGCGCGGGCGGCACCCGCGAGGCGATCGATCCGGTGCGCTTCCTCGGCAACGCCTCCAGCGGCCGGCAGGGCTACGCCTTCGCCCGGGCCGCGCTGGCCCGCGGGGCTCGGGTGACGCTGGTCGCGGCCAACGTGTCGCTGCCGCCGGTGGCCGGCGCGACGGTGATCCCGGTCACCAGCGCGGCCGAGATGGCCGCCGCCGTCGAGGCCGCCGCCGAGACCGCGGACCTGGTCGTCATGGCGGCGGCGGTGGCCGACTTCCGACCGGTCGCGCCGGCCGAATACAAGATCAAGAAAGAGGGCCGCGAGCCCGAGCCGATCCGGCTGGCCCGCAACCCCGACATCCTGGCCGGCCTGCTGGCCCGGCGCTCACCCGGCCAGGTCCTGGTCGGCTTCGCGGCCGAGACCGGCGGCCCCGACGCGACCGTCGAGGAACTCGGCCAGGCGAAGCTCGCCCGCAAGCCGGTGGACCTGCTCGTCGTCAACGCGGTCGGCGACGGGCGCGCGTTCGGCACGCCCGACAACGCGGTGACCGTACTGTCGCCGGGCGGGACGGTCGTCCGGATCACCTTGACGAGCAAGGATGTTGTCGCTCACCGTGTGTTGGACCTGGTTCACCAACGCTTCAGTGAGGTATCGGCTGTGACGACCGACGCGGGGCGTCGGTGATGGATGTCACCTCGCCGACCCGTCGGTAGACTCCGCCCGAACCAACCGCCGGCTCCCACCGGCCGAGGGCCACGCAACCGTGCCGGTCGCGTGACGCCGGAGGCTCGTAGGTCCGACTCGTCCAGGGGGTTTTTTCCGTGGCCACGCGCCTGTTCACGTCCGAGTCCGTCACCGAGGGGCATCCGGACAAGATCGCTGACCAGATCAGCGACTCCATCCTCGACGCGATGATCAAGGATGACCCGCGCAGCCGGGTCGCGGTGGAGACGCTGATCACCACCGGCCAGGTCCACGTGGCCGGCGAGGTCACCACCGACACCTACGTCGACATCGCCTCGGTCGTGCGCGAGCGGATCCTGGACATCGGCTACGACTCGTCCAAGAAGGGATTCGACGGCGCCTCCTGCGGCGTCAGCGTGTCCATCGGCGCGCAGTCCCCGGACATCGCCCAGGGCGTCGACACCGCCCACGAGACCCGTGTCGGCGGCTCGTCCGAGGACGAGCTCGACCGTCAGGGCGCCGGCGACCAGGGCCTGATGTTCGGCTTCGCCTGCGACGAGACCCCCGAGCTGATGCCGCTGCCGATCGCGCTGGCCCACCGGCTGGCCCGGCGCCTGTCGGCGGTCCGCAAGGACGGCCAGGTCGGCTACCTGCGCCCGGACGGCAAGACCCAGGTCACCATCGAGTACGCCGACGGCCGCCCGGTCCGCCTGGACACCATCGTGGTCTCGAGCCAGCACGCGGCCGACATCGACCTCGACACGCTGCTGACCCCGGACGTCGAGGAGTACGTGGTCCGCCCCGAGCTGGCCGCCCTCGACATCGACACCGCCGGCGTGCGGCTGCTGGTCAACCCGACCGGCCGGTTCGAGATCGGCGGCCCGATGGGCGACGCCGGCCTGACCGGACGCAAGATCATCGTCGACACCTACGGCGGCTACGCCCGCCACGGCGGCGGCGCGTTCTCCGGCAAGGACCCGTCGAAGGTCGACCGCTCCGCCGCCTACGCGATGCGCTGGGTGGCCAAGAACGTCGTCGCCGCCGGCCTGGCTCGGCACTGCGAGGTCCAGGTCGCCTACGCCATCGGCAAGGCGCACCCGGTCGGCCTGTTCGTCGAGACCTTCGGCACCGGCACCGTGCCCGACGCGCAGATCCAGGAGGCGGTGACCCAGGTCTTCGACCTGCGCCCGGCGGCCATCATCCGCGACCTCGACCTGCTGCGCCCCATCTACGCGCAGACCGCCGCCTATGGCCACTTCGGCCGGCCCGAGCTCGACTTCACCTGGGAGTCGACCTCCCGGGCGGAGCAGCTCGCGGCCAAGGTCAAGGGCTGATCCTCCCCGCCTCACCGCTCAACCCCCCGGCGCCGGCCTCGCCCGCGCCGGGGGACCGGGGCGCGCCGGCCGAACTGTCGGTGGCCGCTGATATCACACCAGGCATGGCCGAACAGATCTCCGCGCCGCCGCCGGCGCCCGCGCGTGGGAAGCGCCCGCCGCGCCGGGCGCCGGGCGCGGGCGCTCCGGTCGCGGCGGCCGAGCGGCCGGTGGCCCGAGTCGCCCTCGACGTCCCCCTGTCCCACCTGGACCGGCCCTTCGACTACCTGGTCCCGGCCGAGCACGCCGAGACCGCGGTGGCCGGGGCCCGGGTGCGGGTCATGTTCGCCGGCCGGCAGGTCGACGGGTTCATCCTCGAGCGGCGCGACGACTCCGACCACGGCGGGAAGCTGGCCTTCCTGCGCACCCTCATCTCACCGGAACCCGTGCTCGCGCCCCAGGTCGCGGCCCTGGCCCGCCAGGTGGCCGACCGGTACGCCGGCACACTGGCCGACGTCCTGCGCCTGGCCGTCCCGCCCCGCCACGCGCGGGTGGAGAAGGTCCGGCCCGAGCCCGCCGCGGCCGACGGGGACGATCCCGCTCCCGCTGGGCCGCCAGCCCCCCCGCCAGCCCCCCCGCCGGCCTCCGCGCCGCCCGGGCCGCCCGGGCCGCCCGGGCCGCCCGGGCCGCCTGGGCCGCCTGGGCCGCCTGGTCCGCCGCCGGGGGAGTGGCGCCGCTACCCCGGCGGGGCGGCCTTCTTCGCCGCGCTGCGCTCCGGCGCCGCCCCGCGCGCGGTCTGGTGGGCCCCGCCTGGCCCGGCCTGGCCGGCGATGATCGCCGCGCTGGTCGCCGCGACCTGGGACGCCGGCCGGGGCGCCCTGGTCGTCGTCCCCGACCACCGCGACAGCGACCGGGTCGCGGCCGCGCTGGCCGCCGAGCCCGCCCTGGGCGCGCCGGCCGTCGAGGAGATCGTCGTCCTGCGCTCCGACCTCGGCCCCCAGGAACGCTACCGGCGGTTCCTGGCCGTCAGCCGGGGCCAGGCCCGGATCGTCGTCGGCACCCTGGCGGCGGTGTTCGCCCCCGTCGCCGACCTCGGCCTCGTCGTCGTCTGGGACGACGGCGACGACATCCACAGCTTCAACCTCGCTCCCTACCCCCACGTCCGGGACGTCGCGGTCCTGCGGGCCCGCGGCGAGGGCTGCGCGCTGGTCGTCGGCGCCTTCAGCCCGTCGACCGAGGCCGACGCGCTGCGCCGGGTCGGCTGGGCCGGCGCGCTGCGGCCCCGGGCACCCCGGGAGCTTTCCGCCCGGGTCGAGGCCATCGGCTCCGACGCCGAGCTCGCCCGCGACCCGGCCGCGCGGGCCGCCCGGCTGCCCTCGCTGGCGGTCCGGGCCGCCCGGGAGGCGCTGGCCGCCGGCGCCCCGGTCCTCGTCCAGGTGCCGCGCCGGGGCTACCAGCCGTCGCTGGCCTGCGCGTCCTGCCGCCGCCCGGCCCGCTGCCGCGAGTGCGGCGGGCCGCTGGGCCGCCGGGCGGCCACCGCCGTCCCGAGCTGCGGCTGGTGCGCCCGGCCGGCGGCGGCCGGGCGCACCGCCTGGCGCTGCCGCGGCTGCGGGGGCACCGACGTCCGGGTCTCCGTCGTCGGCGCCCGCCGGACGGCCGAGGAGCTCGGCCGGGCCTTCCCCCGGGTGCCCGTGCGGACGTCCGGCCGGGACGAGGTGCTGGCCACTGTCCCGGCCGAACCGGCGATCGTCATCGCCACCCCGGGCGCCGAGCCGGTGGCCGACGACGGCTACGGCGCGGTCCTGCTGCTCGACGCCTGGGCGCTGTTGGGACGCCCTGAGCTGCGCGCCGGCGAGGAGGCGCTGCGCCGCTGGTGCGCGGCGGCCGCGCTGGCCCGCCCGGCCGCGCGGGGCGGGCGGGTCGTGGTCACGGCCGACGGCGGGCTGGCCCCGGTGGCCGCGCTGGTGCGGTGGGACCCGGGCTGGCTGGTCGAACGGGAGGCGGACGAGCGGGCCGAGCTGGGCTTTCCCCCGGCCACCCGGTTCGCCTCGGTCGAGGGCCTCGCCGCCGCCGTCGAGGAACTCCTGGCCGCCGCCCCGCTGCCAGTTGGCGCGGTGACGCTCGGTCCCGTCCCGCTCGCCGCGCACCCCGGCGGCGGGCGAGGGCCCGCCGCCGGGCCGCCGGCCGACGACGCCGGCGAGCGGGAACGCATGCTCGTCCGGGTGCCCCGGGCCCAGGGCGGCGAGCTGGCCCGCGCCCTGGCCGTCGCGCGCGGGGTGCACAGCGCACGCAAGGGGGAACCGGTTCGCGTCCAGCTCGATCCGCTTTCGCCGCTGTGACAAGCCGGTGATGATCGGCCCGGCCCGGGCCGCCGGCCCGTACGATGGAACCCGGCGAGGAACGACGCCGGCTTGGGAACGACGAGGAGCGCGGCGGTGACCGTCCTAGACATACGGCTGTTCGGAGACCCGGTGCTGCGCGCGGTGGCCGCGCCGGTCACCACCTTCGACAAGGAGCTGCGGCGCCTGGTGGCCGACCTGACCGACACCATGCACGACGCGGGCGGCGCCGGCCTGGCCGCGCCCCAGCTCGGGGTGTCACTGCGGGTGTTCACCTACGACGTCGACGACGTCACCGGGCATCTGATCAACCCGGTCCTCGGCCCGTTCAGCGAGGAGATGATGGACGGCGAAGAGGGCTGTCTGTCGATGCCGGGCCTGAGCTTCGAGCTCAAGCGGCCCGAGCGGGTCGTCGCCGTCGGCCAGAACGAGTTCGGGGACCCGGTCACCATCGAGGGCAGCGGCATCCTCTCGCGCTGCCTGCAGCATGAGACCGACCACCTCGACGGGGTGCTGTTCTTCGACCGGCTGGACCGGGCGACGAAGAAGGCGGCGATGAAGGCCGTCCGGGAGGCGGAGTGGGCCGGGGAGCGGGTGCCGACGGTCAAGGCGTCCCCGCACCCGCTGTTCGGGCGCCGGTCCTGACCGCGGGCGCGGCCGGACGCCCACCTCGCGCCGGTTGCGTGACGGTCTCCACTGCTACGGTGGTCGGCGTGAATCACTCCCTGTGCGCGGACGGGCGCTGATGCGTCTGGTGTTCGCGGGCACGCCGGAACCCGCGGTCCCGTCGCTGCGCGCCCTGCTCGAGACACCCCGGCACGAGGTGGTCGCCGTCGTGACCCGGCCGGACCGGCCCGCCGGCCGGGGCCGGGCGGTACGGCCATCGCCGGTGCGCGCCCTGGCCGACGAGGCCGGTATCGAGGTCCTGGCGCCCGAGCGGCCCCGGGACCCCGCCTTCGTCGAGCGGCTCAGTGAGATCGCCCCCGACTGCTGCCCGGTCGTCGCCTACGGCGCGTTGCTGCCGCCGTCCGTGCTCGACATCCCGAAGCACGGCTGGGTCAACCTGCACTTCTCCGTGCTGCCGGCCTGGCGGGGCGCCGCCCCCGTCCAGCACGCGCTGCTGGCCGGCGACGACGTGACCGGCGCGTCGGTGTTCCAGATCGAGCGGGGCATGGACACCGGGCCGGTCTTCGGCACCCTCACCGAGCGGGTCGGGCCGACCGACACCTCCGGTGACCTGCTCGGCCGGCTCTCCCTCGCCGGCGCCGCGCTGCTCGTGGCCGTCCTGGACGCGATCGCCGACGGCCGGGCCCAGCCGGTCGCGCAGAGTACTGACGGGGTGAGCCTGGCCCCGAAGTTCACCGTGGCCGACGCCCGGATCGACTGGGCCGCCCCGGCCGCCCGCGTCGACCGGCTGGTCCGCGCGGCCACCCCGGCGCCCGGTGCGTGGACGACCTTCCGCGAGCACCGCGTCAAGGTCGGGCCGGTCCGGCCGGTCCGACCCGGGTCGCCCGGCGCCCCGGCCGCGCTGGACGCCCTCGGCGAGCGCCGGCTGGAACCCGGCGAGCTGGCCGTCCTCGGCACCCACGGCCCGGTCGCGGTGGGCACGGGCAGCGTCCCGGTCCTGCTGGGCGAGGTGCGGCCCGAAGGCAAGGCGGCGATGGCGGCCGACGCCTGGGCGCGCGGCGCCCGGCCGGGCGCCCAGGAACGGTTCCAGTGAGCCGCGTGCCGCCGTTCACCGGCCCGCCGCCGGCCGGCCCGCCCCGACCGGCCGGTGCCGACGACCCGGCACGGATGCTGGCCTGGGAGGTGCTGCGGGCCGTCGACGAGCGCGGCGCCTACGCGAACCTGCTGCTACCGGCGCTGCTGCGCGAGCGGCGCTTCTCCGAGCGTGACTCGTCGTTCGCGACCGAGCTCACCTACGGCTCACTACGCGCCCAGGGCCAGCTCGACGTCATGATCAACCTGGTCAGCAGCCGTCCGGTCGACGCCGTCGACCCACCGGTGCGGGACGCGCTGCGCCTGGGCGCCTACCAGCTGCTGCGGACCCGGGTACCGGCCCGGGCCGCCGTAGCCTCCACCGTCGAGCTGGTCCGCCGGACCAGCGGTGAGCGGCCGGTGCGTTTCGCCAACGCCGTCCTGCGCCGGGTGGCCGACCGGGTGGCCGACAGCGCCGGCGACGTGGCCACCCTGCTCGACGCGCCCGACGCCGAAGCCGACCCGATCGGCCACCTGGCCGTGATGACGGCCCATCCCCGCTGGGTGGTCGAGGCGATCGCCCAGGCCCTCGGCGGGGACCTGGCCGAGGCCCGGGCCGCGCTCGACGCCAACAACACCCGCCCCTTCGTCCACCTGGTGGCCCGGCCCGGCGGGATCGGGCGCGACGAACTGCTGCGGGCCGCCCGTTGCGCGGGCCTTTCCGCCGAACCGGGGGAGCACTCGCCGTACTCGGTCCGGCTGCGCGGCGGCGATCCGGGCCGGCTGCGCGCCGTGGCCGACGGTCGGGCCGCCGTCCAGGACGAGGGCAGCCAGCTCGTCGCCCTCTCCCTGCTGCGGGGCAGCACCGTCGGGCCCGACCGGGGGCTTGTTGTCGACCTGTGCGCCGGGCCGGGCGGCAAGGCGGCGCTGCTGGCCGGGCTCTGCCCGCCCGGCGGGATGATCGGGCTGGAGCCGCGGGCGGCCCGGGCCCGGCTGGTCGCCCGGGCCGGCGTGCCGGTCGCGCGGGCCGACGGCCGGCATCCGCCGCTGCGGCCGGGCAGCGCCGACCGGGTGCTGCTCGACGCGCCCTGTTCCGGGCTCGGCGCGCTGCGCCGCCGGCCGGAGGCCCGCTGGCGCCGCACGCCGGCCGATGTGGCCGGGTTGGTCGGCCTCCAGCGCCAGCTGCTGGTCGCCGCGCTCGACCTGGTCCGCCCGGGCGGCCTGGTCGCCTACGCGACGTGCTCGCCGCATCCGGCCGAGACCGTCGAGGTGGTCGAGGCGGTCCTGCGCGGGCGGGCCGACGTCACCATGCTGGACGCGCGGTCGACCTTGGGCGAGCTTGACGACCTGGGCGCGGGGCCGTTCGTCTGGCTGTGGCCACACCGGCACGACACCGACGCGATGTTCCTGGCCCTCCTGCGCCGCGTCGCCGACACCTGATGCCGTCCCACGCCGCGGTCACTGCGCGGCGCGTCGGGCCGTCGCGGCGGTTCCGTACAGTGGTGATCGGCGGCGCGCCCAGGAAGGGGTTGGCGGTGGGGCGCTCGTTCAATACGACCGGACCGTGTGTCGCGAGCGATCACTACATGATCCCGGCGTCGACCCGCCTGCCGGAAGTGCCCGACCTTGTCGCGAACCAGAAGTACTTCGTCGTCCACGCGCCGCGGCAGACTGGCAAGACGACAGCGCTGCGTGCATTGGCGGCCGAGCTGACCACGAGCGGGCGCTACGCCGCGCTGGTGCTGTCGATGGAGGCCGGCCAGGGGACACCGACCCGACGCTGGCCGGCCTCGAGCAGCTCGACGGCTACCTCACGCGCCTTGGCCTGTCTGCCGGCTACCTTGTGATCTTCGACCAGCGTCCCGCCGAGCGGAAACGAGTCGGTATCGAGCTGGGCGCCCAGACCGTCACCAGCCCGGGCGGGCGGGCCGTCACGGTCGTCCGCATCTGATCGTCCCGGCGCCGGCCCGCCGGGTGGGCGCGGGCGGTGGATACGCTGGGTTCGTGGCGAACGCGCAGATCTACCCGAGCCTGCTGGCGGCCGACTTCGGCCGGGTCGCCGACGCGGCGCGGGCGGTCGAGAGCCGGGCCGACTGGCTGCACGTCGACGTCATGGACTACCACTTCGTGCCCAACCTGGCGTTCTCGCCGGACACGGTGACGGCGCTGCGCGCGGTGACCGAGGTGCCGCTCGACTGCCACCTGATGATCGACGACCCGGACCGCTGGGCCGCTGGCTACGCCGAGCGGGGCGCGGCCAACGTCACGATCCACGCCGAGGCGGTCGACGACATCCCGGCCACGACGGCGGCGATCCGCGCCGCCGGCGCCCGCACCGGACTGGCCGTCAAGCCGGCGACGCCCCTCGAGCGTTACGTCGACGACCTGCACCGTTTCGACCTGCTGCTGCTGATGACGATCGAGCCGGGCTTCGGCGGCCAGAAATTCATGGACGAGGTTCTCCCGAAGATCACCGCCGCCCGGCGGCTGCTCGACCGGCTCGGCCTCGATCTGTGGGTCCAGATCGACGGTGGGGTCAACGCCGAGACGATCGAACGGGCGGCCGCCGCCGGCGTCGACGTCTTCGTCGCCGGCACGGCCGTGTTCGGCGCGGCCGACCCGGCGGCGGCGATCGAGGGCCTGCGGGCGCTCGCGCTGGGCGCGAACCCCGATCTGGTCGCCCCGGAGACCGCACGGTCGTGAGGCCGCGATCGTGACCGGCCCAGGGCCCGCCTTGAACGACCGGTTCTGGCTCGGTCGGGCCGTCGAGCTCGCCGGGCGCTGCCCGCGCAGCGACACCGCGTTCGCCGTCGGCGCGGTCATCGTGGGTCCCGACGGCCGTGAGCTGGCCCAGGGTTTCTCCCGGGCCGGGGACGAGCGCGACCACGCCGAGGAGTACGCGCTGGCCACGCTGCCGCCCGGCACCGACCTGACCGGTGGCACCATCTACAGCTCGCTCGAACCCTGTAGCGCCCGCGCGTCCCGGCCGCGGACCTGCACGGAGCTGATCATCGCGGCGGGCCTGTCCCGGGTCGTGTTCGCCTGGCGGGAGCCGGCGGTCTTCGTCGACTGCCAGGGCGCCGAGCTGCTGGCCGCCGCCGGCCTGGCGGTCGTCGAGCTGCCGGAGTTCGCGGCGGCGGCCCGCGCGGTCAACCAGCACCTCCTCCCGGCCGCTCGCCCTCCCGTTCGCCCACCGGACGGAACGTGATCGAGGTCACCGCGATGGGGCGGGGGCGCTCGGATGTGCTTCACTGGGCATGTTGTCGTAAGCACGCGCGCTCCGGGGTCGGTGTAATTCCGAACCGGCGGTTACAGTCCGCGACCCGCCCGTGTCACCTGGGCCCGACGGCCCGGCATAGGCGGTTGATCCGGTGAGATTCCGGGACCGACGGTGAAAGTCCGGATGGGAGGCAGCGCGCGGGTTCGCGCACCGCGTCGCTCGCTGCCCGCGTCCGGCCCGGTGAGTTCCCGGCGATCCCTCGCCGGTTGCGTCCCGCGATGCGGTGTTCCCTCGTCCGCCCCGGTGATCGGGTGCCGATGGGAGGGACGCGGACATGTTCACCGGCATCGTCGAGGAACTCGGAGTCGTCGCGGCGGTCGAACCGCTGACGGACGCGGCCCGGTTGACGATTGCCTGTACGCGCGTCCTGGACGATGTGACCGAGGGCGCCTCCATCGCGGTGAACGGAGTCTGTCTTACCGTCACCGGCTGGGCTGGCGCGCCCGGCATGGCTGATGCGGCTGGTGCGCCCGGCACCGCGGGCTCAGACCAGGTCGAACCGGACACCGGCGGGCCGGGGGCGGGAAGCGCCGCGCCGAGCCGCGTGTTCCACGCTGACGTGATGCTCGAGACGCTGACCCGCTCCAGCCTGGGCACTCTCGTGCCGGGCGACCCGGTCAACCTCGAGCGGCCCGTCCGCCTGGCCGACCGCCTCGGCGGTCACCTCGTCCAGGGTCACGTCGATGGTGTCGGCACGGTTCTCGCGCGCGTCGCCGGCGAGCACTGGGAGACCGTGCGCATCTCGCTGCCGCCCGAACTGGCCCGCTACCTCGTCCCCAAGGGGTCGATCACCGTCGACGGGGTCAGCCTGACCGTCGTCGACGTCACCGACCCCGGCACAGGCGATGTCGGCACAGACGATGTCGGCACAGGTGATGCCGGGACAGGTGATGCCGGGACGGGCGATGCCGGGACGAGCGCGAGCCAAGCGTCCTTCACCGTCAGCCTCATCCCGACCACGCTGCGGCTGACGACGCTGGGCTCCCGCGCCGTCGGCGACCAGGTGAACCTCGAGGTCGACGTCCTCGGCAAGTACGTCGAACGGCTGCTGCGCGGCGGTTCGCCGCCGATCTCCCCGCCGGCCGCCGCGCCCGCGGCGGCGGCCGCGAACCCACCCGATCCGGCCGGGACCCGTCCGGCCCTCACCCGCTCGACGACGAACGGACAGTGGACATGACGACGACACACTCCGCCGCCGAGGCGGTCGAGAGCGGACCGGCGCCGGCCGCCGCCCCGGTCGCTCCGGACCAGGTCGCGCCCGAGCCGGCCGGCGAGCCCCGGTCCGCCGCCGAGCGGGCCGAGCAGCGCCGCCTGGCCGGGGTGCGTCGGGCGATCGCCGAGATCGCCGCCGGCCGCCCGGTGATCGTCGTCGACGACTACGACCGCGAGAACGAAGGCGACCTGATCTTCGCCGCGGAGAAGGCCACGCCAGAGCTGGTCGCCTTCACCGTCCGTCACACAGCCGGCGTGATCTGCGCTCCGATGGCCGGCGAGGACCTCGACCGGCTCGAACTCGGCCAGATGGTCGCCCACAACACCGAGTCGCACCAGACCGCGTTCACCGTGTCCGTGGACGCGGCGACCGGGGTGAGCACCGGCATCTCGGCCGCCGACCGCTCCCGCACCCTGCGGCTGCTGGCCGACCCCTCGAGCGCCGCCGGAGACTTCCACCGGCCTGGCCACGTCTTCCCGCTGCGCGCCCGCGAGGGCGGCGTACTGCGCCGGGCCGGGCACACCGAGGCCGCCGTCGACCTGGCCCGCCTGGCCGGCCTGCGCCCGGCCGGAGTGATCTGCGAGATCGTCAACGACGACGGCACGATGGCCCGCCTGCCGCGGCTTCGGGTGTTCGCGCGCGAGCACGGGCTGACCCTGATCTCGATCGCCGACCTGATCGCCTACCGGCGCCAGTCCGAGAAGCTCGTCGAGCGGGTGGCCCAGGCCCGCATCCCGACCCGCTACGGCGACTTCCAGGCCGTCGGCTACCGGGACGTCATCGACGGCGCCGAGCACGTCGCGCTGGTCCGGGGCGAGATCGGTACCGGCGAGGACGTCCTCGTCCGGGTCCACAGCGAGTGCCTGACCGGTGACGTGTTCGGGTCGCGCCGCTGCGACTGCGGCTCCCAGCTCGACGCGGCGATGCACGCGATCGCGACCGAGGGTCGCGGGGTCGTCCTCTACGTGCGCGGGCACGAGGGCCGCGGCATCGGGCTCATGCACAAGCTGCGCGCCTACGAGCTGCAGGATGCCGGCGCCGACACCGTGGACGCGAACCTGGCGCTGGGCCTGCCGGCCGACGCCCGCGAGTACGGCCCCGGCGCGCAGATCCTGCTCGACCTGGGCGTGCGGTCGATGCGGCTGCTGTCGAACAACCCCGACAAGCACGCGGGTCTGGAAGGCCATGGCCTGTGGATCAACGAGCGGATCGGGCTGCCCGTCCTGCAGACCCCGGAGAACCTGCGCTACCTGATCACCAAGCGGGACCGGATGGGGCACGACCTGCCGGGCCTGCCCGGCACGAGCGCCGCTGCCGGAGTGGGCGCCCCGGGCCAGCCCGACGGACGGACGGTGGTCGCGTGAGCCCCGTGCCCGGGCCGTTCGCCGCCTCGGGCGAGCGATCCGCCCCCGAAGCCGTCACCGAGGCCCCGGCCACGATCGCGGCCGCCCGTCCCGGCGGTGGCCGATGAGCGGCGCGGGCGCGCCCGTCGAGTCCGTGCCGGACGCGGCGGGGCTCCGGCTGGCCGTCGTCGCGACCCGCTGGCACGCCGAGATCACCGACGCGCTGCTGGCGGGCTGCCTGCGGGCGGCCGAGCTGGCCGGCGCGGCGGAGCCGACCGTCGTGCGGGTTCCCGGCGCGGTGGAACTGCCGGTGGTCGCGGCGGCGTTGGCCGAGCGGCACGACGCCGTCGTCGCGCTCGGCGTCGTCGTGCGTGGCGGAACGCCGCATTTCGACTACGTCTGCGACGCCGTCACGGCGGGGCTCACCCGCGTCGCCCTCGACGCCCGCGTGCCGGTCGGCTTCGGCGTGCTGACCTGTGACACCTATGAGCAGGCCCGGGCCCGGGCCGGCCTGCCGGGATCCAGCGAGGACAAGGGCCGGGAAGCCGCGCTCGCCGCGCTGGAGACGGCGGTGACGCTGCGGGCTATCGCCGCCGGTCAGCGGTAGTCTCCCGCCGCCGCTGATCTCGTTGGTCGGCCAGCCTTGCTGGGCGGCCGCAAAGTGACATATGTCACATAACCGTCCCGCGTCCGTGGGCCGCGCGGACGCATCCTTTCCATGATCGTGAGGGTCTTTCCCTGTGCGAGGGATCGTCGGCGCCTGCTGCCCCCAGGCGCCGACGGTCCTGCGTGCATCGGGGTCATCCGAGAAATAGACCGAATGGTCGTACCGGTGACCTTGTGCACTGCCGGCATCACGTGGAATCTGGCATTCCGGTCTCCGATCGTGGCCGGGGTATCGCGGGGCGCGTTGGCACGCGTTGTCGGACGGGTCCACCCGTCCGGTTCGTGGCCCGCCCGGGATGGGTGACCGGTCAGGCGGAAGGGGACGCGGGTGGCCAGAGAGGACGGTCGCGGCGACGACGATCCGTCCCGGTCGACCGGGTCCTGGCGGCGGGGGCTGTTCCGGGGGCGCGGCCGTCGCGACGACGACTTCGACGGCCAGGACGACTTCGACGGCCAGGACGACCGGCCCGAGCGGTCGGACCGCGACGGCCGCGGCCGGAACGCGGGTAGCGGCAGTGGGACCGGTGGCGGTCCGCGGCTCGGCTCCGACGGCGGGCGGGATCGGGTCCGGGGGGCCGGCGGTCGTGGCGACAGCGGTCGTGGCGACAGCGGTCGTAGCGACAGCCAGGACATCCGCCGCGGCCCGACGGGTGGGCAGCCGCGCTCGGCGCCGCGTCCGCCGACGGACCCCGGCGGCGCCGGCTGGCCGGCGTCGGCCACCCACGGCAATCCCCCGGAGGACGAGCGGATCATCGTGGGTGACGCTCGTCCTGTCTCCCTCCTCGGCATGCGCATCGAATCCGGCGTGCCGTCCGAGCGCGATCAGGTCGTCCGCCGTCCCTCCAGCCGACCTCGGCGTGCCGCCGAATGGGAGCCCGAACGATTCCGGGGCCTGCCGGCCCGGCCGGCTGGGCCGCCGGCCGGTGAACGCGACGGCTGGCCCGCCGGCCGCGACGGCGAGAACCCTGATGCGGGTGCCGCGGCCTCCGAGCCCGGCGGGATTCCGACCCGGCCGGGCCCCGGTTTCACCGGCCCGACCGGCGCCGACGGCCCGACCGGCGGCGCGGACGGCCCGACCGGCGCCGACGGCCCAGGCAGTCCTGCCGCGCACCTCGGACTGGTTGAGCCGGAGCCCTCGCTTCCCGCGGCTGGCGTCGAGCGCGCGGACCGACCGCGCTGGGCGTGGTCCGCTCGCGGCGGCCAGAGCGACGGCGGCGACCCGCGCTCGGGCGCGGAGCCGGGGAAGTCCGGGGCGAGTTCTCCGGAGCTGCTTGCCCCGCCGCCCGCTTCCGCGCCGGACGGCCTGGCCGCGCCGCTACCCGGTCCGACCTCCGCGCCGCTACCCGGCCCGAGCTCAGCGTCGGTACCGGGTCCGACGGGACCCTCCGGCGGTCCGGGGTGGACTCCGGATGTGCGGCAGTACCTCGCGGGCGGCTTTCCGCCGCCGGCCGAGTTGCCGCCGCCGCCCGCGCCGCCGTGGCCGGGCACCGAGATGATGCCGCACGAGGCCCGGCCGGTCCTGCCCTACGACCAGGGCGTCGGGTCGCACTGGACCGGCCGACCGGGCACGTTCCGCCCGCCCCCGCCGCCCCCGATCCCACCGCCCAACGAGATCGGCCGCCCCGGCCCGTTCGGCCCCGGCCCGTTCGGCCCCGGCCCGTTCGGCGCGTCGGGCGCGCCCGACGGCGGATCGGAGCCGGGCGACCGACCTGCCCTCGGACTCGCCGCTGCTGCCGTCGGTTCGCCCTTTGGACCGCCGGCGGCCCTGCCGCCCGCCACGCCGGGGGCACCCTTCGGGCCGTCTCCCGCTGACGGTCCCCGTGACGGGGCCGCGCCGGCTGAGCCGGAGCCGCCGGAGCCACCAGCCTCATGGCCGCGGTGGGGGACCGATCCGTCCCCATCCGCCGGGCCGCCCGGCACGTCGGCGCCGACTCCGACCGTCCCACCCGCCGGACCCGTCCCGCAGCCCGGCGAATCGGCGCGCTCCGATCCGGCGCCGGCGGCGGGAGCGGCGCCCGCCGGGCTCGGCCAACCGCCAGCCTGGCCTGGGCAACCGAACGGCGACGACCGCCCGGAGCAGTCCACGCCCAGCGATCCGCCCGGGCCAACGGTCGATCGCTTTGACCCGCTGTTCGCGCCACTGCCGCCGATGGAGCGGCTGCCGGAGCCGCCTGAGCCCGATGGGCCGTCAGTCCAGCCGGACTGGACGGGGCCGACGGCGTTTGGCCGGGAGTCCACCTGGCCAGCCGCGGGATGGAGCGGATGGCCGGGCGACACCCGGCCCAACCGTTCGTCGCTGGCCGGCGAGCCGACGCCGCTGGAGCCCTCGCGACCGTCGAGTGGCGGCGCGCCGGCCACCGCGGAGCCGGGCGAGTCCATGGCGCCTGGCGGGACCTCTCGGGTGGACTCGGCGCTGGCTCCGAGCAGGTTGCCGGACGGCGCCTCGGCGTTCTCCGTTCCGGCTTCGCCTGGTTCGGGTGCGCCCGAGTCGAGTGCGCCGGGCCCGGGCGCGCGGGGTTCCGTTTCGCCCGGGTCGAATGTGCCTGGACCGGGTGTGCCTGGACCGGGTGCGCTAGGGCCAAGTGGGCCTGGGCCGAATACGCCAGGTCCGGGTGCGCCGGAATCCGGTTCGTCTGGTTCCGGTGCGCCCGGGGAGCCTCAGATGCCTGAGGCCGGTCGCTCCGCCGGTGGCCGGGCGGAGCCGCCACACGGCCCGGAGACCGACTCCTGGCCATTCTCTGTCTCGGTGTCGACGAACACCCGTTGGCCGGGCGCGCCGGAGGCCGCGGACACGCTTGCGACCGACGGGTCGCCGAGGTCTCGGCCGGAAGGTGTGCCGCCCAGCCTGACTGACCCGTCCGAGCCGCCGCGCCGGGCACCGGGCGACGACGCGGGCTTCCGCCCGGGTGGACCGCGTTCGGGCGAGGTCCGGCCGGTCGAATCAGAGAGTTCCGGGCGGACGCCTTCTCCGGCGGAGCCCCCGGGTAGTGGAGCGTTGCCGTCACTGCTACCTCCCGGTGGCGTGGCCCGGCCAGTTCCGGACGAGGCGCTGGCCGGCCCGCCGGTGACCACTGCCCTCGGCCCCACGAGCGGCCCGCCGGTGACCACCCGCCTCGGCCCTGACCCGACTGGCCCGCCGTCCCGCGCGGTCCCCGGCCCGCCGGCGCCGCCCACGGTGGCAGGCGGGTCCGCCGGCACGGTCGCGCCCGACGGGGCGGACCAGCCCGCCGAGGGGTCTCGTCCCGGCGGCGCCGCCGACGCGGATGCGCCACCGCCACCGCCACCGGGAGTCCCGACCGGTCCGGCGCCCCCGCCGATCCCGCCGCCGTTCGAGGCGCCGCTCCCGCCCGGGATAGTGCCGCTGCTGACCCTGCTGGTGCCAGGGCGGCCCGATGCCAGCCGGGAACGGTGGGACGCCCGCCGTCCAGCCGGCCGCCCCGGGGGCGCGGAGCCTCCCGGGGAGTCGGCGCGGCCCCGGAGCGGGACCCGGGCGCCAGGTCCCCCGCGACGGGTTGGTCAGGGCTACGGCGACCGGGGCCAGACCGACCGCGGCCAGAGTGACGGGGAGGCGGGTCGCGCCGATCCGGGACCGGCGGATCCGCGTCAGATCGATCCGAGATCCTCCGGTGGGGCGGGCTTCGCCGCGGGTCCGCTCGGGCCGGCTGGCTCGATCCCCTATGGCGGCCCGACGAGGGCGGACAGCCCAGTGGCCGGCCCCGCGCAGCCGGCGCCGAACCCAGCCCGACCGGACGCGCCGGTGGCCGGGACGCCACCGTCAGTGCCGCCGTCGACCCCATCGCCCTCCACCTCCGACGCATCGCCCTTTACCTCCGGCGCGTCGCCTTCACCGCGGCCATTCGCCTCTCCGCCGGCCGGGTCCTCACCGGCCGGGTCCTCACCGGCCGGGTCCCCACCTCCCTGGTCCGCTCCGACAGGCCCGCCCGCGGCGGCCAGACCATCCCGGCCAACCGCCAGCCGCTGGGCCGACGATCAGACCGGGCCGGCGGGACTGACCGGTGCCGCCCGGCCGGCGTCGAGGACCGCCGCTCCGCCTGTCGAGTCGGATCTCGGCGGTCCCGGCGGCCCGGTCCCGCCGGCCGTTCCGCCTCGGCTGCCGCCGACGCCCGCCGGCGAGCCCCGGGAGCACGGAGCGGTCCGCCCCCGCGCGGTCGCGCCGCGCCGGCCGGACAGGTCGGGTCCACCCGGCCGCGGCGGCGAGCCCGACGACGAGCCCCGGCCGTCCCCGACCGGCTCCCCGCCGCGGGACCTGCTCGCGGGCGGGCGCCGGATCGTCGTCGGCGGTGTCCGGGGCGGCGACGGCGCGACAACCGTCGCCGCCGGCCTCGCGCTTGCCCTCGCGGCCGGGCGGCCGGGTCGGGTGGCGGCCCTAGACGTCGGGCATGGCGAGTTCGGCGCGCTCGCGCTGCGGGCCGGACTCCTGCCCCGCGAGGACGGGGTGCGCGAGCTTCTCGCGGCGCGGCCCTCCCGCATGTCCCTTCCGGAACTGCGGCGTTATCTGACGGTGCCCGGCGGCGCCGGTGTGGAGATCCTCAGCGGGATCCGGGAGCGGATCGAGGGCGACGAACCGCTGCCCCGCCCGGATGAGATCGACCGATCGCTGTACCTCCTCGAACAGTGGTACCCGGTGGTGGTCATGGACACGGCGCCGACCTGGACCGAGCCGATCGGCGCGGTCGCGCTGGCCCACGCCGACTCGCTGGTCCTGACCGTCCAGGCCGCTGGCGTGGACGAACGGGCATTGGAGCGGGCCGTGACCGCGGTGGTGGACCGCGGCAGCGCCCGGCTGGCCGGGGCGGCCGTGCTCGCGGTCGTCGAGACGTCCGGGGCCCGGCAGTCCTACGCCGCGCGCCGCCGGATCGAGGCGGTCCGGCGGGAGATGCACGCGGTGGTGCGCATCCCGTACGACCCGGCGCTGTCCGACGCTTCCGTGCGTTGGGGCCGCCTGCGGCGGCGGACCAGAGCCGCCTTCGCCGCCCTGGTGGACGCCGTCGAGTCCACCGGGGGCTGAGGCCCGTCAGACGTCCCAGGGGCTCCGGGCGCGTGGCTTCGCCATGATTGCGCGCCCTTCGGGCTGTGACCCTCCCGGGGCCTCCGGGCGCGTGGCTTCGCCATGATTGCGCGCCCTTCGGGCTGTGACCCTCCCGGGGCCTCCGGGCGCGCGGCTTCGCCATGATTGCGCGCCCTTCGGCCCTCAGAGCAGCGAACGCACCCGCAGGAGATCCCGGATACTCGCGTTGATCTTCAGTCGGCCGGTGGTCCACGCGGTCGCGAATCCGAGCCGCCCGTCGACCAGCGCGATCAGGTCGTCGCTCGCGATCGTGAACATGACCTCCGCCCGCGAGCCGGTCGGTTCGCGTTCGGCGATGTCGTGCAGCGCCCCACCCCTCAGCACGCCCGTGAAGGCCGTGCTGAGGTCGGGGATCGTGCACTGCACGGTCCGGTCGGGCGGACGGGCCTCGGGATGGGAGCGGGCCGCCTCGTCCAGCCTGGCCGCGAGCGCGCGCAGGGCGCCCTCGCACTCCCGCGTGGTCGCCATCGCGCGGTGTCGCCCCCCCATCTCGGGCCGGAGGCTCGTGCTCGCTCCCCGGTCTCATCGGTGTCCCGCGCGGTCGCATCGCTCCGCGCATCCGCCGAACGTACCCGCAGCGACCGCCCACCGGCCGCCACCGGCGGGCAGATGCCGGCGCCGTCGCCAACCCCCAGGAGTCGACCACGGTCCTGAACGCCCCGACTACCGTCACGGGCTCCGGCGTCCAGGCATGCTGGAGACATCACGCTGGCGGGACGAGCACCGCTGGGCAGACGGACAGCGCGGCGCGCGGAAGGAGAAACCCTCGATGAGCTCTGGACCTGCCAGCCGTCCGGCCTTGGACGACCTTGGCCTGGCGGGTGTGAGCGAGGACCAGGCCGAGGCGAGGGCACGGCTCGCGCTCTCGCGTCTGGAGACGTTGGCGGGCACGGAGGTGGCCCGACACCCCGGCATCTTCGAGGAAGTCCATGAACTGCTCGACGGTGTGCTGGCCGACCTGGACGGGTCAGGCCGCCCGGCACCGGGCGCGGTCCCGGGACCCGGCTCCAACCGGGACCCGGGGCCGGATTCCCGGCCTCGATCGCCGAGCAGCTCCGGCCCGGTCGGTGGCGACACGTCCACCGCCACGTGACGGCGGCGTCGATGAGTGGCCGCCGTGCGCGGCTCGACCGTGAACTGGTCCGGCGCGGCCTCGCGCCCAGCCGGGAACGGGCGGCGGACATGATCGCCGCCGGCCAGGTGCGGGTGACCGGGCAGCGGGCGACCAAGGCCGCGACTCTGGTCGAGGCGAGCGCGCCGATCGTCCTGGTCACGCCGGAGGACGACCCCGGGTACGCCTCCCGCGGCGCCCACAAGCTCGCCGGTGCCCTGCGCGACTTCGCCGCCCGCGGCGCGGCGCCCCCGGTCGCGGGCCGCCGCTGCCTGGACGCCGGTGCGTCCACCGGTGGCTTCACCGATGTGCTGCTGCGGGCCGGCGCCGCGTCTGTCCTCGCGGTCGACGTCGGATACGGCCAGCTGGCCTGGCGCCTGCGAACCGACCCCAGGGTCACTGTGATCGAACGGACGAACATCCGGTACCTCCGCCCCGGCGAGCTGGGCCCACCGGTCGATCTCGTGGTGGCCGACCTCTCGTTCATCTCGCTGCGGCTCGTCCTCCCGGCACTGCGCGGGCTGGCCGAGCCGGAGGCCGACTTCGTCCTGCTGGTCAAGCCGCAGTTCGAGGTCGGCCGGGACGCGCTCGGGCGCGGCGGGGTCGTGCGTGACCCGGACGCCCGGGCCGGCGCGGTCCGCGCGGTGGCCGCCGCCGCCTCCGGCCTCGGTCTCGGCGTGCGGTCCGTTGTCGCCAGCCGGCTGCCCGGCCCGGCCGGCAACGTCGAGTTCGTGGTCTGGTTCGCCGCCGGCGCGGGTGAACTGGCCGAGGACGAGCTCGCCCGCGCGGTTGCCGACAGTCCCGCCATTGCCGACAGCCCCGCCGTCGCCGACGGTCCCGCCGTCGCCGACGGTCCCGCCGCGGCCGGCGGGCGCGGCGGCGAAGCCGCCGACACCGAGGAGCGTGGATGAGCCGGGAGATCCTGGTCGTCACCCACCCGCGCCGCCCAGGTCTGGCCGCGACCGCCCGCACGGTGATCGACGCGCTGGCGGCGGCCGACATCGAACCCCGCGTGCTCGCGGACGAGGCCCAGGCGCTCGGGCTGACCGGCGTCACCACCGTCCGCCCGGACGACGCGGCGGCGCTCGGCGTCGAGCTGGTCCTGGTCCTCGGCGGCGACGGCAGCCTGCTGCGCGGCGCGGAGTACGCCCGCCACGCCGACGCGCCGCTGCTCGGGGTGAACCTTGGTCACGTCGGATTCCTGGCCGAGGCGGAACCCGAGGCGCTGGAGGCCACCGTCGGCCACATCGTCCGCAAGGACTACTCGGTCGAGGAACGGATGACCGTCGACGTGACGGTGAGCGTCGCCGGCCAGGCCGTCCACCGGGGCTGGGCGCTCAACGAGATCGCCATGGAGAAGGCCGACCGGGCCCGGATGCTCGACTGCGTCGTCGAGATCGAGGGCCGGCCGCTGTCCCGCTGGGGCTGCGACGGGGTGATCTGCTCCACGCCCACCGGCTCGACCGCGTACGCGTTCTCGGTCGGCGGGCCGGTCATGTGGCCCGGGGTGGATGCCCTCCTGTTCGCCCCGATCAGCGCCCATGCGCTGTTCGCGCGGCCGCTGGTGCTCCCGCCGACCGCGTCCATCGCCGTCGAGGTGCTCCCCCCCACGGCGGCGGTGCTCTTCTGCGACGGGCGGCGGTCGGTGCAGGTGACTCCGCTCTCGCGGGTGGAGGCCCGGCGGGGCCAGCGGCCGGTGCGGCTCGCGGTGATCCGGCCCCGGCCGTTCACCGACCGGCTGGTGGCGAAGTTCGAGCTGCCGGTCGCCGGCTGGCGGGGACGCGGCGAGGGCAACCGCCCCCGGTAGGCGACCCGACCCCGGCGTCCGCACCCGGGGGAGCGGTTCCCGGGGGAGCGGCCCCCGGGACAGCCGGATTCGGGAGCCCCGGAATCGGGAGCGTCGATCGAACAGATGGGCGAGAATCTGAGCCATGGCCCGAAGGTAGAACATGGGTGCGACAGTGCGGCCGGGTCGCCGCCAGCCTGTGGACAACCCGCCCGTCGGGGCGGCGAAACGGCCCGGGAGACCTCGTCTGTCCACCGCCAGCCCCGCGGGTGACGGTGTGCCCGCGTTCGGTGGGCCGCGACCCTTTACAGTCGGGGTCGTGCTCGAGGAGATTCGCATCCGCGGCCTCGGGGTCATTGATGACGCTGTGCTGGAGCTCTCGCCCGGGCTCACAGTGGTCAGCGGTGAGACCGGCGCGGGCAAGACGATGATCGTGCAGGGCCTGAACCTGCTGGGCGGTGGGCGCGCCGACTACGGCCGGATCGCGCCAGGCGTGCCACGCGCGTTCGTGGAGGGCCGGCTCACCGTGCCCACCGGCGGCGAGCTGGCCGAACGCGTCCTCGACGCCGGCGGCGTCCTCGACGACGGCATCCTGATCATCGGGCGCAGCCTGTCCGCCGACGGGCGCTCCCGAGCCCAGCTGGGCGGCCGCTCGGTGCCGGCCAGCACGCTGGGCGAGATCGTCGGTGCCCTCGTCGCCGTCCACGGCCAGTCCGACCAGCAGCGGCTCATGCGCCCGGCCGAGCAGCGCCTGGCGCTGGACCGGTTCGCCGGCGACGCGGTCGCCGTCCCGCTGGCCGCCTACACCGACGCCTACCGCGCGCTCGGCGCCGTCCGGGACCGGCTGGCCGAGCTGACCGAACGAGCCCGGGAACGCTCCCAGGAGGCCGAACTGCTGCGCCTGAGCCTGGCCGAGGTCGAACGGGTCGAGCCCCTCGCCGGCGAGGACACCGCGCTGGACGCCGAGCTCAACCGGCTCGAGCACGCCGAGGCGCTGGTCCGCGCGGCCAGCGGGGCGCACGGGGCGCTCGTCTCCGACGTCACCGCCGGCGAGGGCACGCCCGGCGCGAGCGACCTGGTCGGCGCGGCCGCCCGGATCGTCGCCGCCGAGTCCGGCCTCGACCCGGAGCTCGCCCGCCTCGGCGACCGGCTGGCCGAACTCGGCGTCCTGCTGGCCGACGTCGCCGGCGACCTGGCCTCCTACGCGGCCGGCATCGAGTCCGACCCGGTCCGCCTGGCCGCCGCCCAGGAGCGCAAGGCCGACCTGACCGCGTTGGCCCGCGCCCACGACACCGACATCGACGGCGTGCTGGCCTGGGCCGACAAAGCCGGCCGCCGCCTGCTCGAACTCGACTCCGACGGCGACGCGATCGAGAGCCTGCGGGCCGAGCACGATCGCCTGCGCGCCGCCGTGGCCGACCTCGCCGCGACCATCAGCAAGGCCCGGGAGGCGGCCGCCGAGCAGTTCGGCCGGGCGGTGGCGACCGAGCTGGCCGGGCTGGCCATGCCGCGGGCCAGTGTGGTGGCCGCCGTCTCCCAGCGCGATGACCCGACCGGCCTCCCCGTCGATGGGCGCACGGTCGCGTTCGGCCCCACCGGGGCCGACGACGTGGAGATCCGGCTCATCCCGCATCCCGGCGCGCCGGCCCGGCCGGTGCAGAAGGGCGCCTCCGGCGGCGAGCTGTCCCGGGTCATGTTGGCCATCGAGGTCGTGCTGGCCGCCGCCGATGCCGGCACGACGATGGTCTTCGACGAGGTCGACGCCGGCGTCGGCGGCCGGGCGGCGATCGAGGTCGGCCGGCGTCTCGCCCGCCTCGCCCGCACCCATCAGGTGATCTGCATCACGCATCTTCCGCAGGTGGCCGCGTTCGCCGACCGTCACCTGGTCGTCAGCAAGGCCGACGACGGGCTGGTGACCCGCGGCGGCGTGACCACCCTCGACGAGGCAGGCCGGATCCGGGAGCTGTCCCGGATGCTGTCCGGCCAGGAGGAGAGCTCGTTGGCCCGGGGGCATGCCGAGGAGCTCATCGCGGCCGCGGCGGCCGACAAGGCCGGCTTCGCCGCCGGGTAGGGAGCGGATCGAACCATCCGGACGATCGAACCATCCGGACGATCGAACCATCCGGACGATGGAGCCTCGGCAAACGGCCTGATAGCGGCGCGGTAAGATGAAGTCCCGTGGACCAGCCGAGACCGGTCGGCTGGCGAAACCACGGAGGGTTGTGGCGTGACGCAAGCACACCTACCCAGACACATCTTCGTGACCGGAGGCGTGGCCTCCAGTCTGGGGAAGGGTCTGACCGCCTCCAGCCTCGGCCGGCTGCTCCGGGCCCGCGGCCTGCGGGTGACCATGCAGAAGCTGGATCCCTACCTCAACGTCGATCCGGGCACGATGAACCCGTTCCAGCACGGTGAGGTCTTCGTCACCGACGACGGCGCCGAGACCGACCTGGACATCGGCCACTACGAGCGTTTCCTCGACGTCGACCTCGACGGCAGCGCGAACGTCACCACCGGCCAGGTCTACTCCGACGTGATCGCCCGGGAGCGGCGCGGCGGCTACCTCGGCCAGACGGTGCAGGTCGTGCCGCACATCACCGACGAGATCAAGGGCCGCATCCGGGCCCTGGCCACCGACGAGGTCGACGTGGTCATCACCGAGGTCGGCGGCACGGTCGGTGACATCGAGTCGCTGCCCTACATGGAGGCGATCCGGCAGGTCCGCCACGAGATCGGCCGGGACCGGGCGCTGACCGTCCACGTCTCGCTCGTTCCGTACCTCGCCCCGTCGGGCGAGCTCAAGACCAAGCCGACCCAGCACTCGGTGGCCGCCCTGCGCAGCATCGGCCTCCAGCCCGACGCGCTGGTCTGCCGGTCGGACCGGCCGCTGCCCGACAGCCTCAAGCGCAAGATCGCGCTGATGTGCGACGTCGACGACGAGGCCGTCGTCGGCGCCCCCGACGCGCCGTCGATCTACGACATCCCGAAGGTGCTGCACCGGGAGGGCCTCGACGCCTACGTCGTGCGCCGCCTGGGCCTGCCCTTCCGCGACGTCGACTGGACCGAGTGGGACACCCTGCTGCGCCGGGTCCACCACCCGGCCAACGTCGTCACCGTGGCGATCGTCGGCAAGTACGTCGACCTGCCCGACGCCTACCTGTCGGTCACCGAGGCCCTGCGCTCCGGCGGGTTCGCCGCCGACGCGCGGATCGAGATCCGCTGGGTCACCTCGGACGAGTGCTCCTCGCCCGAGGCGGCCGCCCACGCCCTCGACGGCGTGGACGGCGTGCTCGTCCCCGGCGGCTTCGGCATCCGCGGCATCGAGGGCAAGATCGAGGCGCTGCGCCACGCCCGGGTCAACCGCATCCCCGCGCTCGGCCTGTGCCTGGGCCTGCAGTGCATGGTGATCGAGGCGGCCCGCAACCTGGCCGGTCTGGCCGGCGCCAACTCCAGCGAGTTCGACGCCGACACCCCGTATCCGGTGATCTCCACGATGGCCGACCAGCTTGACGTGGTCAGCGGCGAGCGGGACATGGGCGGCACGATGCGCCTGGGCGCCTACCCGTGCACGCTCGCGCCGGGAACCGTGGCCCGCCGGGTGTACGGGCAGGCGGAGATCTCCGAGCGCCACCGCCACCGCTACGAGGTCAACAACGACTACCGCGACCGGCTCTCCGCCGCCGGCCTGGTGATCTCCGGGACGTCACCGGACGGCCGGCTCGTCGAGGTGGTCGAGCTGCCACCCGAGGTCAACCCGTTCTACGTCGGCACCCAGGCCCATCCGGAGTTCCGGTCCCGCCCGACCCGGTCGCACCCGCTGTTCCGGGCGCTTGCGCAGGCCGCCGTCGCCCACGCCGAGCGGCGGACCGGCGTGCTGCCGGTCGACATCGACCTGGCCGCGGGTAAGTCCGGTGGCGGCGAGCCCGGCACCGGGCCCGTCGGCGACGCGCTGGTCGCCTCATGACGACCGGCGAGCAGGCCCCGATCGTGGCGCCCTCCGCCCCACCGGCGCCCTACCGGTCCGACACCGGCCACCTCTACGACGTCACCGAGAGCTCGACGGTCTACACCGGCCGGATCATCTCCATCCGGCGCGACCTGGTCCAGATGCCCGACGGCACCGTCTCGCAGCGCGACGTCGTGGTGCATCCGGGCGCGGTCGGCGTGGTCGCCGTCGACGACTCCGGCCGCGTGGTGATGGTCCGCCAGTACCGCCATCCCGTCCGCCGCCCGCTGTGGGAGCTGCCGGCCGGGCTGCTCGACGTCCCGGGTGAACCCGCCTGGATCGCGGCCGCCCGCGAGCTGGCCGAGGAGGCCCGGCTGACCGCGTCGCGCTGGGACGTCCTGACCGACCTGCTGGTCTCGCCGGGCATGACCGACGAGGCATACCGGGTGTTCCTCGCCCGCGGCCTGAGCGACATCCCGCCCGAGGACCGCCACGTCGGCGAGTTCGAGGAGGCCGAGATGGAGGTCACCCGGCTCCCGCTGGACGAGGCCATCCGCCAGGTCTTCGCCGGGCAGATCGACAACTCGATGGCCGTGGTCGGAATCCTCGCCGCGGCGCACGCCGCCCGGTCCGGCTTCGAGGGCCTGCGCTCGGCCCGGACGCCGTGGCCGGCCCGGCCCCAGCACAGCGGGGAGGGCTGGACCGGCGGCTGAGCGCCCTCGGCCCCGCGCCCCGCCGGGCGGACGCCCGCCCGGGCTGTTGCCCAGCCGGGCCGACGCCCGCCCGGCACTCCGCCGGGCGAGCCGGCGTCAGCCGTTACCGGTCAGCACACCGCCGGCTTCGGCCACCACGACCGGCGCGGTCGCGGTCAGGACGACCGGGTCGAGCGGGAACGTCTGGGCCGGCCCGGGCACGGTGAACGTCCCGTTCCAGGTGACGGTGAGCGTCACCTGGTACCGGCCGGGCCTCGCGTAGGCGTGGGAGACGTAGGCGTCGGGATGGTCGACCGGGGAGATGGCCGGGTCGTAGGGGCGGCCGGGGGAGTCCGGCCCGGTCGTCCCGTCGCCGAACTCCCACCGGTAGTGCGGCGTCGCCGTGATCGTCGCGATGAGCGGCTGGTCGACGTTCAGCACGAAGGGCGCCGGGCGCTGGCTGGAGAAGACCGTCGGGAGGTTCGCGAAGCTGCGCGCACCCGGATAGGCCGCGACCCTGGGTTGGGGCAGGTTCGCCTCGCGCAGGTAGTTGACCAGGGTCGCCTGGGCCGTGGCCAGCGGGACCGCGCCGCCTTCGGCCGCGCAGGCGGCCGCCTCGACGCCGCCCGGATCGATGCCGGCCCGGATGATCGGGTCGACGGTGCGGACGAACTCGCACGGACCCATCGTGTAGACGCACCCCGGGCCGCAGGTGGCGGTGGGATGAGGCGCCGCGCTGCCGGCGGCATCGGCCCGCAGGAAGTTCCCGCCGACGAACACGTACTGGTAGCCGGCGGCGGTCGCGCGCGAGTCGCACCAGCCCCAGCCGCCCGAGTCGCAGTGCTGGGGGCCCGCGCCGGCCGGCGCGGCGGCGCCCACGGCGGTGGCGGCGAACCCCGCGAGCAGCAGCAGGGCCAGGCCGAGGCGGGTCGGACGCCGGCCGCGGCGGCGCCGGCCCGGTAGCCCTGCCGGTCGGCGCCGGGACTCCTCGAGCGCGGCCGCGTCGTCGTTCATCAGTCCCCCGCCGAGTAGAGAATGTTCTGTAACCGCCAGCCGTTCGGCGTATAGGTCACGGTGGCCGTGCCGGTACGCGGGCCGCCCGTCGGGACGGTGTCGGCCACCGCGCCCTGGGCGGTGAGCTCCCGATAGGCCCGCAGCGTCACCGTGAGCCGGGCGGACGCGGACAGGCCGTTGTCGGAGACGAGCGTCAGATCACTGACCGCGTAGGGCGGCGAGTCGGTGTGGGTGCCCCGGCTGGCGAACTGCTCGGTCATGTTGATGTCGAGGGCGCAGGTCTGGCAGCCGTCGACCGCGACCGCCGACACGTCGGCCGCCGTACCGGCCTGGCTGGCCGCGTTGATCGCGGCGAAGTACGCGGTGATCACGTCCAGCGGACCGCGCGCGCTCGGCGCGACCGCCGGGCCGGACCCGCCAGACCCGTCGGGCCCCGCCGCGGCTGCGCCACCCGCGCCCGCGGCGCCACCCGCTCCGGCCAGGCCACCCGCTCCGGCCGAGCCACCAGACGCGCCGCCGGCCGAGATCGTGCTGGCCGCGAGCGTGCCGCCCGCCGCCTGGCCACCGGGCGTCGAACCGCCCGCCGTCGGGCCGCCGCCCGCGCCGGGCGCCGCCGAGAGCGTGCCCGCCTGGGGCGGCGCGCTCGCCCCCTGTTCTTGGCCACCGCCGCAGCCGACGGCGGCTACCATCAGTACCAACGGAAGGATCCAGACATATCGTGACCGTCCGTTCTCTGTCCGCACCATTGGCAGAATAACCGCTCGTGGTCGTCACCGGGTAGACGGGGTGGCCGGTCGCCGTTGTCCCAGCTTGACGCGGTGAGCTTCTATGCTCGGCGAGTGATGACCGCGGGCGCGTCGATGCCGGGGGGCGCCGCGCCCGAAGCGGCCCTGAGCCCGGCGGCGGACCCGGCCGCGCTGGCCGCCGCCTTCATCAGCCACGTCGCGGGCGAACGGGCCCTGGCCGCGAACACCGTCGCCGCCTACGGCCGTGACCTGCGGCGCTACCTGGCCTACCTGCGCGGCCTCGGCCGCTTCGACCTGGCCGGCGTGGACGAGGCCGACCTGGCCACGTTCGCCGCGCTGCTGCGGGCCGGCGACGATGACCACCAGCCGCTGGCGGCCGCGTCGGTGGCCCGCACGCTGGTCGCGGTCCGCTCGCTGCACCGTTTCGCCCGCGACGAGGGCCGCCTACCGGCCGACGTCTCCGAGCCCATCCGTCCGCCGACCCCGCCCCGCCGGCTCCCGAAGGCGCTCCCGGTCGACGCGGTCACCCGCGTACTGGCGGCCGCGGCCGCCGAGACGGGGGAGGAGCCGGGCCGGACCACTCGAGCCCTGCGCGGCCAGGCGCTGCTGGAGGTGCTCTACGGCACGGGGGCCCGGATCTCCGAGGCGGTCGGCCTGGATATCGACGACGTCGACTTCGACGCGGCCGCGGTAACCGTGCGTGGGAAGGGGGGCCGGATGCGGGTCGTCCCGCTCGGCCGGTACGCGGCCGACGCGCTGACCGCCTACCTGCGCCAGGCCCGTCCGGCGCTGCTCGGTCCGACCGCCACCCCCGCGCTGTTCCTGGCTCGGGGCGGGCGGCGGATGAGCCGGCAGACGGCCTGGACGACGCTGCGCCGCGCGGCCGATCGAGCCGGCGTCGACGGGGTCACCCCGCATGTCCTGCGCCATTCCTTCGCCACGCACCTGCTCGACGGCGGTGCCGACGTCCGGGTCGTGCAGGAGTTGCTGGGGCACGCGTCGGTGACGACCACCCAGATCTACACCCGGGTGACCGTCGAGCACCTGCGCGAGGTGTACGTGACGACCCATCCCCGCGCCCGCCGGGCGCGCTGAGGCGCCGCTGCCTCAGGGGCGGGCCGGCGGGGTCAGGGCGCCTGCCCGATCCCGCGCAGCACGGTGTCGACGACGCCGTCGATGCACCCGACCCCGTCGGTGGGCGAGCGGTGGTCCGGGTAGGCGATCGGGCCGATCAGCACATCGGTGGCGAGCTCCACGTCCAGGTCGGCCCGCAGCTCACCGGAGGCGATCCCCTGGCGCAGCACGTCGGCGATCCGGTCCCGGGCCGGGGCGATGACCCGGTTGCGGTAGGACTCGAACAGGTCCGGGTGGGACTCGCGCTCGGCCAGCAGCCGGGGCATGATCCGCCCGGCCAGCGTGCGTTCGTTGTGCTCCCGCAGCGCGGCCAGGGTGGCCAGCAGGCACTCCCGTACCGGTTCGGGATCGACGCCGTCCCCGTCGCCGGTAGCGGACACCGTCCGCTCGACCGCCGCGAGGGTGGCGATCGCGTCGGTGACCAGGGCCTCCTTGGTCGACCAACGGCGGTAGACCGTGGCCTTGCCGACCCCGGCTCGCGAGGCGACCGACTCCATCGACAGCCCGGTGAAGCCGCTGTCGGCCAGCGCGCGCAGGGTGGCCGCGATGATCGCGTCGTCGCGACGCCGGTCGCGGGGCCGTCCCACTCGGACCTCGCCGGCGCGCCCGCCAGCCGTCAACTCCCGAACCGCGTCCCGCGGCTTCACCGTCCGCGCCGGACGGTGCCGGTCGCCGCCGGTTGCCGCCCCGGCCCGCGGGTGCGCGATCGTCGCATGCGCCTTTTTCGCATCCCCACCGCCGTTCGTTGCCGGACGGGCACTGTGGGCGCCGTCCTGCGCAAGATCAGAGCTTACGTGCCCGCCCGGCGGAACGCATCCGTTTGACGTGGTTGGCGAGTCCGTGCGTGGTATCGGGTCGCCCGCCCCCTGTCATCGCCCTGTCGGCAGCCTGTCATCGGTCGACCCGAGGCTGGCCGTGAGGTCGGTCCCGGCTGGCGCAACCCGTTCCGCCGGCCCGCTTCCCGGTGGGAGCATGGAGACACGCCGGGACGCGTCCGCGCCCGGACGTCATCCAGGGAGACACCATGGATCCACGCACTTCGCTGCTCGGGTCGACGGGTTCCACGGCGACGAGCCCGGCCGGGCCGTCGACCTCCGGGCCGTCCGCCGCGTCCGCCGGGTCCGGCGGGTCCGCCGGGTCCGGCGCCGGGCCGGTCAGCGGCCCGACGTCGGTGCTCTACGGCCGGGCGACCCGCCGCCGCACCAGCGTCCGCGACCTCGCCCGGGCCAAGGAATCCGGCGAGAAGTGGGCGATGCTCACCGCCTACGACGCCCTGACCGCCGCCGTGTTCGACGAGGCCGGCGTGCCCGTCCTGCTGGTTGGGGACAGCTCGGCCAACGTGGTCTTCGGGTACGACACAACGGTGCCCGTGACCGTGGACGAGCTGCTGCCGCTGGCCCGCGCGGTCGTGCGGGGCACCACGTCGGCGATGGTCGTCGGTGACCTGCCCTTCGGCTCGTACCAGGCGTCGCCGGCCCAGGCGCTGGCCACCGCCACCCGGTTCATGAAGGAGGCGGGGGTCCAGGCGGTCAAGCTCGAGGGCGGTGAGCGCGTCGCCCAGCAGGTCGATCTGCTGGTCGGCTCGGGAGTGCCGGTGATGGGCCATCTCGGCCTGACTCCGCAGAGCGTGAACGCGCTCGGCGGCTATCTGGTCCAGGGCCGGGGCGACGCGGGCGAGCGGCTCATGGCCGACGCGCTGGCCCTGGAGGAGGCCGGCGCGTTCGCGGTCGTCCTCGAGGTCATCCCGTCCGACCTGGCCGCCCGGATCACCAAGGCGCTCACGATCCCGACCATCGGCATCGGGGCCGGCGTGGACTGCGACGCCCAGGTCATGGTCTGGCAGGACATGGCCGGCCTGACCGGCGGGCCGGCGCCCCGGTTCGTCCGTCGCTATGCCGACCTACGTTCCTCGCTGGCCGCCGCGGTGACCGCCTTCAGCGACGACGTCCGTTCCGGCGCCTACCCGACCGTCGAGTACAGCTACGACTGATCGTTACGGTCCGTTCCGAACGGACCGTTCCGGCTGGCCATCCCGCGGCCGGTGGGGCGAGGGCGGCTCCGGCCGCCGGTGGCTGGAGCGTCAGCCGGCGGCGGCCAGAGCTGCCCCGAGCACGGCCGGGGCCTCGGCCAACGACGGCCCGTACCAGGTCAGATGGCGGCCTGACACGCAGGCGGCCGGGGTGTCGGGGAACATCTCCGGCCCGTCGGCCGGGCTGAAGGCGTACGGCTCGTCCGGCAGAACGACAAGGTCACAGGGCGGCAGGTCGGCCAGGTCGACGCGTGGGTAGCGCTCGGCGTGACCAGCGAGGACGTTGTCGACCCCGAGCCGGCGCAGCACGTCGCCGGCGAACGTGTCCCGGCCCAGCGCCATCCAGGGCCGGCGCCAGATCGGGATCAGCGCGCGCCGCCGGCTCGGACCGCCCGTTCCGCCGGGCCCGCTCGCCTTGCCTACCTGGCCTGGTTCGCCGGCCGGGAGCGCGGCCCAGGCCTCACGGGCCCGGGCCAGCCAGCCTGGCTCGGCCAGCCCGCACGCGCCGACCAGCATCCGGCGCAGGCTCTCGAGCGCCTCGTCCACCGTGGTCGGCGCGGTGACGTAGACGGGCAGACCGGCCGCGCGCAGCGCGTCGAGGTCGACCGCCCGGTTCTCCTCGGCGTTGGCCAGCACGAGGTCCGGCGCGCATTCGGCGATGGCCGCGTGATCGGGGTTCTTCGTACCCCGCACGCGCCTCACCGCGAGGTCGGCCGGGTGGGAGCACCAGTCGGTCGCCCCGACCAGCAGCCCGGGCGCGCTGAGCGCGACCGACTCGGTCAGGCTGGGCACGATCGAGACGATCCGCCGGGCCCGGTCGGGCACGGCCACGGCTCGGCCTGTGTCGTCCACCACACGCCGCCGGTCGGAGGGCCCGAATGGCCCGGGTGGGCCGTCGTTCCGGGTCTGGCCGCCCATCGCGGGTCTCCCGTCCCCTCTGCGTCCGGGTGCGCGGCTTCGCCATGGTCGCGTGCCCTTCGGCTGGTGGACATTGTGGCCTCCGGGCGCGCCGCTTCGCCATGGTCGCGCGCCCTTCGGCTGGTCAGGCGTCCGTAACGTCGGTAACGCGCAGCCCGGCGTGCGACTTGTAGCGCCGGTTGATGGCGATCAGGTTCGCCGTGAGCGCCTCGACCTGGCCCGCGTTGCGCAACCGGCCGCCGTAGATCCCGCGGACTCCGGCGATCCGGCCGGCCAGCGCCCGCACGACGTCGGTGGCCGCCCGGTCGTCGCCCAGCACGAGTACGTCGGTGTCGATCTCGCCGACGGCGGGGTCCTCCAGCAGGACGGCGCTGACATGGTGGAACGCGGCGACGACGGTGGACTCCGGCAGGACCTCGGCCGCCTGCTGCGCCGCGCTGCCCTCGGGGACGTCGAGGGCGTAGGGGCCGGCCTTGTCGAAGCCCAGCGGGTTCACGCAGTCGACGACGATCTTGCCGGCGAGCTCGGAGCGCAGGCTGACCAGCAGCTCGCGATGGCCCTCCCACGGCACGGCCACGATGACCAGGTCGGCTTCCTTGGCGGTGGCGGCGTTGTCGGCGCCCCGCACCGGTAGGCCCTCGTCCCGGACGGGGGCCGCGGCTGCGTCGGCCCGCTCGGCCGAGCGGGAGCCGAGCACGACCGGGTTGCCCGCGATGGCCAGGCGTCGGCCCAGGCCGCGGCCTTGCGGTCCGGTGCCGCCGAGGATGCCGACGGTGAGGGACGCGACGTCCGTCGGGCCGGCTGTGCCGGCCGCGCCGCTGTTGTCGGGCTGGTCGGAGATGGAAGCCATGCGCCCATCCTGCCCGACCGGCGGGACACAGGCCGGTTCGATGTGAGGCGGCCGCGTCCGGCCACCCGCGGCAACCCGTCGGTCGACAGGCACGGGCCGGGCCGGTCGTCAAGGCACCCCGCCGACAAGCGAGCCCGGTCGATGCGGGACTATACCGACACAACACGACAGCTATCGGCACTGACCGCGCGGCGGGCTCCTCGGTCCGTCGGGGCCGGGTGGTTGTGGCGGCGCGCCGCGTCGAGGATCCGGGGCGGGTGTCGTGGGGGGCGAACACGGGGCGAGGGCGTTCGGAGGAATGCAGTTGCGGGGGGCCGAAGGTCAACGGATCAGTGTCCGTACGTCGGGTGGTTACCGGCGGCGGTCGCCTAACGGAGAGGGCGCCCACTATGACGACGACCGGCGACTATAACGCTACTTTTGGTGATGTGTCAGGGGTTTTTGGGAGCCCCGTGCGCGCGGTGGCCGACAGTGGGCCGTACCGTTCGGTGGCACACGCAGCGGACAGATCTTCAGGGTCAGGCGGGAGAGGTCGAGCAATGGCGGACGTATCGGTTCGCTTCGCGATGACGAACGACAGCGAAGTGGTACTGAACCTGTCGCTGCCGCAGGCACTGCGCCTGATGGAGGCGATCGCGCGCAAGGTTGGCGAGACGCTGGCCGAGCGCGGCACGCAGGGTGTCGGCGGGGTTCCCGCGCCGGCGCCGTCGAACGGCATGCCCAGCCTGGGCCCGTACACCCCGTCCTGACGGGGCCCGGGGCCGATGGTGGGAGCCCCCGGCGGTCCGGGCATCAGCCCGCCGCCGGGGCCGCCGCTTGCCCACTCGGGCCTCGTCGTCCGAGCAAGGTCCTCTGCTCGGTCTCGCCCGCGGCGGGCGCTGGCGCGAACCACCGGCCGGGCTCGCCGTTTCGGCGTCCTGGACAGGTCGGACAACGGGTGTCCGGCCGGTCTCGCGGTGGGGTGTGACGCGGCCGGGTGGTGACGCCGGTCGCTCGCCGTCGCGGATCGGCCGATAACGGCGGTTCGGCGATACGGTTGCGGGGGAGCAACGCTCCGGCACAGGGGCAGAGCGGTCGCTATCGTCGGCGGGGACCAACCTCGTCACCGGCGTGAGGCCGACCTCAGCGCGGAGGGGCCATGGACAAACAGCAGGAGTTCGTCCTCCGAACGATGGAGGAACGCGACATCCGCTTCGTGCGCCTCTGGTTCACCGACGTCGTCGGGACGCTCAAGTCGGTCGAGATCGCTCCGGCGGAGCTTGAGGGCGCGCTCGCCGAGGGCATCGGCTTCGACGGCTCGTCGATCGAGGGCTTCGCCCGCGTCCATGAGGCGGACATGCTCGCGAAGCCCGACCCGTCGACGTTCCAGGTGCTGCCCGGGCGCCCTGAACGGCCGGCCACGGCGCGGATGTTCTGCGACCTGGTCATGCCGGACGGGACGCCGTCGCCGGCGGACTCGCGCTGGATCCTGCGCCGCGCGCTCTCGGCGGCCGCGGACGCCGGTTTCACCTTCTACATCCATCCGGAGATCGAGTTCTTCCTCCTCAACGGGCCACCGCGCCGAGGTGAGGGTGTCCCGCCGCCGGTGGACCGGTCGGGGTACTTCGACCTGACGCCCAACGACGTCAGCCACGAGTTCCGCCAACAGGTCATCGGCATACTGGAACGGCTGGGGATATCGGTCGAGTTCAGCCACCACGAGGTCGCGCCTGGCCAGCAGGAGATCGACCTGCGCTACGCCGACGCGCTGACCATCGCCGACAACATCATGACCTTCCGTCAGGTGGTCAAGGAGGTCGCGCTCTCGCACGGCGTGTTCGCGACGTTCATGCCGAAGCCGTTCACCGACCAGCCCGGCTCCGGAATGCACACCCATCTCAGCCTGTTCGAGGGCGACCGGAATGCCTTTCACGATCCGACGGACACCTTCCAGCTGTCCAAGGTCGCCCAGGCGTTCATCGCCGGCATGCTCACCCATGCCGCCGAAATCACCGCTGTCATGAACCAGTGGGTGAACTCCTACAAGCGGCTCGTGGGGGACCAGGACACCGGAGTTCTCGAGGCGCCGGCCTACGTCTGCTGGGGGCACAACAACCGGTCCGCCCTGGTGCGGGTGCCGCTGTACAAGCCGAACAAGCCGAATGCGGCCCGGGTCGAGTTCCGGTCTCCGGACAGCGCCTGCAATCCGTATCTCGCGTTCGCGCTCACCCTGGCCGCCGGCCTGCGCGGGATCAGCGAGGGATATGAGCTCCCCCCGCCCGCGGCCGACGATGTCTGGACACTTACCGACGAGGCGCGCCGGGCCCGCGGGATCACCGCGCTGCCTGGATCGCTGTCCGAGGCAATCTCCCTGATGGAACGATCCGACCTCGTGCGGGATACGCTCGGCGACCAGCTGTTCGAGTTCTTTCTCAGCAACAAGCGCGCTGAATGGAACGATTACCGGCGTCAGGTCACGCCGTTCGAGATCGAGCGGTACCTGCAGGCGCTCTGAGGCCGGAGGGGGCGCTGGGAACCGTGGGGCCGGGCTGAGTCGGTCTGCGCCGGCCACCCGCTGTCACGCCGACGACATCGGGCCCGCGGGGTCGGCGGCCGGGTCCGGGCGGACGCCCGGTAAGAGCGGTCGCGCGGGCCGGGGGTCCAGCCGGTAAACCAGGACCAGTCCGGCCGTGCCCGACAGCGCCGGTTCACCCGGAGCCGCCGCTGGATTATCCGGCATGCCGCCGTGCCTCGGGCATTCTCCGGAGTCACGTATTCCCAAGCCGGGGCCGATTGTCGGCGCGATCGGACTTGGTCGCCGTTGCGAACGGGCGACCTAATGTCTTTATCTCTGACCCACGATCTTCGACCCTGACGGTGGGTAGCGACTTCCTTGCGCTCAGTCTCACCCTCACGTAGGGTCATCGACGTTGGGCGGAGCGTCCAACGAGACGGGCGATTGGCCGAACGGGGGGTCATGGTCACGCAGACGCGGCAGTTTCTGGTCGCCGGTTGTCCGGTCACCGGTCATCCGGCGTTGTGCCCAGTGCCCCGGTCGGCTCATGACCTGGGTGGCGGGTGGAGCGCGGGCATTCTGGCCCGCATTGTTGCCAGCGCCGCCCGTCGCCCCGGACCGGGAATTCCGCCGCGGGGCGGACACCGGAGCCCGGCGACGGTTGAAACGGCCGGTCCGTCACCTCGGTGACGCCGGCCGCCTGCCCGGGCGAACATCCTGCCCACAGCACATAACCGTCGACGAAGGGAGGTGACGGATGCTGACGGAAACGGACGGCCTTGAAATAGGTGCGCTGTACGCAGAAGTCGGTGAGGTACTGCCCGAGCGGGCGGCGATGAGTTGGTTCTCCGCTGACCTCATCAATGCCTGGAACCAGTCGTTCGCCTTCACTGGTTTCTCGATCGCCTCGGTCAACATTTCTGGGGCGCATCAGTTCATCATCGGGACCTGACTCCCGTGAGACTGACCCGTACCAGTACGCAAGCCGCCCGCCGTCCGGCGGGCAATAGTAAACCACCCGAAGGGGGAACTGTAATGGACAACTTCGAGCTTGAGGTCGAGGACCTGGCCGCCGAGGGCGCGGAGCTGCTTCCGGAGCGGGCCGCGATGTCGTTCTTCAGCCTGGCCAACGTTCGCCACGTCAACTGGTCGAACTCGGTCAGCGTTGGCGGCTTCCTGCCGTTCAACACCTCCACGGCGCTGTCGGCCGTCGTCATCTTCTGACCCGACCACCGGGGTGCACCCGGTGAGACCGGACCGCGCTGGCGCGGTCCATGGATCGGCGCCGGCGGGTTCGCGCGGCTTTGCGCGGCCCGTCGGCGCCACACCGTCCCCAGCCTGACGGCAACCTTCCCCGGCCGTCGGCCGGTTGGCCGGCGGCGGGACGTCCAGGCCCTCGGGACGCGGCACCCCGGGAACGACGGCGTCCCGCCGCGCGGACACCGGCCGGGGCGGGCCCGGCCGCCGGCTGTCCCGCCCGATCCCACGCGCGGGCGCTCTGGCCCGCGCTCCACCTACTGTGCGCACGCCGGGGCCGAGGCCTCCGGTCGAATGGAGACGCGGTGGCCAGACCGGGCGCCATCTCAGACCAGCTCCCGCCTGGGCACCCACCCGGGCACCCGAGCGCGCCGACGGGGGGCCCGGGGCTTGCCGTCGCCCGTGCCGGGTCGCCCGGGCCAGTTCAGGATGGCCAGGCCGCCGGCCGCCGGCAAGCCGATCTCGAGCGTCCGGACCGGCCGATCCAGCCGAGTCGACCGGATCGCTCCGGCCGTGATCTCGGTCTGCTGGATCTCGATTCCGTTGACCTCGATCCCGTTGACGGTCCTGGTCCGGCGGGTCGTAGTACCGCGGGTCTCAGCACGGCCGTTCTCGGTCCTGTGCCGCCGTGGGCGGTGCGCCCACGGCGGGCACCGGGCCTGGAGGACCTCGGCGAGTTCACCGGTTCCGGGCTCAGAGGTCGCCGTTTCCTGGTGCGGCGGGCGGACGGCGCGGTCGTCCAGCTCACCGAACTGCTCTACCTGCTGCTGGCCGCGCTGGACGGTGAGGCGTCGGTCGAGGCCGTCGCGGCCGCCGTGCGCGCGAGCAGCGGGCGACCGGTCAGCCCGGACAACGTCCGCTATCTGCTGAACACGCGCCTGGTCCCACTCGGCCTGGTGGTGGCGGCCGCCCCGCCCAGCGCGGCGACGGCCGCTACCACGCCAGCCGGGCCGGCCCCCACCCTCGCGCCTAAGCCGGCCCCCACCCTCGCGCCTAAGCCGGCCCCCACCCTCGCGCCTAAGCCGGCCCCTACCCTCGCGCCTAAGCCGGCGACGCCCCTGCTCGGCCTGGCCGCGACCAGGACCCTGCTGACTCCCCGCGCCACCAAGGGCGTCGGGCGCGCACTGGCCCCGCTGTTCCACCCGGTCGCGGTCACGGTAGTGCTGGTGGCCCTGGTCGGAGTGGACGCCTGGGTGATCCGCTCGTCCGGCGTCACCAGTGGTTTTCGCGGCCTGTTGACCAGCCCGAGCCTGATCCTGCTCGCGCTCGGCCTGACGCTCGCCTCGATGGTCTTCCACGAGTTCGGGCACGCGGCGGCCTGCCGCTACGGCGGGGCCCGGCCCGGGGTCATCGGCTGCGGGGTCTACCTGCTCTGGCCCGCGCTCTACACCGACGTCACCGACTCCTACCGCCTGGGCCGGGCGGGCCGGCTGCGCACCGACCTCGGTGGCGTCTACTTCAACATGATCTTCGTGCTCGCCCTGGCCGCCGCGAGCGCGATGACCGGAAGCCACGCGCTGGTGGTCGTCATCGTCCTGGTCCACCTGGAGGCCGCCGAACAGCTCATTCCGGTCGTCCGGTTCGACGGCTACTTCATCCTCAGCGACCTGGCCGGCGTCCCGGACCTGTTCAACCGGATGGGGCCCGTGCTCAGGGCCTCCTGGGCCCGGGTCCGGGACGGCCTGGGCCCGGGCGGCCGGCACGCGCCGCCGTCGGCCCGGCGTCCGCCGGATCCCCGCGTCGACGGTCTGACCCCTCGGGCCCGGGCGATCGTGACCGGCTGGGTGGCCGTCGTGGCGCCGCTGCTCGCGGCGAACCTGGTGATGCTGCTGGTGTTCGCGCCGGACATCCTCGCCACGATCGCGGACGCCTCGTGGGCCCAGTGGGACGCGACCCGACAGGCCGTCTCGGCCGGCGCGGTCACCGCGGCGGTGGCCAGCGGCGTCTCGTTTGTGCTGGTCGCCCTGCCCGGCGCGGGGATCGCCGTCATGTTCGCCCGGCTCGGGCAGCGGGCGACCGGCGCGGCCCGCGCGTTCGCCCGCGACAGTTGGGCCCGCACGGCGCTGGCCGCCGTCCTGATCGCCGGCGCCGGCGCGGCGCTGGCTGGCTGCTGGCTGTGGCGCGGGGTCTGAGACGCCGCCGCGGCCGGGGGCCGGCACCTTTCAATGGCGGCCGTCGTCCGGCGTCTGTTCCGAAGGACGCTCTGTTCCGAAAAATGTCGTGTCCAGAAGGAAAGGGGGAAGCATGAACTGGAAGAAAGGTACTGTCCTGCTCGCGATGGCGCTCTCGGTCATCGTCGCCGCGCCGTTCATGGCCAACGCGGCCAGCCCGTCGTTCAGCTACAACCTGTGGCGTAATGGGAACTCCCTGGTGAACATTGCCCGGGAATGGAACGGCACGAACGGCCAGGCGCGCACGAACATCGCGCTGACGGTCCAGCACTCGAGCAACCCGGAGACCCGCCTGCAGAACGAGGCGATCTCGGTCAGCCGGTGTGTCGGCTGCTCGACGGTGACCATCGCGGTCCAGATCGCCCTGCTCGACGGCCCGAACCCGGTGTTCACGCCGGTCAACGTCGCGTTCGGGGTGAACACGGCCTGCCTGGCCTGCCGGACCGTCGGGCTGGCCTACCAGTTCGTGGTCAAGACCAGGAATCCGCTGACGCTGTCGGCCGCCACTCAGGACCAGCTCAACGCGATCGGCGCAGTCCTGGAATCGCTGCCGAACACGAACCTGACCGGCGATCAGATGAAGGCACAGGCCGACGCCCAGGCAGTCAAGATCGCGGCGATCCTGCGCGGTTTGGCTGGGTCCCGTAGCGTCACACAGGGTAACCAGAGTGACCTGAGTCCCGCGCTCTGACCACCCTTCCGACGGCCGCCCGTGCTCCGGTCGGCGGCCGCCCGATCGGCCCGGCGGTACCCCGCCGGGCCGGTCGGCGTTGTCCGGCCCGGTCTGGTAACATGTCTGTTACATGTGAGATATTGGATCGATACATGCCGCTGAGTTGAGGCCCTGGTCGGGCCATGATGGACGGATGCGCGCAACCGGGACGACCACGCCGCCGCCGATCCGGGCGGACCATGGAGGCGTGCCCGCGCACCCCCGGGGCTCCTCACGGCGGGCCCAGCTCGCCCGGCTCGGGTTCACCCAGACCGACCGGGCCGAATCGGCGCTGACCGCGATAGCGCCCCCACCCTTGCCTCGGCCGCCGGCGTTCCATCCCAGCCGGCCGGGACGGCCGTCCCGGCCGGCGCCCGATGCCCGGCCGGCCTCCGAGTCCCGCGGGCCCTGGCCCGACACGGCGCTGGGCAACGATCCACTCGTCGTCGAGCTGGCCCGCTCGGCCGACCCGGACCAGGCGCTGGCCGCGCTCGTCCGGCTGCTCGAGGCCTGCCCCCCACGTGGGCGGGACGAACTTCTAATCACTCTTCGTGAGCAACCTGGCCCGCGTCGACGCCTGGTAGCCGTGCTCGGCGCCAGCATCGCCCTGGGCGATCATCTGGCCCGCCACCCGGACGACTGGCGGATCCTGGCCGAGGACGACGGGCGTGGACCGGCCGATCCCGCGGCCGCCACCCGCCATGCGCTGCTGGCCGCCGTCGGAGCCGACCCGACGCGGCGCCATCCCCGCGCGGCCGGGCACGGCGACGCGGTCCTGGACGCGCTGCGGGTCGCCTACCGTCGCCGGATCCTGGTCATCGCCGCCCGTGACCTGACCGGCGCGCTTGGCCTGGGCGACGTGGCCGCCGAGCTGTCCGACCTGGCCTCGGCCGCCCTGGACGCCGCGCTCGCCGTCGCGCGGACGGCCGTGTTACCCGCCGGCGCGCCCGAGCCACACCTGGCGATCATCGCCATGGGCAAGTGCGGCGCCCGCGAGCTCAACTACCGCAGCGACGTCGACGTCCTGTTCGTCAGCGCCCCACCCGACGCCAAAGCCCCACCCGACGCCAAAGCGCCATCCGACGCCAAAGCCCCATCCGACGCCAAAGCCCCACCCGATGCCAAAGCCCCGCCCGACGCCGCGGCCCTACTCGGCACCGAAGCCGCCGCGGGCGCCGGCCCGGTCACTTCCGGAGCCGACGGCGACGAGGACGCCGCCCGTGCCGCCACCCGCCTGGCCGAGGGCGTCATCCGCGTCTGCGGCACGATGACCGGTGAGGGCTCGCTCTTCCAGGTCGACGCGAACCTGCGTCCCGAGGGCCGGGACGGCCCACTCACCCGGACGCTGGCCAGCCACGAGGCCTACTACCGGCGGTGGGCCAAGACCTGGGAGTTCCAGGCGCTGCTCAAGGCCCGTCCGGCCGCCGGCGACCTGGCCCTCGGCGCCGCGTTCAGCGGCATGGTCGCGCCGCTGGTCTGGACGGCCGCCTCCCGGGAGAACTTCGTCGACGACGCCCGGGCGATGCGTACCCGCGTCGAGCAGTCCCTGTCCCGGCGGGAGGCGGCCAACAACCTCAAGCTGGGCCCGGGCGGCCTGCGCGACGTCGAGTTCGCCGTCCAGCTCCTCCAGCTCGTCCATGGCCGGACCGACCCCCGCCTGCGCGTCGCCGCGACCCTGCCGGCGCTGGACGCGCTGGCCCACGGCGGTTACGTCGGCCGCCTCGACGCGGGCCGCCTGGCTGAGTCCTACACGTTCCTGCGCGAGCTGGAGCACCGTCTTCAGCTCCGCCGCCTGCGCCGCACCCACAGCCTGCCGGGCGACCCCGACGAACTGCGCGTGCTGGCCCGTTCGCTGGGGATGACCGACGCGGCGAGCCTGGCCGACGAGCGCGCGCGCACCGCGCGGTTCGTCCGCCGCCTGCACGAACGGGTCTTCTATGCCCCGCTGCTCGCCGCCGTGGCCAAGCTGTCCGACGCCGACGTCCGGCTCACCGAGGGCGAGGCGACCGACCGTCTGGCCGCGCTGGGCTTCGCCGACCCGACCCGCTCCCTGCGCCACATCGCCGCCCTGACCGGCGGGGTCAGCCGCACCGCCGCCATCCAGCGCCAGCTGCTGCCGGCGATGCTGCACTGGTTCGCCGACGCCGCCGACCCCGACGCCGGCCTGCTGGCCTACCGCAGGCTGTCCGACTCACTCGGCTCCACCCCGTGGTACCTGCGGCTGCTGCGCGACTCCGGCGGCGCGGCCGAACGGCTGTGCCGGGTGCTGGCCACGAGCCCGTACCTGGCCGAGCTGATGGAGCGGGCGCCGGAGTCGGTCCGGCTGCTGCGCACCGAGGACGACCTGGCCCCGGTTGGGCGCGAGCGGCTGACGAAGGCGCTGCTGGCCGTGGCCCACCGCAACCCGCGCTGGGACGAGGCCGTCGGGCGGGCCCGGGCGCTGCGGCGCTTCGAGCTGATCCGGGTCGGCTGCGCCGACCTGCTCGGCCTGATCGGCATCGGCGGGGCCGGTGGGGTCGGCGCCGCCCTCTCCGATGCCGCCGCCGCGACCGTCGAGTGCGCCCTGTTCGTCGCCGCCCGCCGCTGGGAGGCCGACGCCGGCCGTCCGCTGCCGGTCCGGCTGGCCGTCGTCGCGATGGGACGGCTCGGCGGTGGGGAGTTGTCCTACGGCAGCGACGCCGACGTCGTGTTCGTCCACGAACCGCTGCCCGGAATCGACGACACCGAGGCGGCGGCGGCCGCCGCCGCCGTGGCCGGCGAGATCGCCCGGCTGCTGGCGGAGCCCACGCCGGACCCGCCGCTGCTCATCGACGCCCGGCTGCGCCCGGAGGGCCGCTCGGGCGCGCTGAGCCGGACGGTTGAGGGCTACCAGGCCCACTTCCGCCGCTGGTCGCACGTGTGGGAGGCGCAGGCGGCCCTACGCGCGGCCCCGCTGGCCGGCGACGCGGAACTCGGCGCGGCCCTGTGCGCCGCCCTCGAGCCCACGCGCTACCCGGCCGAGCTACCGCCCGGCGCGATCGCCGAGATCGTCCGGCTGCGCCGCCGGATGGAACACGAGCGCATCCCGCGTGGCGTCGAGCCGGCCAGCCACCTCAAGCTGGGCCCGGGCGGGCTGGTCGACGTCGAGTGGGCGCTGCAGGTGATCCAGCTTCGGCACGCGCACGCCCATCCCGGACTGCGGACGACCTCGACGCTGGCCGGGCTGCGCGCCGCCGGCGAGGCCGGGCTGCTGAGCGAGGCGGAGTCGGCCGCCCTCACCGAGGCATGGACGCTGGCCGCCCGGACCCGCAACGCGATCATGCTGGCGCTGGGCCGGCCGGCCGACGTCCTGCCCAGCCGGCCCGCGCCGCTGGCCGCGGTTTCCCGGGTGCTGGGCTACCCGGCGGGGCAGGGCGCTGACCTGCGCGCCGACCAGCGCGCGACGGCCCGGGCGGCCCGGGCCGTCGTCGAGGACGTCTTCGCCCGCGAGCAGGCGGCCGAACCCGCTGGTTGACCGCGCTGGCTGACCGGCTGGCGCGTCCCGCCGGGTGCTACCACCGGACAAGAAGACGTCAGGCCGGTCAGGCCGCCCCGGGTGCGCGATGATGCTGTCCGATCGCCCCAGGACCCGGGAGGTGGACGGTGGGTGGCCGAATCCGGCGGCTGGCCCGCTCGGCGTTCCTGTTCGCGGTGTCCCCGCTCGGCTTCGCCGGCGTCGGGATCGTCGCCTTCGGGCTGGGGTTCTGGGGCCTGGAGTGGTACCTGCCGAACACCAACTCCTCCACCCCGAACACGACCTGGAACGTCCTGTACGGGACCTTCCAGCTGTTCCTGTTCGACAGCTCGCCCATCCAGAACGGCGGCCCCTTCCCGCCACCGCTGGAGGTCGCCCGTTTCCTGGCCCCGCTGGCCACGCTGTCCGGTGTCGTCGGCACGACCCGGGCGCTGCTGTCCGACCGGCTGCGGGCGCGGGCCGCGCGCCGGGCCGTCGGCCACACCGTGATCTGCGGAGCATCCGAGGTGGCCGAGCTGCTGGCCGACCGGTTACGTCCCGCCGGCCCGGTCGTGATGATCGACTGGCCGCCGAAGGAGTACGCCGACCGCCCGGCCGACGGCGTCCCCCGGGTGGTGGGCGACCCGTTCGACCCGGACGTGCTGCGGGCCGCCGGGGTACCGCGGGCGGCCGTGTTCTACCTGTGCTTCGCCAGCAGCGCCACCAACGCGGCGCTCGCCTTCGCCGCCCGTTCGCTGGTCCGCGCGGCCGACCGCCCGGAGATCCCGTTCACCTGCCACGCCCGCGTCAACGACGTCGGGATGGTGCAGGCGCTGCGCACTCGGGCCGTCCGCCTGACCGACTCCGAGTTCCGGCTCAACTTCTTCACCGTCGAGCAGCTGGCTGCCCAGCGGCTCGTCCAGCGCCACCCGCCGAGCGGCGACCCGGCCCCGGTGGTGGCCGTCGTCGGGCTCTCCCGCTTCGGCCGGGCCCTGGTCGTCGAGCTGGCCCGGGCCTGGCGAGCCGAGTCCGTGGCGGCGGTGACCGGCCGGCTCCCGGTGTACCTGCTCGGCGCCAACGCCCCGACCGCGCGGACCGAGCTGCGCCGGGGCTTCCGGGCCGTCACCGAGGCCTGCGACCTCATCCTGCCGCCGGGCGGCGACAGGCCCGAGCCGGATCTGTCCGCCGCCCTGGAGACCGTGTTCGCGGCGGCCGGCGAGCGGCCGGTGGACATCTACGTGTGTGAGGAGGACGAGGAGCACGGCCTGACGGTCGGGATGTCGGCCGCGTCCCAGCGGGGCCGACGGCCCGGGTCGACGACGGTGTGCATCGGCCGCGGGGACGATCTGGCCCGGGCCTTCGACGAGGGCGAGCAGGAGTCCGGCCCCGGCCCGGGCTCGGACGGCGCCCATGCCGGCCGAGGGCCGGACTCGGCCCACCTGTTCGCCATCCTCGACAACGGCTGCGACCCCGAGCGGATCGGAGCCGACAGCCTGATCGACACGATGGCCCGCGCGATCCACGCCGCCTACCTGGCCGAACGGGTGGCCAGCGGGCTGGCGCTGCGCGCGCCCGACCGGCCCTCGCTCGTCCCGTGGAGCGAGCTGCCACCGGAGCTGGCCGAGTCGAACCGGGAACAGGCGGCCGACCTGTGGCGGCGGTTGCGCGACGTCGGCTGCCTGGTCGCCCCGTGGAGCGCGGGCGCCGAGGCGCCCGGTGGCGACGTCTTCGGGCCGGCCGAGGTCGAACGGCTCGCCTCGGCCGAGCACGAGCGATGGCTGACGATGCTGCGCCGCCGCAGCCCCGCGATGACCTACGGTGAGACGCGCACCCGGACCACCCACCCCGACTTCCTCCCGTGGGAGCAGCTGTCCGAGGCGTCCCGGGAGCAGAACCGCCGCTCGATCCGCGAGCTGCCCGGCGTTCTGGCCGCCGCCGACCTGATGGTTCTGCGCGCCCGCGACTAGCTCGGCCCCGACCAGTCGGACGAGGCCGCGGCCCCTACCGCGTCCGGCTGGCCCGGCACTCGATCTGGATCTCCGGCGCGGCCGCCAGCGCCGCGAGGAACTCCTCCGGGTCGTGGTAGCGCCGGTCGGCCACCAACTGGCCGACGACCGGGAACACGGTGTCGTCGTCGGCGAACGGGTAGGGGTCGAGGGTGAGGGCGAAGCTGCCCGCGGCCCGGCAGACCAGCGTCTCCGGCGGCCCGCCGAGCACCGGCAGCGGGGCGATCTCGCCGTCGGCGGCGTGGCGGAAGGCGAACTGGAGCGAGAGCCGGTCCCAGACCTGCAACAGCAGGTAGTGGTGGCGCACGACCGGGTCGTCGCTGGCCGGGCCGGATTTCGGAGGGCCGGGCGTCGGATGGCCCCGGTGGGCGGCCAGCTGGCCGTCCTGGAAGGCGGCCATCTCGGCTAGGAACTCCGTCACGAGCTGCCGCTCGGGCGCGCTGAGGGCCTGTTCGCCCAGCTCGCTCAGCCGGTAGCTGCCGTAGCGGTCGTTGTAGAGGCCGGCCGCGTGCATGCTGACCAGCAGGCCGACCCACGGGTCGGCCTGGGCGGCCCGCAGGACGCCGGCCCGGTAGAACGGGATGTGCTCGACGGGGCCGACTGAGTGGAACTGCGGTGGCTGCCCGCTCGCCGCGTCGATCGTGGGCCGCCGTTCCCACACGGCCCAGCCGTCGTCGTGGTGGCGGGCGGCCAGCGTGGTGGCGGCGGGCTGCTCCGTCGGGGGCGGGACGTCCTCGTTCCCCCAGGCCGCCGCGAACAGGCCGGTCTGGTCGCCGTGGTCGGGCTGGCGGACCACCAGCAGTTTCCCCTGGTAGCGGGTGAGAATCACGTCGAAAACCTACTCGGAACGCCGACGGTCCGCCGGCCGCGTGGGCCGGCGGACCGTCGGCCGCGCAGGTGTCCGGTCACCGGGACCGGGAGCGATCAGACCTCGACCGTCGCCGCCTCGGTCGCGCTCTTCTGGCCCGGGATCTCGACCTCGATCGACGGGGCCTCGCCGGCCAGCGCGCTGCAGCACGTGTCGACGATCAGGGCCGTGACCAGGTACGGGTCCATGTTGGCGTTCGGGCGCCGGTCCTCGATCCAGCCCTTCTTGGCCTTCTCCACCGCCCAGGGGATGCGGACCGAGGCGCCGCGGTCGGACGCGCCCCAGCTGTAGGTGTGCCACGGGGCGGTCTCGTGGGCGCCGGTCAGGCGGTCCTTGATGCCGTGGCCGTAGTTCTCGATGTGCTCGAGCACCCGGGTGCCGAGCGCGTCGGCCACGGTGACGATCGCGTCCCAGCTCTCCATCGTCTGCTTGGTGGAGAAGTTGGTGTGCGCGCCGGCGCCGTTCCAGTCACCCGGGATCGGCTTGGCCGCGAACGAGACGGTGACGTCGTAGTCCTCGGCGATGCGGTGCAGCAGCCAGCGGCCCATCCAGATCTGGTCGCCGATGGCGGGCGGGGGCAGGACGCCGATCTGGAACTCCCACTGGGCCATCATGACCTCGGCGTTGGTGCCCTCGATCGAGAGGCCCGCGTCGATGCAGGCCTGGGTGTGGCGCTCGATGATCTCGCGGCCGACCATCTTCTCGCCGCCGACGCCGCAGTAGTACGGGCCCTGCGGCTCCGGGTAGCCGGTCTCGGGCCAGCCCAGCGGGCGGCCCTTCTGGAAGAAGGTGTACTCCTGCTCGATGCCGAACATCGGCTGCATGTCGGCGTACTTCTCGGCCACGGCGCGCGCCTTGGCCCGGGTGTTGGTCGGGTGCGGGGTGAAGTCGGTCAGCTCGACCTCGCAGAGCACCAGGATGTTGTCGCCGCCCCGGATGGGGTCTGGCACGGTGTAGACCGGCCGCAGGACACAGTCCGAGTTGGAGCCCGGTGCCTGGTTGGTGCTCGAGCCGTCGAAGCCCCAGATCTCCGGCTCCTTGCCGTCCTTGATGATGCGGGTCTTGCTCCGCATGATCGGTTCCGGCTTGGTGCCGTCGATCCAGATGTACTCGGCCTGGTAACTCACTAATGACTCCCCGTGTTCATGTAGATGGGGGGCTGGACGTGGCCGGACACGCGGGATGCCGCTCCCGGTGTCGCGACAGATAGGTTCGTCCGGAGCTTGGTCGTTTTGAGTTACCCATCGGTTTCCGGATTGTTAATTTTTCGTCAACCGGTTGTGTCGGTCACGTTCCTTGCCGTGCATTCCTCGTCGCATTCGTCGGCGCCCGCGTCGCTTTTCGTGGCGGGTCGGTATTCGGCGGGGAATCGGGGTGGTTCCGGCGCGAGCCGGGCCCGAACGCCGGCGGAGCCCGTGTGGGAATTCCCACACGGGCTCCGTCAATGCCGTCCGATCGGCCGCCTGATCAGATGTCGCCGCTCGGGTCTCTCCGCCCAGATGTCCAGTCTTCCCGCTCAGACGTCCAGTCCCCCGATCAGATGTCGTAGTAGAGCTGGAACTCGTACGGGTGCGGCCGGAGACGGACCGGATCGACCTCGTTGATCCGCTTGTACTCGATCCAGGTCTCGATCAGGTCGGCCGGGAACACGTCGCCCTCGACGAGGAAGTCGTGGTCGGCCTCCAGCGCCTCGAGTACCTTCTCCAGCGAGCCCGGAACCTGCGGCACGGCGGCGAGTTCGTCCGGCGGCAGTTCGTAGAGGTCCTTGTCGATCGGGTCCGGCGGCTCGATCTTGTTCCGGACGCCGTCGATCCCGGCCATCAGCATCGCCGCGAACGCGAGGTAGGGGTTGCAGCTCGGGTCGGGCACGCGGAACTCGACCCGCTTCGCCTTCGGCGAGTTGCCGCCGAGCGGGATGCGGCAGCAGGCCGAGCGGTTACGCGCCGAATAGACCAGGTTGACCGGCGCCTCGTAGCCCGGAACCAGCCGGCGGTAGGAGTTCGTCGTCGGGTTCGTGAACGCCAGCAGCGCCGGCGCGTGGTGCAGCAGGCCACCGATGTAGTAGCGGGCGAGATCGGACAGGCCGCCGTAGCCGGTCTCGCTGAAGAACAGCGGTGAATCGCCCTGCCAGAGGCTCTGGTGGCAGTGCATGCCCGAGCCGTTGTCCTGGAAGAGCGGCTTCGGCATGAACGTGACCGTCTTGCCGGCCGCGCGGGCCACGTTGCGGATCACGTACTTGTAGAGCATCAGGTTGTCCGCCGTGCGCAGCAGCGTCCCGTACCGGATGTCGATTTCGGCCTGACCGGCCGTCCCGACCTCGTGGTGCTGCATCTCGACGGTGATGCCGACCTGGCTGAGAACCCTCGACATCTCCGAGCGGAGGTCCGTGAAGTGGTCGGTCGGCGGGACCGGGAAGTAACCGCCCTTGAACCGCGGCTTGTAACCCAGGTTGCCGCCGTCCTCCTTCTTCGCGGTGTTCCAGGCCGCCTCGATCGAGTCGACGGCGTGCATCGAACCGTACGGGGTGTAGTCGTAGCGGACGTCGTCGAAGATGTAGAACTCGGCTTCGGGGCCGAAGTAGGCGGTGTCCGCGATTCCGGTGCCGCGCAGGTAGGTCTCGGCCTTCTTCGCGGTGTTGCGCGGGTCGCGTGAGTATGCCTCCCGCGTGACCGGGTCGTGGATGAAGAAGGTCATCGCCAGGGTGCGGTGCTGCCGGAACGGGTCCACGAACGCCGTGGTCGGGTCGGGCAGCAGCAGCATGTCCGACTCGTGGATGGCCTGGAAGCCCCGGATCGACGAGCCGTCGAACATCAGCCCGTCGGTGAACACCGAGTCGGCGAACACCTCCGTCGGAATGGTGAAATGCTGCATGATGCCGGGCAAGTCACAGAATCGGACGTCAACGAACTCGACGGCCTCGTCCCGGATGAATCGCAGCACCTCGTCGCCGTTTGAGAACATCCATCCTCCACCGTGTGTCACACCAGCGTGAAGGGAGAAGGATACGCCCTTCGGCCGGGCTGTACGGGTATCTGAAGGTTCCTCGAACGTGACCCTGTGGTTTCAGAGAGGCAACAGATCGGAAACTGTGACACTGGGTAGTTCTGACGCTGCGTTCGGGATGGGCGGTAGGCTCGTCGGCGTGGGACGTTCAATCGGCGGCTGGCTAGAGGGCCCTCAGATTCCGCGTGACACCGAGCCCGGGGCGCGCCTGGGGCTGCCGACGTCCGGCCCGGGCTCGATCGCCTCGACCGGCCGGCGCCTGGTCGCCTATGTGCTGGACGGGATCGTGGCCAACCTGCTGGCCGGAGTGCCGATCTTCTTCGGCGCGGACTACTCGTCCAACCTCCGCGGCTTCGCCGTCTACGCGGCGTTCCTGCTGGAGATCTTCCTCTTCATCAGCGTGGCCGGGCAGAGTATCGGCATGCGCCTGGTCGGCCTCCGTGTGCTGCGGCTGTCCGACCTCGATCGGCCCGCCTGGTACTGGGTCGCAGTGCGCACGCTGCTGCTGGGGCTGCTGGTACCGCCCTTCGTCTGGGACCGCGACCAGCGCGGCCTGCACGACCGGGCGGCCGGGACCGTCATCGTCTCCGAGCGCTGACCGCCGCGGGCCCGGCTGTCTCACCCCTACGACGACGGGCGCGACACCAGGATCGCGACACCAGGATGTGGTCCCGCGCCCCTGGCCGACCGGGTCAGCGCGGGCGCGGGCCCCGCGGGATGTTGCGGGGCAGCGGCCCCTTCGGGATCGGCAGGTTCGGCGCGCTGACGGCCTTGAGCCGGCGGTCGAGCGCGATCACGTCCGGCTTGCGCAGGGTGCGCGGCCCGAGCCGCATCAGGTGGGCCTGGAGCTTCGGCAGGGGGATCTCGCCCTCGCCGTTGCCGATGATGATGTCGTGGATCGGGGTGTCGCCGGCGACCTTGCGGACCCGCCGGACCTCGGCGCCAAGCAGCTCACGTGCCCCGCGGCCGCGGCCCTCCGCGATGATGATCACTCCCGGTCGCCCGACGACGCGGTGGACGACGTCCTGCTGGCGGTTGATCCCGACGGCAGGGGTCAGCCGCCACTCGCCGCGCATCCGTTCGACGATGCCCGCCGCGGCGCCGGGCTGGCCTTCCATCTCCGCGTAGGCGCCGCGCTGGACCCGACGGCTGAAGACGTTCATGGCGACGACGATGCCGAGCAGGACGCCGATCGGCAGCCAGAGCCACAGCGGGCCGACCAGGACGGCGAGCAGGACGCCGATCAGGATCGGGACGAGAAGCCCGGCCAGGCTGAGCCAGCGGATGTTCGGGTCCCGCTGGCGGGTGATCTTATAGACCGTTCTGATCTGTGCCAGTCGGCCGGGTGTGTCGGACGAGGCCTTTCCCGCTGCCCCGTCGGCCGGTTTCGTCGTGCGCGCCATGGGCTGAGCCTACGGGTTGTGGCGGCCGAAGCGGTGGGCCGGACCCCGGCGGCCAGCCGGCCTGGTCACCGAGCGAGGCTCGGTGACCAGGGACGGGGTCGGTGGAGGAGTGGGGCTCGGCACCGGGCGGGGCTCGGTGCCCGGGGTGGGCTCAGCGCTCGGCGCCCACCGCGACCGGAGTGGCGGACGGCGCGGCCGCCGGCCGAGGCACCAGGCGGGCGATCAGATGCGGGTCGATCGCCGTGGGCTGTTCCCGAAGATCACTGGTGGCCCGCCAGGCGTTGCGGCGGGACCGGCGTTGGCCGCCGTGCGGCAGTACGAGCAGCGTCAGCTCTTCGGCCAGCCTGAACAGGCTTTTCATCGTCACGTGCGCCTCTCGGATCGGAAGGCGCGGCTCGCGGAGGCGAGCCGGTCGCCGGCCACTCCCTCTCCGACCCTACTGCCCGACGGTGGTCCCGACCATACGCCACGGTTACACTGCGTAGAAGTCTTCGTTCTCACACAGCGACCCGGCCGGCGGCGCCGCGGGCGGGTCGCCGGCCAGCCGGCTGGCGTGTGATCGTCAGTCGGCCGGTGCCGTCGCCGCCGCCCGTCGCTCGATCGCCTGCCGGTAGAGCCGGCCGGCCCGGTAGGACGAGCGCACCAGCGGTCCGGACATGACTCCGGCGAACCCGAGGCTCTCGGCCAGACCGGCCAGCTCGACGAACTGCTCGGGCCGCACCCAGCGCTCGACCGGGTGGTGGCGCGGGGTGGGCCGCAGGTACTGGGTGATCGTCACGAGGTCGCAGCCGGCCGCGCGCAGGTCCCGCAGCGCGAGCTCGATCTCGTCGTCGTGCTCACCCAGCCCGAGGATGAGGTTCGACTTGGTCACCAGCCCCGCCGCGGCCGCCTGGCGCAGGACGTCCAGTGAGCGTTCGTAGCGGAAACCGGGCCGGATGCGGCGGAACACCCGCGGCACCGTCTCCAGGTTGTGGGCCAGCACCTCCGGCCGCGCGCCGAACACCTCGGCCAGCTGGCCCGGGTCGGCCTGGAAGTCCGGGATCAGCAGTTCGACGCCGGTACCGGGGTTGAGCGCGTGGATGCGCCGCACGGTCTCGGCGTACAGCCAGGCCCCGCCGTCGGGCAGGTCGTCGCGGGCGACGCCGGTCACCGTCGCGTACCGCAGACCCATCGTCGCGACCGACTCGCCGATCCGGTTCGGCTCGCCCGCATCCAGCGGGGCGGGCCGGCCGGAGTCGATCTGGCAGAAGTCGCACCGGCGGGTACAGATCTCGCCGCCGATGAGGAAGGTCGCCTCCCGGTCCTCCCAGCACTCGTAGATGTTGGGGCAGCCGGCCTCCTCGCAGACCGTGTGCAGCCCCCGCTCGCGGACCATGTCCTTGATCTGGGAGAACTCGGGGCCGGTGCGGGCCCGCGTCCGGATCCAGCTCGGCTTACGCTCGATCGGCGTCTCGGCGTTGCGGACCTCGAGCCGCAGCAGCGGGCGGCCGTCCGGCGCGACGGCGGTCATGACGCCGCCCGCGCGAGCCGCGCCGGGGACATGGCCGCCTCGCTGTCAGCGGATCCACTGCCGGCCAGGCCGGCCTCAGTGCCGTCGGTCGCCGCGCGCGCCGCGCGCTCGTCCAGATAACGACCGATGACGTTCGGGACGATCCGCTCGGCCACGGGCAGGACGTCGCCGACGGTGATCGTCCGGCCTGACTCGAGGCTCAGGCTGGTCACGCCGGCGTCACGGATGCCGCATGGGACGATCTGCCCGAACTCGGCCAGGTCGGGGTCACAGTTGAGGGCGAAACCGTGGTTGGTCACCCGCCAGCGCACCCGGACGCCGATGGCGCCGAGCTTGCGGGCCCCGTCGAGGGTCCAGATGCCGGTCCGGCCCTCGACCCGCCGGGCCGCCACTCCGAACGCGGCGGCCAGGTCGATCATCGCCTGCTCGAGCGCGCGCACGTAGGCGACCACGTCGATCGGGCCGGGCAGCTTCACGATGGGGTAGCCCACGATCTGTCCCGGACCGTGCCACGTGATCTTACCGCCGCGGTCGACGTCGATCACCGGCGTGCCGTCCACCGGCCGCTCCCAGGGCTCGGTCCGCCGCCCCGCCGTGTAGACGCTGGGATCGTGCTCGACGAACAGGAGCGTGTCGGGCGCGGTGTCGGCGATCCGGGCCTCCGCCAGTTCGCGCTGGAGGTCCCAGACCGGCTGATACGGCATCCGGCCGAGCCACCTGACCACCATCGGCTGCCTGACCACTAGCGGCTGCCTGACCTTCATGCACCCAGGCTAGCTCACCGGGGCGACACCGCCGCCCGGCCGCGGCCGGGCGGCCCTCGGCCCACGGCCGGGGTCGACCCGGCCAGCCTGGCCGCCGCGCTCTGCCTCATAGGTTGCTCAGTCCAGCCGGGTCGCCTCGACGCGGGTCTCGACGGCCTGCCCGTCCGCGCCCCGCTCGAGGCGCCACGCGGCCGCGTCCGGCCGGTCGCTGACCACCCCGACCAGCTCGGTGCCCCGAAAGTGCAGCCCGACGCCGTCGTCGGTGGCCCACCCCGGCGCCAGCGTCCCCTCGGCCACCAGCCGCTGGTAGAGCGGCCGGCGCCCCGCCTCCGAGTCGTAGTGCGGGGTGTTGCTGTGGGGGAGCAGGCCGAGGCCGTTGGTCACCGGCCGCAGGTCGGGGCCGAACGAGTCGGTGGTGCCACCGGAGTGCCAGCACAGCGAGCCGGCCGACACCCCGCCCAGCACGATGCCGGCCTCCCACGCCTCGCGCATGATCTCGTCCAGCCCGTGGGCCCGCCAGACCGCGAGCAGGTTCGCCACGCTGCCGCCGCCGACCCAGATCACGTCCGACGCGAGCAGGTGGGCCCGGACGTCGGCCACGTTCGGCATCGGGAACAGCGTGAGATGGGTCGGCCGGACCTGGGGGGTGTCCCGGGCGAACGCCGCGTACATCCGGGCATAGGACGCCGGGTCGTCGCCGACCGCCGTGGCCAGGACGCACACCCGGGGCTGGGCCGGCGAGCCGGCCAGCTCGATCGCGTGCCGGATGATCGGGCCGACGCGGGCGCCCCAGCGCCCGTCGGGCTGGAAGCCACCGCTGGTGGCGAGGATCTGCACCCGACCATCATCCGCTCCCGAGGGGACTGATGCCTTCAGGCGTCAGGGGAATCGGGAACGGGGCGCAACCCTGGTAGACCGATGCTACCTGTATACTTGGGATGTGCCCCGACAGGTAGTGCTCGGCGCGGGCGGCGCCTACGACCTCGGCTACCACGTGGTGTGGTGTCCGAAGTACCGCCGTGCCGTGCTGACCGGGCCTGTACGGGGCCGGCTCGACACGCTGATTCGCGCGAAATGCGGCGAGCATGACTGGTCGATCGTCGCGCTCGACATTGAGCCGGACCAGGTCCACCTGTTCGTCAAAGCTCATCCGAAACACTCCCCCTCGTATATCGCTAACCAGATCAAGGGATTTACGTCCCGGGTTCTCCGGGACGAGTTTCCACAGCTGCGATCTCGGCTTCCCACATTGTGGTCCCGGTCTTTCTTCGTCGCCACCGTTGGCACGGTGTCCGCGGACACGATCCGCCGGTACATCGACACCCAGTACGAACGGCCGTGGCGCAAGGAGTCCGGCCGGTGAAGCGTACGTTCAAGTTCCTGATGCGCCCCACCGTGAAACAGGCCGCCGCGCTCACCATGATGCTGGAGGACCATCGGGAGCTGTACAACGCGGCGTTGGCGGAGCGGCGGGACGCCTACCAGATGGCCGGCGTCACTGTCCGCTACGGCGGCCAGTCGGCGCGGTTGAAGGAGATCCGCGCGTGCGACGAGGACCAGGCTCGCTGGTCGTTCTCCTCCCAACAGGCCACCCTCCGCCGGCTGGACAAGGTGTTCGTCGCCTTCTTCCGCCGGGCGCGGGTGGGGGAGAGGCCGGGCTATCCTCGGTTCAAGGGCGCCGGCTGGTTCGACACGGTGGAATGGCCGAAGGATGGGGATGGCTGCCGTTGGGACTCCCAACCTGACAGGCCGACTACCCGGGTTCGCCTGCAGGGTGTCGGCCATGTGAAAGTCCACCGGCATCGGCCCGTGGCGGGCCGGGTGAAAACGGTGTCGGTGAAGCGGGAGGGCCGCCGCTGGTATGTGGTCCTGTCCTGTGATGATGTCCCGCGGCCCGGCCAGTTCCTGTCGAACGGGCAGGCGGCCAAGTCGGGCCTGAACAGAAGTATTCTTGACGCGGGGTGGGGAGCGTTCGTCAACGTGTTGCGCGCCAAGGCTGAAAGCGCCGGGCGGGTCATCGTTGAGGTCGACGCCCGCCACACCTCCCAGCGCTGCGCCGCCCGCGGCCGTGTCGCGTTGGAGAACCGTGTCGTGCAGGCCAGGTTCTGTTGCGTCGCGTGCGGTCACCGGGATCATGCGGACGTGAACGGAGCGGTCAACATCTTGCGGGCCGGGCTGGCCCGTCAGGCCGACGCTCAGGCGGCCTGAGAAGCCAACGGATGGGGCCGGAGGGAAGCCTCCGGCTTTAGCCGGAGGAGGAGTCACCTAACCTGCCCGCCATTCCGTCCCGCCGAGCGCTCGGGTGCCGGGTTATCCACAGGTTCGGCGACGGAATCCCACGGCGGGGCGCCGAGCGCCTAGCGTGGTCGATCGTGAGCTTCTCGCACGAACGCGGACGAGGCGGGCCACCGGTGCCCGGCCTCATCCTGCGTTCCCGCCGGTTCGATTCGGGAGCGGGTGAGGTCTGGGCCGCTCGCCGAGCCGACACGGGCGAGGACCGGACGGTGCGCCTGGTGCCGCTGCCGCCGCCGGGCCCGGCCCGTGGGATCGCGTTTCGCGTGACCCACGACCTGGTCCGGCTGCGCCACCCCCACCTCGTCGACGTGCACGAGGTCATCCCCACCGACGACCAGCTGGCCGTGGTCACGACGCCGGCGGCGGGCACGGTCAGCCTGCGCCGGGTCCTGCTCGTCCGCGAACGCCTGACCCCCGGTGAGGTGGTCACCCTGGGTCTGCCGATCGCGCAGGCGCTGGACACCGCGCATCGGGCCGGTATCGGCCACGGCGCGCTCGGCCTCGAGGACATCCTGCTCGAGCCGAGCGGCCGACCGGTGCTCAGCGGCCTGGGCGTGGCCGCCCTGACCGGCATCGCCACCGAGCCACCACTGGACGTCTACGACCTGGCCAGCCTGCTGGCGGCGGCCCTGGCCGGCGCGACCGGGCCGGACGCGGCCGCTGTGGCCCGGGCCCTGGGCCCGGCGCTCGCCGACGATCCCGACGCCCGCCCGGACGCCGCCGGGCTGGCGCTCGCGCTCGCGCACTCCTGCCAGCCGAGCGCCGTCCGGATGGGCGGCGACGACCCGCCGCCACCGCCGCCGCTGCCACCTCCACCCCCCGGCGCTGCCCCCGCCGGTGCCGGCGGGAGCGACGAGGCCGGCGACGGACCGGCCATCAACCCGCCCGGTGGTGGCGGCCTCGACGGCGGCGGCCTCGACGGCGGCGGCTTCGACGGCGGTGGGATCGATGGCGGCGACTTCGACCGCGGCGGCTTCGACCGCGGCGGCTTCAATGGCGGTGGGATCGATGGCGGCGGCTTCAGCGGCGGTGGGATCGGTGGTGGCGGCTTCGGCGGCGGCCTCGGCCCCGACGACGCCGGTTTCGGTTTTCCCTCCTACGAGGCCGGCTTCGCGGACGCTGATCCGGGGGCGCCGCGCGGGCCCGAACCGGTCACGTCGTCAAGCGCGCGGTCGTCGCGGCGTCGGCTGGGCCGGACCGCGGGGCGGGCCGGCATCGACCCCGTAGCGCCGCGCGGGCCGGACAGCCCCGAGGACAGCCACACTGACGGTCCGGACGACCTGCCGCCGGGCCTGACCGAACCGCAGATCCGGCTGAGCGATCTCGACCCCGGCGATCTCGAGGCGGTCGGACGTCAGCGCCCTCGGCGCCGGCTGGCACTGGTGGCGGGCGCGGCGATGGTCCTGCTCCTCGTGGTGGTGGTCGTCCTGGCCCTGGCCCGCGGCGGCGGCTCGGGTTCCGCCCCGGCCGCCACCCCGGCGCCCACGCCCGGTAAGCAGGTCGCCCCGGCCCCCGGCCCGACCTGCGCGGCCGGGGCGAGTACCGCGGCGCCGCCCGCGTCCGTGCCACCGCCGCCGACTGGGACCGGCCCGGCCGCGGCGGCGAGCTGGCGGATCATCCTCACGAACCTCTACGCCCTGCGGGACAACGCCTTCAACTGCGACGTCGAGGCCGACCTCGCGCGGGCCTACGCGCCTGGCTCGTCGGCGTACGCGACCGACCTGGACCGGCTGCGTCAGATCCAGGCGAACCAGGCTCGCGCCGACGGCCTGCACGTGCGGATCCAGTCCGTCACCGTGGTCTCGGCCACCGCGGGGTCGGTCGTCCTGCGGGTGGTGGACGTGCTGCCCGCGTATCGCTACGTCAAGCTGGCCGACGGCGCCTTACTCCAGACCCAGCCTGCGCGGGCGGCCAAGTCCTGGACGGTCACCCTGCTCGGCTCCGGCCACAGCTACCGCATGGCCACCTTCGCCGCGGGCAACTGAGCGGGCGCGCGCACGGGCGCCCCCAGCGCGCACGCCGGGCCTGGGCTCAGCCGCCGGCCGGCTGGTTGATCGCGGCGCGCAGCGCCGGCTCGATCTCCGGGTGCGCGTAGGGAAATCCGGCCGCGACCAGCACACCCGGCGTGACCCGCTGCGAGACGAGGACGCCCTCGTCCGCGAAACCGTCCAGCGCCAGCCGCAGCGCGGGCGCGGGGACGGGCAGGAGTGCGGGCCGGCGCAGCACCCGGCTGAGCGCCTGGGTGAAGGCGGCGTTGGTCACCGGGCGCGGGCTGACCAGGTTGACCGGCCCGGCCACCCTGTCGGCGTCCAGCAGGAAGCGGATGGCGTTCACCTCGTCGACGAGACTGATCCAGCTCAGCCACTGCCGGCCCGATCCGAGGCGGCCGCCCAGCCCGAGCCGGAAGAGCGGGAGCTGGCGCCGCAGCGCTCCACCGGCTGCGGAGAGCACCACGCCAGTGCGCAGGTGCGCCACCCGGCAGCCGGCGTCCTCGGCCGCTTGTGTCGAGGACTCCCAGGCCCGGACCACGCCGGCCAGGAAGCCGGGGCCGGCCGGGTAGGTCTCGTCGGCGGCCGTGTCACCGGTCTCGCCGTACCAGCCGACCGCGCTGCCGGACAGCAGCACCGGCGGCGCGGCGCCGGCGGCCACGTTCGCGGCGATCGTCTCGGCGATCAGTGTCGTCCCGGCCACCCGGCTGTCCAGGATGCGCTGTTGATAGGCGGCGTTCCAGCGTCGGTCGCCAAGCCCGGCGCCGGCCAGGTGCACGACGGCGTCCGCGTCGGCGAGCCCGCCCGGGTCGAGCTGGCGGGCAGTCGGGTCCCAGCGCAGCTCGTCGGGTCCGCGTGGCGGTCGGCGGACCACCCGCAGGACGTCCTGGCCGTCCGCGCGCAGCGCTCTGACCAGTGCCGATCCGACGAGTCCCGACGAGCCCGTGACGACGATCTTCACCGCGCCATTCTTGCGCGCCCGCGCGCGCCGCGCGCGTCGGCACCCGTCGGCACCCGTCGGCCGCGCGGCCCGAGGGCTGCCGCGGCGAGCCGGGCCGGGTGGCGCCGCCGACGGGCCGGCGCCACCCGGGTGGCGGTCACAGGCCGAGCTCGGCCTCGAACGCGCCCTCGGACAGACGCTCGGACAGCGTGCCCAGGAAGCGCGCCGCGTCGGCACCGTCGACGAGCCGGTGGTCGTAGGTCAGCGCGAGGTAGACCTTGGACCGCACGGCGATGACCTCGCCCAGCTCGGGGTCGTCGATGACGGCCGGCCGCTTGATCACGGCGCCGGTGCCGAGCATCCCGACCTGCGGCTGGTTGAGGATCGGGGTGTCGAAGAGCGCGCCCCGGCTGCCGGTGTTGGTCAGGGTGAACGTGCCCCCGCCCAGCTCGTCCGGGGAGACCTGGTTGTTGCGGGTCCGGGCGGCCAGGTCGTCGATCTTGCGGGCCATCCCGGCCAGGTTCAGGTCGCCGGCGTTGTGGATGACCGGGACGATCAGCCCGCGCTCGGTGTCGACCGCGATGCCGAGGTGCTCGCTGTCGAAGTAGGTGATCGTCCCGGCGTCGACGTCGATGCTGGAGTTGAGCACCGGGTGCTCGCGCAGCGCCTCGCAGGTGGCGACGGCGAAGAACGGCAGGAACGACAGCTTCACGCCCTCGCGGGCGAGGAAGGCGTCCTTGGCCCGGGCCCGCAGCCGGGCGATCCGGGTCACGTCCGCCTCGACGACCGTGGTGAGCTGCGCGCTGACCTGGAGCGACTCGACCATCCGCCGGGCGATGACGCCGCGCAGGCGCGAGATCTTCTCGGTGCGCCCGCGCGGGCTGGCCGCGGGAGTCGCCGGCGTCGCGGCGGCGGGGCGCCGCGGCGCGACCGGGGCGGCGGCCGGAGCTGGACCGTGGGCCGCGGGAGCCGCCTGCGCGGGAGCCGCCTGCGCGGGCGCGGGCTGCGCGGGCGCGGGCTGCGCGGGCGCGGCCGGCGCGGGCTGCTGGCGCGCGGCCTCGATCACGTCCTGCTTGCGGATCCGGCCGCCGACTCCGGTTCCGGCGATCGTCGAGAGGTTCACACCGTGCTCGGTCGCGAGCCGCCGGACGAGTGGCGTGACGTAGGCGCCGAGCGACCCGTTGCCGTTTCCGTCGGCCGGCACGCTCGGGGCCTGGGCGGCGGCGGGGACCGGGGTCGGCGCCGGCGTCGGCGCCGGCGCCTGGGCCGGGGGCGCAGGGGGCGCTGGCGGCGCGGGAGCGGGCGCCGGCGGCGGTGGGGGAGGCGTGGGCGCGGCGACCGGAGCGGGCGCGGGGGCAGGGGCAGGCGGCGCGGGGGCGGGCTCCGGCTCGGCGGTCGGGGCCGGCGCCGCGTCGGCCTGGCCGCCCGAGCCGGCGCCGGCGGCGCCGTCCTCGATCACGGCCAGCTCCACGCCGACCTCGACGGTCTCGTCCTCGGCGACCTTGATCGAGCTGATCACGCCGGACGCCGGCGCCGGGATCTCGGTGTCGACCTTGTCGGTACTGACTTCCAGCAGCGGCTCGTCGGCTTCGACGCGCTCGCCTTCCTTCTTCAGCCAGCGGGTGACGGTGCCCTCGGAGACACTTTCCCCCAGGCGGGGCATCGTGACGGAGACAGACATTGGCGCAACGACTCCTTAGCCGCCGCCCGGCAGCCGCCGCGGGCGGCCGGTCGGCTTGTCAGGCGGGTAGGACGATGATCGTCGGCGACGGGTGAGGACCGTCAGCCGTCAGCCGTGGGAATGGAGCGGCTTGCCGGCGAGCGCGAGATGCGCCTCGCCGAGGGCCTCGGACAGGGTCGGGTGCGGATGGATCAGCTGGGCGACCTCGGACGGCAGCGCCTCCCAGTTGGTGATGAGCTGGGCTTCGGCGATGAGCTCGCCGACCCGGTCGCCGACCATGTGGACGCCGACGACAGGGCCGTCCGGCACCGCCACGACGGTCACGGCGCCAGCCGTGTCCAGGATGCGGGCTTTGCCGTTGCCGGCGAAGTCGTAGGTGGCGGTACGAATCTCGCCATAACGCTCCCGCGCGGCCGTGCTGGTGAGCCCGACCGAGGCGACCTCCGGTCGCGAGTAGGTGACCCGGGGGACGTTGTCGTGGTCGATCGGCGCCGGGTCCAGTCCGGCCAGCCGTTCCGCCACGAAGATGCCCTCGGCGAAGCCGACGTGCGCCAGCTGGGGGCCGGGGCGCAGGTCGCCCAGCGCGGAGATCGTCGGGATGTTCGTGCGTAGCTCGCGGTCGACGAGGACGTAGCCTCGGTCCATCGCGACCCCGACCTCCGCATAGCCGAGGCCGTCGGAGACCGGCCCGCGGCCGACCGCGACCAGCAGCAGCTCGGCCTCGATGGTCGTGCCGTTCTCGAGGGAGACGGTGACCCCGTGGTCGGTGGTCTTGACGCCGGTGAAGCGGGCGCCCGTGTGGAACGCGATGCCGCGGCGGCGGAAGGCGCGTTCGAGCAGCTTCGAGCTGGCCGGGTCCTCCAGCGGGACAAGGTGCTCCAGCGCCTCGACGATCGTCACCTCCGCGCCGAACGAGCGCCAGACCGACGCGAACTCGCACCCGATGGCGCCGGCGCCCAGGACGACGGCCGAGGCCGGCACATGGCCGAGCCGCAGCGCGTCGTCGCTGGTCAGCACCCGGTCGTGGTCGACGTCCAGGCCGGGCAGGCTCTTGGCGCGTGAGCCGGTGGCCAGCAGGACGTGCCGGCCGGAGATGACCCGGTCGCCCACAGCGACGGCGGTCGGGGAGACCAGGCGGCCGTGGCCCGCCACGACCTCGATGCCGCGCTGGGCAACCAGTCCGGTCAGGCCATTGAACATCCTGGTGACGACGCCGTCCCGGTAGCGGTACACGCCGTCTAGATCGATTCCGTCGAATGTGGCTTTGATGCCGAATGCCGAGCTTTCCCGAACATTGTCGGCTATTTCCGCGGCGTGCAGAAGCGCCTTCGTGGGGATGCAACCGCGATGGAGGCAGGTACCGCCGAGCTTGTCCTTCTCGATGAGGACGACCCGCTGGCCGAGTTCGGCGGCCCGTAGCGCGGCGGCGTATCCGCCGCTGCCTCCGCCCAGGATCACAAGGTCGGCGGGACTGGCCGATGTGGTGTTCACGCCAGAGTCCCTTCGTCACTGACCGCGCTGTTGTGTGCGCGGTTGTGGTGCGCCGCGGTGCGTTGTTGTGCCGCGCCGCGCCGCGCTGTTGTGGTGCGCCCAGTCTTTCATGCCGTCGCCGGGGCGGGCGGCCCGGCACGGACAGCCAGGATCAGGCATCTCGGCTCAGGCGCCCGAGCCCGTCCCTTCCAGCAGCTCCAGCAACGTGCGTACAATGACGCCTGTTCCGCCCTTCGGTACGTAGCCGTACGGCTCTGCGCTGTTCCACGATGGCCCGGCGATGTCGAGGTGCGCCCAGGCCACGTCTTCCGGAACGAACGCCGCGAGGAAATGCGCGGCGACGAGCATTCCGCCGTCCCGGGCGCCGCCTTTCGGCACGTTCGCGATGTCGGCCACCGTCGAGTCCAGGCCCTTGCGCAGCTCCGGTGGCAGCGGCATCGCCCACACCGCCTCCCCGGCCCGCTCCGCCGCCGCCACGACCGTCGCCACCGCGCCGTCCCGGCCCATCACCGCGCTGGTCCGGTGGCCCAGCGCCACGATCTGGGCCCCGGTCAGGGTGGCCACATCGACTACGAGCGACGGCGAGTCCTCCAGCGCCCGGCTGATGGCGTCGGCCAGCACGAGCCGGCCCTCGGCGTCGGTGTTGAGCACCTCGACCCGCTTGCCGCCGCGCATCGTCAGGACGTCCGAGGGCCGGATGGCGGTACCCGAGGGCATGTTCTCGGCCAGCGGCAGCCACCCGGTGACCGCGACCGGAAGCTCGAGCCGCGCGGCCGCGACGACGGTGGCCAGCACCGAGGCCGCGCCGGCCATGTCGGTCTTCATCCACTCCATCGCGCCCGGCGGCTTGAGCGAGAGGCCGCCTGAGTCGAACGTGATGCCCTTGCCCACCAGCGCCACCGGGGCCTGCCCGGCCGCGCCCGGTCCGACCCAGGACAGCCGGACCAGCCGGGGCGGGTTCGTCGAACCCTGCCCGACCCCGAGGATTCCGCCGTAGCCCCCCTCGGCCAGCGCCTTCTCGTCGAGCAGCGCGACCTCGACGCCGGCCTCGGTGGCTACCCGCGCCGCGATGTCGGCCAGCTCGGCCGGCGGAAGGCTGTTGGGCGGGGTGTTGACCAGGTCACGGGTCAGCGTGACGGCGTCGGCGACCACGGCGGCGCGGCGCGCGGCGGTCTCGGCGGCCGCCGTCCGGTCCGGGCCCACCAACAGCGCGACCTCCCCGAGCGGGGGCTTGCCAGCGCCGCCGTCGGCCCGCCGGCCGGTGAACGAGTACGCGCCGAGCAGGGCACCCTCGGCGACGGCGCGCAGCCACTGCTCGTCGTCGAGCCCGGCCGGCGCGTCCGCCCCGGCCAAGGCGAACGCGGCCGTGGCTGTGCCGGCCAGCGTCCGTGAGGCGGTCGCCGCCGCCCGCCGCGTCGCCTCGCCGTCCGGTTCGGCGCCGAGGCCGACCGCGAGCACCGTGCGAGCGGTGAGCGCGCCCAGCGTGGCGAAGCGGACCGTCTCACCCTGTTTGCCGGTGGCGCCGAGATCGGTGAGGACCGTCGTCAGTCGCCCGCTGAACGCGGCGTCGAGCGCCGCCGCGGACCCGAGCGGGACCGCGCCGTCCGGCCCCTCGATCGTGCCGATCACGACGGTTTCGGCGGCCACTTCTCCTACGGGCGCGCTGGTCACGCTGACGCTGGTCATGGCGTCAGCGTACGCACTGGCGACCGTCGGCTCGGTGGCGCCGGGCCCGGGCCGGGCGGGGTTCGCGTCACGCTGTGGACTGCCGCGGGGCGAGCGTCACCCAAGGGCGATCCGCGCCCCGGTCGGGGCCCGCGTCCGGTTAGTCTGCCGGGCATGGCTGAGCTGGCGCGTTCCCCGCTGCATGACCGGCACGTCGCGATCGGCGCGAAAATGGCGGATTTCGGCGGCTGGGAGATGCCGATCGAGTACCCCGACGGCGGGGTGCTGAAGGAGCACACGGCCGTGCGCACCGCCGTGGGCGTCTTCGACGTCAGCCACCTGGGCAAGGCCGAGGTGACGGGGCCGGGCGCGGCGGACTTCCTCAACAGCGCGCTGACGAACGACCTCGGCCGGGTCTCGCCGGGCCAGGCCCAGTACACGATGTGCTGTGACGATGCGACCGGCGGCGTCGTGGACGACCTCATCGCCTACCTGTACGACCCGGACCGGGTGTTCCTCATCCCGAACGCCGCGAACACCGCCGGCGTCGTCGACCGGCTGGCCGCGGCCGCGCCGGCCGGGATCTCGGTCGTCAACGCGCACCGCTCGCTGGCCGTGCTGGCTGTCCAGGGGCCGCGCTCGGGCGAGTTGCTGGGCACGCTCGGGCTGCCGAACGACGGCGCCTACATGAGTTTCACCGTCGCCGAGTGGAAGGGCCTGCCGATCGTGGTCTGCCGGTCCGGGTACACCGGCGAGCTCGGTTTCGAGCTGCTGCCCCGGGCCGCCGACGCCGGCGCGCTGTGGGACGCGGTGCTGGCGGCGGGCGCGCCGCTGGGGATCCTGCCCTGCGGCCTGGGCGCGCGGGACACGCTGCGGACCGAGATGGGCTACCCGCTGCACGGCCAGGACCTCTCGCCGGCCATCACGCCGGTGCAGGCCCGGGCCGGGTGGGCCGTCGGCTGGGCCAAGCCCCGGTTCTGGGGGCGGGAGGCGCTGGTCGCCGAGCGGGCGGCCGGGGCCTCCCGGCTGCTGTGGGGGCTGCGGGCCACCGACCGGGGCATTCCCCGCCCGCACATGAGCGTGCGCGACGGCGCCGGGGCGGTGATCGGCGAGGTCACCAGCGGGACGTTCTCGCCGACGCTGCGCCGGGGGATCGGGCTGGCGCTGCTGGCGCCGGGAGTGGCGGAGGGCGACGAGGTGACGGTCGACGTCCGGGGACGGCCCTCGACCATGGCGGTCACCCGGCCGCCGTTCGTCCCGGCGTCGCCGCGCTGACCAGGCCGCTCACCGGCCGGCTGCGCGGCCGGGGGCGCGGACGGGCCGGACGGGGCGGACGGGAGCTGTCGGTGAAGGCGCGCTCGGGGCCGCCGGTGAACCGGCGTCCGGCGGGTGTCAAGAGGCTCCCGGGCGAGTGCCGGGTGGCCCCATCGCCGACGGCCGGCGTCGGGAGTCGGGCGCGGCCGTAGAGTGGTCGTGTGCCGGAGGTGTCGTCCATGCGTGAGCCGTCCGCCGCGCCCGAGCCCGAACGCGCTGGTGGCCGGGCCGCGGCGCCGTCCGCGTCCGCCGCGCCGCCGTCCGCCGCGCTGCCGCGCTCTGGGCCGGCCCGGGCGTCGCGGGGCCTGATCGCCCTGCTTGTGGCCTGCGGGGCCGGTGTGCTGCTGCTGGACGTCATCACGAAGATCGTCGTCGTGGCCACGCTGACGGATCACCCGCCGGTGGTGCTGGTGCCCTCGGTGCTGGACCTGGAGCTGACCAGGAACTCCGGTGCCGCCTTCAGCGTCGCCACCGGGGGCACGGTGGTGTTCAGCCTGATCGCCATCGTCATCGTCGGAGTGATCGCGCGGGTCGCGCGGACCCTGCGCTCGCCCGCGTGGGCCGTCGTGCTCGGGCTCGTGCTCGGCGGAGCGCTGGGCAACCTGAGCGACCGGATCTTCCGGGCCCCGAGCCCGCTGCGCGGGCACGTCGTGGACTGGATCCACCTGCACCACTGGCCGATCTTCAACCTGGCGGACTCCGCGATCGTGGTCGCCGGGGTGATCGCCGTGATCCTGTCGGCCCGCGGCATCGGGCTGGCCGGGTCACATGCCGCCGGGCCGGACGGTGCCGGGCCGGACGGTGCCGGGCCGGACGGGCCCGGCTCTTGCGAGGCCGGTGCTCCCGAGGGCGACGGGTTAGGCGGGCCGAGGTGAGCGTGCCGGGCCTGGGCGCCGCGGCGGTGGACCGGCGCGGCGTTCCCGTCCCGGACGGGCTGGAGGGCCTGCGGCTCGACGCCGCCATCGCGCGGATGTTCGGGCTGTCCCGGACGGCCGCGGCCGCCGTGGTCGACGCCGGCGGCGCCACCCTGGACGGCACGGTGCGTGGCCGCTCGGACCGGGTCCGGGGCGGCTCGTGGCTGGAGGTCGAGCTGCCCGCCGCTCGGCGCCCGCTCACCGTCGAGGCCACGCCGGTGGCCGGGCTTGCGATCGTGCACGACGACGACGACATCGTCGTCGTCTCCAAGCCGCCGGGCGTGGCCGCGCATCCCGCGCCCGGCTACACCGGTCCGACCGTGGTGGGCGCGCTGGCGGCGGCCGGCTACCGGGTGTCGACGTCGGGGGCGGCCGAACGGCAGGGCATCGTCCACCGGCTCGACGCCGGCACGTCGGGCGTGATGGTGGTGGCCAAGAGCGAGCACGCCTACACGGCGCTCAAACGCGCCTTCCGCGAGCGGGAGGTCGAGAAGGTCTACCGGGCGCTGGTCCAGGGGCACCCGGACCCGCTGCGGGGCACTGTCGACGCGCCGATCGACCGGCATCCGCGCCGGGACGGAGTGTTCGCGGTCGTGGCCGGAGGCAAGCCGAGCGTCACCCACTACGACACCGAGGAGGCATTCCGCGCCGCCTCGCTGCTCTGGGTGCGGCTGGAGACCGGCCGGACCCATCAGATCAGGGTCCACATGGCCGCCCTGCGACACCCCTGCGTCGGAGACCCGCTCTACGGCGCCGACCCGACGCTGGCCCGCCACCTGGGCCTGAGCCGGCAGTGGCTGCACGCGGCCCGGCTGGAGTTCGAGCACCCCGCCGACGGCCGCCGCGTGAGCTTCACCAGCCCGGACCCGGCCGATCTGGCCGCCGCGCTGGACATTCTGCGCGCGGAGTCCTGACCGCGCCGATGCCGAGCACGCGGTTGGGTCAGGCGGCCCGTCCTCGTCACGCTCGGCGCCTGGATGCTCTCGACGACCGGCTGCTGGCTCGGATCGGGCGCCCGCTCGCGGCCGTCGTCGAGCGCCAACAGGCGGTGACGGACACTGTCGTCGTCGCGGTCTCGCGCCTCCTCGGGGATGATCCGGAGGGCGACGACTGGCCCGGGAATGATCTGGCCGGCGACGGCCCCGACGGCGTCGCCCGGACCGCGTCGCTGGGCCCCGAGCCCGGACCGAACGATCCTCGGAGCGCGGGACCGAGCCGGGTCCTGTCCCGGGCTCGGGCCTGCGCGGCGGTGTTCGACGGCGCGCGAATTGTGGCCGGTCTGGTCGCCGCTGTGATCGTCGTAGCGGTCGTGGCCGCGGTCGTCCACCCGCCGCGCACTCCAGCGCGGCCGGAGGCGAGCGCGGCTCTGGCCCGGGGCGAGCCGGTCCGACCAGCCGAGCCCGCCGTCACCGAACTTCCGACTCCGCCGACCGCCGGGGTCGGAAAGATCGGCCCGAGCGCGGGGCTGGCGCCGGCTGCCTACGTCGCCGCGTCCCGCGTCCGGCTGGACGACCTGGCGGCGCGCGGGCCCGGCGACCTCGTCCTGGCGGTCGTGGACTTCGCCGACTACCAGACGGTGGCCGCGACCATCGCGCTGACCGGCGGTTACCGGGTTGTCCGGGCCTTCGTCCGTCCGCCGCCGGCCGGCGGGACGTTCGCCGTCGCCGTCTCCGACCCGGGCGCGGATCTCCCGCCCGCGTTGCGGGCGGTCGCCGCCGCCCTGGGCGAACGGGCCGGCGCCGAGCCCGATCCGGACCGCCGCGGCCAGCTGGTCACGTCCGAGCAGCTGCTGCTCGACGGTCACCCGAGCGTGATCGGTGTCGTCGTCCGGGCCGAAGCGGCCCGGTTGCGCCGGCTCGCCGCCGCGGCGGGCGTACGCGCGGTCGACCCGGGCACGAGCCCGACCTACGACCCGACCGCGTTCGTCCCCCTCGATCCGGCCAGCCGCTGACGGCGCGCCATCCCTCGCTCGGCGGTGCCCGAGGTGGCCACGGCCTACTGGGTCGGCGCGGGGTTGGCCGTCGGCGCCGTCGCCGCGCCCGCGCCACTCGAGGGCTGCCCGACGCCCGGCGGTAGGGAGACGCCCGGCAGGCCGGTCGGCAGCGGGGGCGCGGTCGTCGGCGGCGGGGTCGACAGCAGCCCGCCGCGGGTACCCCGCGCCGTCTTCGGATCGGCCGGGCGGAACTGCTCGACCGGCGTTCCGGCCAGCGCGTTGTGCATGGTCTGGCCCCAGATGATGGCCGGCAGGTCGCCACCGAAGACGCCCTTGGGCCAGCTGCGGCCGTCGGCGACGATGCCCACCAGCGGGTGGCTGGTCGGGCCGTTCGGGTTACCCATGGCGACGGCGGAGACCATCTGCGGGGTGTAGCCGACGAACCAGGCGCTGTAGAAGTCGTCCATGGTGCCGGTCTTGCCCGCGGCGACCCGGCCGATCCGGGCCGCGTTCGGGTAGCCCGTTCCATTGGTGAGCACGCCCTGCAGGATGCTGGTCTCGGTGTCGGCCACGCCCGGAGAGATCGTCTGCTCGCACTGGGGCGGGGTGGCGATGTCGACCGTCTGCCCGCTGGGATCGGTCGCGGAGGCCGCGAAGCGCGGCTGGCAACGGACCCCGTGCGCGGCCAGCGTCGCGTAGGCCGTCGCCATGTCCAACGGGCTGACGATCTTGGCGCCGATGGTGAGCGTGCCCAGTGACGGATCGACGTCGGCCAGCCGCGCCTTCGGCACACCCAGCCGCTCGGCCGCGTCGACGACGGCGGGTACCCCGACCTTCTCCTCAAGCTGGATGAAGTAGGTGTTGACCGAGTCCCACGTCGCCTTCGACATGTCGTAGACACCGCCCTCGGCTGGGTCGGAGTTGGAGTAGCCGTTCGCGCAGTCGCCACCCCCGGCCCGGCCGACCGGGAACTTCTTGGAGACATAGCAGCTCGGCGAGTAGAAGGCGGTGTTCAGCCCGTAGCCCTGCTCGAGCGCGGCGGCCAGGGTGAACGCCTTGAAGGTCGACCCCGGCTGGAAGACCGGCGTGGTGATCAGGTTGACCTTGGTCTGGTTGAGCGCGGTGTTCGAGCCGTAGTAGCGGTTGACCGCCATGCCCAGGATGTTGCCGGTGCCCGGCTGGAGGATCACCTGGGCCGCGGCGACCTGGCTCTGGGTCCCGACCACGGAGTTGACCGCGTCCTGCGCCGCCGCCTGCACGGTCGGCACCAGAGTGGTGTGGATGACCAGACCACCTTCGTAGACCCGCTGCGCCCGTTCGTCGGCCGTCGCGCCCAGCGCCGGATCGGCGAGCAGCTGGGTCCGCACGTAGTCGCAGAAGAACTGGGCGGTCGAGGTCTCACACGAGTCCGTGCTGGCCTCGCGGGTGACGTGCAGCCCGAGGGGGGACGCCTGCGCGCTGCTGGCCTCCGTCGCGCTGATGTCGCCGACCGAGCGCATGTGGTCGAGCACCGTGTTGCGCCGGTCGGACGCGACCTTGGGGAAGCGTACCGGGTCGTACCGCGACGGGCTCTGGACCAGCCCCGCCAGCAGCGCCGCCTGCGGCAGAGTCAGGTCTCGGACCGAGACCCCGAAGTAGTGCTCGGCCGCGGTGCCGATGCCGTAGGCGCCGTCACCGAAGTAGGCGATGTTCAGGTAACGGGTGAGGATCTCGTCCTTGCTCAGGCGCTGCTCCAGCGCGACGGCGTAGCGCGCCTCCTGCAGCTTGCGGTCGAGCGACGACCCGGCCGCCTGGGCCCGCTGCTCCGGCGTCCGGGCGCTCTGGAGCAGGACGTTCTTGACGTACTGCTGGGTCAGCGTCGAGCCGCCCTGGGTGACGTCACCCGACTCGCTGTTGCGCAGCGCGGCTCGGGCGATGCCTCGCAGGTCGACTCCGCCGTGCTGGTAGAAGCGTTCGTCCTCGATGTCGACTATCGCGTGGCGCATGACGGCCGGGATGTCGTTCTGACCGACCACGATGCGGTTGGTGGAACCCTTCAGCAGCGCGATCTGGCTCCCGTCGGCGGCCAGGATCCGGGAGCTCTGCGGCAGCGGCGGGGTGACCAGATCGGAGGGCAGGTCGAGGAAGTGGTCGGCCGAGGACTTGGCGAACAGCCCGACCCCGCCGACCAGGGGGAACATCAACAGTGCCAGGACGACCCCGGCCGCCGTGGCGGTCAGGACCGCCCGGGTGATCGTCCGCCGGTTGACGACGAGCCCGCCGCCGGCGGTCGAGGACCGGCTGGCGCCATCGCGGCCGCGCGAGGTCGACATTGCTGCTCCGAACCTGCTTTCTCCGTACTGGGCACATCGCTTTGCGCACATCGTTGTGGTTCGCGTGGCCCGGCCGCCGGCGTCGCCGGTCTGATCAGGCCCGACCGTCTGCCCGTGCCGGCCGAGTCCGTCCCCAGCCCACTTCAGCATGGGCGACGCACCCACACCGCGGCAGGGCACCCCTGCCCGCCACAAGCTGTACCGTATCGGAAGCAATGTGTAGCGAGAATGCTGAGGGCGCCCGGCCTGGGGCAGCCGGGATCACCGCCGTTGCCCCCGGGGGACCGCTCCCGTTACCCGGTGGCGGTGGCGGGTGCCGGGTCAGACGATCGGCGTCGCGGCCCGGGCCTCGGCCCGTTCGCGCGCGGCCTGGGCGAGCGTCGCGCCGAGGCCCTCGACCCGGATCCGGCGATCCACGTACAGCAGTGCCGCGACACCGGCGGTGACCGGGACGGCGACCCCGGTCAGCACGTCCATCACGAACTCGTAGGCGCCCTGCTGCGCGGCGGACTGGTCGGCGGCGCCGCTGAGCACGTTCGTCCCGACCAGCCGGTCGACGATGGCCAGCGGGATCACCAGCACCAGGACGGTGACGACGCTGACAATCCCACCGAGCAGCAGCACGCCGAACGAACGCCACCACGCGCCCGCGATGAGCCGGCGGGAGCGGCGCAGCGCCGCCTCGACCGAGCCGCCTTCGAGGACGAACGCCGGCGTCGCGATCGACAGCATCACGCCGACCCAGATCGCGCCGACCAGTAACCCGATCAGGCCGATGATCGTCAGCACCGCGACGACGATGGAGAGCTCGACCAGGCGACCGGCCCGGGGCCGGACGCGGTCCCAGACCTCGCCCGCGGTGACCGTCGTGCCGATCGTCGCCTCGCTCACTACGATGCTCAGCGCGCCGGCGATCATCGCGGTGATGACCCCGGACGCGGCCAGCAGCGCCACGTGGACCGCGTCACCGGCGAAGGGCGAGGCGTTGGCGGTCGCGCCCACAACGATGCCCGCCACGACGCCGTATGCCGCGTAGACGCCGACCGACAGGCCGACCGTGGCCGCCGGGTTACGGCGGATGGCCGTGAACACGCCGTCGAGGATCTCGCCCGCGCCCAGCGGTCGTAGCGGGATGATTCCCGGCTTCGGCGCGGCCGGTGGTCCGCCCCAGGCGTTGACCGGCTGGTAGGGCATGTCGACTCCTCGCGGTGAACGGGTCCATCCCGATGATCGCATCAACCGGAGCGTCGCACAGGACCCGGGCCGCGGGAACCGCCGCCGGTCGTGGTGTGGACAACCCGGCGCGCCGTGACCAGGCGGGCCGCCTGCTCGGCGGGTTGTCCACAGGACGGTCGGTGGGCATCGGCGATCGTCCGCCCGATGCCGCACAGTCGGCCCGTGAGCATCCACGATCTCTCGGTCCCCGTGGTACGGGTCCTTGCCGCCCACGTCGACGCTCTGGTCGACCTGGTCCTCCCGCGCGGCTGCGCGAGCTGCGGGGTCGACGGGCCCGCCGTCTGCCCGGCCTGCTCGATCGCGCTGGCCGCGGCGGCGGCCAGCGGCCCGCGTCAGCTGACCGCCGGCTCCCGCCCTGGCCGGCGGCTGGCCTGCTCGGCCGCCGCGGTGTACGGCGGCACAGTCCGCTCACTGCTGCTGGCCTACAAGGAACGGCGCCGTCGTGAGGTGGGCTGGGAACTGGCGAGCCTGCTCGCGACCGCGCTCGCGGCCGCGCCCGGACCCGCCTCGGCGCGGCCGCCGCGGCCGCCACCGGGAGTCGACGGCCCGGCCGGCGACGGTGTGGTTGGTGGCGGTCTGTCTGGTGGCGGTCTGTCTGGTGGCGGGGCGGCCGGTTGTGGCCGCGGGCTGGTCGAGCTGGTGATCGTGCCGGTGCCGTCCCGCCCGTCCGCGCGGGCGTCCCGGGGCTTCGACCATGTGGCCCGCCTCGCCCACCTCGCCGCCGCCGACCTGCGCCGAGGTGGCATCCAGGCCCGGGTACTCCCGGCGCTGCGGCTGTGCCGTGAGCCAGCCGACCAGTCGGGCCTCGGCGCGTGGGAACGGCGGATCAACGTCGCCGGCGTCTTCGAGGCGACCAGTCCGGGGCCGCCGCCCGCGCGCCGGGCCGAAGCCCGGGTGGAGGTGATCGTGGTCGACGACATCGTCACGACCGGGGCGACCCTCACCGCGGCGGCCGCGGCCCTGCGCTCGGCCGCCTGGCCGGTCCGGGCGGGCGCCGCCGTCGCCGCCACCCCACTGGCGCGCGGACGGCCGGGACCAGCCACGACTCGCCCTGGCCAACGTGTCAATTTCCCAGCGGAGGGGGTAGGGCAGGTGTGAGACTTGACGCTCTTCCGGCACGCCCGGGACGCCACCCCGGCGACGCCGAGATCCCATCGGTGGCGGGCAGGCCCGTGGCCGGGCACGGGCGAAGGGAGGACGCGGCTAGATCAGTCCATCGACGTCCTCGTCGATACTCCGGCCGGCGCCGCGGCAGCGCGCGGTCCTGGGCAACCCCCGTCGATATCGGCGGCGGGCGGCGGGCCGCGACCCGGCGCACGGCTCGGTCGGAGCGGGCGTGGACAGGTCCGGACCGCGTTCCGGTCGCCCCGCGACCGGCGGCGGGAGTCCGGGCCGCGCGCGACGGCGGACACGGTCCGGCCCACGGCCGCGACCGCCGAGCCGCGCGAGCCGATCACGGAAGAGGTGGCAGAGCGTGGAAATTGTCGTCACGGGCCGGCACACTGGTGTCCCGAGCCGTTTTCGTGAGCATGCGCAGGCGAAGTTGGCCAAGCTCGAGCGTTACGACCACAAGATCCTCCGACTGAACGCGGAGCTGTGCCGCGAGCGCAACCCGCGCCTGTCGGGCACCCGCGAGCGGGTCGAGCTGACGGTCTTCTCCCGCGGCCCGGTGATCCGGGCCGAGGCGGCGGCGGCCGATCCTTGCGCCGCGCTCGACCTGGCGGCCGCGAAGCTCGCCGAGCGGATGCGGCGCGCGGCCGACCGTCGCCACCGCCACACCGCCGGCCGCGCCGGGCACCGAGGGCTGGCGGGCGCCGGCCACAGCGCGGCGGCGCGCGGCGGCGGCGTGGCGGCTGACGTCGGCGGTCTGGCCGGCCTGGCGCCCGCGCCCGGTGCGTTCGGCTCCTCCCCCACGCCCGACGGGCGGGCGCCGGGCCAGCGCGGCTCGGCCACGACCTTCGGGACCGCCGCGACCACGGCGAGCCCGAGTCCGGACGGCTCCAGCCCGGCCGGGGCCGAGGCGGGCGAGGGCGGGGGCGAGGCGGCGATCCGGGACGAGCCACCGATGATCGTCCGGGAGAAGACCCACGAGTCCGACCCGATGACCCTGGACGACGCCCTGTCGAACATGGAGCTGGTGGGCCACGACTTCTACCTGTTCATGGATGTCGAGTCGGGCCTGCCCAGCGTTGTGTACCGGCGGTGCGGATATGACTACGGACTGATCCGGCTAACCGGGCGTGGCGGGACTACGGGGACTGGCGCGACGTCGTCCCAACCCCATCACCAGGCCTCGGGCGAGGCCTCGGCCGAAAGACGCGACTCCGTTCCAACGGTGTAAAGGTATGCACGCCCGACCGACATGGGACCATCTGCCGTGGACGTCCTCAGTCACGTCCCCGTCCCCGCGTGTCAGCGCGAGGGCCGAGACGCGTACGGTTGGCGCTAGGGAGGTCACATGCCGGGGGATGGGCAACAAGCGGCGGACGAGGTTCGCGTGCCGTCGCCCGCTGATCCGATACGAGTGTTGATCGTAGATGATCACGCTCTCTTCCGGCGTGGGCTCCAGATGGTTCTGGAGCAGGAAGACGACATCGAGGTGGTCGGCGAGGCGGCCGACGGCGCCGAGGCGATCACGATGGCCGTCGACGCGGCTCCGGACATCGTCCTGATGGACGTCCGGATGCCGCGTCGCGGCGGCATCGACGCGACCAGCACGATCAAGCAGACCGTGCCGAGCGCGAAGATCGTCATGCTCACGATCAGCGACGAGGAGGTGGACCTCTACGACGCCATCAAGGCGGGCGCGATGGGCTACCTGCTCAAGGAGATCTCGATCGACGAGGTCGCGACGGCCATCCGCGCGGTCCACGGCGGGCAGAGTTTGATCAGCCCGTCGATGGCCTCCAAGCTCCTCACCGAGTTCGCCTCGATGATCAAGAAGACGGACGACCGTCCGCAGATCCCCACGCCCAAGCTCACCGAGCGGGAGATGGAGGTCCTGCGGCTGGTGGCCAAGGGCATGGCCAACCGCGACATCGCCAAGCAGCTCTACATCAGCGAGAACACGGTCAAGAACCACATCCGCAACATCCTCGAGAAGCTCCAGCTCCACTCGCGGATGGAGGCCGTGGTATACGCCGTCCGGGAGAAGCTCCTCGAGATCACCTGACCGGCCCGAACGCCGGCTCGGCCGCCGGGGGCACGACCGGGGCCGGCCGCTCGTTCGACGATGTGACCGCCTTCGCCCGGCCCGCCACATCACGGGCGGATCCGGCAACCGGTCGCGATGGCGCGCGCGGGGGCTAGCATCGAATCGTGACCTTGCCGTACTTCGTGCTCGAGGAGAGTTCCACCCGTGGTACTTGACAAGATCCTCCGCGCCGGCGAGGGCCGTATCCTCCGCAAGCTCCAGTCGATCACGGACCAGGTGAACGATCTCGAGGAGGACTTCGTCGGGCTCTCGGACGAGGAACTCCGAGGGATGACCGACGAGTTCCGGCACCGCCTTGGTGAGGGCGAGACGCTGGATGACCTGCTGCCCGAGGCGTTCGCCGCCGTTCGCGAGGCAGCGCGCCGAACGCTGGGTCAGCGGCACTTCGACGTCCAGATCATGGGCGGCGCGGCGCTGCACCTGGGGAACATCGCCGAGATGAAGACCGGTGAGGGCAAGACCCTGGTCTCCACGCTGCCGGCCTACCTCAACGCGCTCAGCCGCAAAGGCGTCCACATCGTCACCGTCAACGACTACCTGGCCCAGCGCGACGCCGAGAACATGGGCCGGGTCCACCGCTTTCTGGGCCTGAAAGTGGGGGTCATCCACCCCCAGATGACACCGGCCCAGCGCAAGGAGCAGTACGCCGCGGACATCACCTACGGCACCAACAACGAGTTCGGTTTCGACTACCTGCGCGACAACATGTCGTGGAGTGCCGACGAGCTGGTCCAGCGGGGCCACAACTTCGCCATCGTCGACGAGGTCGACTCCATCCTCATCGACGAGGCCCGGACCCCGCTGATCATCTCGGGGCCGGCCGACAACCCGACCCGGTGGTACACCGAGTTCGCGCGGATCGCCCCGATGCTGGTCCGCGACACCGACTACGAGGTCGAAGAGGGCAAGCGGACCGTCGCGATCACCGAGTCCGGCGTGGCCAAGGTGGAGGACCAGCTCGGCATCGAGAACCTCTACGAGTCGGTGAACACCCCGCTCGTCGGCTACCTGAACAACGCGCTGAAGGCCCAGGAGCTCTACAAGCGGGACAAGGACTACATCGTCACCGACGGTGAAGTCATGATCGTCGACGAGTTCACCGGCCGTGTCCTGCACGGCCGCCGCTACAGCGAGGGCATGCACCAGGCGATCGAGGCCAAGGAAAAGGTCGAGATCAAGCAGGAGAACCAGACCCTGGCCACGATCACGCTGCAGAACTACTTCCGGCTCTACGACAAGCTGTCCGGGATGACTGGTACGGCCATGACCGAGGCCGCCGAGTTCCACCAGATCTACCAGCTCGGCGTGGTGCCGATCCCGACGAACAAGCCCATGGTGCGCGTCGACCAGCCCGACGTCGTCTACAAGACCGAGGACGCCAAGTTCGACGCGGTGGTCCAGGACATCGTCGACCGCAACGCCAAGGGTCAGCCGGTGCTGGTCGGCACGACCAGCGTCGAGAAGTCCGAGCGCCTGTCCCGGCAGCTCACCAAGCGCGGCGTCCGCCACGAGGTCCTCAACGCCAAGCAGCACGAGCGGGAGGCGAGCATCGTCGCCGAGGCCGGCCGCCGGGGCGCGGTGACGGTCGCGACCAACATGGCCGGCCGAGGCACGGACATCATGCTCGGCGGCAACCCGGAGTTCATCGCCCAGGCCGAGCTGCGCCAGCGCGGTCTGTCCCCGATGGAGACGCCGGATGACTACGAGGCAGCCTGGCCGGAGGCCCTGGAGAAGGCCAAGCAGTCGGTGGCCGCCGAGCACGATGACGTCGTCGACGCCGGCGGTCTCTACGTCCTCGGCACTGAGCGCCACGAGTCCCGCCGCATCGACAACCAGCTGCGTGGACGGGCCGGCCGGCAGGGTGACCGCGGCGAGTCGCGCTTCTACCTCTCGCTCGGGGACGACCTGATGCGGCTGTTCAACGCGGCCGCCGTCGAGGGCATCATGGACCGGCTCAACATCCCCGAGGACGTGCCGATCGAGTCGAAGATCGTCACGCGGGCCATCCGGTCGGCCCAGACCCAGGTCGAGAGCCAGAACTTCGAGATCCGCAAGAACGTCCTCAAGTACGACGAGGTCATGAACAAGCAGCGCACCGTCATCTACGAGGAGCGCCGCAAGGTCCTGGAGGGCGCCGACCTGCACGAGCAGGTGCGCCACTTCATCGACGACACCATCGACGGCTACGTGGCCGGGGCGACCAGCGAGGGCTACCCGGAGGAGTGGGACCTCGACACGCTCTGGCAGGCGCTGACGCTGCTCTACCCGGTGGGGGTGGAGGTGCCCTCAACCGACGAGCGGGACGGCCTGACGGCGGAGAACCTCAGCGAGGCGCTCCAGGCCGATGCGCGGGAGGCCTACGACCGGCGCGAGGTGGAGCTGGGCAACCGGCCGGACGGCGAGCCGTGGATCCGCGAGGCCGAACGGCAGGTCGTGCTCTCGGTGCTCGACCGCAAGTGGCGCGAGCAGCTCTACGAGATGGACTACCTGCAGGAGGGCATCGGCCTGCGGGCGATGGGGCAGCGGGACCCGCTGGTCGAGTACCAGCGCGAGGGCTTCGACATGTTCCAGACCATGATGGAGGGGATCAAGGAGGAGTCCGTCCGGGTCCTGTTCAACGAGGTCAAGATCGCCGAGTCCGAACCGGAGGCTCCGCCCGTCGGCGAGGGTGCCCGCCCGACCGCGTTGCCCGCCGGCGCCCCGCTCGACGGGGTCGGGCTGGTCGAAGCTGTCCGCGCCGCCACCGGGGTTCTGGAGCAGCCGCCGGCTCCGGTGAACCCGGCTGGTCCGAGCCCCGCCGGTCCCAACCGCCCGGCGTCACCCCAGGCCCCGCCGGCCGGGCCGACGCCGACGACCGAGGCGCCGCCGGTGTTCGTGCGGAGCCTGCGTCAGCAGCGGCCAGCGAGCGCCGGTCTGCGCTACTCGGCGCCGTCGGCCGACGTCCCTGGGGGCACAGTGTCCTCGAACGACGGCGGCGCGGCGGCTGGCGGGTCCCGAGCGGCGGGAGAGGGCAACGCGGCCTCGGCCGGCGGCCGGCCCGCCCGCAACGCGCCCTGCCCGTGCGGGTCGGGACGGAAGTACAAGCGCTGCCATGGCGACCCGGCCCGGCGTAACGGCGGCGGCCCCGCATGATCGGAGACGACGTGTCCGGTGTGCCCGGCGCCCAGCGGTGACGCCGGGCGCCGGGCACACCGTCCCCCCACCCCCCCGGGTGGTCAGCCGATGCGGAGCGCGGTCACCCGCCAGCGCCCGTTGACCGTTTCCATCCGCATGGCCAACGCGGCCGCCCGCTCGTCCCGATTGACGACGGCGGCGATCTCGGCCACGCCCGGGCGTGGTTCGCTGACGTGGATGCTACGAACCGAGTAGCGCCGTTCGGGGCGGATACGCCGGGCCACCTCGGCGACGTCGGGCCGCAGGCTCGGCGCGAACCAGCCCATCGTCTGGCTGACCGGGCGGATACCGGACATCATCTCGACGAGGGCGCGCACGACCGCCGCCGCCATGGCGCGCGCCGGGGCAGGGGCGCGCGTCGTGGCGGCGGCGGCCGTGACGCTGGTCGCGGCGTCGAACCGGCCGGGCGGCTGGCGTTCGTCGTCGAACGGCGGCTCGCTGGGCTGCGTGGGAAGACGGTAGGGGCCTCTGCCGGGACGCTGTCCGTAGCGCGGCCGGGCGTTCGGCGCGGGCGGCCCGGCCGCCTGGGCCCGGGGCTGCGGCGCCCGGCCGGCCGCCGGCCACGGCCCGGCCGGATGCTGCCCGGCCGTTCGCTGGCCGGGTGGCTTCGGCCCGGGCTTCGCTCCGGGTTGTCCCTGCCCGGCCGGCGGGGTCGAGGCCGGCCGGGTGATCGTGGTTGCGGCCGGCGCGACCGGGATCGTCGCGCTCGGGCTGGCGGCGGTCGTGGCCGTCGAGGTGGTCGGCGGCATGGCGCTGGAGGGCGCGGTGGAGGGCATGGTCAGGGCCTTCACGGTCGCGGAGCGCTGCGGGGGTGGGCGGGGTCAGGGCCCGGGAGGTGGTGGAGAGAGCCGCAGACCGGGCTGGATCAGATTCGGGTCAGATCCGATCAGCTGCCGGTTCGCGGCCCACCACCGTGGCCATTCATGTGCGATCTCCGCGTTGGTCGCGTGCGGACCGAGGGAGCGCGCGGCGATCGTCCACAGGGAGTCGCCGGCCCGGACGACGACGCCGGTGCTGCTCCCTTCGGGGCCGCTGCCCGGTCCGGGCATGGTGGGGGTGCCGGTCCCGCCCGCCGGCGGTGCCGAGCGGGTCGGTGTCGGGTTGGACGGTGTCGGGCTGGATGCTGTCGACATAGAAGGTGCCGGCATGGACGGTGCCGGAGAGGACGCTGCCGGGCTCGTCCCGGCCACGCTCGGTCGAGGTAAGGGCCGGCTGGGCGTCGGCGGTAAGGCGGATGGGCGGCTGGTCGGCCCGGCCGGAGTGGGTGTTCCCGGATGGTCGAGACCGGGCGTCGGCGGTAGGGCGGATGGGCGGCTGGTCGGCCCGGGCGGAGCGGACGGTCGGGGATGGTCCAGACCAGGCAGCAGACGCTGGACGGGCGCCCCGCCGCTGGCGGCGGAGGCCGTCACGGCCGGCCCGCCCCCGCTCGCCATCGCCGTGGCCGGGGCGGCGAGGGCGGGCCCCGCCATTCCGGCGACCAGCGACACCCCGAGGCTGACCTCGACCAGGTTCCGGATCGTGCGCGGCAGGATGCGCCGGGCCAGGCCGCCCGCGAACCGTCCCACGGCGCCGGGCAGCGTCGCGGCCACCGCGAACACGATGCCCACGCCGAGCCAGATCACGATCAGCCAGGCGGCGAGACCGACGAGCGTGGCCAGCGAGCCTTCCGGATCGGCGTTGACCCAGGACGGGATCCCGCCCGCGTGGTCGGGCAGGTCCGATCGGTGTGGACCGAAGACCAGCAGCGCGATAGCGGCCGCGACGGAGAACCCGATCCAGAGCGCCGCGCCTAGAGCAGTCCGAGCCCGTCTCACGATCCCTCCCCGTCGGCCTCGCGATACGACCGTTTGCTTACATTTGCTTGTGTAGACCCTCGGCCAACCACTGTCAACCCTGGTAGCTCTCCTTACGGCGCCGCGGTGACGGTCAGGCCGGATGCCGCGGACCGACCATCGCCCGAAGCGACCGGGACAATGGGGCGGAGCCCCGGTCGCGGAGGGCAAACCAGTCAGCATTGATCGACAACGATGGCCGCTCGGTACCGGACGCTCGTAGCGGGCCTCCTGGTACCGCGATGTCTGACGATCGCTGCCGGCGTCGAGTTGCGTTCGATGCCCGGGTGGGTTACGCGGCCGCGGGGCTGGAGGGGGAGGCGCATGCGCTGGGAAGCACTGTTCGAGGACCTGGAGGTCCAGTGGGAGGCGGCCGAGACGGCCGAGCTCGCCGCGGAGATCGCTGACCGCAGCCGCCGGGAGGCCGCCTATCTGCGGCTGGTCGACCGGCTGCGGCCCGCGGTCGGCTATCCCCTGCGGCTGGGGGTGATCGGCGAGGCGCCGCTGGGCGGTCGGCTGTCCACGGTGGGGGTCGACTGGCTGCTCGTCGCGGAGAGCGAGACCCGGGAGGTCCTGGTGCCGACCCGGTCGGTGCTGTGGATCCACGGGTTGTTCGCCGTGTCCGCCCAGCCCGGTCATGAGGGGCCGCTCGCGGCCCGGCTCGACCTGCGCTACGCGCTGCGGGGGATCGTGCGGGACCGGTCGGCCTGCGCGGTCGTGCTGGTCGACGGCACCTCGGTCGTCGGCACGCTCGACCGGGTCGGATCGGACTTCATCGAGATCGCCGAGCATCCCGAGGCGGAGTTCCGCCGGGCCCGGACAGTTCTGTCCGCCCGGACGATCCCGCTGGCGGCGGTCGCGTTTATCCGCCGGACCGCGTGAGCGGCAGGCGGTGAGGCGTGGGCGGCACGCGGTGAGCCGTGGGCGGCACGCGGCGAGCGGTTGAGCGGCGCGCCGTGAGCGGTGAGCGGGCGGCCGCGGCGCCGACGGCCCGCCGCGGCCTAGTCGTCGGGTACGCCCTCGCCCCGCCCGAGCGGGTTGGCCAGCACGAACGCGCGCGTCTGCTCGTAGGCCCGCTGGATGTAGGCCTCCAGCTCACTACGCTCGACCCGCCACTGGCCCCGTCCCCCGATCTTGATGGCGGGCAGCTCGCCCGAGCGGACCAGCGCGTAGGTCTGGCTCGAGGAGATGTTCAGTACCTCCGCCACGTCACTGAGTTGGAGGAACCGATCGTTCATCACGCTCACTCCCCGGATGACTTCCGCGACACGCCACCTGTGTATCAAAGTCTCTCACGTGGATCGCTTGCGAATGCCTTCGGTTGTGGATAACTGCCCCCGTTGACGTGTAGGGGTGGGTACACCCCGTCACGCCCGACTCCGACCACGTACGCTCCCTGATCAGGCGAGTGCACCGAGCCGGCCGGTTCCGGTGCCGTACGCGAGCCGTGGCCCCGCCGGGCCCGGCCTCGCGCCGCGGCCCGCGCCGACGACCTCGGCCGTCGCCACGTGCCCCGATCATGACCGCCGGGCGGCGTCCCTCCGCCGCCGGGCGCCCGACGCTGGAGGTTCGGGTGACCGACCTCGCCACGACCCGCGACGACCGTTCCTCTCATCCCACGCCTCCTCCCTCACCGCCGGCCCGCCGCCTGGGCCGGCGTCGATGGCGGGACTCCCGCCTGCTCGTCGGCGTGCTGCTTGTCCTTGTCTCGGTCGTCGTCGGTGCCCGGGTGTTCGCCTCCACCCGGACCGGGGCCACGTGGGTGGTCGCGCGGACCGACCTGCCAGCCGGCCATGTCGTCACGGCGAGTGATCTGTCCACGACCTCAGCCGACCTCAGCCCGGACACCTCACATCGTTACTACCCAGGTAACCGGCGGTCGGAGATCGTCGGCGCTATGCTCTCGCGCCCGGTCAGCGCGGGCGAGCTGATCAGCGGCGACTCGTTCGCCCGGGGCGGCGGCGCCGCGACCCGCGTCGTCACCGTGATCGTCAAGGACGGCCGGGCCCCGGCGCTGCGCGCGGGCGACCACATCGACGTGTACGTCTACCGCAACGGCGGCGCCGGCAGCGCGGTCGCGGGCGGGGTCGAGACGCTGGTCCTGCACAACGTCGAGTACCTCGGCGAGGACGTCATGTCCGGTGGCGACCGCTCGCTCACCCTGCGCGTGCCGGTCGACGTGGCCATCTCCGCCGTCGCCGCCTCGCAGACCGGCCGGGTCGACGTGTCCCGCATCGACGGTTCGGCCGGTGGCGCGGCCGGTGGAACGGCCGGTGGAACGGCCGGTGGTACGGCCGGTGGTACGGCGCCGGACACGGGACCGACCGCGATCCCCGGGTTCGGCCAATGAGCCTGCCCCTGCTCACGGCGGTCACCGACCCGAGCGTCGAGGCCGCGCTGGTCGCGGCCTTCGACCGGCAGGACCTCGGCGTCACGGTCGTACGCCGCTGCGTCGACCTGCCCGACCTGCTCGCCGCCGCGACGACGGGCGCGGCCGGCGCCGCCCTGCTCTCGGCCGACCTGCGCCGCCTCGACCGGGACGCGCTGACCCGCCTGTCGCTGTCCGGCGTCGCCGCCGTCGGCCTGATTCCACCGGGTGACGAGCAGGCCGACCGGCGCCTGCGCCAGCTCGGCCTGACCGCCGTCGTCCCGGCCGACGCGCCGGCCGACGTCGTGGCCCGGGCGGTCTCGGACGCGGCGCGGATGCTGCACACCAACGGGCACCCGGCCTCCATGCCGGCCACTGGCCAGCCTGGTCAGCCGGGCCAGCCCAGCCAGCCGGGTCAGCCGGGTCAGCCGGGTCTGAGCAGCCAGAACGGCGGCCCCCCCGCGCTGTCCTACAGCGAGCCGCTGGCGGCCTTCGGCCCCTACCCGCCGGCCATGCCCGAACCGCCTGAGCCGCCGCCGGGGGAGACGGGCGCCGGCCGGGTGATCGCCGTCTGGGGGCCGACGGGCGCGCCCGGGCGCACGACGGTGGCCCTCGGCGTGGCCGCCGAGCTGGCGGCGGCCGGCGCGCCGACGCTGCTGATCGACGCCGACGTGTACGGCGGATCGATCGCCCAGCTTGTCGGCCTGCTGGAGGAGGCGCCGGGCCTGGCCGCCGCCGCCCGCTCGGCGAATCAGGGCACCCTCGACGTCCCCCGGCTGGCGAACCTGTGCCGTGACCTCGGCGGCGGCCTGCGCGTGCTGCCTGGCATCGCCCGGCCCTCCCGCTGGCCGGAGCTGCGCCCGGCGTCGATCGAGGTGGTGCTCACCGCGGCGCGCCGGCTGGCCACCTACATCGTCGTCGACTGCGGCTTCTGCCTGGAGATGGACGAGGAGATCTCCTTCGACACCGTCGCGCCGCGCCGCAACGGCGCGACCCATACCGTGATCGCGGCGGCCGACACCGTGCTCGCGGTCACCTCGGCCGAACCGGTCGGGCTCGTCCGGTTCGTGCGCGGGCTGGCCGAGCTGCGTGACATCGCGGCCGTCGAACCGTGGATCATCGTCAACCGCCTGCGGGGCTCGGCGGTCGGTGGCGACCCGCGCCGGGAGGTGGCGCGGGCGCTGGTCCGCCACGTCGGGGCGGAACCGGCCGCGATGGTCCCGCTGGACGTGGCCGGCATGGACGCGGCCCAGGCCGCCGGCCAGCTGCTGCGGGAGGTGGCGCCGAACTCGCCCGCCCGCCTCGCGCTGGCCGAGCTGGCCTCCCGCCTGGCCGGCCGGCCGGCCCGCAACCGCCGCCGCCGGTCCCCGGCCCGCCGGTAAGCTGAGGGACGCGGTCGGCCGCGCGCCGACCACCCGGCGGTGGGGCCCGCCGGCCCCAACCGCGGTGAGTCACCGCCAACGGTCCCTACCTGCGGTCCAGCGCGCCCTGAGCGGGCGTCACACAGGTAGGAGAACCGGGTGGACGACTCAGAAAGCATCAACCCAGAGGCGATCCATCCAGAGGCGATCGACCTGGGGCGCATCGACCTGGGGCGCACGGACCTGGAGAGCACCGAGCCGGAGAGCACCGAGCCGGAGGCGGTCGCCGGCGGCGAGGCCGGCCTGGCGGCGCGGCCCGGGCCGACCGACCCCGACGTCGATCTGACCATCCCGGCCCAGCGTCGCGAGCTACGCCGCCACCCGGCGGCCGTGCTCGGCGCGGTCTCCGCCGGCGGCGTGCTGGGATCCTGCGCCCGCTACGGGTCCGGCCGGCTCTGGCCGACGCCGCCGGCCGCGTTCCCCTGGACGACGCTGCTGATCAACGCCGTCGGCTGCGCCGCGATCGGCGTGCTGATGGTCATGATCGTCGAGGCCCGCCCGAACGCGCCGGCCCACCCGCTGGCGCGCCCCTTCCTGGTCACCGGAGTGCTCGGCGGCTTCACCACGTTCTCCACCTACAGCCTCGACGCGCGGCGCCTCGTCGACGGTGACCGGCCCGGGCTGGGCCTGCTCTACCTCGCGGCCACCCTGCTCGCCGCGCTCGCCGCCGTGACCGCCGGTGCCCGGCTCGCCCGCCTGGCCGCCGGCCGGTGACCTGGCTGCTGGTGATCGCCGGTGCCGCCGTCGGGGCGCCGCTGCGCTACCTGACCGACCGCGCGGTCCAGGCCCGCCACGCGAGCCCGTTCCCGTGGGGGACCTTTGCCGTCAACGTCGCGGCCAGCCTGGTCCTCGGCCTGACCGCCGGCGCCGTGACGGCCGGGGCAGCCTCGCCGCGGCTGTCGGCGCTGGTCGGGACGGGCCTGTGCGGAGCACTCAGCACGTACTCGACCTTCTCCTACGAGACCTTGCGCCTGGCCGAGACCGGGGCCCGGCTGCTGGCGGCGGCCAACGTGGTGGGGAGCGTCCTGGCCGGCTACGGCGCGGTCAGCGTCGGCGCGGCGCTGGCCCGCGCGCTGTGGGGCTGAGCGCGCTGTGGGGCTGAGCGCGCCCCAGGGCTGGGTCGTCCCCGGGGCTGGGTCGCCCCGCGGGGCTGAGGGCTGAGGCCACCGGGATGCCGCGACGGGGATGAAGCGACGGGGCAGACCGGCGCGATGAGCGCCCCAGCTGGTCGGCGGAACGGGGGCGGACGGCCGTGCGAGCCGCCTAAAACAGCGCTCTGACCTGCCCAAACGTCATATTGGCGGAAGTTTTGTCCGGATGGTGGGGGTGCGCTGACCGCACGTAGCTGGAGTCGGGCCATGACGGTTACTGCCCGCGCTTCCCGGGCACCGTACGCAGGTAACAGATTGTTCAGAAGCGTTAACCATTCGCACTCATCGAGTGCGGAGGGTGGCGCGGGCAGTCGCCTCCGCCAGCAATCGAACGCTGGGCGTCGGCCGCGATGCTTGTCGCGACCGCATCCTGATGCGAAAAGTATGTGATCATAAGCGCTAGATGAGCAGAAATTATTCCGGATAGTTACGTTAGGGTGAGCGTTCGCGCCACGGAAACCGACTGACCCCCTGGGCCGTCCACTGGCGCAAGTACGAGACACACATGGGGGTGTATGCCGGATGAGCCGCGAGTACGCGAAGGCTGTCGGGGCCCGTCTGCGCGCGATCAGGATCCAGCAGGGTCTGTCGTTGCAGGGGGTCGAGCAGAAGTCCCGAGGCCGGTGGAAGACCGCCGCCGTCGGGTCCTACGAGCGTGGCGACCGCATGATCAGCGTTCACCAGCTCTCGGAGCTCGCCGGGTTCTACGGAGTGCCGGTCTCGGCCCTCCTGCCGAACGAGGACTCCCTGCCGCCCCGGGAGCGCCGGCCGCGCACGGTCCTCAACCTGGAGCGCCTGGCCAGCGCCCCGCCTGATAGCTCCGCCCTGGTCCGCCGCTGGGTGTCGCAGATCCAACGGCAACGGGACGACTACGCCGGGCGAGTTCTCTCGATCCGGGAAGGGGATCTGCGGGCGCTGGCGTTGCTCCATGACACGACTCCGCAGGAGTTCTCCGAACGGCTTCGAGGATGGGGAGTGTTGGGCACCGAGTTCGAGGAACCCGAGGAGAAACCGGAATGACCTCGGCCTGACCGCCGCGCCGCGCGGTGGCGCTGCCGGGGGTGGCGGCGCGACGATCGAGCGGCTCGGCGCGCCAGCGCGGGTGAGGGAGGTGGGCGATGTCCGATGGAGCCGCCCCACGGTCGGGGCGTGCGCGCTCCCGCGGAGCACGCACCGGAATCGTGCTGGGAGCCGGGGGAATCCTCGGCTCGGCCTGGATGATCGGAGCCCTGACTGCCTACGAGCAGGTACGGGGAGCGGACGCGCGCAAGGCGGACGTCCTGATCGGGACGTCCGCCGGATCCGTGCTGGCCGCTCTGCTCAGTCTCGGCGTCGACGTCGAGACGATGGCCGATTCGGAGGTCGGCCGGCTGCGCGAGGACGGCCTGGTGCTCGACTACGCCAAGCTCGGCTCGTCCCTCCCGCCGCGGCCTCGGCTGCGGATCGGCTCACGGCGGCTGCTGGTGGTCAGCGCCCGCCATCCCCGCCAGGTCGCGCCGCTGGTGGCGCTGGTGTCGCTGCTGCCGCAGGGCCGGGGCACCCTGTCCGCGCTGGGTGACCTGGTCGAGGCGGCCGGGCGGCCCCGCTCGGCGGCGGCCGAACGGCTGGACGCGACCCGGGTCGACTCCGCGCCGGAGGCGCTGGTTGGCGCGGGCATGCTCGGCGAGGCCGTCGGCGAGGAGGTGCTCACCGCCGTGAGCTGGCCGGATGCCCCCACGCTCGGCGTGGTCGCGATGGACTACGACACCGGTGAGCGGGTCGTCTTCGGGACCGCGGGCGCGCCGGAGGCGAACCTGGCCGAGGCCGTGATGGCCTCCTGCGCCATCCCGGGCTGGTTCTCACCGATGACGATCGCCGACCACCGCTACGTCGACGGCGGGACCTGTTCGCCGGCCTCGCTCGACGTTCTCATCGACCCGGAGGCCGGTCTGGGCGAGGTCGACGAGCTCGTCGTGTTCGCCCCGGCCTGCTCGTTCGAGTACGACCACCCCCATGGTCCGGTGGCCCGCATCGAGCGTCACCTGCGCCGGATGGCCACCCGGCGGCTCGAGCGGGAGATCGACGCCGCGCGGGCGGCCGGCATCGACGTGACCGTGCTCTGCCCCGGCCCGGAGGACCTGGTGGCCATCGGCGGCAACGTGATGGACACCTCCCGCCGCGAACAGGTGTTCACGACGTCGCGGCGGACGAGCGAGGCCGCGTTCGCCAGCTCCGCGCGGGGCGGCCTGGCCGTCGCCGGCTGACCGACGGCGCCCGGGCGGTCGGGACGGCGAGGTCGCCTACGGCGTACGGGCGGCTGACGGCGAGGTCGCCGACGGCGTACGGGGCGGCTGGCGGCGTCGCGGGCTGGTTTCCCGCGTCGCCGGGCCGACCCCGGCCGCCGCGGGCCGCCATGACCGGGCAGACTAGGCGGGTGCGCGTCTATCTCCCGTCCACCCTGCGCGCCGCGGCCGGCGTACTGGCGCGGCGTCGCGTCCCGGCCGGTCTGGCCTTCGCCGTCACGCCGGCCCTGCGGGAGTGGTACGCCCAGTCCGACACCGAGGAGATGGAGTACGCGGCGCTGCTCGACGCGGCCCGGGCCAGCCTGCGGCTGCTCGACGGCGACCCGTTCGCTCCCCGGCGCCGCGTCGTGTTCGCCGCCGACGTGGCCGACGCCGCCGCCCGCGTCCGCGACGATCTCGACCGCGGCGTCGTCGAGCTGAGCGCCGACGTGCCGATCGCCGCGGTCCGGGCGGTGCACGTCGACGCCCCCGACGCCGAGCCCGACGTGGCCGCGGCCGCCGCCGTCGTGCTGGAGGCCGAGCTGGGTGACGCCGACGCGGCGTTCGTCGTCGACGGCGCCGACGGTCACGAGCTGCTCTGGTTCGCGACCCAGGAGCTCGGCGACCTCCTCGTCGAGGCCGGCCAGGGGCCCGAGGAGACAGGCGAGGCCGCGGGCTGAGGCCTGAGGCCGGCAGCCGCTGATCCGCTCGGCTGCTCCAGGCGCTGGTCCGCGCGGCTGATCTGGACAGCTGATCCGTTCCGCCGGCCCGGCCGCGGTGCGGGAGAATGAACGGATGGACGCGGTCACCGTTGTTCCCCCGCCGGTCAACGAGCCGGTCATCGACTATGCTCCCGGCTCGCCCGAGCGCGACAGCCTGGCCAAGCGGCTGGCGTCGATGGCCGGCGAGGTCGCCGAGCTGCCGCTGGTCATCGGCGGTGCCCCCCGGGCCGGCGGCGGCGAGCAGTTCGACGTCGTCGCGCCGCACGAGCACGCCCACGTCCTCGGGCGCGGACGCCAGGCGACGCCGGCCGACGTGGCCGACGCGGTGGACGCGGCGCTGGCCGCGGCGCCGGGCTGGCGGGCCGTCTCGGCCGACGACCGGGCCGGGGTGTTCCTGCGGGCCGCCGCCCTGCTGGCCGGGCCCTGGCGGGACACGATCAACGCGGCCACGATCCTCGGCCAGAGCAAGAGCGTCTACCAGGCCGAGATCGACGCCGCCTGCGAGCTGATCGACTTCTGGCGGTTCAACGTCCACTTCGCTCGCGAGCTGACCGCCCGCCAGCCCGCTTCGAGCCCGGGCGTCTGGAACCGGCTGGACTACCGCCCCCTGGAGGGCTTCGTCCTGGCCATCAGCCCGTTCAACTTCACCTCCATCGCGGCCAACCTGGCCTGCGCGCCCGCGCTGATGGGCAACGTCGTGGTGTGGAAGCCGAGCCCGACCCAGCAGCTGGCGGCCCACTACACGCTTGCGCTGCTCACGGCGGCGGGCCTGCCCCCGGGCGTGATCAACCTGGTCGCCGGGGACGGCTCGGAGCTGGCCGACGCCGCCTTGGGCCACCGGGCGCTGTCCGGTATCCACTTCACCGGCTCGACCCGGACGTTCCGCGCCCTGTGGGCCCGGGTCGGCGCCAACCTGGCGGCCTACCGCGACTACCCGCGGCTGGTGGGGGAGACCGGCGGCAAGGACTTCGTCGTCGCCCACCCCAGCGCGGACCCGGACGCGGTCGTCAGCGCGCTCGTGCGGGGGGCGTTCGAGTACCAGGGCCAGAAGTGCTCGGCCGCGTCCCGGGCCTACCTGCCCCGCTCGCTGTGGCGGTCCGGGCTCGGTGACCGGCTGCTGTCCGAGACGGGGGCGCTGCGCTACGGCGACGTGGGCGACCTGAGCGCGTTCGGCGGCGCCGTCATCGACCGGGTCGCCTTCGACCGGCTGGAGGCGGTGCTGGCGCGGCTGCGCGCCGATCCCGGCGTGACGGTGCTGGCCGGCGGCGGTACCGACGGCCGAAGCGGCTATTTCGTCGAGCCGACCGTCGTGGTCTCCGACGAGGTCGGCCACGAGATGTTCACGACCGAGTATTTCGGCCCGCTTCTCGCGGTCCACGTCTACGACGACCGGCCAGGCGCGGGCCGCGACCCGTTCGCCGCCGTTCTGGAACAGGTCCGGGACTCGACGCCCTATGCGCTCACCGGGTCGCTGTTCGCCCGGGACGCGGCGGCGGCCGCCGCCGGCGGCGAGGCCCTGCGGTACGCGGCCGGCAACTTCTACCTGAATGACAAACCGACTGGCGCCGTCGTCGGCCAGCAGCCTTTCGGCGGGTCGCGGGCGAGCGGCACCAACGACAAGTCCGGCTCTCCGCTCAACCTGGCCCGCTGGGTCTCGCCCCGCACCATCAAGGAGACCTTCCTGCCACCGACGACGGTCGCTTACCCGCACATGGGCTGACCGTCAACCGGCCGGGCGACGGACTGACCGGAGTGGCGGGTGGACGTCGCAAACGACCGTGTGAAAATGTGCTCAGTCAGGATCGACCGGACGCGTCGGGATTCCCGGCGGGCCGCCGGGGCCGCGGGCGGTTTCGCTCGCGCCAGGCACGAGATCGGTCCCGCCAACCTGAACAATCCGTTTCGCTCCGGCCTGGCTCCCAGCTCGGGGCGGCGACCCGGCCGGGCGGTCCGGGAATTCGGGCCCGTCCTGGAAAGGAGACGCGACGGCGGTGGTCTACCTCGCCGGACAGATCCTGCTTTTCATGCTGATCGCCCTGGTCGTGGGGGCGATGCTGGCCTGGATCTTCCTCGTTGGCCCGCTGCGCCGGCAGGCGCGCAACGCGCGGCTCGCGGTCCTGGCCGGCGCGGTCGCCGGGGGCGGCCCGGCCGCGCTCGAGCCTCCCGCGGTCGCTGCGTCGGCGGCCGTCCCGCCACCGGCGCTCGCAAAACCGGTGGGAGGCGAGCCAGCTCAGGCCGAGGCAGCTCAGGCCGAGGCAGCTCAGGACCAGCCGGCCGCGGCCGGGCCAGCCGAGCCTGGGTTAACCGAGGTCACCTCAGCAGAGGCCGGGCTGGCTGAAACCGGACTGGCTGAAACCGGGTTGGCGAAGGGGCAGCCGAGCAAGGTCGTCACCGAGCTCGCCGCGCGCCTGCGGCGGATCGAGGACGAGGCCGCGCTGGAGCGGGCGGAGCTCACCGCCCGCCTGGCCATGGCCGATGAGCAGGCGAGCCTGGCCGAGCAGCGGGTAGTGGAGGCGGAACGTCAGCTCACCGCGTCCCAGACCCGCATCAGCGAACTTGAGGGCGCGCTGCGTGAGGCGCTCGACGAGCGACCGGCGGCGGAGGAGCCCACCACACCGGAGCCCACCGCGGAGCCCACCGCGGAGCCCACCGCGGTGGCGCGGGCCGACTCCGATCGGACCGACGACCCGGACGGGACGGTTGCCGAGCCTGAACCAGCGCCCGACGAGCCGGCGGCCCCGGCCACCGCCCGGGACGACCTGAGCCGGGAGACCGCGATGCTGCGGTCTCGACTGGCCGACGCGGAACGGCGGTCGGCCCGGTTCTCCTCCCAGCTCGCGCTGGCCCGGACCGACGCCGAGGACGCGCGCCGGCAGGTCGCGGTGGTCACCACCCGTCTCGACCGACGCCAGGCCGAGTGGGCCGCCGAACGGGTCCGACTGCTGGGCCGGCTGGAGGCCGTCGGCGCTCCGCTGATCGTGCCGGAGCCCCTGACCGAGCCCGTCCCGGAGACCTGGTCCGCGCGCCGGCCGGCCGGCCCGCGTTCGCGCGCCGCCGGCCCGCGCCAGCCTGACCACCCGCTCGGGGTTGACGACACCGGCGCCGCACCCGCCGCGGCGGCGGTCCCGTCACCGGCCAAGCCCGGGGACGACCGGGGGGCAGACGACCCCAAGGCCGACGACCCCAAGGCCGACGACCGGAAGGCGGCGGACCGGAAGGCGGCGGACCGCGATCCGGACCTGGACGCGGACCGCGATCCGGACCTGGACGATGCCGATCGGACCCGGATCGTGGCCGGGCCCGACACCCGAAGCTGGCCGCCCCGTCCCGCTCGCCGGGGCACGCCGGCGCGAACGGACGCCGGCCGGCGTGACCGTGACAGCGGATCCGGCACAGCGACGCTCACCGCGCCCCGCGACCGCGCCGGCGCGACGCGGCTCCCGCCCGCCGGCACGGAGACCGGCCCGGACGGCGCCCAGGCGAGCAGCCCGGTCCCCCCGACCGGCACCGACGTCCTCGACCCGTTCCCGCCGCCGGTCAGCCGGGTCCCTCGCACGGACAACCTCAAGGAGATCGTCGGGATCGGCCCGATGGTCGAGCAGCGGCTGTTCGCGGCGGGAATCACCACGTTCCGCCAACTGGCCGCGATGGACGAGGACGCGGTGGCGGACCTAGCTCGCCGCCTCGAGGGGTTCGGCGACCGGATCGAGGACGACGACTGGGTCGGCCAGGCCCAGACCCTCCAGCGGCGCCGCTACCAGGACGAGGACTGATCTCGGGGCCGGTCGCCCGCCCGGCGGCCGGCCCCGGGGCGCCGTCGGCTGATCAGTACTCGGCGCCCCGCGGTCAGTACTCGGCGATCAGGCCTTCGGTCTCGGCCTCGAGGATTCGGCGTTCGGTCACGTCCAGGTAGGTCCAGAAGTGGCCGGAGTACTCGCCCTGGCGGTGGATCACCGTGTGACCGCGTTCGAACACCCGCCCGTCCGAGAACATGATCTCCTCGCCGCGCACCGACCGGCGTCGCCGCAGCAGCAGCTCAAGGCGGACGGCGAAGTCGGCCGGGTCCTCGACCAGCCCGCGCGCCGGCCGGACCAGCATCCGGCAGTCCGTGCCCAGCAGGTCGGCCGGCAGCTCCGGCAGCTCGAACAGGTCGCAGAAGCTCTGGTTGACCGAGGTGACCGCGCCCTGCGCGTCGGCGCCCAGGATGGCCACCGGCAGCGTCTCCAGCAGCGCCGTCAGCCGGCTCTCCAGCTCCCGCGCCACCTGCTCGGAATCCTGGAGGGCCGCGTAGGCGCAGCCGCAGTCGTCCCCACCCGGGCCGGGGTGATCCCGCGTTCCGAGCCGTCCGGAGGAGCCTCGCCGGGCGCCCGGCGTCCGGGCGTCGCCCCCGCCGACGGCCATCGCGGGCCAGGCCGGAGAGCCGTTCCGCGCCACGCCGGGCTCGACGGCCCGCCCGCGCTCGACAGCCTGCCCGGAGGCGGCGGGCGGGTGGGAGCTGGCGGGCGGGCCGGGGCTGCCGGGCGGGCCGGATCCGACGAGGCCGCCAGGCTGGCCGGCTCCCGCGGCCCCCGGGCCGGTCGCCGCCTCGCCGGACCTCGGCGCCGGGACCGGGCCGTGCTGATGTGGCTGCCGGCGGGGGAGCGGCGCGGCCGGCTCGTCCGGCCACGGTCCGATCCAGCCGTCCCAGCCGTCCCAGCCGCCGTCCGGAGCGGGCCCATCGGCCTCGCCCGGGCGTCCCGCCGCGCTGGAACCGCCGGCTGGCTCGCTCCCGTTCGGTCCGGTCCCGTTCGGTCCGGTCCCGTTCGGTCCGGTCCCGTTCGGTCCGGTCCCGTTCGGTCCGGTCCCGTTCGGTCCGGTCCCGGTCGTCCCGGTTCCGGTCGTCCCGGTCCCGTTCGGTCCGGCGCCGTTGACAGGGACAAGCGTCTGATCGCCCCGCCCCGCCGCGGCGCCGCCGTTCGCGCGGCCGTTCTCCCCGGAGCCGAAGGCGGGTGACGGTAGGCGGGTGAGCTCGTCGACCAGGGCGGCGGGCAGCGCCGAGTCGCCAACCCACCAGCCGCGCGGCTGGTGGGGGACGGTCAGCGTCCCGACGAAGCGGCGCCGGCCGTCCCAGGTCGGGGCGGCGGCCGCGTGCATGATGACCTCCGCCTGCCTCCCGTCCTGCCGGATGATCCGCAGGCGGGTCCACAGTCCGTCACCGTGTGTCATCAATCTTCGCCACTGGCGGAGGGCCGCCGGCATATCGTCCGGGTGGACGGCGCCTTCCCAGCCGCTCCCGAGCGCCTGCTCGGCGGCCATTCCCGTCAATTCGCACCAGCGGGTGTTCACGAAAAGGTGCCGGCCGGCGGTGTCCGTGGCGAATATCGCGATGGGAGCGTTCCGTGCCAGCGCGCGGAACATTTCCCAGCCGGCGTCGAACATCTCAGCCGGATCGTCGTCAGGCATGTGCGCCCCCGGTCGACGGCCAGGTGGGCGCGCTCGGGCGCCGAGGCGGCACCGGGCCGGACCCGGCCCGACAAAAGGTATGAAACGGGCAGCGACCTAGCCGGCGCCGACAGTGAATACGCACGTCAGGCCCAGATACCGACCGATCGACCACTCATGACTCCTGGGTACGCCGTCAGGGGCGCTCAGCCGCGCCCACCCCGTCATGGGCGCGGTCCGGCGCGGCGTGGTGAACGGTGTTCGCCCACCCGGGGAAGGCCACGCGCGACGATAGATTCGGACGCCGGAAGGCTAGCGCGGTCGGCAGAGCCTCTCCGGAATTGCTCGACGTTTTCTCGGCGCGTCGCCACGGTTGGCCGGTCCCGGCCGGAACGTATTGCCAGGGCCGGGTCACATCGGGCATTACGCGACAACGCCCGGCCGGTCGGCGGATTACTTCGGGCGATTGTCGTCAATGAGGGACAACTACGTTGGGTAATCGTAGTGCGATTCGTCGGGCACGCGGCGGCGCCCGGGGTGCCCCAGTGGCGATTGGTACCAGGGGTTGTGCGAACGTTGATGCCAACGTACCTGGATCGGGGACTTGTGGTGATGTGATCACAATCCTACTGTTCGTAGCGACCTGTTTGTACCGACGTTCGCGGATGCGCGCCTCATTCGGCGTCTGACCGCCGGCACCGCTTTCCACACCAGGGCGTTTTGTGCGACGACAGAGTTGTTCGGGCCGTGCCGGGCCGCGCCTCGCGCGGGCCGCCGGTAGGAACACAACAGAGAGGAAGCGCTACCGGTGTCGACGCGTGCCTCCTGGCTGGACGCCACCTCGGTCATCGAGAGCGAGGTGCGCGAGCTGGTCCGCCGCCGCTCGCTCGACCCGGTGCGCGACCCGGACCTGGTCCGGCGCCTGATCGAGGACGTCGTCACCGACTACGAGGAGCGGGCGCTCACCAGCAACCTCGCCCCGGTGATGGACCGGACCGGGGCCGCCCGCCAGGTCTTCGACGCCGTCGCCGGCTTCGGCCCGCTCCAGCGCCACCTCGACGACCCGACGGTCGAGGAGATCTGGATCAACGATCCGGGCCGGGTCTTCGTGGCCCGCAACGGCCGCAGCGAGCTGACCAACACCATCCTCACCGCCGACCAGGTCCAGGACCTGGTCGAACGGATGCTCAAGTCGTCGGGCCGCAGGGTGGACCTGTCCACCCCGTTCGTCGACGCGATGCTGCCAGACGGCTCCCGCCTGCACGTCGTGATCCCCGACGTCACCCGGCTGCACTGGTCGGTCAACATCCGCAAGTTCGTCCTGCGCGCGGCCAGCTTCGACGAGCTGATCGGGCTGGGCACGATCACACCGGCGGCGGCCCAGTTCCTGGAGGCGGCCATCGTCTCCGGCCTCAACGTGATCGTCGCCGGGGGCACCCAGGCCGGCAAGACCACCATGCTCAACTGCCTCGGCTCCGCGATCCCCGGCCGGGAACGGGTCATCACCTGCGAGGAGGTCTTCGAGCTGCGCCTGCGGGCCCCCGACTGGGTGGCCATGCAGACCCGGCAGGCCAACCTGGAGGGCACGGGCGAGATCCGGCTGCGCCGCCTGATCAAGGAGGCCCTGCGGATGCGCCCGGACCGGATCATCGTGGGCGAGGTCCGCCAGGAGGAGGCCCTCGACCTGCTGATCGCGCTGAACTCCGGCCTGCCCGGGATGTGCAGCATCCACGCGAACTCCGCCCGCGAGGCCGTGGTCAAGCTGTGCACGCTGCCCCTGCTGGCCGGCGAGAACGTCAGCCACGCCTTCGTCGTGCCCACCGTCGCCGCCAGCGTCGACGTGATCGTCCACCTCTTCAAGGACGGCCACGGCCGGCGCCGGGTCTCCGAGATCGTCGCCCTGCCCGGGCGCTCCGAGGGCGACGTCGTCGAGGTGGCGCAGATCTTCCGCACCCGCGGGGACGCGCTGGTGCGGGCCGAGGGCTACCCACCGCACCCCGAGCGGTTCGCGCGGGCCGGCTACGACCTGCCGGTCCTGCTCGGCGCGGGCGAATGGGACCGCCCGGCGCTCGGGATGGAGCGCTGATGGGGATCTTCATCGGCCTGCTGTTCGGCCTCGGCCTGTTCCTGATCGTGGTGAGCGGGCGCCCCCGCGCCCGTGCCAGCGCCCCGGCCCGCTGGCGGGCCGAGATGCGCGAGCGCCTCACCCAGGCCGGGATGAGCGCGGTCAGCCCGGAACAGCTGCTGCTGATCAGCTTCTTCGCGGGCCTCGTCGCCGCCGTGGCTGTACTGATCATCTCGGGGACGTGGGCGCTGGCGGCGTCGTTCTTCCTGTTCGCCGCCGCGTTACCGCGCACGGTCGTCGAGCGCCGCCGCCGCTCCCGCGTCGGGGAGCTGCGCGAGCTGTGGCCCGACGTCGTCGACAACCTGGCCAGCGCGGTGCGGGCCGGGCTGGCGCTGCCGGAGGGACTGGCCTCCATCGGGGTGCGTGGCCCAGCCCAGCTGCGGCCCGCCTTCGTCCGCTTCGGTGAGGACTACCGGGCCACCGGCTCGTTCTCCGACAGCCTGGACCGGCTGGCCGCGGCGCTGGCCGACCCGGTCGCCGACCGGATCATCGAGTCGCTGCGGATGGCCCGCGAGGTCGGCGGGACCGACCTGGGCCGGCTGCTGCGGACGCTGTCGGCGTTCCTGCGCGAGGACGCCCGGACGCGGGCCGAGCTGGAGACCCGCCAGGGCTGGACGGTCAATGCCGCCCGCCTTGCGCTGGCCGCGCCGTGGGTGGTGCTGCTGCTCCTGTCGACCCGGGGCAGCACCGTCCAGGCCTACGACAGCGCGACCGGGGTGCTGGTCCTGCTGGCCGGGGGAGCGCTGTCGGTGCTGGCCTACGTCATCATGCGCCGCATCGGCCGGCTGCCCCGCGAGGAACGGGTGCTGCGCCGTGCCCACGGTGAGCTCGCCGCCGCCGGGCCGCCGGACGTGGCCGGCCTCGGCCGGGCTCCGGGCGCGACCGGCGGTCCGCCCGGTCCAGTCGGTCCGATAGGCCCGATAGGCCCGGCTGGCCCGGTCGGGCCGAGCCCGGCCTCGGCGGGTCCGGCGTGAACGCCGTCGGGCTGGGCGCGCTGTTCGGCCTGATCGGCGGGGTCGGGCTGGCGCTGGCCATTCTGCGCTCGCCGCCGGCCCGCCCGATCCGGCTGGCCGACCGGGTCGATCCCTACCTGCGTGACACCCCCAGCCGGTCGAACCTGCTGGACGACGAACGGCCCCGCGCCTCCGCGCTGAGCGGGCTGGCGGCCTTCGCCCGTCCAGTCCTGGCCCGCCTGGGCCGGCGCCTGGACCGGTTCCTGGGTGGCCAGGCGGCGCTGAACCGCCGGCTGGCCCGGGCCGGCGGGCGGATGTCGGTCGAGGAGTTCCGGGTCGAGCAGGTCATCTGCTCGTCGGCCGGGGCCGGCATCGGCGCGTTCGTGCTGGCCCTGCGGGCCTTCGCCGGCGTCGGCCCGCCGCCCCTGGTCGGCGTCGCGCTGGTCGTGTCCGGGCTGGCCGGCGGGATCGTCGCCCGCGACTGGTGGCTCGGGCGGACGATCAACCTGCGCGAGGAGCGGATCGTGGCCGAGTTCCCGACCGTCGCCGAGCTGCTGGCGCTGGCCGTCACGGCGGGGGAGAGCCCGGTCTCCGCGCTGGAGCGGGTCGGCCGGCTGTCTGCCGGCGAGCTGGGCCGGGAGCTGCGGCTCGCCCTGGCCGACACGCACGCCGGCGCCACGCTCGTGCAGGCCCTGGAGCGGATGGCCGACCGGGCGCCGGTCCCGTCGCTGGTCCGGTTCGTCGACGGCATGGCCGTCGCGATCGAGCGCGGCACCCCGCTGGCCGACGTCCTGCGGGCCCAGGCCGTCGACGTCCGGGAGGCCGGCAAGCGTCAGCTGCTGGAGGCCGGCGGCCGCAAGGAGATCGCGATGATGGTCCCGGTGGTCTTCCTCATCCTGCCCACAACCGTGATCTTCGCCTTCTACCCGGCGCTGGTCAGCCTGACCTTCAACGCGCAGTAGTTCCGACGGGAGACCCACCCTCATGCGTCTGTTCGCCTTCGTCATCAGTTACTGGACGGTTCTGCGCACCCGCCTGGACGCGGCGGGCCGGGCCCGCGGCGGCCGCGACCGGGGTGACGTCCCCGGCTGGGTCATGGTCACCCTGATGACCGCCGGCCTGGTCGCGGCGCTGGCCGCCCTGGCCGGCAACAAGCTGGCCGACCTGTTCAACAGCGCGATCGACACCGTGTCCGGCAGCGGGAGCGGGGGTGGCGGTGGCTGATCAGACCCGGCCTCGGGTCTGGGCCCGGCCTCGGGTCTGGGCCCGGCCTCGGGTCTGGGCCCGGCCTCGGGTCTGGGCCCGGCGCCGGGACGCGGGCGCCGCGCCGGTCGAGTTCGTCATGGTCGGCACGCTCCTGCTCTTCCTGATCCTCGGGGTGATCCAGGTCGGGCTGTTCCTCCACATCCGCAACACGCTGGCCGCCGACGCGGCCGAGGGCGCCAGGCACGCGGCCAACCTCGGCGTGGCCGCCTGGGACGGCGGCCCCTACGCGCAGCGGCTGATCGCCACGACCATCCCGGGCCGCGCCGACTCCACCTGCACCGGCGAGCCGGTCCGCGACCCCTCCGGCCTGGCACTGGTCGAGGTCCGCTGCTCGGTCACGGTCCCGCTGTCCCTCGTCCCCCTGGGCGCGAAGCGCACGATCGTGGTCGTCGGCCACGCGATCAAGGAGCAGCCGTGACGACAGCCCTCGCCCGGCGGCCCCAGGACCGCGGCCGGGGGCGTCTGAGCCGGTGGGCGGCCCGGCGCGGCCGGTCGGCCGGAGCGGACGCCGGCAACGCGATGATCGAGTTCGTCGGCCTGTCAGTCGTACTGTTGATCCCGTTCGCCTACTTCTTCCTGGCGGTGTTCTCGGTGCAGCGCTCGGCGTTCGCGGTCACCCAGGCCGCGCGGGCCGCCGGCCGGGCCTACGTCACCGCCGACGACGAGCGGGACGCCGCCGTGCGGGCCCAGGTCGCGGCCCAGCTTGCCTTCACCGACCAGGGACTGCGCGGAACGCCCCGGCTGAGCTTCGTCCCGGTCGGCGCGAGCTGCGGCTCCGGCGGTGCGGGGGACGGCGGTTCGGGCGGCGGCGCGGGCGGCGGCGGCGCGGGCGGAGACGCGGCTTCGCTGCGCCCGGGCGCCCGCTTCGTCGTGTGCGTGGGCGCCCGGGCGCCGCTGCCCGGGACGGCCGCGCTCATGCCCGGCGTGGCCGCCGTGGGCGTGAACGGCCGGTTCGAGGTCGTGGTGGACATCCTGCGCGCGAACCGGTCACAGTGAGCGCCCACCCGCCGGGCCCGCGCCGTGGCCGTGATCGCCAGGACCGCGAGGTCCGGCGCCGTTGCCGCCGGGCCCGCCGCCGTGACCACGACCGGGGGACGATCCTCATCCTCACGCTGGGCTATGTGATGATCGCGGCGATGCTGGCGCTGGTCGTCACCGACGTCTCCGCCGTCTACCTGGCCCGGCGGGGGCTGGCCGCGGCGGCCGACGGCGCCGCCCTGGCCGCCGCCACCGACATCAGCCAACAGGGCGTCTACACCGGGGCGGACACCGGGACCGTGCTGCGGTTGGACAGCGGCGTCGCCGACGCGGTCACCGCGTACGCGACCGACGCCGATCCGTCCGGCCGCACCACGCTGACCGGCTCCCTGACCAACCCGACCACGGTCCGGGTGGTCGGGCGGCGGGTCGTGAAGCTGCCGATCATCCGTCTGGTCGGCGTCCGCCCGGTGACGGTGACCGCGAGCGCCGACGCACAGACCGTCGTCCACCCCTGATCCGCCCGCAGCGCCTCCGCGCCCGCGCCCGCGCCCGGTGCCCGGCCGCCGGCCGGCCCGGGGGCCTCGCCGGCCGGTCAGCGCCAGGCGCCGGTGGCCGCCACCAGGTCGTCGAAGTCCCGCCCGGTGCGCTGCCCGGCCAGGTCGGAGATGTCGCGCACCAGCCGGTGCAGCCATTCGGCCGGCCGTCCCTCGGCCAGCGCGACGGCCTCGTTGACGTGGTGCGCGGCGCCGTCCCGGTCCGGCCGCCGGCCGGCCAGCCGCACCCGGGCCTGGGCCATCCGTACCGAGATCACCATCCCGGTCAGGCCGCTGCCGGAGATCAGCTCGTCGGCCAGCTCCAGGTAGGGCGCGGCCTGGTCGGGCGCATCGACCGTGGTCAGCGCCTCGGCGCAGGCCAGGGCGAGGTCGGCCGGGGAGTAGGTCTTCAGCGAGAACCCGGGCCGTCCGTGGGCCCGGGGCCCGAGGCCATCCATGGTGATCCAGGCCCGCCGGATCGACTCGCGTACCCCTTCGGCGTCGCCGGCCGCCGCGTAGGCGCCGGCGGCGACCTTGCCGGACAGCATCGCCCGGGCCGGGCTCAGGCCGGCCATCCGCCCGGCGGTGGCCGCGATCTGGGACGCGACGGCCGGGCTGTGCTGGCGGACGACGCGGGCCCGCACCGCCTGGGCTCGGGCGGACAGGGCCGGATCGCCGGCCGCGCGGGCGAACCGCGCGGCCCGGTCGGCCCAGTTCACGGCCTCGGCGTGCTGGCCACGGTCGTAGTAGGCGCTGGCCAGGGAGGCCGCGACCAGGGCGTGCAGCCGCATCCAGTCCAGGGCCGCCGAGCCACGCAGCCGCCGGGTCCGGGGGACCTGCCGGGTGGTGATCTCCAGCGGGCGCAGCCGGGCGATCGTTTCGGAGAGGTCGGTCGTCTCGTAGACGGACAGGGTGTCCTCGAGGGCCGAGAGGCAGGCGTTCAGCAGCTCACCGGTCTGGACGGACGACTCGTCGTCCTGGGTGATCCCGATCATGAACGTCTCGCCGGAGACCAGCCCGGAGACGACGAGGCCGGATACCAGGAGGCCGCGCCGGTCGATGGCGTCGGGCATGTCGGCTTCCTCCGCGCCGCCCAGGGCGCACAACGGTGGGAATGCGACCGGGCTTTTCCGGCCGCCATGTCGGCGGCGTCGGCTAACGACCAGTTGGCCGTGTTAAGCATCGGGGCCCCGCATTCGTGGCTCGTCATCGATTTCCCACCGTCCCGCCCGACTGCCACGGCGATCGGTGGGCGACGCCATCAGGGTAGAACATATCCGTCGCCGTCGGCGCGGCGGCGGCCACTTCCGGCGTATTCTGTGGTCCACGTCTCGCTGGCCGTGATCAGTCGTGGGTCCAGGGTGGCGGTTTTGTTTCGAGGACATGATCGCGGAATTTCCGCAAGATTTACGGCGCGATAATATTGCATTTCACGAGCAATGTTTTCGGTGTGTGTCGGTGGCGGTTCCCGGGCCGGCCGAGCCCGTTCGCCCCGCCTCGCCGCGCCGCGAAGATCTCGCCGGTTACGGCCATCGGCGCCGCGGCCGGTAAGCTGAGAGCCATGGCCACTGACATCGCCGAGGAGATCAAAAATCTCGATGCGACACTGACCGGCATCGAGACCGTCCTCGACCTCGACGGCCTGCGGCGCCGCGCCGACGAACTGGAGCGGGAGGCCGCCGACCCCGAGCTGTGGTCCGACCAGGAACGCGCGCAGTCGGTCACCCGCCGCCTGTCCGGGGTCCGGGGCGACCTGGCCCGCGTCGGCGGGCTACGCCGCCGGCTCGACGACCTGGTCACCGCGCTCGACCTGGGCGACGAGGACCTGCTGGCTGAGGCGTCGGCCGATCTGGCCCCGCTGGGCCGGGAGATCGCCGCGCTCGAGGTGCGCACCCTGCTGTCCGGCGAGTACGACGAGCGGGACGCCATCGTGCAGCTCTCCGCCGGCGCGGGCGGCGTGGACGCGGCCGACTGGACGGCGATGCTGCTGCGCATGTACCTGCGCTGGGCCGAGCGCAACGGCTACACCACCGAGGTCTTCGACACGTCCGAGGCCGAGGAGGCCGGGCTCAAGTCGGCCACCTTCCACGTCAAGGCTCCCTATGCCTACGGCACCCTGCGCAGCGAGCACGGCGTGCACCGGCTGGTGCGGATCAGCCCGTTCGACAACCAGAGCCGCCGCCAGACGTCCTTCGCCGGCATCGAGATCACCCCGGTCGTCGACCAGTCCGACGACGTCGACATCGACGACAAGGACCTGCGGATCGACATCTTCCGCTCGTCCGGCCCGGGTGGCCAGGGCGTCAACACGACGGACTCCGCGGTGCGGATCACCCACCTGCCGACCAACATCGTCGTGACCTGCCAGAACGAGCGCAGCCAGCTCCAGAACAAGGCCGCCGCGATGATCGTCCTGAAGGGCAAGCTGCTCGAGCGCCGTCGGGCCGAGGAGGCGGCGGAGAAGCAGCGCCTGACCGGCGGTCCGCAGGATGCCTCGTTCGGGTCGCAGATCCGCAGCTACGTCCTCCATCCGTACCAGATGGTGAAGGACCTTCGTACTGGCCATGAAACCGGCAATACCTCGGCTGTTCTCGATGGCGACATCGACGATTTCATCGACGCCGAGATCCGCTGGCGCCGTCAGGCCGACCGGGACTGAAAGCCGAAAATCCTTCGGCCGCCGCCGTGACCTGGCCGGCGGAAACGCGCCCATCAGCCGGCCGCTGTTAAATCCACGGTACGGCGCGCGGCGGTCACCCCTTTGTTGGGGGCGCGGCGGCCAGTCTCGTGGTAGCGGACGGTTCGCGCGGCGGTAGCGGCGGTAGCAGCGCCCGCGGCGGCAGCAGCGCCCGCGGCGGCAGCGGCGCCCGCGGCGGCAGCGGCGGACCGGCCAGTGAACCGACGAGTGAACCGGCGCGCGGAGCATCGGCCGGCGGCCAGCGTGATGCTCGCGGTGATATTGCCCGGCTTGGCCCCCGCGTCCCCCCGATCTGCGACTCTTGACCGATGGACGCAGGACGGACGCCGGGACGGGGCTGGGTCGCGCTGGTCGGCGGCGGCCCTGGCCCGGCCGACCTCATCACCCTGCGCGGGCTGCGCGTCCTGCGCCGGGCCGACGTCGTCGTCGTCGACCGGCTGGCTCCCCGGGAGCTGCTCGACGAGCTCGGCGCGGGCGTGGAGATCGTCGACGCCGGCAAGGCGCCCCACGGGCACAACCTCACCCAGACGCAGATCAACGAGCTGATCGTCGAGCGCGCCGGGCGGGGCCTGGGCGTCGTCCGGCTCAAAGGCGGCGACCCGTTCGTCTTCGGCCGGGGCGGCGAGGAGGCCCTGGCCTGTGTGGCCGCCGGCGTCCCGGTCACGGTTGTGCCCGGGGTGACCAGCGCCGTCGCCGTCCCCGCGCTGGCCGGCATCCCGGTGACCCACCGCGGGCTCACCCAGGACGTCACCGTCGTCTCCGGGCATGTCGACCCGTCCCACCCCGGCTCGACGGTCGACTGGGCGTCGGTGGCGACCGGGCCGGGCACGGTCGTGATCCTCATGGGCGTCAGCGCCCTGGCGGCCATCGCCGGCGAGCTGGTCAAGCACGGGCGGCCGGGCGCCACCCCGGTCGCGGTCATCGAGGCCGGCGGACGCCCGGACGAGCGGGTCACCGTCGGCCGGCTCGACGAGATCGCGGCCAGCGCGGCCCAGCTCGGCGTGCGGGCGCCGGCCGTCGTCGTGGTCGGTGAGGTCGTCGCCCTGCGAGCCCGGCTGCGCGCGGGCGAGAGGGACTGACGGTCAGGGCCTGACCGTCAGTCGAAACGCCCCTTGGCCCGCTGCCCGCGCACCCGGGCCATCTCGCGGTTGGCGTCCCGCTCGGCCAGGGCCTGCCGCTTGTCGAACGTCTTGCGGCCCCGGGCCAGCGCGATCTCGACCTTCACCCGGCCGTCGGAGAAGTACAGCGCCAGCGGCACGATCGTCAGCCCGCCGCCGCCGTCGCGGGTCTGCGCGGCCAGCTTGTCGATCTGGTTGCGGTGCAGCAGCAGCTTGCGCTTGCGGCGCGGGGTGTGGTTCGTCCAGGTGCCCTCGGTGTACTCGGGGACGTGCATCTGGTGCAGCCAGACCTCGCCGTCGCTGATCTGCGCGAACGCGTCGACCAGCGACGCCCGCCCGGCGCGCAGCGACTTCACCTCGGTCCCGGTCAGGACCAGGCCGGCCTCAAGGGTGTCGAGGATCGTGTAGTCGTGGCGGGCCCGCCGGTTCTGGGCGATCATCTTCCGCCCGGTCTCCTTCGGCACGTCCGTCTCCTCCCCACGCCCCCACGCGTTCTCGATCTACAAGATCATACGCGCAGGTGGCGACGGAGGGCGAAGCCGGCCGTCAGCGCCCCGGCCACGGCCCCGGCGACGGCTACCGTGATCACGCCCCGCCACACCGCGTCCCAGCCGATGAGCGGGAACGCGGTCTCGCCGGCCAGCGCCCCGTCGACCAGGAACGCCTTCAGCCCGACCAGGCACGCCCCGGCCAGGAGGCCGCCGGCGAGCCCCGCCAGCCCGCTCTCGAGGATGAACGGGGCCCGGATCGCCGCGTCGGTCGCGCCGACCAGCCGCATGATCGCCGTTTCCCGGCGGCGGCTGTGGGCGGAGGCCCGCACGAGCGTGTAGATCAGCGCGAGCATGGCCGTGGCCTGGAGCAACGCCAGCGTGAACGCGCCTATCGTGAAGCCGCGCAGCACCCGGTAGAGCGGGGCCAGCACGGCCCGGTCGTCCCGGACGCTCTCGACGCCCGCTCGCCCGGTGTAGTCGCTGACGATGTCGGACGAGCGGCGCGGGTCGGTCAGAGCGACCCGCAGCGTCGCCGGCAGATCACCCGGGGCGACCCCGGAGAGGATGGCCGGCGAGTCGTGGAAGTCCCGCCGGAACCGGTCGAACGTCGCCTGCTTGCTCTCGTAGCCGACCGAGGTGACGACCGGCTCGGCCCGCAGGTCGGACTCGAGCGCGCGGACCTGGGGCCCCGTCGCGTCGTCGGTCAGGTCGACCACGACCTCCACCTGGCCGAGCAGGAACGTGTTCACCGTGTGGACCTGGGCTCGCAGCAGCAGCCCGGCGCCCAGCAGGGCCAGGCAGATCGTCGCGGTCACGACCACCGCGCCGACCATGACGAGGTTGCGCCGCAGGGTGGCCATTAGGGCGGTGAGCAGCGCGCGGGGTCGCATCCCGTGGCCCGCCGGCCTAGCTCGCCCAGGCGCCGAGCACCGGCACCCGGCTCGGCGGGCTGTAGGCGCCGCTGGGATGGTCGCGGACGAGCACGCCGGCGTCCAGCTCGAGCACCCGCCGGCGCAGCGCGTCGACGTGGGCGGCGTTGTGGGTCGCCATCACCACCGTCGTGCCGGCCTCGTTGATCCGTTCGAGCAGATGGACGATGCCGGCGCCGGTGGCCGGGTCGAGGTTGCCCGTCGGCTCGTCGGCCAGCAGCAGCGGCGGGCGGGCCACCATCGCCCGGGCCAGCGCGGCCCGCTGCTGCTCGCCGCCGGAGAGCTGCTCGGGGTAGCGGCCGCCCTTGTCGGCCAGGCCGACCAGCTCGAGGATCTCGGGGACGGCTGTGCGGGCGGCCCGTCGGGAGCGGCCGGTGACGTCCAGCGCGAAGGTCACGTTCTGGGCCACCGTCCGGTCGGAGAGCAGCCGGAAGTCCTGGAACACGCAGCCGATCTGGCGGCGGGCCCGGGCGAGGCGGCGGCGGGAGAGTCCGGCCAGGTCCCGGCCGGCGACCTCGATCCGCCCGGCACTGGGCTCCTCCGCGCGCAGCAGCAGCCGCAGCAGCGTCGTCTTGCCCGATCCGGACGCCCCGACCAGGAACACGAACTGGCCGGCCGGAATGTTGACCGTGATCCCCTCGAGCGCGGGCTGCTTCGCGCGTGGGTACGTCTTCGTGACCCCAGACAGACGGATCACTGTAAACCCTCCGAAAGGACGTGGTAACCACGAGTTCCATGGGCATGCTAGGGGAGGAAGAGGGCCAGCCCAGGCAGGCTCGTCGGCGTCGCGTGGCGGTCCCGGCGGTCCGGGCGGTCCGGGCGGTCCGGGCTAGCCGGCGGGCGCTGGCCCGCCCCCTGGGAGGTTGGCCGGGACATCCGTCGAGTATCGGAATACGATCCATTCAGGGAGCGCGTACGGAGCGAGCCCGCCCGGGTGCACACGGGGCGCGCGGCTCACGGCGCGCGGTCGACGGTGCGGGACGCGAGGGAGGCCGAAGACCATGTGCTGCGAGGACCTGGTCTGTGCCCGCTGCGCGGGGCCGGTGGCGGAGGGCCGCTGCCCGACCTGCCGCGCCGCGCGTGCGTCGATGCACCACAACTCCTTTTCGATCACCCCGCAGATGATCGCGATTGTGGCGATGGCCCTGCTGCTGGTCGCGCTGATCGCGCGGCACATCTGACCACCGCCGCTGCCGCTGGCGATCGGGTCGCGCTCTACCGCCGGCTGGCCGGGCCCGAAGGCGCGCAGCTGCTGGCGCTGGCGGCCGAGGCCGTCGGGACGGATCGTGAGCTCGCCGCCGGCGCCCGGCTGCGGGCCGAGGGACATCCGGCCGAGCTGGTGGCGGCCGCCTTCACCCAGGCCGAGCTGCGGCGGGCCGGCGCGGCCAAGTTCAGCCAGTCCGGGGCGATGTTCTTCAGCCGGCCCGGTCTGGAGCAGGCCTCGTCCGAGCCGGTCGCCGCCCATCGGGCCGCCCGCTTCGACGGCTTCGGACGGGTGGCCGACCTGTGCGTGGGGATCGGCGGGGACCTCTGCGCGCTGAGCGCGCGGGCCGACGGCCCGCGGGAGCTGATCGCGGTCGACTGGGACCCGGCGCACCTGTGGATGGCGGAGCACAACGCGGCCGTGGCGGCGGCGGCCGCGGGCCGGGCCGGCGCCGTCGAGACCCGCTTCGTCGCGGCCGACGTCCGCGAGGTCGACCTGACCGGGGTGGACGCCGTCTTCATCGACCCGGCGCGGCGCGACGAGCGCTCCCGGCTCGGCTCGCGGGCGACGTCCCCGCCGCTGGACTGGGCGCTGGGACCGGGCCTGGCCGGGCGGGTGCCGGCGGTGGCGGTCAAGGCGGCGCCCGGGCTGGACCTGGATCTCGTCCCGGCCGGCTGGGAGGTCGAGTTCGTGGCCGAGGGCCGGGCGCTCAAGGAAGCGGCGCTGTTCTCACCGGCGCTCGCCACTGGGGCCCGCCGGGCCACCGTCCTGGCGGCCGGGCCCGAGGGCGGCGCGGCCGGAACCGTGGCAACACTCACGGGCGAGCCCGACCCTCCGGCGGGGGCCGTCGACTCCGTGGGGGAGCCCGCCCGCTACCTGTACGACCCGAACCCGGCCGTGACCCGGGCCGGGCTCGTCGGCCCGCTGGCGGTGCGCCTGGAAGCCGGCCAGATCGACCCGCGCATCGCCTTCCTGACCAGCGACTCCGCGCGGGCCACTCCGTTCGCCCGGACGCTGGAGGTGCTGGCCGAGCTCCCGTTCGACGTCCGGGCCCTGGCCCGGCGCCTGGACGAGCTGGGCGCGACCAGCGTGGACATCCGCCGCCGCGGCCTGGCCGGCGACGTCGACGCGCTACGCCGCCGAATCCTGCCCCGCCGCCGGGGCGGGGCAGGGGCCTCCGGTTCGGGCGGCCACCGTCCGGTGACCGTCGTCATGACCCGGCGGGCCGACCGGCCGTGGGCCTTCGTCTGCGCGGACGCATTCGCCCCCAGCCCCGCCGCCCCCGGTCCCGACGCGGCGGGGGCCGGCGACGTCCCTACAACCGCAGCGGACGGATCGGGGCCGCGATGAGCGACGGGTCGGTGCGCCAGTCGACGCCGGGGACGTCCACGTAGAGCTCGATCTCGTTGCCGTCCGGATCGAAGATGTACAGGCTGTGCGTGACCGTGTGGTCGGACGCCCCGGAGATCATGACGCCGGCCTCGGTGATCCGGTTCAGAGCCTCGCGCAACTCGTCGTCGCTGTCCCCGACCTTCAGCCCGAAGTGGTACATCCCGACCCGCCGGCCGGCCGGGATCGGCGTCGCGTCCTCGCCGACCTCGATCAGCAGCAGCTCATGGTGGGTGCGGCCGGAGGAGAAGGCCGCCACCGGGAACGCCGGGCCGCCCGCGGCCGGGTCGGGCAGGATCTGCCGCCAGCCCAGCACGTCCCGGTAGAACGCGGCGGAGCGCTCGACGTCCCGTACGTAGAGGACCAGATGGCCCAGTTCCTTGACCTGCATGGCGGCCGCCCCTTCTGCTCCCGACTCGCCTGGCTTGCCGCGGCTGACCCCGCCGGACATCTTGTTGCGAGTTCAACTAAGTGTACGGGACGACGGGCGCTGTACGGGGTGACCTGGGGAGATCGGTTCACGTACGGCCGGGCTGGTCGGGCGCGGTGACGAGGGAAGGCCGGGCGGTCGCCCGCCGTTGTACCCTGGTACATGCTCGCGACCGCGGGCACGACAGGTGCGTTGCGCTGGCCTCCGACAGGGTCAGGGCTCGCCGAAGGGCCAGGGGGTGACTGGCTTCGACTCCGGACGTCGAGGCAGGGGAAGCGGGCCGAGGATGAGCGGTTATCTCGTTAACGATCCGTTCGAAACACAGCTGCCAACAAGACGCAGCCTGTTGCCACCTACGCCCTCGCGGCCTAGGAACTGGTAACCGTCAGCCTGGGAGTTCCTCCGGCCCAGGATCTGGCGTCGCTAGGAGGATCACTACCCAACCCGGTCGCGGGGGTGGGTAGGAAACCAAACAGCGACTGGGCCTACACCAGCCAGCCTGCGGGACCGGTGGGGCCGAGAAACTAGAAGCAGGATGCGCCCGGAGAAGCCCTGTGTCGGGGCCGGAGGACGGGGGTTCGATTCCCCCCACCTCCACGTTTGTGATCATCGCGAAGAGCCGGACCCACCTCCACGGGTTCGGCTCTCGCCGTCTCGGGGCCAGGCTGGTGGGCCGAGAGCGGCTTCCGGGCCATCCACCGATCTGGATCATGCTCAGGGGCGTCGATTGACGATCGATCGCTCAGCCGACCCTGTTGTGCGGCGTGTCGTGGTCTGACTGGTGGCCGTGTCAGTCTTGACAGGTGGGCCGTAGTCGCGTCGCTATAGCGTCAACGCTATGACCTGGGGTACCGTCGAGCTGGAACCGGAAGTCCGGGATTGGCTGGAACAGCTGCCGACCGCGCAGTTCGCGACGGCCGCTTTCTATGTGGATCTGCTCGGCGAGCAGGGTCCATTGCTGGGTGAGCCGTACACGCGGCAGCTCGACGGCAAGCTGCGGGAGCTGCGGTTTCATCTGGAGGGCCGGGCGATCCGGGTGACCTACTGGATCGCGCCGGGTCGGAGGGTGGTGCTTCTGACCGTGTTTGCCAAGTCGCGGATGAGGGAGGTCGCTGAGGTGTCCAGAGCGAGGTGCGCGCTGGCACGCTGCCTGGCAGGGGCGCACACAGTGAGCGAGGGCGAGGGGGGTGACGGCGATGGCTGAGCGGGCGGACTGGGCGGGGCTGAGAGAACGCCGGATGGACGAGCCGGGCGCGCGCGAGGCCTACCAGGCAGCCAGGCTGGCATTTGAGCTGGGTAGATCGGTGCGGGAGCTGCGCCAGCGGCGCGCCTGGAGCCAGGCCGAACTGGCCCACGCGGCGGGTATGACGCAGTCGGCCGTGGCGCGGTTCGAGGCCGGTGGCACCGTACCGACACTGCCTGTGCTGGAACGGCTCGCCGAGGCTCTCGACGCCGACCTCGACGTCCGAGTCATCCCCCGTTCAGCGGCGTAGCGGGTGTCCCGGCATGCCGCTCGCCCGATCCTGGCTCTCGTGCGTGAGAGTGCTCCCGCGGCGGGCGGCCGGCGGCGGCGGCGAGTGGCCGTTGCCGGATTTCGTCAGTGCGTTGGCCAGCGGCAAGGGCGACCTCGGCGCCCGTTCCGCTGAGATCCCACGCGCGGAACTCGGGCGCGACCCCGAGCGACCGTCTGGGACACCGGGCCGCTGATCGTCGCCGCTGACACCGAATTGCAGGTCGACTTGGGTTTGACGTTATGACTGCGTCAATCTATCATTTGATCATGTTGTACCCAACCCCCGCTCTTGCATCGGCCGACAGTCAGGTGCTGCGGGACATCGACGGCCTGCGGGATACGCTGCGGCACCAAGTGCAGGCGGCGCCCTCGAAATGGACCGAAGGTCTGCGGAAGTTCCTGACCGCGGATGCCGTCGCGGCCTCGAACTCGATCGAGGGCTTCAAGGTCTCGACGGTCGACGTCGAGGATCTGATGGCGGGGGAGCGGGATGTCGAGGTCTCGGAGGAGAACCGGGAGGAGACCCTCGCCTACCAGCGGATGATGACCTACCTCCAGACGCTCCACGACGTCGGGGACTTCAGCTACAGCAAGGGGATGCTCAACGCCCTGCACTGGATGCTGCAAGGTCATCATCACACCGCGCGCAAGCCGGCCGGGCAGTGGCGGCGAGGCCCCGTGTACGTCACGGACGCCCGCAACCCCAGGGTCGCGGCCTACACCGCGCCGGACGCCGACGCCGTCCCGGGGCTGATGGCCGAACTCGTCGACTGGCTGAACGCCGACGGCGGCACCGGCACCCATCCGCTGGTTCGGGCGGCCATGGCGCACCTGCACCTGGTGTCGATCCATCCGTGGGCGGACGGGAACGGCCGGATGTCCCGGTCGCTCCAGACGCTGATCATCGCCCGTGAGGGTGTCCTCGCCCCGGAGTTCTCCTCCATCGAGGCCTGGCTCGGCAGCCCCGGCAACACCTGGGAGTACTACCGCGAGCTCTCCGACCGGGGCTCGACCTACCTGCCTGACCAGGACGTCTCGAGCTGGATCCGCTTCAACCTGACCGCCTACCACCAGCAGGCCCAGATTGTCGGCAACCGGATCGACCGTTCCGGGCGGGTCTGGAGCGCGCTCACCGAGTTCGCCGCGAGCGCTGGCCTGGACGAGCGAGTGGTCACCGCCCTGCACGACGTGGCCATGGCCGGCCGGGTCCGCCGCTCCCGTTACGAGCAGGCGGAGGGCCTGAGCCTCCAGCAGGCGCAACGCGACCTGCGCGACCTGACCACCGCCCAGCTCCTGGCACCGGTCGGCCGGACCCGAGCCCGCTACTACACGGCTGGCCCGCGCTTCCCCGAGCCTGTGCTCGAGATCGCGGAGACGCCGATGACCCTGAGAAACCCCTACGCCGGCTGACCGGGCCACGGCCCCTGTTCCCCCGGGACGCCTTTCCACGTCCAAGCGACCGTCACGTCTGGAGCTCGCCGATCGGGACCCGGAGGTGGCTGTCATCCTTCGGGCAGACCCACTCCGCCCGTACGCCGTCGAAGACGGGATCGAGCGGATGCGGATGCCCGGGGCATGCGGGTCGGACCTCGCCGGCCTCCAGGAAGTACTCCTGGAGCTGATCGGCAAAACGCCAGGTCAGCTCTTCGAGGGACTCCCTCGGGCCGCATGCGAGCCTCTTTCCTGGCAGCCCCCGCAGTTCTATCTTCACCTCGTGATCGGTGACAGTGACCCGGACCGGATCCAGCTCGGAAGGCTCGACGCGCAGGTCTCGGGCCACTCGTGCCAGGGCGGCCGCCTCAGCACCGCTGATCGAGCTCTGGGCGGGAGCTGATGGAGCGTCCGCGTACCAGGAATCCATGTCTCCTATTTCACCAGCCGTAGAACCACGTTGCAAGTTAGAATCTTCACGGTCTTGGGGCTCACTGGGAATGTTGACTGTATGGTGATCGTCACGACATAGCCGGCTTTTATGCTGTGTTTGGTCCAGGGGGCGTCGCCGCAGTAGTTAAAGCTGGTCAGAGTGCTGTGAAAGGTGTAGTCCGCTGCCGCGGTGTGGGGATCGTAGTGGTAGTTCACACACCGTTTGCTGACGGTGACATGAATCTCCGTTGTGACTTCTCTGTGGCCCGCTTCAACCTGATTTGAACGAGAGATCTGCCAGGCGAACGGCATGGATGGCTTGTTCCCGTACTTGACCTGGGCAATAAATGTGCCGACATTCTTGTCGGTAAGCTGCACCGGTCGATTCGGCGCAAGATCGTAATAGTGAAAACTGGCGGGGTTGGATGTGGCCGCTGCACTTCGAGGCGTACTGGCCACCCCGACCAGCGCCAACGCAACCACGGTGGCCAGCAGGGCCACCACTACGGTGCGGAAATGGCCGACGCTCCAGGTGCTCCGGTGGCTCATTGGAATATTCACAGATCTCCCTGAAGTGCCGGGCCTCGACTGTCGCGTGAGTAAACATCGTCTTTAGGGTGGCCGACGCGTTACGGCGCCCCGCGGGCATCGTGCGTGGCTCTGAATGGCCACTGAAGACTGACGTGCCGGCAGGCTGATGAGAAGCTGCTTTAGCTTGATCGAAAGTTTGGCGGCATTTCTGGACTAATCGAGATGCTAAGACCCCGTGGCGGCCGAGGCAACCGAAATCCTTGCTCGCTCGCGACAGTCACGCCGCGGCGGCGCATAAGTCCAGCTCGGTGGGAGTTGACGGCCGGCACATTCGCGCTGTCAAATATCGGACAGTCGATCAGATCTGCCGTGGCACGGTCGACCGGTGTCGGGTCCGGGCCCCGCTACTACACGGCCGGCAGGTCCAGCCGCTGGGCCTACCCGCTGCCGACCGATCAGCCGGCGCGATCGTTCTCGGCCAGGATGACGAGCACCTCCTGGCCGAACGGCCGGGTCGCTCCTGTGCATCGTCTGGGAACATTCGCATCACCGGGCGCGGTTGGTACTCAGGAGTGCTCGCCTGTCGGCGGCGGCCGAAGGGTCCAGGCCGGGAGATAGCTGATCACCTGGCGGATGACGACACGCTCACCGCGTCGCTGCGAGTCGTGCCCGCCGGCCGCCGAGGTTCGTCCACTGCTGGCGGGCATCGACCGGGCCGCGATGATCCCGGTGCTGCGGGGGATCGAGGGCGCACGGTCGGCGCCGACGACCGTGGACCCGTTGTGTGACCGAGTTTCTGGTTCGCGATATTGACGAACGTCTGACCGAGAGCTTGTGGCGGTACACCGGTTCTGCGGCAAGCGGGGGAATCCCGGAATCGAGTCTGTACCCGTAAGCGATTTTCAATTAGCATCTCTAAGAAGTCGGCACTGCTCCGCGCGACTTCGGGGGATAATGGCATGTCAACCGCGTGGATCGCGGAAATCATCGACGCGGTGGGCCGGCTGGTCCCGGCCAGCCGAGGCGCCGGATCCAGCCCGAAGCCGCTGGCCGAGGCACGTCAGGTCGACGAGGGGCGGTATGTCGTCTCGACCGCCCGGGGGCCGATCAGGACGGAGTCCCACAACGGGCTCCACCTCGCCCGGCGGGACGACACGGGCCCGGACCGCCAGCGATACCAGGTGTCGGACGTCGAAGAAGGCCAGTCCGAGCTGCGTGTGACCGTCGCCCCGCACGCGCCGGAGACCGGGCTGTGGCTGTGGGGCACCCCGCGGCCGGCGGGACAGCTCGAACGCACCCTCGTCGAGGCCTGGCGGCGTTTGGACGATCCCGGCCTGGCGGCCCGGATCGTCGAGGGCCAGTTGAGTCCCACACCAGCGATCGTGCCGTACGGCCCGGCCGGGCTCAGCGACTCGCAACGCGCGGCCTACCTCGCCTGCACGACCCCGGGCGTCCGGGTGGTCTGGGGCCCGCCGGGGACCGGCAAGACGACCGTGCTGGCCCGCGCCATCGACGATCTCGTCAGCCGGCGCCAGCGCGTCCTGCTCGTCTCGAGCACGAACATCGCGGTCGACAACGCCCTGGCCGCGGCGGCCAGGCGGCGCAACCCAGCGGTCGGCGAGCTCGTGCGGGTGGGGCCGCCGGCGTTGGCCGAGGTCGCGGGCGACGATCGGGTCGCCCTGCCCCGGCTGGTCGAGGCGAAGGCGGCCGCGCTGGTCGCCGAGCGGGACCAGGTGGGCCGGGAGATCAAGGAGTTGGCCGCCCGGCCCGAGCTTGTCCGCCTGCGCGAGATCGAGAAGCGCCTCGTCGGCTTCGACCCGGACGCCTACGAGCAGGCTCGTGTTCGCGTCGAGCGGGATCGGGCGCTCACCGAGCTTTCCGGCCAGCTCCACGCGGCGGAGGCCCGGTGCCTTTCGGTCGGGCGGACCCGGCAGGAACGTCACCGGATCTGGCGCGACGCCCTCCAGCGTCGCGGCGCGGTCGAGCCCGCCCGCGTTGAGCTGACCGCCGCCGAGGAACTGCGGTCGGAGATCCGCCGGCTGGAGTCGATCGCCACGACCGCCGAGGGGGAGGTGCTTGCCGCCGAGATCCGGTTGGAGACGGCGACGCGGGAGCATGACGCCGCGTCCGGAGGTTCCCCGAAGGCGCGGTGGCGCGAACGGGGCCGGCGGTCCGAGCTCGCGAAGGCGCTCGCCGCCGCCACGAAGTATCTCAGCGCGGCGCGGGAGAAACGGGACGAGGCACGTCGGCTCGCCGAACGCGGGCGCGAGCTCAACACGCCGCGGATCGAGGCCCATGAGCGGGCCGCCGCCCCGGTCACCGCGGCCGACCTCGCGCGACTCGATCACGCGGTAGGCGCCGCCCAGGCCGGCGCCGGCGCCGCGGACGAGGCGCTGCGGGCCGCCGAGCACGATCGGGCCGCCATCCAGGCCGCGCGGGAGACGAAACTGCGCGAGCCTGGCGCGAACGCCGACGAACGCGCGGCGGTCGCGGCGGCCGATCGGGCCGGCCATCCCGCGCTCGCCGCCGAACGGGCCGAGCTGGCGGACGTCACCCGGGAGCTGACGGGTCGGCGCCGGATGCTTGAGGATCGTTACGAGCACCTTCTGACGGAGATCGAGAAGGCGAGGACCGGCGCGGAGCCGGACATCATCGGCCACGCCAGCCTGGTGGCGACCACGTTGAGCCGCTTCCGGCTGAACCGGCACGTCTACCAGGGCCAGTACGACGCGGTGTTCATTGACGAAGCCGGCGCGGCCAGTCTTCCCGAGCTGCTCCTGGCCGCGGCCAACGGCGGCCAGACGGTCGTCCTGCTCGGCGACTTCTGCCAGCTCGGCCCCGTCTTCCAGCCGGACCGGAGCATCGAGCTGACCGCGTCGATGAGGAAGTGGCTCGACGAGCGGTCCTGTTTCGACCTGCTCGGGATCATGGAGCCCCGGGACGCGCTGGGCCGGCCCGGGGTGGTGACCCTGCGCGAGACCCGCCGGTTCGGCGCGGACGTCGTCGAGCTCGTCAACCGGATTGCCTACGGGGGTGTCCTCGTCTCGGCCCCGGACGGTGGCCGACCAGCCGACGATGACCATCCGCCTATCGTCCTGGTGGACGTCGACGGGCTCGACACCCTCAGCCGCGCCCGCGTGCCCGCCTCGGGTAAGGGTCAGTGGTGGCTGGCGGGCGGCCTGCTGTCCCGCGCGCTCGCGGAGTATCACCGCGAGCGCGACGAGAGCACCGGCATCGTCGCGCCCTACCGGGCGGAGAGTCTCGCGATCATCGAGCATCTCGACGACGTCGGGTCACTGGGCGGCTCCCCCGCGATCGAGGCCGGGACCGTCCACTCCTTCCAGGGCCGAGAGTTCGACGTCGTGGTGGTCGACACAGTAGAGGATGGCGACTCCGCCGGCTGGTGCTCCCGCGCGGCAATGCGTCCGGGCGCGACCCGGGACCACCGCGGCGGCGCGCGACTGGTGAACGTCGCCGTCACTCGGGCCCGCCACCGCGTCTATCTCCTGGCGAGCGGGCGGGCGATCGCCTCAGCCAGGGCCGGGACGACGTTCTGCCATATCCAAGCCCTGGTGGATGCGGGGACGATCCGGGTCGTGCGCGCCGCCGATCTTCTCGGCCTCCCCGCGCACGAAGTCGACCGGGCCCAGCTCGACCCGGTCGCCGCCGAGCTGTGGGCGGCGTTCGACGGCCACGTCGTCTCCGACGGGGTGTTCGACGAGTTCGGCTACATCCAGGCCCTGACCGCTGAGATCGACGCGGCCCGCCACTCGATCTGGATGTGGGCGCCCTGGTTCGGCCCGCGGCAGGACGAGGTACTGCCCGCGCTCGAGCGGGCGACGGCTCGAGGCGTGACCATCACGGTGTTCGTCGTCGGCGATTCCGACAGCGTCGTGCGGAGCCAGCGAGCCCGGGATGCTCGCCCACCTGTCGCTGACCGCGCGCGTCGGCCGAGCGTCGAGGAACGGCTCGCGGCCCTGCGCGCGGCGGTGACCCAGGTCGTCCGCATCGCCCAGATGCACCAGAAGATCGTGGTGATCGACGAGGAGACGATGTTCCTCGGCAGCTACAACACGCTCTCCAGCCAGAACCGGCGGGAGATCATGGTGCGCCATCGGGGCCGGCGGTTCAGCCAGAAGATCCTCGAGCACGAGCGGGCAGCAGCCCTCGCCCGGCCGCCTCTCTGCCCGGATCACCACCGTCAGATGGAGGCGCGGCGCTCACAGGCGCACAGCCGCGGCTATCCCTGGGGCTGGGCCTGCCCGGAACGCGGCTGCGGCCAGCGGCTGCCGCTCCCGGAGCCGAACGCGCGGGCCGGTAGCCGATCGGGATGGAGCCGGACCAGCGGCGCGAGGACCGGTGGCTGAGACGATGATGATCCAGGAGACGCTATGACCCCAGCGGTGGAGGAGCCCGGCGAGCACGATGAAGCCTGCGCCGTGGACGCGGCTGCGTCCACGGCGGGCGACGGCCCGGTGGCGCCGGCGCCAAAGAGGGTGGAGTGGAGCACCGCTGATCTGGCGCGGGCGGCGGGGCAGCGGATGGGGAGCCGGCTCAGCGACGAGATCCTCGACGAGATGGGCCGTGAGGACTCTCGGCGGTACCAGGAACAGTGGTACGCCAGTCACCACCAGGAGTACATGGCGCGGAAGGACGCGGAGTACAACGCTCGGATTGAGGAGGAGCGGCGGGCCGCGCGCGAGGCCGCCGCGCATTCGATTCACTCGACCGGGCCGGAGGCCGACCCGCTGTCTCAGATCACGGTTGAGCTGATCAATACCGAGCGCCGAGCGCGTCCGGTTCGGGACGACGAGACTGGCGGAGTTGACCAGTCCGGCCAGGACGATTGGCGGTAGCGCGTCGTCTCACGGATCCGCCCGAGCATGCCTTGGCCTGATTGTTTTTGTCGAGACCGCGACAGTTGGGTGCGTTCGGCATCGAGCCGATCGGCTGGAGGCGTCCTTGTGGCCGGGCGCCGTCGGTACCCTGAGGGGCGGTAAGCGGCGCGTCTGGCGGCGGTTTGGGACGCTGGGCGGCGGCTGAGACGATGGTGATCCGGGAGACGCTATGACCCCAGCGGCACAGGAGCCCGGCGAGCAGGAGAAGGCCGCCACCGAGGACCCGGCTGCGTCCACGGCGAGCGACGACTCAGCGGCGCCAAAGAGGGTGGAGTGGAGCACCGCTGATCTGGCCCGGGCGGCGGGGCAGCGGATGGGGAGCCGGCTCAGCGACGAGATCCTCAAGAAGATGTCCCGTGAGGACTCCGAGCGGGAGCAGGACGAGTATTACGCCCGCACCCACGACGAGTTCATGGCGCGGATGGACGCGGAGTACGCCGCGCAGATCGAGGAGGAGCGGCGGGCCGCGCGTGAAGCCGCCGGGCGTACTACTCCTTCGCCAGGGTCGGTGGCCGATCCGCGGGTGCGGGCCAAGGCGGACCTGCTCGACAGGCTTGAGGCCGAGGCACGCGCGGAAAGGCGGCGTATCAGCGAGTCCGGCGAGGACAGCGGCTCGGATTAGGACGGCGGGCGGTAGGCCCGCTTCTCCGCGCCGTCCCGGGTTATCTCAGTGCTGTTCCACCCGGCACCGAGAGCCGCGAGACCGTCCGAGATCTTCCGGCGGATGCCGTCGCCGACGGGGTCGCCGGCGTCGTAGTGCCGTTTGGTGTCCTCGCGGGCCCGTTCGTACTGGCCGGCGGCTTCCCGAGGCTGACCGGATTCGCGGTAGAGACCGGCGAGGGCCAGCCGGCCGTTGAGGACGTCGGGGTGGCCGGGTCCGAGCTTGTACTCGCGGACGCCAAGGACCAGCTTGCTGAGCTCGAGGGCGCGGGGCTTGTCATCCGGGTCTTTGCTGGCCCGGCATAGTGCGACGAGCCTGTCGGCCGCGGTCAGGGTGCGGTTGTCGTCGTTACCGTACCTACCGCCGCTGTCAGCTAGGACCCGTCTGGCGTGCGGGACCGCAGTGGTCTCGAGGTGGGATCGCTGGTATAGACCAACCAGCCGTTCGCGGGTCTCGCCTACGCGCGGTTCGTCCGGATCCCCCGGCAGGTTCTCGACCCGAGGTGAGCCGACCATAAGTTCGAGTTGATCGATGGCCTCGGCCCGGCGCCCCTGTTCCTGGTAGCCATCAGCTAGCAGCTGCCGGACCTTCCAGGTGTTCGTTGGCTCGGGGCCGGCAACGCGAGCGCTGAGTTCCCGTTCCAATAGCGGCATGGCCTCGGCGGACCGGCCGGCCCTGAACAGGCTCGCGCCGAGTTCGTGGGAGGCTTTCGAGGGTGTCGGCGTGACTGGATCCGAGGACACGCTCGCGGCTGGTGAGCGCCTGGCCGAGTTCCTGGATTGCGTCGTCCGTACGCCCCGCCCGCCGGTAGGCCAGGCCCAGTTCGTGGCGGGAGTCGAAGGTCTTGGGATGGTCCGGGCCGAGGATCTCCGTGCGGCCGGTGAGGGCCCGATCGAGATAGTGCGCGGCCTCGCTGGTGGCGCCGAGGCGCCGGTAGGCGACCCCGAGCGCGTGCCAGCTGTCCAGCGTGGCCGGGTGGTCAGCATCCAGGAGGTTGTGCCGGCCCTCGGCCGCGTCACGCAGGAGCTGGATGCCCCGCGAGCTATCGCCGGCCTCGCTGTAGGAGACGCCCAGCTCGTGGCGGGAGGCCAGCGCGCCGGGATGGTCGCGGCCCTGGATCTCCTCCCGGTCGGCGAGGACCGCGTGAAGCCGCTCGATCGCCTCGAGTGGCCGCCCGTCGGCCCGCTCGGCCACTGCCAGCACGTGACGACTGTCCAGCGTGTCGGGATGCGACGCCCCGAGCACGCGCTCCCGGTCGGCCAGCACCTGCCCGGCCAGCTCGACGGCGTCCCCGACCCGGCCGGACTCCAGCAGCGTCTGGGCCAGGATGTAACGGCTGGCCAGCGTCTCCGGATGGTCCGGGCCGTGCAGGCGTTCCCTGATGGGAACGGCCCGTTCGGCCATCGTGACCGCCTCGGCGCTCTGCCCGGTGTCGTTGAGGTAGACAGCGGCCCGTTCGGCCAGCCAGGCCGCGTCCTCGCCCCCGCAGTCCCCGCCGTCGGCGGAAGAGTGCGAGAGCACAGCCCGCGTGTGCAGGAGCAGCTCCCGCCAGCGCGGCCACGCCGCCGGGTCGCCGCCGATCGTGTCCGGCTGCGCGGCCCGCAGCCGCCGGGCCAGCTCGCCGGTCAGTGAAGCCGTCTCGGCCGGCGTCATGGCGGCCAGGACGGCCTCTCGGGTCAGCGGGTGCATGCTGATGCCCTCGCGGTCCCAGAGCACCAGGGAGCGCCGGTCCAGCCGGCCGGCGGCCTCGCCGGTGGCGAAGAACTCGGCTCCGGTGCTGTCCGGGCCCGCCGTCAGCACACGCACCGTCAGCCGGTCCTGCCCGCCGAGGGCGACGAGGCGCAGCAGCCGCGCCTCGTCCGGCGCCTCGGCATCCACCCGGCGCAGCGAGTCGCCGAACAGCTCCGCCATCGGCGCGACCCAGGGCGGCTCCGGTGAGCCGCGCAGGTAGGGGACGTCGGGTGCCGGCGTCCCCGCGTCCAGCCGGTCGAGCATGGCCCGGTAGGAGCCGTCCGGCTCGCGGCGGGCCTCGATCGCCTCACCGGTGTGCCTCAGAGCGTGGGGATGGTCGCCCAGGCGGGCGGCGAACCGCTCGGCGAGGGCCGGATCGAGGCCCGGCGACAGGTTGCGCAGCAGCGTGATTGACTCCGAGCGCTCCAGCGGCCCGAGGGGCACCGGGACCGCGAGCGAACCCCAGGCCGGGTCCCGCGAGGTGACCAGCAGCCGGCCGTCCCCGCCGGGCCGCAGCCAGTCCGGCACCGCGTCCGGCCCGGGCGCGCCGTCCAGGATGACCAGCCAGCGGCCGCCGCGCGTGGACAGCCGGTCCACGACGGCTTCCGGCCCACTCGTCTCCGACAGCCCGAGCCGGGGCGCCAGCTCGGCCAGCCGCTCGGGATGGTCGCCCGGCACCAGCCACACCGCGTCCAGGCCGCCGCCCGGGGCGCTGAGCGCGCGCCGGGCGTACTCCAGCGCCGCCGTCGTCTTCCCGATGCCGGCCATGCCGGTCAGGCTGACGGTCGGGCGGCGGGCGAAACCGGCGTCGACCTGGTCCAGGACGCCGGCCCGGCCGACGAACTCGCCGTCGCGCCCCGGTAGGTTCCACAGGCGCGGCAGGCTGCCCGGGAAGGGATACCGGAGCGCGCGGCCAGGCATCTCGGGCCGCTCGCGCTCGCCGGCGATCGCCCGCCGGACCCCGTCCAGCAGGTCGCCGCGGGCAGCCTTCTCGTCCGTGCCGAACAGGTCGATCGGCGTTATCTGGCCCAGCAGCCCCGGCGGCGAGCGGTCCTCGACCCGGGCGACCAGCAGCTTGCGCTCGCGGCCGTCGGGATCGGCGGCCAGCGCCGCCCGCCAGACCGCCGCCGCCAGGCCCGCGTCGTTGTAGGCGTCCGAGTACACCGCGATTGTCCGCTCCGAGCGCACGACCTCCGTGTGCGTCCAGGCGACGATGTTCGTGCCGGGGACGACGTGCCAGGCCTCCAGCTTGATCCGGTAGCCGTTGGCCTCCAAGGCGTCCGCGATCCATTCGGCCCACGGCAGGTCGGCCGGGGCGTAGGAGAGCAGGAAGTCCGAGCACGGCTCGCTCGACCCCCCGTCAGCCACATCCACAACCGTCTCATGGCCCGCATAGGCAGATCTATGGGATGAATGCCCCGTTCCGCCCGCCTGTCCGGAGCAGATGAGCCTTGCCGGTCCGGCATTGGGATTTTCCCAACGCCGACGGCGGGATAACCACGTGGACAGCACGGCGCCCGCGTGCTGGAGCAGATCAGGCGAAGTTCCCCCGCCACCCCGCACCGGGCCATCGCGGCAGGCCCACCCCAAGTCGCGGTCCGCGCCGGACCTTCCCAGCTCGTCGGCGGACGCCCGCGCGGCGCTGGGGGAGGACTTCGTCCGGCCCTTCGCCGATCGGCTCGAGAGTCGGCTGGGAATCGACGCCGTCCGGGTCACCGGTCTGTCGACGGCCTACTCGTTCGTCCTCGGCGGACGGCATGTGATCGCGGTCCCGGCGACCTGTAGGGATCGGATCTACTTGGCCACTCCGAGCTGGCGGGTCGCGGTTGTTGGCCAGTGCCAGCGCCGCTGGACGCGGCCGTTGTTGGCCAATGCCCGGCATTGCCGGGGTGCGGAAAGCTGCTTCGTGCCTCACTGCCAGGGCAATTGGAGGAACGCGGCCTGCACCGCGGTCGCGCAAATCTCCTCGGAGACGTCCACGAGCCTGCGGGCGGCCTCCGGATCGGCGTGGGCGGCAGCGACGAAGTGGTCGACCCGGCGAAGGTCCGCGCGGGTGAGCAGAGTCTTGTCGTTGGTGACCCACTCGCCGCGCGCCGCGAGCACGGCGTGCGCGGCCTGCGAGGTTGCCTGGGCGACGAGTCCGGTGCACTGGGCCAGCCGGCCATGGCGGGCGTGGGTGACCCGGGCGTAGTCGAAGGTCAGCCGCGCGTTGTCCCACCAGACTTTGGGCGCCTGTTCCCGCAGCGCCGCCGGGTAGTGCACCGTGGGCAGCTGGCCTCGTAGCACCTTGCTGACCGCGAGTTCCGCGAGGACGAGGTAGGACGGGATGCCGGCGAGGTGGAACATCAGCGGCTCGATGCGAAACCGGCCCTCGGCTGCGGCGGCGAGTTCCTCCTCGACGACGTCGAGATCGCGGTAGTGCACGTCCGTGCGGCGTTCGTCGACGACTAGCCAGGCACCGCTGTTGAAGACGCCGCCGCCCCAGGCCCCGACCTCGAAGACCTGGCCGGGCCAGCCGAGGTCGCGTAGCGCCTGGGGCTCGAAACGTTCCCGGTAGTAGACCGCGAAGTCCCAGTCGCTGTCCGGTCGGTGGGTGCCTTCGGCCCGTGACCCACCGAGGCTGACTGCCTGGACCCCGGGCAGGTTGGCGAGGTGCTCGGCGACGTAGTGGAGGAAGGCGTCGTCGTTCATGCTCGGACGTTAACCCGGCTCATCACGAATGCCCTTGGCGTCGCGCCCCGTGGACTGTCATGACGAACTGGATCAGAAGAGTGTCCTCCCCGGAGTCCGGGTGCGGTCGAGGAGATCGAGGATGGGCCGGAGGGTGTGGGCGAGGTGTTCGCCGTGCGGGGTGAGCGTGAGGCGTCCTTGATCGTCGGTGTGCAGCAGTGCGGCGCCGACGGTGTGTTCAAGGTGGTGGATCTGCCGTCTGAGGGCGTCGGTTCGGATGCCGAGGGCGCGGGCGGCGTCGCGGAGGTGGGCGTGACCGGGGGTGGCTAGCAGTCTGCGGACACGCTGTTCGGCGCCTCGGCCGTCGAGGACAGTCCAGGTCAGCGGGGTGAACGCGTCGGGGCCTCCGTGAGGGGTCAGGGGGGAACCCACTCGATCCGCTCGCTGCCCTCGTCATGCGCGTAGGTCGCCGGGACCGTCTCCGCCGTCCCGGCGGCCCGCGGCATACCCATCGGCGCCGGCCGCCGCGCGCGGTGCGGGATCGGGACCGCGCCCATCTGGCCCTGCCGCACGGCCCACGCGAAGAACTGGTTGACGTGCGACCTCCTGGCTCCAGGTGCCACCCGCGACCCGCGGCCCGCTCGGATCCCGCCGCCGCCACTGGTGAAACGCCAGATGGTCGCCCTCGGTGGCCTGCCGCCACGATCGACCGCCGCGTGCGCTGTGCAAGAAGTTCAAGAAGCCCGCCAGGGCCCGCGCCCGGTTCGCGTTGCTGTTCCAGGGCGCGTCGATCAGGCTCACCCGATGGAAGTACGAGTTGAGCACCACGTCGTACTCATACCGAGGCGACAGCAGGAACGGCAGACCATCCGGGAGACCAGCCTCGTCGAGCCATCCCGCCAGCTCATCTGGCAGGTCACGCAGGCAGGGCAGCGCCGATCCGGGCCGCACGACGTCCCGACTGGTGTAATGCACCGTCCACATTGATCTTCGCGCCACCGACGCAACATACACGGTCGGTTACCAAGCGTGCACAAGCGATCGTCAGCTCCGCCTGCACCCAGCGCAGCGTCACCCGTTCCATCGCGAACACGTCGAGGCGGGTCGTGTCCACCAGCAGGTATTCACCCGGCCGGTGCGCCCGCAGCTTCCCGTAAGGCGTCGGCGGCCGGCCCGCGATCTCCCGCCGGCCCTTGGCTCCACCGAACGCGCCCGTTCCCCGGCTCAGTTTCCCGCAGCAGCGCCCGCGCCCGGGTCCGACCTGGCAGGCGCACCACCCCCGGACCGTGTTCCTGTTCAAGCCGAGCCTCGATCGTCGCGAGGACGAGGTCCTGGGTCGGGGTGCTCGCGCGGGTGAACTCGGCGAGCACGCCCCGCGCCGTATCCACCCAGCGGCCGTCCGCCCAGCTCAGCGGTGCCCGTCGCCGCCGCCACCGCTCGTCGACCAGCCCCGCCGGCCCGTCGGCCTCGAACTCGGCCACCCACCGGCGCAGAGTCCGCATCCCAATGCCCAACTCGGCGGCCTTCGCCTGGTAGCGGGCCAGCTTCGCTGTCCCCGGCGCGTAAGCCGCCCGCGGCTCACCCGGCAGGGCCAGCTCGACGCAGCCCCGTCGGAACCCGGTGCGGACCTCCTGCACGTGCCCGACCCGTTCGGCCAGCGCCTCGCGGCCGGCCGCGTTCAGGCCCGCCAGATCCGCGCCCACGCCCTCCACCGCGTCGACCGGGACGTCGGTGAGCAGCCGGGTGCTGGGGTGCGCCAGCAGGTGGGACAGCCCGACCTGCCGGACCCCGCCGCCCACGTCGGTGAGCAGCACCGAGCCCGCCGTCAGCTCGGTCACCGTCCACCACCGGCCGTCGTGCGCCAGCCGGCTGCCAACCGCCACGTCCACCCGCGCCTGGGCCGTCACAGCGCGGCCTCCAGCGTGCTGTCGTCGCCCAGCCGGCGGTGCAGGTCCGTCGACAGCCTGCACTGCCACAGCAGCGTCACCACTGCGGCCTTGACCTGCCCCGCCGGGCTTTCTCGCGTCGCGCGACCGACGAGCGATCCGATCGTGTCACCGGGCCGGAACGCCGCGGCGACGGCATCCGTCAACGCGCCGGGCAGCAGACCCGGCCTGCGATAGCCGGCCAGAAACCGCAGGTTCGCGAGATAGACCGCCTCCGCGCCGGTCCAGATCTCATACGCCCAGCCGTGCGACCGCGCCACGACGCCCGGCCACCGCAGCGCCTCGGCGACCACCGGGTCCTCCAGGCGAGACGCCGGCTTCACGTTCACCAGCCGCGCCGACCCGTCCGCATGCGCCAGAAGGAAGTCCGGCACGTGCCGGCGGGCCCGGCCACCGACCGTCGCCCGCAGCAGGAACGGCTGCGCCGCGATCCCGACCACCTGCGTGTCGAAGTCCGCGACCAGCAGCCGCGCCAGCTCCAGCCGGCTCTCGTAGACGACGTGACCGCCAGTCGTCGCCGACCAGTACAAACCCGGAAAATGAGACTGCCCTAGCACGCTCCGGACCGTCCGCCACGGCACAGCCGCCATCACCTGCGCTGCCGTAACGTTCCGTATAGGGCGCTCGACCTTGCCCTCCGCCGTGCGTAACGACACGACCGGCTCAGGCGGGTCCTCCCCGTCCGCGCCGGCCGAACCCGAAGCTCGCTTCTGCGCGACCGATTCACCGTCGATGCCCAAAAGGTAGGGCGCCAGGATGCCGGAACCGTCGCAACGCCTCACAGGGCACACCTCGGACCACACCCGCGGCCCCAGAGAACAACAATCAGCGAGTTTCTACAGATCGAAACGACGATTATCCGGGGCTGGCACCCCGCGAACCCTTCAGCCGGAGAGCCGCCGATCTCGCGCCGACCTTCCGCGCCCGCGACGGCGGCAGAATTGCTCCGGACCGGCATCACCCGGCGTCTCCCGCGGATTGGCCAACTACCCCGGCCGGTGGCCATCTACTGGCCAACCATCACGGTGAGTGGCCATCTGTCCGCGATCCCTACACGACCGGGAACTGGTTCCGGGAGAACTGGTCGATGGCCCATGAGCTCGGCCATCTCGTCGGGAGCCACCACGGCGAGGGGTTGCCCCAGGCCGAGCGGGACCGGGACGATGCGTTCGCCAACGCGTTTGCCGCCGAGCTTCTCCTCCCGCGCGCGCAGCTGGCGTCGGTCACCTGGGACCAGCTGGACGCCGCCGGGCTGGCCGAACTGATCTGGCTCTGGGGCGTGTCCACCGACGCGCTCGCCCGGCGCCTGGGCGCGGTGACCGGCTTCCAGCCCGAGATCGTGCGCGCGTGGGCCGGGCAGCCGACCCAGCGCCTGCTGCGCCAGCACCGGGTGTTCGCGTCGAGCGAGGATGAGATCACCATCCGGATGGACGCGGCGGCCCGGCGTCGCTTCCCCATCGCGCTCCAGGAAGCGCATCTCAGAGGGATCGCCGCCGGGACACTCGGCCGGGGCACCCTGGCCTGGATGCTCGGCATCGACCCGGAGTCTCTGGACGTCGACGCCCCCACCCCACCCGAGGTGAACATCGACGACCTCGCCGGAGCGCTGGGCCTCTGAGCGGACTCGACGTCAGGACAGCGGGCGGGTGGCGCGGAAGCGGAAGGAGCGCTTGCCGACGGTGACGTCGATGTCGGTGAAGCCGGCGCGGCGCAGCCGGTCGGGCAGGGCTTCCGGGTCGACGACGACCATCGTGTCGCCGATGTGCAGGAGGCGGAAGCCCAGGCTGTAGACGCTGTCGCTGCCGGCGAACACGCCGCCGGGCCGCAGGGCGTGCAGGGCGCCGGCGAACAGCCGGTCCTGGGCGGCCGGCGACGGGACGTGGTGGAGCATCGTGAAGCAGACGACCGAGCTGTGCGCGCCGTCGGGGACGGGCAGGCCGGCGCTCGCGTCGCCGCGCAGGACCGTGGCCCGGTCGCCGAACTCACGCTGGAGCCGCTCGACGGAGGCCGGGTCGATCTCGACGGCGGTCAGCCGGGGGACGCGGGGGGCGAGCAGCCGGGTGCTGGCGCCGAAGCCGGGGCCGATCTCCAGTACGTCGTCGCCCAGCTCGGCGCCGTCCAGCGCCCACGGGAGCAGCACGGACTCCATCCGCTGCGCCCATTTGTCCGAGCCGCAGATCCGTCGGTGCGCGTAGTTCATGGCCATGAGCGGACGGTAGGCCGGGGCCGCCGGTGGCTGACAGCCGCTAGCCTGCCATCCCATGTCGAGAAACGGACAGGCAAGCGGGCCGGCCCGGCCGAGCCGCGCGAGCGACCCGTTCGCGTTCGCCCGCGCGCGGGGCATCCCGTCCGGCGCGATCGTCCTCAGCGACCACGAGCTGGCCGGCGGCGAGTGGTTCGAGGCCCACCGGCACAACGCCCATCAGCTGGTCTGGGCCGCCAGCGGGGTCGCCGCCGTCCGGGCGAACGGCTCGGTCTGGCTGCTGCCGGGCACGCTGGCGCTGTGGGTGCCGGCCGGCACGGTGCACGCCACCGGCGCGGCCGGCGCCGGGCCCGGCGGCCGGACGGTCGTCCGCAGCCCCTTCCTGGCCGTCGACGGCTGCCCCGTCGCCTGGCCGGAGCCGACCGTCGTCGCCGTGGGGCCCGCTGCTGCGGGAGCTGATCGGCTACCTGACCGACCCGGCCGTGGCGGCACCGGCACGAGCCCGGGCCGAGGCGGTGCTCAGCGACCTGCTGCGCCCGGTGGGCGCGACGACGCTGCGGGTGCCGATGCCGCGCGACCCGCGGGCCGCCCGGGTCGCCCGCGAGCTCGGCGCGCACCCGTCCGACCCGCGTGACCTGGCCGAATGGGGGCAGGCGGTCGGCGCGAGCGGGCGGACCCTGGCCCGGCTGTTCCGCGCCGAGACGGGGCTTGCGTTCGGGGCCTGGCGGACCAGGCTGCGGCTGCAGGCCACGCTGCCAATGCTCGCTGCCGGCTCGACGGTGGCCGCGGCCGCCCGCCACGCCGGCTACGCGACGCCGAGCGCGTTCGTCAGCGCGTTCCGGCGCACGACGGGCGTCTCGCCCGGGGCCTACTTCACCTCGGCGGTTCTGGCAAGCCCGCCGGGATCCCCCGGAGCGGGTGAGGATCCCGGCGGCGGCCGGATGGCAAAACGCGCCGATGATAGGGTGGAATCACATTCGGGCGGCAGGACTATTTAGAGGTACACGGCGAGCGGTCGAGGGGGTCTTACGACGATGTTTGATCCAGCCGGGTTCGACGAGTTCTCGTATGACGGATTTTCCTTCGACGCGGGCGGCGAGGAGTTCCGTGCCTCATTTGCGCTGACGGGCCCGGCCGGGCGGGCGGAATTCGTCGAGACGGTTCACCTCCCGAGCCGAAATCTGGCGGCGGAGTCGCCGTCGCCCCGGATCGCCCGGCTGCTCGCGCTGGCCACCGGGCTGAGCTACTACAAGGCGGCCGCGCCGGCGCGCATCAGCGTGGCGTTCGGCCTGACCGACGCCGAGCGGGTGTTCCTGACCGAGCTGATCCGTAACGGCCTGGGGGAGTTCGCCTACCGTAACCGGCTGCCGAGCGCGCTGTGGCCGGAGATCGTCGGCGAACGCCTGGCCGCCGTGCCGGGGGAGAGCGCGGGCGGCCGGGCGCGGGGCGACGTGCTGACGCTGCCACCGCTCGTCCCCGTCGGCGGCGGCAAGGACTCGGTGGTCACGATCGAGTCGCTCAAGGCCGTGGGGGCCGACCCGACCCTGTTCTCGGTCAACACCTTCCCGCCGATCGAGCGATGCGCCCAGGTCAGCGGCCTGAAGCTGGTCTCGGCCCGGCGGCGCATCGACCCGCGGCTCATCGCGGCGAACCGGGACGGCGCCCTCAACGGGCACATCCCCGTCACGGCCATCGTCAGCCTGATCGCCCTGCTGGCCGCCGAGCGCCTCGGGCTCGGCCCGGTGGTGATGTCCACCGAACGGTCGGCCGCGTACGGCAACCTCGACTGGCAAGGTATGCACATCAACCACCAGTGGTCGAAGAGCCTCGAGTTCGAGAAGCTGCTGCGCGCCGCGCTGAGCGCCGACGGCCCGGAGGACGGCGCGGCTGGCGCGGGCGGCGCGGGTCTGGACCCGGACTTGTACTTCTCGCTGCTCCGGCCGCTCTCGGAACTGGAGATAGCCCGGCGTTTCGCGAAACTCCCAGCCTATTTCGGCGCGTTCACCAGTTGCAACCGGGCGTTCCGGCTGAACGAGGAGACCCGGGCCTCGGCCTGGTGCCGTGAATGCCCCAAGTGCCAGTTCGTCTTCCTCATCCTGGCCCCGTTCATCCCCGCCGCCGAACTTACCGCCATATTCGGCGGGAACCTACTGGACGACGAGGCCAACCTCACCGGTTACGCGGAGATTCTCGGCCTGAGCGGGCACAAGCCGTTCGAATGCGTCGGGGAGTACTCCGAGGCGCTGCTCGCGCTGGAGATGTTGGGTGAACAGAGCATGCCCGGCGAACAGCCCGGCTGGCGCGGGGCCCGGCTGGCGCCCCGGCTCGCCGAGCGGGTCCGCGCCCAGGGCGCGACGGTGGACGCCGCGACCCGGGCCGACCTGTTCGCCGCCGACGCCCCGCACGCAGTCCCGCCCGCGTTCCGGACGGCGCTCGATGCCCTGGCCTGACCTCACCTCGGCCCGGGTTGGCATCTGGGGCTTCGGCCTGGAAGGCCGGGCCGTCCTCGACGTGCTCGTACCCAGCCCGGACACGCCCTTGCCCGAGCCCGGGCGCGGGCCCGCGCCCGGCCCGGGGGCGGGCGTCGTCGTGGTCGACGAACGAGAGGTCCCCGAGGTCGCCGACCGGCCCGGCGTCGAGTACGCGTGGGGCCCGTCGAGCCTCGACCGGCTGCGCGGGTGCGACCTCGTCGTGGTCAGCCCCGGGATCCCCCGCACCCACCCGTACCTCGACGAACTGGCGGCGGCCGGCACGACGCTGACCACGGGCTCGGCCCTGTGGCTGGAGTCCAACGCCGGCCGCACGGTCGGCATCACCGGGACGAAGGGCAAGAGCACGACCGCGTCCCTGGTCCACGCCATTCTCGCCCAGGCCGGGCCGGCCGTGCTGGCCGGCAACATCGGCCTGCCGCTGCTGGCCGTCCCGGCCGGGGCGGAGCATGTGGTCGCCGAGCTGTCCAGCTACCAGTGCTCGTGGATCACCCGCTCGCCCCGGATCGCGGTGGTGACCAACCTCTACGAGGAGCATCTGCCCTGGCACGGCGGCGTGGAGCGATACTGGCGGGACAAGGCGCGGATCGCCACGCACGGTGCCGACATCCTGGTCTGCGACGCGCCCACGATGGACAAGCTGCGCTCGGTCGACGAGCGCGTCGACGCCGTCCGGCACCTGGAGATCCCGGGCGCTGGGGCGAGCATCGACGGGCCCGACGGCCGCCCGGTGATCACCGTCGGTGAGCTTCCGTTGCACCTGCGGGCCCGCCACCTCGTCGGCGCGGTCCGCGCGGCCGTGCTCGCCGCCGCAGCGGCGACCGGTGCCGTCCCGACGGCCGGTGCCGTCACCGCCGGCCTCGCCGGCTACACCCCGCTGCCGCACCGGCAGGAGGTCGTCGCCCACGCGGGCGGGATGGTCTGGGTCGACGACACCCTGTCAACGACCGCGGAAAGCGTCGTGGCCGCCGTCGAGGCATTCCGCGCCCCTCGGGTGATCCTCATCGTCGGCGGCCAGGACCGGGGCATCTCCTACCGGCCGCTCACCGACTTCCTGCTGCGCCAGGCGGGGCGCGTCGAGGTGGTCACGATCCCGTCGAACGGGCCGAGCGCCGTCGCCGAGTTCGCTCAGCGTCACCCCGGCCGGGTCCACGCCGCCGCCGACCTGCCGGGCGCGGTGCGCGCGGCGGCCCGGCTCGGCTCGCCCGGAGCGCATGTGATCCTCTCGCCCGGCGCGCCCAGCTACGACTTCTTCACCGACTACCGGCAGAAGGGCGCCGTGTTCCGGGCGGCGGTGGACGGGCTCGACGCGGCCGACCTCGCCCGCGCCGCCGGCCACCCGGAGTAGCCAATGCCGTCGGCCCCGCCCGGATGACGCCAGCCCCGCCCGGCCCGCCGGTCCCGCCAGCCCCGCCAGCCCCGCCCGGCCCGCCGGTCCCGCCAGCCCCGCCCGGCCCGCCGGTCCCGTCGGGCGCGCCCGGCCGGGCGCGCCCGCTCCCGGCCGCGCTGGCCCGGGAACTGGCGGACGTCGTCGGCCCGGCCCACGTCCTCACCGGCGCCGAGACCGCCGGCTACGCGCTCGACTGGACCGGCCGCTTCCAGGGCGCCACGCCGGCTGTCGTCCGCCCCCGCGACACCGCCGAGGTCGCAGCCGTCCTGAGCCTGTGCGCCGCGGCCGGGCAGCCGGTCGTGCCGCAGGGCGGCAACACCGGCCTGGTCGGCGGAGGCGTGCCGCTGCGCGGCGAGGTGGTGCTCAGCCTGCGCCGCCTCGACGACCTCGGCCCCGTCGACGAGGCCGCGGCACAGGTCAGCGCGGGCGCCGGAGTGACCCTGGCCCACGTCGCCGACGCCCATCCCGACCTGGAGCTCGGCGTCCTGATCGCCAGCCGGGACAGCGCGACCGTCGGCGGCGCGATCGCCACCAACGCGGGCGGCCTGCGCGTCCTTCGACACGGCCCGATGCGGGCCCAGGTCCGGGGGATCGAGGCCGTCCTGTCCGACGGCACGGTGATCGAGCACATGGCCGGGCTGACCAAGGACAACACCGGCTACGACTACCCGAGCCTGCTCGCCGGTTCCGAGGGCACCCTCGCTGTGATCACCCGGGCCCGGCTGCGCCTCGTGCCCCGGCCGCGGGCGCTGGTCGTCGCCGTCGTCGGCCTGCCCGGGCTGGCGGCGGCGCACCAGCTGGCCACGGCGACCGCCCGCGAAGTCCCCGGTCTGGTCGCGGCGGAGTTCTTCACCCAGGCCGGGCTGGACGTCCTGGCCCGCCACGCCGGCCTGCCCCCGCCGCTGGAGCCGCCGGCGCCGGTCTACCTGCTGCTCGAGGTCGAGGCGGCGGGGGAGGACCCGGCCGACGCGCTGGCCGCGCTGGCCGAGGTGGTCGGCGACGCCCCGGCCGCCGTCGCGCGGACCCCGACCGAGCGGGCCCGGCTGTGGGCGTACCGGGAGCGCCAGCCCGAGGTGGCCGGCTTCCTCGGGACGCCGCTGAAACTCGACGTCGCCGTCCCGTCCGGGGCCTGGGTCCGCCTGGCCAGCGAGGTCGGCGACGTGGTCGCCGCGGTCGACCCGGGCGCCGCGGTCATCACGTTTGGCCACATCGTGGACGGCAACGTCCAGGTGAACATCGTCCCGGCCGCCGCGGCCGACGGCCGCCATCAGGACGTGGTCCTGCGGTTCGTCGCCGAGCTCGGCGGGTCGATCTCGGCTGAGCACGGTATCGGCGCGCTGAAGGCGGACTGGCTGCCGCTTTCGCGTTCGCCGGCGGAACGGGCGCTGCTCGCGGGAATACGGGCCGCGTTCGACCCGGCCGGAATTCTCAATCCGTCGGTTCCGCCGCACCTGCCCGAACGTCCCTCACCGCGGACCCGTTGACCCCGGTCCGTTGACCCCGGTCCCGTTGACCCCAGGATCCGCTGACCAGGATCCGCTGACCCCGGACCCAAAGACCGGGATCCGCTGACCTGGGATCCGGCGGACCGGGAGCCGCCGAGCCCGAGCTCGCCGAACAGCTCGTCGGGGTCGCCCCAGCGGCGGAGGGCGACGGCCAGGCGTTCGCGCAGCCGGGTCGAGGGCCCGGCCCGTCGGCGCATCCGGGCCGGTAACAGGAACACCTTCTGCGGCGGGAAGACCGGGGACCCGCCGAACAGGCGGGCGCAGGTCTGGCCCCGGGTCTCGGTGGCCAGCGCGGCCGCCGCCAGCGGGCTGAGCAGAGCGCTGTGGGCGTGCCAGGCAAGCTCCTCGCCGTGGCGGTCGAAGGCGGCGCCGGGCAGCGCGTGCCCGACGGCGTCGTGGACGGCGCGGAAGGCGTCGTTGTCCTCGTCGGTAAAGAACGGGTGGGGATTTCCGCAGGCGGCGCTCGAGTACACCATAAGCCGTCGACGGTCGCGGATATCGGCGGCCAGCGCCGTGGCGTCCGGGTACGGGTCGTCGGCCGAGATCTCGACGGCCAGCCCCAGACCGCGCGGCCGGGGCCGGGTGAGCAGGTCGAACTGGCGGTGCAGCTCCTCGCGCAGCTGACGGTAGGCCGGCAGCGCGTCGGGGGCCAGTATCGGCGCGGCCGCGTAGATCCGGGCCACGCGCCGGCCCATTGCCGGCTCCGTGAACGCCGCGGTAGTGCCGCGCGCCGTCGGGGACGGTGGGAGGACGTCGTGACAGTGACGCTTGAGGGGTTCACCGGGCGCCGTGCCGCCAATTCCGTCTTGCGCCGGAATGGGAGAAAGTGTTGACATGTCGCATCCTGTGGCGGCATTCAACGAGATCTCTCCGGCCGTGACCGGATTCGGATGGCGACTCGCGGCCGAGAATCAGCGGGAACTGACATGTGCACGCCTGGTCCACGTCTGGTCCACGCGGGTCCGGAGAATTACTGGCCGGCCCCTGGCCGTGGGCCGGCGGCGACGCGCTCGCCGTCCTGGACGGCGTCCGCATCCGCCAGCCCACCGATGTGGCGCCGCGCGCCGCCCGTCGTGTATCCGCTGTGAATGGTGTCAACCATGAGGTCTGGTGTGTACGATGCCAGCAGCATGATCGACTCGTTCGGGGGATGGCGAGTATGGGAGACAGCCCGTTCGACGGCGCGGCACCGGGGTCAGGCGGCGGCGCCGCTGGTCGCGGTCCCGGCGGCCCGGTCTACCCGGCTGGCCCGGACCTGCCCGGCTCGCCGGGGCCGCCCAGCCCCCCGGGCCCGTCCGGTCCGCCCGGCTCGTCCGGCCCGCCGGGGCAGCCCGGCCCGACGGTCACCGCCGCCGAGATAGCCCGGATCGCGAATGTCGGGCGAGCGGCGGTCAGCAACTGGCGGCGGCGCCACGAGGACTTTCCGCGGCCGGTCGGCGGCACGCCGTCGAGCCCGGCCTTCGCGCTGCTCGCGGTCGAGGAATGGCTGCGAGCCAACGGCAAGATAGCCGAACTGACCAGCGAGGACCGACTCTGGCAGCGGCTGCGGGCCGGCGCGGCCACCGGTAGCGACCTGGCCGACATCCTCGTCGCGGTCGGCCTGGCCCTGTTACCGGGCGGCGTGGACGCGGCCCGGGCCCCGGCCCCGGCCGCCACCTCGGCCATCCCCCCGGCGGTGGGCCGGGCCAGCGCGATGCTGATCAGCGGCGCGCTGCCCCGGGTCGGCGGCCTGGACAACCCGGAGGTCCGGCTCCTGGTCCAGGAGGCGGTCGCCCGCGGTGGGGCCGTCGCCGCCTTCGAGGCGCTGCACGACCGGTACGTCGAGGCCCACGGCCGGCAGCTGATCACGACCGCGCCCGAGATCGCTTGGCTCATCGCCGAGATCGCCGACTTCCGCGGTGGCACGGTCCTCGACCCCAGCTGCGGGACGGGCGGCCTGCTGGCGGCGGTCGTCGACCGGCTGCGGGCGCGTCCCAGCCTCGCCCCGGACCCGCCGGCGCCACCGGCGCGGGCGTCCGCGCCCGCGCCCGCGCCCGGGCCGCGGGTGCTCGCCCAGGACAGCGAACGCGCGCTGGTTCTGATCGCGGCGGCCCGGCTGGCCCTGCGGGACCTGGAACGGGACGACGGCCGGGCCGAGATCGGTGTCGAGGACTCGCTGCGCCGCGACCTGTTCGACGACGCGCGCGCCGATGTCATCGTGTGCGATCCCCCCTTCGCTGACCGCGACTGGGGTCATGACGAGCTGGGCAGCGACCCGCGCTGGGAGTTCGGTCTCCCGCCGCGAGGCGAGTCGGAGCTGGCCTGGGTCCAGCACTGCCTGCACCACGTGGTCGACGGGGGTCGTGTGGTGATGCTCATGCCGGCGGCGGCCGCGGCGCGTCGCTCGGGGCGCCGTGTGCGGGCCGAGCTGCTGCGCCGGGGCGCCCTGCGGGCGATCATCGCGCTCCCGCCCGGCCCGCGTTCGGCCAGCGCGGCGCCCGTGCACCTCTGGGTCCTGCGCCGCCCGGCGCCGGGATCGACCCGGGCCACGCACGTCCTGCTGGTGGACGCGGTGGCCGCGGCTGCGGCCGCGGCGGGGCCGGCCCCCGGCCCGGGAGCTGAGACCGGCGCCGCCACCGCGGGCCGGGAGGCCGCGGCGACGCCGATGGAGCGGGCCGTGCGCGCCGGCCTCGCGGCCTGGCTCGCGTTCGACCGCGGCGACCCGGCCGGCCAGGGCGCTTTCCTCGGAACCGGAACCGGCTCCGGCACCGCCACCGGCACCGGTGGCGGTGCCGGTGGCGACGTCGACGGAGACGGCGACTTCGACCAGGCGCTCGTGCGCCGGGCGGTGCCGGTGGTCGACCTGCTTGACGAGGACGTCGACCTCACCCCGAGCCGTCATCTCGGCGAGCCGCCGGCGCGCGATCTCGGCAGCCGTTTCCTCGATGCGCAGGGCCGGCTGGCGGCGCTGTACGCGGCGGCGGCGGCGGCCATGCCGCTGTTGGCCATGCCGTCGCTGGCCCCGCGGTCGTTCGCCTCCCAGTCGTCGGCTTCGGCGTCGGCACCCCCGGAACGAGTCTTCACCATGACGACGCTCGGCGAGCTGGCGCGTTCCGGGGCACTGCGGATCCTGCAGGTCGGGGCCGACCCGGCCGCGGTGGAAGCCGGCGAGGAACCGGCGGGGGCCGACGAGGCGGTGGTCAGGGCGACCGACGGGGTGACGGCCAGCGCCACCGACGGGGCGGTGGCCAGGGCCGGCGATGAGGCGGCGGGCGGGCCGGTGGAACGGCCCGTCCTGACCGTGGCCGATGTCGTCGCCGGACGGGACGCGACGGGCTCGCCCCGGCCCCGCGGCCCGGCGCCGGCGGCCGCGTCGCCCGCCCGAGGTTCGCTGGGCTGGAGCGAGACGGTGACCGAGCAGGGCGACGTGATCGTGCCCGTCGCCGCCCGGCGGCTGGTCGCCCGGGTGGTTGAGGGGAGAAGCCTGGACGAGGCGGTCCTCGGTCGGCTGGACACCGGCGGACCGAGCGGCCGGCGCCCGCTGGACGCGCTCGGCCCGGGGCCGCGGCCCGGGGCCCGGGTCGGCCCGCACCTGTACGTCCTGCGGCCGGAGCAGACCGTTCTCGATCCGTATTTCCTGGCGGGTTTCCTGGGTGGCACGGCGAACGCGCGGCGGGCGTCCACCCTTTCGGGGGCGGTGAAGCTGGACGTCCGCCGCGCGTTGGTGCCCCGCCTGGGCATCGCCGAGCAACGGCGGCTGGGGGAGGCGTTTCGGCGGCTGTGGATTCTTGAGGGGGCGCTCAGCGAGATAGCGGCGGTGGGTCGTCTCCTCGTCGAGACCGGGGTCGCCGGCTTGACCGCGGGTCAGCTCACTCCACTGGGTGAGATCGGCTGCGCGGCAGGATGATTGGGGGACAGGCTCTGGTCGGACGGAGTAGGAATCCGGCCGTGAATCAGGTGAAGACCGACACGGAATCAGGTGAAGACCGACACGCCGCCCGGGCCGACCAACAGCCCGACAATGATGAGCAGGATGCCGTAGAGAATCGCGCCCCGCAGCAGCGAAACGATTCCGCCGACCACAAGAATAACCGCGAGAATCCAAAGTAGGAAGGCCATATGTAGTACCTTCCGCCGTATCGGCCGTTCTAAACCGGTCGCGGAGTGGATGCCGTTATCGGACGGTCAGGTGACCCTCGGTGCCGCCGTGGTGGGCGTCCTGGCCGGGCGGAACGGGATCGCCCGGCGGGGGGCTCGGACGGGGGTCGCCGGGCGGCACCGCGTCGGCCGGGTCACCCTCGGGATCGTGCTGGTCCGGGTCGTCGAGGTCGGTGTCCCGGTTCAGGTCGGTGTCCCGGTTCAGGTCGGTCTCCCCGTCCGGGTCGGTGGCCCCGTCCGGGTCGGCGCCGCCGTCCCGGTCGTGGTCGCGCATGAGGTCGCCTCCGTCCTGATCGTGCGTCCCGACACCGGGACATTCCCATCCGGCGGGCCGCTATCCCGCCTCCTCACCACCGGATGCCGGAGGACTGCCACGGCAGGAACCGGTGCATCACGTAAAGGTCGACGTCGCCCAGGCGTGGGTGCTGGAAGGCGGCGGGCAGCGTGCCCACCACCCGGAACGCGAGCGAGCGCCACAGCGCGACCAGCCGCGGGTTCGTCGCCGGCACCTCGTTGAACTGCATGGCCCGGTAGCCCAGGTCGGTGGCCCGGTCGATGACGTGGTCGGCCAGTTCCCGGATGACCTCGATCTCGTCGTAGTCGGGATCGGCCATGAACACGGCGTGGGCGACGTGGCTGCCGAGATCGGGAAGGTTCGGGCCGAGCTGGGCGGTGCCGGCGACGGCCGGCATGGTCGGGTCGGTGTCGTCCTCGATGACCCACACCTCGGCCGGCTCCGGCAGCATCCAGGCCGCTCGGGCCGCCTCCTCCGTCGTCTCGGGATTCCAGGTGTAGGTCTCCCCGTCGGCGACGGCCGCGCGCCAGACCGGCCAGATTCTCGGCCAGTCCTCGGGCCCTACCTGTCGCGTCACCACGGCCCGATCATGCCCGGTCAGGCGCCGTACGCGCTGGGCGGCGGTGGCGAAGGTGGCTTCATCCTGGTCTTCGTCACCATGTCGTGACTCGCTTGAGACTCCCAGAGATCTCGACCGTCTTCTCGGGCTGTTACGTTGAGGTCCCACACGAACGCTTAAAGTAACAGTATCGTGCCGCTGCGTTAGCTGGATCCCTCATCGGGACCAAGTGATTACCTGATGCGTCCTGAACAGGAGAGATAGGTCCATGAGATTTGTGGCACGGTGCCGCGTCCAGTCGGACACGGCGAGCTGGGCCGGCGGGCCGAACCCCGCCGCCCGAATCCGCCGGTTCAGCCTCCGGCGGCCCCCGGTGCGCCGCACCGTCGTCCCCCTGGTCGTCGGTGGGGCGTTGCTGGCCGTCGCGGTCCAGCCGGCCGGAGCGTCCTCAGTGAACACCGCCTACGTGGCGTCAGCGAGTGGGGTGGTCAACGTCCCGCAAAAGGTCCTCAGCTTCTTCCCGGGCCAGCCGACCTCGACCGGCAGGATCCTCGCCGGCGGGAGCCCTGGCCTCGTCATCCGGTCCGGCCAAACCTCGGCGTCGTCCACGAAGGCGGACGCGACCGCGTTCCCGGTCACGCTTGAGCTGGGCTCGCAGACAGTGCTCACCACGTCGGCGGCCAGTGCCCACTGCGTCAACTCGGCCCCCGGGGTCGTCTCCGGGTCCAGCCAGATCAACGGCGGGTTCCTGAAACTGTTCGGCGTGGACATCCCAGTGCCATCGAACCCCGCGCCCAACACGGTGCGGGGGTTGCCCGGCATCGCGAGGATCACCTTCAACCGGCAGACCACCGCCGCGGACGGAGCTCTGACCGTCCAGGCGATCTATGTGGTGTTGTTCAACAACGCCGAGACGGCGGACATAGCCGCCGTCACCTGCAACAGCCACCCGGTCTGAGCGAGACAGTACGAACAGCGGGGGTGGGGTCCGGTGCCGGACCCCACCCAACCTGCCGCCCTCCGCGACCGGGGCTCCGCCTATTCTCCCGGTCGCTTCGGGCGGGTGGCCGCCGGCTACGATCGGCTGGTGGTGCTGCGCCGAACGGTGACGGGCGAGGAAGCGGACCAGGCGATGGAGGTCCGGCCCCAGTTCGCCCTGGCCTACGACGGGGACGTGCCTCGGTTCCGGCTCGCCGACGATCCGATCCCGGCCGAGCAGGCCTACCGGATCGTCCACGACGAGCTCATGCTCGACGGCAACGCCCGGCTCAACCTGGCTACGTTCGTCACCACGTGGATGGAGCCGGAGGCCGACCGGCTGATGGCCGACTGCTCGGCCAAGAACATGATCGACAAGGATGAGTACCCGCGCACGGCCGAGCTTGAGCTGCGGTGCGTCAACATCCTGGCCGACCTGTGGAACGCCCCGGCCGGCACGGCCGCCGTCGGCTGCTCGACCGTCGGCTCGTCCGAGGCCGGGATGTTGGCCGGGATGGCCCTGCTGCGGCGCTGGCGGGCCCGGCGCAGGGCGGCCGGGCTGCCGTCCGACACCCCGAACCTGGTGATGGGGGCCAACGTCCAGGTCTGCTGGGAGAAGTTCGCCCGCTACTGGGACGTCGAGCCCCGCCAGATGCCGCTGGCCGCCGGCCGGACCCACCTCACCCCGGCCGAGGCGGTCGCCCGCTGCGACGAGAACACGATCGGTGTCGTGGCCGTCATGGGGTCGACGTTCGACGGCAGCTACGAGCCGGTCGCCGCCATCGCCGCCGCGCTCGACGCGCTCGCCGGCGGCGGCGGCCCCGACGTGCCGATGCACGTCGACGCGGCCTCCGGCGGGTTCGTCGCGCCCTTCCTCGACCCCGACATCGTCTGGGACTTCCGCCTGCCCCGGGTGTCGTCGATCAACGCCTCCGGGCACAAGTACGGGCTGGTCTACCCGGGGGTGGGCTGGGTGCTCTGGCGCGACGCCGATCATCTGCCTTCTGACCTGGTGTTCCACGTCGACTATCTGGGCGGCGCCATGCCGACGTTCGCGCTGAACTTCTCCCGGCCCGGCGCGCAGGTCGCTGCCCAGTACTACGAGTTCGTCCGGCTGGGCTGGGAGGGCTACCGCCGGGTGCAACAAGCCAGCCGGGACACCGCCAGCTGGCTGGCCGAGCAGGTGGAGGCGACCGGGGCGTTCGAGCTCGTCGCCCGCGGGCCGGGCATCCCGGCCTTCGCGGTCTCGATGAAACCCGGCCTGGCCGGCGACGTCTTCGACGTCTCGGAGCTGATGCGGGCCCGGGGCTGGCTGGTGCCGGCCTACCACTTCCCGCCGGACCTGACCGACCTGGCCGTCCTGCGGGTCGTCGTGCGCAACGGGTTCACCCGGGACCTGGCCGGCATCTTCCTTGAGCATCTGCGTGGCGTGGTCGAGCGGCTACGGGCGGGTGCCGCGGGTGCCGCGGGCCCGGCGGCCCGGCCCGAGCGCGAGACCCGGGGCGGCTTCCACCACTGATCGCGAACCCGGCCATGCTCGCTGGCCGGTGGCCGCGGGCCTGCTCGTCAGGCCGTGGCGACGTCGCCCAGGGTCTGGGCCGATCCGCAGGCCCGCAGGCCGAAGACGTCGAAACGGCGGTTGACGGCGTCGGCGCGGGCGTCGACGTCCGACAGCAGCCGCTGGGCCGCGCTGGTCTGGCCCGCGCGCAGCCGGGCGACGCCCTCGGCCGTCTCGTCGATCATCGTCTGGTTGTCGGTGTAGAGCGAGGACAGGACGGCACCGTCGGCCGGCGGGCGCGGGAGCGCCCGCAGCTCGGTCAGCTGCCGCTGGTTGAGATCGCGCAGCGTGTCCAGGAAGGTGGCCTCGGCCGCGGAGTCGGCGCCCTCGCCCGGGGTGGGGACGGCCGCGAACAGGGGTGTGTAACGGTCGCAGACGGCCGACGCCAGGTCGATGTAGCGGGAGCGGGCCGCGCTGTTCGCGCTGGCCGGGGCGGCGCCGCCCGGCGCCGGGGCGCTCCGCCCGGCCGGGCCCGCCGGGCCGGTTGGGCTTGCGGCGGGCGGCGTGACCTGGTGGGCCAGGCCCGAGCCGCAACCGATCAAAGTCAGGATCAGGGCGGCGGCGCACAACGCGCTCGCCGGGCGCACGGGACGGATCATCCCGCGCCCCCGTGTGTCGTTCATGTCCGGATACGGTAGCCCACCGTCCGGCACCGATCCGGCCGCCGCCTGAGAGCCATTGGTCGGGCCCTCGCCCCACGGCGCGGGGCGAGGGCCCGACCGGTCAGCGGCCGGAGCGCGCGGGCTCGGTCGGGTTCGACTCGCCGCCCTGGGCCGGGATGAGGGCCAGCTCGTCGTCCGAGTCGCCGCCGCCCTCGACGGCCAGGCGCGGCAGCGCCCGGTCCAGAGCGCGGGGCAGCCACCAGTTGGCCTCCCCGAACAGGTGCATGAGCGCCGGGACCAGCGCCGTCCGGATGACCAGGGCGTCGATCAGGACGGCGACGGCGAGCCCGAGGCCGAACTCCTTGACCCCGCGTTCGGGGATCAGCGCGAAGGAGAGGAAGACCAGGGTCATGATGACCGCCGCCGCCGTGATCACCCGGCCGGTCTCGGCCTGGCCCAGCGTGACGGCCTGCCGGTTGTCCCGGCGCCGCTCCCACTCCTCGTGCATCCGGCTGACCAGGAACACCTCGTAGTCCATGGACAGGCCGAACAGGATCGCGAAGAGCATGACCGGCAGCCAGGCCTCGATCGGCCCCTTGTGTACGCCGATCAGGTTGGACAGCCAGCCCCACTGGAAGATCGCCACCAGGGCGCCGAAGGCCGCGCTGACCGCGAACAGGTTCATGACCGAGGCCAGCAGTGGGACGAGCAGGCTGCGGAACACCACCATCAGCAGGAGGAAGGCCAGCGCGACCACGATCCCGATGAACAGCGGGAGCTTGCTCGTCAGCACCGACGCGAAGTCGTCGTAGCCGGCGGTCAGCCCGCCGATGTAGACGGTCGGCCCGCCCTGGGTCGCGGCCGGGATCTCCCGGTCACGCAGCCGCTTGAGCAGGTCGGAGGTCGCCTTGTCCTGCGGGCTGGTCTTCGGGAACACCGAGATCGTCGCGGCGCGCCCGTTCGGCGAGACGTTCACCGCCGTCACCGAGTCGACGCCCGGGTCCTGCTTGATCGTCGTTTCCAGGTTGTTCAGCGCGGTCAGGTCGGCCGGCGAGTTCACCCGCGCCGCCAGCAGGAACGGCCCGTTGAAACCCGGCCCGAAGCCCTGCGCCAGCAGGTCGTAGCCGCGCCGCGAGGTCTGGCTGGTCGGGTCGTTGCCCTGGTCGGACGAGCCCAGGCGCAGCGAGAAGAACGGGATGGCCAGCACCCCGATGACGACCACCGCCAGGGCGCCCAGCGCGACCGGCCGGCGCTCGACCAGCCGGGCCCAGCGCCAGCTCAGGCCGGACACCTTCGGCCCGGCCGGGCCCGTCTCGGCCAGTGCCCGCCGGTCCTTCTTGGTCAGGACCTTGTGGCCGTAGAAGCCGAGCAGCGCCGGCAGGAGCGTGATCGAGGCGAACATCGTGAACAGCACCGCGATCGACGCGGCGATGGCCAGGCCGTAGAAGAACGACACACCCAGGGCGAACATGCCCAGCAGGGCGATGCAGACCGTCGCCCCGGCGAACAGCACGGCCCGGCCCGAGGTGTTGACCGCCGTCACCGCGGCGTCCTCGACCGATCGCCCGGCCCGCAGCCCGGTCCGGTGCCGGTTGACGATGAACAGGGCGTAGTCGATGCCGACGCCCAGCCCGATCAGGGAGGCCAGGATCGGCCCGATGGTCCCGATCGTCACTACGTGGGTGAGCAGCCCGATCACGAACTGGGCCGCGACCAGCGCGATGGCGGCGGTGATCAGCGGCAGCGTCATCGCCAGCAGCGAGCCGAACGCGGCGAACAGCACCACCGCCGCCGCGACGAAGCCGATCACCTCACTCGGCCCGCCCGGGCTGCTCTGCTCGGCCCGCGCCACCGGCTGCCCGGTCACCTCGACCTTCAGCGCTGGGGTGGCCCCCGCCCGGGAGGTGTCGATGATCTTCTTGAGGTCGTCCACCGAGACGTCGTTGGCCTGTGCGTCCAGCGAGACCGTCGCGAAGCCGATCGTGCCATCCCGGCCGATCTGGCTTGCCCCGCGCGGCCCGTAGGGGCTCTGGACGCGGGCGACGTGTGGCAGGGTGGCGACCTTGGCCAGCAGGGCCTGGGCCGGGGTGCTGGTCGCCGGGTCGGTGAGCCGGCCTGTCTTTGCCTGCAGGACGACCGTCATGTCGTCGCCGGAGGCCGCGGGGAACTCCTGCTTGAGGAGATCGAGCGCGCGGGTCGAGTCGGTGTTCGGAAGGCTGAAGGTGTCCTTGATGCTCGATCCGACGCTGGTGCTCAGGCCGCCGAGGACGACGAGGCCGATGATCCAGCTGAGGAGTACCAGTCGTCGGCGGCGGAAGCACCAGCGGGCAAGGGCTGCCACATGTCCCCCTTGGGCGCGGTCAGGTGGGGATGTCAGTTACAACGCGATGTATCGCCAAAATACTAACTGACCGCCCGGTCAGGGCGGGGAGAGGTACCGTTCGGGATCGGCGGATGTCGTGTCAGTCACGCGACATCCGGCGCGGGAACTAGGCAGAGGGGCAGGTAGAGGGCCGTGGGGCGTCCACCGGGGGGTTCGGGCACCGGTACGCGGGACCGGATCCTCGCCGCCGCCGCCGACCTGTTCGGTGAGAAGAGCTACGCGGGGACCTCCGTCCGGGACATCGCCGAGCGGCTGGGGATCACCAAGGCCGCGCTCTACTACCACTTCCCGTCGAAGGAAACGATCCTCGACGCCCTCATCGATCCCCTGGCGGCCGCGCTCGAGCAGCTGGCCGCCCGGGCCACCGCCGCCCAGAGCCCGCCGGCCGAGCAGATCATCCGGGAGCTGACCGGGATCCTGGCCGACGCCGGCGCGGTGTTCTTCGCCGTGGCCACCGACCCCGCCGTGCTGCACCGGCGGTTCAAGGGGGCCCAGATGCACGAGTGCATGGACGCCATCGCCCGCGCCCTGGCCGGGCCGGGCGCGACACCCGTCCGGATGGCGCGGGCGCGGGCCGCCTTCGGCGCTATACAGGGCGGTGTGCTCGGGACGGCGCTCGCGCTGGTCCGGGAACACGCGGCCCGCGAGCGGTCCGCCGGCGAGCGCGAACTGCCGGGGCTCGCGGTCTGGCGCTCGATCTCCGACGAGATCCAGTGCGAGGTCGCCTCGGCCGCGCTGGCCGCCCTGGGCCGTCCCGCCAGCGCGTCGGGACTGGCCTGCCCGTTCGACCACTCCCGCCCGACGGATCTGCCCGGCCCGACGGATCTGCCCAGCCCGACCGACTAGGCCGCCCGCGGCCGGAGGAGCCGCCCGGTGCCCCGTCGATCGCGCCCGGGTGCCCGCCCGCCGGTCATCGCCCCGTCGACCGCCGCCCCCTCGACCGCCGCCCCCTCGACCGCCGCCCCCTCGACCGCCGCCCCCTCGACCGCCGTGCTCGCGCTCGGCCTGGCCCTGGTCGCCGGCTGCTCGCCGGAGGTCCCGCCCGCCGCCGGGATCGCGCGGCCCACCTCGCCCGGGGCGGACGCCCCGGCACCGTCCATGCTGTCGGCGGCACCGGCCCGCGTCGACGTGACCGTCGGTGGCCGGCTCCGGCTGAGCCTGGAGGTGGCCGACACCGAGGCCGAACGCGAGCGCGGTCTGATGGGGCGCCGTTCGGTCCCCGCCGGCGGCGGCATGATCTTTTTCTTCGGGTCCGAGACGACCACGGCGTTCTACATGTACCGGACCCTGGTCCCGCTCTCCATCGCCTTCGTGCGCGCTGGCCGGGTGGCCACTGTGCGCGAGATGGCGCCCTGTCCGGCCGTCGATCCCAGGGGCTGCCCGCTCTACCGGGCCGGCTCGCCCTATACCAGCGCGATCGAGGCCCGGGGTGGGACGTTCACCGCCGCCGGTACGCGCCCGGGGGACCCAGTGATCATCCGCCAGCGGTAGAAGCCGGGACCTGATATCACACGGCGAGCGGCGCGCATCGCACGGTCAGGCGTTCCGGAAAGATCTCACCGAATACCGGTCCCGGCTGTAGGTCGCCCGGAGATGTGATATAGATATCCTTTCGGATGGCATTTATGAGTGGTATTGCGAGACTATGTCACTGATATGACGGTCATGCATTGTTGTCACGTTGCGATGTGGATCGCAAACCCTGGGCGTCCAGGTGAGCCAATGCCCTCGGCGGCCGGGACAACCGGGCGAAGCCCCCGGTCGCGAGGCGTGGCCTGGCGGCAGGTTGGCGGGGTGTCATCCAGCCGACGTTGGACGATACGGCGCTCGACCGGTGGAATGGGGGCATTGCATGGACTGGGAGCTTCGGAGTAACCGACTGGCCCCGTGTCCGATGCGACCGGGACAATCGAACGCGGTCCGCCGGTCGCGGAGGGCGGCCGCCTGGCCACTCGCCCGAAGCGACCGGGAGAATGGGCGGAGCCCCCGGTCGCGGAGGGCGGCAGGTTGTCAACGGGTGTCGGATGTCTTCCGGGCGACGAGACATACGAAGGTGGTGGATCGTCGTCATCGCCGATGCTTGGCGCGACAGGTGTGACCGCGGCTGCCCGGAGCTACCGTCCGGGCGGCCTCCCAGCGACCGGAGGTGGCCCCGGTGAACACACCGGCGAAACCGGTGACCCCGAACGACTCCTCGCCCGGCCCGAGCGAGCCGCGACAGCGGTTCGGCTGGCCGCCCCGCACGGCGGTGGTCACGGGCGCGAGCAGCGGCATCGGCCGTGAGGTCGCGCTGGCGCTCGCGGGCATGTCGTGCCGCACCCTGATCACCGGGCGTAACGGGCCCGCGCTCGACGAGGTGGCCGCCGCCAGTGGCGGTCACCGGTTCGCGGTCGACCTGGCCAAGCCCGGGGCCGAGACCGCGCTCGCCGCCCGCGCGGAGGAGCTGCTCGGCGACGTCGACCTGCTCGTCTGCTCGGCCGGCCAGGGCGCCGCCGGGCCGTTCGACCAGCTGAGCCGGGACAGCCTGAGCGAGCTCATCGCGGTCAACGTCCTGTCACCGATCGCTCTCACCCGGGAGCTGCTGCCCGGCATGCTGACCCGCGGTCGGGGCCGGATCCTGCTCGTCGGTAGCGTTGCCGGCGCGCTGGGGGTGCGCGGCGAGGTCGCCTACTCGGCAAGCAAGGCGGCTCTCGTGGGATTTGCCGACGCGTTGCGGTCGGAAGTAGAGGGGCGAGGGGTCACGGTTACGCTGTGTTTTCCAGGCGCGGTCGACACGCCGTTCTTCCACCGGCGGGGGGCGCCGTATGTGCGGCGGTGGCCGCGGCCGCTGCCGGCCCGGCTCGTCGCCGAGCGGATGCTGCGCGCGTCGGCCCGCGGCCAACCCGAGGTATGGGTGCCGGGCTGGCTGTCGCTGGCTGCCCGCGTGCACGGCATCGCCCCGCCGCTCTACCGCCGGCTGGCCGGTGTCTTCGGCTAGGCCGCGCCGGTGGGACGGGCGTTCGCGGGCCGAGCGGGCCCGGCAGCGCGCGCCAAGACGACTGTGACATCAGGCCGACAGGACCGGGACGGCGCCGGGCGCTTCCGTCGATGATCACCGGCAGGCACCGGGCGCGCTGACCGGCCGACCCGGCGGGCGCGACCCGATCGCGTAACCGGAGCGTGGGGCATGACCCCGCGACCTGACCGCCCGCCTGCCTGACACGACGAGCTGACCGGTGCGACTACCTGACCGGTACGACGACCTGACCGGTACGACGACGAGGAACGGAGAAGCATGACTGTCAGCGACGTCGGCAATCTCGGCGGCGTCGGCGCGCGGCGCGCGGAGCCCTCGCCCTCGCGCCCCCCGGCAGCGGGCGTTCCGACCGGAGCGGACGAGGTTCTCGACGCATCCCTGGACTCGGTGCTCAGCGTGGCGGCCGGGGAGAACTTCCCGGTGTCGCCGGGCATCCTGCCGGCCGACATCCAGGCGGACCTGAAGGCCGTCTACGGGTTCGCCCGCCTCGTCGACCAGGTCGGCGACGCGGCCGAAGGCGACCGACTGGCCCTGCTCGACGCGATGGAGGCCGACCTCGGCGAGATCTGGGGCGGCGCCCCGCGCCTGCCGGTCCACCAGGCGCTCGTCGAGACGGTCGCCCGCCGCGGCCTGACCCGCGAGCCGTTCCGCCGCCTGATCGAGGCCAACCGCCAGGACCAGCGCGTCACCCGTTACGAGACGTTCGACGATCTCGTCCAGTACTGCACGCTCTCGGCCGACCCGGTCGGTCACCTCGTGCTCGGGGTGTTCGGCTACGCCACGCCGGAGCGCATCGCCCTGTCCGACCGGATCTGCACCGCGTTACAGCTGGCCGAGCACCTGCAGGACGTCGCTGAGGACCACCGGGCCGGGCGGATCTACCTCCCGCGCACCGACCTGGTCGCCTTCGGGGTGGCCGAGCCCGACCTGGTCACCTCGCCGGCCTCGCCCGCGCTGCGCGCGCTGATGGCCTTCGAGGTGGCCCGGGCCCGGGAGGTCCTGGACGAGGGCACGCCGCTGGTCGGGATGGTCCCGGGCCGGCTGCGCGTGGCCCTGGCCGGGTTCGTGGGCGGCGGGCGGGCGGCGCTCGGCTCGATCGAGGCCGCCGGCTACGACGTGACCAACCACTCGCCCAGCGCGCCGAAGTGGCAGGTGGCCAGGGAGGCCGCGGTCGTGGCCGCGGCCGCCTCCGTCCCGGCGGGCGCGGCCCGCCGCGGCGCGCTGCTGGCCGGTCCCGTCCTGGCCGGCGGGGTCCTGGCCCGGGCCGTCCCGGCCGCCCGCCGGCGCCGCGCGCGCCGGCTCGCCGGCGGGGGAGCGGCCCGGTGACCGGCCCCGGACCCTCCCCGACGGTCGCCGAGGCGTACGCCGCCTGCGAGGCGATCACCAAGGCCGAGGCGAAGAACTTCTCCTACGGCATCCGGCTGCTGCCAGCGCCGAAACGGGCCGCTCTCTCCGCCGTCTACGCGCTCTCGCGCCGGCTGGACGACATCGGCGACGGCGCGGCGCCCGACGCGGAGAAGCTGACCGCGCTGGCCGCCGCCCGGGCCGACGTCGAGGGCCTGAGCCTCAACTCCTCCGACCCGGTCATGGTGGCGCTGGCCGACGCCAGCACCCGCTACCCGATCCCGCTGGACGCCTTCCTCGAGCTGATCGACGGGGTCGAGATGGACGTCCGTGACGTCACCTACGAGACCTTCGACGAGCTGGTCCTGTACTGCCGGCGGGTGGCCGGGACGATCGGGCGGCTCTCGCTCGGGATCTTCGGCACGGCGACCCGGATCGACCCGGCCCACGCGAAGATCGCCGACGACCTCGGGATCGGGCTCCAGCAGACGAACATCCTGCGCGACGTGCGCGAGGACCTGCTGCTGGGCCGGATCTACCTGCCGCGGGCGGAACTGGCCCGGGCCGGCATCGTCCTGGAGATCGACGCCGCCGGGGCCCTGGGCGGCCCCCGCGAGGCGCTGCTGACCTACCTGCGCGACGGCGCCCGCCGGGCCCAGGACTGGTACGACCGCGGCCTGCGCCTGCTCGACCTGCTGGAATGGCGCAGCTCGGCCTGCTGCGCCGCGATGGCCGGCATCTACATCCGGCTCAACCGCCGCATCGCGACCGACCCGGCCCCCGTCCTGCGGGAGCGGATGGCCCTGCCCGGCTGGGAGAAGGCGGTCGTCGCCGCCCGCAGCCTGGCCGGCCGGCCCGAGGGGATCGCGGCATGACGGACGCACCCAACCACTCATCCACCCACTCATCCACCCGTGACCTAGCCACCCGTGACCCAGCCACCCACGCCGACCTGGTGGTGGTCGGGGGCGGCTTGGCCGGCCTTTCGGCCGCGCTGGTCGCGGCGGACGCCGGCCGAAAGGTCGTCCTGCTCGAGGGCAAGCCGCGCCTGGGCGGGCTGACGACGTCGTTCCAGCGCGACGGGATGTGGGTCGACACCGGCCAGCACGTGTTCCTGCGCTGCTGCGACCACTACCGGGCCTTCATCCGCCGCCTCGGCGTCGAGCACCTGGTCAGGCTGCAGGACCGCCTTGACGTCGGTGTGCAGGTCGCGGACGGGCCGCGGGCCCGGCTGCGCCGCACCCGGCTGCCCTGGCCGGCCCCGCTGCACCTGGCCCCGGCCCTGCTCGGCTACCGGGCGCTGCCGCTGGGCCAGCGGCTGCGGGCGTCGCTGGCCGCCTTCGGTCTCGGCCGGCTCGACCCGCGCCGCCCGGAGGTCGACAGCCGTTCGTTCGGCGACTGGCTGGCCGCCCACGGCCAGGGCCCGGAGGCGACCGAGGCGCTCTGGGAGCTGCTGACGGTGGCCACGCTGAACGCGACCGCCGCCAACGCCTCGCTCGGCCTGGCCGCGAAGGTCGTGCGGACCGGCCTGCTGGAGCGGGCCGACGCCGGCGACATCGGCTGGGCCGAGGCGCCGCTGGGCCGGCTGCACGGCGAGGCCGCGCTGGCCGCGCTCACCGAGCGGGGCGCCCGCGTGCTCACCAGCACCAAGGCCCGGGCGATCCAGCCCGGCGGGCTCGGCGACAGCGGGCTCGGCGACAGCGACAGCGGGCTCGGCGACAGCGGCGGCGGGCTCGGCGACGGCGGGGACCGCGACGCGCTCTGGACGGTCGTCACCGACGACGCCACCTTCACCGCGCCGGCCGTGGTGCTCGCGGTACCGCCGGACGCCGCGGCCGGCCTGCTGCCACCAGGCGCGGTCGCCGACCCGGACCTGTTCCGCTCGCTCGGCTCGGCCCCGATCGTCAACGTCCACCTGGTCTACGACCGGCCCGTCCTGGACGAGCCGTTCCTGGCCGGGGTCGGGACACCGGTCCAGTGGGTCTTCGACCGGACGGCCTCCTCCGGCCTCGGCGGGTCGCCCGAAGCGACCGGGAAAACAGGCGAAGCCCCCGGTCGCGGAGGGCGGCAGGGTGACAGCGCGGGACCGGGGAACCAGCAGTACCTGGCGATCTCGCTGTCGGCGGCCGAGGAGTGGGTGGACCGGCCGGCGGCCGAGATCATCGAGGTCTTCACGGCGGAGATGCGGCGGCTGCTGCCGGCGGCGGGCGGCGCCGAGATCGTCCGGGCGTTCGTCACCCGCGAGCGGCACGCGACCTTCCGGCAGGCGCCGGGATCGCTGTCCGCCCGCCCCGGCCCGGCCACCGCGCTACCCGGCCTGGCGCTGGCCGGCGCGTGGACCGACACCGGCTGGCCGGCGACGATGGAAGGCGCGGTGCGCAGCGGCCTGGCCGCCGCCCGGGTCGCCCTGACCGGCGCCGCCGGCCCGGGCGGCCAGGCGCTGCCCGAGACCGCCGCCCCGCCGCCGGCCTGGCGCCAGGCCACGGCTCCGGCCCCGGCCCCCGCTCCGGCCCCGGCCCCCGCTCCGGCGCCGAGCGGAGCCAGCACCCCAGGCAGCACCAGCACCAGCACCATGCCAACGACCAGCTCTCTGACGGGGGGACAACCCGTATGACCACGACGGTGCCCGAGGCGATCGAGCGCGGGCGGAACCTGGCGGTCCCGGCGTTACGGGCAACCGTCGACCGCCTGCACCCGCGGCTGCGCCGGGTGGTCGCCTACCACCGGGGCTGGGTGGACGCCGAGGGCAACGCGCTGCCGGGCGGCGGCGGCAAGCTCGTGCGGCCCGCGCTGGCGCTGCTGTCCGCCGAGGCCGCGGGGGCGCCGGCCGAGGTGGGGCTGCCGGCGGCGGTCGCCGTCGAGCTCGTCCACGACTTCTCCCTGCTGCACGACGACCTGATGGACGGCGACACCGAGCGCCGCCACCGGGCGACGGCCTGGACGGTGTTCGGGGCGGACGGCGCGATCCTGGCCGGCGACGCCCTGCTCGGCCTGGCCACCCAGGTGCTGCTGGAGGTGCCGGGCGAGGCCGGCCGCCGCGCCGCCTACATCCTCGGCGCCGGCGTCCAGGACCTGGTCCGCGGCCAGGCCGAGGACCTGCACTTCGAAAGCCGCATGGACGTGACGGTGGCCGACACCCTCACGATGGAGGACGGCAAGACCGGGGCGCTGCTGTCATGCAGCGCGTCGCTCGGCGCCGTCCTGGCGGGCGCGCCCGACAAGGTCGTCGACGGGCTGGCCGAGTTCGGCTCCCGCCTCGGCCAGGCCTTCCAGCTCGTCGACGACCTGCTCGGCATCTGGGGCGACCCGGCGGTCACCGGCAAGCCGGTCCTGTCCGACCTGCGCTCGCGCAAGAAGTCGGTGCCGGTCGTCTACACGCTCAACCACGGCGGCGCCGACGCCGAGGCGCTGCGCGCGTTCCTGACCGCGACCGACGAGCCGAGCGAGGACGAGCTGCACCGCGTGGCCGCCCTCGTCGAGCGGGCCGGCGGCCGGGAGTGGACGACGACCGAGGCCGACAAGCAGCTCACCGCCTGCGAGTCGCTGATCAACTCGCTTAACCTGCCGGCCGACGCCGCCGGCGGCCTGATCGCGCTGGCCCGCTTCGTCACCGAGCGGGACCGGTGAGGCCGCCGCCATGACCCCACGCGCCACTCGCGCCACCCCGACCCGCGCCACTCGCGCCACTCGCGCCACTCGCCCCACTCGCCCCACCCGCCCCACCCCGCCCCGTACCACCACCCCCTTCGCCCGCGACCGCGCCGCCCGCGGGCGCGCCGATCTTCGACGGGAGCTGTGATGAAGCTGACCTCGCACGCGCCGGCGGATGCGGCGCGCCGCCCGCCCGGGGCGGACGTCTCCGCCGTCCTCGACCACCTGGATGTTCCCGACGGCCGGCCCGCGCCGGTCGCCGGCGCCCGCGCGGCGATGCTGGCCGCCCGCGCCCACCTGCTCGGCCTGCGCTCGCCCGAGGGCTGGTGGAAGGGCGAGCTGGAGACCAACGTCACCATGGACGCCGAGGACCTGATGCTCAGGCAGTTCCTCGGCATCCTCACCCCCGAGACCGCGGCGGCGACCGGGCGCTGGATCCGTTCCCAGCAGCGCGACGACGGCGGCTGGGCCACCTTCTACGGCGGCCCGACCGACCTGTCGACGACCTACGAGGCCTATGTGGCGCTGCGCCTGGCCGGGGACAGCCCGGACGCCGAGCACATGCGCTCCGCCGCGGCCCTCATCCGGGCCCGGGGCGGGCTCGGCGCCACCCGGGTGTTCACCCGGCTGTGGCTGGCCCTGTTCGGCGAGTGGTCCTGGGACGACCTGCCGGTCATGCCAGCCGAGATGATCTTCCTGCCGGCGTGGATGCCGCTCAACCCGTACTCGTTCGGCTGCTGGGCCCGCCAGACGATCGTGCCGCTCACGATCGTCGGCCACTTCCGGCCGGTGCGCTCGCTCGGCTTCAGCCTGACCGAGCTGGCCGCCGCCTACACCCCGCCGGCCCGGGCGAGCTGGCGCAGCTGGGCGGGTGCCTTCCAGCGCCTCGACGGGGTCCTGCACCGGTACGAGCGCCGCCGCCTGCCGAGGCTGCGCCGGCTGGCGCTGCGCCGGGCCGCCGAGTGGATCCTCGCCCGCCAGGAGGCAGACGGCTGCTGGGGCGGCATCCAGCCGCCCTGGGTCTACTCGATCATGGCCCTGACGCTGCTCGGCTACTCGATGGACCACCCGTCCGTCGCCGCCGCGCTGCGCGGGCTGGACGGCTTCGCGATCGTCGAGGACGGTCCCGACGGCCCGGTCCGCCGGCTGGAGGCGTGCCAGTCGCCAGTGTGGGACACCGCGCTGGCCGTGGTCGCCCTGGCCGACACCGGGGTGCGGGCCGACGACGAGGCGATGCTCGCCGCCGCCCGCTGGCTGGGCCGGGAGGAGGTCACCGTCACCGGCGACTGGGCCGTCGCCCGCCCGGAGCTGGCTCCCGGCGGCTGGGCGTTCGAGTTCGCCAACGACATCTACCCGGACACCGACGACACGGCCGAGGTCGTGCTGGCCATCCACCGGCTGCTCGACGGCGGCCTGTCCGCCGTCGACCCGGAGCTGGCCGCGCGCCTGGCCGCCGCGGCCGGCCGGGGCGCGAACTGGGTGGTCGGCATGCGCTCGGCGAACGGCGCCTGGGGCGCCTTTGACGCCGACAACACCTCGACCATCCCGACCAAGCTGCCGTTCTGCGACTTCGGCGAGGTAGTGGACCCGCCGTCGGCCGACGTGACCGCGCACGTCGTCGAGATGCTGGGTGTGCTCGGCCGCCGGAGCGACCCGGCGACCCGGAGCGGGATCCAGTGGCTGCTGGACAACCAGGAGCCGGGCGGCTCCTGGTTCGGCCGCTGGGGCGTCAACCACATCTACGGCACCGGGGCGGTCGTCCCGGCGCTCATCGAGGCGGGCGTCCCGGCCGACCACCCGGCGATCCGCCGGGCCGTCGCCTGGCTGGCCGAACACCAGCAGCCCGGCGGTGGCTGGGGTGAGGACCCCCGCTCCTACCAGGACGAAAGCTGGATCGGGCGGGGCGAGGCCACCGCGTCCCAGACGGCCTGGGCCCTGCTCGCGCTGCTGGCGGCCGACCCGGACCACCCGGCGGTCGACGCCGGCGTCCGCTGGCTGGCCGACACCCAACGGGCGGACGGCACCTGGGACGAACCCCAGTTCACCGGCACCGGATTCCCCGGTGACTTCACCATCAACTACCACCTGTACCGGCTGACCTTCCCGCTGACCGCGCTCGGTCGTTACCTGGCGGCGAGGTCGGGCGGATGAGTCTCGGCGGGGTTAATGGCATGAGTGATCACGACATCCACGCCGGCGCCTCCCATGCGGGCGGGGCATCCAACGCGGGCGGGGCATCCAACGCGGGCGGGGCATCCAACGCGGGCGGGGCATCCAACGCGGGCGGGGCATCCAACGCGGGCGGAGCGCCGATCGAGCTGGGCGTTCCCACCCCGCGGCGGGACGGGACCCGACGTCCCGCCCCGGCCCCGGCCCCGGGCGGCTCGCCGCCGCCCAGCCGGCCCCGGCTGGTCGTCGCCGCGCCGCTGCGTCTGGAGGCCTGGGCCGCGGCCCGCTCGGGCCTGCCGCCGGAGAGCATCCTGGTCCGCACCGGCATGGGCCCGGACAAGGCCAGCCGCTCGACCCGGCTGATCCGCGAGGCGCGGGCCGACGCCGTGGCCGTGCTCGGCCTGGGCGGCGGGCTGATCCCGGACGTCCGTCCCGGCGACGTCGTGGTGGCCAACGAGGTGCGCACCTCCGACGGCTCGGTGGCCGCGCACTGCCCGTCGGCGCCGCTGCTGGCCGGGGAACTGCGCCGGGCCGGGCTCACCGTCCACGTCGGGCCGGTCGTCTCGGTGGCCCGCCTGGCCGTCGGCACCGCCCGGGCCGAACTCGCCGCCCTGGGCGCGATCGCCGTCGACATGGAGTCGGCCCAGATCGCGCAGGGGCGGGGCGACGCGCCGCTGGCCGTGATCCGGGTGGTCGTCGACACCGCCGAGCAGCCGCTGGGCCGCCTTGACCTGGCCAAGCGGGGCATTCAGGCGCTGCGGACGATGACGCTGCTCGGCCCGGCCGTCGGGCGCTGGGCCGCCGCCGTGCGGCCCCGGCAGGTGCTGCTGGCCGAGCCGCGGGCGTTCTGCGCCGGGGTGGAGCGGGCGATCGAGGTCGTGGAACGGGCGCTGGAGATCCACGGCGCGCCGGTCTACGTCCGCAAGCAGATCGTCCATAACAGCCACGTCGTGGCCGACCTGGCCAGCCGGGGCGCGGTGTTCGTCGAGGAGCTCGACGAGGTGCCCGCCGGCGCGACGGTCGTCTTCTCCGCCCACGGGGTGGCCCCGGCGGTGCGCGACGACGCCGAGGACCGGCGCCTGTCGGTCATCGACGCGACCTGCCCGCTGGTGGAGAAGGTCCACAGCGAGGCCCGGCGGTTCACCGGCCGGGGCGACACGGTGCTGCTGATCGGCCACGGCGGGCACGAGGAGGTCGACGGCACCCTCGGCGAGGCGCCGGGCCGCATCAAGCTGGTGCCCTCGCCGGCCGCGGCGGGCGAGGTCGAGGTGGACGACCCCGACCGGGTCGCCTACCTGATGCAGACCACGCTCGCCCTGGACGAGGCCGAGGAGGTCGTCTCCGCGCTGCGGGACCGCTTCCCGCGCATCGTCGGGCCGGGTTCGGCCGACATCTGCTACGCCACGTCCAACCGGCAGAACGCGGTGCGGGGCGTGGCCGCGGAGGCCGACCTCGTCTTGGTCGTCGGCTCGTCGAACAGCGCGAACTCGCGCCGGCTGGTCGACGTGACCGAGCGGGAGGGCGTACCGGCCCACCTGGTCGGCGACGTCGGTGACGTGGAGCTGTCCTGGCTGTCGGACGCCGAGACCATCGGCGTGACGGCCGGGGCGTCGGCCCCGCCGAACCTGGTCGACGCGCTGACCGAGGCGATCGGCGGGCTGGGCGCGACGACCGTGGCCACCCGGTCGGTCGGGAAGGAGTCGATCTCCTTCCACCTGCCGAAGGAGCTGCGCCGGGCCACCCGGCCCGAGGGCGGATGACGCACCCGCCGGGCCGCCCGGGCCGGCCGGCCCGGGCGCCCGCCGGCCCGGGCGAACCGGGGACGGCGAGCAAGGCTGGCCCACCCTACCGCCCCGGCCTGACTACCCGGCCCTGGAGCTAGGCCCCGGCCGGGGCGCCCCCCTCCGGGCCCGCCGGGAGCGGGTCGGACGAGCGGCGCACGCCCGCCGCCGGGCGCACGCCGGGCGGCAGCATGTCGCTGGCCGCCGCCCCGGCGACGAAGTCAATCATCGTGCGGCGCAGCTCGCGGGCGGCCCGCGGCGGCTCCACGTCCCGGCGGTGGGCCAGCCCGATCGTCCGGTGCAGCCCGGGCGGGGCGAAGCGGGTCGTGCGCAGCGGCTGGCGGAAGGCGACCATGCTGGGCAGGACGGCCATGCCCAGGCCGGCGGCGACGAACCCCACGACGGCGTCCATCTCCCCGCCCTCGACGGCGAACGCCGGCTCGAAGCCGGCGCTGTGGCAGGCGTTGACGGTGAAGTCCCGCAGGTCGTAGCCCCGGCGGAACATCACCAGCGGGCGGCCCGCCAGGTCGGCCACGGCGATCTCGGGCCCGGTCACCGGCGGCGGGCCGTCGGGGGAGGAGATCACGACCAGGTCCTCCTCCAGCAGCGGCGAGGTGGCCAGGGCCGGGTCGCTGCCGTGCAGCGGCAGGATGATCAGGGCCAGGTCGAGCGCGCCGGCGGCCAGCTCGCGCACCAGGTCGCGCGAGCCGCCCTCCTCGACGATCAGCTGGATGCCCGGGTAGCGCTGGCGGTAGAGACGCAGCACCTCGGGCAGGATGCCGGTGCACAGGCTCGGCGTCGCCCCGACCCGGACCTTGCCTCGCCGCAGCTGGGTCAGTTCCTGGACCTCGCGCCGGGCCGTCTCGGTGTCGGCCAGGATCCGGCGGGCCAGCGGAAGCAGCGTCTCGCCGGCCGCGGTCAGTGTGATATTCCCCCTAGCCCGGTTGAACAGGGGGCTGCCGAGCTCGGTCTCCAGGGCTCTGATCTGTACGGACAGTGACGGCTGGGCCACGTGGACGCGAGCAGAGGCCCGCGTGAAGTGCCGTGTTTCGGCCACCGCGACGAAATAGGCGAGCTGATGCAGCTGCACGGACTCACAATAGCTCCAACCTATTGAGACAAGCGGGAGCATATCTTGGACCCTGTACGTTCGCTCTGCGTACGTTCCGGGGCGTGGCAGTAGAAACTCCCGCGCGCGTGCCGGGATCAACGGGGACGGCCAGTCCGTCCGGGCCGGCGGCGCCGGCCCCCAAACCAAAGCGGACGACGAGGTCCGGCCTGCCGGTGGGGGCCCTGTGGCGCTCGACGATCGGCAAGAAGGCGGTCATGGCCGCCACGGGCATCCTGATGCTCCTGTGGCTGATCGCCCACATGGCCGGGAACCTCAAGATCTTCTTCGGCAAGACCGACTTCGACCACTACGCCCACTGGCTGCACAACGTCGGTCACCCGTTGCTGCACGGCGCCTGGTTCCTGTGGATCTCCCGGACCGTCCTGCTCGTGGCCGTCGTCCTGCACGCCGTGAGCGCCTACCAGCTCAGCCGGCGGGATCTCAAGGCCCGGCCGGTGGGCTACAAGGGCTCCACCCGCTGGCAGGCCAGCTACGCCACCAACACGATGCGCTACGGCGGTGTGATCATCGCCCTGTTCATCGTGTACCACCTGCTCGACCTGACCGCGCTCGTGGCCAACCCGAACGGCGTCGAGCAGGACCCGTACGGCAACGTCGTCGCCGACTTCAAGCACTGGTACATCGCGCTGGCCTACATCGTCGCGATGCTCGCGCTCTGCCTGCACATCGCGCACGGCTTCTGGAGCGCGGCCCGCACGCTGGGCGCCGTGCGCAGCCGGTCGCGGGAGCAGGCGTTCAAGGCCGTCGCCGGCGTGCTGGCCCTCGTCATCACCCTCGGCTTCCTGGCCGTCCCGATCGGCGTCATGTCCGGATTGGTGGACTAACATGACCATCCCCACGGAAGGGCCGGGCGCGTACACGGTCGGCGAGGACATCCTCGACAAGGCCGCGCCGAGCGGGCCCATCGAGGATCGCTGGGACACCCGCCGCTTCGAGGCGAAGCTGGTCAACCCGGCCAACCGCCGCCGTCACACGATCATCGTCGTCGGCACCGGCCTGGCCGGCGGCTCGGCCGGCGCGACCCTGGCCGAGCAGGGCTACAACGTCATCCAGTTCTGCTTCCAGGACTCGCCCCGCCGGGCCCACTCGATCGCCGCCCAGGGCGGGATCAACGCGGCCAAGAACTACCGCAACGACGGCGACTCGGCCCGCCGGCTGTTCTACGACACGGTCAAGGGCGGCGACTTCCGGGCCCGGGAGTCCAACGTCTACCGGCTGGCCCAGACCTCGGTCCAGATCATCGACCAGTGCGTGGCCCAGGGCGTCCCGTTCGCCCGCGAGTACTCCGGCCTGCTCGACACCCGCTCGTTCGGCGGCGTCCAGGTCCAGCGCACCTTCTACGCCCGGGGGCAGACGGGCCAGCAGCTGCTGCTCGGCGCCTACCAGGCGCTGTCGCGGCAGATCGACGCCGGCAACGTCGAGATCCACCCGCGTACCGAGATGCTCGACCTGGTCGTCATCGACGGCCGCGCCCGCGGCATCGTCGCCCGTGACCTGGTCACCGGCGAGGTGAAGACGTACCTGGCCGACGCGGTCGTGCTGGCCACCGGCGGCTACGGCAACGTCTTCTACCTGTCGACGAACGCGAAGAACTCCAACGCGAGCGCGATCTGGCGGGCCTACCGGCGCGGCGCCTACCTGGCCAACCCGTGCTTCACCCAGATCCACCCGACCTGCATCCCGCGCTCGGGCGACCACCAGTCGAAGCTCACGCTGATGAGCGAGTCGCTGCGCAACGACGGCCGCATCTGGGTGCCGAAGGAGATCGGCGACACCCGCTCGCCGGAGTCGATCCCCGAGGCGGAGCGCGACTACTACCTGGAGCGCATCTACCCGTCGTTCGGCAACCTGGTCCCGCGTGACATCGCCTCGCGCGCGGCCAAGAACGTCTGCGACGCCGGGCGCGGCGTCGGGCCCGGCGGGCTGGGCGTCTACCTGGACTTCGCCGACGCGATCCGCCGCCTGGGCGAGGACAAGGTCCGCGAGAAGTACGGCAACCTGTTCGACATGTACCAGCGGATCACCGACGAGAACCCGTACAAGGTCCCGATGCGGATCTACCCGGCGATCCACTACACGATGGGCGGGCTGTGGGTCGACTACGACCTGCAGACGACCATCCCCGGCCTGTTCGCGATCGGTGAGGCCAACTTCTCCGACCACGGGGCCAACCGGCTCGGCGCGTCCGCGCTGATGCAGGGCCTGGCCGACGGCTACTTCGTCCTGCCGCCGGTGCTCGGCCACTACATCGCCAGCTCCAAGCTGCCCCCGATCGACTCCGCCCACCCGGACGTCGTCGCGACCCAGAGCCAGGCCATCGAGCGGATCGGCAAGCTGCTGGCCGTGAACGGCGACCGCACCCCGGACTCGTTCCACCGCGAGCTCGGCGAGCTGCTCTGGGACAACTGCGGCATGGCCCGCAACGAGGGCGGTCTGTACAAGGCGCTGTCCCGCATCCCCGAGCTGCGCGAGGAGTTCTGGGCCCGGGTGAAGGTGCCCGGCAGCGGCGCCGAGCTCAACCAGTCGCTGGAGAAGGCCAACCGGATCAGCGACTTCCTCGAGTTCGGCGAGCTGATGTGCCTGGACGCCCTGCACCGGAGCGAGTCCTGCGGCGGGCACTTCCGGGAGGAGAGCCAGACCCCGGACGGCGAGGCGCTGCGCGACGACGGGAACTTCGCCTACGCCGCCGCCTGGGAGTCCACGGGGCTGGGCAGCCCGCCGGTGCTGCACCGCGAACGCCTCACCTTCGACAACGTGCACCTCGCCCAGCGGAGCTACGCGTGAAACTCACCCTGCGCATCTGGCGGCAGCGCGGCCCGGAGGACCCGGGCGCGCTCGTCGACTATGTCCTGGACGACGTCCGCCCGGACATGTCCTTCCTGGAGATGCTCGACGTCCTCAACGAGAAGCTGATCCTGGACGGCGACATCCCGGTCACCTTCGACCACGACTGCCGCGAGGGCATCTGCGGCGCCTGCGGGATGGTCATCAACGGCACCCCGCACGGCCCGCGGACGCTGACCACCACCTGTCAGCTGCACATGCGGACGTTCTCCGACGGCGACACGATCGTCGTCGAGCCGTGGCGTTCGACCGCGTTCCCCGTGGTCAAGGACCTGATGGTCGACCGGTCGGCGTTCGACCGGATCATCCAGTCCGGCGGCTACGTCAGCGTCGCGACCGGCTCGGCGCCCGAGGCGCACTCGCAGCTGGTGCCGAAGCCGGACGCGGATCTCGCGTTCGAGAACGCCGAGTGCATCGGCTGCGGCGCGTGCGTCGCCGCCTGCCCGAACGGCTCGGCCATGCTGTTCACCTCGGCCAAGGTCTCCCACCTTAACCTGCTCCCGCAGGGCGCGCCCGAGCGGGACAGCCGCGTGCTGAACATGGTGCAGGCAATGGACCACGAGGGCTTCGGCGGCTGCACGAACACCGGCGAATGCACCAACGCCTGCCCGAAGGGCATCTCCCAGGACGCCATCGGGCGCCTGAACCGCGAGTTCCTGCGGGCCTCGCTCAAGCACCAGCGCTGAGGTGTTTCGCTGGCCCCGGGCGTGTACTCGCCCGGGGCCAGACTCGTCAAGCCCCGCGCGCGCCGGCGGCCCGCCGGCGGATTCGCGGTGGAGCGTTCGATCTGTCGCGGTGATCGGTCATCGTGGCGGTATGCCTTCCTCCGCCCACGAGACGCCGCTCGAGCTGCTCCAGCTCGACCCGGCCCTGACCGACTGGGTGCGTTCCGAACTGTTCGGTCAGGATCTCCCCGCCTACGGCACCGCCCGGCTCGACGATCCCAACGTCCGTACGCGCACGTTCCAGGCGGACGCGATGGTGCTCTACCGCGACGTCGGTGACCGGCCGGTGCGCGGCACGGTCTTCGAGGTTCAGCGCGGCCGGGATCCGGACAAGCTCGGTTCCTGGAAGCTTTACGTGGGTCATCTCGAGACTCAGCACAGGGTAACGGCGTCGCTGGTGGTGTTCGTCCCCGATCCGGCGGTCGCGGACTGGTACCGCGACCGGATCGCCCGGGACGTCCACTCGGGCGCCTGGGCGCGGCCGGAGTTCTTCACCGCGGCGGACGTGCCGCTGCAGACGGACGCGGTGAAGGCGGCGGCCCGGCCGGCGCCGGTACTGCTGGCCGCGCTGTGCCATCTGGACGACCCCGGAATCGATGTGATGTTCCCGGCGCTGCTGGCCGCGCTGGACGCCGTGGAGCCGAGCAAGAAGATCTTTTATGATGACGTGACGGTGGGTCAGCTTCCCGAGGCGGCCCATGCTCGATGGGAGGCCTTCCTCATGACCACGGCAACCGGCGAGCGGTACTACAACGACCGCTACAAGGAGCGCTACGCCCTGGCCGAGGCGAAGGGTGAGGCGCGTGGTGAGGCGCGTGGTGAGGCGCGGGCGGTGCTGCTGGTGCTGGAGAGCCGGGGCGTGCCGGTGCCGGACGAGGTCCGCGAGCGGATCACGGAGTGCGCCGACACCGGTCAACTTGAGCGGTGGCTGCGCCGCGCGCTCACCGCGGCCAGCATCGAGGACGTCATCGAGCCGTAGAGCCCAGCCAGGCCCGGCCGGCCGGGCTACGTCCGGCGGTGATGGGTCGAGGTGGATGCGTGGTGGTTCGAACCGCCGCCGTGCCCGGCGACCAGGAAGATAACCACGGCGATGACGATCAGCGCCAGGATGACCGCGAGGGCGATCTTGCCCTTGCTGTACGGGCGCTCGCCGTGGACCTCGCCGGTGCGGCCGTTGACCAGGATCTGCCAGTTCCTGCCGGCGTAGACGTAGCAGGCGATCCACACCGGCAGCAGCATCAGCTTGAACGTGACGGCGTTGTGCCGGGTGTCGACGTGCTCGACCCGCTGCTCGTCGCCGCCGATGTCGGCCCGGCAGTCGCCCTCGATGACCGGGGCCATCCGGTTGCGCGCCTCGTCGAAGCCGGGCTCCGGCTCGACGTCGTAGCGCAGCGCGAAGTGCCCGGCCAGGAACTCGGGCTGGTAGGGCTCGGAAGCCTCCAGCGGCCAGGGCGCGAGGTCGTCGAGCTTCTTGCCGGGCAGTACCGTGCTGCCCGGCACCAGCACGTCGTCGAAGTCACGGGAGACCGTGCCGCGCGCCCGGTGCCAGCGGGTCCTGCGCACCTCGCGGGTGCGCTGGTTTCCGTCGTCGTCGGTGTAGGACTCGGTGACGTAGTAGTACTCGCCGCGCTCGCCCGTGTAGTCGGAGACCGTGCTCGAGTCGAACGTCCAGTGCGGGACGTAGGTGCTCTTCATCGACTCGGTCTCGGTGACCTTCTTCAGCGCACGGGGCGCGAACCAGCGCGACGACGTCCACTTGCGCATGGCGTCGCGGACCGCGCCCCGGTCGAGGTCGAACGGCAGGACGCCCTCGGGCACGATCTGGCCGGAGGCGGCGGCGTCGATCACCAGCGGCGCCGCGCAGAACTGGCAGACGCTCGCCGTCTCGTCCGTCTCGGTGCGGGCCGCGCAGCGCTGGCAGACGAAGACGTACTTCCCGATGCTGCCCACCGGCTTGCGGGGAAGTGTGGCCAGGTCGGTGAACGCGATCTCGCGGATCTGCCGGTCGCCGGCGCTGATCTCCTGGTGGAACCCGCAGTACGGGCAGGTCATCCCGGTCGTGCCGGGCGCGAACTCCAGGCGCGCCCCACAGCCGGCGCAGGGGTAGGTCGTCGCGGCGACCGGCGCCGGCGCCGCCCCGACCGTTGGCTCGGTCATGGTGTTCCCTCTGGTCCGTCTGTCTCGGCGTCTCAGCCCTGGGGCGGCAGCGGCGGCGGGACGTTGGCCAGCAGCGGCGCGACCTGCGCGACCTGCGAGGCCGGGGTCCACTGGGCCATGCCGGCCGTCCAGATCAGCGTGTCGGGCCGCAGTTCGCCGCCGGCGGCGCGCTGGGCGAGCTGCGCCCGGTCGAACGGGCCGAGCTGCTGCCCGTTCCAGCCGACGAACCACTGCTCGGCGCTCGGCAGCGGCGGCGGCCCGGACGGGCCGGACGGGCCGGGCGGCGACGCGGCCGGTGGGGCCCCGTACTGGGGCGCGGGCTGCTGGTACCCCGGCTGCTGGTACTGGGGCTGCTGGTAGCCCGGCTGCGCCCCGGCGCCGGCCGCCCGCTGCCCGAGCGCCATGCCCAGACCGATGCCCAGGCCCTCGCCGGCCCCGCCCTGGTTGTTCGCGGCGGCCTCGATGGCCTGCGCGGACTGGAACTGGGTGTACTGGTCGAGGTTGCCGACGATGCCCATCTGGCTGCGCCGGTCGATCGCCTGCTCCACCTCGGGCGGCAGCGAGATGTTCTCGATGACGAACTTGGGGATCGCGATGCCGACCGGGGCGAGCTCCGCGCTCAGCGCCGTCGCGAGCGTCGCGCCGATCTCGTTCTGCCGGGTGGCCAGGTCCAGCATCGGCACCCCGGAGGACGCGAGCGCGGGCCCGAGGCGCCCGACGATGATCTGGCGCAGGTACTCGGAGACCTCCTCGGTCCGGAACTGGGGGTCGGTGCCGGCGAGCTCGCGCAGCAGCGCGGTCGGGTCGATCACCCGGATTGCGTACGCGCCGAATGCCCGCAGCCGGACCATGCCGAACTCGGGGTCACGGACGATGACCGGGTTCTGCGTGCCCCACTTGAGGTCGGTGAACTGCCGGGTGTTGACGAAGTAGACCTCGGCCTTGAACGGCGAGTCGAAGCCGTACTTCCAGCCCTTGAGAGTGGACAGGATCGGCATGTTCTGGGTCTTGAGCGTGTACATGCCGGGGCGGAAGGAGTCGGCGACCTGGCCCTCGTTGATGAAGACCGCCGCCTGCGACTCGCGCACGGTGAGCTTGGCGCCCATCTTGATCTCGTTGTCGTGGCGCGGGAAGCGCCACACGATCGTGTCGCGGCTGTCGTCGGTCCATTCGATGATGTCAATGAACTCGCCGCGGAGAGCGTCCATGATTCCCACGTCGTGCCGTCCCTCACCCTCACCAGGGCCGTCCGGCCCGCGTCCAGCCGTCACCTTATCGTCGGAAAATCCGCTTCGGCCTGGGGATCAGTGCCCGGTCGCCAAGCGGACAGAGTCCCCGCTGACCCGCGCGTCGACTGATCAGGCAACAACGGCGCTTCTACCGGGTGGGGCCAACGGGCCGGCGAGCTCGGTCAGCGCGCGGCGCAGGGCGACGGCGTCGTCGGCCAGCGCCGAGACGAGGACACCCGGGCCGGCCAGCGGCAGGCGGGCCGCCCGCTCGCCGACGGCCGGGGCAAAGCCCAGGCCGGGCAGCCCGCCGGCCCGGGCCACCAGTAACGACCCCACCGCCCGGACACCGCCCAGAACAGCCGGGCCGCCGACGCCCGGCACCTCCGGCCCCAGCAGCAGGTCCTGCCGCAGCAGCGGCGCGCCCTCGACGTCGACCCGCAGCCGGGTCGCCAGCGTTCCGGACGGCTCCCCGAACCGGCCCAGCAGGATCTCCTCCCGCCACAGGAGGCTGGCGCCGGCGGCCAGCCGGGCCGTCCCGACCGAGCGGTGCTGGCAGCCCTCGGCCGCCACGGTCGGCTCGAGCAGGACCTCCAGGGCACCGCCCGGCCCGACGTCGGCCTGGATCTCGAACACGGAGGGGCCCTCGCCCCGGCCGGGCAGGGCGACGGTGGCGGCGGCCGAGCGCAGGACGAGCCGGGCACCCGGACCGACCGTCACGTCGAGGCGCAGACGATCCCCGGCCAGCGGACCGCCGGCCGCGTTGACCAGGTGGATCTCGGCTCCTCGCGACTCACCGGGTCGCGAGGCCCGGCGGCTGGTCGTGTCGCGCAGGACCAGCGGGACCCGCGACTCGAGGGTGGTCACCCGGACGCCGCTCCCGGCATCGGTGCCGCCCGCCACCTCGACCCGGATGGCGGCCACCGCCGTCACCGAGCTGGCCGCGCTGGCCGCGCTGGCCGCGCTGGCCGCGCTGGCCGCGCTGGCCGCGCTGGTCGTGCTGGTCGTGCTGGCCGCGTCAACCGCGTCGGCCGCGTCAACCGCGTCGGCCGCGTCCGCGCCGGCGGGGGAGACCGCGGGGGCGGTCACGCGCTGGCGGCGGTCGCGGCGGCCGGACCGTCCCGGCGGGTAGTCAGCTGGGCGCGGACCCAGGCCGCCACATCGGTCGCGCCCGGGTCGCGGGTCAGCGAGCTGAACAGGAACGGCCGGGTCCCCCGCATCGCCGTCGCGTCCCGCTCCATGACGGCCAGGTCCGCGCCGACCAGCGGCGCGAGGTCGGTCTTGTTGATGACGAGCAGGTCGCTGCCGGTCACTCCGGGGCCGCCCTTGCGCGGCACCTTGTCCCCGCCGGCCACGTCGATGACGAAGATCTGCCGGTCGATGAGCCCGTAGCTGAATGTCGCGGTCAGGTTGTCGCCGCCGCTTTCAACCAGGACCAGCTCGAGGGCGGCGAAGTCGGCTTCCAGGTCCTCGACGGCGTCGAGGTTGGCCGCGATGTCGTCGCGGATGGCGGTGTGCGGGCAGCAGCCGGTCTCGACCGCGCGGATGCGGGCGGGGTCGAGCACGCCGGCCCGGCGCAGGAACTCCGCGTCCTCGGTGGTGTAGATGTCGTTGGTCACGACGGCCAGGTTCACGCTCGGCGCGAGCGCGCGGCACAGCGCGGCCACCAGCGCGGTCTTGCCGCTGCCGACCGGGCCGCCGACGCCGATCCGGGTGGCCCGCCCCGCGCGGGGGCCGGCGCCGCCGCCGATCGGCGGCGCGAGAACCTCGGCGTCGTGCTCGCCGTGCATCGGCGGTCTCCCTTCCCCAGCTCCGCCGGCCCGACAGTCCGGTCCGGCCAGCGCCCTCAGCCTAGGTGACCGCGACGAATGATCGCGACAATGGGAGCGGATCGGCTCGTGGCGCCCAGGCCTACGGCCGCGGCCGGTGCGTCGGGCCCCCGCCGCGTCACAGCCATGCCACCGTCGCGCCACGGCCGGACCACACGGCCGCCGCGCACGGGCAAGAGTCGAGGCGCCTGTTTCCTTCGGTACTGCCTCATCCACCGTCCGGGCTCCGGCCCCTGGATGGGCGCCCGCGGCGACCGATAAGATTCACACATCCACGCCCGGACAGCAACCTCGATTACTTTCCCGGTGGTAGTCCACCACGCGACATGACGGTTGTGGGGGGCCTAATCGTCGGGGCCGCCGATGGTGGCATACGCTGGTGGTGGTGATGTACTCCGCGGGTGCCGCCGGTTCGGTCGGCCTCGCTTTCTGTCTGTTCCGGTTTCCGCTGAACCTGGATTCTGGCTGAAACCGGCCTGGTCTCCCGCCCAGGGCGGTGGGCGAGCGCGACGGGTGGTGAGCCGGCTGCACCTCACGGAGGGTCATTCCTCTCAGGGGGGAGAGCATTGGATGCCTGTGGCCGCCGGATCGCGCGCGTTATCGCGGCCGCTGTCCGCGATGGACAGGGCGCTGCTGAGCTACGAAGAGGTGAACGCGGCGACGCCGATCGCGGTCGCGCAGCTGCTGTGGGCCACCGGTCCCGCGCCCTCCCTGGAGACCTTTCAGGACGCTGTCGCCGCGCGGTCGCGGCGGTTTCCCGTGCTGCTCGACCGGTTGGCGTATCCGACCGGCCCGGGCCGCGGGCCGGTGTGGGAGCCCGACCCCGGGTTCACCGTTTCGCGACACGTGCGGGAGTGCCGTCTGGCGCCCGGCGCCGGCGAGGACGAGGTGGCGGAGCTCGTGGGCTCGCTGTGTGCCGCCCAGCTGCCGCTCGACCGTCCGCCGTGGGAGCTGTGGCTGCTGCACGGGCACAGCCCCGACTCGTTTGGCGTGCTGTTGCGGGCCAGCCACGTGTGGGTCGACGGGACGGCGATCTACCGCGCGCTCGGGCTCCTGTTCGGCACCGGCCCGGACGCCGGGGCGATCCCGGCCACCCAGTGCCGCGACGCCGCGGTCACTCCGTGGGGCGTCCTGCGTTCGCTCGGGCGCCTGATGAGCTGGCTGCCCCTGACGGCCGGGCTCACGGGTCTAGCCCAGCCGGTCTCCGGCCGCAGCCAGGTGTCGTGGGCGCGGGTGGAGCTGACCCGGCTGCGCGCGATCGGCCGGGCCTACGGCGCGACCGTCAACGACGTCTTCCTGGTCGCGCTGGCCGGGGCGCTCGAGGCCTGGTCCGGGCCGGTGGGGCCGCTGGCGCTGATGCCGGTGACCACCCGTCGCCCCGACGAGCGGGAGCTGCTGAGCAACTTCGTGGTCGGCGCCCGGGTCCGGCTGCCGGCAGGCGACGAGACGCCCCAGCGCCGGTTCGCGGCCGTGCGCCGGCACACCTCGCCCTACCGGGGCCTGGCCGGCACCGGGGCCAACGAGCGGTGGTGCTTTGAGCGGATCCCCGCGCGGTTCGGCCGGCGGTTGGTCGCGATGGGCAACGATGCCCGTCGGGTGGCCGTCACGACGTCGAACCTGGGCTGCCTGCCCGGCCCGCTCGCCATTGCCGGGCGACCGGTGACCGAGGCGCTCCCGGTGCCGGTGCCGATGCCGGGCCAGCGGGTGTTCGCGATGCTGGGCGGGATCGCGCCGACCGTCACCGTCGGCGTGGCCACCGACGCATCGGTGCCGGACGGGACGGCCCTGGTCGGGCGCTGGCTGGCCGAGCTGACCGGGCTGGAACACGCGGCCGGCATTCCCCGGCCAGCCCGCCCACCGGACCGCCTGGCACCGGGGCGCGGGGCACCGGGGCGCGGGGCACCGGGCGACGGGGCACCGGCAGCGGCGGTCGTGGCCTGATCCCAGCCGGACGCCCGGCCGAGCACCGCCCGACGTGACGGCAAACACAGAATTTGCGCGCGACGTACCCCCCCTGGAGGGCGGCAAACGCCGATAGCCCACCTTTGTGTCGTAACCGGTGTCGCAACTACCTAAGGAGGCCGCAGATAGACCGCAACGAACTCGTCGACATCACTCGGCGGGCACTCAAGATCGCGATGGACAAGACGACCGACATGGCCCCGGAGGAATTCCGGGAGCCGACAGCCTCCTACCTGACCGCGGAACGGTTCGAGCGTGAGCGGGACCTTATCCGCCGAACACCGCAGATCGTCGGCTACTCCTCGGAGCTCCCGGAGCCCGGCAGCTACTGCACGAAGACCGTCATGGACGTTCCCGTGCTGCTCAGCCGGGGCGAAGACGGCACCGTGCGGGCATTCCAGAACATCTGCGCGCACCGCCAGTCGCCGGTCGCCTCGGGCTGCGGCACCGCCCGGCGGTTCGTCTGCCCGTTCCACGCCTGGGTCTACGACACCCGGGGCGCCTACGTCGGCGGACCGGGCCGGGAGGGCTTCCCGTCGATGACCCCGGGCGGCCCGGGCCTCACCGAGCTCCCGGCGGCGGAGACGGCCGGGTTCCTGTGGGTGGGGCTCACCCCGGGCGCCGGCCCGCTCGACGTCGAGGGCTTCCTGGGCGACCTCGGCCCGGAGCTGGCCTCCTGGGACGTCCACACCTGGACCCCGCTGGGGGAGAAGGTGCTGGACGCCCCGATCAACTGGAAGCTCGCCGTCGACACCTTCGGCGAGAACTACCACTTCGCGAAGGTTCACGAGAGCACCTTCGCCACGGTCGCGAAGAGCAACTGCGCGTTGTTCGACTCCTACGGGCCGCACTACCGGCTGGTGTTCCCGCTGCGGAACATCACCCTGCTCGCGGACATGCCCGAGGAGAAGTGGGAGCCGCTGCACAATTTCGTGGTGATCTACGCGATTTTCCCGAACACCGTCCTGTCGATCACGATGGCCAACGGTGAGGTGATCCGGATCTACCCGGGAAAGAGCGCGGGCCACTCGGTCACCTATCACCAGAACGCGACCGGGCTGCCGGTTCCGGACGACGAGGCGAAAGAGGGGTTTGAATCGATTTTCGAGTTCGCGCACTCGACGATCCGCGATGAGGACTACAAGCTCGCCGCCGCCCTGCAGAAGAACATGGAGTCCGGCGCGCGGCCGGAGCTCGTCTTCGGGCGCAACGAGCCCGGGCTGCACCACCGGGCCACGGCCATCCGGGCCGCGCTGGGCGAAGCGCCGGCCCAGTAGGCGAGGCGAACACAGAGTCGAGGCGAACACAAGTCGAGGCGAACGCGGAGTCGAGGCGGAGACGGGATGGCGGTAGGACGATGACAAGTGACCGGCGGCTGAGGTCCCTCAACCGCGCGCACCGGCTCCTGCGCGGCGCGACCGGCGGGCGGCTGGGCTGGCGGGCCGGCGGCATGTCCGTCCTCGAGCTGACCACCACCGGACGCCGGTCGGGACGGCGACATACGGTCATGCTGACCGCGCCGCTGCGGGAAGGTGATGTCCTCGTCCTGGTCGCCTCCCGCGCCGGCGACGACCGCCATCCGGACTGGTTCCTGAACCTGCGGACCAACCCGGATGTCGAGGTACGCCTGCGCGACGGCATTTCCCAGCCGATGCGGGCCCGGGAGGCGACGCCGGCCGAGCGGGCACGCCTGTGGCCCCGGGTGAGCGGCGACGTCCGCTGGTACCGGCGCTACCAGGAGAAGACCGACCGGGTGATCCCACTGGTACTGCTGGAGCCGCCACCGTGAAAACAGTTCCTGCTTTTTCCGCCGGCGCTGGTGCCGGCGCGCGCCGCCGGCACTGGACGGCCGTCGACATCGACGACCAGCGGGGCCGCACCGCCGTCGTGACCGGGGCCAACTCCGGCCTCGGGCTCGCGACGGCCCGGCTGCTGGCCGGTTGCGGGGCCACCGTCGTCCTGGCCTGCCGCGATACCGGCCGGGCCCTGGCCGCGGCCGGGCGGATCCGGGCCGAACACCCCGGCGCCGACGTCCGGGTCGAACGCCTCGACCTGGCCAGCCTGGCCTCGGTCCGGGCCGCCGCCAGCCGGATCACGGCCGCCTATCCCCGCCTCGACCTGCTCATCAACAACGCCGGGGTGATGAACCCGCCGGGCGGCCTGACCGAGGACGGCGTCGAGGCGACGTTCGCGGCCAACCACTTGGGGCACTTCGCGCTCACCGGCCTCCTGCTGCCCCGGCTGCTGGCCACCCCGGGCTCCCGGATCGTCAGCGTGGCCAGCCTGGCCCACCTGTGCGCCCGCTCCGCGCTGGGCACGGGCCGGCTGCCCTACCCGCGCTCGAAGCTGGCCAACCTGACCTTCGCCTACGAGCTGGACCGGCGGCTGGGGGCGGCGGGCGCGCGGACGGTGTCCCTGGCCGCCCACCCGGGCATCGCCCGCACCGCGCTCCCGCGCAACCTGAACCCGGCCATCGCCATGTTCCTCAGCCCCCGGATGGCCCCGGTGATGAGCTGGCTCATCCAGGGCGCGGACGTCAGCGCCCTGGCCGTGGCCCGGGGCGCCCTCGACCCGGCCGCTCGGGGCGGTCAGTACTACGGGCCTAGCGGGGCGTTCGGCGCCACCGGTCACCCGGGGCTGGCCCGCTCGACCGCCCGGGCTCGCGACCCCGAACGGGGCCGGGCGCTGTGGGCCGCGTCCGAACGCCTCACCGGCGTCACCTACGCCTTCACGCCGCCGGTCGCCGCCCCGCTGCCGGTCGCCGTCTCTCTGTAGCCCCGACGTCTCTCTGTAGCCCCGCCGTCTCTCTGTAGCCCCGCCGTCTCTCTGTATCGCCGCGCTCGCGCCGTTCGGGGCTGTCGGCCTCCGGACTCCGGGCCGATCATGCCGGCCGGGCCAGTACATTCGGCGCCACGACGCCGCTCGCGGGGAAGCGGTGAGTCCCGGAGGAGCGAGGCCATGACGGATGGCGGGCGCCGATGACCAGGCGCTGGCGGTGAAACCGCTCAGCGCGATCGATCCCGCCGCCGTCGGACCCTATGCCCTGCTCGGCCGGCTCGGCGCCGGCGGGATGGGGACGGTCTACCTCGGGCGGGCCGGCGACGGCCAGCTGGTCGCCGTCAAGCTGATCCGGGCCGAGCTGGCGGAGGAGCCCGAGTTCCGGGCCCGGTTCCGCCGCGAGGTCGCCGCCGTCCGGACCGTCGACGGGTTCTGCACCGCCTCCGTCCTCGACGCCGACCCGGACGGGGAGCAGCCGTACCTGGTCACCGAGTACATCCCGGGGCCGACGCTGCACCAGAAGGTGCGGGCTGACGGCCCGCTGCCGCCGGACGCGCTCAAGCAGCTCGCGGTGGCGGTCGCGTCCGCGCTGACCGCCATCCACCGGGCCGGCGTCGTCCACCTGGACCTCAAGCCGTCGAACGTCCTGCTCTCCGCGACCGGCCCGAAGGTGATCGACTTCGGTATCGCGCGGGCCGCCGACACCACGACCGCGCGCAGCCGCTCGGGGCAGGCCGGCACGCCGGCGTTCATGGCGCCCGAGCAGATCACTCACGACGGCATCTCCCCGGCCGCCGACGTCTTCGCCTGGGGAGGCCTGGTCGCGTTCGCCGGCACCGGCCGCGAACCGTTCGGCGCGAGCACCCCACCCCACGTCCATCTGTACCGGATCGTGCACGAGCAGGCTCGCCTCGACGGCCTCGAGCCCGGACTGCGCCGCCTGGTCGAGACCGCGATGGCCAAGGACCAGGCGGCCCGGCCCAGCGCGCGTGAGCTGCTGCTGGACCTGCTCGGCGAGCAGCCGGCGCCGGGCCGCCCGCCGGCTCCGGCCGGTGCGGACGGCCCCGCGGCCGCGGCCGGTCGAGCGGCCCAGGACGAACCGACCGCCGAGCACGAGCTGGCCGGCGAGGACGACGAGCGCACGGGTGGCCCGGCCACCGTCGAGTTCGGGCCGCCCTCGCCGCCGCCATCCCAGCGCGCGCCGTTCCCGCCAGCCCCGTTCCCGCCGGCCGCGTCCCGGCCGGCGCCGTCCCGGCCGGGACGGCGCCGACGGGCCCGGCTGCTCGCGGCCGTGGCCGTCGTCGCGGTGCTCGCGCTGGCCGCGACCGCCGCCACCTGGCTGGCGTCCCGCCACGGCTCGGCCAGCCCCGCCGCCGCGGCGGCCGCCGACCAGACGGCGGCCGCCGACCAGACGGCGGCCGCCTCCCTGCGGGACGTCGCGGCGAACCCGGGCCTGGCCCGGCGGCTCGCGGTCGCCGCCTATCACCTCGCGCCGACCGCCCGGGCCCGCGAAGCGGTGGTCGCGGCCGGTCTCACCGCCGCGCGCCCGGAGATCGTCACCGACGGCACCGGCCAGACGCTCGCGGTCACGTTCGCCCCGGACAGCCGGGCGCTGGCGACCGCCAGCACCGGCCCGTCGGCCGGCAAGCCGCGCTGCCCGGCCGGCTCGACAGCCAGTGGCGAGCGGTGCGTGATCCCTGGGACGGTCACCTGCCCGGCCGGGCCGTGGACGTCGAGCGGCGGCCAGTGCGTGACGCCGGGGACCGTCACCTGCCCCGACGACATGACCCGCCGGGACGGCCAGTGCGCGGCGGCGCCGAGGCCGGAGTGCCGGACCGGCGGGACGCTGTCCGGCCAGACCTGCCTCTCCCCGCCGGTCTGCCCGGACGGCACCACCCTGGAGGGCCGGCAGTGCGTGTCCGACCCGGTGCCCGCGGCCACCTGCCCGCCACCGGGCGGGGACGGCGGGGGAGGGGGGCGCCGGGTCGACCAGTCCAGCTGCCCGACGACCCCCGAGTGCCCAGCGGGACTGACCCTGTCCTCCGGCCGCTGTGTGGCCCAGCCGACCTGCCCGTCGGGCACGCTGACCTCGTCCGGCTGCTCGCGCCCGGCCGTGCTGGTGTGTGCCGCCGGAACGCTCTCGCCCGCCGGTGACTGCGTAGCGCGGGTCACCACGGTCTGCCCGGCCGGCTCGAGCACCAACTCGGCCGCCGGCGGCGGCTGCGCGAGAGCCGGGACGCTGACCTGCCCGGCCGGGGCGACCCGTACCGGCTCGACCTGCGTGGTCCAGGCGGAGCAGCTCTGCCCGTCCGGCGACCGCCTGCGCATCCTGTCCTGCGGAACCGGCCGCATGTGGGACCTGTCCGCGCTCGGGAAGCCGGCCCCGCGCCCGGCCCTGGCCGGGCACACCGGGCCGGTGTTCGGCGTCGCCTTCGCCCCGGGCGGGACGGTGCTCGCCACGGCCAGCGGTGACCGCACCGCGCGGCTGTGGGACGTCTCCGCGCCGGCCCAGCCCACCGTGGCCGCCACCCTCGCCGGCCACGGCGGCGCGGTGAACGCGCTGGCCTTCGCGCCCTCCGGCCATCTGCTGGCCACGGCGAGCAGTGACCGGACCGTGCGGCTGTGGGACGTCTCCGCGCCGGCCCGGGCCACGACGGTCGCCACGCTGCCCGCCGCGCCGGCACCGGTGCTGGCGGTCGCGTTCGCCCCGGGCGGGCGGCTGCTGGCCGAGGCGGGCGTGGACGGCCGTGTCCGCCTGTGGGATGTCTCCGCCCCGGCCCGGCCCCGGGCGCTCGCCGCCCCGGCCGCGCCGCCGGAGCCGGTGAACGGCCTCGCGTTCACCCCGGACGGGCACGCAGTCGCCGCCGCCGCGGCCGACGGGACGGTCCGTCGCTGGGACATCACCGACCCGGCGCGGCCCCGGACGCTGACCGCGCTGACCGCCGTGCCCGGCCAGGCCCGCGCGGTCGCGTTCGGTCTCGGCGGTGCCCTGCTGGCCGTCGTCGGCGAGCGCGCGACCGCGCGGCTGTGGGACGTGTCCGCGCCCCAGGCGCCGGTCGGGCTGACCGCGCTCGCCGGCTACAGCGGCACCGTGAACGGAGCCGCGTTCTCGCCGGACGGGCGGTGGTTCGCCACCGTCGGCGACGACGGGACGACCCGGCTGTGGGACCTTGACCCGGACCGCTTGGCCGCGGCGGTCTGCGGCCGGCCCGACGGGATGCTGACCCGGGCCGAGTGGGCCAGCGCCATCCCCGGCGTCCCCTACCGCTCGCCGTGCGGGTGACGAGGCCCTCGAGGTGCCGCGACCTGTCGCCGTCCCCGCTGTAGAGGTGGGCGGGCCGGGTCCTCAGTTCGGGTGGCTGCGGGGCCAGGCGACGCGGTCGGGAGCTCGGCCCGGCGCGCGGCTTCGAGGAGGCGCTTGTCGTAGGTGACGAACGCCTCCAGCCGGGCGTCGGTCGCGTCGCTCAGCCGAAGGGCGGTGGCGAGGTGAATGGCGTCCAGAGACCGGAGGTACGGGTCGTCGAAGGCAGCAGCGACGGTGCGCACGCGGGCATCGATCTCCAGGCGGTACATCCGGTTCAGTATCCGCGGCACGCGGCCCGACTCCGCCGGGGCCGCTCGCCTGATCGCGCGCGCGACCTCCACTTCCGCCAGAGCCGAGGTGAACCGGGGCACGTGCTCGCCGGCGTTGAGCCAGTCGACGAGCGCGGGGCTCTCAGCTTCGGCCACCACCAACTTGACGACTGCCCGAGTCCAGATAGATCACCAACGCTCCTCGTCGCGCAGGGCGATCAGTTCGTCGGTCGCGTTCACGGAGGACTCGGCGGGAGGCGGTGGCATGGGCACGGGGCCGGACGCGGCCGGCGGGACCGCGCGCCCCTCGGCCACCAACTGGTCCAGGGCCGCGGTGGCCGTGCTGATGGGCACCAGCCGGGCGACCAGAACCCCGCGTTCGGTCACCTCAATCGTCTCTCCGCGCCGAACGCGGTCGATGACCTGGCCGGTGTTCTGGTTGAGCTCCCGCACCCCGACCCTGTCCACGCGACGAGCGTAGAACATCATGTTCTACATCGGCGGGTGGCGGTGTTATGACGCGAACATCCGGCGCTGGGCCGCGCGGTGGCGTTCGGCCAGCCAATCGAGGCGGACGGCGCTGGCCGCCGGCAGGTCGGCCGGGTCGGGCCCGGCCTCGGCGGCGGCGACCGCCTCGGCGGTGACGGTCTCAGCGAGCCCGGCCAGGCCGGCCAGCAGCGCGGTCACGGCCAGCGGGTCGAGGCCGAGCAGGCGGGTCGCGGCCGTCGCCGAGCCGGTGACAACGCCGTGGACGGCGGCCAGCGCGGCCTGGTCCGGGGTGAGCCCGGCCACGCCGCCGACCAGACCAAGCGCGACCGGCTGGTGCGGGGCGCGGCCCGGGGCGAGCGCCGCCGCGCCCGGCCACGCTCCGGTACCGGCCCGCAGCAGGGCCCGGCCCTGGGCCCGGCTGGCCGCCCGCGCGGCCGGGGACGGGGTGCGGGCGTCGAACTCGCCGTCGAGCGCCTGGACGCCGCCCGCGTCGGCGCGGGCGGCCGCCAGCACCGCGGCGGCGGCGAACGCGGCGGCGACCAGCCCGGCCGTGGCCAGCCGCCCGCGCAGGAACCCGGCCAGCGAGGCCAGGTCGGCCACGGAGCCGTCGGCGACCGCCGGCTCGAGCCCGCCGGAGTGCGCGTGCGCGCCGGCCGGGAACCGGCCGTCAGCCAGCAGCAGGAACGCCAGCCCACCCCCAACGAGCGTCATCAGAACAAGAAGTAGCGCTGGGCCATCGGCAGCTCCCGCACCGGCTCGGGTTCGATGACCTCCCCGTCGATGGTCACCGTGAACGTCGACGGCTCGACCCGGATGTCCGGGGTCGCCGTGTTCTCCGGCAGGTCGGCCTTGCCGCGCCGGCGCACGTCGGCCACCGCGACCATCGGCGTGGCCAGCGCCAGCCGCTCGTCCAGCCCGTCCTCGAGCGCGGCCGGGGCGACGAACGTCAGCGACGTGGCGGCCGCCGGGCCGCGGGCCGCGCCCCACATCGGCCGGGGCAGCACCGGCTGCGGCGTCGGGATGGAGGCGTTGGCGTCGCCCATCGCGGCCCAGGCCACGAAGCCGCCCTTGATGACCGCGTGCGGGCGGACGCCGAAGAACGCCGGGTCGTAGAGGACGAGGTCGGCCAGCTTCCCGACCTCGACGGAGCCGATCTCGGCGTCCAGGCCGTGGGCGACGGCCGGGCAGATCGTGTACTTGGCCACGTAGCGGCGGGCCCTTGCGTTGTCGGCCGGCCCGTCGCCGGGCAGCGCGCCCCGCCGGCGCTTCATCGCGTGCGCGGTCTGCCAGGTCCGGATGACGACCTCGCCGATGCGGCCCATCGCCTGCGAGTCCGAACCGATCATGGAGATGGCGCCCAGGTCGTGCAGGATGTCCTCGGCCGCGATCGTGGACGGCCGGATCCGGCTCTCGGCGAAGGCCAGGTCCTCGGGCACGCTCGGGTTGAGATGGTGGCAGACCATCAGCATGTCCAGGTGCTCGGCCAGCGTGTTCACCGTGTGCGGCCGGGTCGGGTTGGTCGAGGACGGCAGGATGTTCGCGGCGGCGGCGACAGTGATGATGTCCGGCGCGTGCCCGCCGCCGGCGCCCTCGGTGTGGTAGGCGTGGATGGCCCGCCCGGCGATCGCGGCCAGGGTGTCCTCAACGAAGCCGGCCTCGTTCAGAGTGTCCGAGTGCAGCGCGACCTGGACGCCAGCGGCGTCGGCCACCCGCAGGCAGGCATCGATCGCGGCCGGGGTGCTGCCCCAGTCCTCGTGCAGCTTGAAGCCGGCGGCGCCGGCCCGAAGCTGCTCCCACATCGACTCCTCGCTGACCGTGTTGCCCTTGCCGAGCAGGACCACGTTCACCGGCCAGTCGTCCATTGCCGAGAGCATGTGGGCCAGATTCCAGCCGCCGGGGGTGACGGTGGTGGCCTTCGTCCCCTCGGCCGGGCCAGTGCCGCCGCCGATGAGGGTGGTGATGCCGGCGCCGAGCGCCTCGGGGACCTGCTGAGGGCAGATCAGGTGGACGTGGCAGTCGATCGCGCCGGCGGTCAGGATCTTCCCGTTGCCGGCCAGGATCTCGGTGCCCGGACCGATGACCAGCCGGGGGTCGACGCCGTCCATCGTGTCGGGGTTGCCGGCCTTGCCGAGCGCGACGATCCTGCCGTCGCGGACACCGACGTCGGCCTTCACCACTCCCCAGTGGTCGAGGACGATCGCGCCCGTGATGACCAGGTCGGGCGCGCCCTCGGCCCGCGTCGCCCGGGCCTGGCCCATCGACTCGCGGATCACCTTGCCGCCGCCGAACACCGCCTCGTCGCCCGGCCCGGCCGGGCCGGCGGCCAGGTCCTCGGTGATCTCTATGAGCAGGTCGGTGTCGGCCAGGCGGACGCGGTCGCCGACCGTCGGCCCGTACAGGTCGGCGTAACGTGACCGGTCGAGGGCGCTCACGCGCCAGCTCCCGGGGCCGCCTCGCCCAGCTCGCCGGCTGACTCCAGGCGTAGGCCGGGGACGACCCGCGCCCCGGCCAGCGGGACGAGGTCCACCTCGCGCTCGACGCCGGGCTCGAACCGGACGGCCGTCCCGGCCGGGACGGCCAGGCGCTGCCCCCAGGCCGAGGCCCGGTCGAACGCGAGCGCCGGGTTGGCCGCGGCGAAGTGGTAGTGCGAGCCGACCTGCACCGGCCGGTCGCCGGTGTTGCGCACCACCAGCGTCGTCACCGGGCGGCCCCGGTTGATCTCGATGTCCCCGTCGCCGAGGACGATCTCACCAGGTATGGGCATCCAAGGCTCCAAGCCGTCGGGGGATCGGGCCGTCGGGGGATCGGGCCGTCAGGGGATCGGGTGGTGGACCGTGACGAGCTTGGTGCCGTCGGGGAAGGTCGCCTCGACCTGGACCTCGAGGAGCATCTCCGGCACGCCGTCCATGACGTCGTCCCGGGTCAGCACCTCCCGGCCGGCGGCCATGAGATCGGTGACGCTCCGCCCGTCGCGCGCGCCCTCCAGCAGGAACGAGGTCAGCAGCGCGACCGCCTCCGGGTAGTTCAGGCGCAGCCCGCGGGCGCGGCGCTCACGAGCCAGCCCGGCGGCCACGTGGATCAGCAGTCGTTCCTGCTCATGCGGGCTCAGCAGCACGGCAGCGAAGCCTAGGGGGCCCGGATGACGATTCTGTTACGGCGCGCCGGGCGGACCGCGTCTCGTGTCCGCGGCAGCGGAGTTACCGGCAATTCACAAGAGCGCGACTGTCTGGATATCAGTTCTTTCTAGCGTCCGGGCAACGCCCCGGTGACCGGACGGCCCGGACGCCTGGCGAACACATGGGGGTTCGGTGAGCACGAGCTTTGACCGGCGGCTTTTCCTGCGGCGCGGCCTGGGGGCCTCGGCCGGCGTCGCGGCGCTGTCGCTCGGGGGCGGGAGCCTGCTGGCCGCCTGCGGCAGTAGCGGCGGCAGTAGTGGTGGGGGCACGGCGAGCACGGCCGCCAAGCAGCTCAGTGTCCGGCTGTCCTGGATCAAGAACGTCGAGTTCGCCGGCGAGTACATCGCCGACAACAAGGGCTACTACAAGGCCCAGGGGCTCGACGTGACGCTGGTCCCCGGCGGCCCGAGCGCGACCCCGCAGGACGCCGACGTGGCCACCGGCAAGGCCTTCATCGGCATCTCCGCCCCGGACATCACCGGGAACGCGATCCTCAAGGGCGCCGATCTGAAGATTATCGGTGCGCAGTACCAGAAGAACCCGTTCGCCATCATGTCGATGGCCAGCAAGCCGATCAACTCGCCCGAGGAGATGAAGGGCAAGAAGATCGGCGTGCAGGCGACCAACGAGTCGGTCTGGGGCGCCTTCCTGAAGGCCAACAAGATCAGCCCGAGCGCGGTCACCAAGGTCCCGGTCCAGTTCGACCCCCTGCCGCTGACCACGGGCCAGGTCGACGGCTGGTTCTCCTTCATCACCAACGAGCCGAACGAGCTGCGGGTCAAGGGTTTCAACGTCACGACTTTCCTGCTGGCCGACCACAACTACCCGCTGGTCTCCGAGACCTACATGGTGAAGAGCAGCACCATCGCCAAGGACCGGGACACCATCAAGAAGTTCTTCCGGGCCGAGATCCACGGCTGGAAGGACAACATCGCCGACCCGACGCTGGGCGCGCACCTGGCCGCCACCGTCTACGGCAAGGACCTCGGGCTCGACGAGAAGGAGCAGACGCTCGAGAGCAAGGACGAGGTCAAGCTCATCAGCACGCCGGAGACCCAGAAGAACGGCCTGTTCACGGTGACCGACCAGCTGATCGAGGAGAACATCGCGACGCTCGCGCTGGCCGGGGTGAAAATCACCAAGGAGAAGCTGTTCGACTTCTCCATCATCAAGGAGCTCTACTCGGAAGACCCAAGCCTGATATGAGCACTCCCTCGACGCCCGCACCGGAGACGGACGCGCCCGCTGTCGTCGCTTCCACGGCCGATGCGCCGGTGGCCGATGCGCCGGTGGCCGACGCGCCGGTGGCCGCCGCGCCCGCCGCGGGCTCCGGTGTGAGCGTCGCGGGGCTGCGCAAGGAGTTCCGGCTGGGCCGCAAGCGCGTCCTGGCCCTCGACGACGTGAACCTCTCGACGGCCGAGGGGTCGTTCCTGACGTTGATCGGGCCGTCGGGCTGCGGCAAGTCGACCGTCCTGCGGATCCTGGCCGATCTGGAGGCGCCGAGCGCAGGCGAGGTACGGGTGCACGGCGAGGCGCCGAGCGTGGCCCGCCGCGACCATCATCTCGGCATCGCCTTCCAGGACTCGGCGCTGCTGCCGTGGCGCTCGACCGAGGCCAACATCCGGCTGCCGCTCGAGGTCAGCGGGGTGAAGCCGGGCGCGTCCACCATCCCCGACCTGATCAAACTGGTCGGGCTGAGCGGCTTCGAGAAGGCCAAGCCGGCGCAGCTGTCCGGCGGCATGCGCCAGCGGGTGGCGATCGCCCGGGCGCTGGTCGTCCAGCCCAAGGTCCTGCTGCTGGACGAGCCGTTCGGCGCCCTGGACGACATGACCCGCCAGCGGCTGAACTTCGAGCTGCTGCGGATCTGGACCGAGCGGGCGACGACGACGGTCCTGGTCACCCACTCGATCCCGGAGGCCGTGATCCTGTCCGACACGGTGGCCGTGATGAGCTCCCGGCCGGGCCGGATCGCCGCGCTCGTCGACATCGACCTGCCCCGCCCGCGCACACCGGAGATGCTGCGCACCCCGCGCTTCCACGAGCTGCACGACGAGCTGTCCAGCCTCCTGTTCGCCGGGGGGCACGCGTGACCACGGCCACCGCCCCCGCCGGCGACCAGGACGAGCGCCGCCGCCGGCTCGGGGCCCTGAGCCTGGGGACGCAGTGGCTGGCCGGCGCCGGCGGCATCCTGGCCCTGCTGGTCATCTGGTACGTGCTCGCCGTGACGGCGTTCCGGCACGGCCACGCGGTGCCCACCCCGACGTCGGTGATCAGGCAGTACTTCACCGACTGGCACCTCTACCCGGCCAACATCGAACAGACCGTGCGTGAGGCGGCCTGGGGCTGGCTGCTCGGCAACGGGCTGGCCATCGCGCTCGCCGTGGCGTTCTTCGGCGTCCCGGTCATGGAACGGGTCCTGATGCAGCTCGGCGTGGCCTCCTACTGCCTGCCGATCATCGCGATCGGGCCCATCCTGACCACCGTGTTCTCCGGCGACGCCCCGCAGACCGCGCTGGCCGGCATCTCGGTCTTTTTCACCACGATGATCGGCACCCTGCTCGGGCTGCGGGCGGCCGACGCGGCCAGCCTGGACGTGATCAGGGCCGCCGGCGGCGGAGGCCTGAAGCAGATGCGCTACGTCCGGCTGCGGGCCGCGCTGCCCAGCACGTTCGCCGCGCTCCAGATCGCCGCGCCGGCCGCGATCCTGGGCGCGATCATCGGCGAGTTCCTGGGCGGCGACAAGGGCCTGGGCCTGGCCATGGTCAACGCGCAGCAGTCCTTGGACGTCTCCCGGACGTGGGGGATCGCCCTGATGGCCTCGGCCATCGCCGGCGCCGGTTACGCGCTGACCGCGCTGGTCGCCCGGCTGCTCACCCCGTGGGCGCCGCGCGGCGCGCTCAACCGGGCGGGAGGTGGATCGTGACCTCGGTATCACCCGCCGTCGCCTCGCCGGCGAGCGCCGCCGACGCGGGCGCGGGCCGCGTGGCGGCGCTCGCCGCGACCGTGGCCGGCCGCGTCGGGCGGACCCTGCTGTCCGTCGTCGCCTCGGCTGTCGTGATCATCGCGCTCTGGTACGCCTTCCTGAAGGTGTTCGGGCTGGACCCGCTGGTCGCCAAGGACCCGCCGGCGGTCTGGCGCTACCTGTTCACCGACGACGGCGCCGGCACCCAGCGCTCGGTGATCCTGCACGGGCTGTGGCACACGCTGCGCGACGCCGCGCTCGGCTACCTGGCCGGGACGGTGGCCGCCCTCGCCGTCGCGATCGCGTTCGTGCTCTCCCGGTCGGTCGAGCGGACGCTGATGCCGATCGCGATGCTGCTGCGTTCGGTCCCGATCGTCGGGCTCACCCCCGTCCTGACCCTGGTGTTCGGCCGGGGGCTGTTCGGGGTCACGGTGATCGCCGGCATCGTGGTGTTCTTCCCGTCGCTGGTCAACCTGGTTTTCGGGCTGCGCTCCGCGCCGCCGGCGGCCGCCGACCTGTGCACCGCCTACGGGGCGTCGGCCTTCACGACGCTGCGCAAGGTCGCGCTGCCCAGCGCGCTGCCGTCGCTGTTCGTCTCGGCCCGCATCTCGGTGCCGGGGGCGATCATCGGCGCGCTGCTGGCCGAGTGGCTGGCCACCGGGCAGGGCCTGGGCTACTACATGCAGCAGGCCCAGCAGACCTTCGACTACGGCGGGGTGTGGGCCTCGGTCGTCGTGATCACCGTGGCGAGTGTCGCGCTCTACGCGGTCGTCGGGTTCGTCGAGGCCGTGGTGCTGGCTCGTTACGGCCCGGCGCCGTCGCGGGGACAGTAGGGAAGGCGGACCTCGGTGGGTAGGCGGGCGGTCGCGCTCCGACGATGTAAACTGTTGCATTTCTCCGATTCGACGGTCGGTGGCCGCGCGGCGGCGCCGACCGTCGACGCTTCTCCCTCGCCTCGCCGGTAGCCCCGGCGCCCCGCCCGCGGAGGTCCCATGACGGCCGGTTCCGACGGCGTTCTCGACCCGGCCCGCCCCGCTCTGGTCGACGCGCCGGGCGCGCCGGATCCGCCAGGCCCGGGTGACCCGCTCGCCCCGGGCCTGCCGGGAATGCCTGGCCCGCTGGCTCCGGGCGGCCCGACCCGTCCTCCTCCGCTGACCGGACGTCCGTTGGCCGAGCCGCCGTTGGCCGGGCCGCCGTTGGCCGGGCCACCCTTCGCCGGGCTGCCGTTCGCCGGGCTCGACGGCCTGCTGCCCTCCCCGGCCGAGGCTGGCCGGCTGCGCCGGATCGCCGCCGGCGAGGAGGAGGCCGACCTTGTCGTGCGGGGCGGCACGGTGCTGCTCGTCCACACCGGCGAACTCGTCGCGCGGGACGTCGCCATCGGCGGCCGGCACATCGCCGCGCTCACCGCGCCGGGCGCGCTGCCGGCCCGTCGCTACCTGGACGCGCGCGGCCGCTACGTCCTGCCGGCCTACGTCGACGCGCGCTTCGGCTTCGAGGCGGCGCTGGTCTCGCCAGGCGAGCTGGCCCGGCTCGTCCTGCCCCGTGGGACGGTGACCGTCGTGGCCGACGCCGACGGCCTGGTGGACGCCTGCGGGCCGGCGGGAGCCTCGCTCCTGACCGGGTCGCGGACGCCGTTGCGGGTGCGCGCCGCCCGCTCGGCCGGCCCGCCGGGACCCGGTCTGGGCTTGCCCCGCCAGCCCGGCTCGCCGAGCGCCGTTGCCGCTGGCGCCGTTGCCGCTGGCGCCGTTGCTGCCGCTGCCGCCGCGGTCACCGCGGGGCCGGCCCGACCGGTCCCGGACCCGGGCCCGCCCCCGCTGGCCAGCCCGTCGGTCACGGTGGACGACCTGGCCCGGCGCGGCCACCTGGACGCGGCCGTGCGCGCGGCGATGGCGGCCGGCGTGCCCCCGGTGACCGCGATCGCGCGCGGCTCACTGGCCCCGGCCCGGGCTCGGGGCATCGACGCCGCCGTCGGCTCCCTCCTCCCGGGCCACCTGGCCGACCTGCAGATCGTCGCCGACCTGACGCTGGTCGACCCGCCCGAGTTCGTCGTCGCCGGCGGGCGGATCGCGGCCCGGTCCGGCACGCCGCTGTTCGACAACCACGACCCCTGCCCGGACTGGGCCCGGGAGACCACGATGCTGCCCGGCGGTCTGCATGGCGGGTCGTTCCGGCCGCCGGCCGGCGCGGAACTGGCCGCGATCAGCCTGAAGCCCGGCCCGGAGCTACCGCGCCTGCGGCCGGCCCAGCCGGAGCTCGGCGGCGCACCCGACGAGCGGGCGTGCGCGGTGACGGTCGCGGTCCTGCGCCGGGGCGTCCAGGACGGCCCGCGGCTGGGCTACCTGCGCGGCCTCGGCCTGGAGCGGGGCGCGATCGGCTTCACCACGGCGGGCGCCGCGCGCGACCTGGTCGTGATCGGCGTCGACGACTACGACCTGCTGATGGCCGCCCGGGCCCTGGAGGGGATGGGCGGCGGCTTCGTCGTCGTCGACCGCGGCTGGGTCCGCGCTGCCTGCCCGCTGCCGATCGCGGGGGTGCTGAGCGACGCACCCTGGGAGGCGCTGCTTGGCGAACTGCGCGGGGTGGACGAGGCGCTGGCCGCCCTGGGCCGGGCGCTCCCCGTCCCGTTCCCGGCGCTGCGGGCGCTCGGCGCGGACCTGCTCGTCCCGACGTTGTGAACCGCCCGCCCTGACCGGCCACTCGCGGAGCGTGTCAGTTGGTACGGCCTCGGGCCAGGAGCGCGTCGCGGTAGGACGGGATGGCCGGGTGAGCGTCGGCCTGGTAGACGGCGTCGGCGACCGCGCGGGCGAACACCGACGCCGCCGCGGCCAGCACCGCGTTGACGTCGCCGAGCGGAGCCCGGCCGGTGGCCAGGGCGAAGACCGTGTCGCCGTCGACCATCGTGTGGACGGGGCGGACGGCTATGGCCAGGCCGTCCTGGGCGCTGGCGGCCAGCCGGGAGCACTGGGCCTTGGTCAGCGTCGCGTCGGTGGCGACCACGCCGATCGTCGTGTGCGCGCCGGCCTGGCCGCCGGCCTCGAGGGCGGCCAGGGCGGGCGGGCGCCAGCGGGCCAGTGCGTCCGGGTCGGGGTCGGGCAGCGCGCCGTCGAGGTCGCCGTAAAGCCGGCCGGTGCGGGGGTCGACGGCCGAGCCGGCCGAGTTGACCACGGCCAGCGCGGCCACCCTCGTCCCGTCGGGCAGCACCGTCGCGGCGGTGCCGACGCCGCCGGCGACGCCGCCGCTGACCGCTCCGGTGCCGGCGCCGACCGAGCCGAGCGCCGGCGCCCGGCTCCCGCCGCGGGCGCCGCTGTCGCGCGCATCCGCGTAGGCGGCCGCGCCCATCTCAGCCGTCGGCGTCGCCCGGGGACGCCCGCCCCGGCCGAGGTCGAACAGCGCGGCGGCCGGGACGATCGGGACCACGACCGGCGGGACGGCCCCGGGCGGGCTGACCCGGAAGCCCCGGCCGTCGTCGGCCAGCGCCTCCATCACCCCGCACGCCGCCGCCAGCCCGAACGCGCTCCCGCCGGTCAGCACGACCGCGTCGACCCGCTCGACCAGGTTGCGCGGGTCGAGCAGGTCGGTCTCCCGGGTGCCGGGCGCGCCGCCGGCCACGTCGACGCCGCCGACCGCCCCGCCCGGCGGCGCCAGCACGACCGTCACCCCGCTGCGCCAGCCGTCGCCGACCCGCTGGGCGTGCCCGACCCGGACGCCCTCGACCGCGGTCACCATACGGGCTCCCGCTCAGCGGGTTCGGCGGGCCCGACGAACGCCCGCAGTGCCCGGCGCAGGGCCAGGCCGGCGGCGTCGGGCCGGATGCTGACCTCGATCGGCTCGCCGGGCGCCCGGCCGCGCCCGCCGAGGGGCAGGCCGTCGATCGCGAACTGTTCCTGCAGGGCCAGGTCCTCGGCCAGGATGCGCCGCTCGAAGGCGACCGCGGCCGCGATCCGCTCCGGGTCGCCGCCGAGGTCATTGCGGGCGATCCGGGTGTAGATCCGGGTCCGGCCGGCGTTCTCCGGCTGGAGGCAGAACAGGATGTCGCTGACGGTCCCGGCCTCGGGGTACTCCATCCGCAGCCGCATCATGAACGGCGGGACGAACTCGTAGTCGGCCAGCCGCCGCTGGCGCGGCGGACGCGCACCAGCGGCTACGCCGGGATCCTCCGGGTTGGCGACGGTCTGGTCGAGGCTGACCCGGAAGCCGGCGCCGGCCGGCGTCACGTCGTAGGGCGGGACGAGGGCGCCCTCGTCCGCCCCGATCGTCGCCGCGTGGACGAACGGCAGGTGGGCGGTGTCGAGGAAGTTGTCGGCCAGCAGCCCGGCGGCGGCCGTCGTGGCGACGACGTCGAGCCAGGCCACGTCGAAGCCGGGTCCGGCCCCGTCGTCGCCGGGGTTGTGGTCGCGGTCGTGGTCGCGGTCGTGGTCGTAGTCGGGCCAGTCGATGATGCCGGCGCGCGGCGCGTCCGGAGCGAGCCAGACCAGGCCGTGCTGTTCCCGGACGCCCCAGGCCGCGGTGGCGCCCGCCCGCGGCGCGCCCGACGCCGCGGCCGGCCCGAGCGCGGGGACCGCCGTCCGGGCGCCGGAACCGTCGAACCGCCAGCCGTGGTAGCCGCAGACCAGCTCGGCGCCCTCCACCCGACCGGCCGACAGCGGCGCCAGCCGGTGCGGGCAGCGGTCGGCGAACGCCACCGGTTCCCGGCCATCCAGGCGTGCCACCACCCACCGCTCACCGAGCAACTCGACGGCCAGCGGCCGGTCGGTCAGGGCCTCGGAGCGCGCCACCGGATGCCAACCGCGGCGCAGCCCGGGCTGGACGTTGGTCAGCATCACGACGGCCAGTATCGCATCGGCCCGGCCGGTCCGACGCCGGCGCGTGTTTCGACCCGATGCCGGCGAGATGCCGGCGCGGGACGCCTCCGGCGGCCGCGTTCGACCTGCCGGGAGACCCGTCGCTGGCCAGAATGGCCGAGGCCCGGCGGCGGGGTGGGCGCCGGCGAGCGGAGCGCGTCAGCGAGCAGAGCGAGCAGGGGGACGGGTTGCCCGAGCAACCATGCGCCCCCGGAGCGCGCGAGCGCCGGAGCGAACCCGGGAAGGGCGCGAGTGAACATGGCCGAAACCTCGCCGGGCTATGGTCGGCCTATGTACGTGCCCCTCGCCCGAGCCGGCGCCCGGCGGGCGCCCGTCGGGGGGACGTGCGCGGACTGCCGGTCGCGCCAAGGGCGTCGCGGCCGGCCCAGCCGCCCGAGCGTGGGACGCCGGTGAGTGGCGGCGATGGCTTCGTCCGGCCGACGACGGTGGCGCAGGCGGCCCGGGCCCTCCGGGCCCGGCCAGGGGCGGTCGCGCTGGGCGGCGGGACCGACCTCGTCCCGGCGTTCCGGGCCGGCGCGCCGGCCCCGCCGCTGATCGTCGCGCTGCGCGGTGTGCGGGAGCTGCGGGTGCGCGGCGCCTCGGCCGACCACCTGATCGTCGGCGCTGGCGTCACGTACAGTGAGCTCGCTGCCTGGCCCGACGCGCCCGGGCTGGCCATGGCGGCCCGGGCCGTCGGCTCGGCCCAGATCCGCAACGCGGGCACGGTCGGCGGCGCCATCGGCACGGCCAGCCCGCGCGGCGACCTGCTGACGTACCTGGTCGCGGCGGGCGCCGACGTGCTGGCGGCCGACGGCGCCCGCCGCTGGCGCGAGCCGCTCGTCGACCGCCTGGCCGCGCGCGGGCCCGCAGCCGCGCCGGCGGCGGCGCGGGGCCCGGCCGGCGCGGGCCCGGTACTGGTCACCGCCGTCGTCCTGCCCCGCCCGGCCGGCCCCGGGGTCTATCTGAAACTCGGGGCCCGGCAGGCGGCGGCGCCGCCGGTGCTCGGCTGCGGCCTCGTCGTCGACTCGGCGGCGGGCCGAGTGAGCGTAGCCGTCGGCGGGGTCGCCGCCGTCCCGGTCCGGGCGCCGGACGCCTGCCGGTTCGCCGCCGATCAGATCGACTGGTCGCGCCCGGACGTTCCGCCCGACACGCCCACCCGCTTCGGCGAGCTGGTCGCCGCGGCGGTCGCGGCCGCGCCCGACCCGTTGGCGACGCCGCCCGGCGGCCCACCCGCCCCGTACCTGCGCCACGCGGCCGGCGTCCTGGCCGGCCGGGCGCTGGCCCACTGCCTGGCCGAGGCGGGCGGCTCCCCATGATCGCGACCCGGCTGTCCTACCCGCTGACCGTCGACGGAGTCACGTGGCGGGTCCGGGACGCGCCCCTGACCGCGTCCCTGCTGACCGTCCTGCGTGAGCAGCTCGGGATCACGTCGGTGAAGGACGCCTGCGAGCAGGGCCGTTGCGGTTCCTGCTCGGTCCTGCTCGACGGGACGCTGGTCACCGCGTGCACGGTCCTGGCCGCCGACGCCAGCGAGTGCCGGGTCACGACGGTCGCCGGCCTGCCGGCCGACGGGCCGGCCGACGCGGTCCGGCGCGCGTTCGCCGAGGCCGGCGCGGTCCAGTGCGGTTTCTGCGCGCCGGGGTTCGTCGTCGCCGTCACCGATCTGCTGACCCGGCGCCCGAGCGCCGGCGAGGAGGAGATCCGAACCGGACTGGCCGGCAACATCTGCCGCTGCACCGGCTACGGCCGCATCCTGGCCGCGATCCGCGCCGCGGCCGCCGCTGGTGCCACTGCCGTCGCTGGCGAGGTGGCCGCTGGCGAGGTGGCCGCTGGCGAGGCGGCGCGATGACCGGTCAGACCGGTGCCGGTGAGACCGGTGCGGGCCAGACCGGTGCGGGCCAGACCGGTGCCGGCCCCGTCGGTACGGCGGCCCGCCGCCCCGACGGGCCCGCCAAGATCGCGGGAACCTTCCCCTACGCCGGTGACCTGCGCGTTCCGGGCGCGCTGGTCGCCGCGGTCCTGCGCTCGCCGCACCCGGCGGCCCGCATCGCCCGGGTGGACACCGCCGCCGCCCGCGCGCTGCCCGGCGTGGCCGCGGTCGTCACCGCCGCCGACGTCCCCGGCGCGCAGACCTACGGCCTCATCGTCCCCGACCAGCCGGTGTTCGCCCGCGACGTCGTCCGCTACCACGGCGAACCGGTCGCCGCCGTCGCGGCCGTGGACGCGACGGCCGCCCTGGCCGCCCTGGCCGCGGTGGACGTCAAGTACGAGCCGACCCCGCCGCTGACCGACCCGACCCTCGTCTGGGACGGCGCGCCCCGCGACCACCCGCCCGTCCACCCCGACGGCGACGTCTTCGGCGAGATCCACATCTCCCACGGCGACCCGGACGCCCACGGTCCGGTCGCTGTCAGCGGCCACTACGTGCTTGGGATCCAGGACCAGGCGTTCCTGGCCCCCGAGGCGGCCCTCGCCGTCCCGGCGGCCGACGGCGGTGTCGACGTCGCCCTGGCCACCCAGTGGCTGCACTCCGACCGCGAGCAGATGGCCGCCTGCCTGGGCCTGCCCGAGGAGAAGGTCCGGCTCACCCTGGCCGGTGTCGGCGGCGCCTTCGGCGGCCGTGAGGACGTCACGCTCCAGGTCCACGTCGCCCTGCTCGCGCTGCGGACCGGCGCTCCGGTCCGGCTCTCCTACGGCCGGACCGAGTCGATGCTCGGCCACCCGCACCGCCACCCGGCCCGCCTGTCCTACCGCCACACGGCGACCCGTGACGGCGAGCTGGTCAGTGTCACGGCCCGGCTGCTGCTCGACGGCGGCGCCTACGCCAGTTCGTCCCCGGCGGTGCTGGTCAACGCGGTCACCCACGCCGCCGGCCCCTACCGGGTGCCGAACGCCCGGTTGGACGGCGCGACGGTGCGCACGAACAACCCGCCGTGCGGGGCGATGCGCGGCTTCGGCGTCCCGCAGGCCGCGATCGGGCACGAGGCGCAGCTGGACCGGCTGGCCGACGCGCTCGGCCTCGACCGCCTGGAGCTGCGCCGCCGCAACCTCGCGCAACCGGGCGACGTCCTGCCCACCGGTCAACACCTGCCCGGCCCGTTCCCGCTGCGCGAGGCGCTGGAGATCGTGGCCGCCCGCCCCCTGCCGCCGCCCCCCTCAGGCCCGGCCGAAGCCCGGGCCGAAGCCCGGGCCGTGCGCCGGGGCGTCGGCTATGCCCTGGCCTTCAAGAACCTGCTGTTCTCCGCCGGTTTCGATGACTACTCGACCGCCGCCGTCCACCTGGAGCTCGGCCCGGACGGCGAACCGATAGCGGTGGTGCGCAGCGCGGCGGCCGAGGTCGGCCAGGGTTTCGTCACCGTCGCCGGCCAGATCGCCCGCACCGAGACGGGCCTTTCCGCCGCCGTCGTCACCCCGGCCGACACGTCGATCGGCAGCGCCGGCTCGACCAGCGCGTCCCGCCAGACCTGGATGAGCGGCGGTGCCGTACGCGGCGCGGCCCGCCGGGTCGTCGACGAGCTGCTCGCCCGCACGGCCCGCCGCCTCGGCCTGCCCGCCGCGGTCGCCCGGGAGCCCCGGCGGATGCTGGCGATCATCGACGGCGAGATCGTCGCGCCTGAGGCCGGCGCCCGCGTCCCGCTGAGCCGGGCCGTGCGCGAGGCGCTGGCCGAGGGCCCGCTGGTGGCCGAGGAGGTCTTCCGCCACCGGCCGACGCAGCCGCTGGACGCCCGCGGCCAGGGCGACGTCCACGTCGCGTTCGCCGCCGCCGCGCACCGGGCGGTCGTCGACGTCGACGTAGAGCTGGGCCTGGTCCGGGTGGTCGCGATGGCCCTGGCCCAGGACGTCGGCACCGTCGTCAACCCGCTCGCGCTGACCGGCCAGGTCGAGGGCGGGACCGCGCAGGGCCTGGGCTGGGCGGTCATGGAGGAACTGGTGGTCGAGCGCGGCGTGGTGGTCAACCCGACGTTCAACGGCTACCTGCTGCCCACGTTCGCCGACGTCCCCGACCTGGACTTCACGCCGATCGAGATCCCGCAGCCGGACGCGCCCTACGGGGTCAAGGGCGTCGGTGAGGCGCCGACCTGCTCGGCGACGCCGGCCATCCTGGCCGCCGTCCGCGACGCCGTCGGCCGCGACCTGTTCCACATCCCGATCAGGCCCTGGGACCTGGTCGGGCCCCGGGACCTGGTCGGGCCCTGGGACCTGACCGGGCCCCGGGACCGCGTGGAGGAGGGGGCCGCGTGACGGAACCCGTGCTGCCCGACGCGCCCACCGTGCTGCGCTCCCGCCGGGTAGCGCTGCCTGGCGGCGTCCGCCCGGCCGAGGTCCGCGTCAGCGGCGGTCGGATCGCCGCCGTCACCGAGCTGGGCCCGGCCGCGCCGGCACCTGGCCCGGGCGTCGTCGGCCCGGGCGTCGTCGACCCAGGTGTGGTCGACCCAGGTGTCGTCGACCTGGGTGACCTGGCCCTGCTGCCGGGCGCCGTCGACACCCACGTCCACATCAACGAACCTGGCCGCACCGGCTGGGAGGGCTTCGCCACCGCGACGGCGGCCGCCGCCGCCGGGGGCACCACGACCGTCATCGACATGCCGCTCAACTCGATCCCGGCCACGGTCACCATCGAGGCGCTGGCGGCCAAGCGGGCGGCCGCCAGCGGGCAGTTGCACGTCGACGTCGGCTGCTGGGGCGGGATCATCTCGGCGTCGCCCGGCGCCCTGGCCGACCTCGACGCCCTGCACGACGCGGGCGTGTTCGGCTTCAAGGTCTTCCTGTCCCCGTCCGGGGTGGCGGAGTTCCCGCACCTGTCGCTGGACGCGCTGGCGCTCGCCGCCGCCCGGGCGGCGGCCCGGGACGCGACGATCGTCGTCCACGCCGAGTCGCCGGCCGTCCTCGAGACGGCCCCGGAGCCGGTCGGCCGGTCGTTCCGGGCCTACCTGGCCTCCCGGCCCGCCCGGGCCGAGACCGACGCGGTCGCCGCGCTGGCCGCCCTGTCGGCCGCTACGAACGCCCGCCTGCACGTGCTGCACCTCTCGGCGGCCGACGCGCTGGACACGGTGCTCACGGCCCGGGCCGATGGGCTGCCGTTCAGCGTCGAGACCTGCCCGCACTACCTGACGTTCCGGGCCGAGGACGTCCCCGACGGGGCGACGGCGTTCAAGTGCGCGCCCCCGATCCGGGGCGACGCCAACCGGGACCGGCTGTGGGACGGGCTGGCTGACGGGCTGTTCGCCGGGGTCGTCACCGACCACTCGCCGTCGGCGCCGGAGATCAAGGCGATCGACACCGGCGACTTCGCCGCCGCCTGGGGCGGGATCGCCTCGATCCAGCTCGGTCTGTCCGCGACCTGGACGGGGGCCCGCGCCCGCGGCTTCACGCTCGACGACGTCGTCCGCTGGGTCGCCACCGGCCCGGCCGACCTGGTAGGCCTGCGCCACAAGGGACGGATCGCGGTCGGCGCCGACGCCGACCTGGTGGTATTCGACCCGGAATCGTCGTGGACGGTCGATCCGTCTCGTCTGGCCCACCGGCATCCGGTGACGCCCTACGCTGGCATGAAGCTGGACGGCGTCGTCCGCGCCACCTATCTGCGCGGCGAACGGGCCGACGGCGCCCGTCCGCCGCGCGGCGAGATCCTGCTTCGGGGGCAGCGATGACCAGTCTGACGAACGGGGAGGTTTCGCCATGACCGAGGTATCGACCCGGGTACCGGCCGGGCGGGAGGCGGAGCCGACCGTCGCCGGCCAGGACCGCGACGACGACCCGGACCTCGACCGGCAACAGGATCTGAGCAACCTGCTCGACCTGGCCGCCGCCCGCTTCGGTGGCGCGGTCGTCGCGGTCAACGACGAGTACTTCGCGCCGGCCGACCGGATGCTGCTGACCGAACCGCCGGTCGCGAAGCCCGGCGTGTTCACCGAGCGGGGCAGCTGGACCGACGGCTGGGAGAGCCGCCGGCGCCGTGACCTGCCCGGCGCCGACTGGGCGATCATCCGGCTGGGCGCGCCGGGCGTCGTGCACGCCGTCACCGTCGACACCCGGCACTTCACCGGCAACGCGCCGGAGGCGGTCGAGGTCCACGGCTGCACGGTCGAGGGCTACCCGTCGGTCGAGGAGATCGCGGCCGCGTCCGTCACCTGGATGCCGCTGATCACCCGGACCCCGGTCCGCTCGGACGCGGTGAACGTTCTGCCCGTCACCGCCCACGGGCCGCGGCGGATCACGCACCTGCGCCTGACCATCCACCCTGACGGCGGCGTGGCCCGGCTGCGCGCGCACGGGTCGGTCGTGCCCGACCCGCGGCTGTTCGACCGGGTCAGCTCGGACCTGGCCGCCGCCTACCTGGGCGGGGTCGTCATCGCGGCCAGCGACATGCACTATGGCGACCGGCACAACCTGAACGCCTCCGGCGAGGCCCGGGTGATGGGGGAGGGCTGGGAGACCCGGCGCCGGCGGGGCCCGGGCGCCGACTGGGCCGTGGTCCGGCTGGCCACCGAGGGCAGCATCGTGCGGGCCGAGGTCGACACCCGCCACTTCCGCGGCAACGCGCCGACGGCGGTCGCGCTGTGGTCGGCGCGCGCGCCGGAGCTGGTCGACCGCGACGACGTCTCGGCGATCCTGGACTGGCGGGTGATGCTGCCGAAGGTGCGGGTGCAGCCCAACACCCGGCACCTGTTCGACCTGGAGATCCCGGTCGACGCCACCCATGTCAAGATCGACGCCATCCCGGACGGCGGGCTGGCCCGCCTGCGCCTGATCGGGACGCCGACGGCGGGCGGGCGGGAGGCGCTGGCCATGCGCTGGTTCGACCTGCTCTCGCCGGCGGCGGCCGAGGCCGAGCTGATGGCCTGCTGCGGGTCGCGGGCCTGGGCGTCGGCGCTGGTCGCGGCGCGGCCGTTCGGCACGCTCGATGCGCTGCTGACCGCGGCCGGGCAGGAGTGGTGGGCGCTGGACGCCTCGTCCTGGCTGGAGGCGTTCGCCGCGCATCCCCGCATCGGCGAGCGGCCGATGGCCAGCCCCGCCGCGGCGACGTCGTCGCGGGCCAGCGTCGCCTCGCTGGACGCGCCGCGCCGCGAGCAGGTCGCGATGGACCTGGCCGACGCCGCCATCCGGGCGGAGCTGGCCGAGGGCAACGCGGCCTACGAGGAACGCTTCGGGCACATCTTCCTGATCCGGGCGGCTGGCCGAAGGCCGGACGAGATGCTGGCGGAACTGCGGGCCCGGCTGGCCAACGATCCCGACACGGAGCTGCGGGTGGCCGCCGGCCAGCAGGCCGAGATCACCGAGCTGCGGCTGCGCCGCCTCGTCGCCGGTCCCTGAGCCCGTACGGGCGCCGGGGGGCGGACGAGCGCCGCGGGGCGGACGAGCGCCGCCGGAGGTCCAGACTGGGCCGCATGAGCCTGTCCACGCATGTGCTCGACACCGCCGCGGGCACGCCCGCCGCGGGCGTCGTAGTCGTCCTGCAGCGCCCCGCGCTGGACGCGGCCCGGGCCCGAGCCGGCTCCGGGGTGACCGCGCCCGAGCCGCCGGCCCCGGCGCTGGGCGCCGACGAGTGGGTCACCGTCGCCGAGGCGGTCACCGACGCCGACGGGAGAGTCGGGGCGCTGCCGGCCGACGCCGCCGGCCGCTGGCGGCTGGTGTTCGACACGGCCACCCGGTCGCCGTTCTTCCCAGAGGCGAGCGTGACCTTCGTCGTCGACGACCCCGACCGGCACCTGCACGTCCCGCTGCTGCTTGCCCCGTACGGCCTTACCACCTACCGCGGCTCGTGACGGCCGCCGGTCCGGGCGGGCGCCCGCGGGCCAGGCGTCCTCAGGCCCGGTCGCCGGTTGCCGGTGCGGCCGCGCCGGGCGCGCCCGCCGCGCGGGCGTCGGTATCGCTCAGGAGGCCGGCGTCGACGGCCCGCTGGACGTGACCGGCCAGGGCGCGGGCGGTCGCCGGCTCGTCCGCGACCGCCCCGTCCTGGCGGGCGGCGGTGTAGGCGGCCAGCCGCTCGAGCGCGGCCGGCAGGCCGTCGAGCAGGCAGGCGGCGACGGCGGCGTGCCGGCTGACGAGCTGGGCCGGATGCAGGTCCCAGCCCTGGTAGAGCCCGCGCATCCAGGCCCGCCGCACCTGGCCGGCGTGGCGGGACCAGCCGGCGTGGACGGCCTCCCGGCCACCGACGGGGAGCAGGTTGCACGACCCGTCGACCGCGGCGACCCGGGTGCCGGCCGCGGTGAGCTGCATCAGCGACGTCGCCAGCTCGACGGCGGGATGGTCGCTGGCCTGGTGCTCGGCGCTGATGCCGAGCGCGGCCGAGTAGTCGAACGTCCCCACGTGCAGGCCGATGAGCCGCTCGCCGCCCGCCTCGACGAGGGCCGGCAGGGCGAGGACCGCCGCCGGCGTCTCGATCTGCAGCTCCAGCGGCGTGACGGGCAGGCCAATGCGTCGTTCCAGCTCGGCCAGCACGGCGACGAACACCGTCACCTGCTCGGGCGCGCTCACCTTCGGCAGCGTCACCACCAGACCGGCCGGAACTCTCCCGCCGCCGGTCGGCTTGGTCGGCTCCGCCGCCCCAGCGGGCGCGGTGGGTTCCGTCGGCCCGGCCAGGCCGCTCAGGAACGCGTCCAGCGTCGCCAGGCCGCGCTCGCGCACGGCCGGGTCCAGCGACTTGGCCCGGATGCCGTAGCGGCGGGGGAGCGTGCCGGCCGCCCGTGCCGCGTGAACCGCGGCGACCGCCGCCGTCACGTGGTCGTCCTCCTCGGCGTTCGTCCGGATGCCGTAGCCGTCCTCGAAGTCGATCCGCAGGTCCTGGACCGGCTCGCCGGCCAGCGTCCGGCGCACGTGCCCGAACACCGCGTCGGCCAGCGCGGGCCGCGCTCCGGTCACGGCGGCCAGGGTGGCCGGGTCGGCGGCGTACGCGGACAGCGCGGCCTCGGCCTCCGCCTGCCAGACCGGCACGGTGTCCGCGCCGAACCGGTCGGCCGGGACGTACACGGTGTGCACGGGCTGACGACCGGGCGCCGGCCCGGTCAGGTGGCGCGCGAGGGCCGTGTCGATCGCGGCGAGCGGCGCCAGCAGGCCGGCCAGGACGTCGTCGGGCAGCGTCGGCATGGCATCAGTGTCGCCGCCGGACCAGGCCCGATGCTCGGTTCAGCGGGCCGTCGTGGCGAGCTTCGCTCCTAACGCCACGAACGACGCCGCGAACGCTTGCCGGACCCGCCGCACCACCCGGGGCCGGCCGACCAGGTGCCGCCGCGCGGACGCCGCGAACACCCCGTAGGCAACGAAGACGACGAAGGTCAGGACCATGAAGATCGCGCTGAGCAGGAGCATGGTTGCCAGCTGGTGGGGCGCGCCCCGCGGCACGAACTGGGGGAGGAACGCGAAGAAGAAGATCGTAAGCTTCGGGTTGAGCAGATTGGCCGCGACCGCCGACCCGATCGCGCGGGCAGTCGACCCGTCCCGACCGGCCCGGCCGTCCCGACCGTCTCGGCCATCGCGGCCATCGCCCGTTGTTTCTGCCCCACCGTCAGACGCGACGACCAGCGGACTGCGATCGCGCCAGGTCACGATCGCCATGACCAGCAGGTAGGCCACGCCGAGCAGCTTCACCGCCTCGAAGGCGACCCCACTGGCCCGCAGCAGTGCGGCCGTGCCGGTGACCGCCGCGGCCAGGTGGGGGACGATTCCGAGGGTGCAGCCGAACGCGGCGACCACGCTCGCCCGCCGGCCCCGCCGCAGTCCCGCCGAGACCGTGATCAGCGCGCCCGTCCCCGGTGTGGCCACCACGACGAGGGACGTGATCCAGAACGCAAGGCTCATACTGCTCACCTCTATCACGGGGACTCCTTCCGTCCGCCGGTCAGAACGGCGGGCTTCCGGCGAAGGCGGCGAAGGGCGTGGGTGCCGGTGCGGCGGGCGCGGGTTGTCGGTAGGTGGCGGGGTAGGTGACGTAGCGCCGGTCGGCGGGGGAAAGCCAGTGGAACTCGCCCGGCCGGGGTTGGGTGAGGGTCCAGCCGCCGTGGGTCTTCAAACGATGATGCATACGGCAGAGCGGGCAATATTACAGTGAGTAGTCTGTCCGCCACGGTCATAGGGGACGGTGTGGTCGAGGTCGCACGCGCGGGCCTGCCGGCCGCATCCGGGGAAGACACACCGAACATTTCGGGCGCGGATGTGGCGGGCGAGCGCTGGTGTCGGTCGGTACCGGCCGCCGTCGTCGCGGCGCCGTCCGGGGCCGGATCGTGCTCCGCCGGATCCGGGCCCGCCGGCTTTGGAACTGCCCGGTGTCGGGCCGCCGGATTCAGGCCCGCCCGGTGCGGGCCCGCCCGGTTTCGGGCCGGCTGACGCGGGGCTGGCGGGCGTGGGGCTGGCGGGCGTGGGGCCGCCGGTTGCCCGGCGGTCCTGGCCGCAGGTCGGGCAGGTGCCGTCGGTGGCGGGGCCGGGGATTCGGCGCAGGGTGCCGTCGGGATTCTTGCGATAGGTGTGGCCGTCGAGCCCGAGGAGCGCGCCGGTGATCGGGTCGGTGACGAGGCGGCTCCAGGTGGCGTGTTCGGCGAGTTCGCGTCCCATCTCGGCGGTGATCGGGCCGTAGCCGGCGAGCATGGCCGGTCCGTTGTCCAGGCCGGCGAGGGTGGTCAGCGGCATCGTGATGTCGAGATGGACAACTGGCCGGTGGCCGCTGTGGGTGCCGAGGAGGAGGTCGGCGAAGACGTCGGCGCGGCGTTGGGCCATGGTGCGCGGGTCGTCGGGGCCGCCGGCGGCGCGGGCCAGGAGCTGGATGGTCGCGAACGCGGCCTGGGCCTTGTCGGCGGGCACCAGAGCCCAGAGCTGGGCCATGCCCTCGTCGAGGAGGTTGACGCCGACGTCGCGTTCCGCGAGCCGCTCTTGGCGGCGCGCCTCGGCGCCCTCAGGGTCAAAGTACTTGATGGCGCGGCTGATGGCCTCGGTGAAGCGGGCAGGGCTGGAGCGGGCGCCGCGCGCGAGGACCCGCTCCTCCACCTGGCGTTGGAGTTCATCGTCGAGGCCGTCGGTCAGGCGGACCATCGAGCGGGCCCTCTTGGCGTCGATGACTCCCTGGTCGAGGGCGTTCAGGGTGGCGGGCAGGTGGCGGCACAGCCGCCAGGAGTTGGACAGGAGGCCGGCGGCGGCCTGGGAGGACATGGCGAGTTCGGTACCGATCTCGGCCGGTGCGAACTCGTTGGGCGTCAGTTCCTGTGTCGGGGATACGCCGGGTGGTAGATCCTCCTCGGCCCGGCGCAGGGCGTACCCGTTGACCGTCGTGGCCATCAGCGCTTCCAGCCGGGCCTGCTCGGCCGCGATCAGCCGCATGCCGTCGAGGTATTCCAGCGAGCTCCAGCCCCGGACAACATCGACCGCTGGCACGTGGCGGGGATAGATGTCGGTGAAGGGCCGCTCGGGTGGTGGGCCGGCGCCGGAGGAGTCATCGGGAGAATGACCGGAGCGGACGTCGGTGGGGTTCGGGTCAGGTGTGAACTCGTGCATGTGTTCGAGCGTAGGTCGCCCATCGGACAACCGAAAGCTCGATTCCGGAGCCTGTGGACAACGTGCCCGCACGTCCAGGATTGCGCTCGATTGGCCGAACCTTTCCACAGGTAGGCCCCGCCCCGTCCACACCGCGATGTCGAACAGGTCCGGCGTCCGCCGGTACTGCGCCTCGTCAACGGCCGGCGGCCCGTTCCAGTCGTCCTCAACGGCCGGCGGCCCGTTCCAGTCGTCCTCGGCGGCCGTGAAGACCACGACCTTGTTGTCCCGGTCCCGGTCGGAGGCGATGAAACGGAACGCCTTGCACAGGTCCTCGTGCGGGCCGCCGCCCCACCGCGGCGTCCCGCCGTCGGTGTGCTGGCAGATCTCCAGCACGCCGTTGCGCCGCCGTTCCGGCCGCCGGCGGGTCGGCCCCGCCGTGGCCCGGAGTCAGAGCTCCCGGCGGGCCAAGGCGGCCACGGCCGGGGTGTCGACACCGACGCGGCCGACGACGGCGGCACCGCCCGGGGCTCCGACCGGGCCCGCCCGGCTGGGCAGCGGCTCGTAGAAGAAGCGCACCGCGTCCGCGTAGTGCTCGCTGGCGGTGGTCGCGTCCCGGCTGATGGCCTCGACCGGGCAGACGGGCGCGCACGCCCCGCAGTCAATGCACTCCTCCGGGTGGATGTAGAGCTTGCGGTCGCCCTCGTAGACGCAGTCGACCGGGCACTCGTCGACGCAGGAACGGTCGGTGACGTCGACGCAGGCCGCGCCGATCACGAAGACCATCAGCGGGGAGCGTGCAGACGGCTGGGCACGGCCAGCGGGTCGGGCGCGGCCAACAGGTCGGGCGCGGCCACCCGGACGGGATCGGGTGAAGGCCGCCGGAGGCGGACGGGACGCCGGCGAACGGGGGACGTCGGCGGTCGCCGCCTCCGGCGGCTGCTCGGGAGGGCCGGTGCCGGCCGATGGGTTGGCGAGGATACGGTGATCGGCGCGGGCGCGGGCAAGGGCGCGGCGCACGGCGGGGTGGTCATGCGGCACTCGCCCGCGCCGGCACCGGTGGGTTGGCCACGGCGCTGGCCTCGATCCAGGTACCGGCCCGCAGGCAGCCGACGGGGACCAGCCGGCGCGGCGCCGTGATCGTCTCGAAGCCGTCGGACATCGGGAACTCGCCCTCGTCGAGGCGCAGGACGCTGACCTCGGCGGACCGGCCGACGTCCAGCGTGCCCAGCTCGTCCTCGCGGTGGATGGCCCGGGAGGTGTTGATCGTCGCCATCGCGATCACGTCCGGCAGGTCGACGCCGAGCGCCCAGATCTTCGACATCGTCTCGGGCAGCGACCACACCGGGCCCGCGGTGTTGAACAGGTTGAGGTCGGTGCTGATCGTCGTCGGCCGGTAGCCGAGCTCGAGCAGGGCTCGCGCGGCGGCGAAGCGGAAGTCCGAGCCCGAGTGGCCGACGTCCAGGACCAGCCCGCGCTCGACGGCGTCCCGGAACACCGGGTGGACCGCCGGCCGGCCGCCGGCGTCCTCGACGAGTACTCCCGAGTGCCCCCGGAAGGCGTGCGTGACGATGTCCCCGGGCCGTAGCGCGGCGATCGCGTCCAGGTTGGACAGGCTCGGCGTGTACGGGAACCGGCCCATGTGGATCATGATAGGCCGGTCGCCGGCGATCGAGAGGCAGCCGTCCAGGAAGGGCGAGCGGGCCGGGTCGTCGATGACCGTCGCGCGGACCTTGTAGCCGACGATCGCGTCCGCGTTGGCCTCTACCGTCGCGGCGGTGGCGTCGAGGTCGAGGTTGCGCGGGTCGGCCGCGATCCCCAGCCGGTGGGCGATGAAGTCCTTCGTCGCCAGGTAGAGCAGGCAGGGGTCGAGCAGCGACAACACCCGGGTGCGTACCGCCGGCGACTCGGCGAAGGCCCGGGCCAGGCCGTAGGTGCGGACGCCGGACGTCCCCGCGTCGACGATCACCGGCACGCCCACGTCGACGCCGGCCCGGTCGGGGTGGACGCAGAAGTCGCCTAGGCCGGGGAAGACGTGGGTGTGCAGGTCGATGAGCCCGGGCGTGACCACCAGTCCTCGGCAGTCAACGACCCGGCTGGGGCTCGCGCAGCCCGTGCCGCCCGCCTTCGCGCCGCCCGCCCCCGAGCCGCCGAGGTCCGCGCCGCCCGGGCCCGCGCCGCCCGGGTCCGCGCCGCCCGGGTCCGCGACCGGTGTGACCGAGGTGATCACACCGTCGGCGCAGACCACGTCCGCGTAGGTGTCGAGCCCACGAGCGGGGTCGAGAACCCGTCCGCCGGCGAGCACCGTGTTGATGGGCGGCCTCCTCACGTCCGTCCCGATGGTCACTCACCGGGCGGCGAAAGTCCAAGACGCGTTGGCGCGGGTCCGCGATAGCCCTCTTCTATGGCGCGGCTATCGTGAGGTCATGGCCGCTACTGGGGGGGACTCCGCTACTGCGGGGGCCTGTGGTGGGGGGGACCTGTCCGCGGACGGCGCGACGCCGAGCCTCCGCCAGATCAGCTATCTGCTGGCGGTGGTCGACGACGGGTCGTTCACGGCCGCCGCCCGCCGGATGCGGGTCGCCCAGCCGTCGTTGTCCCAGCAGATCCGCGTCCTCGAGCGGCGGATCGGGACGGACCTGCTGCGACGCGGGCCGCGGGGGATCAGCCTGACGCCGGCCGGGCAGGCCTTCGTCGGCGAGGCCCGGGCCGCGCTCGCCTCCGCCCGCGCCGCCGCCGAGCGGGCCCGAGGCGCCGCCGGTCTGGACGCCGCCGCCCCGCTGCATGTCGCCACTGTCACGTCGATCGCGACCTGGCTGCTGCCCGACGCCGCCGTCGCGTGGCGGGCCCGCCACGGCGGGCGCCCGCTGCGGATCACCGAGTTTCCCGACCGCGGCGGCCTCGAGGCATGGATGGCGGCCGGGGGAGCGGAACTGGCCATCGGGCCCCGGCCGCTCGCCTGGTCCGGCCCGGTCCGGCTGCTGGGCTCCGAGCCCTACGTCGCGATGGTTCCGGAGCGGGAGTTCGACCGGCTCGGCGGCTCGGCTGGGGCCCGGATCTCCGTGGCCGCGCTGGCCGACGCCGACTGGGTGCTCTACTCGCCCGGCCACGGCCTGCACGAGTTCGTCCTGGGTCTGTGCCGGCGGGCCGGCTTCATCCCGCGCGCGGCCGTCGAGACCCGTCAGATCGACTCGGCGACGCGGATGGCGGCCGCCGGCCTCGGCGTGGCGATCGTGCCTGTCGGCTGCGTGCCATCCGAGCTGAAGCGGCACCGACGGGATCTGCTCGGCGTGCCCAGTCTCGACGTCGTCGCCTACACGCGCGACGAGATGAGCGACAGCGCGGCCGACCTGGTCGAGGCGGTGGTCCGCACCGGGCTGGGCCCGGCCGTCCCGGATCCGGCCACCGCCCACGTTGTCGCCGCGGCGGCGTCTCAGCGGGACGGCGCCCGCAGGCTCTGGCGCAGCCCGGCCGCCGTGTCCAGGATGTAGGCCCGGATCGTCGCGCGGCTGCCTGGGTCCAGCCAGCTCGCCTCCACCCCGTCCAGCGCGATGCGCACCATGTCGTCGAACGAGTAGCCGAAGGCGGCGGCGACCGCGCTGTACTCGCGGCCGAGGTCGAGCTCTGTCATCGCCGGGTCGTCGGTGTTGAGCGTGGCCAGCACGCCGGCCTCCCGCATGACGGGGAAGGGATGCTCTGTCAGCGTCCGGTAGGCGTTGGCGATCCGGATGTTCGACGACGGACAGACGGTCAGCGGGATGCGTTCCGCGGCGACCCGGCGGGTCAGCTCCGGGTCGTCCAGCAGCGACAGCCCGTGGTCGACCCGCTCGACGCCGAGGACGTCGATAACCGCCCGGATCGCCCCCGCCGGACTGTTCTCGCCCTGGTGGGCGGTGCGGCGCAGCCCGGCCGCCCGGGCCAGCCGGTAGGCTGGGGCGAAGGCGACCGGGTCGACGCCGCGCTCGGTCGAGTCCATCCCGATCCCGACGACGTACTCGGCCCCGCCCGACCGGCGCCGGCGCAGGTCGACCAGCTCGGCCACCATCTGCTCGCCGGCCGCCGGGCCGAAGGCCCGGTCGATGTCGGCGATGAGCACCGCGCGTGAGCCGGCGTCGATCTGGGCCGCCCGCAGGCCGTCGGCCAGGCCGGCGACGATGTCGGCCAGCGGCGTCCCGGCGGCCAGGTGACGGGCCGGGGTGAAGAAGAGCTCCCCGTAGACCCGGCCGTGCGCGGCCGCGTCGGTCACGCTCTCGTACGCGAGGCGAGCCCAGTCGTCCCGGGTAACCAGAACCGACTGGACCAGCCAGAACACCCGGAGGAACTCGTCGAGCGAGCGGTAGTGGTACAGCTGCGAAAGGTCGTCGACCGGCAGCCGGACGCCGTTGCGCCGGGCCAGCTCGAGGGCCGTGGACGGGCGCATCGTGCCCTCGAGGTGGCAGTGCAGCTCGACCTTCGGTAGCCGGTCGAGAGCGTCCGCCATCGTCAGCGGGCCACGGCGGCGGGGAAGCGCCGACGAACCGTGCGGCCCCCGGGCCGGCGCCGGGCCCGAGCCCCGCATTTCCGGGTACACCACCGAAATCTCCCCTCCTCGGCGGTTACGTCGCCGGAGCGCTGATGCTAGTGAATCCCGCCCCGTCACTCTGCATCACGGCCGCTGTCCGGCGGTGTCGTCGCATCATCTCCTCCACCCGGTCACTCACCGGCGCACCGTCGCGCACGACCGGCCGCCCGGCCACCACGGTGTGGCGGGCCGCGACCGGACCGCAGCGCAACAGCGCCTCGACCGGGTCGGACAGCGCCCCGGCGAAGGCAACGCCTGAGAGCGGCCACACGACCAGGTCCCCGACCGCGCCGACGGAGAGCTCGCCGATCTCGCCGACCCGGCCGAGGCAGCCCGCGCCGCCCCGGGTCGCCATCTCCAGGGCGGCCCGGGCCGACATCGCCGCGGCACCGTGGCGCAGCCGGCCCAGCAGCATCGCCGTGCGGGCCTCGAGCCACAGCGACGCGGCGTCGGCCGAGGACGAGCCGTCGCAGCCCAGACCCACCGGCACCCCGGCCGCCCGCAGCTCGGCCACCGGGGCCAGGCCGCCGCCGAGGATCATGTTGCTGGACGGGCAGTGCGCCACCCCGGTGCCCCAGGCGCCCAGACGGGCCACCTCCGCCTGGTTCGGGCAGATGCAGTGGGCGACCCAGGCCCGGTCGCCGCCCCAGCCGCAGTCCTCGAAGTGGTCGAGCGGCCGGCGGCCGTAGGTGGCCAGGCAGTACTCGTCCTCCTCGGGGTCCTCGGCCAGGTGGGTGTGCAGGCGGACGTCGAGGGAGGCAGCCAGCTCGGCGGTGGCCCGCATCAGCTCCGGGCTCACGGAGAACGGCGAGCACGGCGCCAGCGCGACGCGGACCATCGCTCCCGGGGCGGGGTCGTGGTGCAGATCGACCAGGCGTTTCGAGTCGGCCAGGATCTCGTCCGGCTCCTGCACCACCTCGTCCGGCGGCAGGCCGCCGTCCTTGCGGGAACGGGACATCGACCCCCGGGTCGGGTGGAACCGCATCCCCAGCTCGCGGGCGGCGGTGATCTCCGCCGTGATCAGGTCCCCGCCGCCGCGCGGGTGGACGTAGAGATGGTCGGTGGTCGTCGTGCAGCCGCCGAGGGCCAGCTCCAGCAGCCCGACGTAGGCCGAGACGTAGGCGGCCTCCTCGTCCAGGCGGGCCCAGCGCGGGTAGAGGGTGGTGAGCCAGTGGAACAGCGTTCCGTGCAGGGACGGCGCGTAGGAGCGGGTGAGGTTCTGGAAGATGTGATGGTGCGTGTTCACCAGACCCGGCGTGACGAGGCAGCTCTCGGCGCCCAGCGTCTCGCGGGCCGGCGGCGGCGCCTGGCCGGGACCGCCGACGGCGCTGACCATCCCGCCCGTGACGGCGACCCAGCCGCCGGGGATCTCCCGGCGCTCGCCGTCCATCGTCACCAGCAGCTCGGCCCCCCGAACCAGCAGGTCAGCCCGGGCGGGTGTCGGGTCGTCGTCGCTCATGGCGCCCGATTCTCGCGGCGGCGGGTTTCGCTGTCGTGACGGGAGCAGTCATGGCAAGCGCCTCGTTGCCGGACGGCTTGGAGGCGGTGCTGGTCACCGACCCGGACGACGAGCGGGTCCGGGACTACACGGCGCTGACCGACGTCGCGCTGCGCCGGCGCCGCGAGGTCGCCGAGGGCCTGTTCATCGCCGAAGGGGAGAAGGTCATCGGGCGGGCGCTGCGCGCCGGCTACCGGCCCCGCTCGGTGCTGGTCTCCCCGGCGCGGCTGGCCGGCGTCCCGGCGGCGATGGCCGCCGCCGGCCCGCCGCCGGTCTACGTCGCCGGGCCCGACGTGCTGGCCGCGATCACCGGCTTCGAGGTGCACCGGGGGGCGCTGGCCGCGATGGCCCGCCGGCCCGAGCGCGCCGCCGCCGACGTGCTGGCCACCGCCCGCCGGGTCCTCGTCCTGGAGGACCTGGTCTCGCACACGAACCTCGGCGCCGTGTTCCGCTCGGCGGCCGGGCTCGGCATGGACGCGGTGCTGCTCAGTCCCCGCTGCGCCGACCCCCTCTACCGGCGCTCGGTCCGGGTCTCGATGGGGGAGGTGTTCGCCGTCCCCTATGCCCGCCTCGAGCCGTGGCCGGCCGCGATCGAGACGCTGGGCGCGGCCGGCTTCACCACGCTGGCGCTCACCCCGGCCGCCGACGCGTCCGACCTGAGCGGGCTGACCCCCGCGCCGGGCGAGCGCTACGCCGTCCTGCTCGGCTCGGAGGGTCCCGGCCTGACCGACGGAGCGCTGGCGCGGGCCCAGGCCCGGGTACGCATCCCGATGGCCCACGGCGTGGACTCGCTCAACGTGGCCGCGACCGCCGCCATCGCCTGCTACGTGCTCGGCGGGCGGCCCGCGCCCGCGCCCGAGCCTGAGCCCGGGCCGGCGGCGACCGGGCCGGCCTGACCGGGCGCCGCCCGCCTCACCGTCCGCTCCAGAAATCCTTCCACAGGGCGCGCCAGCGGGCGTCGGTGGCGGCGTTCAGGGCCAGCAGCCGCTGGGAGGCGGCGAACTGGGCCGGCTCGACGATCACCCCGGCCAGCGTGGCCGGAACGGCGCCACTGTTGATCATCGTCTGGTTGCTGATCGAGTTCTGCGGCGGCTGGTAGCCGATCACGGCGAAGTTCCTCGTCGCCACGGCCGGGTCCAGCAGGTGGTTGACGAACAGGTGGGCCGCGACCGGCGCCCGGCCGCCGCGCGGGAGGACCATGGTGTCGTTCTCGGCCCGGGCCCGCCCGTCGCTGGGCGACCAGTACCGCAGGACCGACCGGTCCACCGCGGCCGGCAGCGCGCCCAGCGCGTTGATGACGTCGCCCGACCAGGCCTGCACGATCGTGTACCGGCCGGTGGCGACGTCGCTGAAGTCGGTGACCGACCGGCTTGGCCGGGTCTGCCGGCCGAGGTCGGCCAGGTCCCGGCTGATCAGGCGCAGGTCGTCCGGGCGGCCGGAGTTGATGTCCAGGTTGGCCCGCAGCAGCGGCAGGGCCAGCACCTCGCGGTAGTCGTCGACCAGGGAGACCCGGTCGCGGAACTTCGGGTCCCAGTAGACGTCGAACGGGTCGGGCCGGGCGCCGATGTCCTCGCGGGCCACGTCCGAGCGCCAGGCGATCCCGGTGCTGTAGACCGTGTAGGGCACGGTGTAACGCCACTGCTGGTCGTAGAACGGGTTCTGGAACAGCGGCCAGACCGAGGCCATGTTCGGCAAGTAGGAGTGGGTGAGCGGGCGCAGCAGCCGGCGGTTCATCAGCACGTCGATCTGGCGCGCGTTGGGGAAGTAGACGTCGTAGGCGTTGGCCGGGTCGGCCACGGCGGCCAGGGCGTCGGTCGCGTTCGAGAAGGAGTTGACCGACACGGCCACCCCGTAGGTGTCCTGGAAGGACCGGATCGCGTTCGGGTCGATGTAGTCCGACCAGGAGAACACCCGCAGCGTCGCGTCCCGCTCGGGGGCGCGACCGGCCTGGATGGGCTGGTTGTCGGCCTCGATCGGCCACAGCGTCGGTTTCGTCGGTGTCGAGCCGGTGACGTATTGGTCCACGCCGCCGGCCGAGCCGCTGTTCGCGCTGGCCGCGGCCGGGGGCGAGTCGCCGCAGCCGACCAGGACGGACGCGGCGGGCAGGGCGGCCGCGGCCAGGCCGGCGCGCAGCAGCGCCCGGCGTGAGGCCGCGATCCCGGTGGCGCTGTGCCCGGCGACACCGTGCCCGGCTACACTTTGCGGCGGGCTGGCCGGCCGCTCGGGTCGGGGTGACGGGGCTGGCTTCCCAGCTGATCGGCTCGCCACGGCGCAGTCCTCCGTCCCCTGTTACTGGCCGTGAACCTACCGGTTAAGCCTACGAATCGTCCATTTGCCCCCGATTACCTGCCAACTCGGACTCCCGATCTCCGGCCGGCCGGCCGGCCGCGCGGTCTTGCTGGCAGCGCGGTCAGGCTGGCAGCGGGCCGGCGCCGGGCGGCGGGCCGCCCGCGTCCGCCCGGGCCCGGTGGGCCAGCGCGGCGAAGATCTCCATGGCCACCCGGTGGGCGTTGTTGACCGTCACGTCGGCATGGTCGTAGGCGGGAGCGACCTCGACGATGTCCGCCCCGACCAGCGGGACCTCCAGCGCGATCCGGCGGACGGCCCGCAGTAGGTCGGCCGGGTTCATCCCGCCCGGCTCCGGGGTACCGGTGCCGGGGGCGAAGCCCGGGTCGAGGACGTCGATGTCGACCGACAGGTACAGGGCGTCGCAGCCGTCGAGGGCGCGGGCGATGGCGTCGGCGATCACCGCCCGGCTGCCGCGGTCCCAGATCTCGTCCATGGGATGCCAGGTCATCTCCTGCTCGCGCATCCAGGCGAACACGTCCGGCGGCGGCCAGTAACCGCGCAGCCCGACCTGGACGAAGTTGCGGCCCCGCACCGCGCCCGACTCGATCAGCCGGCGCATCGGCGTGCCGTGCGAGGCCAGGTTCCCGTCGATGATGTCGGCGGTGTCGGCGTGCGCGTCGAAGTGCAGCAGGCCGAGCTCCCCCCAGCCGACGGCCTCGGCCACCGCGCTGGCCGCCGGCCAGGTGATCGAATGGTCGCCCCCGATCACCAGTGGCATGATCCCGTGCCGCGCGATCTCGAAGACCTTGGCCCGGATGTTGCGGTGGGAGCGCTCGGGCTGCCCATGCGGGCAGTGCGCGTCCCCGGCGTCGACGACGTCGAGCCAGTCGAAGATCTCCACGCCGAGGTCGAGATGATAGGTGCCCGGGTGGTATGCGTCGGCGCGCAGCGCCCGCGGGCCGAACCGGGCGCCGGGGCGGTGGGTGGTGGCGATGTCGTAGGGCGCGCCGACGACGGCGACCCGAGGGCGGCGGCGGGCCAGCTCAGCCGGGTCCGTCACCCAGGGCAGGCCACAGAACGTGGCCAGGCCCTCGTAGCTGGGCGCGTCCGGGCCGCCGTCGTCGGGCTGGCCGTCGTCGGGCTGGCCGCTGCCGGGCTGGCCGTTGCCGGTCCCGCCGTCATCCGTCACGCCCCCAGTGTGCGCTCCTTCGGGCCGGTCAGACGTCCGGCCGGATCTCGACCGCGTCGTCCTCGGGGGCGGCCGGCCAGGGGGAGGAGGAGGCGGGCCGGGCCTGCTGGTCGGTCGGCCGGGTGCCGCGGGCGGTGAGCTCCCCGGTGTCGGAGTCATGGGCGCCCTCGTCGGCCTGGACCAGCTCACCCGCGCCGTTCAGCTCGGACACCTCGGCTTCGAGCCGGTAGAAGTCCAGGTCGCCGGGGCTGTCGTCCCCATCCAGCCCGGCTGTCGGCCGGTCGCGGGTCGCGTACCGGGACGCCGCGTCGCCGAGCACGTCGGCGTCGAGCACCGGGCCCGACTCCAGCCGTTCGGCCTCGGCGTACGGGTCGGGGTCGGGCACCTCCTCGGCCAGCAGTTCGTCCAGGCTCTCGCCGTCGCGCTGCTCGGCGGCCGTGTAGCCGAAGCGGGTAGCCGGGCTCGGCGTGTCCGGCGCGTCCCAGCCGTCGTCGAGCGGGTCGGAGCCGTCCTCGAGCTGGCCGAGAGCGTCGCTGTCGAGGCTCTCCTCCTCGTCCAGCGGGACGTCGTCGAAGCCCTCGGAGCCGGCCGTCGGCTGCGTCATCGCGTTGCCTCCTTCTGTGTGGCGGCTTCTATGTGACGGGTCTGCCGGTGCTGTGTCTGACGGCGCGGTGTCTGCCGGTGCCGCGCCGCCGAGCGGACCCGCCGCCCCCGCGCGCTCGCGGCTACTACCGCCCGTTCCCGGGACGAGGGGCGGTAACGCGCGCCGCGACCACCAAAGCACGTGGTTGTGGTGTCGTCCCGATATCCCGCCCGCCGCCCGTCGCTCGACGGCGGCTGGCACGACGGGACCCCATCGGAGATCCACGGGATGCCGGGCGCAGGTCTGGACGGTCGGGTGTGCCCGGCCGTCGGCACCGGATTCCGTGACGGCACGCATCGTGCCCGGTCGGTAGCGCGACCGCGGCGGGGTGACTTGGCCGGTCGGTGGCGGCGCTGACTTGATAATGGGTTAACCCCATGTGCGGTGGGTGGCTGGCGGGCGTATACCGTCCTGCTTTGTGGCAACTGTTGCTGATCGGATCCTCGAGCATCTCGTCCAGATACCGGGGGGTCTGGACGACGGGCAGCTGGCCGAGGCCCTGACCGCGCGGCGCCAGACCGTCAACCAGGCCTGCCGCCGGCTGGCCGAGCAGGGGCGCCTGCTGCGCGCGACCGGCCCCAACGGGCGGATCGTCAACCGGCTGCTGCCCCAACACCGAGCGCTTCTGGGAGATACCCCGGAACCGGCCGCCCCTGAGCCCGCGCCGGCGGACCCGGTGGCGTCGGAACCCCCCGCGGCGGAGCCCGCCGTCCGCGAGCCGGCGGTGCCCGAGCCGGCGGTGCCCGAGCCGGCGGTGCCCGAGCCGGCGGTGCCCGAGCCGGCGGTGCCCGAGCCGGCCGCGGTCGAGGAGCCCCTTGCGCCGCCGGTCGTGCCCTCGCACCGGGAGCCGGCCGACGACCAGGTGGCCGGCCCCGAGGCCCTGCCCGTCCAGCGTCCCGACGGTGACGGTGCCGCGCTGCTCGGTGACCTGCCCGCTCCCCGCGACGGCGAGGCCGAGGTCGTCCCCGAGCCGGCCCAGGGCAACGGCCCCGAGGAGGCGGTTTCGGGCGACGGGACGGCCTCGGACGAGCCCTCGCCCGACGACGGGCTGGCGGCGGCCGCCGCCGAGGACGCGGTGGTGCGCGTCGTCGAGGTCGAGGGGGTGCTGATCGAGGCCGACGGTGTCTCCGAGCCGGAGGTCATGGCCGAGGTCGACGTCGTGGTGGTCGAGGTCGAGGTCGAGACCGAGACCGAGGCCGGCGCGGCGGAAACGGACGCGGTGGAAGCGGACGCGGTCGACGCGGTGGCGGTCGACGCGGTGGCGGTCGACGCGGACGCGGCGGACACTGTGAAACCCGGCGGCACGGCTCCCAGCGCCTCCGCGGATGACGAGCCGGCGGACGATGAGCAGCCTGTCGGCGACGAGCAGCCCGCCGAGGCGGAGCAGCCGGCCGGCAAGAAGCGTCGGTGGCTATGGTGGCGCCGTTAGGTTCGCCCGTGCGTGAGCCGCGGCGGTCGCCGCCCGCTCATCAGCACCTGTTTGGACGCCCGAAGCCGCCGACCCGGTGCGGCGCGTGACCAGCCCGCGCATCGTCGACCTCGTGCCCGGAGGCCCCCCGGACGGGGGCCGACGGCGTCGCACTAGCCTCGGAGCCACCAATCCTTAACCTGGGGGAGACAATGTCATTGCGAGCCAGAGCGCTCGTCGCATGTGTTCTGACAGCCGGTGTGGCTTTGAGTGCCTGCGGCAGCAGAGTTGCTTCTTCGTCCGGAACATCGGGCTCGGCTCCCTCGGCCACCTCGGGTTCAAGCGCGAACACGGCCAGCGACGTCGGTGTCTCTCCGAGTCAGATCACCGTCGGCTCGATCGTCGGGCTGACGTCCGGTCTGGGCCCGGACACCTTCTCGGCGTCGCGTTTCGGCGCGCAGGCCTACTTTGACTCGGTGAACGCCCAGGGCGGGGTGAACGGGCGCACCATCAAGTTCATCGTCTGCGATGACAAGGGCTCGGCCAACGACAACCAGGCCTGCGCCCGCAAGCTGGTCGACGACGACAAGGTCTTCGCCCTGGCCGGGACGAGCGCCTTCGACTACGCCGGCGCGCCCTACCTGAACTCCAAGGACGTGCCGGACATCGCCGGCCAGCCGATCGACAACACCTACGACCGCTACTCGCACATGTACGGCCTCTACGGCAGCGACTACCCGCGCAACAACAAGGCGCCCGGGTTCAACGGCCAGCTGTACGGCGGGACCGAGCAGTTCCAGTTTCTGAAGCAGAAGCTGGGCGTGAAGTCGGCCGGGATCGTCTACTTCAACGTCGGCCCGTCGCAGCGATACGCGCAGTTTCTGGCCAGCGCGGCGAAGGCCGCCGGCCTCAACGCGGTGATGGAGGAGATCAACCTCAGCCTCCAGAACTACACCGCCGCCGTCCTGGACATGAAGTCCAAGGGCGTCGACACCATCTTCGACGCGATGAACGACTACGGGAACATCAACCTGTGCCAGGCGATGGCCAGCCAGAAGATGAACATCAAGGCGAAGGTCACCACCACCCAGGGCTGGACCGACGCGATCGCGAACACGTTCAAGGCCGTCCCGAACTGCCGGAGCGTGATGTTCGCGACCGGGTCGAGCCAGAACTATGACGACCCGTCGAAGCCGGGCGTGTCCGCGTTCCGCGACGCGATCAACAAGCTGGCCCAGAAGCCGGCGGTCCTGAACATGTGGACGCTGGAAGGCTACGTGTCGGCCATGTGGCTGACCGACGCCATCCGGTCCTGCGGCGCGAACGTGACCCACGCCTGCGTCGAGAGCTTCATGAACCGGCCGAACGGCAACTACACCGCCGGCGGCCTGATCACGCCGCGCAACTTCAGCCACGTCGACAGCCCGCCGGCGACCGAGCGCAGCTGCATCAACGTGGCTCGCTGGGCCGACTCGGCGAACAGCGGCGCCGGTGGCTGGGTCTCGCAGGTCCCGGACATGAACGCCAACTGCTTCAGCGGCCCGAACATCGGCTACCCGGCCAGCAGCTGAGGTGGTCCCGGTCTCTCCCGCCGCGCGGCGGGAGAGACCGGCTCCCGGGCGGGGCCGGGCGGAGCTGGCTCAGCTGCTGGCGTAGGACGGGGACGCCCGGAACTCCTCGGGGCTCCCGACGAACGACCGCTCGCCCCGGTAGAGGAAGTAGACGACCGAGGCGAGCGCCAGCGCCTCCTCGGTGTACTGGTCGGCCAGGATGACCGTCGTCCCGCCGTCCGCGACGGTCTTCAGCCAGGCGAACAGGTCGCTGGCGACCCGGGGCGACAGGCCGAGCGAGAGCTCGTCGACCATCAGCACCTTCGGTTTGGCCAGCAGGGCCCGCGCTAGGGCCAGCATCCGCCGTTCGCCGCCGGACATGCTTCCGGCCCGCTGGTAGAGCCGTTCCTCCAACCGGGGGAACGCGGTCAGCGCCGGGCTGATGTCCGGGTCGCCGGCGATGTCGGCGACCAGCCGCAGGTTCTCCTTGACCGTCATGCTCGGGAACACCGCCCGCTCGTCGGGGACGAGCATCAGGCCGGCCCGGGCCCGCTCGACGGCGGACAGCTTCGTGATGTTTGTTCCGCCCCAGGTCAGCATGCCCGAGCGCAGTGGCAGCAACCCGGCCAGGACTCGCAACGTCGTGGTCTTGCCGGCCCCGTTCGGCCCGAGCAGCGCCGTCACCCGGCCGCGCGGGATCGACAGGTCCAGGCCGTGCAGCACCTCGACGGTGCCGTAGCCGGCCCGCCCGCCGAGCAGGACCAGCTCGGCCGGATCCTTCGCCGCCCGGGACGGGCCGGTCCCGCGCCCGACCGCCATCGTCGGCCCGGTCAGGCCAGCCGGCCCCGTCGGGCCAGCCGGCCCAATCAGGCCATTCGGCCCGGTCAGGCCGGTGCTCGGGGGCGGTGGCATGATCGGCATGATCGGCAGCGGCGATGTGACGGGATCCTGGTAGCGACCCGCTCCCGGCTCCCACTGGCTGGTCATCGACGCCCCTCCCCGTTCACAGGCCTCTGGGTTCGCTCCGTCGCTCGCGCGCTCCCGCGGGCCGCTCGTTCCTCGCGGCCCACGTCCGCTTGCTCGCTCCTCCCGCTCACAGGCATCTGGGTTCGCTCCGTCGCTCGCGCGCTCCCGCGGGCCGCTCGTTCCTCGCGGCCCACGTCCGCTTGCTCGCTCCTCCCGCTCACAGCGCGCTGCCCTGGGCCAGGTAGACCGAGCGGACGGCCGCGTTGGCCCGCACCTCGTCGGGGCTGCCCTCGGCCACGACCCGGCCGCCGATCATCGCGTAGACGCGGTCGACGACCGAGAACACCAGGTCGGTGTCGTGGTCGACCAGCAGGACGCCGACGCCCGAGGCCGCGAAACCTCGCAGCAGGCCGGCCAGCTTCTCCGTCTCGGTGGCGTCCAGCCCGCTGGCCGGCTCGTCGAGCAGGAGCACGTCCGGTTCCGCGCACAGCGCCCGGGCCAGCTCGACCAGGCGCAGCGCCCCGGTCGACAGGGTCCCGGCGATCTCGTCCCGGATCGACTCGAGCTCCAGGGCCGAGAGGATCCGCGACACCCGTCGGCGGGCCGCGACCCGGCTGTGCCCGACCAGGCCGAGCAACCCGCCGTAGTAGTCCCGGTGCCGGTTCTCCGCGCCGACCATGAGGTTGTCGCTCACCGTCATCGACGGGAACAGCGACGGCACCTGGAAGGTCTGCACCAGCCCGCGCCGGGCCCGCGCGTCGGGGGGCATCCTGGTGATGTCCCGGCCGCCGAGCACCACCCGGCCGGCGTCGGGCTGCTCGACCCCGGTGAGCAGGCTGAACAGGGTCGACTTGCCGGCTCCGTTCGGACCGATCAGGCCGGTCACCTCACCGGGCGGGACGGCCAGGCTGACGCCGTCCACCGCCGTCAGGCCGCCGTAGCGCCGGCTGAGCCCCTCGGCCCGCAGCTCGCCTCGCCGCACCGCGCCGCTCACCACCGGCCGACCTCCGGAGTCCAGCCGCCGCCGCTGGGAGCCGAGGCCGCCGGCGGCGCCGCGACCGGCGGCGCGCTGGCCTGGGCCCGGGAACGACGCACGGCGTCCATCAGCGCCGCGCCGAACGGCGTCGGCGTGATCCCGTTGACCGTCACGATCGGCGGTGGCCCGCCGCCAGCGCGGCCGATCCCGTTCGCGGCGGTGCCCGCCCAGCCAGCGGCGGCCGGTCCGGACAGGACCAGGGCGGGCGGCCGGGGCGTCCCGGCCGGCGGGCCGCCGAGCGTCTCGTCGGACAGCAGCCGCCCGAGCGCGACCAGCGCGCCCCGGGCAGCCCCGGCCACACCGCCGGGCAGCCAGCCCAGGGCCAGAGCCAGGATGCCGATGGCCAGGGTGGACGAACCGGTGCCGGCCAAGGTGTCGATGGTGACGATGAGCGCGGCCGCGGCCACCGCGCCGGCCGCGCTGTCGGCGCCGAACACGACGACGCCGGTGAACCAGATCAGGCTGTTGAGCGGGGAGAACGTGTCCGAGTCGAACGTCCCGCCGCCCAGCGTCAGCAGGGCGCCACCCAGACCGGCCATGGCCGCCGAGACCGTGAACGACAGCAGCTTGAGATTGCGCACGTCGACGCCGACCGCCGCCGCGCCGTCGGCGTGGTCGCGCACGGCCAGCAGCGCCCGGCCCAGCCGCCCGTGGTGCAGGTTGCGGACGAACAGCAGCCCGATCCCCAGACAGGCCAGCTCGATCAGGTAGAACTCCTTGTCGCCGAACGTGATCGTCAGCGGGTCGAAGAACAGCCCCGAGGTGAACCGCGACTGCTCGAACACGAACCGGCTGACGACCGCGCCCACGGCGAACGTGGTCAGCGCCAGGGCCAGGCCCTTGCGCCGGATGGCCGGATAGCCCGTGACCAGCCCGATCGGCGCGACGAGCAGGCCGCCGACGAACAGGGCCAGCAGGCCCGGGAGGGCCGGCAGGCCGAAGAAGTCGCCAGCGGTCAGCTTGGCCGCCAGCAGGGCGCCGAGACCGGCGTAGCCGGCGACGCCGAGCGAGATCTGCCCAGAGTAGCCGGTGACGATGACCAGCGACAGGAAGATCAGCGCGAAGGCCGGCACGTCGAGGGCGTTGCGCAGGTCGGTCGGTGCGAACGTCAGCGGCGCGAACAGCAGGGCCACCCCGGCCAGCTTGCCCAGCACCTCCCGGCGGTCGCCGAGCTGCGCCGGGGCGCCGCGGCTGGAGAACCGGCCGGTCGCGCCGGCGTCACCGCCGAGCTCCCGCAGCCGCGGCAGCAGGAGCAACAACAGCAGCAGGACGACGATGTAGAGGTTCGTCGAGATCGCGCGGTAGATGTCGGCGTAGCCGCCGCCCGGCTGCCACTGGGTCATCTCGCTCTGGAAGATGCCGATGGCCAGCGCGGTCAGCACCGCGACGGTCATGCTGGCCAGGCGGGCCGCCACGACGACGGCGAAGGTCTCCAGCACCAGCAGGGTCAGGTCGTACGGGTTGAGCTGGCGCCCGGGGGCCAGCAGGATGCCGGTGAACCCGGCCAGCGTCGTCCCGATCGCCCAGCCGACGGCGGAAACCCGGTCAGCGTCGACCGCCGACAGCTCGGCCAGCTGGCGGTCGTCGACGACCGCCCGCATCTGCCGGCCGAACGGGGTCAGGTTGGTGACGATCCCCAGCGCCAGGCAGGCCAGGGCGACCAGGGCCAGGGCGGCTATGGCGTCCTTGCCGATGGGGTGGCCGCCGGGCAGGCGCACCGAGCCGGTGGGGAACAGCGGCGGGGTGTCGGACCGCCCGCCCAGACCCCAGATCCCGGCGGTGATGCCGAGGCACAGGACCAGCACGCCGAGGCTCGCGACCAGCGACTCGGCCGCCGACGCCCGCCGCGCGGCCAGCGGCCGGAAGACCAGCCGTTCGAGCAGCAGCCCGACACCCGGCGACAGGATCGCCAGCGCGACGACGGCGGCCAGTGCCCGGGGAAAGTGCCAGGCCACCGCCATCTCGCGGTAGACGTAGGCGATCAGGGTGGCGATGCCGCCCTGACCGAGGTTCAGGACGCCGTTCGTCCGGTAGGTGACCAGCAGGCCGATCCCGGACAGCGCCGCGACCGCGCCGACGGACAGGCCCGCCAGCGCGAGATCGATACTCGTCATGGGTTTCTCGCTCTTCGACCCGCCGGGCGCGGGGTCAGCCCCGCGGGTCGCGGTCGCCCGCGCCCGAGGTCACGCCGGCGCGCGGCCCGCGATCGACGACCGGGCCCGGCCCGGACACGCCCTCGCCCCCCGTCGCCTCGACGATCAGGGTGTGCAGGTCGTTGACCTGGCTGGCCACCCGCGTCTGGGCCTCCCGGCTGGCGTCGATGCGGTCGGCGACCAGCAGCGCGCTGCCCAGGATCACCAGCGCCATCCCGCCGAAGCCACCCGACACCAGGTACGGCAGCTGCCGCCCGGGATCGGTCTCGGCTGATATCCCCAGGTAAGCCCCGAGTAGTAGTACACCGCCCGCGATGGCCACGACCCACCCGCGCAGCGCGCGCACCAAATCGACGACCATTCGTGAGGTCGGCCGCTGCCCCTCGTCCACGCGAACCTCTTTCCGGGTGTCCCGCTGTACTCCAGACGGGCCATCGCTAAGTCTCACGCTGAGGTTAGTGCCAGATCGACGGTCCGGACAGCGTTGGTCCTGGCGAGTTCGGTACATGATCCGACATCGGCGAATCAGTGTGAAATTGCCGCCAGGTCCCGCGCGGGTCACTGACGGCGGTCCGGACCAGCGCGGTGCGCGTTCGTCGCCGGCGCCTCGCCGGCTCGGTCAACCCGTTTCTCACGCCTTCTCGGGGTTTGAGACGCGAAACCGCCGAGCGCGGTGATTATGTCGACCCCTCATTGGTGCGCACCGTGTTCGAGTGGCGACGTCAGGAGCCTCATCCGCGCCCAGCGGTGCCTGGTTCGGAGCGTGTCGGCTTACTGACAACCGGCTGGTCGGGCCCGCGCCCGGGGGTGGGCCGGCGATTTCCGCTTGGTTCCATTCCCGACCCGCTCCGATGTCACTTTCCGGCCACATGGAGATCGCTCTCTGGTTGCCGTCGGTTCGCGGGCCGGTTCGCCGGTCAGGGTGTCGGACGCCGCGGGTGCGGCGGACCGGTAAGCGTGCCCAGGGCCGCGCCGGCGCCGGGGGGTGCCGCCGGGCACTGGGCAGCCGCCCTTAAGCCCGGTCCAGCCGCGAGCACGGCCTCGTTGCCATTCGTGACGTCAGCGTCCGGCTCCGGGTCTGGCTCCGGGCCGAGCGCGCACCGGTCGGCCCAGATCTGGCGGGCCGCGCGCGTCCGGCGGTCCTCGACGTCGAGGGGCGCGGCCAGCGAGCCCAGGGCGATCTGCAGATGCGCCCACTCATGGGCGGCCACCCAGCTCGTGAACGAGCCGAGGTGCTCTCCGCCGCTGTCATAAACGTGAAAGGGACGACCCACGGGTTGTCCTCCGGGCGCGAGCGTGTCGAGCAGGATGTCGGTCCTCATCCAGAGTCACCCCGTCGCGCCGTTGTGTCCAAGGACGCCCGGGCATACGGGTGGCAACGCTCGGTCAGGGCGAGACGGGCGTCGCGTCCCGCCAGGCGGCGCTGCCGGTCATCTCGGCCCAGGCGTCGGCCACGATCCGGTCGATGCGCGAGCGGTCCGAGCGCCAGCCGAGCTCGGCCCGGATGAGGCTGCTGTCGGCGACGAGCACCTGGGCCTCGGCCACCGCCGGCCGGCGCACTCGGGCCACCGTCCGCCCGGTGACCCGCTCCACCGCGTCGAGCACCTCGGTGATGCTCACCCCGATGCCACTGCCGACGTTGTAGACCCGGGTCTCGCCGGGCTCCACGGCCTCCAGCGCCGCGCGGTAGGCGTCGGCCATGTCCGCGACGTGCACGTACTCGCGGACCGTGCCGCCGTCGCCATTGATGCCGAACACGTCCCGCAGGCCGGCCACGACCTCGAGCGCGGCCGGGACGATCCGGCTGCGGTCCGGGTCGGCGTGGCCGGGCGTGGCCCCGGCGACGTTGAAGGCCCGCAGGAGGACGGCGCCTATCCGCCCGGTCCGGGCCTGGTCGAGGACGAGCCGCTCGGCGGAGAGCTTGGAGGCGCCGTACGGGTGCAGCGGCGCGGTCGGCGCGCTCTCCGGGATGGGCATCAGCCCGCCGGCGCCGTAGACCGCGCAGCTCGAGCCGAACACGACCACCGGCGCGATGCCGTGGCGGCGGGTCCCCCGCTCGAGGGCCAGCAGCAGGTTCAGCGTGCCCGCCACGTTCACCTCGTGGTAGCGCAGCGGATCGCCCACCGACTGCCGGACCCGGGTGAGGGCGGCCAGGTGGCAGACGGCCTCGTAGCCCTCCTCGACCCCGGCCGCGGTGAGCTCGGGCGGGGCGAGCAGGTCGGCGGTGACGATCGCCACCCGAGCGTCCAGCGGCGGTGGGCCCACTCCCTCGTCCCGGACCAGCGCGGTGACCTGGTGGCCAGCGGCGGCCAGCTGGTCAGCCACCATCCCCCCGACGAAACCGGCGGCGCCGGTCACGAGCACCCGCACGTGGTCAGCTCGCCGCGCGCACGCGCAGCCCGGGCAGAAGGCGTTCCCGGTGGCGCCAGGCCAGCTCGAGGCAGGCCGCGGCCGAGGGGGCCAGCGGCTCGGACTCGATCAGGCGCCGCACCGCGCTGTGGGTGAACGGGATGCCGTCGCTCGACGCCCGGCCGGGGCCGGCGGTGACCACCGAACCCTCGTCGTTCGTCGTGACCATCCCGCCGAACAGCTCGTCATAGACGTCCGCGTCGACAACCACGACGGTCAGTATCTCGCCGAACAGCGTGAGCGCATCAAGCCCGACGCCAAAGCAGTAGACCCGCAGCTGCCCGGCGCGGCGCGCCCGCTCGAACGAGCGGAACGGCTCGGTGCGCTCGTAGTCGATCAGGCTGGACCCGTTGCCGTCGTGCTCCGCGTTGCCCAGCAGCTCCTCGCTGAACTCGCGCATGATGTTGCGCCACAGATCGAAGTCGGACTCGTGGTGTCCGGCGGAGATCCCCGAGGGCTGGAAGACGCCGGCCGGGATGACGTGGTAGACGCCGCCCGCGGTGGCGACCGAGCCGGCGCTGCGCCGGTGCAGCACGAAGCTGGCGTGCGGGCCGTCGTGCCGGATGGTCAGGGTGTTGATCGAGGGCAGCGCCGGGCGGTGGCTGAGGTCGAACGGGTCGCCGATCGAGCGGCGCAGCGGCAGGGTCGGCCACGACAGCGCGCCGGCCAGCATCGCGGCCGCCGTCTCGTGGGCGACGGACTCACAGACGTCCAGTGCGTCGAAGTAGGTCGTGTGCCCGAAGGTCATCGCCGGTTCGCCGCCGTCGGCGCCCCGGGCGACGTCGAGCAGGCGGAAGCTGAGGCGGTTCTCGAACAGCCGGGGCCGGTCGAGGTCGCGCATGGCCCGCGTGTAGCTCGGGAACGGCGCGCCGTCGTCATTCAGGGGACGGACGGCCTCGGACTCCGGCTCCACGCCCCGCACCGCCGGGGGCGGCGGCAGCGGATCCCAGGTCATCTCGATCTCGTCCACGTCGACCGGCGTCTCGAACAGCCAGCCCGGCCGGAACAGCAGGCCGTTGCCCAGCCGGTAGTTCTCCGGGTACAGGCGGGAGGCGGCGCGGGCCAGGCTGATCCGGTGGTGGTTGAGATGGTCGCGGGTCAGCCGCCACGACCGCTGGCTGGCCGCCGCGCGCTCCAGGGTCGGGTCGCCGCCGTCGCGGCGGGACTCGGCCATGGACGCCGCCGACAGGCCGACGTCCTCCGGGGACAGGGACAGCCGGCGCGCGATGTGGCGCAGGGTGGAGATGTCATGGATTGCTCGGCGGCCGCTCTCGACCTTGGAGACGTAGGACTGGTCGAAGCCAAGCCGCTCAGCGAGCTGCTGCTGGGTCAGGCCGTAGGTCTGCCTATAGGCACGAAGAAGCAGACCGACACTCGCCGACGACGCCGTTGTCTGTCGGGGCGGTGTCCACAGCCACGATTGACCGGTCACCCGCTGTCCTCTCGCTCCGCTTCGGGATTACGTGAAGTAAGCATAACTAGTCGGGCAACTAGGAGCGCTTGGGGTCAAATGGGTAGGGAAGCGCTCGCTTTGAGACGGTTACCCGAAGCAAAAAGGTAATTACTTTCTGCTGCAACTATCGCTCTGAGTATTGATTGGATCACTTTCTGGGGTAATTGGTCGCGAGGTCGATGAAGATCACTACGACGATCCCGATCAGTACCCAGCGGATCAGGCCCATCCTCGCCCACAGGTCCCTGGCCAGCCCGCGACCGGCCCGGCCGGCCAGTAGCAGTAAGAGAATCAGGGCTCCACCGACGAGGACGATGAAGACTCCGGCGTTGCTGTGGTCCACACCGTCGATCGTCGCACGGACGGGGGAAACGGGATGTGGGCTTTGTGCCGCCGTGCCCACCGTGCGGACGGGGTCACTGTTGGCTCGGACCTTGACGGAACGGTCACAGTGTGCTGCTTGAGGTAATGGTCGTCACGATGAGTAACCGATTTCGGTTGCGTTCAGTGGTCGTCCGCCGGGTGGGTGGGCCGCTTAGGCATATGGTCAGGACCTAGGACCCTATCCGAAATGGCTAGTCACTCGACGGTCGTCAGCCCATTGGTCGGGGGTTCGCCCGGATCCCCCGACGCTCGCCGGGGTCGGTCACACGCTGCGACGCAGGAGCGGGGGGTGCAGGGCGGTGGCCGATCCCCGCCGGTAGAGCTCCGCCGGCCGCCCGCCCCCGCGGGGTGCTGCTCGCGCACCCACGGCGACGACAAACCCGGGCGTCGACAGCACCTTGCGCCGGAAGTTCGGCGCGTCCAGGGGGGCTCCCCAGGCGGATTCGTAGACCCGACGGAGATCCGCCAGGGTGAACGGCTCCTCGCAGAAGGCCGCCGCCAGGGGCGAGTACTCCAGCTTTGCCCGGGCCCGCTCGACCCCGTCGCCGACGATCTCGGGATGGTCGAAGGCCAGGGATGGCCCATCCGGGGAATCGAGGTCCTGGACGGGCCACCAGCGGGCCCGCGGCCCCCGGTCGGGCTCGTCCCCGGCCCCGGGGTCCGGGGCTGGCGGCGGTGGGAGGTTCGGCAGCAAGGCCAGATAGGCAACACTGATGACCCGGCCCCGGGGATCCCGGTCCGGCCGGCCGTATGTCCGCAACTGCTCCAGATGTCCGGCCGTGTGCCCGGCGGTGGTGACACCCGTCTCGTCGCCCAGGGCCCGCCGGGCCGCCGCCTCCAGGTCCTCGTCGAGGCGGACGAACGTGCCGGGCAGCGCCCAGTGCGAGCCGAACGGCTCCCGGGCGCGCCGGGCCAACAGGACCGAGAGCTGACCGGCGCGCAGGGTCAGGAGCACCACGTCGACCGTCACCGCCGTCGGCGCGAGCCCCGGCGCCGCGCCGGCCCGCGGGCTCGCGCCGGCCCGCGGGCTCGCGCCGGCCGCCTCGCTCACCCGTGGCTCACCCGCGGGCCTGGGCAGTGGGCATCTCCTCGGCGCCGGTCGCGACGACCACCGGTAGACAGGGGCCGCCGTCGAGCTCGGTCACCGGCGGCAGGGCCGCCATCGCCTCGCCGTGGTGGCGCCGGGCCCGCTCCACGCCGGCCGGGCCGGTCAGATCGGGCCGGACGACCTGGCCAGAACGGACCAGCGGCACCAGCAGCTCGCGTTCCCACGGGCCGGCGGGCCGGGCGCCGGCCTCACCCGCGCTCGTCGGGCCGCCGCTCGTCGGGCCGCCGCCCGCCGCGTCGACGACGGCCGGATCGCCGCTCGGCGCGGCCAGGCGGATGACGTCGGCCACGGCCCGCCCGGCCTCGTCGTGGCGGCGCCGCACGGTCTTGCGGCCGCCCACGGTGGCCTTGCCGATCGAGGTCTTGGCCACCGGCGTCCCGGCCACCTCGACCAGCTTGTAGACGAACCCGGCCGTCGGCGCGCCCGCCCCGGTCACCAGCCGGGTCCCGACGCCGTAGCTGTCCACCGGCGCGGCCGCCAGCTCGGTGATCACGTGCTCGTCGAGGTCGCCGGTGACCACGATCCGGGTGCCGTGCGCGCCCCGGGCGTCGAGCTGGGCCCGCGCGGCCACGGCGGCCGAGGCGAGGTCGCCGCTGTCGATGCGGATGGCGCCCAGCCCCGGCCCGGCCGCGTCGATCGCCGCGTCGATGCCGGCCTGGGTGTCGAACGTGTCTACCAGCAGGGTCGTGTCCACGCCCAGCGCCTCGGCCTGCGCGGTGAAGGCGGCCCGCTCGCTCGGGTGCAGCAGGGTGAACGCATGCGCCGCGGTGCCGGTGGTCGGCACGCCGTAGGCCCGGCCGGCGGCCAGGTTGGACGTCGTCGCGAAGCCGGCGATGTAGGCGGCGCGGGCGGCGGCGATCGCCGCGTGCTCCTCGGTGCGCCGCGAACCCATCTCGATGCAGGGCCGGCCGCCGGCGGCGGCGACCATCCGGGCGGCGGCGGCCGCGATCGCCGAGTCGTGGTTGAGCACCGACAAGACCAGCGTCTCCAGCAGGACGCACTCGGCGAACGTCCCCGACACCACCAGTACCGGCGTGCCGGGCAGGTAGGGCTCGCCCTCGGCGAGGCCGTCGATGTCGCCGCCGAAGCGGAAGCCGGCCAGGAAGGTGTCGGTGGCCTCGTCGGTGACGCCGGCCGCCCGCAGGTAGGCCAGCTCGGCCGGCCCGAACCGGAAGTCGGCCAGCGCCGCCAGCAGCCGCCCCGTCCCGGCCAGGACCCCGAAGCGCCGGCCGGGTGGCAATGCGCGGGTGAACACCTCGAACACCACCGGTGTCGCCGCCCGGCCCGACCGCAACGCCCCGCGCACCATAGTGATCTCGTAGCGGTCGGTCAGCAGCGCCGTCGACATTCTGCACAGCGTATGCGAGCGCGCTCGGCCCACCGCCCCGGCCCGCGACCGGCCCCGCCGCGGGGCCGGCCCCGCGCCCGGCCCGCGCCGCCAGCCGGCGACACCCGGCCCTCCCCGCGCGACCGTGCCCGGATCAGGAGCGACAATAGGACGCGTGTCACTGACCACTGTTGCGCCGGCCGACATCGAGGAGATCGAGGAATCCCTCGAGGAGGACCGGCCTTGGACCACGATCGTCTGGAACGACCCGGTCAACCTGATGTCCTACGTGACCTACGTCTTCCAGAAGCTGTTCGGCTTCAGCCGGCAGAAGGCCACCTCGCTCATGCTCGACGTCCACCGCCGGGGGCGCGCGACCGTCTCGTCCGGGACGCGGGAGGAGATGGAGCGCGACGCCTCCCGCCTGCACGCCCACGGCCTGTGGGCGACCATCGCCCAGGACTGACGGCCGTGACCGGCCGGGACGGTCAGCCGTGACCGGTCGGCCGAGGATGTCGGCCGCGGGGGATGTCGGCCGCGGGTGGATCGGCCGAGGGCTGATCGCTGGCGGCCGGCTGTCACCGATAGGTTCTCGGCATGCGTAACGGCTTCCGGCGGACTAGCCGCGGGATCGAGGTCAGCCTCGGCCGGGTCGAGGCCGGTATCCTGGCCAGCCTGCTGGACGAGGTCGCCCAGCTGCTGGAGCCCCCACCGGTCGACGACCCGCTGGAGGCGATGGTCGGCCTGCGCTCCACCGCGCCTGAGCCGCCGGACGACCCGATGCTGGCCCGGCTGCTGCCCGACCCCTACCCCGACGACCCGGCGGCGGCGGCCGAGTTCCGCCGGCGGGGCTGGGACGACCTGCGCACGGCCAAGCGGGACGCCGCCCGCCGGGTGCTGGCCGTCCTGCCGGCGAAGGGCGGCCGGGTCACCCTCGACGAGGCGGCCGCGCAGGACTGGATGACCAGCCTCAACGACGTCCGGCTGGCACTGGGCGTCCGCCTGGAGCTCACCGACGACGACAGCGCGTCCGCCCTCGAGGACATCGGCTCCCGTGACCCCCGGCGCCCGATCGTCGACGTCTACCTGTTCCTCGGCTCCATGCAGGAACAGCTCATGCAGATCCTGCTGGACGGCCTGGGCGGCTGAGTCTTCCCCGTCCCGGGGCGGGGCCCGGCGTCGTACCGTTGGCGAGTGCTGCGCATCGACCAGGACATCTATTCGGCCATCGTGGCCCACGCCCGGCGCGACCATCCCGACGAGGCCTGCGGGATCGTCGCCGGGCCGGCCGGCTCCGGCCGGCCCGCCCGCTTCGTCCCGATGACCAACGCGGCCCGCTCTCCGACGTTCTTCGAGCTCGACCCGGGCGAGCAGCTCGCGGTCTGGCGCGAGATGGACGACCGTGACGAGGAACCGGTCGTGATCTATCACTCGCACACGGCGACGGAGGCCTACCCGTCGCGTACGGACATCGGCATCGCGTCCGCGCTCGGTGAGCCGTCCGCCTACTACGTGCTGGCCTCGACCCGTGAGCCGGACGAGACCGAGTTCCGTGCCTACCGGATCGTGGACGGTGCCGTGACCGAGGAGCCGGTCGAGATCGTCCCCGGCGCCCCGGAGTTTGGGTAGCGTGGACTGTCGCGGCCGGGTGAGCCGCGCCCGGAATCGCCCGCCCGGCCGCGGTGTCGTTTCTGGTGACACAGTTTCCGGCGAACAGTTGCCGGTGACACAGACGTCTGGTGACACAGCCGGGCGGGTTGCCCGCGGCGCGCCAGATGGCGCGGCCCGCGGGCGCAGGGAGAGGAGCACCATGGCAGTGCAGGTCCGCGTGCCGACGATTCTGCGCAGCTACACCGGCGGATCGAAGATCGTCGAGGCGAGCGGCGAGACGCTCGGCGCGCTGTTCACCGATCTCGACGCCCGGTACCCGGGGCTGCGGGGCCGCCTGGTGGCCGACGACGGTGGCGAGCTGCACCGGTTCGTGAACATCTACGTCAACGACGAGGACGTCCGTTTCCTCGGCGGTCTTGACGCCAAGCTGTCCGACGGTGACGGGGTGACCATCCTTCCCGCGGTCGCCGGCGGCTGAAGCGCGACGGGGCTGAGCGCTCATGCGGTTCGACTCGCTGGTCGACTCCGTCGGCCGGACTCCGCTGGTAGGCCTGCCGAACCTCTCCCCGTCGGGCGAGGTCCGGCTGTGGGCGAAGCTGGAACAGGACAATCCGACCGGCTCGATCAAGGATCGGACCGCGCTGTGGATGGTCGCCGACGGTGAGAAGCGCGGTGTCCTGACCCCGGGGACGACCGTGCTGGAGCCGACCTCGGGCAACACCGGGATCTCGCTGGCCATGGTCTGCCGCCAGCGCGGCTACAACCTGGTGTGCGTGATGCCGGAGAACACCTCCAGCGAGCGCCGTCAGCTGCTCAGCATGTGGGGAGCCGAGATCGTCTACTCGCCGGCGGCCGGCGGGTCGAACGAGGCGGTCGCGGTGGCCAAGCGGCTGGCCGAGCAGCACCCGGACTGGGTGATGCTCTACCAGTACGGCAACGCGGCCAACGCGCAGGCGCATTACGAGAGCACCGGCCCGGAGATCCTTGAGGACCTGCCGTCGATCACGCACTTCGTGGCCGGCCTGGGGACGACGGGCACACTCATGGGGACGGGTCGCTACCTGCGGGAACGCCGTCCCGAGATCCAGATCATCGCGGCCGAGCCCCGCTACGGCGAGCTGGTCTACGGGCTGCGCAACATCGACGAGGGCTTCATCCCCGAGCTCTACGACGCGGCGGTGCTGACGGCCCGCTACTCGGTCGGTTCCCGTGACGCGCTGCGTCGCACCCGGGAGCTGGTCGAGCGGGAGGGCATCTTCGCCGGCATCTCGACCGGCGCGATCCTGCACGCGGCCATGGCCCAGGCCGAGCGCGCGGCCAAGGCCGGCGTTCGGGCCGACATCGCGTTCGTCGTGGCCGACGGCGGCTGGAAGTACCTGTCGACCGGGGCCTACGCCGGCACTCTGGCCGAGGCCGAGGCCGCGATCGAAGGGCAGCTCTGGGCCTGATCCCCCAAGGGGCCCGGAAAGGCCCCGAGTGTGCCCTCTCGCCCGCGCGGCCGCCCGATGGCGCGTGGGATTGGCCACAACGGCGCTGACGACAGCGCCGGCCGCGCCGCCGGGCACCGCTGCCGATCCGCCTCCGGTGTGGGCGTAGTCGCCCGGCCGGCCCGTGGCGCGGCCCCGGCCCGGCTGCCCGGAGTGACCATCCGGTGACCACTGCCACACGGTGGGATCGGCCCCGCGCGCCTAGTCTGAACGCCCATGACCCGAACGACAGGCAGCCGAACGACCCGGGCGACCGGCGGCCGAGGGACCGGTCGGCGAGCGGCCGGCCGGCGAGCGAGCGGTACCCGCGCCGGCAACACCCGACCTGGTGGCGCCGCCCTCATTACCGGATTTCCCGGAACACCGGTCCGAGCCCGCGCGTCAGCCTGTGGTAATGGGAGCGGCGTATCGAACGCCGCCGCGAGCGGATGACGTTGATACATTGATCCCCAGCCGTCACGCATTACCCGTTGTTGGCCGGGGTAATCGGTCTCGTGATCGGGGGAGGGTGTCACATTGGTGAGTAGGACGGACGAGATCACCGGGGACGCCCGACTCCGAACGCGCGTCGGCGCGGCGCTGGCGCCGCCTGCTCGCTGTGTTCGTGGGAGCGGCGATCGCGGCGGCTGGGCTCGCGGTGATCTGGCTCGCGACGGTAGTGCTCACGACGGTAGTGCTCACGACGGTTGGGCTCGCGACGGTTGGGCTCGCGGTGGTGCGCGCCGGGTGGTCCCGATGGCCGAGGCGTACCTCGTGGCCGGCCGGCCCGCCGCCGGTCGCGGCACGGTCCGCGCGGCCCGCCGGCCGCGCAGCGCACGGGGGGTGGCGGTATGAAGCTCACAATTCTCGGTTGTTCCGGGACCTACCCGGGGCCGAACTCGGGGTGCTCGTCGTATCTGATCGAATCCGGCGGTTTCCGGTTGGTGCTCGACGCCGGCAACGGCTCGTTCGGCGAACTCCAGAACCATTGTGACCTGCGCGACATCGACGCTGTGTTGCTGAGCCATCTCCATGGCGACCATTGTCTGGAGCTCATCCCCAACACCTACGTTCGGCGATTCCACCCCACCGGCCCGCAACCGCTGCTGCCGGTGTACGGGCCGAGCGGGACACAGGAGCGGCTGTGCCGGGCCTTCGACGGCTGGCCGGCCGACAACCTGGGCGACGTCTACGACTTCCGCCCGGTCGAGCCGGGCTTCCTGGAGATCGGCCCGTTCCGCGTCGACCTGACCCGGGTGGCCCATCCGGTCGAGGCCTACGGCATCCGGTTGACCGCCGACGGCCGGTCGCTGACCTACTCGGGCGACACCAGCGAGTGCGACGACCTCATCCGCCTGGCTGCCGGGACCGACCTGTTCCTGTGCGAGTCGGCCTTCCTCGACCGGCCGGGCAACCCGCCCGGCGTGCACATGTGCGGCCGGGAGGCCGGGGAGCACGCGACGAAGGCCGGTGTCGGTCGGCTCGTCCTGACCCATCTCGTGCCCTGGGGTGACGCCGAGCGCAGCGAGGAGGAGGCCGCGGGGGCGTTCACCGGCCCGCTGGAGCGCGCCGCGACCGGCAGGATCTACGAACTCTGACCGGCTACGAGCTGGGGCAGCGGCCAAGCACGGTCAGCGTACCGGTGAACGTGAACGCCCGGCTGGACGTCGGGCACCAGCCCTCGGCCCGCAGCGCGGCCAGCGCCGGCTCCCGGCTCGCCCGGTCGCCCCAGAACAGGTACCAGATCAGCTCGGTCACCGGGCGGTCGCGGGGCGCCGCGCCGGCGACCGCCCGCGCGGCCGCCGCCGTCGCCCCCGCGCCGGGGGCGGTCACGAACGTCGTGTCGGCCAGCGGCACGCGGGGCAGCCTGCTCGCCCCCCGCAGGTCGGGCGCGTTCCGGCTCGGACCGTCGTCGCTGACCTCCATCGCGTAGGTCCAGCCGGTCTGGGCCAGCCGGCCGCCGACGAGGACGTGCGTGCCCGGCCCGTGCCGGTCGAACTCGACCCGGGCGGCCAGCGCCGCGTCGATCACGCGGTCCTCCAGGCGCACCGAGTCGCGGCTGGTCCACAGCCGGTGATCGGTGGCGGCGGTGTCCCAGGCCAGCAGGGCGACGACGACCACCGCGACCGCGCTCAGCGCGGCCCGTGCGCCGGCCCCGGGCCCGGGCCCGGGACCAGCGCGTTCGGCCAGGGTCCGGGCCAGCACCCGACACAGCGCCCGGCCCAGGGCGAGCGCGCCGATCACGGCCAGGATTACCAGCAGCGGGACGACGAACGTGTTGGTCCGGGCCGCGCCGAACGGCCAGAAGCGGCGGAGGCTGGCCACGAACGCGCAGGCCGCGCCCCCGCCGACCACAGCCAGCAGGCCGAGGCCGGCCCGGTCGCGGGCGCACACCCGGGCGGCGGCCAGCCAGCAGGCGACGACGAGCGGGGCGATGATCCAGACCGACACCCATCGGCCGTCGGTCGGCGGGTGGACGAGGTTGGGGTCGATCCGGTCGACGCCGGTCGGGACCGCTCCGGCGAAACGCCAGGTCTGAGTGACGGTGAAGCGGGCCGTGCCCCAGACGCCGAGGCCGACCGGGAACTGGCCGTCCCAGAACGAGCCGTTGCGCTGGCCGGACTGGCGGGCGACGAAGACCAGCGTGTGGACGACGCAGACGGCCAGCCCGGGAGCCAGGTCGAGGCCGGCCCGCAGGGCGCGGCGCGCCGCGGCCCGCCGGTCGCGCGCCGGCCCGCCGGCCGGGTCTGCCGGGTCTGCCGGGTCTGCCGGGTCTGCCGGGTCGGCCGGGTCGGCCGGGTTGGCCGGGTCGGGCCGGAGGGCGGCGAGCAGCATGTCCACGGCGGTCAGCGGGACGAGCACGAAGACCATCGGGACCGAGAACAGCGACAGGGCGGCGCTGGCGTAGGAGCCCCGGCGCCGGGTCCGCCGCCGGGCGCGATCGTCGCTCGGGTCGGGGTCCCGGTTCGGGCCCGGGCTCGCGGCCCAGATCGCGACCGCGACGACCGCGGTGAGAGCCTCGATCGTGTACGGCTTGAGCTGTAACGCCAGGTCGAGCAGCGTGCCGCTCAGCCCGACCAGGCCGGCCGCCACGGCCGCGCCCGCCGTCGGCAGGTAGCGGCGGGCCAGCAGGAAGGTGGCGGCGGCCAGCAGCGGGAGGCTCACGAACTCCGGGATGCGCAGGACGCCCGCGTGCCAGCCGCCGAGGTCGGCGACGAGGCGGGTCATCGCCAGCCAGCCGGCGGCGGACGGGGCGTTGGCCTGGGCGATGTCGTGCCAGAACCGACTGGGCGCCGGGCTGAGGTAGCGGCCGCGCCACAGCTCGTCGTACCAGAGCGGCCGGGCGCCGGCGGCGCGCAGGACGATCTCGGCGACGATCGGCGCGGCGATCAGCGCCGCCAGCAACCACCACCCGCGACCCCCCGGGACCCAGCCGGGCCGGCCGCCCCGGTCCGCCGGCGCCCGCGCGGGACGCGCGCCCGATCCGACCGTGCCGTCGGGACCGGCGCCGTCGTCGTCCAGGGCGGTGCCGGTTCCGGCGGGATCGGCGGGGGCGTCGCTGTTCACCCACCGGACGGTAGCCCGCGGCCGGGAACGCCCCCGCGCCCCCTCACCTCGGCTCATCCGGAACTGTCCGACCCCGCCGGTAGGTTGGCCGGGTGAGTACAGAAAGCGGTACGAGGGCGGACGGACGGTCCGTGGGCGAGTTGCGGCCGGTGTCGATCGAGCGGGGCTGGCAGGACCACGCCGAGGGGTCGGCACTGATCTCGTTCGGCCGGACCAGGGTGCTCTGCGCGGCGTCGGTGACCGAGGGTGTCCCGCGCTGGCGCAAGGGCAGCGGTCTGGGCTGGGTGACGGCCGAGTACTCGATGCTGCCCCGGGCGACGAACACCCGCAACGACCGCGAGTCGGTCCGCGGCAGGATCGGCGGGCGGACGCACGAGATCTCCCGGCTGATCGGCCGGAGCCTGCGCGCCTGCATCGACCTGAAGATGCTGGGCGAGAACACGATCGCCATCGACTGCGACGTCCTGGTGGCCGACGGCGGGACGCGTACGGCCTCCATCACCGGCGCCTACGTGGCGCTGAGCGACGCCTGCGGCTGGCTCGGCCGGCCCGGCGCGATCATCCGGTCGGTCGCGGCGGTGAGCGTCGGGGTCGTTGCCGGGCAGCCAGTGCTCGACCTGGACTACTCGGAGGACGCGGGCGCCGACACCGACATGAACGTCGTGTGCACCGGCGCCGGTGAGTTCGTCGAGGTCCAGGGGACGGCCGAGGGCGTCCCGTTCGCGCGGTCCACCCTGGACGAGCTGCTCGAGTTGGGCGCGGCCGGCTGCGCCCAGCTCACCGAGATCCAGAAGGCCGCGCTGGCCACGCCGCGCCCCGCCTCGACCGCCCCGCGCCCGAAGCGATGAGCCGGGCCGCGGCCCGGACCCGGCTGGTGCTGGCCAGCCGCAACGAGGGCAAACTGGTCGAGCTGCGCCGCGTCCTGGGCGCGGCCGGGCTGGATGTCGAGCTGGTCGGGCTGCCGCCGGGGGAGGACGTCGCCGAGACGGGGGCGACCTTCGAGGAGAACGCGCTGATCAAGGCGCGGGACGCGGTCCGCCGGACCGGGCTGCCGGCCGTCGCCGACGACTCCGGCCTGGCCGTGGACGCGCTGAACGGGATGCCGGGCGTGCTGTCGGCCCGCTGGGCCGGGCGCTACGAGCTGGACCGGGCCGGGCGGGACGCGGCGAACAACGACCTGCTGCTGCGTCAGCTCGCGGAGGTGCCCGACGAGCGGCGGGGGGCGGCGTTCGTGTGCGTGGCGGCGCTCGTGACCCCGTCCGGGCTGGAGCGCCTCACTCGCGGTGAGCTGCGGGGGACGATCGTCCGGGCGCCGCGCGGGTCGAACGGCTTCGGCTACGACCCGCTGTTCCAGGTCGACGGTGGCCAGGCCGACAGTGGCCAGGCCGGCGGTGGCCAGGCCGGCGGTGGCCAGGCCGGCGGTGGCCAGGCCGACAGTGGCCAGGCCGGCGGTGGTGGCCAGGCCGGCGACGCGCCGGGCGTGGCGGTGGCCGGTCGGACGAGCGCCGAGCTGTCCCCGGCCGAGAAGGACGCGATCAGCCATCGGGGCCAGGCGTTCGCGGCGATGGCCGCGTTACTGGCCGACCTGGGTCCGCTCGTTCCGTAGGGAGATGGGACCCTGTCAGACAACGCCAAACCGGTCCACTTCGCCTCCGGTGGCGAGGTACGATGAAACTTGTTGTACACGATTGGTGACTTACAGCTATCCGCAGGGTAAGTTGAGGACGCGGCTGAGGTGCCCGGGTCGTTCCCATCCGTCCCCGGCCTGGATCACCCCAGCCGCGACCTAGACGATTGTCCCGGCGGCGTCCGGCGGCGGTGCGCACGCACGGCACCCGTCCGCCGGGCGGCCGGGCCCTACCCGACGATCCGCCCGCCGGCGGACCCACCGCCGCAGGCGGCTCGCAGCCGACCGGCGGCGAGCGCGTAGGACCGCGGGCTCGGCACGGCTCCCAGCCGGCCGGGGACGAGCTGGGCGATCTGGTTGGCCAGCACATCGAGGGCGAACGCGGTCTCGTCGGCCGCCTCCCGGACCGGTCCGTCCAGCTCATGACCGACCCGGCGTACCGCCGCCGCGCCGTCCCGGTAGGTGGTGGCCGCTGTCCTGAGGTCACTGAGCTGCCCGGACTGGGTGATCCGCGCGGTGGTGGCCAGCAGCTGGGAGCAGACGTCGTCCTTGGTCGGCGCTCCGCCCGCCGGCGCGGCCGCGCCGCCCCCGGCGTCGGGATGCGCACCGCCGGAGCAGGCCGCCGGCACCGCGAGCGCGAGCGCCGCCGCGAGGACCGCGGCCAGCCGGGCGCCTCGCCGCCGCCCGTCGGGTCCGCGCCGCCAGTCGTGCCCGCGCCGCCAGACCCGCCCGCGCCCCAGCATCCCGTGCCCTCCGCCTCATCGTCCCGGCCCCGTCCGGCGGGAGCGCGCGGTCGGGTGATCGTAACCCGGCGGGCGCTCGACCTTCGCGGGCGCCCGCACCGTCGGTCAGAACCCCGCGGTGCTGGCCAGAACCCTCAAAAACGGATGGCATCGGGGCGGAACAGCGTCGATACTCGTCCGGGCCGCCGCGTGCGCGGGCCGGCGGACGCGGCGATGATGGGGCGGTGCTCGATGCGGATCGACGAGGCTGCGTGCGGCACGCCCGACGCCCCGCGGGCCACCGTTTCCGCCGTCGGCGCGCTGGGCGGGGACCGAGCCGGGCGGCCGAACGTCAGCTACGGCGACCGGGCCGTCGCCCTGGCCGGCGAGATCCTGCGCGGCGTAGTCGGCTCAACCGTGCACGGCCTGGCCATCGGCGGGCAGGACGACCTTGACCTGATGGGCGTGACGATCCCGCCGGCCGAGTACGTCTGCGGGCTGGCCGAGTTCGACCAGCATGTCTGGCGGACCCAGCCCGAGGGCGTCCGCTCCGGCCCGGGAGACATCGACCTGACCGTCTTCGGCCTGCGAAAGTGGATGCGGCTGGCCACGGCCGGGAACCCGACGATCATCGCGCTGCTGTTCGTCCCCGAGGCGAGCCTGCACGTCCGGACCGAGGAGGGTGAGCGGCTGCGGGCGCTCGCGCCCAGCATCGTCTCCCGCCGGGCCGGCGACCGGTTCCTGGGCTACCTGCTCTCGCAGCGCGAGCGGATGGACGGCCGGGGCCGCCAGGCTCGCGTCCCGAACCGTCCGGAACTGGTGGAAAAGTACGGATATGACACAAAATATGCGGGCCATGCCCTCCGGTTGGGCCTGCAGGGCGTGGAGCTGATGACGACCGGTCGCCTCGAGCTGCCCATGGCCGAGCCGGACCGGACGCACGTGCTTGAGGTGCGTCGCGGCGACGTCGACCGGGCCGAGGCCGTCCGGCGGATCGACGCCGTGACCCAGCGCCTGGTCGACGAGCTGGCTTCGAGCCGGCCGAACCGGCTCCGGGACCAGCCCGACCTGGACGCGGTGAACGCCTACCTGGTCGACGCCCATCGCCGCGCCTGGTCCTGACCCGACAGCGGTCCGCGCGGCGGCGCCGTCCGGCGCGCGCACCGCCCCGGTCGCTCTACACGGGCAGCGGCCGGGGCGGCGCGGTTCGCGGGAAACTCGTCGCCGGCGACCGCCGTCGCGCATCCGTTGGTTTCGTGGTCCGTGCCGGCATTCGCGTGCGATCGTCGTACAGGTGAGCGAACAACGGCCGTGGGTCCGTCGGGCGGTCGACCGTCGCAGGCTGGTGCTGTGGATGCCGTATGCCGGCGGGTCGAACCGCGCCTGGCTGCGCGCCACGCTGGGAAAGCGGGTCAGCCGGAAGTGTTTCCCCAGCGGATCGCGAGTCTGTGCCCGTAGGCGGCCGTGCCTGAAGAATGTCCGGAGGCGGCACTGGGGCTCCTATTCGCTCAGTGCGCGGCGGGCGGCGGCCGGTTCGCGCCAGGGGAGCGCGCCAGTGGCGAGCTGGTCGAGTGCGGGGAGCGTAAGGCGGTTGACGCCGATGGAGCCGGTGAGGACGGTGGTGGCCTCGATGTTGGCGGAGACGCCGAGGTAGAGCATGATCTCGGCGGCCACCATTCCGAAGGCCCACCAGGGGCTGGCCAGGACGGCCAGGGTGATGCTGAGAAAAGCCAGCGGGAGGACGAGCCCGAGACGCAGTTCGTGTTCGGCGCGGTTCTGGTCGTAGATCTGGTAAAGGTCGCTGTCGTGACCGATGATCCGGATCGGCGTGAGCATGAGTTCGCGGAAGCAGGCCTTTTCGACGGGGCGCAGGTCCATGAGTCCGTCGAGAAGCTGGCGGCGGGTGGCCGCCGCGGCTAGGGCCTGCTCGACGACGGCGTCCGGGCTGCCGGCCAGCACCGAGGGGAGAGCGGGCAGCTCGGCGGCCGTGAGGGCCTGGGCGGCCCGCAGATGGTGGGCGGCGTCGTCCCGGACCGCGGCGTCGTCGCGGAACCGGTCGTCGAGCCGGGCCCGGACCAGGATCGTGATCGCGCTGTCGACCCGCCGCCACATCGCGCGGGGCATGATCGCGCGCAGCCGGGTGGCGGCGAGCGGGTTCCCGATCTGGTTGAGGACCGGGTTCGCCGCGATGGACACGACGCCGAGCAGGTAGGCGGCGACGCTGACGGCGATGGCGACGGGAACGCGGCCCGCCGCGTGGCCGAGCCGGTCGAGCTGCCCTACGACGCTGTCCGGGTGCTCGGCCGGGTGCAGGTGCGGGGCGATCAGCAGCCAGAGGCCGAGCAGCCACAGATAGCCCGCGATGAGCGGGGCGCGCAGGGCGCGCAGGCCGGGCAGGAGCATGTCGAGCACGTTCTGACCGTAGACGGGACGGTTGATGACGATCCGCGCCAGGTCGCGGGCCGAACATCCGCGACTCGGCGGAGGCGTTGACTCTCCAGTGGGTGGAGGCTCAACGATCGAGCACATGATGATCGGCCAGCTCGCCGCGAGCAGCGGGCTCTCGGTGCGGACGTTGCGGTTCTACGCCGACGCCGGGGTGCTCCCCGCGCAGGGGCGGACGGCGGCGGGCTACCGGAGCTACGGGCCGGACGCCGTCGCCCGGGCGCGGCTGATCCGCACCCTGCGCGAGCTCGGCGTCGGCCTGGACGACATCAAGCGGGTGCTCGCCGCCGAAACCTCCCTCACCGAGGTGGCCGCCGATCATCTGCGCGCGCTTGACGCCCAGATCCGCGTGCTACGGCTGCAGCGGGCTGTTCTGCGCGCCTTCATCGAATCCGCCGACGGTGGGTCCGCCGACATCGGATCGACCGATTCCGAGGAGTTGCAACGCATGACCGAGCTGACCAACCTGACCGCTCACCAGCGCCGGCGGATCGTCGACGACTACCTCGACGCGGTGTTCGGCGAGAACCCCAGCCCGGTCGCCGACCGGCTGGCCATGGGCATCCCCGAACTGCCCGACGACCCGACGCCCGAGCAGGTCGCCGCCTGGGTAGAGGTCGCCGAGCTGCTGCGCGACCCCGACTTCATCGCCACCAGCCGCCGGATGGCCGAGCGAGCCCTCGCCGAGGGCCCGGAGCCCGACATGGCCCAGTTCGCCGTCGGCCAGGCCGTCGGCGAACTCGCCGGGCCCGCCGCCCGGGCCGGCGTCGACCCAGGCTCGCCCGACGCGCTGGCCGTCGTCGAGCGCATCGAAGCCGTCGGCCCGACCCCGCCGGAGGACCGCGCGCGGGCGGCCGACCGCATCGACGCCTTCAGCGACCGTCGGGTCGGCCGGTACTGGACGCTCGTGGGCATCATCAACGGCTGGGCCCCGGACCAGGCGCCCACCGACATCCTCGACACCTGGCAGTGGTATGCGCGGGCCCTGCGCGCCCACGCCGCCGGCTCGGCCTGAGCTCAGCCGGCCGCCAGCCGGGCCGCGTGCTCGCGTTCGTCGTCGGCCACCGCGCCCGCCTCGGCGGCGCGCAGCCGCCAGCGGGTGATGCCGCCGTCCGGGGTGGGGAGCTGGCCGGCCGCCAGCGCGTCCTCGATCCGCTGGCGCACCTGCGCCTCGTCGGCTGGCTGGGCGGCGAACAGGACGTGGGTGTGGACCAAGCCGTCCGCGTCCCGCCAGCTCGAGCAGTGGTGCGGCGCGAGCGGGCAGGGCGGCTCGTGCTCCCAGTGGCCGCACAGCGCGACGGTCACCGCCGCGCCCACCGCCCGGAGATCAGCGTCGGGCTCCATGTCCAGCCGCGCATCATGGGCGAAGGCCTGCCGCATCCGTCTCACTCCCTCACGCGCCCGCCTGACCGGCTCCCGAAGCCCGGCCGCGTTGCACCGCGGCCGGGCTTCGCCCTGTGTCGACCCGGAGGGCTGCCCTGACAGTATTGGTGAAACGTACTTCGACGAACTGCAGCTCTGTCAAGTACGGTTGTGTCAAGTACGGTTCGGTCAAGTAGGTTGTCGGTCAAGTAGGTTGTCGGTCAACCACACTTCGATCTTTGGGGGCGGGCGATGGCCTTGCCTGTGAAGCCCCCTCGCGTCTTCGACCGCGATGCCGAGTGGCGAGGTCTCACATCCTTCGTAGCCGACGCTCGTCCGGGGGCGACTCTCGGCGTGGTGAGCGGGCGGCGCCGGCAGGGCAAGAGCTACCTGCTTCAGGCGCTGGCGGCCGCGACCGGCGGGATCTACTTTCCCGCCCTGGAACTGACCGAGGCGGTCTCGCTGCGGTTGTTCGCCGATGAACTCGTCAGGTTCACCGGCGCCCCGGTCTCGCCTTTCCGGGACTGGCTGGACGCCGTCCCATTCGTCCTGCGCGCCGCGAGCGGCCGCCCCATACCAGTCGTGATCGACGAGTTCCCCTTCCTGGTCAAGGCGTCGCCGGAGCTTCCATCGATCATCCAACGCGAACTCGGGCCAGGCGGCAGCGGCGGTACCAGCAGCGCGCGCCTGCTGCTGTGCGGCTCGGCGATGTCCGTCATGGGAGGCCTGCTGTCCGGACAGGCGCCACTGCGCGGGCGTGCGGGTCTTGAGCTGATGGTTCATCCCTTCGGCTACCGGGACGCCGCCCGGTTCTGGGGTATCACGGATCCGGCACTCGCGGTACTCATGCACTCCGTCGTCGGCGGAACACCCGCCTACCGCCGCGAGTTCGTCCGTGACGACGCCCCGTCGGACCTGGGCGACTTCGACGCCTGGGTGATAAGGACCGTGCTGAACCCGCAGACCCCTCTGTTCCGCGAGGCCCGCTATCTGCTCGCGGAGGAGACTGACATCCGCGACCCATCGCTATACCACTCGGTGCTCTCCGCCGTCGCCGAGGGGAATTCGACCAGCGGGGGCATCGCCAGCTACGTCGGCAGGAAGGCCAATGAGATAGCCCACCCGTTGCGGGTTCTGGAGGACTCCCGGCTGCTGGTCAGGGAGCCCGACCTGTTCAGGCCGGGTAGGGCGGTCTACCGGATAGCAGAGCCGTTGATCAGCTTTTACCACGCGGTCATGAGCCGGGCTTGGACCCGGCTGGAGCGCGGCGACGCGGCGACGATCTGGTCCAGCGCGCAGCCGCGGTTCCTTTCCCAGATCGTCGGGCCGCATTTCGAGACCATATGCCGCGATTTTGCTATCATGACCGACCCAGAGGTGTTCGGGGGCCTGCCAGCCGAGGTGGGAGCGGGAATCGTCGCCGACCCCGCCAACAGGACCCAGATCCAGATCGATGTCGCCGTTCTCGCGCCGGCAGAACACGGACAACCGCGCAGGATTCTCTCGCTCGGGGAAACGAAGTGGGACCGGGTCATGGACCGGCGTCACGCCGAGCGCCTGCGCCGCGCCCGCGACCTGCTTACGGCCAAGGGCTTTGACACCCGCGATACGCGCCTCGCCTGCTACTCGGGGGCGGGATTCCACCCGGGCCTGGAATCCGAGGTTCCGAGCGATGTCCGCCTCATCGGCCTCGGGCAGCTCTACGCGGGCTGACCGGCGGCGAGAGCCGCGCGGTCCTCGGTGTGCGGCTGGGCCGATGACCGCGTCGGCAGGAGAAGATCTGGTCCGTTGAACGCCACCTGGCACCAACGCCCGCCACGACCGCATCCCCCTCCGCCGTCGCGAGGTCGGCTGCTTGACGGGCGATCCGGCAGGAACAGGATGGCCCTGGCGGTCGCGGACGTGTTCGACGCGTTGACGTCCGACCGGCCGCACCGCCGCGCGTACCCCAGGGACCGCGCGATTGTGCGGCTGCGCCAGATGGTCCGCGACCGGCTGCTGGACGCCGACGTCGTCGAGGCGGCCGTCAGCGCCGCCGGCGGCGCGCGCCGCCCGAACCGGAGCGGGAGGCCGTGCGGGCCTCACCGTCCGTCAGGTCGAGGTGCTGAACCTGCTCGCACAGGGCCTGTCCAACCGGGCGATAGCCGCGCGGTTGGCCATCTCTGTCCGCACCGCCGAGCACCACATACAGGATGTATACGCCCGCATCGGGGTGTCCAGCCGTGCCGCGGCGACGATGTACGCGATGGAGCACGGTCTACTGCCCCAAGATTGGTAGAACTACCCATGTGGGTGAGCGGACGCCACGGCAGGCTGACGGCTGACATTCCGAACCAGTGGAGGCAGCCGTGAGCGAGCAGAACAAGGCCCTGATCAAGCGCTTCGTGGTCGAGTACCAGACCAATCACGATGAGGCGGCGCTGTACGAGATTGTGGCCGAGCAGGTCGTCGACCACAGCGCGCTGCCTGGGCTGCCGGCCGGCCGGGCGGGCGTCAAGGCGCTGTTCGACGCCTTTTTCACGGCGTTCGAGGAATTCTCCGCGCAGATCCACGACCAGGTCGCAGAAAATGACATGGTGGTGACGAGAAAGTCTTTCCGCGGCCGCCACATCGACGATTTCATGGGCATCCCGGCTACCGGCAAGAACGTGAAGATCGATGTGATCGACATCGTGCGCGTCGCTGCCGGCCAAATCGTCGAGCACTGGAATATCGTTGACCAGCTCGGCCTGATGCGCCAGCTCGGCGTGTTGCCCGCCTGATCGGCCCGCCGGAGTCAGCCAGGTGGATTGGCCGGTCCGTGCTGACGGCCAATGACTCCCAGCGTTTCAGCTGATCTGGGCGTGCCCGCTTCGGTCTCCCAATGGGTCGCGCGGCCACTCAGGATGCCGGCGTCCCTCGAGCCGCTGGCCGCGCCGGGCGCGGCCAGCCTCGCGCTGGCGTGGGAGCATCGGGATCATCTGCTCGGCTGACCGAAGGGCGACCCGTGTGAAGACCGACGACCGGCCCCGCGTCCACACGGCCAGCGAGCAACGATGGCTCGAGGTCCGCCGGTACCTGACCGCGCACCGCTTCGACCTCGCCGTGGCCGCCGCCGAGGACTACCCGACCGACCGGCGTGTCGCCGGCACTCCGCTGCTCGCCGACCCCGGGTGGCTTCCTCCCGCGCCGTTCGAGCTCGACGCTGCTCACCTCGACCTTGACCCGTCCCGGCCGGGTCGCCTGCCGCCGGGCCTGACCGGCACCGGCCCCGCCTTCGACCAGGTCCTCCCGCTGGGCGCCGACGACGCCCAGTATCCGGGGTACGCGGCCGCCCTGGCCGCGCTCGCCCCGCCCACGACCTTCGTCAACCGGCCGACCTACCGACTCGACGACGCTGACCTCGTGTCCGCCCGACCGTCCCTGCGGTTCGGCGTCGGCCGCTACTTCGACGGGCTCACGATCGGCGAGGCGTGCGCGCACGAGTACGCGGCCCACCGGCTCTACGGCGGGGGGACCCCGCTGCGGGCGGCCGCCGGCGACCCGTGGGACCTGACGTCACGGTCCACCAACGTGGCGATCAGCACCCTCACCCTGCGAGTCGACCGGGCCGCCGGTGCCGCCTCGTTCCTTCTGCACCGCCGCGACCCGGCCCGCGTCGGCCACGCCGGCGGCCTGCTCCAGGTGATACCCGTCGGGGTGTTCCAGCCGTCCGACCCGGCGCCCTGGAACGAACGCCACGACTTCGACCTCTGGCGGGCGATCGTGCGCGAGCTCTCCGAGGAGCTGCTCGACACGCCCGAGGACTACGGCAGCGACCGGGCGCCCATCGACTACACGGCCTGGCCGTTCGCCGCCGCGCTGGACCGCGCGCGTGACCGCGGCCAGCTCACCGTTCGACTGCTCGGCATGGGCACCGACCCGCTCACCTTCGCCACCGACATCCTCACTGTCGTGGCGTTCGACGCCCCCGCCTTCGACCGGATCTTCGCGGACCTTGCCACCGACAACGCCGAGGGACGAATCATCACCACCCTCAACCCCGGTGACGTGCCGGCCGGTATCGGCATCCCCTTCACCCAGACAACGATCGACCAGATCATCCGCTGTGAGCCGATCCAGGCCGCCGGAGCCGGCCTCCTCGCCCTCGCCTGGCACCACCGCGCGGCCCTGATGAACTAGGCCGGTCGACCCGGTGGCGGTTCGGCCCGCGAGGAGCCCCCTAGCTCTGCGCCGCGATGCCAGGCCCAGAATGTGATCGAGCGAGACCGGTCATGGGTCGATGAGGTACCGCTTCGGCAGCCGCACCATGCGGTGCATGCGGTTGTGCGACCATGCCGGGACCCGATCTGTGATCATGAGTGTGTCGAGCAGGTTGTCGTACGCGGTCGCGGTGTCGCGGCTCAGGCCGGCGGCGGCATAGAGCAGCTTGTGTGTAGGCACGCGAGCAGTGGGGCCTCGCGGGTGGCCAGGTGGTCGATGTATCCGGACAGCCATCGATCGCGGGTCCGCTCCGCCTGGGCGCGTATCGCTTCGGGCCAGCCGCTTGTCAGCGCCTCAGTGACATAGTCCTGGAGATCCCAGTCTCTCGTCGGGTTCACCACGGCGTCGGTGCTGAGGATTCTGTCGATCAGGGGTGATGCCGTCGGGTCGCCGTGGCGTTCGCGGCCGACGAGCGGATACATCGTCAGCCGTAACACGCGGCCGGTCGCGGGCCAGCCGGAGGCGGTGAGGTCCGCCTGCGATGATCCGGTCAGCACGAACCGCCCCGGATCCTCGTCGACGGCGCGCTTGACCGCGCCGAGGATCTCGGGCACTACCTGCCACTCGTCGATCAGAATCGGTTCCGCAAGCCCGCGGAGCACCACTTCCGGGTCGGCCTGAGCCGCGAGGGCGACGCGGGGGATGTCCAGGCGCAGCGCTGAACGGCCCAGTCGCTGGGTGGTGGTCGTCTTGCCGCATGCGCGCGGCCCGACCCAGGGCGGCTGGGTGGGAGGCGACCACGTCGCTGAGTTCGGTGTCGAGCAGTCGAGGGACGTAGGCGTCCACGGACGGATCCGATCAGGATTTAGCGAGCAGCTGATCAAAATTTTAGCATCTTGATCATTAGTAATCTAGCATCTAGATCGCTAGTGATTTAGTGTAGATCGTTTGCTGCTCGGTGGGTGCCCGCGTAGCCGGTGAACCCCTGGGTGTCGGACATGATCGGGCCGCTCCCGGACATTGATCAGCAAAGTGCGGCCTGTCTCTCCTCGCTGTTTGCGCCGGATCATGCTGGTCAGGTCGCCCGGGTGGGAGGGGGTGTGCACCTTCTTGGCCGCTACTTGAACCAGCCGCCAGCTGACATCGAGACCTTGATTGCTCTGTACCTCGCAGGCACGACTATCCCGCGGCTGGCCGAGAAGTACTCGATCATCCGGTCGGCAGTCAACGCGCTCCCGCGCAACCGCCGCGTTCGACGCCGCGGGCGGGGGCTCCGGGCGGAGGGCCAAAAGGGATCAGCGGACGAACTCCGACCGGTGCGCCTCGGCCCAGTCCCGGAACGTGCGAGGCCGTCGGCCGGTGATCTGTTCGACTGCCGGGGTGACCTTGGACTCGTCGAGGGAGCCCGCGACGTAGAAGTCGAAGAACGCGTCGACGTACTGGGGTGGTGTCGTCGCGAGCATCTCCTTGCGCGCCTCCTCGTTGGGCTGGGCCTCGACGCTCAGGGGGCGTCCGAGTACTTCGCCAAGGATGCGGACCTGGTCGGCGGGCAGCAGGGACTCCGGGCCCGTCGGCATGTAGGTCCGTTCGGCGTGGCGGTCGCTGAGCAGCGCGGCGCGGGCGACGGCCGCGAGATCGAACGGATCGATGGCGGCGGTCCGGACTCCGGCGAACGGCAGCCGCAGCACATTGCCCGCGTCGAGCTTGTCGCGCCAGCGCAGTGCATTCGTCATGAAAGCGCTCGGGCGAAGAATCGTCCAGGACAGCCCAGAGGCGCGGACGGCGGTCTCCGAGGCGATCATGTAGGCGGAGATCGCGTTGGACATGTCGCCGCTTCCCGCGGAGCCGCCGGAGAGAAGCACCAGCCGCTCCGCGCCAGCGGCGCGGGCGTCGCGCAGGAATGTCGGCGCCTGGTCGTAGCCCGGAAGCAGGAAGACGCCGCGAATACCTTCCCAGGCGTCCCGTAGCGTTGATGGATCAGTCAGGTCGCCGCTGCGCACGTCCACGCCCGCGGGAAATACATGGTCGGCGGGGTTTGAGTGCACGATCGCGCGGACCGCTTCGCCGCCGGCGTGCAGCGCTCGTACCAGCTCGCTGCCGACGTTTCCGGTCGCTCCCGTGACGAGGTACATGTCGGGCGGCCCTTTCGTTGCTGATCGGTCATGGTGTCGATGGGACGGGAGGCCGCTGGCCCACGGTCGGCACCGCGTCCGCCGACGAAGGTGCCGACCGCCGCGGCGAGGCCGTAGACGAGCAGGAAGACGCTCGTCGTCGCCCCATGAACGCCGGTGACCTGGTTGAGGAAAGGCGTGAGGTACGTGTACGTCGCGAGCTGGCCGCCGAGTAGCAGCAGGCCGACGGCGAGAAACGCCACGAACGCCAGCACTACGAGCGCCGGAGCGCCGCCACGCCGAGGCACGCCCTGGGGAGAGTCGGTAGGCGACGTTGGCGACCGCGGCGCGTCACTGCTGACGGCAACGCGCTCGGCCATACGAGACTCCTCGGCGTAATGTAGTGAAACGATCCCTAACAAACGCTATCACCGTCCGCCACAAGGAACCAGGACGCATGGCCGAACAGAGCACGCCACCACCCGACGACGCAGGGCACAACCGCGCCCGCCCCCAGCGGCCGGGCCAGGCCGAGGGACGGGCCGGCCGAAGGGCACGCCAGTCGCGCGAACAGACCCGGGAACAGATTCTCGCGGCCGCACACCGGCTCTTCTACTGGGAGGGCATCCGGTCCACCGGCATCGACCGCGTAGCGGCCGAGGCCGGTGTAGCCCCGGTGACCCTCTATCGCTCGTTCGCCACCAAGGACGAGCTGGTCGGGGCTTATGTCGATCTCAACGCCGCCGGATACCGGCAATGGCTGACCGACGCGACCCAGCCGGAGGCCGGCTCCGCCCGCGAGCGGATTCTCGCGATGTTCGACGCCCTCGCGCAGCAGGTCCAGCCCGAGAACTGCCGCGGTTGCCCCTTCCTCATGACCCTCGCCGAATTCCCCGACCCCAGCCACCCGGCTCGGCGGCGGGCGATCGAGATCAAGGACTGGGTACGGGCGCACATCCGCTCACTCGCACACGATCTCGCCAAGGAACAGCCCATCGACGACCCCGACGCCCTCGCCGACCAGCTCGTACTCGTCTTCGAAGGGGTCTACGCCTCGGTCCAGGCACTCGGCGTCGAGGGGCCCACCAGCCGTGCGCGGAGCGCCGCCGAATCGCTGATGACGGCCGCCACGCGCGCGGGGTAGCGACGTCGCGCGTTCGGGAGCCGCGACATAGGCGCCGCATTTCGGCTGGTGTTCAGCGCCGGTTGGTCAAGCCAGGCCATCCCGGATCGGGCACTGGTCCGCGCATAATGCGTGGCCTCGCCGCCAACCCATGGATGATCGGCAAGGCGCGGCGTGACCCGCGGCAACGCGGCGACTCGGCTGATTGGTCCGGTTGGTGCGCCTGCTCTGCGACGATTCGAGCCGGTATGGCGGCGAGCGGCATCGACCAGCCAGTGCGGGAGGGGGGATTTGAACCCCCACGCCCGAAGGCGGCAGATCCTAAGTCTGCTGCGTCTGCCATTCCGCCACTCCCGCCTGGCACCAGCGTAGCGATCGTGTCCAGGCCGGTCCCGGCGCCCTCGCCGGGCGGCGGGGGCCGGCCCGGCGAGGGCGCGAGCGGTGCGGGCGGACGTCGCCCCGGGCGCTCAGGCGTCGGCCAGGCCCAGGTCGCGGATGATCTTGGCGACGTGGCCGGTGGCCTTGACGTTGTAGAGGGCCTTCTCGATCGTGCCGTCGGCGGCGATGACGAACGTGGAGCGGATGACGCCCATCGTCTTCTTGCCGTACATCGTCTTCTCGCCGTAGGCGGCGTAGGCGCCCAGCACGGCCCGGTCCGGGTCGGACAGCAGCGGGAAGGTCAGGCCCTGCGCGTCGCGGAACTTGACCAGCTTCGCCGGCTTGTCGGGGGAGATGCCCAGGACGTCGATCCCGGCGTCGTTCAGCTGGGCCAGGCTGTCGCGGAAGTCGCAGGCCTGCTTGGTGCAGCCGGGGGTGGACGCGGCCGGGTAGAAGTAGACGATCACTCGGCGGCCGCGGTAGGACGCGAGCGACACGTCCTTGCCGTCGGCGTCGGGGAGGGTGAAGTCGGGCGCCGGGTCACCCGGCGACAGGCGGGCGGCGGACGGCGCGGACGGGGCGTCAGACATGGTCCGAAAGCTAGCCCGACCCGTCGAAGGCGGCAAACCCGCCGCGCGGGACGGCACGGACACGAGAACGGCCGGGCCCGAGGCCCGCCCACAAGGGGCGAGCCCGGACCCGGCCATGCGTCACGCGAGCCAGGAGACGGCGGCCGTCAGGACGTCGGCTTCGCGGCCGGCGCGGAGCCGGCCGGTGCCGCCGGGGAGGCCGAGCCGGCGGGAGCGGCCGGGGACGCCGAGGCCGAGGCCCCGGTGGCCGGGCCGGCGGTGGCGGCGGCCGCGTTGACCGCGGCCGTGATGCCCTCCGGGGTCAGGCTCGCGTTCGGGATCTGCTTGCCGTTCAGGAAGACGGTCGGGGTCGCCGTGACGCCGCGCTTGGATGCGTCGTCGGTGACCTTGCTGGCGTAGCCGGTGTAGGTGCTGTCGTTGACCGCGTTGGTGAACGTGGTGCTGCTGATCCCGACCTTGGACGCCAGGCTGATCAGCGTCTTGTTCTGGAAGCCGCCGGTGTTCTCCGGCGGCTGGTTGGCGTAGAGCGTGTCGTGGTAGGCCTTGAACTTCCCGGCCTGGGCGGCGGCCGCGGCCGCGTTGGCCGCGCGGACCGACTCGGGGCCGAGGAACGCCATCATGTGGTAGGTCGCCTGGACCTTGCCGGAGTCGATCAGCTGGTTGATCGTGGCTCCGCTCTGGGACTCCAGCTCACCGCAGATCGGACACTGGAAGTCCTCGTAGAAGTCCACTTTGACCGGGGCGTTCGCCTTGCCCACGACGATGCCGTTGTCGATGCCGGTGGCCGTGGCCGGGAGGACGACCTTCTTCCCGCCCGACTGGTTGGAGATCACCACTACGCTGATCACGGCGACCAGCACGATGATCAGGCTGAACACGGAGAGGATGATGATGCGGCGCTGCCGCAGCTCCTTCTTCCGGGCCGCTTCGCGGGCGGCCGCCGCCTTCTCCCGCCGGTCGGCCGCGCGGGTCTTGCTGGACGCACTCATCAACTCTCCTGTGGATCAAGCCAACGGTCGACCGTGAGATAGGCGCGGGGCCATCGCGCGAGCGCGAGGCTCGCGACGACCAGCGCACTGTCCCTGATGATCTCCGAGGTGTAGTGGGTCGGTGCCCCGGACTGGAGGTCGCCACCGTTCGAGAAACAGCCGCACTCGATCCGCAGCCCCCTCGCCGCCGCCGAGATGATCGCGCCCAGATACACCGCGACGAGGACGGAGGAGAGCAGCGCACCGGCGCGGACCGCGAGCCCGAGCAGGAGCAGGATCCCGAGCGCGAGCTCCACGAACGGCGTGGCGTACGCCACCGGATGCACCAGCGATTCTGGCAGAATCCGGAAGGCCCGGACCGACCGGACCATCGACTGGGGGTCGTCGACCTTCAGCGCGCCCGCCACGATCCACACCCCGGCGAGGCCGAAGCGCAGGATCGTCGCGACGATCTCGGGCGCCCGCCGTCGGGCGCCGCTGGCGGGCGACGACCGTGCCGCGTCGTCGTCGTCGACGTGGCGGTCGACCGCCTTCACCTCGGTCATGCTCACTGCTTCCTGTCGTCGTTCCTGCCGTCGTTCCTGTCATCGTCGACCGGCCCGCCCCGGCGCCCGCGGCGGGCGGGCGGGCGGAGCACGGCGACGTGCAGCATCGTGCACGATGCAACCACTTGCCGGCCGCGTCCCACCAGATGTGAGCGTCCGTCACTCGCGCGCGTCGGGCAACCTGCCCGGCCGTCGAGTCACCCAACGAACCCGAACCCGGGGACGGTTCCACCCACCGCCGTCCGGGCGTCCCCCGGCCGGAGGTGATCCTCGTTGCGCCGGGAGGCGTGTGGCCTCGCGCTCAGGTAGCCGTTCTGGCACGATTCGAAGTAGGACCCGGCCCGCGCCTTCGCCGCGCGCTCGTGGGTCTCGCGGGCAGCCGGGCGTCGCGCGGCTCGCGGGGGACGGCCCGCGGGCCCGACGGGAGCCGCGCACCGGCGACCGGCGACCCAGCGGACCACGACGTGGAGGGACGACACCGGTGCCGCAGGATCCGGCCGTGATAGCGCGGCAGATCGAACAGACTCGCGCCGAGCTGGCCGAGACCGTGGACCAGATCGCCACGATGGTGAGTCCCAAGCGGGTGGCCGAACGGGCGTCCGTCCAGATCAAGGACAAGGTGACCGAGCTGCGCTCACGGGTCGTCCCGGACCGGGCCCGCCTCGGCGCCGGCGCCGAGGCGCCGGGGGGCATCGCGGACGGCGGCGGGGCATCTCATCTGGTGACCGGCGGCACGGGCTCCGACGTGGTCGTGCGCCGCTCGGTGCGCTGGGACCGGGTCGGTGTCGCCCTCGGGACGACGATGCTGGTGGTGGGCATAGGACGGCGTCGCCGCCAGCGCCGGCGCGCGTCCTGACCGGGCCCGAGCCCGGCGTCCCGGCCGAGCCCGGCGCGCGGGCCGGCGCCCAGAGCGGTGGCCGGCGCGGTGGCCATACGGGCGGTCCGGAGCCCGGGCCGGTGCCCGTGGTCGGCGAGATCGCCGTTCCGGCGCTGGTCAGCGGGACCATCCCGGCCGGGCGGCTGTTCCTGCTGCGCCACGGCGAGACCGAATGGAGCCGCTCCGGGCGACACACCGGCGTCACCGACGTGCCGCTGACGCCCGCGGGGGAGCGGCGCGCGGCCGCCCTGGCCGACACGCTGGGCCGACGGCCGTTCGCGCTGGTCGCGACGTCGCCACGCACCCGGGCCCGGCGCACCGCCGACCTGGCCGGCCTGCGCGCCGGTGGGCCGGTCCGATCGGGTGGGCCGGTCCGATCGGGTGGGCCGGTCCGATCGGGTGGCCCGGTCCGATCGGGTGGCCCGGTCCGATCGGGTGGCCCGGTCGGGTCAGGTGGCCTGGACGGGTCAGGTGGCCTGGACGGGTCAGGTGGCCTGGACGGGTCAGGTGGCCTGGACGGGCCCGGTGGGTCGGGTAGCCCGGATGGGCCGGGCGTGCCGGTGGAGCGCCGTGAGGTGTGGCCGGAGCTGGCCGAATGGGACTACGGTGACTTCGAGGGCCGCACCAGCGTGGAGATCCACCGCGAGATACCGGGCTGGACGGTCTGGACCGGCCCGGTGCCGGGCGGGGAGAAGGCGTCCGAAATCGGCGCGCGCGCCGACGGCGTGATCGCCCGGGCGCTGCCCGCGCTGGCGGTGGGTGACGTCATCCTGGTCGGGCACGGTCACATGCTGCGGGTTCTCATCGCCCGGTGGCTCCGGTTGCCGCCCGAGGCCGGCAGCTTCTTCACCCTGGAGCCGGCGGCCGTCACGGAACTCGGCCACGAGCACGACTACCGCTGCGTCCGCCAGCTCAACGCCTGAGACAACGCCTGACGGCCGGGAGAGCCCCTAGAGCTCGCCGCGCCGCCGCAGCGCGGCCAGCGCCGCCAGCCCTGGCAGGATCGGCAACCAGTAGGTGATGATCCGGTAGACCAGCACCGCCGCCAGCATCGCGCTGGCGCCGCCGCCGGCCGCCGACAGGCCGATGGCCAGCGCCGGCTCGAGCGCGCCGACGTTGCCAGCGGTCGGCGCGACACCTGCGACCGCCGCGCCGACCAGGAACACCGCCGCGATGGTCATGAACGGCACGTGCCCGTCGAACGCCCGCACCGTCGACCACAGCGCCACCACGCTCGCCACCTTGGTCGCGAGCGCGGACGCGGCCAGCAGGCCGGCCCGGCGGGGCGAGTGGACCAGCGCGCCCAGGTGGGAGCGTGCCGCCCGCGCGGCCGGTGCCAACGCGGCCCGGGAGCGCGGGTGCAGTACCGCGACAACCACGACGGCCGCGATGCCCATCCCGGCGTAGAACCAGACCTGCCCGAACGACGGGACGCCCATCGAGGTCGTGTCGGTGGTCCCGGTCGAGCCCAGCGCGGCGATGAGCGCGAGGCACACCCCATGGGCCAGCAGGCACGAAGCCCGGCTCACGCCGACCGACGTCACCCCGGCAGTCTTGCTCAGGCCGCGTTTGTGCAGGTAGCGGACGTTGACCGCGAATGCGCCGATCCCGGCGGGCAGGATCCGGTTGGCGGCTGAGGCGGCCAACTGGCTGGCCGTCAGCGAGCCGAGTGACGCCCGCGTCCCAGCCGCCGCCTTCAGGTTCAGCCCGGTCGCGGCGTAGTAGGTCCCCGCGCCGGCCGCGCAGACCACCAACCAGGGCCAGCGGGGCGCGGGGACCTCCGACAGCTCGGTAACGATGTCCGAGCGCAGCCGGGTCGCGAGCAGGGCGACGAGGACCGCCCCGGCCAGCCCGAGAACGATGGGCAGGCGCCGGCGCCACCGGCTGTCCGAGCGCCCGGCGGGCTCCGTGCCGACGGGCGCGGTGAGCGCGTCCGTGGCCGACGCCGCGGCCGGGCTGGCGGCCATCGCCTCGCCGCCGCCGACGGCGGTGCCGCCGGTGACCGCTGTGCCGCCGGTGACCGCTGTGCCGCCGGTGACCGCTGTGCCGGCAGTTGTGCCACCGCCCGGGGCGGCGAGACCGGCCAGGCCGCGGCCGGGTAGAACGTCGTCGGTGATGACATCACCGAACAGGGTGTGCAGGCGCGCTGACAGTCCGCGCCCGATCCGGCCCCCCGCACCACCTAGCGGGGCCGGGAGCGGGCCGAGTGGTACTGGCAGCGCCGATGCCGGCGTTCCGTCCAGGCTGACTACGCTGGACGTATCGTCGATTACGACCCGTGGCGTCATGATGCTAAGCGTAGAGGGCCTGAATCAACCGTCCATGACGGACGGCCGATCTGTGGATAAGGGTCGCGGTCGCGGAAAGCGCCGGAACAGTGGGTATCTGGGTGATGTATGACACCCTCTCGGACGAGCACGCGCGGAACAGGATGGCACCCCTCGACGGTTGAGTTGACCGGGGCCGCTGACCTGCGCGCCCCCGGAAAGGCGAACCTGACTGTCTCACACGACGAGGCCGCCACCGGGCCGCGTTCCTGTGAGGTTGGCTCACCTGTGCTCGCCCGGCCATCTGCCCGACGCGAGCGGCGTGGGTGGCCCTCGCCCGAGCCGGGCACATGATGCCCGGATTGTAGCGGAGCGCCCCGTGCTGCCCGACCGTCGGGGCCGCGGTGACTACGGCGGTCCGGACGCCTCGGGCGAACCCAGCTCGAACCAGACCCGCTTGCCACCCGAGCCGCTCGGGTCGTCCTCGACCCCCCACTGACTGGCCAGCGCGGCCACGAGGTGCATGCCCCGCCCGGACTCGTCGTCGTCGGTGGCCGGACGCAGCACCGGCCGTCCCGTGTGCGCGTCGCCGACCGAGACCCGGACCAGGTCACCCTGGACACGCACGGACAGCTCGAGCGCGCCGCCGGGCGGCGTCACCCGGGCCGCGTTCGTCACGGTCTCGCTGGCCAGCAGACGAACGATCTCGGCGTCGTCGCCCCGATCCCAGGCGGCGAGGACCTCGGTCAGCAGACGCCGGGCTCGCCCCGGAGCCCGGCTGTCGGCGGGCAGGTCGAACCGCGCGCTCAGTGGAGTCGTCGTGAGCTCACTCACCGCGCTTCGCTCACCACGGTCCGTTCGGCCCGCTCACCGCCACGGCTGATGTTCCTCCCGTCCCGCGCGGCGGGCCCCGGGCGGCCGGTGACCCGTCGCGGGCCGGCACGCCGCGCCTGGCCGCGGCCAGCTCAGGGACGGCTGGGCGCGGGTGTGGACCGTCGCGCGCCGGGAGCCTCCCGGCGCCGCGTACGTCCCACCGGATCGATGCGCTCAAACCTCGCGTACGTCCCGACCCGCCTGGTGCGGCCGCCCCGAGTCCCTGCTCGGAGCGGTCCGCCCGGTCAGATGACGTCGATGGTGTCGAGGATCCGTCGGTAGTCGTCGAGCGAGACGTCGTCCGGCGCCGTTCCCCGCCCGGCCGCTCCGAGCTCGCCGCCGTCCCAGGCGACGGCGGGCGGCGCCGTCGCGCCCTGCTCGCGGCCGGGGGCGTCGCCCGCGCGGTCCGGACCCAGACGCTCCAGAGCCGGGCGGTCCCAGTCCGCCCGCTCGCCGGCCGGACGACGGGACGGGAGCAGCGAGCCGTTCACGCGTTCACGGGACGTCCAGGCCCCCGCCGGCGGCTCGGGCGGTGTCGCGGTCGGCTCGGGCCGCCGCGGCCGGGGCTCACGGCGGGGCGGGTCCAGGAAGGAGCGCGACTGACGAGGCGGCAGGTTGGTCGGGCCGGAGATGTCGGGAACGCCGCGCGCACTCGGGAGCCGGGGAAAGTCGCCCGGCTCGTAGTCTTCCGGCTCGGGTATCGGTCCGGAGCCCATCGGCTGGGCCGGGGGCCGCGACGGCCCGCCCGGCAGCGCGGGACCGCCGGGAACCGCGCCGCCGGGAACCGAGTTGGTGGAAACCGAGCCGGTGGGAAACGCCCCACCGGGGACCAGGCCGCCCGAGGCAGAGCCGCCCGAGGCAGGGCCGCCCGCGAGCGGGCCGCCGGGCAGCGGCCCACCAGGGACCGGACGGACGGAAGCCGGACCGCCGCGGCCGGCGTCGCCCGGCCCCGGGCGAGCCGTCGGCTCCACGCCGTACGGCACCGGCCGCGCCGGGAGCGGGCGGGCGTCGCCGAAGGACGGCGCGGAGTAGGACGGCGCGGAGTAGACCGGCGGCGAAACAGCGGGGCCGCCGGGGCCCCGGCTGGGCAACGGGCCCGGCGGTGGGCCGAGCGGCCCGCCGCGGTCCAGCTCGGGCCGGTCGACCGGGCGGGCCGCCGGGGACGGCTGGCCCTGGGCCGCCCTCGGCGCGGGCGAAGCCGCGAACGGCGGTGCCGGCGGGGTTGCCGGTGGGACGGGTGCTGGTCGTGTCGGTGCCGGTGGTGTCGACGCCGGTGGGGTCAGGCCGCCGACGGCGAACCCGCCGCGCACCCGTCCGCCGGCCGGAGCCCCGTCCCGCGCGGCCGCCGGCGCGAGCGGGCCGGCACCCGGTTCGGCCCAGCGGCCGCGGTCCGGCTGGCGGACCTGGTCGGGCTGGCGGACCTGGTCGGGCTGGCGGGCTGGCGCCATCGGCGCGGGCGCCGCCGGCGGGAGCGCCGGTGCCATCGCCGCGGTCCCGATCAGGCCGCGGTTGCGCGGCGCGCGGACCGGGCCGGGCGCCGCGTCGGCCGGCGCCGGGCTCAGGGTCTCGGGCGGAGCCTGCGCGGCGGGCGCGCCGGTGACGGTGGCCACCGTCGGGCAGGGCCACAGTCGATCACAGCTCACGCAGAGTTCTAGTTCGTTCGCGTGGTGAAGGTCGAGGAGGGACACCAGGGAACTGATGTGTTCGATCATCTTCGGGCCGGCGAGAACGGGGCCGGCCGCGATCATGTCAAGCTCGGAGCGCAACCGGTCCCGGTAGCGCGTCACCTCAGCTGTTCGCTGGTCCTCCATCGTCGGATCAGCATGCACTATCTGGGGGACAGGCGCGTGACCGGATCCCCGCCGCGGCCGTTGCCGCGCGGGCCCGGTTACGGTCCGGTACCACCCCTCGCCTCGGCGCCAGGACGGTCAGCCCCGCTCGGGACGGACCTCGTCCGGACGGCGAACCTGGCGCATCAAACCCTCCTGAAGTCGGGCGAACTCCTCCAGGTATGGGCTGTCCGCCCCGGCGGCCGGACCGGGGGCCGGCTCCTTGGCGTTCCCGTTGCGGTCGAAGACCGGCTCGAAGCCGGCGAACTGGCCGCCGCCGTTGCCGGGGTTGATCCGCTCCGTCTGGGGGTCGAACGCCGGGTAGTGGGAGCCGCCGTTCGGGCTCGGCGCCGGGGGGCGCTGCTCGCCGGCGTCGTAGCCGTTGAAGGACGGCAGGTTCTGGCCGCCGGGCCGGTCGCCCGGCTCGAACGCGGGGTAGTGCGCGCCGTTCTGGCTCGCGCGCTCGGGCGGCGCGTCGTAGCCGAACGAACCTCCGGCCGGGCTCGCGGGCGGCGGCGGGGCCACGGCGGGGACGTTGCCCCGACTGGCCTGCTCGCCCGCGGGGAGCTCGTGCTCAAGGGAGGACAGGAAGCCCTCGGCCGGCGGGTAGATCCGGGCCGAGAGACTCACCGACAACGGGTCGCTGCCGTAGGTGATGACGTCCACCTGGTCGTCGGCGCTGATGCCGCCGTTACGCGCCAGGTCGACGAAGCGGAACAAGTCCGCCCAGCGCAGGCCGTCCAGGTCCACACTGATTCGCAAAGCCATTGTCGAGCCCCATTCCGCAGCCGTCTGCGTCCTGACGTGGAAGGTCCCGGCGAACCCCGTACCCGGCGGCCGGGCCGCGCCCCGCACCGGAGCGATCGCCTGACGCCGGAGGGTGGTCGCCGGGCTGGCGCCGATCGTCAGCGACCGCTGGTTGTCAGGGCGGCGATGGGCGGCAGCTTATACCCCGTTGGGGAAGCATTCCCCATCCGGGGACCTTGTGGGCATTCAACCCCTACGCACGGCCGCGTACAGAACACCGCTCAGTGTCCGCTGGCGGGGGTGAACCCGGCACTCTGGCGGGAACGAGATGACTTCGATCGCTATGAGAGCGACTGTCCCTGGTGGCGGTGGTCTTGTCAGCGAGTAGTGTCCGGTGCTGTGAGTGTTGCTTCCGGCGATGTCAACGGTGCTCTCGGAGCCGCCTCTCGCGAGTCCAACTCGGGCGGGTCGGGCTCGCGGGGGACCAGTGCGATGGCCGGCGTCGACGTGCGTGCCGGATCCCTGCCGATCAGGCTGTTGCACGACCGGGTTCTGGTCTCGCCTCGGGAGGACTCGCTCGACCGGCGGTCGAAGGCGGGGATCGTGATTCCCGCCACGGCGCAGATGGGCAAGCGGCTGTCCTGGGCCGACGTCGTCGCGGTAGGGACCGCGGTGCGCGCGATCGAGCTCGGTGACCGCGTCCTGTTCGACGCCGAGGACCGGGCCGAGGTCGAGCTGCACGGCTCGACCTATGTGCTCCTGCGGGAACGCGACGTCCACGCCGTCGCGGCCGAGCGGCTCGACGACGGGCTGACCGGCCTCTATCTGTAGCCCGTCAGCCGCGGGCCGGCATCTCCGTAGGTCGGCATCGGTAGATCGACGCCCGCCGGTCGGCCACCAGACGGCTGTCCGGACTTGCCGGGTAGGAATAATCTCTCCTCGGTCCGTGCTGTGTGGCGGGTCTGACACGGCGGCGATCGCCGGATGCCTGGCCCGACCGGACGGGGGACCGTATCCTTCGCGTCTGTCCGGGAGATCGTCGGCTCGGACGGCGATCCGTTCGGATGCCCTCGGTGCCACGCGGATCGGGGGTGACCGGTCCGGTCCGGCGCTCGATCGGCGGTCCGACCAGCCTGCCCGGCGCGGTGTGCCTGGGCGGGCGGAGAGGGCCGGCTGGGCGTCCGAGATACTGCGTATCGTCACCGCCGAGGCTCGTTCGGTGTGCTGTCCGAACGGGTAGTGAGGTCCCGGTGCTCTCAGGGGCGCCGGTGTTTGTCCGTATCAGTACCTACTTCGGTAGGTGGGCCGACGTATGAGGCCTGATGTCCATGGAGAGGAAGGGAGACGAATGGCTCGTGACTTCGACGCCCGGCGGGGCGCGGATGTCGAGGACGACGAGCTCCAGGAACAGAGCCTGGAGACGCTGAAGGCGCAACGGGCGGGAGCGGCCGCCGACCTGGGGGACGATGTCGACGCCCTCGAGGCGGAGCTCGACCTGCCCGACGCCGAGGTCCGCGACGAGGAGTTGTCGCTGCGGGTGCTGCCGCGCCAGGCGGACGAGTTCACCTGCACGAGCTGCTTCCTGGTGCACCACCGCAGCCAGCTCGCCGACGCCCGACGCACCGTGTGCACGGACTGCGCCGCCTAAGCGGTCGGCTCGGCCGCGGCCAGCGTGGCGCGATCTGACCACCCGTGATGAGACTCCGCGCCACGGCCGCGCGGCGGCCGTCCGTCCGGACGGGCCGCCGCACCCCCGCCGCCTCTCGAGGGGCGGTCCCGGGCGCCCGACATCCCGACGCTCGGGCGGGCGCGGTGGGAGGTAGGGAAGCGCGGGTGGCCCGTGAGTGTGCGACCGCCGGCTGGACGCCGGGCCGTCCTCGGGCCACCTGACCGCGTGCCTTTCGATTGATCATCATACCGGTCGTCGGGCACTGTGAACAGGTTGACTACTTCACGTGGTTAACCTATAACCTTCGGTAGTCGAAGGGTGGTGCGGATGACGGACCCCAGCCACGTCGGCGCCGACCGAGATCTGTACCACTTCGTCCTGAGCCAGCTGGTGCTGACAGCCTTCGTGCTGGTGGCCTACTTCGCTCTGCCCGTCTACGGGGACGGCCGCGGCTTGGGCGCGCCCGGCCAGCTCGCTCTGTTCGCCGCCGGGCTGGCCGGGGTGAGCGCACTGTTCGTCCACCAGGCCCGGATGTCCGCCCGCGATGCTCCGCTCGTGGCGCAGCTGCGCTGGCTGCTGACGGCCGTCTGGCTGACGGTGGCCCTGTTCTCGGCCGCCTACCTCGTGCTCGCCCGGACCGGCGGCGACGAGATGATCGGCCTGCGGACCAAGATCGACGCGCTGTACTTCACGATCGCCGTCCTGACCAGCGTCGGATTCGGCGACATCCATGCCGTCGGGCAGCTCGCCCGGGCCGTCGTCATCGTCCAGATGGTCTTCGACGTCCTGTTCGTCGCGGCGGCAATCGGCGCCCTGCGGCGGTCAGGGTCCCGGCGGGGACCCAGGGCGCGGCGGCGGAGCCCGGCGTGAGCGGCGCGCCCGGGTCCCCTCGGCGCCCGGCCTCGCCGCCACGGCCCACGCCGTGGGCCGGCGGGCCCCCGGCGCTGCCCCCGGCCCTGCCCCCGGCCCACGTACCCCGCCCCCGCCTCTGGGACCTGCTCGAGCGCGGCGCCGAGACCGGACTTGTCGCGGTCTGCGCGCCCGCCGGAGCGGGCAAGACGGTCGCCGTCGCCTCCTGGCTCCGGGCCCGGGCCCGCGGCGGCGAGCCCGCTGCCGCCGCCGTGCGCTGGCTGGCCGCGACTGGCGGCCCGGCGGCGCTGGCCGCCGTCCTGGCCGAACCCCGGGCCGCGCGGCTGCTGCTCGTCGTCGACGCGGCCGAGTCCTGGCGGGACGCCGCCGCGCTCGCCGCCCTGCGCCGGTTGGTCGAGGGCGACGACGCAGGGCCGGACGGCGCGATCGGACTGGTCCTGGTCGGCCGGCGCCCGCCCGTCCCGCTCCACCGGCCTCGCCTGGCCGGCCGGCTGACCGTCATCGGCCCGGCGGAGCTGGCGTTCACCGGAGCCGAGACGGCGGCGTTGTTCGCCGCGCACGGCTGTCCGACGTCGGCCGCCGCCGCGGCCGAGCTGACGCTGCGCTCGGAGGGCTGGGCGGCCGGCCTCGCGCTGACCGCCACCGCGCCGGCCCCGCCCCGGGTGCCCGCTGTCACCCCCGCGCCGGACGCTGCCCGCATCCCGGCGCCGGCCGGGAACGCGGCGCCGGCCGGGAACGCGGCGCCGGCCGGGAACGCGGCGCCGGCCGGGAACGCGGCGCCGCCCGGGAACACCGGACCTCACGCCGGGACCAGGGGACACTCGGCGGGCAACCGCCGGCCCCCGGCCGGTGCCCGGTCGCGTACCGGCACCGTCGACCTCGACGTGGCGGCCATCGCCGACTACTTCGACGCCGAGGTGCTGGCCGAGGCCACAGACGACTCCACCCCGGGCCCGGCGGGGACACGGCGGCTTGCGCGGTCCGCTGTCCTGGACCGCCTGACCGCCGAGCTGGAGCGCGCCGTCGCGGCCGAGCCGACGCGGATGGCCGACGAACGGCCGGGCGCGGCCGTCTCGCCCAACGGGCTCGGCGGCTTCGTCGTCGCGGAGGGCGCCGACGGCCGCTGGTACCGCTACCACCGGGTCCTGGCCGAGATCATGCGGGCCCGGCTGCTGACCGAGGAGCGGGAGGACGTCGACGAGCTGCACCTGCGCGCCGCTCTCTGGCTGGCCGCCGACGGGGAGACCGCTGCCGCCGCCCGCCACGCCCTGCGCGCCGACGATGCCCGCTACGCGGCCTGCCTGCTCGTCGACGCCCTGGCCGTGATTCCGGGCGCCGAGACCGGCACCGGGGAGCTGTTCGATCTCTTCCCGGCGGCGGCCGCGGCGCTGGCGCCAGAGTGCGCGGCGGCGGCGGCCATCCGCCACCTGCGCGCCGGCGCGGTCAGGGAGGCCACAGACTGCCTGGAGCGAGGCCGGGCCGGGGTGCCCGAGCTGCCGACGGCTCGCCGCGCCGGGGTCTCACTGGCGCTGGAGATCGCGGAGCTGCGCCGGGACGAGCTGGCGGGCGACGCCAGACGGATGCTGCTCGGCGCCCGCCGGCTGCTGCGCCGGCGACGGGCCGAACCGAACGAACGCGCCCGCGCCTTCGCGCTGGCCGCGTTGGGCCGGGCCCTGTTCTGGCGGGGCCGGGCCGAGGCCGCGGCCACCGCGCTGGCCGACGCGGCCCAGCTCGCCGGCTCGGCCGGCCCGCGGGAGCTGGAAGCGGCCAGCCTGGGCACGCTCGCCCTCGCCGCCGCCTGGAGCGGACGGCTGTGCCGCGCCGGTGAACTCGCCCACGACGTCCTTGACCAAACCCTCCTCGCCGGCACGTCCCCGGGCGTCGACAGCGGCGAAGTCCACACCAGCGCGGTCCCGGCCGGCGTAGTCCCGAACCGGTCCATCGTTCCCGGCCCCGGCCCCGGCCTCAGCGCCGTCGGTTCGGCCGAGCGGTGCCTGGCAGAGCTCGACCCCGCCCGGGCCGGCCGCCAGACTGGCCCGGAGACGGGCGCGGCCGACGCGACGCTGGCCCTCGCGCTGGCCGCGATGTTCCGCGACGACACGGCGGCCGCGCTGGACGGGACGGCCCGGGCCGTCGAACTGGCCGAACGGGCCGGTCACGCGGTCACCGCGGAGCTCGCCCACCTGCTGCGCGCCGACCTGCTCACCCGGGCCGGCGACCCCCGGTCGGCCCGTCGGCTGATCGCGGCCCGCCCGGCCCGGACCGGCCCGGAGATCTGCGTCGGCCTGCGGCGGGCGGTCGAGATCAACATTCTCGTCCAGCTCGGCAACGCCGAAGCCGCGCTGGCGGGACCGGGCGGCTCGGCCGGCGGGCAACCGGTACCGGGACGCCTCGACGGTCTGGTGGCGCTGGCCCTGGCCCGCGCCCACCTGGCCCGGGCCGACCTGGCCGCGGCGCGGGCCGCGCTGGCGCCCGTGTTGCGGATGGACATCGGATTCGGTCCGGCGGTGCTGGTCGCCGCGTGTGTGCTGGACGCGGTGGCGACCGCCCGCTCCGGTGACTCCGGAGGGGCCGCGGCATCGGTCGCCCGCGCGCTGGCGCTGGCCGAGCACGAGCGTCTCCTGCGGCCGTTTCGCGAATGCGGCGCCGAGGTGGCGGCGCTGCTGGCGGCCCATCCCGGCCTGCGCGCGGCCCATCCGGCCCTGGTCGCCGAGCTCGTCGGGCCGCCCGACCCGTCGCCCGGTGACGAGCGCCGCTCCGGGCGCCCGGCCTCGCCGTCCGCCGGCCGGCGGACGGCCCAGGCCGGTCGGTCGCGGCCGTCGTCGTCTCCGTCGCTGCCCTCGTCCCCGTCGCTGCCGCCGCTGTCGGCGCAGGCGTCGGTCCAGCTGTCCGGGCGCCCGCCGACCGGCGGCCCGCACGAGATGCCCAGTCCGCCGGCGGCGCCGCCGCCGAGGCCGACAGAACCGCTCAGCGAGCGCGAGCGAGCCGTCCTGAGCTACCTGCCCACCATGCTGACGACGGCCGAGATCGCCCAGGAGATGTTCGTCTCGATCAACACCGTCAAGACGCATCTCAAGAGCATCTACCGGAAGCTGTCGGTCGCCCGGCGCCGGGACGCGGTCCGCCGGGCTCGCGAGCTGCACCTGCTGTAGCGGGCGGCCGACGTCGACCGTCGCGCGGTTCGGAGGCGGTTCGGAGGCGGTTCGGAGGCGGTTCGGAGGCGGTTCGGAGGCGGTTCGGAGGCGGTTCGGACGCGGTTCAGGGGCGGCGGTCGGGGCCGTGTTCGTCGGCCCCGCTGAGCATAAGCCGGGCCAGGCAGAGCATGCCGGTGACCGCGCCCGCGACCATGAGGATCAGCCCCAGCGTCGGCAGGTCCACGCCGGCGACGGTCCAGGAGATCGCATAGCGGAGGATCGCGCCGACGACCATCAGCAGGATCGAGGATCCGACCGTCACCGCGCTTCACCTCTCCTCATAGCCAGAATGTGATTACCGTACGTGTCCAGCATGCCCGCCCAGGCGGGCGCGGTAGGGGCGAGCCGCCCCGGCTCACCCTCGACGGGGGAGCGGGGGCGGGTGAGGGCGGGGCCGCCGGTAGTCGCCGAAAATGGGTGTCGTCGGCTTTTCGCATTGCCCGACCGGCCCATCCGGATGCGCGGACGCGGACGCGGCGCCCGGCCCGCCTCGTTCGGCGGGAATCGCGCCGGCCGGGCGGCGAGTCGCTGATATTACGGCGGGCACCGCTAATCGCCGGCACGGCATTCGTGACCGGCCTGGTCGGCATGACGGAACTCGCCGCTGGCGTTTTTCGCGCCGCCGCGCTGTCCCGAAATTCATCGCCGGACGGTTGGCGCGTTGCGTCATTGACCAGGGGCCGCCGGTTACGATGCGGCGCGCGTCCTCGGTCACTGGTGAAGCCGGCGGGGCCAGCGGGCTGGATCTTTTTGGTCCGGGCCCGCCGGACCGGTGTCGGTGGGAATTGGGCCGGACCGTCCCGCGCCGGTCAGGCCGTCCGGCGCCTTCTGACCTGAAGTGCCCGCGCAACTGACGGGAAGTGCCCGCCGAACGTGAACCGTGACCGCCGATGTGCCGAGGGGATTTCGAGGTGAGCGAACTGACCTATTCGGTCGGACTGACGAAGAATTCAGTCGGTAGCCCGACAAACGGCGATGAGGCGCCACTTCGACCAGCGGAGCGGGCGCGCGGAGGCGCGGCCGCGAGCCCAGAGGCGCGGAGCCACGAGGCGCGGAGCCACGAGGCGCGGAGCCACGAGGCGCGGAGCCACGAGGCGCGGGAGGGAACGAGGATGGACAGCCTGGTTCACAGCGGGGACGAGCGCGAGCGGGACCGGGTGATCGGCGTATCGCCCTTCGGCGAACCCGATGCCGCGCTCGTCCTCGCCGTCGCCCGCGGTGGGGGCCTGGGCGTCCTCGACCTCGGCCGCCACCGCTACCAGGCCCGGCGCGCGCTGGCCGAGCTCGCGGCGGCCGCCCCCGGCCCGGTCGGGGTCCGGGTCGGCCCCGGCTGCCCGCTGGGGCCCGACGAGCTCCCGGACACCGTCGACACGGTCCTGCTCGCCCCGCCGACGGCCGAGCCGGCCACCGGCCCCGGAGCCGAGCCAGCGGGCGGTGGGCGCGGCGGCGAGCCGGCGGGGGCCGGGTGGGCCTGGCCGGTCGCCCGGGCGGCCGCCGGCGGCCGCCGGGTCCTGGTCGAGGTCCTCTCGCTGGCCCAGGCCGAGGCGGCGCTGGCCGCCGGCGCCGACGGTCTGGTCGCCCGGGGCAACGAGTCCGGCGGCCGGGTCGGTGAGTTGACCACCTTCACCCTGCTGCAGCGCCTGCTGGCGGCGGCCGGGGACCGTCCGGTCTGGGCGGCTGGCGGCATCGGCCCGCACACGGCGGCCGCCGCCCACGCCGGCGGCGCGGCCGGGGTCGTGCTCGACACGCAGCTCGCGCTGGCCCGGGAGGCGAGCCGGTCCGACCGGGTCGCGGCCGCGCTGCGCGGGATGGACGGGTCGGAGACCGTGGTCCTCGCCGGCCACCGGGTGTTCGTGCGCCCCGACCTGCCGTTGGCCCGCGCGCTGGCCGACGCGGGCCCGTCCTACGCCGGCTCGTCCTACGCCGGCCCGGCCGGCCCCGGCGCGGCCGGGACGCCCCTGGCCGGCGCCAGCCCGGCCGCGAACAGTCCGGCGGCGATCGCCGCCCGCATCGGCGCCGACGACCCGCGCACCCAGCTACTCCCGATCGGCCAGGACGGCCCGGCGGCGGCCCGCCTGGCCGACGCCCACGGCGGCGCGGCCGACATCGTCGCCGCTGTCCGGGACGCGATGCTGACCGGCGTCGCGCTCGCGGCCCGCCTCGAGCCGCTGGGCCCGGGCGCCCCGTTCGCGGCCGACCGGCGCCTGCGCTTCCCGATCGCCCAGGGCCCGATGACCCGGGTCAGCGACCGGGCCCGCTTCGCCCGCGCGGTCGCCGACGCCGGCGGCCTGCCGTTCGTCGCGCTCGCCCTCTCCTCCGGAGCGGACACCCGGGCCCTGCTGGCCGAGACGAAGGAGCTGCTGGGCGACGCGCCCTGGGGTGTCGGTCTGCTCGGCTTCGCCCCGTCCGAGCTGCGCGAGGCGCAGCTGGCGGCGGTGGCCGAGATCGTCCCGCCCTGCGCGCTGATCGCCGGCGGCCGCCCGTCGCAGGCCGCGCCGCTCGAGGCGGCCGGTATCGACACCTTCCTGCACGTCCCCTCGCCCGGCCTGCTGCGCCGGTTCCTGGCCGAGGGCGCGCGCAAGTTCGTGTTCGAGGGCCGCGAGTGCGGCGGCCACGTCGGGCCCCGCTCCAGCTTCGCCCTGTGGGACGCGCAGATCGCGGCCATCGCCGAGTTCGCGGCCGCGCTGGGTCCCGGCGCCCCCGGCGCCCCCGAAGCAGCCGAGGCCCGGGAGGAGTTCCACACCGGCCTGCACCTGTTGTTCGCCGGCGGCGTCCACGACGCCCGCTCGGCCGCGATGGTCGCCGCGGCGGCCGCCCCGCTGGCCGGCCAGGGCGCCCGCGTCGGCGTGCTCATGGGCACCGCCTACCTGTTCACCCGGGAGGCTGTCGAGGCCGAGGCGATCATGCCCGAGTTCCAGCGGGTGGCCGTCGAGTGCGCCGGCACCGTCCTGCTGGAGACCTCGCCCGGCCACGCGGTGCGCTGCGCGCCGTCCGGCTATGTCCGGACGTTCGAGGCTCGGCGGGCCGAGCTGCTGGCCGGCGGCCACGACCGCCGGGCCACCTGGGAGGAGCTGGAACGGCTCAACCTGGGCCGGTTGCGCATCGCCAGCAAGGGGCTGGCCCGCCGGGACTCCGCGCTCGTCCCGGTCGACGCGGCCACCCAGCGCGACGACGGCATGTACATGATCGGCCAGGTCGCGGCGCTACGCTCGGAGGTCACCACCGTCGACGCGCTGCACGCCGACGTCAGCCTGGGCTCCGCCGGTGTGCTGGCCCGGCGGGCCGGCGCGGCGTCGGCTCCGGCGCGGACCGGGCCGCGGGCCGGAGGGTCGCGCACCCGCCCGCGCCCGGCACCGGGGCGTGGTCCCGGGCCCGGCGGCGAGCCCCGGCCCCGCCCCGGCGCGGCGATCGCCGTCGTCGGGTTGGCCGCGGTGTTCCCCGGCGCGAGCGACACCGCCGAGTACTGGGCCAACATCCTGGCCGGGCGGGACGCGGTCACCGAGGTGCCGCCCGAGCGGTTCGACGCGGCGGCTTTCTACCACCCGGACGGGGTGCGGGAGCTCGCCGGCGGCCGCACCCCGTCGAGGTGGGGCGGCTTCCTGCCCCGCATCCCGTTCGATGCGCTGCGCTACGGCATCCCGCCGCGCTCGCTGGCCAGCATCGACCCGGCCCAGCTGCTCGCGCTGGAGGTCAGCGCCCGCGCCCTGGCCGACGCCGGCTACGCGGACGCGGCCTTCGACCGGTCGCGGACATCGGTGGTGTTCGGCGCCGAGTCGGGGGCCGACCTCGCGGCGGCCTACGGCTTCCGTTCCACATTCGCGTCGTTCTTCCGTTCCATGCCGTCCGAGCTGGACGACCATCTACCCGTCCTCGACGAGGACTCGTTCCCGGGGGTGCTGGCCAACGTCATCGCCGGCCGGATCGCCAACCGGCTCGACCTCGGCGGGGTCAACTACACCGTCGACGCCGCCTGCGCCTCGTCGCTGGCCGCGCTGGACGTCGCGTGCAAGGAGCTGGCGGCGGGCACGTCGGACATGGTGCTCGCCGGCGGTGTCGACACCCACAACAGTCTGCATGATTATCTCCTCTTCTCATCGGTGCACGCTCTGTCCCCGACCGGACACTGCAACAGCTTTGACGCGTCGGCCGACGGGATCAGCCTCGGCGAGGGCGCGGCCGTCGTCGTCCTCAAGCGCCTGGCCGACGCCGAGCGCGACGGCGACCGGATCCACGCGGTGATCCGCGCGGTCGCCGGCTCGAGCGACGGCCGAGCCCTGGGCATGACGGCGCCCCGCGAGGACGGCCAGGTCTCTGCCCTGAACCGGGCGTACGCGGCGGCCGGTCTCGCGCCGAGCGAGGTCGGCCTGCTGGAGGCGCACGCGACCGGCACCGTCGTCGGCGACCGCACCGAGCTGACCAGCCTGACCACCGTGTTCGAGGCCCACGGGGCCGCGCCGGCGAGCTGCGCCGTCGGGTCGGTCAAGGCACTGATCGGCCATACCAAGTGCGCCGCCGGCCTGGCCGGGCTGATCAAGGCCATCCGGGCGCTGGAGACCGGGACCCGGCCGCCGAGCACGCACCTGCGGCGGCCCAACGACTGCTGGGACCCGGCGCGCAGCCCGTTCTTCTTCGACACCGCGGCCCGCCCGTGGGTCGCCCCGCCGGCCCGCCGCCACGCTGGGGTGTCCGCGTTCGGTTTCGGCGGGACGAACTTCCACGTCGTCGCCTCGGCCTATGACGGCGGCCCGGAACCCGCCCACGGTCTGGAGGCCTGGCCGGCCGAGCTGTTCCTGATCCGGGCGAGCGACGCCGCCGGGGCGCGACGCGGACTGGCCTCCCTGGCCGCGCTGGTCGAGGCGAACGACGCCGCCGGCCGGCCCTGGACGCTTCGGGACCTGGCCCGTACGACCTGCGCGGCCGGCCCGGCCGGCGCGCCGGTCCAGCTCGCGTTCGTCGCCGGCGGCGACCCGCGCGGGCCGGCGGGGCCAGGCGGGCCGGCGGGGCCACGCGGGCCGGACGGCCTCGACAGCCTGGCCGCGACGCTGGCCGCGGCCCGCTCCGTCCTGGCGGACGGGGCCGTTCCGCCGCCGGGCAGCCGGATCTTCACCGCCGGCCCCCAGCCGGCCGGGGACGGTGCGCTGGCGTTCCTGTTCCCCGGCCAGGGCAGCCAGCGGCCGGGGATGCTGGCCGACCTGTTCGTCGCGTTCCCGCGGCTGCGCCACCTCCTGCTGCTGGGGGAACGCTGGGCGCCGGCGATGTTCCCGCCGGCGGCGTTCACCGACGCCGAGCGGGCGGCCCAGGTCGCCGCGATCACCGACACCCGGGTCGCGCAGCCCGCGCTCGGCCTGGCCGACCTGGCCATGTTCGAGACGCTGACCGGGCTGGGCGCGCGGCCCGACCACCTCGGCGGCCACAGCTACGGCGAACTGGTCGCGCTGTGCGCGGCCGGGGTGTTCGATCCCGACGAGCTGGTCGCCCTGAGCGAGGCCCGGGCGGCGGCGATCGTCGCGGCCGCCGCGACCGCGCCCGACCCCGGGGCGATGGCCGCCGTAGCGGCCGGCGCCGAGCAGGTGCGGGCCGCGCTCGACCTGCCCGAAGCCGGCTCCGCGCGGGCCGTCGGGCCGGCTGGTGTCGTCGGGCCGGCCGGTGTCGTTGTGGCCAACCTGAACGCCCCCCGCCAGACCGTCATCTCCGGGCCGACGGCGGCCGTCGAGGCGGCGGCCGGACGCCTGGCCGCGGCCGGCCTGTCGGCCCGGCGCATCCCGGTCGCCTGCGCGTTCCACAGCCCGGTCGTGGCCGCCGCGGGGGAGACGTTCGCCCGCGACCTGACCGCCTTCGCCCCTCGTCCCGCCGCCGGGACGGTGTGGGCCAACGCGACGGCCGCGCCCTATCCGGCGGGCGCGGACGCCGTGCGCGCGCTGTTGGCCGAGCAGATAGGCGCCCCCGTCCGGTTCGTCGAACAGGTCGAGGCGATGTACGCCGCCGGGGCCCGGACGTTCGTGGAGGTCGGCCCGGGCCAGGTACTCACCCAGCTGGTCGGCCGGATCCTGGCCGACCGGCCGCACCGGGCGATCGCCACCGACGTCCCGGGCGAGAACGGCCTGGTCCGGCTGCTGGGCGCCGTCGCCGAACTGGCCGCCGCCGGCGTGGCGCTCGACGTGACCAGGCTGTTCGCCGGCCGCGGCGCACGCTTGGTGAGCGTGGCCGACCGGCCGCGCCGCCCGGGCTGGCTCGTCGACGGGCAGCTGGTGCGCACCGCCGACGGCGAGCCGGTCCCGGGCGGCATGCGCCCGGCCACAGATTTCTCGCCCCTCGAGCTGCCCGGCTCTCCCGCGGTCGCGGCCGCCGATCGCTCCGGTCCCCATCCCGTCCCGGCCGCCGCGCCGGGCGGGCTGTATCAGGAGGCAGCGATGCACCAGCAGGCACCGATGCCCGGCGAGCACGCTCCGTCCCAGACCGGGACGACGGCGGCCGGCCCCGCCGCCGACGCGGTCCTGGCCTTCGTCCGGGCCTGCCAAGAGACGATCACGGCCGGGCGGGACGTCCTGCTGAGCTACCTCGGCGGGCCGGCCGTCCCGGCCGTCCCCGCGGCCACGGCTGTCCCGACAGCTCCGGCCGCTCCGGCGGTTCCGGCGGTTCCGGCGGTTCCGGCCTGGCCTGGACCCGGAGCGCCCGGGGCCGCGCCGGCCGGGCGCCCGCAACTCCCGTCCCTGCCCCGCCAGGCCGGCTCCGACCGACCGACCAGGCCGGCCCGTCCAGCCGGACCCGCCCCGCGCGTGGACGGTTCGGCCGGTCCCGGCGCCGGCGCGAGCGGCCTCGATCCGGCGGTCCTGGTCGCCGCGGTGGTGGCGATCATCGCGGACCAGACGGGCTACCCGCCGGAGATGGTCGAGCCGGACTGCGACCTGGAAGCCGACCTCAGCATCGACTCGATCAAGCGGACCGAGATCCTGGCCGCGCTGGCCGAACGGCTCGGCCTAAGGGTCGGCTCCGGGGGACTGGCCGAGTCGGTCGTCGAGGAACTGGCCCGGATCAAGACCGTGCGCGGGATCGCCGACTGGCTGGCTGCCCGGCAGTCCACTCCCGCCGCCGTCCCCGGCGCCGCCGCGGCCGGGACCGCGCCGGTGTCCGGGTCGGTGTCCGGACCGGCCTCGACCGCTCCGGACCGGCCCGCGTCCAGGCAACCCGGAGCCGGCCCGGTCGAATCCGCACAGCCCGGACCCGGGCGGCGCGGACCTGAGCTGCCCGGACCTGAGCTGCCCGGAGCTGAGCTGCCCGGACGTGAGCGGATCGAGGCCACCGTCGTGGAGGTCATCGCGGACCAGACGGGCTACCCGCCGGAGATGATCGAGCCGGACTGCGACCTGGAAGCCGACCTCAGCATCGACTCGATCAAGCGGACCGAGATCCTGGCCGCGCTGGCCGAACGGCTCGGGCTGGCCGGCGCTGGCGGGATCGCGGCGCCGGAGGCCTGGACGTCCGAGGAGGGCGGCCTGACCGACGGCGAGGTCGAGGCACTGGCCCGGCACAAGACCGTTCGGGAGATCGCCGCCTGGATCAGCGCGCGGGTCTCACCCGGCCACCGTCCCGCCGCCGATGGCGGCCGTCCCAGCGCCGATGACGGCCTCGCGGCGGCCCCGGAGCCGGCGCGGGCAGCTCCATCGGCCGCGGGCTCGGCTTCCGCTGCCGCGCCGGCTTCCGTTTCCGCTTCGGCGGCCGCGCCGGTTTCGCCGTCCGCCGGCGTCGGCACCGCGCCCAGCCGGTTCGTGACCGAGCTTGCCGTGCTGCCGGCACTGCCCCCGGTCCGCGAGCTGCTGGCGTCCTACGCCCGCACCGCCGCCGCCCGCGGCACTGCCGCCTGCGAGACGGCCACCGGCAGCACCGCCCGGCCCGCCGGCGCGGCCGGCGCCGAGCTGGCCGGCGGCCGCTTCGCGATCGTCGAAGGTGGCCTGGGCATCGGCGTCGGCATGGCCGCCCTGCTCGAACAGCGCGGCGCGATCGTGCGCATCCTGCGGCCCGAGGACGCCGACCTGGCCGAGGCACTCGGCACCGGTGCCGGCCGGGACGGCGTCCTGTGGCTCGCCGGGGCGGGCGGGTCCGACGCGCCGGCCCTGCCCGACGCCTTCGCGCCGCTGCGGGCGGCCGTGCTGGGCGGGACCCGCCGGCTGGTCGTCGTCACCGGTCGCGGCGGCGCCTTCGGCCGGCCCGACGCCGGCCCCTACCCGGGCGCGATGTCCGACCCGAGCGGCGGCGCCGGCCTGCGCGGGCTGGTCCGGGCCATCGGACGGGAGGTCTCCGGCCTGGTCGCCCGGCTGGTCGACATCGACCCGAAGGGTTCGCCGGTCGAGCTGGCCCAGATCTTGCTGGCCGAGCTGCTGGCCGACGACCCGGCGCTCGTCGCCGGCTACCGCTCCGGGGCCCGGGTGACCGAGCGGCTGCGCCGGGCCGAGCTGCCCCCGCCGACCGGCCCGGTCGGCCGGCCGCTGCTGGAGCCCGGCTCAGTCGTCCTGCTCACCGGCGGGGCCCGCGGGATCACCGCCCGCCTCGCGCGGGCGCTGGCCGAGGCGACCGGCTGCTCAGTCGAGCTGGTCGGGCGCACTCCGACCCCGGCCGGGCGGGAGGACGAGACCACCGCCGGCGCGCTCGACCCGCCGGCGCTGCGCCGGGCGCTGATCGCCACCGGCCTGACCCGGCCGGCCGAGATCGAGGCCCGGCTGGCCGCGATCCTGGCCGAGCGGGAGGTCCGAGCCACGCTGGCGGCGCTGCGCTCCAGCGCCGCCTCGGTCACCTACCACAGCGTCGACGTGCGGGACACGGCCGCGCTGCGCGCCGTCGTAGAGGGCGTCTACGACCGGCACGGTCGCCTCGACGGGGTCGTGCACGGCGCCGGCGTCCTGGCCGACCGGCTGCTGGCCGACAAGACCCCGGAGCAGTTCGACCGGGTCTTTCGCACCAAGGTCGACGCGGCGCGGACGCTGGCCGACGTGCTGCGCCCGCCGCTGCGGTTCTTCGTCCTGTTCGGCAGCGTCGCCGGAGTGTTCGGCAACCGCGGGCAGGCGGACTACGCCGCCGCGAACGACGCGCTCGACAGCTACGCCCGGGCCTGGTCCGGCCGGTTCGGCGGACGGGTCGTGGCGCTCGACTGGGGCCCGTGGGCCGCTACGTCCGGCCCGTCCGACTCGTCCGACTCGTCCGACTCGTCCGACTCGTCCGGCCCGGGCGGCCCGGGCGGCCCGGGCGGCCCGGGCGGCGGCGGAAGCGGCATGGTGAACGAGGCCCTCGAACGGGAGTACGCCCGGCGGGGGATCGGGCTGATCCAGCCCGAGCGCGGTGTCGAGGCGCTGCTGGCCGAGCTGACCGCGCCGGTCGACGACCCGCAGGTGATCTATCTGAGCGGGTCGGTGGAGGCCTTCGATGCGGCCGGCTGACAGCGTTGGCGACCGCGGCGCCGACATCGTTGGCGACCGCGTTGCCGGCGGCCGAACTGATCACGGAAGCCCGGCGCGCCGTGGCCGCCGCTGACCTGACGGGGGTGGGAAAGCACGATGAGTCGTTTCCTGTTCGTTGTGCCGCCGCTTACCGGCCATGTGAATCCGGCGGCGGCGATCGCGGGCGAGCTGGTGGACCGGGGTCACCGTGCCGTCGTGGCCGGGCATCCCGGCACCGTCGGGCCGCTGCTGGGCGACCGGGTGCCGCTGATGCCGCTGGAGGCCCAGCTGCCGGCGGAGGAACGGGCCGAGATGGAGCGCCGGGCCCGCGGGCTGCGGGGCGTGAAGTCGCTGAAGTTCCTGTGGGAGGACTTCCTCATCCCGCTCGGGCGCCGGATGCTGCCCGAGGTCACCCGGGCCGTTGACGCCTTCGCGCCGGATGTCCTGGTCGCCGACCAGCAGGCCTTGGCCGCGGCGGTCGCCGGCCGGCTCCGGGGGCTGCCGTGGGCGACGCTGGCCACGACGCCGGCCGAGTTCGACAAGCCGTACGGCCCGCTGACCGGGATGGGCGTGTGGGTGGCCGAGCGGGTCGGGTCCTTCCAGCGGGAGTGCGGGGTGGAGGATCCGCGCGACCCGCGCTTCTCCGAGCATCTGATGCTGATCTGCTCGCTGCGGGAGCTGCTGGGACCGCGGGAGTTCGACGCGCGCCACGTCTTCGTCGGGGCCGCGACCGGGCCCCGCCCGCCCGCTCCGCCGTTCCCGTTCGAGCTCCTCGACGACGACCGCCCCGTCGTGCTCGTCTCGCTCGGGACGGTGACGCGGGAGGCCGGCGGGCGCTTCCTGGCGGCGGCGGTGGCGGCCCTGGACGGGCTCTCCTCGGCCGTTCAGGGCGTCATCGTCGCGGCCGACGGGGTGCTGGACGACGTCCCGGCCTCGGTCATCGTCCGGCCCTACGTGCCGCAGCTGGCGCTGCTGCCGCGCACGGCGATGGTGATCTCGCACGCCGGCAACAACACGGTCTGCGAGACGCTCGCGGCCGGTCGGCCGCTGGTGTTGGCGCCGGTCCGGGACGACCAGCCGACCATCGCCGAGCAGGTCGTGCGGGCCGGCGCGGGGGAGCGGGTCCGCTTCGGCCGGGTCGAGGCGGACGAGCTACGCGAGGTGATCGCGCGGGTGCTCTCGGAGCCGTCCTACCGGGCGGCGGCCCAGCGCCTGGCCACCGGGTTCGCCGCCGCCGGCGGCGCGGCCGCGGCGGCGGACGCTCTGGAGGCTCTGGCCGTTCAGCCCTCGGGTGTGGCCGGCGCGGCCAGGTCGGTGGCCCGCTCGAGGCCGGCCGGCGCCTGGTCCGCGAACGGATCGGCCGGGAACGGATCGGCCGGTTCGCCGCCCGCGTCGGCGGACTCGCCGCGCCAGTCGCGATAGAGGCCGACACCAAAAATGATCACAAAGAGGGCGACCAGCGGCACGAGGATCATGAACGCTCCTGGGGACGGCTGAGGGCTGGCGCGGGGTCCGGGGCGTTCAGCGGTGGCCGTCGTCGGTTCGGGTGGGGCCTCGGTTCGGGTGGGGCGACGGTTCGGGTGGGGCGACGGTTCGGGTGGGGCGACGGTTCGGGTGGGGCGACGGTTCGGGTGGGGCGACGGTTCGGGGCGGTGGGTGCAAGGGCGCCGTACCCGCCCGGCCGGCGCCTACCCCTCCCGCGCCCGCGATACCGACTCGCCGTCCATAGTCATTTCGGGGTGGCCGGGACGATGACATTCCTGGCTCTTGGCGGGCCGGGCCCGGTGCCGTAGCGTCGCGACAACACGGGAGCTCCCACCCAAGGGGGCTGAGAGGGCGGCTGCCGGGCATTCCGAGCCCGAGCGGGGCCGCCGACCGCTGAACCTGTCCGGGTAATGCCGGCGTAGGGAGCGAGTGCTGGTATGTCGTCACCGCGCGAAAATCACCAGATCCGGGCCAAGGGCGCTGACGCGCGCCCGGAGGCCACCGGCCAGTCCCGGACCGGATCGCTGCCAGGCAGCCGAAAGACCTACCTGCCCGGGCCCCGGCCGGACATCCGGGTGCCGATGCGCGAGGTCGTCCTCTCGACCGGGGACCGGGTCGTGCTCTATGACACCTCCGGACCGCGTACCGACCCCGGGCGCGGCGTCGACGTCCGGACCGGGCTACCGCGGCCGCGGGCGGCCTGGGTCGCCGAGCGGGACGCGTCGGCCGGCGCGAACACGCAGCTCGGCCTGGCCCGCCGCGGGCTGATCAGCCCGGAGATGGAGTTCGTCGCCGTCCGCGAGGGCGTGCCGGTCGAGAAGGTCCGGGCGGAGATCGCCGCCGGGCGGGCCGTCCTGCCGGTGAACCGCAACCACCCCGAGAGCGAGCCGATGATCATCGGCCGGGAGTTCCTCGTCAAGATCAACGCGAACATCGGCAACTCCGCCGTGACCTCCTCGATCGAGGAGGAGGTGGACAAGATGGTCTGGGCCACCCGCTGGGGCGCCGACACGGTGATGGACCTCTCCACCGGCCGTGACATCCACCGGACCCGGGAGTGGATCATCCGGAACTCGCCGGTCCCGATCGGCACCGTCCCGATCTATCAGGCCCTGGAGAAGGTCGACGGCAAGGCGGTCGAGCTGACCTGGGAGGTGTACCGGGACACCGTGATCGAGCAGTGCGAGCAGGGCGTGGACTACATGACCGTCCATGCCGGCGTCCTGCTGCGCCACGTCCCGCTGACCGCCCGGCGCAAGACCGGCATCGTCTCCCGGGGCGGGTCCATCCTGGCCGCCTGGTGCCTGGCTCATCACGAGGAGAACTTCCTCTACACCCACTTCGCGGAGCTGTGCGAGATCCTGGCCGCCTACGACGTGACGTTCTCGCTGGGCGACGGGCTGCGGCCCGGCTCGATCGCCGACGCCAACGACGCCGCCCAGCTCGCCGAGCTGGCCACGCTGGGCGAACTGACCTCGATCGCCTGGGAGCACGACGTCCAGGTGATGATAGAGGGTCCGGGTCACGTCCCGATGAACAAGATCAAGGAAAACGTGGACCTGCAGCGCGAGCTGTGCCACGACGCGCCCTTCTACACCCTGGGCCCGCTGACCACCGACGTCGCGCCCGGCTACGACCACATCACCTCCGCCATCGGCGCCGCGATGATCGGCTGGTTCGGTACGGCGATGCTCTGCTACGTCACGCCGAAGGAGCATCTGGGACTGCCCGACCGGGACGACGTCAAGGCCGGCGTGATCGCCTACAAGATCGCCGCGCACGCCGCCGACCTGGCCAAGGGGCATCCCGGCGCCCAGGCCTGGGACGACGCCCTGTCCGACGCCCGGTTCGACTTCCGCTGGAACGACCAGTTCCACCTCTCGCTCGACCCGGAGACGGCAGCGGCCTACCACGACGAGACCCTGCCGGCGGCGCCGGCCCGCTCGGCGCACTTCTGCTCGATGTGCGGGCCGCACTTCTGCTCGATGAAGATCACCCGGGACGTGCGGGAGTACGCCGCCGCCCGCGGGATCGGCGACGAGCGGGCGCTGGCAGAGGGGATGCGGGAGAAGGCGGCCGAGTTCACCTCCGGCGGCGGGCACATCTACCTGCCGCTCGCCGACGCCTGAGCCGTCGCTCCGTCAGCCCCCCGGGTGGCGGTCGGGTCTCGTCGTGGATTCAGGGAGATCGATACCGGTAGGTGGTTTTGGTCACGTATCGTCTTCCTCGGCTGGTGGCCGCGCTCGGCGGACGGTCGCGGCCGCGCCGGTGGCACTGACCACGCGAGACGGTGTCGGCGGCGGCGGCGCTACGCGCGGACGCGGCCCGAGACGGGTATGACGAACACGCCCGCGGGAAACCGGCGACGGGGACGGGGGAGGTCGCGGTGAACGAGAGGGCAATCCCGGGAGTGGGGCCGGTGCTGTCGGCGCTGGTGCCGGTGACCTGTCTGCAGGTGGTCACCGTCGTCGGGGCCGACGCCGCGGCGACGACGAGTCAGGTGACCTGCTGGGAACGGTCGGACGCCGGTGGGGAATGGCGGCGCGTCGGCCCGGCGGTGCCGGGCCGCAACGGGACGGCCGGCTGGTCGACCGACCATCACAAGGGCGAGGCCAGCTCGCCCGTCGGCGTGTTCAGTCTGACCGCCGCCGGTGGCCGGCTGCCCGATCCGGGCACGTTGCTGCCCTACGAGTACCGGCCGTCGTACTACCAGAGCGGTGGGTTCGGCGCCGGGCTCGCCGCGGACGCCTTCGACCACGTCATCGCGGTCGACTACAACCGGATACCCGGCTACCCGCCGTCCGACCCGACCCGGCCCGACGGTGAGGTCGCCGGTGGCGACATCTGGCTCCACGTCGGGGACAGCCCGTCGGCGACGGGCGGCGTCGCGCTGCCCGAGGCCGCGCTGGCGGCCATCCTGGGCTGGCTCTCGCCGACCTGCCGGCCAGTCATCGTGATGGGGGACGCGGCCACCCTGGCCGCCTGACCCTGGCCGCCTGCCCCTGGCTGGGACGCGCTCCGCGGCTTGCGCCCGGCGGGGCCGCCGCGCCGCCGCGGGGGCTAGCCAGAACGGTGGCCGGCTTGTCTACCCGCGCGAACGCTGGCGCGAAAATTCGTCGGGCGCCGGGGCGCCGGCGGGTTTTCGCCAGGCTCTTGCGTCGGCTGAGGAGTGAATTGCTGGACCACGGTGTGGCTGGAACAAGACGCGTCAAGACGTGCCGGGTGCATCGAGGCATCGGCTGTCGATTCGAATGACGGGCGGGGCTTGTTTCGCTACTCCTATCGAGGCTGGCTTACGGACGGCGCACGACCCATACGCCGCATACGCCGCCGCGGCGCCGGCCTGACCAACCGGACCAACCGGACCGGCCGGGTAACCGCCACCTTTTCCCGGCCGGGACCGTCGGCCGAGAGGTTACAGGCGCGCGCCTTTCCTCGGCCTACCGGCGACAATCCGGCGGCCGCGGAACATCCTGGCCGAGGATTCACCTTGGCGCCCGCGAGGAACTCCGGGCGGGCATCGCCGGCTACGGCGCCGGCCGTCTGGGCTTGTCAGCCATCGGGGAGAACTGGGCGGGTGCGCCAGCCGCGGAAGGCGACGACGAGGCGCTCGAGCATGACCGGGTCGACGTCATCGGGCGCGAGTCCGCCGGTGGCCGTGATCGTCTCGCGCATCTGCTCGACGTAGGTGTCGCAGCCGTCGCAGCGGGCCAGATGGGACTCGAAGCGGGCCCGCTCAGCGGTGTCGAGCGCGCCCTCCAGGTAGTCCGTGACCAGCTCCACCATGGCCACGCAGGGAATCTCGGGGGCCTGTGCCCACTCGCGGTCGCTACTCATGAGGCACCGGATTCATCCCGTCGCGCTGGTCCTCGTCGCGTTCGTCCAGATAGTTCTCCAGCGTCTGCCGCATCGCCGCCCGGGCTCGGTGCAGCAGGACCCGCTGGTTGCCCGGGGTGATGTCGAGCAGCGACGAGACCTCGTCGGAGCCGAGGCCGTCGATGTCGCGCAGGGTCAGCACTGAGCGCTGCCGGGGCGGCAGCATCTCGAGCGCGTCCCGCAGCCGCAGCCTGATCTCGCTCGACAGCAGCGCCGCCTCGGGTACCTCGTGGCGGCGCGGCGGGGTGATCCAGCCGCCCGGCAGCTCAGGCGCGTCCAGCGGGTGGAACCGGTCCGGGTCGACGGTCGGACCGGTCTCCGGCCCGAAGGCGGAGCTGAACGGGACGCTGCGCCGCTCGCGCCGGGCCCGGGAGCGGGCGACGTTCATCAGGATGCCGAAGATCCAGGTGCGCAGCGACGAGCGGCCCTCGAAACCGTCCAGGCCGTTCAGGACGGCCAGCCAGGTCTCCTGCACGGCGTCCTCGGCCAGCGCCCGGCTCGGCAGGTAGGACTCGGCCACCCGCCGCAGCGCCGGGGTGTAGGCCGTCACCAGCTCGGCGAAGCGGCGCTCGTCGCCGGCCCGCAGCGCGGCAAGCAGGCCCGTCTCGTCCAGCCGGCCGGCCTTGACTGGCGCCGTGCCGGCTGGTGTGGTGCCGGCCCGCGCGGTGCCCGGCTGGGCCACCTCCACCGCTCACCTCCGCCCCGACGGCGAGCTCCCGTCCCGCCGATGCCCAACCTAGTCCGCTCGTGCCGGTTCCTTCCGCGACGGGAGGTTCCGGCGCGGTACCGTGCAGGGGGTTGCCGTCGCGGACGGCTCGGGCCCGACGGCGGAGCGTGATCGAACCGGGAGCCGACGATGGACGACAGCGACCCGCACATCGATAACCCGCACATCGATGACCCGTACCTCGATGACCCGTACATCCATGTGGCGGCGGACCTGGGCATGGAGGTGTATGCCCGGAACATGCTCGCGTCGACCTTCGGGCTGGTGACGGACACCCCGAGCGACGTCCCGTCCGGATGCGGCCGCCGGGTGGCGCGGGCGATGACCTCGCGCCGGCCGGAAAGTGTCACCTGCCTGGCCTGCCGGGAGCACGCCGCGCAGCGGCATCTGCGTCTGGCCCAGCAGGTGCGGCGGCTGACCCGCGGCCAGGGCTACGGCGTCAGCGAGGGCTACGGCGTCAGCGCGGCGCGGGTCCGCCAGGCCGTCGAGGGCCACCAGGACCTGGCCCGCCGCTTCGGCGGCGGCGCCGAGTCCGACGCCGGCCCGGCCTGACCCCGCCCCATCGCCCGCGGCTACACCAGTCCAGTCCCCGCGGCTACACCGGCTCGGGGCCGAGGAACCCGAAACCGGTGCTGGGGTCGGTCAGTCCGCCTGCCCGCTCGCCGGGGTGAGGTGATCGGTGAGCTGGGCGACCAGGGCCTCGGTGGCGGGTCCAGGGCAGGCTGCGTCGATCGCGTAGGTGAGCGCGCTCGCCGTCAGGCCGCCGCCCAGGATGCGCACCGCCTCGGCCAGGCCGCTCACCTCGACGTCGCCGGTGGCCACCCGGTCCTGGCCGAGGGCGTAGACCGGGCTCGCGCGCAGCGCCTCGAGCTGCTCGGCGACGCTGGCTCCGGCCAGGATCAGGCCACGCCGCTCCCACTCGCCCGAGCTGGGATGACGGCCCGGCGGCGGCTCGGGCGCGCTGGCGGCGTCCAGCAGCGCGGCCCGGACGTCCTGCCAGCGGTACATGCCCGCTGTCCAGCGTGCCCCGGCCGGGTCGGGCGGAAGCTGGTCCGGGATGCCGGCGGCGCCGCCAGGTGTGCCTGGTGTGCCTGGTGTGCCTGGCGGAAGGTCCTGACCTGTCCCGTGCCCGCTGAAAGCCGTGCTCTCGCCGAATGCCGGTTTCTCGAGGTGGGCCGGGGCCGGGTTTTCGGCGCGGGAACCGTCGTGGCCCGCGCGCGGCATGCCGCCGACGACGCCGCCGCCGCCGACGCCGACGCCGGTCGGGCCGGGCCCGAGCACGGCGGTGGCGTCCGTCGGCGGTCCGTCGCCGACCGCCATCCCGTCCGCGCGCAACATCGTGGCCAGGACGTCGAGGATGCGCGCGGTCAGGTCGTCCGGGTCGACGAACTCGCGCAGCCACTCCCGGCGGGCGCCGGTCGCCCGCTCGGCGGCGAGAGCCAGCGCGCAGGTCAGCACCCGGGGCTCGGCGGCGGCGAGCGCCGTCCGTGTCACCCGTCCCGGCGCCGGCGGCCAGCCCCGTGACCGCCACAGGCCCAGCACGTGCCAGACCGTCACCACCTCGATCCAGACCACGACCGCCGCCGAGCCGGCCAGCACCGCCGCGTCGTTGATCTCCCCGAGCGCGCAGGGCCGGGCCCGGCAGGCCGCCCCGCAGTGCGGCGAGCGCCGGCCGGCCAGGGGAGCGCCGTCGAAGGCGGCGGCGGCCGGGGACTCCCGGTCCTCGCCGGCCCGCACCCCGACCAGGATCGGGCGGTCCATGCCGTCGACGGTGACCGCGGCGACGCCCGGCGGCAGCGACACGACCAGCTCCGACTGGTCGGGACGCAGGTTCATGGCCGCGCCGACGGCCTCCCGGTCGTCGGCGGCCGGCAGCCGGTGCATGATCTTCAGTGCGGTGTTCTTGACGACGTCGTTGACGATCTTTGCTGGGATCTGCTCGACGACCAGCACGCCCTCGCCGTAGGCGCGGATCTCGGCCAGCAGCGAGCTGAACAGCTCGACCGCCGCCGCCGCCGGCCCCTCGGTGACGTTGCGCAGCAGCCGGTGCGCCTCCTCGACGACCAGGACGTGGCGCAGCCCACCGGCGCCGCCCCGGCCGTAGCGGACCCGCAGGTGCTCGACGATCCGGATCAGCACCGCGCCCATCAGGAACGCCTTGTCCTGGTCGTTGGTGATGTCCTCCAGCTCGATGACGACATTGGCCCGCAGCAGGGCGCCGACGTCGAGGGGATGGCCGCCCTCGAAGAACCGGCCGGGCCGGCCCTCGCGCAGGCTGCCCATCCGGACGTCGACGAAGCCCCGGACGTCGGCGGTGATCTCGGCGCCGTAGCCGATGCCCTCGACGACGCGGCGGGCGGTCCGCTGCAGGTCACCCAGGGTCGGGTAGCGCCGGCGGACCGGGCGGTCGGGCTCGTCCAGGGCCAGCTTCGGGCGCACGGCCGGGCGGGGCCGGTCGGCGACGAGGTCCCAGCCGGCCTCGGTGTAGCAGACGGTCAGTGCCCGCGAGAGCACCTGGGGGAAGGGCTCGTTGGCCTCGAACGCGGCCAGGAACAGCGCCCGGACCAGGTCGAGATGGCTCTGCAGCGGGAAGCCGCGCTCGGGTTCCAGCGGATTGAGCGAGGCCGGGGCGACATCCAGCAGACCCGGTTTGATCACCACGACCGGTGCGTGGCCGGCCAGCCGGCCGGCCATCCCGGCGTACTCGGCCTTCGCCGGCTCGATCACCAGCCACGGCACCGGCCGGGGTGCGCGGGCGAGTCCCTCCAGGATGGCCCGCACCGTCTGGGACTTGCCCGAGCCGGTCGCGCCGCAGACGAAGCCGTGCCGGTTGAGCGTCCCCGGGGGCAGCGGCATCGGGCCGGCCGGCATCCAGGCGGCGTCCAGCACCTCGCCCAGCGGCACGCCGGCCGCCGCGGTCCCGAGAGCGCCAGGCCCGCTTGGCCCGCCTGGCCCGCCCGGCGTGCCCGGCGTGCCGTCGGTGGGCACGTGCTCCGGGGTCACGTCGAAGGTGTGCGGGGTGACGAGGTTGACCCCGGGGAGTTCTCGGCTCGGCGGCCGGGCGATCGCCGCGAGCAGTTCCCCGGTGGCGGCGAACGGCGACATCCCGCGCTGGCGGGCGGTCAGGCCGCCGGCCCCGGCCGGGCCGCCGCCATAGCCGCCGGGGCCATAGCCGCCACCGGGGCCGGGGCCGGGGCCGCCGGACGGGCCGGGGCGCGGCCAGTGCCCGCGCACGGCCGCGTCGAACGACGTCACCGCGCTGCCCGGGACCAGGACATAGGGCAGGTCGTCCAGGTCGCTCGACCCGCACAGCAGCGCCGCCGCCGCCGTCGCGTCCCGGGCGGTGACCGACCCGACCAGGATGTGAACGTCCCACAGACCGGCCGCGCCGGCCCGGACCAGCTCGCGGTAACGGGCCTGGGCCCGTTCCAGCTCGACCGTGCCGTCGGCCGAGCTCTCCTGCCGGCGCAGGTAGGGCATGGTCACCATCAGGTCGGCCAGCTCGCGTTCGCTGACCGCCGGGTCGACCGGCTCGGCCACCACCAGCCAGACGAACGGCTCGCCGAGGTGGGCGACGCAGTCGTCGAACGAGCCGCGGGCTGGCGGGCGCGCGGGCGCGCCGGCCCCGCGCGGGCCGCTGTTCGGCCCGTCGGTGGCCCACAGCGCGTCGGGGGCGCCGCCGCAACGGATCCAGGCCGGGAACGTGCTCAGCCACAGCGCGACCTCGCCGTCGGCCAGCGGGGTGCCCATCGCGCCCGGCGGGTAGAGCACCGGCAGGCCGCGGGCCCGGCCCGGGCCCGGGCCGCCGTCCGCCGGCGGGGCCACCGCCGGCGGGAAGGACGGCCGTCCGCCGACCACGATGTCGAGCCGGGCCCGGCCGGGGCGGCGCAGCCAGGCCACGGCGACCGCGCTGCCCGCGCCGCCGGCCGCGCCCAGGCGCAGGGTCGCGTGGGCCGCGGTCAGCGCCGAGTAGAGCGCGGCCGGCGCGCTGTCAGGTTCGTTCTGGTCCTCCGGCGGACGGGGGACGGACAGAATCCGGGAAAACCGGAACCCATCCAGGACGTCCATAGGTGTCTCCCGGGTTGGGGCGCGCCGCGAGCTGGGCCTGGGCCGGGTTGAGCTGTCCCCGGGTGCGCTGGCCGGTCCCAGTCGCGCCGCCGGCGCCGAGCGCGGGCCGCCCGGGACCGGTGGAGGCGCCCCGGGGCAGCGGCGCCACCCGGTTCAGGACGGCGATCGCCGGGTTGGAGTAGCCGGCGGTGGCCACCCGCCGGCCGCCGGCCGCGCCGACCATGATGAACGTGTGCTCGGGCAGGGTCTGCAGCTCGGTCGGCTCGACGGTGAACTCGTACGAGCGGGACAGCGTGTCCCCGGTCGTCGTGCCGTCGGCCAGCGAGTAGTTCACCGCCTTCTGCCAGCTGTCTGTCCGCGACGTCGTCAGCGACGTGCTCCAGTTGGTGTTCGTCGACGAGCTGTTGGCCATCAGGCCGTAGCGGCTGTAGTTCAGCGAGCTGCCACCGCCTTCGCCGGTCGTCGTCGACTCGCCGGTCTGTTCGCCCCAGCTGTCGGACACCCCGGCGGTGAACGTCCGGCTCAGCTGCCGGCTGAGCTGGGAAAGCTGGAAGGTGTAGCCGCGCCCGATGTACTCGGCGGCGGCCTGGGCGTCCTGGTGGTTGCCCAGCCGCATGAAGATGGTCTGTCCGCCGCCGCCGCCGACGAGCTTGACCGTGTCCTCGCGGAGGTGGTCGAACATCGCCACGATCCGGACGCCGACCTGTGCCGCGTGGGCGCTCAGCCCTTCCAGCGCCGCCATGTCGAGCCCGTCCGCGCCCGCGATGACCAGGACCGGCGTCGCTGCCGGCGAGCCGGTCCCAGCCAGACCAGGCGCCCGTAAGCGCCGGATCTCGTGCCGGATCCGGCTGAAGACGGCCTGGTCGGTCAGGCGCTTGCACTCCTCGCCATACCCGATCGAGGAGGTGGCGACGACCCGCAGGCCGTCGGCGGCCCACCAGCTCGGCTGGCCGCCGCCCGGCCCGCCGGGGCCGCCGTGTGGGCCGCCGGCCGACGTCGGCCCGGGTCCGGTCGGATAACCGGCCGGGTATCCCTGGGGGTAGCTCATCGGGTAGGCGGTCGCGGCCTCGCCCGGCCCGGCCCCGTACCCGCCGGCCCCGTACCCGGCGCCGCCGAACCGGCCCGGCTCCGGTCCGCCGCCGTAGCTGGTGGCGACGCCGACCGGGCCGGCGAGCAGCTCGGTGGCCAGGCGGACGTCGCGCAGCTCGTCGCGGGCCCGTTCGGTCCCGGCGACCGCGTCGACCTGCCGGACGATCGCGTCCCGCTCCCGGGGCGAGAGCATCGGCTCGTTCGCCGGGTTCAGCCCGGCCAGCACCCGCAGCCCGGCCGCCACCCGGGGCAGCGTCACCGGCTCGGCCAGGCTTGAGGTGACCGCGCGGACCAGCTCCAGGTAGGCGGCGCGCCGGTACGGGCCGCCCGGCGTCGCCAGATGCCCGTCGACGGCGTCGGCCAGCACCAGAGCGGCCTCGTGCCCGGTCAGTCCGGCCACCGGGTCGGCCTCGGCCGACTCCTCGGGCAGCTTCGTCACCTCGACCGGGTAGCCGGCCTCGGCGGCCAGGACGGCCAGCCCGCCGAAGGCCTCCTGCTCGGTGAGGTCGAGGACGGTCAGCGCCGTGCCGGAGGCGAGCGCCGAGGCGCCGAACACCGCCAGCAGCCCGGCCCGGTCGTCCCCGCTCCCTCCGACGACGTCGGTGCGCCGCGCCCGGGCGGAGGCGGGCAGCGGGTAGAGGACGTCCGCTGTCTCCTGGTGGCGGCGCCGGGCGGCGGCGATCTCGTGGCCGCGCGCGCGATGGTCGGCCGCCCGCTCCTGATACGCCCGGTGAGCGACCTCCCGCGAGTGCGACCAGCGTCGCCGGCGGGAGGAGAGCGCTGCGACCGGAACGGCCAGGACACCGATCGCGACCAGCGCCAGAACGACGATGGCCAGCACGACCTGGCCGCGGTGGCCCGGCGCGAGCCGGTAGGCCAGCGTCCCGAGCACAGCGATGCCGATGCCCACGCCGAAGAAGATCGGCAGATAGCCCTCGACCGCCTTGCCCAGCCGGCCGGTGTCGAGCGGCTCCGGTTCGGTCCAGGTCGGCTCGGGCTCGGCCAGCGCGACCGGCGCGGTCCGCTCCGGGTCGACGAACTCCCAGCCCCACCGGCGGCCGGGGACGAACAGCCGGTCGGTCAGCAGCGCGCGCGGGCCATGCCCCGCGGCGGTGCCGTCGGAACCGTCGCCCCGCCAGGACTCACCAGCCGGCGACTCCCCGGCTGGCCGGGGCCCACCGGCCGGCCGGGGCCCACCGGTTGGCCCGGACCGCGCCGCCGGCCCGTCATCTGCCCTCGACCAGCGATGTGCCGCCTGCTCGCGTCCCGCCACCGGCCCCCGCCTCACTCGACGTCCGTTCGCGGTGCCGGCCGCGCCCACCCGGCGCGCCCGCGCCGCCGTGCTCGGTCACCGGCCGCGCGCGGCCGGGCAGCCGGCTCTTCTGCGTGGCGATATCACCACGCAGAAGAGCATAACCGCCACAGCGGTCACGGCCGTGGCTTTCGGAACGTCCCCGATCGCCGACGTCAGCCGGCCGGCTTCTCCGAGTGACCGCCGAACTGCTTGCGCATCGCGGACAGCAGCTTGTCGGCGAACAGGCCCTCGCCGCGCGAGCTGAACCGCTCGTAGAGGGAGGCGGTCAGCACATGCGCGGGCACGCCCTCCTCGACCGCGGCCAGCACCGTCCAGCGCCCCTCGCCGGAGTCCGACACCCGGCCGCCGAACTGGGCCAGTTCGGGGTCCTCGACCAGGGCCGCCGCGGTCAGGTCCAGCAGCCAGGACGCGACGACGCTGCCCCGGCGCCACACCTCGGCCACGGCGGCGGTGTCGATGTCGTACTGGTAGTACTCCGGGTGGGCCAGCGGGGTCGTCTCGGCGTCGTGCTCGGCCAGGGCCTTCGCGCCGATGTCGGCCTTGTCGAGGACGGCCAGTCCCTCCGCGAAGGCGGCCATCATCCCGTACTCGATGCCGTTGTGGACCATCTTGACGAAGTGCCCGGCGCCGTTCGGCCCGCAGTGCAGGTAACCCTTCTCCGCCTGGCTGGGCTCACCGGTCCGGCCCGGGGTGCGCTCGGCCTCGCCGACGCCCGGCGCGACCGTCGCGAACAGCGGCTCCAGGCGGCCGACGACCTCGGCCTCGCCCCCGATCATCAGGCAGAACCCGCGCTCCAGGCCGAACACGCCGCCGGAGGTGCCCACGTCGACGTAGTGGATGCCCGCCCCGGCCAGCTCCTTGGCCCGGTCGACGTCGTCACGGTAGTAGGAGTTCCCGCCGTCGATGATGGTGTCGCCCGCCTCGAAGTGCTCGGCGAGCTGGGCGACCGTCTGGCCGGTGATGCCGGCCGGCACCATCACCCAGGCCGCCCGGGGCACGGTAAGCAGCGAGGCGAACTCGGCCAGGCTGGACGCGCCGGTCGCCCCCTCACCGACCAGGGTCTTCACCGCGTCCGGGCTCACGTCGTACACGACGCACTCGTGCCCGTCGCGCATGAGCCGGCGGACGAGGTTGGCCCCCATCCGGCCGAGGCCGATCATCCCGAGCTGCATGGCGTCTCCCGTGCTCGACTGTCCCCGCGGGCGCCGCTCGCGCCCGCGGTGGAGTTCTCCCCGTCGGCGCCGCGCCCGGCGCCACCGGCTGCCTGTCCGTCGTCCCGCCGTGCCGGCCCCGCGTCGCTGCCGCCGGGCCGACGTGGGACGTTCTACCGCGCCGAGCCGACCGGCATGCCGACGGCCGGCACCGAGCGGCCGGCATCCTGGTCAGTCAGTCTGATGGTCGCGCGTAACGACCGGGGATCGCGGGGGTACACACTTTCGCGCGCACGGAAGTTCGCGCACACGGAAGTCCAGCATGGGCGCCACACCAGGAGGGTCGGGTCGGATGCGCGGAGACGACACGCGGGACGAGCTCACGGTGGACGTCGTGGTCGTCGGGGCGGGCCCGAGCGGCGAGACGGCCGCCGGGCGCCTCGCCGACGGCGGGCTGTCGGTCGCGATCGTCGAGCGGGAGCTGATCGGCGGCGAATGCTCCTACTGGGGCTGCATCCCCAGCAAGACGCTGATCCGGCCGGGTGCTGTCCTGGCCGCCGCCCGGCGGGTCCCCGGCGCGGCCGCGGCCGTCACCGGGCGGCTGGACGCCCAGGCCGCGCTGGCTCGGCGCGACTACATGGTCAGCGACTACTCCGACGCCGGTCAGCTGCCCTGGCTGGCCGACCACCACGTCGAGCTGGTGCGCGGCTCGGCCCGGCTGGTCGGGCCGCGCGAGCTGGAGGTCACCGGCCCGGGCGGCGCGCGGCGACTGCTGCGGGCCGAGCGGGCCGTCGTCCTGGCCACCGGGACGTCCGCGCTGATCCCGCCGATCCCCGGGCTGGCCGAGGCCGAGCCGTGGGACAACCGGGGCGCGACCGGCGCCAAGGACGTGCCGGCGAGCCTGCTGGTCATCGGGGGCGGGACCGTCGGCGCCGAGCTGGCCCAGGCCTTCCGCCGGCTGGGAACCGAGCAGGTGACGGTGATCGAGGGCGGGCCCCGGCTGCTGGCCCGGGAGGAGCCGTTCGCCGGCGACGAGGTCCGGGCCGCCTTCGAGGCCGAGGGCATCGTCGTGCGGACCGGGACGAAGGTCACCGCCGTGGCCCGCGCCGACGGCGGCGCCGGGCGCGGCGGCCCGTCCACGGCGACGCTGGGCGACGGCTCCACCGTGACCGCCGAGCGCATCCTGGTCGGGGTCGGCCGGCGGCCGGCCACCGGCGATCTCGGCCTGGAGACGGTGGGGCTGGCGCCGGGGCGCTACGTCGAGGTCGACGACCGGCTGCGCGCCGTCGGCGCCACCGGCACCGACGGGCCGTGGCTGTACGCGATCGGCGACGTCAACGGGCGTGCCCTGCTCACCCACATGGGCAAGTACCAGGGCCGGCTCGTCGCGGACATCATCCTCGACCGGCGCGACGCGGCCGGCCACGAGGTCACCGACGTCGCCGACAACGGCGCCGTCCCCCGGGTCACTTTCACGGACCCGCAGGTCAGCGCGGTCGGGCTGACCGAGGCCCAGGCCCGCGCCGCCGGGATCGACGTCCGGGTCGTGTCGGTCGCGACGGGCGGTGTCGCCGGTTCGTACACGATGGGCGAGGACGCCCCCGGGACCAGCAAACTTGTCGTCGACGCGGTCAGCCGGACCATCGTCGGGGCCACCTTCATCGGCCCGGAGACCCAGGAGATGGTGCACGCGGCCAGCATCGCCGTGGTCGGTCGCGTCCCCCTGGAACGGCTGTGGCACGCCGTCCCGTCCTTTCCCACGGTCAGCGAGGTCTGGCTGCGCCTCCTGGAGTCCTACGGGTTGTAACGCGCTCACCGGCGGCTCGGCGGGCCCTTGTTTCTCGCTGGACGGTCTGTGCCACAATCTGGCGCTTGGGCGGGACGGCTCGAAATACGGGGTGAGTCATGATCGATGCCAGTGTGATGAGTATGCCGGGCTGGCGGGGTGGTGACGGGAATGCCGCCTATCTCGACAAGACGTTGCGGCATGAGCGCGTTGAGCTGAGCCTGGACGACAGCGTCAGCGCGACCGCTGTCCGTGGGCTCATCGTCCGGGCGGGGCTGCTGGCCCTGCTTTTCTGGGTGGTCGCCTTCATTCCGGTCCTCCTCGCCGCGCTCGTCGCCGGGGGTCTCGGCGTGCCCGTGTTCGTCCTGTGGTGGGTCGGCGGCTCCGGTATCTTCCTGTTCGCGCTGCTCGGGTGCCGCGTTACCGAGCCACTGGCCGAATGGCGGGTATTGCTGGAGAACCGCGTCGACGAGGCCGAACCCACCTATGTCGCGATAGCCGCCGCCCTTCGGGGACGGCGAATTCCGCTGGCGGTGATCCCGCGGCGTATGTACGCCGGCTCCGGGGACGGCGCCGTCCGGAATCGTTTAGCTATCTCTGATGGCGACTACACGGCGTATGTCTCGGTCTTCAACTACGGCTCGAGCCTGTATCTCGGCTGGATGATGTGGCGCTCGCGGCGCGGGTACGTGCTGGTCGGGCAGTTCCTGACCGACATGGTCAACAGCATTCGGGGGCGGCTGAGCCCGGAGGAGATGGTGATGCGGACGGAGCGGCCGCGCGCGATGCGGGAGGCCGTCCACGCGGCCTGCCGGGAGGGACTGACCGCGGCCGTCGAGTTGCGGCGGCTCCCGATCGAGCGGGGCTTTCCGGGCGGGACGCTCCCGCCCATCGACGCGCCGGTCGCGCCGGCCCCTCGCGCCGGGCACCGCGCCGGCCCGCGCCCGGGCTACCGGGACGCGGGCCCGGGCGGGCCGCCGGCGGGACCGTTCTGACCCGCTCGTCGCCGGCCGCGATCGTCAGCCCGGTCGCCGGCGGCGCCTGGGCCTGGGCCGGCCTGCGCCTGCGGCCGGCCGGCGGCCTCGGCGGCTTCGGCGGCGCCGAGGCCGAGGCGGCCTGGCTGGCCGGGCAATGGACGACCGCGTACCAAGCCCGCTTCGACCTGCGGGTGCTGGCCGACCCCGGCCACCGGGAACCGCTGGCCTGCGCGCTGGTCGCCGGGGCGTTCGTCCAGCCGGGAGCCGACCCGGCCCAGGCCGTCCTCGAGCTGCGGGCCCGGCTGGGCCGGACGCCCGGCCATGTCGAGTCCGAGCCCATCATCGACGTGGCTGAGCTGCGGCGCTGGCTTGCGCCCTTCCAGCCGGCGCCGGACGGGCTGGCCGAGATCCGCAAGCGCCTCCACTGGCGGCCCGGCGGGCGGCGTGGGCTGAGCATGGTCGTCGAACCGCTCACCGGCCCGGCCGGGTTCCGGGCCCCGACGGCGGCCAGCTGGCCGGCCGTGTGGGCCGAACTCGCCCGGCAGCCCCGGCCGACCCTGCTCAGCGTGTACCTGGAGCCCTACGCCGTAGGGGATGTCCTGCGGTACGCGCTCGACGCGCTGGCCGCTGAGTACACGGAGCTGGCCTCACCCCGCCCAGCTTCGGCCATCTACGGGACCACGCTCCCGCCCGACCTGTTCGCCCGGTGGGCCGCGCCGATCTACGCGGACGCGGCACGGCGCTACCGGGACCGCGCCTTCCGGATCCGGATGTCGGTGGCGAGTGCCGGACCGCTCGATCCGGCACTGGGTGAGCTGGTGGCCCGAGCCGTGTCGCCGCGGCCAGGCGGGTTCGGATCCCCGTCATCGGGCGGCGCGGTCAGCTGCCCGGTCGACCCAGCCGAGGCCCTGGCCGCCTGGGACAACATCGCCTACACCCGGCGGGACTGGCTCGACGTCACCTATCGGCAGGGAGTGCCCGCCGGCGGCCTGACCGAGCCCGAACGGATCCTGTGCGACCTGGCCGACGGCGGCGAGGTCGGGGCGCTCATCCGTCTGCCCGGCGCCGACGCGGGCTGGCCCAGCCCGTTCCCGACCGGCGAGGTCCCGTCCGGCGGACTGGCGGGCGGGGAACAGGCCGGCGGCGGCCGAGTCGTCGTATGCCACGCCGAGGCAGACAGCGCGGCGGCCGCCGGCCTCTACGCGCGTCTGAGCCGTGACGGCCTGCGGCCGTGGAGCGTCGCCCGCGACGTGCTGCCGGGGCAGGACGGCCGCCTCGCCACGCGGCGCGCGCTGGCTGGCGCGCGGGCCGTTGTCGTTGGCCTGTCCCGGCATGCGGTGTCCGTCCGCGGCGCTGTCAACGCGCAGATCCTATGGGCGCTCGAGACTGCCGAGCTGCAGCCAGAAGGGGCGATCTTCATCATCCCCGCCCGGCTGGAACCGGTCTCGATCCCCGCGCGGCTCGAGCGGTGGCATCCGGTCGATCTGTTCCGCCCGGACGGGTATAGCCGGCTTCTCGCCGCGCTGCGCTCGCCCGGGCCGTGACGGCCAGACTCGTGTCCGCGCGGTCGGTACTCGTGCGGCCTTCCCGGTTGACGGTCGTCTTCCGACCACGGCAGCATGATCGGATATCCGCGCCCTGTGTGGATGTCCCTGACCCGCTGAAGGAGTCCGTCTGTGGTAGGCGTCGAGGACATCGCGCTGAGCGCGGCCGAGCGCCGTGACCTGATCCGGGTGCTCGCGACGATCTACCGCGCCGAGGAGGCGGCCGGGCCCGTTCTTGACCAGCTCGGCATCCCGGTCGAACGGCGGCCGGCCTGGCGCACCCTGAGCTCCGAGCAGTGGTGGACGCTGCTCGCGCACGACCTCGACGCCGGCATCGTCGCCGCGCCCTACCGGGAGTTGGCCGGGCTCGCGCTCGCGGCCGCGCCGTTCAACGCGGTGCTGGGTCGCATCGCCGCCCGCCACGGCCTGACTCCACCGAGCCGGGCCGATCGGGGCCGGGCCGATCGGGGCCAGGCCGCTCCGGGCTCGGACCGTCCCGGACCCGAGCGTCTCGAACCGAGCCGCCGGCCGGTGTTCCTGGCGTACGCCGAGGAGGACCGTGCGCAGGTCGCGGGCTGGTACCGGCGGCTGACAGACGACGGCATGCCGGTCTGGATGGATGTCGAGGACATCCCGCCCGGCCGGGCCTGGCAGTGGGCGATCCGCGAGGCGATCGTCGAGGCCGCGGCATTCGTCGTGTTCCTGTCCACCGCCTCCCTGAGCCGCCGCGGCTACGTCCATCGGGAGGTGACGCGGGCGATCGAGGTGGCCGAACAGGTGCCAGAAGGCGGGACCTTCATCATTCCGGCCCGTCTCGACGCCTGCGAGCTGCCCGCCCGCCTGGGCGAGTGGAATGCCGTCGACATGTTCGCGCCAGACGGCTACCACCGGCTCCTCTCGGCGCTCCGGGACCTGGTGTGACGGCGAGGACGCGCAGCGCGCCGGCCTGCTCAGCCGGTCGGGGCGCGCAACAGGTCGGCGTACTCGGGGTGGCGGGTGATGTAGGCCCGGATGAACGGGCAGCGGGGGACGACGACCAGCCCGCGCCGGCGGGCGTCGTCGAGTGCCCTGGCAGCCAGCGCCGAACCGATGCCATGGCCCTCGAACGCCGGGTCGACCTCGGTGTGGGTGAACACGATTTGCCCGGGGCGCAGCTCGTAGTACGCGAACCCGGCCGGGGCGCCCGGCCCGGCGTCAGTCCGGATCTCGTAGCGGGACTGCTCGGAATTGTCCTCGACGGTCGTCGACATGGCTTCATGCTGCCAGCCGGGCTCGCCGTGCGCCGGTCCCGTGTCCGTTCTCGCCGATCTTGGCGCCTTCTCGTCGATCGTCGGCGGACCTGGATGATTCTCAGTCGATCGGGTTTAGGCGCGGTCGATATGCCCGAGATGCAGGTGGCGACCCCAAAGTCCGCCCCGGGCGCCCTTTTGCGCCATCACGATCACGGGAAGGCTGGGAAGGGAGCCGAGGGTAACACTCGTGCGGCTGGCAGATGGGATCAGGGCTCATGGGCTCACAGCGATCGGCATTGAGCCGGGATTCGCCATGGGCGGCGCGGGTGGAGTTGCTGCATGAGTCGGAGCGGACTCGGGTTACTCGGCTGGTGTCCGACGTCGGGACCGTGATCCGGAAGGAACCGCTGGGGCCTGACGCGCCGCGGCGGTTGCGGCATGAGGTCGAGATCCTCGAGCAGCTGTCCGGGGTCGAGGGGGTCGTGCAGGTGGCGGCCGGCGTGCCGCCGTCGGCTGGGTCGGTCCTGCTGGTCGATGTCGGTGGCACTGTTCTGTCCGAGCGGGCTACGCCGCTGGATCCGGCCGAGCTGGTCGACCTGGCGGGATCGCTGGCGCGCGCCGTGGCTGGAGTGCACGGGCGGGGTGTGGTGCACCGGGACATCAATCCGGCGAACATCGTGGTGGGCGGCGACCGGGACGTGCCCTGTCTGATCGACTTTGCGCTGGCCACGACGTTCGCGACCGTCGAGGCGGGGTTCGCGCCCCGCAGCGAGATCGTCGGCACGCTGCCCTATCTCGCGCCGGAGCAGACCGGCCGGACTGGCCGCCAGGTCGACCAGCGGGCTGACCTGTACGCGCTCGGGGCGACGCTGTACGAGCTGGCCACCGGGGCGCCGCCGTTCGGGACGGGCGACCCGCTGCGGATCCTGCACGACCATCTCGCCCGGGTGCCGCGACCGCCGTCGGCCGTGAACCCGGCGGTGCCGGCCGGCCTGTCGGCGATCATCATGCATCTGCTGGAGAAGGAGCCGGACGACCGCTACCAGAGCGCCGATGGGCTGGCGCACGATCTCGCCCTGGTGCGCTGTGGCGCGCCGGTGCGGCCCGGCGAGCACGACCTTCCGGCGCGGGCCCTGACGCCGTCCCGGCTGGCCGGTCGGGAAGGGGAGATCGGGGAGCTGGGCGCGGCGTTCGCCGACGCGCTGGCGGGCCACTGCCGTGGGCTGCTCGTCAGCGGCGCGCCGGGGGTGGGCAAGACGTCCCTGGTCAACGAGCTGCGGCCGGTCGTGGCGGGTGCCGACGGCTGGTTCGTGGCCGGCAAGTTCGACCAGTACCGCCGGGATCAGGAGTATGACGCGGTTGTCCAGGCGTTCCGAGCGCTGGGCCGGCTGTTGCTGGCCGAGCCGGAGGACGACCTGGCCGGGGTCCGGGACCGGATGCCGCGGGCGTTGGGGCCGGGCGCCGGACTGATCAGCGCCATCGCGCCGGAGCTGGCGGCGCTGCTGCAGGTGTCACCGGATCCGGGGGACCCGATGACCGCCCAGGCGCGGTTCTCACGCGCGGCGGTGGGGATGCTGCGGGCCGTTGCTTCCCGGAAGCGGCCGCTGGTGTTGGTCGTCGACGATCTGCAGTGGGCCGGGCGGACGGCGCTGGATTTCGTCGACCTGATCCTCAGTGGTGAGGAGGAGGTTGAGGGGCTGCTGTTGGTCGGTGTGTACCGGGAGAGCGAGGTGGACGCCGCTCACCCGCTGACGCCGATGCTGGCCCGCTGGCGACGGCAGCCCGTCTGCCCGCGGCAGCTGCGGTTGGGCGCCCTGGCGCCGGACGGCCAGGCGGGGATGGTGGCCGACCTGCTGCGCCTGGCCCCGCGGCCCGCCGCCGAGCTCGCGCGGCTGATCGCGCCCGTCACCGGAGGCAATCCGTACGACACGGTGGAGCTGGTCAACGCGCTGCGCCACGAGGGGGTACTGGTCCGCGGCGACGCCGGTTGGCGATGGAACGAGTCCGCGCTGCGCGGCCGGCTGGAGCGCGTGGACGTGAGCGACCTGTCGGCCGCGCACCTGGCTACCTTGCCGCCGGCCACCAGACACCTGCTGGCGGTGATGGCCTGCCTGGCCGGTCGGGTGGAGCTGGACCTCCTCGAGGCCGCGACCGGGCTGACGGCCGACGAGATCGAGCGGCGGCTCGGCCCCGCGTTCGCCGACGGTCTGCTGGTGGCGGAGCCCGAGGGCCGGCCTGGCGTGCGGTTCCACCATGACCGGACCCGGGAGTCGGTCCTGCGCGAGCTCAGCGCACAGGCGCTACGCGCCACGCGGTTGCGTCTGGCCCGCCGGCTGGCCGGCCGGGACGAGTTCTTCGCGGTCGCGGCCGAGCAGTACCTGCCCGTGGCCGACGCCGTGCACGCCCCCGCGGAGCGGCGGCTGATGGCACAGCTGTTCCGCCGCGCGGCCGACGAGGCGAAGACGCTGAGCAACTACCCGCTGGTGGAGCGGCTCCTGACCGCCGCGGTGGCACTCACCGACCCGGCCGACACCGACCAGCTGATCGCCCTCCACACCCAGCGCCACGCCGCCCTCTACGGCCTCGGCCGGCTGGACGAGGCCGACGAGGTCTACCAGACCATCAGCCGGCTGTGCACCGACCCGGCGCAACGCTCGGCCGCCACCGTCGTGCAGGTCAGGAGCATCACCAACCGCAACCGCGCCCGGGAGGCGATCCGGCTCGGCCTCGACCAGCTGCGCCAGCTCGGCCTCGCCGTCCCGGACCGGGACCACCTCGACGCCGAGATCGACCGCGGACTCGACGCGGTCTACCGATGGATCAACCAGACCAGCGAATCCGACGACCTGCGCCGGCCGAGAATCACCGACCCCTCGAACCTCGATGCTTTCCGGCTTATCGGCGCTCTCATGTCCGCGGCGTACTTCGCCGATCCGACGATGATGGCCTGGCTGGTCGTGCAGGCGCTGGCGATGTGGGACCGGCACGGCCCGGATCCCACCCTGCTCACCCCGGCCGGCAACGCCCCGCTCGTGACCATCACCCGCAGGCAGGACTACCGCACCGGGTATCGCATCCTGCGGCGCATCCTCACGGTCGGTCAGGCCCGCGGCTTCGAGCCGGAAATGTGGCAGGCGCGATTCGTGTACGTAGCGGTTACCGGCCCCTGGTTCGACCCGCTCGACGACAACGTGGCCGCGACCCGTCGCGCGCTGGAGGGTCTGCTGCGCAGTGGCGACCTGCAGAACGCGTGCTGGGCCCACATGGTGCTGGAGTACCACCTGCTGGACTGCGCGCCGTCGCTGGACGATCATGTCGCCGCGGTCGACGCCGGGCTGGCGTTCGCCACCCGGACCGGTAATGACGTTGCCGGCGAGACGTTCCGGGTCCGGCGCCAGCTGGCCGGGGTGCTGCGCGGCGAGGCCGTCAGATCGGCGGCCGACGAGGCGGCTACGCTGAGCATGCTGGCCGCCAACCCGGTCGCCGCCGCCAACCTGCACCTCAGCCGGGCGCTCACCGCGGCCATCTTCGATCATCCGGCCGAGTCGGCCTGGCACGCGGAAGCCTTCCTCTCGTTGTTCCCGTTCCCCGAGACGACCTATGGGGTCACGACGGCGCGTCTGCTGCGGGCTGTCGCCCTGGCCGGGCAGGCCCGTACCGCCACGCAGCCGGCCCGGCGCGAGGAGACGCTGGCCGAGCTGGACGAGCAGATCGAGTGGCTGGCCGGACGCGCGGCCGACGCGCCGGTCAACTTCGCCCACCTGCTGCGCCTGGCGCAGGCGGAGCGGGCCTGGGCCGCCGGCGACTTCCGCGAGGCGGCGCACGCGTTCGACGTGGCACAGTGCGAGGCGTCGACCCGGACGCGCCCGTGGCACCGGGCACTGATCCTGGAACGCGCCGCCCGGTTCCACCTCGCCCACGACATGGCGGCAGCCGGGAACACGCTGCTCGCCGGCGCCCGCCGCCAGTACCTGGACTGGGGCGCGACCGCGAAGGTCAGCCAACTCGACTGGGCCCAGCCCACGCTACCGGCCGAACCCGCCGGCGCGGAACCGAAGACACGACCACCGGCCCAGCCCGCGCCCCGGCGCGCCACCCTCACCACCGGCACCATCGACCTGCTCGGCGTCGTCGCCGCCTCCCAGGCACTCAGCTCCGAGACCAGCGTCGAGGGCCTACGGACCAGCGTCGTCGGCATCCTGTCCGCGATGACCGGCGCCACCGGCGTCCACCTGCTGCTGCGCGACCGCGAGCAACAGGACTGGTCGGTGCCAGCCGGCGACGCCGGCACCGTCCCGCTCGCCGAGGCCGGCGGACGACGGCTGCTGCCACCCTCGGTCATCCGTTACGCCGAACGCACCCATGAACCCCTCGTCATCGCCGACGCCACCCGCGACGACCGCTTCCACCGCGATTCCTTCTTCCTCGGCCTCGACCGCTGCTCCCTGCTCGCCATCCCCATCACGATCCGCGGCGAGCAACGGGCGATGCTCCTGCTGGAAAACCGGATGATCCGCGGCGCGTTCACCACCGAACGCCTCGAAGGAATCATGCTCATCGCCGGACAACTCGCCGTCTCCCTCGACAACGCCCAGGTCTACACATCCCTGGAACACAAGGTCGCCGAACGCACCCAGCAACTCGCCACCGCCAACCAGCGGCTCGAGCAGCTCTCGGTCACCGACCCGCTGACCGGGCTGGCCAACCGGCGACGCCTCGACGAGGTCCTCCGTGCCGAATGCCTCCGGGCAACCCGCCAGGCGGCACCGATCGCCTTCGCCATGATCGACATCGACCATTTCAAGCTCTACAACGACCACTACGGCCACACCATCGGCGACCGCTGCCTCCAGCGCGTCGCCGCATGCCTGGCAGGCAACTCCCGTGCCACCGACCTCGCAGCCCGCTACGGCGGCGAGGAGTTCGCCATCGTCATGCCCGACACCGGCCTCGACGCCGCCACCCGGCTGGCCCGACGCCTGTGCGCCACCGTCGCACAGCTCGCCGAACCGCACCCCCTTGCCGCCGACGGCATCGTCACCGTCAGCATCGGCGTCACCGCGGCCACCCCCACCTCCCATGACGACCCGACGACCTTCGTCGAACTCGCCGACGCGGCGCTCTACCGGGCCAAGGACCGCGGCCGCAACCGGGTGGAAACGGCACTCCCGCACACAACGGCGCTCTCACCCCCCGCGTCGCGGTAACCGGGGTCGGAGGTACCACCCGAGTACCACCGAAATCCGCCCGTCTGGGCGGGCCATATCGCCTACCGTGAAACTCATCGGAGCGGCGGCGCGCGAACAGCGAGACGGGGGGTCTGGCCGATGACTCTCCCGCCGCCGGAGGACGGGCCGTCGCTCGCCGACGACGCCGTGCCCGTCGGTGCCCGGACGCTGTGCCACGAATGCCACGGCCGGCGGCATCTCACCCGGCTGATGATGGCGCGGATCAGCGGTCAACCGGCGATCGTCTACTCCAGCCGGCCCTGCCCGCGCTGCTCCACCGGCCTGCTCAGCGGGGTCATCGCCCCGGTGTGACCGCCGCCGCGGCCCAGCCGCCGGCCGGACTCGTCCCGCCCGGACCTGGCCCGCCTGGACCTGTTTCCGCCGCGCCGCGCAGTCCGCGCACGTCCGGCGCGCCGAGCCGGGCCGCGTCGGCGGTCAGGTCGTCGGCCTGGCGCTGGGACTCCCGCTCGGCCGCCACCCGGGCCCGGTAGTGCTCGATCTCGCTGGCCGCCCTCGTGCCGTCCCAGCCCAGGACATCCGCCACCAGCTCGGCGACGTGCTCGGCGGCGGCCAGCCCCCGGTCCCAGGTCTCGATCGAGATCCGGGTGCGGCGGGTCAGGACGTCGTCCAGGTGCAGCGCGCCCTCGTGCGACGCGGCGTAGACGGCCTCCGCGGCCAGGTAGCCGGGCGCGCCGCGCAGCGGCTGGCCCAGCGCCGGGTCGGCCTCGATCAGCGCCAGCACCTCCTCGGCCAGCGTCCCGTAGCGGTGCAGCAGGTGCTCGAGGCGAGCCACGTGCAGGCCGGCGGCCCGGGCCGTGCGCTCCCGGGCGTTCCAGGCGGCCGGGTAACCGTCCGCGCCCAGCAGCGGTACCCGGTCGGTGCAGGACGCCGGCACCCGGGCCTCGATGCCGTGCGCGGCCGCGTCGACGGCGTCCGCCGCCATCACCCGGTAGGTCGTGTACTTGCCGCCGGCCACCATCGTCAGCCCGGGGACGGGCGAGACGACGGCGTGCTCCCGGGACAGCTCGGAGGTCTCCTCCGACTCGCCGGCCAGCAGCGGCCGCAGCCCGGCGTAGACGCCGACGATGTCCTCCGGCGTCAGCGGCGTGCGCAGCACCCGGTTGACCTGGCCGAGCAGGTAGTCGATGTCGCCCCGGCTAGCCGCCGGGTGGTCGCGGTCGAGGGTCCAGTCGGTGTCGGTCGTCCCGACGATCCAGTGCGCGCCCCAGGGGATGACGAACAGGACGCTGGTCGGCGTGCGCAGGATCAGCCCGGACGTGGCGTGCACCCGGTCGCGGGGAACGACGAGGTGGACGCCCTTGGACGCGCGGACCGACAGCTGCCCCCGCCCGCCGATCATCGCCTGGATGTCGTCGGTCCACACCCCGGCCGCGTTGATTGTCTGCCGGGCCCGGATGGCCAGGCGGGCGCCGCTTTCCAGGTCGGTGGCCTCGACGCCGCTGACCCGCTCGCCCTCGCGCAGGAAGCCGGTCACCCGCGTGCTGGTGGCGACCAGGGCGCCGTAGTGGGCGGCGGTGCGGGCGACGAGCATGGTGTGGCGGGCGTCGTCGACCTGGGCGTCCCAGTACTGGATGGCCCCGACCAGCGCGTCCTTGCGCAGGGCGGGGACGATTCGCAGGGCCTGGGCCCGGGTCAGCTGGCGGTGGCGGGGCAGACCGCCCCGACCGCCCAGACTGTCGTAGAGGGTGACCCCGGCGCCGAGGTAGACGCGCTCCCAGGCGTGGTGGGTCAGCGGCAGCAGGAACGACACCGGCCGCACCAGATGCGGGGCGAGGGTGTCGAGCAGCAAGGTGCGCTCGCGCAGCGCCTCGGTGACCAACGACACGTTGAGCTGCTCGAGGTAACGCAGGCCGCCGTGGATGAGCTTGGACGAGCGGCTGGACGTCCCGGCGGCCAGGTCGCGCGCCTCGACCAGGGCGACGGACAGGCCGCGGGTCGCCGCGTCGAGCGCGACGCCGGCGCCGGTGATCCCGCCGCCGATCACCACGACGTCGAAGGTCTCCCGGGCCATCCGGCGCAGGGTGAGCTGGCGGGCGGACGGGCTGAGGCGGGCCGGCGTCGCCATAACGTGTCTCCCGGTCCTATAGCCATTTTATGGCCTCCGGGCGCGCGGCTTCGCCATGATCGCGCGCCCTTCGGCCACTCGGACATTTCGGGCGGTGGGCGCTCGGCGCTCCCCGCGCCGTCCCGTCTCCCATGCTGCCACGGGCGGCGCGCGGTCACCGGCTGTATACCTTTCAGAGCCTCCGGGCGCGCGGCTTCGCCATGATCGCGCGCCCTTCGGCTGTAGACCTTTCAGAGCCTCCGGGCGCGCGGCTTCGCCATGATCGCGCGCCCGTCGGCTCGGAGGAGCCCCTCCCGCCGACCCCGGGGACGGGCGGCGCGGCCGGCGTGGACACTAATGATCGTGTCCGCCCGTCCGCCGCGCGTGCCCTCGGCCCTTTTCGAGCTGCGCGTCACCGCGACGCGGGGCCTGCTCGCCCTGCGCTCGGCCGCGATCGTCCTGCTCGTGGTGTACGTGGCGGTGTGGTGGGGGCGCTACTACGGCCACCACCCGGTGGCGACGGCCGTCGCCACCGCGACCGGCGCGGGGTGGGTGGGGTTCGCCGTCACGGTCCGGGCGCGGGACGCGGTGCCCGTCGCCCTGGCCGCCGCCGACATCGCCGCCGTCGGCCTGCTCGCGCTGACCGCCCGGGCCTGGCTGCCGCCGGACGCGGTCGGCGACTCGGCCAACTGGATCGCCATTGGTGTGATCAACGCCATTTTCATGGCCGTCTGGCAGGTCGCGGGCCGGCGGTTCTGGGCGGTGCTGGCTGGGCTGGCGATGGCCACGCTGGCCGGCGCGTTCGGCGTCGTCCCGGCCGTCGTCACCTCCACCTTCCTGCTGCTGGCGCTGGGGTCGATGTTCCGCCTGGCCATGACCCGTCTGCGCGGCACCGCGCGGGACGCCGACGCCCGGCTGGCCGAGACGTCGGCCCGGCGCACGGCCGAGCAGGTCGCCGCCCAGCGGACGGCGGATCGCCGCGAGCACGACCGGCTCATCCACGACACGGTGCTGAACACGCTGACCGGCATCGCGCTGGGCGGTGGGGGAGACCGGGCGACCAGCGCGGAGCGCTGCGCGGCCGCCGTCGACGTCCTGGTCGGGGACCGGCTCCTGGCTGAGATCGGGCATCCCACCGGCGGCTTCGGCGACCTCGGCGATCCCGGCGGCTTCGGCGACCTCGGCGCGCCGACCGACATCCGGGCCGGACTGGCGGCGGCCGTCGCCGCCGCGCGGGGGCGAGGACTGCGGGTCGAGGTCGACGTGCGGGTGGACGGTCCTCAAAGCGGCCCTGAAAGCGGTGCTGGAGGCGGTCCTGGACGCGGTCCTGGAGGCGGCCCTGACAGCGGTTCCGAGGCCGGTCACGAGGCCGGTCACGAGCTGCCGGGCGAGGTCGTGGCGGCCCTGGCGGGCGGGGTCGGGCAGGCGCTGGAGAACGCCCGTCGCCACGCCGGAACCGGCCGGGCCATCCTGTCCGGGACGGTGTCGGCCGACCGGGTGCGGCTGGTGGTCCGCGACTGGGGCGTCGGGTTCGACCCGGGCGCCGTCGACGAGGCTCGCCTCGGCCTGCGCGGCTCGATCATCGGCCGGGTCAGCGACGTCGGCGGCTGGGTCGAGGTCGCCTCCCGGCCCGGCGCCGGCACGGCGGTGACGTTCAACTGGCGGGCACCCGAACCGGACCCGGCGCTGGCCGAGGCGGCGTCCGCGCTGCGCGCGGCCTACGACCGAGGCATCCGCCGGGCGGTCGCGACGCTGGCCGGCGGGTGGCTCGCGCTGATGCTCATCCCGGCCGGGGCCAGCCTGGGCTACGTGCGCAGACCGGCCGCGGCGGCCGCGATCTGGCTGGTGATGGCGGCGGGCCTGGCCGGGCTCGTGCCGGCCGCGCGCCGCCGGCCGCTGAGGCGGGCCGAGGCGGGCGCGCTGGCGCTGCTCGCGCTGGGCAGCGTCGCCGCCGGCGGGTTCAACGTCGCCTCCGGGGCCGACACCGTCCGGTTCATGGACTGGCCGACGACCCTCATGGCGCCGGTGCTGGTCGCCCTGCTCGGGGTGTCGCGGCCGCTGGTGGAGTGGTTGGCCGTGACCGCGCTGTGCGGGGCGTCGGCCGTCGCGCTGACCGTCGAGCGGGGCGGCACCGGCCCGCTGGTGCTGTCCCGGCTGGTCGCGACCCTCTACGGCCTGGTCATCCTGCAGGTCATCTGCGCCCAGTTCGGACCGGTGCTGCGGGCGAGCGCCGAGGCGACCGCGCGGGCGGCCGAGGACGAGACCGCCCTCGCCGCCGCCGCGCAGGCCGCCGCGGCCATCCGGAGCGACCGCCGGGCCGGCCTGAGCCGCTTCTCCGGCGACGCGCTGCCGCTGCTGGCGGCGATCGCCAACGGCGAGTGCGACCCGGCGGCGCGGGAGACCCAGGTCAGCGCCCGCGCCCGGGCGGCCGGGCTGCGCCGCGTGCTGGCCGCGTCCGGGCAGCGGGCGGCGTTCCTGGGGGAACTCGAGCTGGGGGTGCGCGCGGCCGAGGAGGACGGGCTCGTCGTCGACCTCCAGCTCTCCGGCGAGGTAGAGCGGATGCCGGTCGCCGTCCGGGACGCCGTGATGGCGTGCCTGGCTGACGTCCTGGGCCGGCGGGCGGCCGCGCCGGGCGGCCAGGTCGTGGTCACCGTCATGTGCGAGCCGGCCGGCGGGAGCGCGTCCATCACCTACCCGCCGGCCGAAGGCGCCTCACCGCCGGCGGCGGCCGACCCCCTCACCGTCTTCGTGGACGACGACCTCGTCTGCGTTGAGGGGAGCTGGACCGGGTCCCCAGCCCCATCCGAATCGGCGTCCGCGGCCGGGACAGCGCCCGGGACAGCGCCCGGGGCGGGGCCGGGCCGGGTCCCGGCGGCCGTCGGCCGGGCGGGCTGACGCCCGCGGGCCGCCGGACGGCCGCCGGACGGCCGCCGGGCTCAGGGCCGGGCCGGAGCCGCGCGCCCGGAGGCCCTGGGGATGGCGCGGAGCTCGGAGTCGAGCCCGGCGTCGGTCGCGAGCTTGACGGCCAGCTCGCGGGCCCGGGGCAGCAGCGCGTCCACGTCGACGGTCAGCGGCCGGGCGTCGGCGACGACGCGCTCGCCGGCCACCCACACGCCGGCCACGTCCCGGGGCCGGGCGCAGTAGACGATCGCCTGGTACGGGTCGTGGACCAGGGCGAGCGACGGGCTGGCCTCGGCGAAGAAGACCAGGTCGGCCTGCTTGCCGACCTCGAGGCTGCCGACCTCGCTGTCGACGCCGAGGGCCCGGGCGCCCTCGATCGTGGCCATCCGCAGGACGTCGGGCGCGGTCAGCGCCCGCGCCGAGAGCCGTTCGACCTTCTGCAGCAGCGCCGCGACCTTCATGGTCTCCAGCATGTCCTGGCTGTCGTTGCTGGCCGCGCCGTCGACGCCGAGCGCGACGGTGATGCCCTCGCGGCGCAGCCGGGCCAGCGGCAGCACCCCGCTGGCCAGGATCATGTTCGAGACCGGGCAGTGGGCCACCGCGACCCCTCGCCGGGCGAAGGCGGCGATGTCGTCCTCCTCCACCCACACGCAGTGGGCGGCAACCGTCTCCCCGTCGAGCAGGCCCCAGCGTTCGGCCAGCTCGACCGAGGTGGCGCCCCGGGTGGTCCGGGAGGCGGTGAGCTCCTCGCGGATCTCGTGCAGGTGGACGTGCAGCCGGGGGGTCTGGCCGAGCAGGTCCCGGGTCGCGGCGACCAGCTCGTCGCCGCTACTGGGGATGGTGGCCAGCCCGACCCGGAACCGGCAGCGGCGAGCGGCCGCCGCCGCGTCGGCCAGCGCCGCGTGCTCGCCCAGCACGACCTCGAGGGGACGCGGGTTCACCGAGTCGGCCGCGCCGAACGACACGTCGCCGCGCAGGCCGACCTCGTCCAGCGCCCGGACGACCCCGGGCGTCACCGGTTCGCCGGCCCGGGGCGCGAAACAGAACATGTCCGCGGTCGTCGTGATCCCCGACAGCGCCATCTCGGTCGCCTTCAGCAGCGTGCCGACGTAGGCCATCTCGGCGTCGAGCACCGGTTCGATCGGCTCGACGACGTGGACGAACCACTCCCACAGCGTGTGCGTCTCGCCGATGCCGGTGACCAGGCCCTCGGAGAAATGCCCGTGGGCCGAGACGAACCCGGGGGTGACGATCCCGGAGCCGTCGCCGACGACCGGCAGCTCCGGGAAACGGGCGGCGGTCTGTTCATACGGGCCGACGGCAGCGATCCGGCCGCCGGTGACGGCCACGGCGCCGTCGCGCAGATGCCTGTCCCCGCCCGAGCCGTCCCCGGTCATGGTGAGGACGTGCCGCCCCCGCAGAACGAATTCCGCGGGGGCGGCACCGGTAGCCGTCATCAGTTCTTCAGCCCGATGGCCGGGTCGAGGAACTGGTTGGTGAACAGGTCAGCCGGCTTCAGACCTGGTTTGAGCTCCTTTTTCTGCCCGCTGAAAATAGGCGTCAGAATACCGATCAGGCGCTGGACGCGGCTCGACTGCATGTCACCGATCGTCGAGTTCGTGCCGTTGGAGACAATGCCGCGGTTCTTCATCGCGTTCACCGCGAAGTTGGCCAGCCCGGCGTCGTAGGTCCAGGCCGAGGCGTCGCCCGACTGCACGTCCCGGACGATCAGCGCGTTCGTCGCGTTCGGCGAGGTCATGAAGTCGACCAGGCCCTGCTGGAAGATCGGGACGAGCCGCTTGAGGCACGGCGTCAGCGACGCGACGTCGCCCGACCGCACCGTCAGTGACTCTCCGTACATCGGGTAGCCCGTGTCGTTGACCAGCTGGAGGTCGACGTCGTAACTCTGGCCGCTGCCGAGCTCGTGGGCGTAGATGTAGGGCTCGGAGGTGGCGAAGCCGGCCTCCGCGACCTTGCCGCTGCTGGCCACCCATCGCGACGGGCTGCCGTCGTAGCTGCCGTCGATCTGGCTGGCCTTCAGGATTCCCGCGCCCAGCAGGTACTGCATGTAGGTGTCGGTCTGGTAGTAGAGGACCTTGGTGTTGGTCTGGCCGATGTCGACGATCGATCGGAAGTTCGGGAACGCCTTCTTGTCCCACATGATCATGATGGGGCTGATGTCGAAGGGCGCGAACACAGCGGTCGTCGGCTGCTTCAGCGAGTTCTGCACCGACTCGTCGGTCGGCACGACACCGAAGGTGATGCTCTTGTCGACGTACATCTGGGCGCTGACCTGCTGGTAGCCGATGGCCGGCCCGCCCGAGCGGATCTCCAGCTGGACGCCGGTGTCCTTGCCCCGGCTCAGCAGCTCACCGGTGATCGACTTCTTGTTGTTGTCAATCTTCGGGTTCGGGCCGAGCAGCTGGAAGTAGCCGCCGTACTCCGACTCCGGGAACCAGTCGAGCTGGATGACAACCTTGTTCGGGCAGACGCCGCTCAGCGCCTGCGCCCCCGTCGCCGGCGGCGCGCTGGACATCGCGTCCGCCCCGCCGTCGCCGCCACCGGTTGTGTCCCCACTGCAACCGGCGGCCACCAGCGCGACCGTGCACATGGCCGCGGCCACGGCCAGGACCGGGCGGGTTCTGGCCCCCAGCCGCCACGGCTTGAGATGCCGCATGTCTTCTCCTATTCCATTCCGAGAACGCGGCACCGCCGGCTCACCCGGCGGTGCCGCGGTGTGCCGCGCCCCCGTTGGTCACCGGTCTGGGCGGCCGTGCCAGGGTCCGGTGACGACGTCCTTGATGAAACCGAAGAGCCAGAAGGTGACGACTCCCAGCAGGGAGGCCAGCATGACCGCGCCGAACATGGGCCCGGTCTCCACCCGGGCCCGGTAGACGTCGATGAGCTCGCCGATCCCGGCCTCGCCCTGTTTGAAGAAGAAATCCCCGACGACGGCGCCGACGACAGCCAGCGTCGCCGCGACCTGAAAGCCGGTGAGAATCGCCGGCAGCCCGGCCGGCAGATCCAGTTTGACCAGCCGGGTCAGCCGGGACGCGCGTTGTAGCTCGAACAGGTCGTGGAAACCCGCCTCGGCCGACTGGATACCGAACAGCGTGGCGGAGATGACCGGGAAAATCGTGATGAGGACGCAGACGATGATGCGGCTGGTGTAGCCGAAGTCGAACCACAGGCCGATCAGGGGAACCATGGCCAGCGTCGGGATCGTCTGGAGCACGACCGCCCACGGCCAGATCGACCGCTCGATCCACCGGCCCTGGCTCATCAGGATGGCGATCGCCATCCCCAGCACGATCGCGATCGCCAGCCCGATGAAGGTCACCTTCGTCGACAGCCACAGCGCCCGGAACAGCTGCGAGCGGGTCCGGGAGTCGACGAACGACTCCCGGATCACCTCGTGCGGCGGCGGGGCGAGAAAGCGGCGGTCCGGGTTGAGTAGGACGTAGCTGAACAGGTACCAGAGGCCGACCATCGCGGCGAACAGGGCGAGCGGGGGCAGCCACGTCCCCAGCCGGGGCCGCCATCGCCGGCCCTCGGCCGGCGCGAGCCGGTGGGCCAGCGCCGGCCCGGCCGCGACCAGGGCGGCATCGCCGCCCAGGGCCGGCTCGTCCGGCTGCTCGCCACCGCCGAACGTCGACTCGGCCGTCCCGCTCGCGCCGGCCGTCCCGCTCGCGCCGGCCGCCCCACTCGCGCCGGCCGCCCCACTCGCGCCGGCCGCCCCACTCGCGCCGGCCGCCCCACTCGTGCCACCTGTCCCGCTCGCCCGGCTGGCCGGTCCGCCCCTCACGCGTCCCCTCCCCGCAGCCGGCGCGAGACCTCCGCCGCCAGCGCCGTGAACTCGTCGGTGTAGCGCAGGCTGTGGCGGCGCGGATACGGGAAGGGCACCGTGAACTCGCCCAGCACCCGTCCCGGCCGGTCCGACATGACGACGACCCGCTGGGCCAGGTAGACGGCCTCGGCCACCGAGTGGGTGACGAAGACGGCGGCGAACGGACGCTCGCCGTAGAGCCGCAGCAGCTCGTCGTTGAGCCGCTCCCGGGTGATCTCGTCGAGCGCGCCGAACGGCTCGTCGAACAGGAACAGGTCGGGGGAGAGCGTCAGCGCGCGGGCGATCGACACCCGCATCCGCATCCCGCCGGACAGGGCACGCGGCCGGTGCTTCTCGAACCCGGCCAGGCCGACCAGCCGGATGGCCTCCTCGGCGCGGGCTCGGCGCTCCGCCCGCCCCACCCCGGCTAGCTCGGCCAGCAGCTCGACGTTGCGGCGCACGCCGCGCCACGGCAGCAGCGTCGCGTCCTGGAAGACGTAGCCGACCTGCTCGGCCCGGACGGCGGCCCGCCCGGACGTCGGGGTGGACAGGCCGGCGGCGATGCGCAGCAGGGTGCTCTTGCCGCAGCCGGACGGGCCGACGACGGCCACGAACTCGCCGGGGGCGACCGAGAAGTCCAGCGGGGTCAGCGCGACGGTCGCGCCGAAACGCATTCCGACGCCGGTGAATTCCAGCGCGGGTGGGCCGGGCTCCGCGCCGGGCGGTTTCGCGTCGGACAGCTTTGCGTCGGACAGCTTTGCCTCGGACAGCTTTGCGTCGGACAGCTCCGCGCCGGGCGCTTTCGGGTCGGCCGGCCTTGCACCGGACGGCTTCGCGGGGGGCTTTGCGGCGCGGGGCGACGCCGGGTTGCGGTTATCAGACCCAGATCCTTCTCGGCGCGGGGTTGGGGTGGTGTTGCTTTTCGGTTCACCGGCCCGCGGTGCCGTGTCCGGGCCGGTCTCACCCGACCGGTGTACGGCTTCGGGCGCGGATTTCTCTACCGCCATCACCCACTCCGGCGCCGGTTGTGGACCGCGCGACCGCGCGATCGTTCTCGTATGCGATCACTGTCTTCTCGGCAACGGGCCGGAACGTCGGGCGCCAAATTGCGCGGTAACGTACCCGGACCCGCGGGCCGACTCTAGTTAGTCGCCGCCGTGTCGGTCCACTGGAACGGCACCGTCGCGAGATCACTCGGATAGACAACGCCTTCGCGACCATTGCTGAACTGTTCCACGACGACGTTCGCGAGGGTGTTCTGATGGCTGCCGTCGAAGGCCACTCCGGTCCAGGGCATGACGGTGTCGGCCCCGGGCAGCCGTAACGCCAGCAGGGCGGTGCGTATGCGGGAGCGGTCGGCGTCACCCGAGTTCTGGATGGCGTAGGCCAGGGTCATGACGGCGGTGAAGCTGCTGGCGGCCTCTTCGGTCATCGCCGTGCCATACCGGCGCTGGTAGGCGGCGGCGACGGCGCTGGCGCGAGGGTTGCGGGCGGCCAGCACGGGTGACCAGGCGACGTCGCGGGCGAGCCCCGCGAACCCCGACCCGCCGGGCGCGGCGCCTATGTTGTCCCCGTGGACGATCAGGCCTCGGGGCCGGTAACCGATGGCCTGGAGGGCGCTGATCAATCGGTTCGTCGAACCGTTTGACGCGATAAAGTCCAGAATGTCCGGATTGCTCGACCGGACCTGCCGGACTTCGGCCGCGAGGTCGGACCCGTCGGCGTAGGTGATGTCGCTGACAATCTGCTGGCCGGCTTCGTTGGCGAACTGCCGGGTCATGGCGGCCATGTCGTTGCCGGTGCTGTCGTCGACGTGCAGCATCGCGATCCGCACCCCGCCGCCAGGCGGTCCCACCGCGCCCATCAGGGAAAACAGCGCGGTTCCGAAGGCGTCCGCGTTCGGCCCGGTCCGGAAGAACCAGTCGAGACCGCCCAGGGTCAGCGCGCTCAGGCTGGCGTCTCCGCTGATGAAAGGCGTCGACAGGCGCTCGGAGCGCTGACTGGCGTCGAGAGTGACATCCGGGTCATACGCGCCGGTGATCCCGACCACGTGGTCGACGGCGGACAGTCGGTCGGCTTCGTCCACGCCGCGTTGCCGGTCACTGCCCGTGTCCGCGGTGACGAGATTGAGCCGGCTGCCGCCGTGCGCGTCGAACAGGCCGTCGCGGAACGGCCGGAACTGGTCCGACGTGGAGTTGGCCAGGTCAACGGCGAGCTGCGCGCCCCGGACCTCCTCCTGGCCGGCGGCCGCGTTCGGCCCGCTCGTGGGAGCGAGCAAGCCAATTTTCACTACGGACGGCGGTTTGGAGCCCGAACCAGAACTGGAGCAGGCCGCGATACTCAATGTGACCACTGCCACAGCCACGGCGGTGAGCCGCCGACCAGCGCGGCGGGAGCGGGCGACCATCAGCGGGCTCCCTTCGTCGTTGCGTCCAAACCGGTTCCCCGGTTGTCCTGACCTGCCCGGACCTGGTTTCCAGGGCCGGGCCGCCGTCGCGGCGGCCGTCTCGATTCCGACACGGACCCTAACCCGCGCGGCGCAAGCCGGATGCGGGGGGTCGCCGGCCCCGACCGTACTCACAGTCGGTGAAAATTGAACTACTCTGCGCCGTAGTTTCGCGGTTGCAAATATCGGTGTGTGTTCCGTTCGTCGTGCCTGGATATTGCCTACAGATAGCCACCTTGGCGACCCGTGTTCATCCGCCCGGCGATCCCACCTATAGTTCCCTTGTCACGGCGTGCTGTCGGGGGCTGTCAGAAAGGCGCGGGTTCGTGCGCGGATCGGGAAAGGACGGGCGGAGTGTGGGCGCTGATCCGCCGGCCCGCGGGCGTCACCGCGAGAACACGCCGGCCGGGGGCCTGGGCATCCCCGGCCCCGGCCCCGGCGAGGCGACCAGGCCGGGCACGGGCTCGCCGGTCAGCGGGATGCCGGTCGGCGGGTCGCCGGCCAGCGGGGTGGGGGCAGCGGGTGGCGCGGGTTCAGCGGCCGGAGCACGGCCGGCCGGCGAGCGCGGCGCGGCCCGGCAACAGTCAGAGCGGGGGGAGATGAGTCCGGCGGTGTCGGTGCTGTCGTCGGTCCCTCGGCGGGCCAACCCCCTGAGCCTGCGCGACCGCCCGGTCCGCACGAAGCTGGTCGCGGCACTGCTCGTACCGACCGTGGCCTTCCTCGTGATGGCCTGCCTGTCGGCGGCGGCGTCGGTGTCGCGCGCCAACGGCTACCAGGACGGGGTCAGCCTGGCCACCCTCGGGCGCGACGTCACCGCGACCGTCCACGAGCTCCAGCTGGAGCGGGACATCGCCGCCGGCTTCGTCGGCAACGAGCGGCGCGCGCTCGGCCCGGACGAGAAGAACAAGCCCGGCCAGCGCCTCGCGACCCAGGAGCACACGGTCGACGTGGCCGTCGCCGGCTTCCGGGGTGCCCTGGCCCGCACCCGCGGCGACCTGCCCGCCTCGACCCGGGCCGTCGCGAACGCCGCCGAGAGCGCGCTGACCGAGCTGCCCGCCCTGCGCGCCGCGGTCAACCCCGGGCAGGGCCTGCCCGGGGGGGCCATCACCGACCAGTACTCCGGCACGATCGCCGCGCTGCTCAACCTGGACGTCCAGATCGGGCGGGCCAGCGGTGACGAGCACCTCCGCCAGGAGGTGACCGCTCTCAACGACCTGTCCAACCTGAAGGAGCTCAGCTCCCAGGCCCGGGGGATGCTCTACTCGGTCGCCTTCAACGGGCGGTTCCAGTTCCGCCAGGGCCAGGACCTGGCCAGCCTGCTCGCCCGCGAAACCGCCGCCGAGAGCCGGTTCCGGGCCGACGCCGACCTGAACGAGCGTTCCTTCTACGACCAGACGGTCACCGGCCAGGCCGTGCTCGCCGCGACCCGCATCGAGTCGACCGCGATCGACCTGGCCGGCCGTAGTTCGATCAACGTCGACCCGCAACAGTGGTACAACGCCAGCACGACGCGCATCGAGCTGCTGCGCACGGTCGAGGAGCACCTGCTCGGCCAGGTCATCAACCAGGCCTCCCACCTGCGCGACGACGCCTGGCGGCAGGTCGCGATCACCGGCGCCGGCATCGTGCTGATCCTCGTCCTGGCCTTCTCGCTCTCGTTCGTCATCGCCAGCTCGATGGCCGACCCGCTGCGCCGGCTGCGCAACAACGCCCTCGAGGTGGCCCACACCCGGCTGCCGCGCCTCATCGAGGAGCTGCGAACCGCCGAGGGCGAGACGCCGCGCATCCGGATCGAGCCGGTCGGCATCGACAGCCGGGACGAGATCGGTGAGGTCGCGCGGACCGTCGACGAGCTCCAGTACGAGGCGGTCCGGCTGGCTGCCGAGCAGGCGACGCTGCGCCGGGGCGTCAACACGATGTTCCTCAACCTCTCCCGGCGCAGCCAGGCCCTCATCGAGCGGCAGCTCTCCCTGATCGACCAGCTGGAGGCGGCCGAGCAGGACCCGACCCAGCTGGAGAACCTGTTCAAGCTCGACCACCTGGCCACCCGGATGCGCCGCAACAGCGAGAACCTGCTGGTCCTCGCGGGCGCCGGGATGGGCCGGCGGCGGGCCAAGCCGGTCTCGCTGGCCGACGTCCTGCGGGCCGCGATCGGCGAGATCGAGCAGTTCGAGCGGGTCGACATCCTCAGCGTGCCGAACGTCGAGATCGCCTCCCAGGCGGTCAACCACGTCGTCCACCTCGTGGCCGAGCTGCTGGAGAACGCCGCCCAGTTCTCCCCGCCGCACTCGGCGGTGAGCCTGTCGGCGTACGCGCTGGCCGACGGGGGCGCGCTCATCAAGATCGAGGACGCCGGCATGGGCATGTCGGATTCCGAGATCGCGGCGGCCAACCGACGCCTCGCCGAGGCCCCGATCTTCGACTTCTCCATCGCCCAGCGCATGGGTCTGTTCGTCGTCGCCCGGCTCGCGTCCCGGCACAAGGTCCGGGTACGCCTGCAGCGCTCGGCCGCCGGCGGTGTCACCGGCATGATCGAGCTGCCGGCGATGCTGCTGGCCAGCCCGAAGGTCCCAGCGCAGAACCGGCTCGGGTCCGGCGGGCCCACCGCCGCGCTCGGGCCGGGGGTTTCGGGCGTGGCCGGACGGACGGGGCCCGGGCACGGGCCCGGCACGTTCCTCGGGTCGGCGCCGGCCATCGGTGGCCTGGGCGACCAGGTCGCCGGGCACGACGGCGCCTTCGCGCTCGACCCGGACAACACCGTCACCCCGCCGATGAACGGGCACGGGCCGGGCGGGCGTGGCGCGGGCACCGGCGCGCCGGCCCCGTCCGCTTCGGCAGGGCCGTCCGGGCCGGCCGCTTCGGCAGGGCCGTCCGGGCCGACCGGGCTGTCCGGGCCGCCGCCGGGCGGCTCCATCGAGCCCTCGACGGGTCCGGTCGTCCTGCCGCGAGACGTGAACGCGCTGCCCCGATCCAGGGGCACCGGCCCTTCCACCACGCCCCCGGCCCGGGGCGGGAGCCCGGCCGCGAGCTCGGACACCGGCGGGACCTGGTTCTCCGCCGCCGACCAGGCCCGGACGCGGGGCGAGGCAGGCGGCGGGAGCCTGGACCGGCGTAACCCGGGCGCGGCGGCGGCCGCCGCCGCCGGCGGGCCCATCCCCCCTGGCGCTGGTGCTCCTGGCGACGCTGCCTCTGGCGGCATTGGTTCCGGTGCCGGGGCACCTGGCATCGGAACCCCTGGCGCGACTGGCCCCGCCAGCGTTGCCGCGGGCAGCGAGACCGACCTGTACCGGACCGCCTCGTTCGAGACCGGTTCGTTCGAAGCCGGCCCGCACGATCCCGGTTCGTTCGAAGCCGGCCCGTACGATCCCGGTTCGTTCGAAGCCGGCCCGTACGATCCCGGCGCGTACGAGGCCAGCCCGTACGACGCCGACGCCCGCGGCGGCGGTCAGTACGGCGACGGCGCCTCTCGTGGCCAGTCCCGCGAGCCCGCCGGCTACGGCGACGCCGACGGCCCACCGCCGCGAGACGATCGGGGCGGCTACGGCGACTACCCGGCCGCGGCGGGCGCGCCCGGCTGGTCCGACCAGGAGGACTGGTCGGACCAGGAGGCGGCGCGGACCGCCTTCGGCGGCCGCGGCGGCGAGGCCGCGCGTCCCGCCGGAGCCGACCAGACGATCTTCACGTCGCTGACCGACCTGTACGGCCTGCGCGGTCGCCCGGCCGAGGGCGCCGCGGAAGGGGTCGGCGGCGCCGGAAGCTGGCCCGACCAGCTCGGCGTCGACGTGCGGTCGGCCGACCGCACATCCGACCGGGCGGCGGATCGGTCGGCGCGCGGAACTGACGCGGAGCCGACCGAGCAGATCCCGCTGCGGCGAGGCGGGACCCGACCGGCCGACCTGGCACCGCCCGGTCCCGGCCGGGCTACCGGACCTGACCTGCCCCCCGACCCGGGCAGCACCGGTCCGCTCACCCTCCCGGGCCGGGCTGGCAGTGGTCAGACCGGCGACAGCGGCCGCCCGGAGCGGGTGTCCTGGGCGGGGGAGCGGGCCCGCAACGCCGACGAACGCCGGCTGAGCGAGCTGCGGCAGATGCGCGAGGCGCGGCGGCTGCACGAGATCCGCGGGAACGGCGAGGCGCTCCAGGGTGACGACGCGGTGCCGCCCTCGGGCGGGGGCCGTCGCCCCGAGCCGACCGGCCGGCCGAACTCTCGGGCGGACGAGCGGCGGGAGGCCGCCCAGACCGCCAGCCCCTGGGACACCCAGCGCGCCCCCGGGCCGACCGGCCCCGACCCGCGCCCGGCCGGCGGACCTCGCCCTGGCTTCGTTCCTGGTGTCGAGCGGCACGCCCCCGGCGAGCGGGTCGGAGCCGCCGGGGACCAGCGCGGCGCGCGCCGGCCGTCGGACCAGCGTGCCGCCGGCTACGACCCGTCTCGTTCGGCCAGTGCCCCCGGGGCGCCCGGCGTCGGGCCCTCCGCGGCCGGGCCGTCCGCGGCCGGGCCGTCCGCGGCCGGGCCGTCCCCTGCCGGGCCGCCCCCGGCCGGGGCGTCCCCCACCGGGCCAGGCCGGGCCGGAGCGGAGCTGTGGCAGCCCCGCGAGCAGCGCCCGACCGCGAGCGCCGAGTGGCGGGGCGCCGCCCCGGCCCGCCGAGACGAGGACACGGCCCAGCCGCCCGCCCCGGCCGTCGGCGCCGACGGGCAGCCGGTCTGGTCCACCCACTCCGACCCGGGCTGGCGGGCGGCGTCGGCCGCCCAGACGCCCGTCCCCGGCGGCATCACGTCGACCGGGCTGCCGATCCGAGTTCCCCGCGCGCAGCTCGTCCCGGGCCAGACCGAGGACCCGTGGGCGGGTGCGCCGGCCGCCAACAGCAACACCGCCACCCCGCAACCCGAACAGGTTCGCGGGCGCCTGTCCAGCCTCTACGAAGGGGTGCAGCGCGCACGCGAGGTTGCCGATCCATACCGCGACGACTTCGACGGACGCCGGTCGTGACCGCCACCGGCCAGCCCGTCGTAGCAGAGCAGGAGGACGCGTGACGCAGGCGACATCCCAGGGACCAGCGCTCGACTGGCTGGTCAACACCTTCGTCGAGGCGACGCCCGGGGTCGCGAACTCGGTGGTCGTCTCCTCCGACGGGATTCTGCTGGCGGTGTGTGACGGGTTCCCCCGGGAACGGGCCGAGGAACTGGCGGCGGTCTCCTCCGGCCTGCTGAGCCTGACCGAGGGCGCCTCCCGCCTCCTGGAGGCAGGCCCCGTCAAGCAGACGGTCGTCGAGATGGCGGAGGGCTACCTCCTCCTCATGGCGGTCGGGACGGCGGCGTGCCTAGCCACGCTGGCCTCGACGACGTGTGACATCGGGCTGGTCGGGTACGAGATGACCTTGCTGGCCATCCGCGCCCGCGACGCCCTGTCGCCCGCCGCGCGCACCGACGCACCCTGACGGGGGTCCGGCGGTGAGACGACCACCGGTGCCCGGGGACCCCTCCGGAGAGCTCGTCCGGCCCTACACGGTCACCGGCGGGCGGGCCCGACCCCGGCATGACCTGGCGATCGAGGCGCTGGTCCTGACCACGCCGCGGGGCATGAGCATGCTGCCCCAGCTCAAGCTGGAGCAGTACGCGATCGTGGCCATGTGCCGGCAGGCCCTGTCCGTCGCCGAGATCGCGGTCGCGCTGCGGCTGCCGGTCGGGGTGACCCGGGTGCTCATCGGCGACGTCGCCCAGGAGGGCTTCGTCCAGATCTACCAGCAGGCTCCGTCGAACCGGCCGGACCGGGGCCTGCTGGAACGGGTCCTGTCGGGACTGCGCCGCCTGTAAGCGTGCGGAGCGCGCGCGGGCGACGTAGTGAACCGGCGGGCCAGTGACCCGCGCCGCCCGGCTTCGGCGCTCAGCCGCCGTCCGTCACGGCGTCGATGAACACGTTGAGGATGTCAGCCGGATTGCGCGAGGTATAGCTTCGGGCGCCGGTCGCGGCCGAGATGCGCTCCAGCGGACCGGGGTCGGCGTCCTCGCCGTAGGCGATCGTGATGATCCGGGTCGGCCGGGCCCGGTTGAACTGGGCTTTCAGCGCGTCCAGCAGCCCGGTCAGGCTCAGGCCGCCCGGGTGCCCCGGGTCGTCGTTCGCGCCGTCGGTGAGCACGACGACCTGGTTGAGCCGCCCCGGCACCCAGGCGGCGTTCTTCGCCTCGAACGCGGCCAGCGTCGTCTCGTAGAGCGCGGTGTCGTTGCGCGGCCGCATGCCGGCGGCGAGCTGACGCAGGTCGCCGAGGTGGCTGCCCAGGCCCAGTCGGGACGGGGAGTCGAGCGCGGCGACGGGGCTGAGCTGCTGGTAGTCGCGCCCGTCGGCCAGGTCGGTGGAGAACTGCCACAGGCCGACCTGGTCGTCCGGGGCGAACAGGGCCAGCCCGGTCGTCGCCGCGTTCGTCGCGAGCTGGAGCCTGGTCGCCGGCGGCAGCACACCGGTTACCTCCGTCGCCATCGAACCGGACACGTCGATGACGGCCAGCGTCGAGCCGCGCTGGTGGATCCGGTCGAAGAACCTGACCGCCGCCGCCAGGACGTCGCCGGACAGGGTGGGGACGCGGTGGGCCGGCAGGAGCGCCGGGATACCGCTCGCCGGGCTGGCGGTGCCGGCGCCGGCGGGGGAGCGCAGGCCGGCGGCCCGCAGCGCGGCCTGGCCGTCGGCGGTGGACAGCCGGGCGAGGAAGCTCGCCGCGGCTCGCGCCCGCTCCGGATCGCTGGAGGCGGCGGCGGTCACCGCGTAAGGAACAGGCATCAGGTCCAGGCCGTCGCGCGGGTAGAGGGCCGTCAACGGCGTCCGCGCCGGCCCACTCGATCCCTGGCCTCGGTTGTAGGCGATGAGCTGGGCTTCCAGCATCGGCGCGGCCGACAGGTAGGGCGTCTGGCCGGGCGCGTCGTGGGCGCGCAGGGCGCTGGCCAGATCGGTCGGAGTGGCCGCGACGGCGGCGGCCGAGCGTTCGGCGCCGAGCAGCGAGAGCTGGACGCCGCGGTCGTCGGTGAACGACGTGATCGTGAACTTCGAGGGGTCGACCTTCGCGTCGGCCGCCGCCATCGCGACCAGCGCCTGCCGGCTGGCCGTCGACGTGCCGGGCAGCGCGAATCCGAAGCGGAACTCGCCCCACTCCGGATGCTCGTGGCCGGCCCAGAAATGGTTGGCGTAGCGGTCCTGGCCGAGCGCCGCCCAGCTCATCGCGTCCGCCTGCGCCCCGAGCGCGCTCACCATCGGGCCCGGCATCGCGACGACCAGCGGGCTGGACGCGATCGCCGGGCTGATGCGGGGGATGATCGCTGCCGCCGTCGGGTTGGCGCCGGCCAGGTTCAGCCAGTCGGTGGACTCCGGGACCCATACGTCCGGTGTTTCCGTCGCCGTCTGCCGGACGGTCGCCGGTTTCGCGGTCGCCGGTTTCGCGGTCGCCGGTCTCGAGAACGTCGCGAGGGCGGTCGCTGACGGCGTGGCCGTGACCTGGACGGCGACACACCGCCCATCCACTGTCGTCCGCGACCGGTCGTAGTCGGCGGCGGTCGCGGCCAGCGGCGCGGAGACCATCGGGTCCGCGCTGACCCGCAGCGTCAGTGGATGGTCGCACCTGCCGGCGCTCGCGCTGATCCGGTGCAGCGTGACCGCGCCCAGCGTGAGGCCGGCGAGGGCCAGGACAGCCAGCGGCACCCTGAGCGGGGACGCGCGGCGCCGCGCCCGCTGACGGCGGTTGTGCCGCTGCCCGGCCCGGCGTCTACCCGTCATCGCCCGCCTCCCTCGTGAGTCTCGGTGAGCGCCCGAGCAGCCGGCGCTCCGGCGTCACCCGGCTGCTGGGCGCGGGTGCGTGGGTGGCGCACGGTGTCCTCCTCGACGGTGCGTCCCCGGCCCGCTGCCGGGGCTGGGCGCGGAAGGCGGGGCAAAGCCGGCGGGCGGAGCCGCCGATCCGGTCGCTGCTCGCGCCGGCGGACGGGCTCAGACGCCACCGGATCACATCGCCCCATCGCGTCCCGAACGGGACGAACGCGGCGGAAGCACAGTCTAGGGCGGAAGGTTGACGGACTTTGCGCCGCCTACCCGGATGATGTTCACGATGCTCGTCGTCGCCGCCGGCGCGGTACGGCGCGGGCGCCGGGTGCGAGTGTGGGCCGAGTGCCGGCGTGGTCACCCCGGCGGGGCCCCGTTTGGTCGATCGTCCCGTCGGGCTGGTACTCTGTGTCCTGTCGCCAGCGATGGTGGCACGCGCCGCTAGCTCAATTGGCAGAGCAGCGGACTCTTAATCCGCGGGTTCGGGGTTCAAGTCCCTGGCGGCGCACCCGTAACCAGGCTCCTGACCTGGGGTTTCGCTCAAAAGATCTTTTCGGGACTCTCCGAGTGGATCTTTGGTGTGCCCCTGGTGTGCGCATCAGTCCCGGACGGGGCTCGCGGGCGCGCACACCGACCGTCCGGCCGTCCCGTGGCGGCGGCCGAGCTGGATCTTCGTCACTGTCTCCGCGGGACAACCGGCTCGCGTCTGATATCCGTTCTTCCGCCGCCCGCGTCCGCTTCGCGGATGCCCGCCGGGAGCGGCCGTGAATGTCCGGGGCGAGGGCGCCTCCATGGACGGCCGGGCCGGGCGGCAGATGTCCGGCGCGGTCACGGTGGTCGCGGTGATTGTCGTCGGGCTGACGTTTCTCTTCGGCTTCGGCGACGTCTGGATTCTGGGACTGCGGCTGGGTGTGCCGGCCTATGTGGCACCGCTCAATCTCCGTGGGTTCAGGTGATCTGAGGGTCCTTCAGCGTGAACTCGGGGGTCGGATCGCGGTTGGAGTGCTGGTCGACCCCTGGGTTCCCGCTGGATCGTTGGGAGGCTGGCGCTCGGCAGGTTGCTCGAGGAGGGTGTGGGCGGCGTTGGCGTAGCGCATGGCAGTGCTGTGATCGAGGCCGAAGACGGCGGCAGGACGCTGATACGCGGCCGGGGCGGTTGTTCTTCTCGCTGCTGCGTGGGCTTCATGATGTGGGGAAGGCGACGCCGGCGTTTCAAATGAAGGACGAGGCGCTGGCCGGGCGGGTGCGTGCCGAGGGGTTGGGCTGGCGTGCGCTGAGCCCGGAACAGGGCCGTCGGTGGCACCATGCGCTGGCGGGCGCGGCGATCATGCGAACTGCGGCTGAGGAGGCTGGCTGGCCGCCGAGGGTGCGGCAGTGGGTGTGGCCGTTGATCGCCGGCCATCATGGGGTGGTCCCCCGGCCGTGAAGACGAAGGTTCCGAGCGGTTCGGCGCACGGCGATGACCGGTGGCAAGTGGCGCGGCGCGAGTTCGTTGGCCGGGTCGCCGTCGACCTCGGCACGGACCTGAGCGCGTTCCGGTCGGTGTCTCGCCCGCGGCGGCCGGGGCAGCTGACGTTGTCGGGTCTGATCATCATGGCGGATTGGATCGCGAGCGACGAGACCCAGATTCGGGCCAAGCCGACCTGGAGGCGATTTCGTTCGAAGGCTCGCGGGAGTGTGCGCGGGCCGCGTGGGCGAAGCTCGGGCTCCCGGGAGGCTAGCGTCCGAGCGCGCCCGCGCCGGGCGGCGAGCGGGACCTGATGCGCCGGTGGTTCGGTCGGGATTCGCGCGACGCGCAGGCGCGGGCGGTCGCGATGGCGGAGGAGATGCCGGCACCGGGCCTGATGATCATTGAGGCGCCGATGGGGGAGGGGAAGACAGAGGCGGCGCTTGTCGCGGCCGAGGTGCTGCCCCGCCGGTTCGGCGCGGACGGTGTATTCGTGGGGATGCCGACGCAGGCGACGAGTAAACCCATCACCGCGTTCCCCAGGATGCCGCCGCGTGCACGGCCGTGCCCTAAAATCCCACGTCACGGCGCCATCCGTATCCCGGCGTGCCGGCCCGTGCCGCGTCGTGCCCCAGCGTCTGCGCACGCGTTGAGCACACACCGGGTCGAACCGCGAATGCCAGAATGTAGTTCGTCCGTCGCGAAGGCGAACGGGAGGCCGTATTACGGAATGCGGTGTGTTCGTAGTGCGCTCATTTTCTGGCGCAAGCGGGCGCTGAAGCCGAGTCGGCGGTCCAGCTTCGGAACGGTCCAGGCTCGGGCGCCGGACCACCGGGCGGGTCAGAACGGCAAGCAGAGAACCCTGCAGGCCACCAGAGGTGGAGCGCCAGGACCGCCGCGATGAACGCGAAGACAGCGACCCAGACGTAGTCTCCGAGGTTGAACAGGGTCGCGCAGCGATGGATCAGGAGGGTCCCGATCGCCAGGGTGACACCCGATCCAAGATCGCTCCGCACCAGCCACAGGAGCGGACTGGGCGGCCCGCTGCCCGGGTCCGGAAGCGGGTCCGGCCGGTCCGGCGAGTCCGGCGGATCGGATGGATCGGGCGACGGCCCCGGCGAAGACACCACTTACCCCCGTGAACGTGCTGAACGGCAGGGCAATCATAGGTCGTCTCCACCTGGTTCCATCGAGGGTCCGACGGCGCTGTTGCGTTCGGCCAATGGGAGGCATGCCATCTGTTGAGCCGATCGGTCACACGGGCGCTGTTGCATTGAGCCGGCCCCGGGCACTCCGCCGCGCGGGGCCGCATGAGCACACAATGAGCGCACGTGATCAGGCTCCCCTCGTCGCGGCCGTCCGGACAACGGCACCCTACGAGCCGTCAACCCCCCCGCCGACATCCCCCGCCGCCCGCGCCGGCACACCGCGGTGGTCGCTTCGTGGCCGCGCCGCCCGCGTCGACCACAGAGGGAATGCGTCCTGGCGGGGCCGGACCGAGCGGAGCACCTCCCGCAGGGCGACGTTTCGACACCGGCCGCGTTGATGCCCTCGACGATCCGGCGACAGGTCACGAAGTCGACGCCCCGCCGGTCGGCGGCGTCGAGGAATGCGGTGGATCTGGCGCTGATGTTGTGGCCGGACTTGCGCGGCTGTGGCCACGCGGGGAGTGGCGTGCGACTGATCGTGGGCTATGGCGTTGGATCGGCGAACAGCTCAAGCTGGATGTTGTCGGGATCACGCAGGACCAACACGGCAGCGCCGGGAATGGAGTTCGCCGCCGCGACCGCCGAGTGGATGACTCCGCTGTCCGTCAGCCGCCGGGCCCACGTATCCAGCTCATCCCGGTCCGCCACGGCGAACGCCAGGTGGTCGAGGCCCACCCGCGTCTCGTCGAACGAACTGCCGTCGCCGTCGCGGTGCTGGGTGAGCCCGAGGCGGACGTGCAGGCTGCGGTGCCGCAGGAACACCTTGCGGCGCGACCCGTTCGGAGCTTCGTACTCTCCCACCCTGGTGAAGCCGAGGACGCTCTCGTACCAGGCTGCGCTGGTTTCGATGTCCCGCACGGTCAGGCCGAAGTGGTGGATGCCGACGATGCCGCCGACCGCCGGGTCCACAGGCGTCTGGGACGCGGACCCCACCTCGGACATGACCCACAGCATAGGCAAAGGTAGAGCTCGTCCGCAGGGCCGACCACGCGATATACGGCGCTCCGTGAACAGGACCGGATGGCGATGCCCGGCTAGTTTCGCCGGGGCCCAATCGCGATGACCTGTCCGTGCACACCACGCAGCGTCCGGATGGCGGTCCAGGTGGAGTGGGTCAAGGTTTGCGGGCGACTGCGCCGTAGAGCCAGTCGGTGTGGGGGCTTTCGTCGTCGTCGTCGGGGTGCCACTGCCAGGGACGTACCAGGCCGGGCTTGACGAGTTCCAGGCCGTCGAAGAAGCTCGCGATCGTGGTGCGCGGCCGGAATTTCATGGGTGAGGTGGCGTTCTGGTAGGCCGGCGCGGTGCGGGCGACGCCCTCGGCCGGCGGGCCGTCTGTCGTCAGATGAGACAGGACCAGATAGGAGCCCGAGGGAACGGCGTCCAGGAACTCGGCGAGCAGAGCTGCCGGGTTCTCGCTGTCTCGGATGAAGTGGAACAGGGCGACCAGGAGGACGGCGACGGGCCGGGAGAAGTCCAGCAGCTCCGTCGCGTCGGGATGGGTGAGGATTCCTGCGGGCTGTCGCGCGTCCGCGGTGATGATCGTCGTGGTGTGGTCGCTGGCCAGCAGCGCACGGCCATGGGCCGCCACGATCGGGTGGGTGATTCCTGGCGCACATAAAGTCGCGGGGCAACAGCGCCCGCCGGCCGTCCCTACTGCGCCTCGCTGAGATGGACCATGGCGTCGTACAACTGCTCGGACGTCATCGGCGGCTCGGGGATCGGATGTGCCCGCTCAGCCCGGTAGGCGTCGAGCATGAGGTGGAGGTAACGCCGCCAGGCGTTGGGCGCTGTGGCGCTGGTGGCCTCGATGATCCTGCCGTTCGACCAGATGAGATTGACGATGTCGGCCAGTGTGATATCGCGACGAGCCTCTCCGGCTTCTTGGGCCCGGGTGAGCATGTCCGCGATCTGCTGGCACATTTCGTCGTGGATGCGCTCGGTCTCGGCGCTGTCGGTGAAGCGGCGGGAGAGGAAGTCGTTGAAACCCCGGTCTCCCGCCTGCATGCCGAACAGGTGCTCCAGGTAGTAGACGAACCCTTCCCACGGGTCGTTCATCTCCAGGGCCTTGTTGGCCCCGTCGAGGAACTCCTGAAGCCGGGGCTGGAAGGCGGCCATGAGCAGGTCCAGGCGGGTTGGGAAGTGGCGGTACAGGGTGCCGATAGCAACGCCGGCGTCGCGTGCGATCTTCTCTAGGGAGGCATCCACGCCGTGTGCGGCGAATTCGCCCTGCGCCGCGGCGAGGAGCTTGTCTCGGCGCTCCCGGGCGTCGCGGCGCAAGGGCCTGCGCATCTGCTCAACGTCGTTACGGCTCACTTCGTCAGCTTACCGGCGATCCTGAGGGTGGCCTCCCCTTCCGCGCCGCTCAGGAGTCCGGCAGAGCGCGGTTGACCTCAGAGAGCTCGTCGGCGTGGTCGTGCGCGACGCGGGCTGACGGCGCGCGGCAGCACCGTGGCGCCCGTGACGACCCCGGGGGTCCGCCCTCCCGCGAGCATGACGTTCGTTCGGTGCCCTGGGCACGGTGGCAGGGCTGAGAACTGGCCAGGAGGCTGCCGGGACCCGGGCGGTACCCGGCCTGTATGTCGCCGCCTTCGCGGGCAGCGTTCGCGACCAGGCGGCGAGGGGTACCTCATCTCCCTTCGTCTCCTTGGTGCCGCCAGATGTCGAGGCCCAAAACTTCTGCCAACGTGAGGCACCCCTCCGGGAATAGGTGAGGTGCCCCTCCGCTTGTGCAGACAGCAACGACCGGAGGGGTGCCTCATCTTGGCGCTCTGACCTGACCGCACGAGGGGCGAAGCAGATGAGCACTAGGGAGCCCTCCGGGGCGCAGGCGCCTCAGCGGCCCGCGGAGGCCGTCGCAGCGCGTCTGGCCGCTTCGCCCGATCCCCATGCCGAGCGGCGCTGGATGGCTCTGGGTGTCCTCGTCATCGCCCAGATCATGATCCTGCTGGATGCGACCGTCGTGAACGTTGCCCTGCCCTCGGCGCAGGCCGACCTCGGCTTCTCCGACGCCAGCCGCCAGTGGGTGATCACCGCCTACGTGCTGGCCTTCGGCAGCTTGCTTCCGCTGGGAGGCCGGCTGGGCGACGCGCTCGGCCGCAAGACCATGTTCATCGTGGGACTGCTGGGGTTCGCGATTGCCTCCGCTGCCGGCGGCGCGGCCCCGAACATCGGCACGCTGATCGCCGCCCGGACCGCCCAGGGCGGGTTCGCCGCAGTTCTCGCGCCGGCGGCGTTGTCGCTGATCACGGTGATTTTCACCGACCTCAAGGAGCTGAACAAAGGCGTTCGGGATCTTCGGTGCAGTGTCCGGCAGCGCCGGCGCCGTCGGCCTGCTGCTGGGCGGGCTGTTGACCGACTACGTGGACTGGCGCTGGTGCATGTACGTCAACATCGTCCTCGCGGTCGCCGGGATCATCGGTGGCCTCACGCTGCTGCACAACTCTGCCGAGCCCGACAAGCCCAGGCTGTCCGTGCCGAGCACGGTCGTCGGCTCGGCGGCGGTCTTCGGGTTGGTCTTCGGGTCGGCCAAGGCCCAGACCGACGGCTGGGGCTCGGCGGTCACACTGATCCCGCTCATCGCCGGCGGTCTCCTGCTGGCCGGCTTCGTTGTGCTCCAGCAGGTCGCCCGCCACCCGCTCATCCCGCTGCGGGTGGTCGCCGACCGCAACCGTGGTGCCGCCTACCTGACGCTCTTCCTGGCGAACGCGGCGGTGTTCGCGCTGTTCCTGTTCCTGACCTATTACTTCCAGGGTGTGCTGGGCTACTCGGCGATCATGACCGGCGTCGCGTTCCTGCCGATGATGGCGGCGATCACCGTAGTCGCCACGCTGACCCAGGGCGTGCTGCTGCGGCACCTGACCATGCGGGTCATCGTCGCCGCCGGCTTGATCGCCTCCGGTGCCGGAGCTGCACTGCTGACCCAGGCCGGTGCGGGCAGCCCGTACGCGGCCTGGGTACTGCCCGGGCTGGTCCTGGTCGGGACCGGCATCGGGTCGGCCGCCGTCGTGGCAGTCGCGGTCGGGCAGCAGGGTGTCGATCCGCGCGACGCTGGTACGGCGGGGGCGCTCAACAACGTCTCCCAGCAGCTCGGCTCGGCGCTCGGCGTCGCCTTGATCAGCACCTTCGTCGCCACCGCGACCAGCCATACCTGACCCGCCACGGCAGCACTGCCGTCGTCGGCGCAACCGTGCACGGGTTCACCGTCGGCTACTGGTGGGCCGCTGGCGTCTTCTGGGCTGCCGCCGTCCTTTGCGGCGCCCTGATCCGCGGCGGCACCCGGCTCCATCACGAGGCCGGCCAGCCCGAGCCCCTCGACGAGATCGCCGGCGGACTGATCTGACAGCCCGTGGCGGGTGGCGCCCCGGTGGCAGGACGGATCGCGGCGCCAACCACCAGAACACCAACCACAACCGACAGAAAGGCCAGTTCACCATGCCCAAGCTCGATGGCAAGGTCGCCGTGATCACCGGAGCGACGTCTGGGATGGCGCTAGCAACGGCCAAGCTGTTCGTGGCTGAAGGCGCCCACGTGTTCATCACCGGACGACGCAAAGACAAAGTGGACGAGGCGGTCACCGCCATCGGCCACAACGTAACGGGCGTGCAGGCGGACTCAGGAAACCTGAACGACCTCGCCCGCTTGGCCGAGACCGTGCGGGAGCATCACGGGCGAGTCGACGTCCTGTTCGCCAGCGCCGGCATCGGCTCGGTATCCGACCCGCTGGGCAGCATTACCCCGGACTCGTTCGACGCGCTCGTGGCCGTCAACTTCCGGGGCACCGTGTTCACCGTTCAATACCTGCTGCCGTTGATGAGCGACGGCGCGTCGGTCATCTTGAACGGCACGACCAGCGCGACCAAGGGCATCCCCGGCGCCGGGGTGTACTCGGCCAGCAAGGCTGCCGTTCGCTCACTCGCGCGCACCTGGGCTGCGGAGCTGAAGGACCGCGGCATCCGGGTGAACGTCATCAGCCCCGGCTCGATCGACACCGCGCTCTTCAGCACCGTCACCCCGGAATTCCGGGAGCAGATCACCACCGCCATCCCCCTCGGACGGCTGGGGACCAGTGAAGAGATCGCGGCCACCGCGCTGTTCCTCGCCTCTGCGGACGCCAGCTTCATCACCGGCGCAAACCTGGTCGTCGATGGCGGATTCAGTCAGATCTGACGCCATCCGGCCAGGCAGCCGGCCCCCGATCCCTTAAAGCAAAAAATTCATCCCAGACTACGGAAAGTGAGCACCCGTCCATGAGCAGCATCAGCTTCATCGGCCTGGGCGGCATGGCCCGCGCCATAGCCACCCGCGCGGTCGAGGGCGGCAACGCCGTCGAGGTCATCGGCCGCGACCAGGCCAAGGCCAAGGACCTGGCCGCCGCCCTCGGCGGCGGCGCGACGGCCGGGACATTCGGCACGGCCCCGGCCGGCGACATCGTCATCCTCGCCGTGCCCTACGCCAGCGCCGCACAGGTCCTCGCCCAGTACGGGGACGCACTGGCCGACAAGGTCGTCATCGATATCTCGAACACCTTCAACACCGACGCCACCGCGCTGGTCACCCCTGACGGCACGTCCGGCGCGCAGGAGATCGCCAAAGCCGCCCCGGCCAGCGCGCACGTCGTGAAGGCGTTCAACACCGTCTTCGGCCACGTCCTGGCCCAGGGCGGCCCGCTGGATGTGCTCATTGCCGGCGACAACGCGGACGCCAAGGCGAGCGTGTCGGCGTTCATCGAGAGCCTCGGACTGCGCCCGCTGGATGCTGGCGACCTGGCGGCGGCGCACTGGCTGGAGGCGGCGGGCCCGCTGTTGATGGGCCTGGCCAGCCATGGCGCAGGGTTCAACATCAGCCTCGGCGTGAACGTCCTGGGCTGAAGCCCCGCTTGCAGTTCCAGCGCCGCGCACTGGCACCCGGCGGCCATCCCGGGCATGCAGGGTTCCGCCTGCCCGGGATCTCGGCGGCCCCCGCGCCATCCGACCTGCAGGAATCGACTCTGACCACCCGGGACTGCCCGCGTCCGGCACCGGCGAAGCCGTCATCAAGCAGGTCGGCGACAACATCTCATCGTGGCTGGCCACACACGAAAGACTGAAGGAGACACTCGTGCCTGACTACGGCCATCCTCTGCGTTTCGCGACGTTCATCTCTCCCGCCAACTCCCCGGCGGACCGTCCGGTCGAGCTGGCGCAGCGCAGTGAACGGCTCGGTTTCGACTTCGTCACGTTCCAGGATCATCCCTACCAGTCGAGTTTCCTCGATACCTGGACCCTGCTGAGCTGGGTGGCAGCGCGGACCGAGCGCATCGGCGTGTCCGCCAACGTGCTGAACCTGCCACTGCGCCAGCCCCCCGCCGTGCTCGCCCGCGCGGCTGCCAGCCTCGACCTGCTCTCTGGTGGACGGACGAGCCTCGGGATCGGGGCCGGCTTCTACTGGGACGCCGTGCAGGCGGCCGGCGGACGGCGGCTGACCCCGCTGCAGGGCGTGGCGGCGCTCAGCGAAGCCATCGACCTGATCCGCGGGATCTGGGACGCCGACGCGCCCGGCACCCTCCATGCCGACGGCGAGTTCTACAAGGTCCACGGCGCCGAGCGCGGACCCGCGCCCGCACACGAGATCCCGATCTGGCTGGGCGCCCACAAGCCGAGGATGCAGGACCTCGTGGGACGCAAGGCCGACGGCTGGCTGCCGTCGCTGCCGGTCATGGAGCCCGGCGGCCTGCCCAAGGGAAACGCGATCATCGACGACGCCGCTCGGACCGCGGGCCGCGACCCCCGCGAGATCACCCGTCTGCTCAACATCTTCCCGGACCAGCAGACCCCGGAAGCGCTGGCCCAGATGACCCTCCAGGACGGCGTCAGCATTTTCATCCTGGCCAGCGACGACCCGGACGTGCTCGAACGCTTCGCCGCCGAATCGATACCCGCCGTACGCGAACACGTCGCCCGGGGACGCAAATAGCACGCGCGCCCGCTTCGGCACCGCTCACGCGCCAACTGCCGGCCGCCGACCGGCCTGAGCTCTACCTCGAAACGTTCGTGACCACCCGTCCGCATGCCGGCCGGCATCTGCTCGCTGCGGTCATCCGCGAGGCGAACTCCCGCGGCGCCGAACAACTGCGGGCCGACCGAACCGGCGGCGACGGACGACTCGTGCGCTACTACGAGCAGCAAGGCTTCACATCGGTGAGACCTTCCACATCGACACCTGGGCCGGACAGCGGTCTCGGCGAGCGCCCGGCGTGCCGCGACTACGAACGTCCTTACGGTGTCGCTGGCCGGAACCGCGATCTCTATGGCGGTGGCGACCAGACATGCTGCTATCCCGGCCGCGGCATCGGGCCTGGCCAGCGATCATGGTGGCTCCGCGTGTCGCCGCGTGGAGCCAGCGAGGCATCGTTGCCGGCGCGTGGCGCCAGACCTGGTTGATCAGATGCAGGTAGAGTCTCAGCGCCCTCGGCGGATCGGCCCGGGTCTAAGGGCTGGCCGAGGGCTGCCAGGTGGTCGAGCGCCGCGTACGTCGAGATTGCCTGTATGCCGCTACCGCGGGCGAGGACGCGAAGTGTTGGGTCGTCGCTCCAAAGCGTGCTGCTCTCGGCGAGGGCATCACGGCTGCGGGTCGAGCGGTTCATTGATCAGCGTGGCAGCAGATTTCCAGCTCCATGCCGTCCGGGTCGCGGAAGAAGAGCGACCACTCGGATCCGAGCCGCTGGATCTCGCCGGTGCCAGCCCCGAGACGGCGCAGCCGATCCCGAGTGTCTTGGAGGGTCTCCAGCGAGTCGACGGCGAGAGCGAAGTGGTCGATCGGGCCCCGCCCGCCTTTCTGGCGCCTGTCGCCGATGATGGCTTCGGCCGGCACCTCGAAGACGTTGAGCGCGGCACCGTCACCGAGGTCGACGACGGCCATGCGTGGGTGGTCTCCCGCAGCCTGTATCTCGTATTTCTTGGTGGCCCCGACTGCGTCGGTGTAGAACTTCACGATCTTGTCGAGATTGGCTGTGAGCGTGGCGACGTGATTGAAACCGATCGTGACTGGCACTGCGCCCTCGTTTCGGTCAGGACATTTGCTCGATGTGGTTTGCCAGGTCTGTCTCGGTGACGGTAATGAGTGGAGATCTGGCTTGCGGAGATCGGCCACACTGGTGAGTGGCGGCGATGACTTCCGGGTGAAGGCGAGGTCGTCGGTGGACGACCTCGCCAGGGCCCGTCGTCGAGTTGGTGCCAGGGACTGGGAGATGGCCGTTGGCAGGCTGGATCGTGGGACAGATGCGGACCAGCGCGGCGGCTGTCAGGCGGCGGTGTTGGCTTCGGGCATGGTGCGGTGGGTGTGGTTGGGGTCGTTGCGGGGGCGGAATGCCGCGGCGACCCAGGTGAAGCCGGCGAGCGCGAGCACCGCCACACCGATGATCACGGGGCGGGCTGGGCCGGGGGCGGTGAGCATGATGCCGACGCCGCCGAGGCCGGTGAGGGCGGCGGCCGGTAGCGGGGCGACGCGGGCGCGGTAGAGGCCGATGGCGAGCAGGATGTAACCGACGCCGCCGGCGATGAGCGCGAGGAAGATGACGTTGCCGATGCTGGCGTTGTGGAAGTGGTCCCATAGGTCGACCATCGCGGCCCGTTGGGGTTGCCGGGCGATCTGTCCGGCGATCAGTGAGGCGGTCGCGACACCGGCGAGCGCGATCGTGCCGACGACGGTGAGCGTGGCGCCGGTTGCGGCCAGTTTCGGCTTGTGTGGGCGGATGGCCGCCGCGAGTGTCAGGCCGGCCGGGATCAGGAGCGCCGCGGCGAGTAGGGCGAGCAGGCTACCGGCGTCCGAGCGGGTCGGGTGGGCGCTGATGTCTGCGAGGAAGTTCGCGGGATCGTCCACCCATGGGGCGGAAAGAAGTCGCGCGATCAGGGCGACCAGTGGTGCGGCGACGAGGCAGAGCAGCAGGGCCGGGGGCGGTGTGGGGCCACTACGGGCGGATGGGGTCATCGGAGGCGTCCTTTCGCCGGGTTGAACGGTTGCCGCGACGGTGTCGCATCCGGACCGTGGGGCGCGTCGGAGGACGCCCGGATCTTTTCTTCCGGGTATTCCCGGAAGAAAAGACGGCTGGTGCGGTGTCACCATTCACGGGTGGAGATGACGTCGGTGCGGCGGAGAGTCGTGGTGGCTGCCGCGGGGGCGGGGTGGCTGCTGCTGCCGTTCGGCGTCGGTGTGCTGGTGTGGCTGGATCAGCGTCTGCGCGCCATGGGACGTCCCGACCTCGTGACGACCACCGGCGGGGCAGAGATCCCGTTTGTGCTGGTCGCGGCGACCGCGTGGACGGTCGGGGGCGTTCTCGCGCTGCGTCGCCCGCGGCATCCGGTCGGATGGCTGTTCCTGGCCTTGGGCGGTGTCCTGCTGCTGTCCGGTGGGACACAGGGGTATGCCGCCTACGGCGCGGTGGCCCGCCCGGGTCGTCTGCCCGCCGCGGACCTGGCGGCGGTCTACGCGGATGCCGCTTTCATTCCATGGTTGGTGATCGTCGCGCTGATTCTTCATCTGACGCCGACGGGCCGGCCGCTGTCGGCCCGGTGGGGACGTCTCGCGTTCGCGACCGCGGTCGCCGGCGGCCTGTGGCTGCTCGTGGGTCTGGTCTACCGAGACCATGCAGCCCCCGTTCCAGTCAGTCGCCAATCCGCTGCTGATCGGTCGGTCGCTCGGTTCGTTGCTGGTCGCTCGCAGAGTCCTGGGGCTGGCGACCGGTGCTGGTGTTGTGTTGGCAGCGGTGTCGCTGATCGTCCGGTTCCACCGATCCGTGGACGTCGAGCGCCGCCAACTGCTGTGGGTGGCGGTGGCCGCGGTTCCGCTGCCGGTGCTGATGGCGGCGTCGTTCACCGCCTCGTACGCGGGCAACAACACCGCCGCCGGCCTCGCCGCGGCGACGTTGATCGGCCTGCTCGCGATCGGAGCCGGACTGGCGATCGGCCAATACCACCTCTACGACGTCGAGGAGATCCTCAGCCGGGCCGTCACGTACCTGCTGGTGTCCGGGTTGCTCGCGGTGTCCTACGCGACGGTGGTGATCGTCGTCGGGCAGTCGTTCGCCGGTCGGACCGGGCGGTCACAGATCTCCGCGGTGCTCGCGACACTTGCCGCTGTCACGGTCGCCGCCCCGGCCCACCGGAAGATCCAGGAAGGGGTCGACCGGCGGTTCAACCGTCGGCGGTTCGAGACCCTGCAGGTGATCCGACGCTATCTACGCGAGCCCGACCCCGACATCGCCGTCGAGGACGTGTTGCGGCGTGCACTGGGTGATCCCACGTTGGCGGTGGCCTACCTGGTCGACGACCGTCGCCAATGGGTCAGCGCCGACGGACAGCCAGCCGACCCCGGCAACCGTCGTAGCGAGGCCGTCGAGGTGTGCCGGCGCGGCCGACCCATCGCCCGGTTGACGTTCGACGGTGCCAGGGGCCAACCCGGCCTCGTCCGCGACGCGGCTACGGCGGCCACCGCCGAGCTCGACAACGTAGGCCTGCGCGCCGCGGTCGCACTCCAGCTCGTCGAGGTGCGCCAGTCCCGTGCCCGGATCGCCGCGGCCCAGTTCGCCGAGCGCCGCACCATCGAGCGCAACCTGCACGACGGCGCGCAGCAACGGTTGCTCGCGCTCGCCCTTCAGCTGCGAGCCGCGCAGTTGGGCGGCGGCGAAGCCTCGCTGCGCCAAGCCATCAGTACGGGCATCGATCAGCTGCAGGCCGCCGTGGTCGAGCTCCGCGAGCTGGCCAACGGCCTGCACCCCGCGGTCCTCGCCGACGGCGGGCTCGCCGCCGCGCTCGACGACGTCGCCGTCCGCACTCCCGTACCCATAAAGATCTCTGCTCCGGACCGGCGATATCCGCCCGATCTGGAGGCAGCCGCCTGGTTCATCGCCTGCGAGGCGATTGCGAACGCGGTCAAGCACGCCGACCCGACCACCATCGCCGTGGACGTCTGCGCCCGCGACGGGCAGCTGATCGTCGAGGTCCGCGACGACGGTATCGGCGGCGCTCAGCCCAGTGGACCTGGCCTGCGAGGCATCGCCGACCGAGCCGAAGCCTTCGGCGGGTCGCTGACCGTCCGCACCGACCCCGGCACCGGAACAACTATCCGTGCGGAGTTGCCATGCGAGTCGTGATCGCCGACGATTCCGTGCTCCTGCGTGAAGGACTCGCTCGCCTACTCGCCGAAGCCGGGATTCACACCTGCGCGATGGCCGGCGACGCCGACAGCCTCGAAGCCGCGGTCGCCGAACACCGCCCAGACGTCGCGCTCGTAGACATCCGCATGCCGCCGACCTACACCCACGAAGGCGCGCAAGCCGCCGTCCGCCTCCGCAAACGGTCAGCGAGTCTCGGCATCCTGCTGCTGTCGCAGTCCCTGGAAAGCCGGTACGCCGCGACTCTCGCGCAAGCCCACCCCAAAGGCTTCGGCTACCTGCTCAAAGACCGCGTCCTCGACGTCGCTACCCTCGTCGACGCGATCGAACGGGTCGCCTCCGGCGACACCGTCCTCGACCCCGACGTCGTCAGCTACCTCCTGGGCCGACACGCCAACCGGGACCGCCTCACTGCCCTCAGCGAACGCGAACGCGACGTGCTCGCACTCATGGCCCAGGGCAGATCGAACATGGCCATCTCCCGCCACCTCGTCCTCGGACCCAAAACCATCGAAAGCCACATCGCCAGCATCCTCACCAAACTCGGACTACTCCCCGAACCCGACGACAACCGCCGCGTCCTGGCCGTCCTCACCTGGCTCCAAACCTGACTGCGAGACAGAACAGTGCGACGCCCAGCCGCCGCGCGGCGGTCAGTTATGTCGCTATAGCCGCCGGCCGCGTCGGGCTGTGTCGGAGCCAACACCCCGGAGGGCACCTGCGGCAGTTTGCCCGCAGCAAAACCACAGGAGAGGTCACTATCGCGCGCTTGCTGCTTCGATAGCGAGTCTCAGCCATAAAATCGATCAACGTGTTTAATCAGTACAAATAGCCACACGAAGATCATTTGGGCGTGCCCCCGGCAGGGCTCGGACCTGCGCACTGGGCGGCGTGGATCTTCGCTCGCTTCGCGGGAACGAGGTAGATCGGCTATGACAAATAGTGAGTTTCGCCATCAATACCCTATGTCTGCCGCCGGTGGGTTCGAGGGGGTATCGAGCCGACGGACCGCGCGGTTTTTCTCGACCTTGTGGCGGTAGGAGTCGCGGGTCGGATGTGGCGCCTGAGCCCGGTCGAGGATTAGCATGCCGATTCTGATCGGCGGTTTGCTTACGGCGGGAATTTACTCGTGATCGATCGTTTCCGAAAAGCTTCTTTGTCTTCAACCTGGTGACAAGGTCGAGCGTCGCCGCGTTTCCCTGCGCCGCCTGCGCCATCTCCTCGAGCTCCTGCAGGGTGGCGAGAAGATTGGCAATCTCTTTCTACTGGGTCGGACTCGCGAAGTCATGGAAGCTGAACGGAACTCGCTGCGCCGCCGCGCTGCCCGGCTCGTTCCGGGGAGTGAGCCGGATCGGGCGCCCGCGGGAGGCACCCGCCGGCGAGATCCCGCGGACCTTTCAGAGAGGCGATGGTGTCCGTGCCGGGCGCGGTCCCGGGCGGGACGCGGCCGGCCGCCGGGTCCCCGCCCGGCCGCCGGGTCCCCGCCCGGGGTCCCCGCGAGCGTCAGCGCGGTGCCATCCGGATGGCGCCGTCGAGCCGGATGACCTCACCGTTGATCATGATGTTGTCCACGATGTGCGCGACCAGCTTGGCGTAGTCGGCCGGGTCGCCGAGCCGGCTGGGGTGTGGCACCTGCGCGCCGAGCGAGGCGATCGCCTCGTCGGGGAGGGACTGGAACATCGGGGTCATGAACAACCCCGGCGCGATCGTGACGACTCTGATCTTGTGCTGGGCCAGGTCGCGGGCGATCGGCAGGGTCATGCCCGCGACGCCGCTCTTGGACGCGGAGTACGCTGCCTGGCCGATCTGCCCCTCGAAGGCGGCGACGGAGGCGGTGGAGATGATGACCCCACGCTCCTCCTCCTCGACCTCCGTATGGGCGATCATCGCCGCGGCCGCCAGCCGCGTCACGTTGAAGGTGCCGATCAGGTTGACCTCGACGACCTTCTTGAAGGTGTCGAGGGGGTACGGCTTGCCGTCCCGGCTGACCACCCGGATCGCGGTGGTGATGCCCGCGCAGTTGACCGCGGCCACGAGAGGACCGTTCGCCACGGCGGCATCGACGGCCGCCTGGACCTGGTCGGCGTCGGTCACGTCCGCCGGCATGAACGTGGCCTTGCCGCCGAGCTCCTCCGCGATCGCCTTGCCGTCGCTGGTCGGCAGGTCGACGAGGACGACATGCGCGCCCTGGCTGTGCAGGCGCCGGGCGGTCGCCAGGCCGAGACCGGACGCTCCGCCGGTCACGAGGGCAGCCCTGCCACTGATGTCCATAAAGGATCTCCTTCTCCTTGACCACTACACCAGCTAAAGAGCAGACAACAGCCGAATCCGATCAGGTTCGCCCACCGCGCCGGTTCGACCGCCCTCGGTCACGCGCGGGCTCGGTCTCAGTGAGACGCCTCGAAACTCCACGCTGTTGGCGATCCTGAAAGTCGGTTGAAGCCGGCAGGGTGGAGCGACCGCAACGAAGTCCCCGTCAGCTTACGCACACCCTGGTAGGCCGGCCAGGAAAGCGAGACCGGCGCTTCCGGGTCACCTCTGCCCGCGGATTGGCTCCGGCGAGAGACCGACGGTGAATCCGCGGAATTCAGGTGACGCCGGGTTGGCTGGGTCCGAGATTTCCGTCACATTCTTCGGAGCGAAACCAGGCGCTGTGCCGAGGGTGGCTCGGGGAACCGTTTCCGCACCAGGAATCGGGGTGCCGTTCTTCGGCGCGCGCGTAGTCCGCGTAGGGCCCGACCGGTGGACCTCGGCCGCCCGTCCGGGGGAAGCTCTCTGGAGGCCAGGAGCGGCCCAGGTCCGCCGCCCGCCCGACACACCCATCGAGACCCGTCGAGACCCGCCGACACCGCCCACGAGCGCCGCCCCACGCGCCGCCGACCAGGGAGTTAGCCATGAAGCTGGCCATGATGCCGTCGTACTCGGGGGACTTCCGCGCGTTCGCGAAGACGGTTCCCGACCTGGAGCGGGCGGGCCTCGACGCGATCCTGCTCCCGGAGGCCTACTCGTTCGACGTCATCAGCCAGATCGGCTACCTTGCGGCGATCACCGAGCGGATCGAGCTCGGCACCGCCATCGTCAACGTCTACTCCCGGACGCCGGCCCTGCTCGGCATGACCGCGGCCGGCTGCGACAACATCTCCGGCGGCCGGTTCATCCTCGGCCTCGGGGCGTCGGGCCCGCAGGTCATCGAGGGCTTCCACGGACTGCCCTACACCAAGCCGCTGGCCCGGACCCGTGACATCATCGAGATCGTCCGCAAGACGATCCGCCGCGAGCCGCTCATCCACGACGGCGAGACCGTCACCCTGCCGCTGCCGCCCGACCAGGGGACCGGCCTGGGCAAGCCGCTGAAGCTGATCAACCGGCCGGTCCGCCCGGCCGTGCCCATCTGGTGGGCGGCGCTGAAGGCCGGCGCGGTGAAGGCGGCGGCTCGGGCGGCCGACGGCTGGATCCCGTTCCTGTTCTTCCCCGAGCGGGCCAAGCTGGTCTGGGGCGAGGCCCTGTCGGCGGGGCTGGCCGAGCGCGACCCGGAGCTGGGCACCCTGGACATCATCGCCGGCGGCCGGGTGGCGATCGGAGACGACGTCGACGCCGACGCCGTCCGGGACGCCGTCCGTCCCCAGGTCGCGCTCTACGTCGGCGGGATGGGCGCGCGCGGGAAGAACTTCTACAACGACATCGCCACCACCTACGGCTTCGGCGCCGAGGCGAAGGTCGTGCAGGACCTCTACCTGGACGGGAAGAAGAAGGAAGCTGAGGCCGCGCTGCCGGCGGCACTGCTCGACGGCCTCGTCCTCGCCGGGTCGCCCGCCGCCATCGCGGACCGCGTCGCGGCCTACCGCGACGCCGGCGTGACCTACCTTGAGATCACCCCGCACGGCGGCGACCCGGTCCGGACCGTGGAGCGCCTGCGCGCGATCGTCGACGCCTGATCCCCCTACGGAGGCCAACCCCCGCCGCTGGACCCGGCGGCGGGGGTTGGCGGCGGGTCCGGCGACAGGGCTGGCGGCGGGGCGCTCAGCGCTGGGTGGCGGGGCGCTCAGCGCTGGGTGGCGGGCACCCGCAGCGTCAGGCCGTCCAGCTCCTCGGTGATCGTGATCTGGCAGCACAGGCGGCTGTACTCGGTCGGCTCCTCGGAGGTGACCTCCAGCATGTCGGCCTCGTCGGCGGAGGCCGGGCCCACCCGGTCGAACCACTGCGGGTCGACGAAGACGTGACAGGTCGCGCATACGAGCTCGCCGCCGCACTCGCCGATGATGCCCGGCACCACGTTGCCGACCGCCGCTTTCATGACCGAGATCCCGGCGGGTGCATCCAGCGTGACCGGGGCTCCCGACGGCTGCGTGAAGACGATCCGAGGCATGCTCTTCCTTCGTTGTCCGGTCTGGTGGGAGGCCGGGCCGACCGGGTGGGGTCCGACCGAGTGGGGGAGCTGACCGGGAGGTCAGGACCCGGTGATGGCCGAGAGCAGTTCCCGGGCATGGGCCTCGGCGAACGGGCGCGAAGCCGGGTTGGTGACGGCGACGTAGCGCTCCTCGAGCACCGCGTCCCAGGCGAGGCCGGCGACCAGCTCGGGCTCCTGTCCCCGGCCGTCCACCGACGCGCGAAGGGCGGGCATCAGCTCGACGGCCTGCCGCACGCCGTCGGTGAGGACCCAGCCCGGAGCCAGCATCGTCACGCCGATGCCCGCCTCGGCGAAGTCCCGCCGGGCCACGTCGGTGAAGGCCAGCGATGTGTACTTGGTGACCGTGTAGGTGCTTATCGGCGGCACGTAGGGCGGGACGCCGAGCGAGTGCTCGGAACCGACGTTGAGCACGTGCGCCAGCCGGCCCCGGGCGGCGGCGGCGGCCAGCGGCTCGAAGAAGGCCCGCAGGCAGTGGTACGTACCGAGGATGTTGATCTCGAACTGCCGGCGTACCGTGGCCGGGTCGGTGACCTGCAGCGGCCCCACCGCCGCCGAGCCGGCGGCGTTGTTGACCAGCACGTCGACGCCGCCGAGCTCCGCGACGATCCGCGCGGCCGCCGCGGTTACCGTGTCGTAGTCGGCGATGTCGGCCTCGACCCAGATCGCCTCCCCACCCGCCGCGGTGATCTGCTTGACCGTGTCGGTGGCCGGGTCGGGCGCCGCGATCGCCACGCGGGCCCCGCGCCGTGCCGCCTCGATCGCCAGTGCCTGCCCGACGCCGGTGCCACCGCCGGTAACGACGGTCACGGCACCATCCAGTGTTCTGCTCATCGGTTTCCTCTCCTGCCCGGCCCGGCTGTCACCGGGCGGCAGCGTTGTCAATGCCTGGCCGCGTTGTCACTGGCTGGGGGCCTGTTTGTCACTGACTGCGTTGTCACTGGTGGCCACATCGTCACTGGGTGGCCGCGAGCGCGACCAGATCCCGCAGCGGGGTCGCCTCGTCGGCCAGCGCGGCGGCGGGGACGACGGCCCGCTGGCCGACCAGCTTCCGGCCGAGCGCGAAGTCCTTCGGACTGCCCGCCACGTCGACGGCGCGCACCGCCCCGTCCCGGAGGTAGAAGACACACAGCCGGCGCCCGGAGCTCGGATCGCCGCGGGTGACGCACGCGTCCGTTGGCCGCGACACCCCGGCCACCTGCAGCTTCACGTCGAACTGCTCGGACCAGAACCAGGGCTCGATCTCGTACGGGCGCGGTCGGCCGGTCAGGACGTCCGCCACGACCCGGGCCTGTTCGGCCGCGTTCGGCGTCGACTCCAGCCGCAGGAGCCCGGACCCGTCCGGCGCCGGGAAGCGGGCCACGTCACCGATGGCGTAGATGTTCGGGTCCGCGGTCCTCAGGTACTCGTCCACCACCACGCCGTCGTCGACGGCGAGCCCCGCGGCGGCGGCCACCGCGGTGTTCGGTGTGATCCCGATGCCGACCAGCACGGCGTCGACATCGCGCCGCGTTCCGTCGCTCAGGGTGACGGACCGCACGGCGCCGCCGGCCCCCCGGTGGAACTCCCGCACCGTCGTCGAGGTGAGCACCTCGACGCCCTCCTCGCGATGGATCCGGGTGAAGAACGCGGAGGTGACCGCCGAGGCCACCCGGCCGAGAACCCGCGGCCCGGCCTCGACGACGGTGACCTCCAGACCCAGGCGGCGGGCCACGGATCCCACCTCGAGCCCGATGTAGCCGCCGCCGACCACCAGCAGCCGGCGGCCCGCGACCAGTGTTGGGCGCAGCGCGTCCACGTCCTGGATGGTGCGCAGGCAGTGCACGCCCGAGGCCGGGTCGGTGGCCAGTCCGGGCAGGGCGCGCGCCGTGCCGCCGGTGGCCAGGACCAGGTCGGAGTAGGCCAGCCGGGAGCCGTCGTCGAGCTCGAGGACGCGGCGTGACCGGTCGACGGCGAGCGCCCGCCGGCCAGGCAGCACCCGGATGTCGTGCGCGTCGTAGGTCCCGGCGGGCCGCAGCGGCAGGGTCTCCGCCGCCACCGTCGCCAGCAGGTACCCCTTGGACAGCGGCGGCCGGGCGTACGGGAGATGGATCTCCTCCCCGACGATGGTGATCGCGCCGCCGAACCCGGCGGCCCGCAGCGCCACGGCGGCCTCGCCGCCGGCCGGGCCGCCCCCGACGACCACCACGTGCCCCGCCGCTGGCGGACCCGCTTCGCGGAAGGTCACGGGGACACCGAGATCCGGAATTGTCCCTAAGGACCCTCCGGGCCCGGTCTCCGTCATGAATGCTCTCCTGCGTCTGTCGCCCCGCGCGAGGGCTGAGGGAATCTTCGACCGGCCCCGGGGGCCCGTCGCGCCGGTCAGCGCATCACCAGTCCGCCGTCGACGTGCAGGGACTGGCCCGTGATGTAGGAGGCCTGGTCGGAGGCGAGGTAGGCGCAGGCGTCGGCCAGTTCCTCGGAGGTGCCGAGCCGCTGGATGACGCGGACCGGGCTGCCCTTCGGAAAACCGTCGACCTCCGTCATGTGGCTCGGGTAGTTCACCTTGGAGCGGGTGGTGTCCGTGTGGCCGGGGACCACGATGTTGGCCGTGACACCGGAGTAGCCGAACTCGAAGGAGATGGCCTTCACCAGGCCGGTGAGCCCGGCCTTGGCCGTCACGTTCGCGGCCCGGTGGTGCCAGCCGAGATAGCCGTCGGGGCCACCCAGGGCGATGACTCGGCCGAAACCGCGCTCCGCCATTCCCGGGAGGACCTCCCGGCCCAGGTAGAACAGGGCGGACAGGTTCTCGCGGATGGTGACGTCCCAGTCCTCCGGAGAGATCTCCATGTACGTCTGGAAGCGGCGGGTGGCGGCGTTGCTGATCAGGTAGTCGACCGGGCCGAGCGCGGCCGCTGTCCGGGCGACGACGTCGGCGCAGCCCTCGGGGGTGCCGATGTCGCCGAGTACGACCTCGGCTCGGCCCCCGTTCTTGACGATCTCCTCCCGCACCGCCTGGGCGTCCTCGGCGCTGGTGCGGGCGTTCACGCCGACCGCGATGCCGCGCGCGCCCAGCGCCAGCGCGATGGCCCGGCCGATGTTCCGGCTCGCACCGGTCACCAGCGCCGTCCGGCCCGTGTAGGTGAACACGCCGGAGCCGCCTAAGGAACCAGACATTCTCAGATCACATCCTCTTCGGCCAGGGCATCGACCTCGGCCGGGGACAGGCCGAGGACCTCCGCGTATACCTCGTAGTTGTGCTCGCCGTAGACCGGCGCGCCCTTGTCGATCCACCCGCCCGCGTGCGGCGGGGTCTCGGACAGGTCGAAGGGCACCTCGGCCACCGGCCAGGTCCCGATGCTGGGATTGGGCACCTCGGTCAGCCACTTCAGGTGGGCGAGCTGGGGGTCGACGTCGCAGCGGTCCTCGGCGGTCTGCGCGGCGCCGGCCGGGACGCTGGCCCGCTGGAGCGCCTCCATCGCCGCGTACCGGTCCTGGCCGGCGGTCCACGACGAGATCAGGCGGTCTATCTCGTCGTGGTGCGCGATCCGGCCGGCCAGCGTCGAGAAGCGGGGCTCGCGGGCCCACTCCGGATGCCCGGCGGTCTCGGCCAGCGCGGCCCAGTGCGCGTCGGTGGCGCAGGTGATGGCGATCCAGCGGTCCTCGCCCGCGCAGCGGTAGACGCCCTCGGGCGCCGCGTTGCCGTAGGGCGACCGGTTGCCGGCCCGCCGCCAGGCCCGCCCGTTGACCGCCCAGTCGAGGACCGGGACCGCCGTGGTCAGGATGCCGACCTCGGTCTGGGAGGCGTCGATCCACTGGCCGCGCCCGGTCTCGCCGCGCTGGTAGAGCGCGCTCATGATGGCCAGGGTGAAGCTGTAGGCGCCCAGCCAGTCCAGGTAGGAGTAGCCCCAGCCGCTGGGCGGCGCCGGCTCGGGCAGGCCGCCCATCTCCGTCAGCGAGGACAGCGAACCGGCGATGGGTCCGACCGCGCGGAACCGGCCGTAGCTGCCGTGGGTGCCCATGCCCGACTGCTGGGCGTAGATGATGTCCGGCTTGAGCTCCTGGAGCCGGTCCCAGCCGAAGCCCCAGCGGTCGAACACCCCGGGGGAGAAGCCCTCGGCGACGACGTCGGATCGCCGGATGAACTCCTCGGCGATCTCCCGGCCCTTCGGGTGGCGGACGTTGAGGGAGATCCCGCGCTTGCCGGGGTTCTTGTTGTTGAACTGCCCGCCCATGGGACCGGTCGGCGGGGCGGTCAGCGGCGCCGTCGCCGCGCGCCGCGCCTCCCGGCCGCCGGCGGGGAAGCCGCCGCCGCGGGTGTCCGGGTGCTTCTTCCACTCGACCTTGACGACGTCCGCGCCGAGCGCGGCCAGGAACCGGGTCCCGCCGGCCGAGGCCAGGAACCAGGAGAAGTCGAATACCTTGACGCCGCCCAGCGCGAACGGCTTCTTGTGGACGGAGAGCAGCTCCTCGCCGGCCGCCCGGGCTGACGCCCGCGCGGCCGACGCCGGGGCGGTCGACGCCAGGGCTGGGGCGGGCCGGGGGGCCCACGCCGCCAGGACCTGCTCGGTGTCCTCGCCGACGAGCGGGGCCCGCCGCCCGACCTGCCAGGCCGAGCCGGTGGCGATCCACTTGCTCACCGGGTAGGGGTAGGACCGGCCGAGCTCTGGGTGGTCGATCTCGCGGAACGTCCCCCGCGCCCGCCAGTGCGCGTCGAGGGCGTTCTCGTGCGGCTTGCGGACCGGCGCGCAGAGCAGGCCGGCCTCCTGCATCTCATGCCAGGGCACCTCGTCGAAGGTGAACCGGCGGACCAGCCGGGCGATGATCTCCACGTTCCCGGAGGCCGCCGCGGTGGTGCCGGGGATGGTGCGCGAACCCGTCTCCTCCGCGACCTTCTCCTCGGTCATGCCCTCGGCCATCCCGTAGCGCTCCAGGAACGGCTTGAGCAGGTTGCGGTCGCGGGCGCCGATACTGATGACGTGCAGCCAGCGGCCGTCCTTGGTCTGCGCGAGCGAGAAGTCCGAGATGGCCGCGGTCGCGTGGCGCGCGGTCTGGCGGTAGTACGGCTGGCGCTGGACGACCCAGGCCATCAGGTCGGTCTCGGTGTTCTTGGCGACCGCCTCGTGCACCGCGCAGGTCAGCCGCTGGCCCAGGCCGGTCTTCTGGCGGTGGATCAGCGCGGCGATGATACCGAACGCGACCTGCTCGCCGGCGATGTGGAACGGCTGGAGCAGCCGCGGGACCACCGGCGGCAGGTCGTAGCTGCCGTCCGGGCGCGGGTCGTACCCGCAGTTGAGCAGCGGGCCGCCGAGCGCGAGGTGGACCAGGTCGGAGCCGGTGTAACCGGCCCACGGGCCGTCCTCGCCGAACGGCGTGATCCGAGCGACGACCAGCCCGGGGAAACGCTCGGCGAGGGCGTCGGCCCCCAGCCCGATGCCGTCGAGCCGCCCGGCCGGGGTCGAGTCGAGCAGGACGTCGGCCGCCGCGAGCAACGTGCCCAGCCGCTCGGCGCCGCCGGCCGAGCCCAGGTCGAGCGCGACGGACTTCTTGCCCCGGTTGTACGCCCAGAAGTGCAGTGACCGCTCGGGGCCCGGGTCGTCGCCGGCGAACGGGCCGAACGCCCGGCTCGAGGCGCCGCCCGGCGGCTCGACCCGGACGACCTCGGCGCCCAGGCCGGCCAGCGTCAGCCCGCAGTACTCGCCCTGGACGTCGCCGATCTCGATCACCCGCAGCCCGGCGAGGCTGCCCGGCGCTGTCGATGCGGGCGCTGTCGATGCGGGCGCTGTCGATGCGGGCGCTGTCCGTGCCGGCCCTGTCTGTTCCGGCCCAGTCGGCTCAGGCATCCACGGTCCTTTCCGGGATCCAGGTCAGCAGGCTGACGCCGGGGGCGACGTCGTCGTAACGGGCCGTCATTCGGTCGCCGACGGTGATCTCCTCGAGCGGGGCGTCGATCCGGGACAGCAGGTGGAGGCCGTGGTCGAGCTCGACGAGGCCGACCGCGTAGGGCACGTCCGCGGCGAACCGGGGGGACAGCGCCCGCCGGTACACGACGTAGCTCCACAGCGGGCCGGTCGCCTCGATCGCCACCCAGTCGCACCCGCGGGCGAGGCAGTTCGGGCACACGGGCGCCGCGGGCAGCCGGTAGGTACCGCATTCCTGGCAGCGCTGGGCCCGCAGCTCGTGCTCGGCCAGCGCCTTCCAGAACGGGGCGGTGAGCGGGTCGTTGATGTCCGGGAGAGGTTTGTCGTAGCTCATGGCTGGCGTGTCGAAATAATCGACGCCGCTCCCTTCAGGAATGTCATGGTCGAGCAGTACATCGCCACCTCCGCGTCTGGTACCTGCCGTTCGCCGCACTCGCCGCGCAGCTGCCGGACCGCCTCGCACAGGTGCAGCCAGCCCCACATGTAACTCTCGGAGAGCTGGCCGCCGTTGGTGTTGACCGGCAGCGACCCGCCGGGATACGTGTGCCCCTCGGCCAGGAAGGCGCCGCCCTCACCGCGCCCGCAGAAGCCGTAGTACTCCAGCATCTGGAGCACCCACACCGCCGTCGGGTCCTGGATGTAGAGCGCGTCGATGTCGGCCGGCCCGAGGCCGGCGCTGGCGTAGACGTCGCGGGCCACGTTCGCGATCCACGGCCGCATCACGTTGTCGATGTCGCGGGCGCCGCTCAGGGCCGTCGTCTCCGCCGCGCCCAGCAGGTACACGGGCTTGCGCGGGAGGTCGGCCGCCCGCTCGGCGCTGGTCAGGATGATCGCGGCCCCACCGTCGGAGATCATGGTGACGTCGTGCCGGCGCAGCGGCTCCACCATGTAGGGCGAGGCGAGGTAGTCCTCCATCGTCAGCGGCTTGGTGAAGATGGCGAGCGGGTTGAGCCGGGCCCACTGCCGCTGGGCGACGGCGATGTGGCCGAACTGCTCGTCGGTCGTGCCGTAGAGGTGCTTGTGCCGCTGGAGCGCGAGTCCGGCCGGGCCCGCGATGTGGACGAAGCCGGCGGCGCCCGAGAGGTCGACCCCCATCGGGACCCCGAAGTTGACCTTGTCGCTGCGCTGGGTGGCCCCGTAGGTGAGGACCACGACCTCGGCCAGGCCGGCCTCGATGGCCATCGCGCCGAGGTGCAGCGAGAAGTTGCACGTGCCGTAGTCCAGGGTCGCGCTGTACCGGGGGTTGATGCCCAGCAGCGGGCCGATCCCCGTGTCGATCCCCTTGTAGCTCATCCCCGACTTGCAGGTGATGAGCCCGTCGACGTCCGACTTGTCCAGGCCGGCCTCGGCCAGCGCGAGCTGTATCGCCTCCACCGCGACCTCGTCCGCGGATCGGCCGGGCAGCTCTCCCTGTTCGGTCGTTCCCACGGCCACGATTGCCGTCTCACCGCGCCTCGCCACAGCCAGTCACACCTTTCTGTCGTCCGAACCGTCAGCCATCCGAACCATCAGCGCGCCCGTCCGGCGCGGGTCAGGTCGCGGCGGGCTGCCGCAGCCGGGGCAGGACCGACTCCTCGAGCGCGTCGACGAGATCGGTGGGCGGGGTGAACGCGCCCAGGTGGGTCAGGATGAGGGTGCGGACGCCCTTCGCCTCGAGGTCACGCAGCTGCGCGACGACCTCGTCCGCGGTGCCGAAGATCGCCCGGTTCCGGGCGAACCACAGTGCGGCCTCGTCCGAGACCCACTGTGAGGCGACCTTGACGGCCTCGTCCCAGTCCTCGGGATGCCCGAGGTCGCCCAGGCTGATGTCGTGCGCCGGAGCGTTGATCGGGAAGCCGGCCGCGGCGAAGACCCCGGCCGCGCCCATCTGGGCCATCCGCAGGCAGGCCGGCTTGAAGTCCGCGGCGTCGCGTTCCGGGTCGTCGGTGATGACGCACGACCGCATCATCGTGTAGTCGAGGCTGTCCGGGTCTCGCCCGGCCTCGGTGGCGGCGTCGCGCACGATCCCCATGTCGCGCTCCCAGGCGACGCCGGGGATGATCACCCCGTCGGCGAGCCGCCCGGCGAGAGCGAGGTTGCGCGGCCCGGAGGCCGCGATGAGGACCGGCACCCGGATCGGGTTGTGCAGCCGCCAGGGGTGCACATCGTGGGGGACCACGCCGCCGGCCAGCAGGGTACGGATGGTCTGGACGTTCTCCGCCAGTTCCCCCGTCCGCGCCGACGGCGCGCCGATGTGGGTGACCGCGCTGTCCCCGGCGCCGATCCCGAGCACGAACCGGCCCGGCGCGAGCTCCTCGATGCTGCGGGCCGCGCCGGCAGTGACCGTCGGGTGCCGGGTCACCGGGTTGGTGACCGAGACCCCGAGACCGATCCGCTCCGTGGACAGCGCCACCGCCGACAAGGTCGCCCAGACGTCGCGCCACAGCAGCTGCGAGTCCGGGAAGACCACCCGGTCGAGCCCGATGTCCTCCAGCCGCCGCGCGAACGCGATCAGTTCGCGGATCGGGCGGCACGGGGGCACCCGGATGCTGATCTCCATTTTCGCCCTTCCCAGCCGGGGCGCATGCCGCCAGCTGGATTGCCGCGCGGCCGTGAGCCCGAGCACGCGGTCCGCCCAAGCCGCTGGAACAATCACAGCGGCGGGCGAAGTCCGGAATGACTGATTTATAGGATTTTGCCAGAGTGTCCGGTGCCCGTGAGGCCGGGCCAGGGGGGCCCGGCCTCGACGGTGTAGCCGGTCAGGAGCCCGCGGGCCCGGACGGCAGGTCGATCTTGTAGAGCTTGGCCGCGTTGTCCTGCACGATCTTGCGGACGTTCGCCGGGCTGACGCCGGCCAGGGCCTTGGCCGAGCGCTCGACCGGCGACGGGTACAGGCAGGTGGGGTGCGGGAAGTCCGTCTCCCACATGATGTTGTCGGCGCCCAGGTAGTCCAGCAGCAGGTTCGGGCCGGCGTGCTCGAACCAGAAGGTCCCGTAGATGCCGCGGCGGAACATCTCCAGGGCGTTCGGCCGGGTCACGGGCGGGTAGTCCGGGAACGCCTCGCGGTACTCGTAGTCCACGCGCTCGAGGACGTAGGGGATCCAGCCGATGCCGCTCTCGACGGAGACCCACTTGAGGTCCGGGTACTTCAGGATGATGTCGCTGACGCACAGGTTGGAGATGAACTTGGAGTTGTTCAGCTCCATCTGCACGGAGTTGACCGGCTTGATGGCGCGCTTCTCGAGCGAGGGCCACGCGGTCTGGTAGTGGTCGGCACCGACGCTGGCCGTGGAGCCGACGTGGATGTTGATGCTCAGGCCGAGGTCCTGGAGGACCTCGTAGAGCGGCTCCCACTCGGGCTGGCCGAGATCGGGCAGGCCACCGAGGTGGGGGTTGCCGGCCATGGTGATGCCGCGCAGGCCCATGCTGGCGGCGCGCTGGGCCTCCTTGATCGAGGCCGGGATGTCCCAGAACGGGAGGACGGCCATCGGGAGGAGGCGGTTGTTGCCCTCTGCCTGCCATTCGGCGATGGCGTCGTTGTAGATCGAGACGATCGCCGCGCCGACCTCGGTCTCGACCTCCCGGATGATCGCGTACATCGCGAAGCCCATGGTGTTGGGGTAGACGATCTGGGCCCAGATGCCTATCTCGTCCATCAGCGCGAGGCGGGCCTTGGCGTCGTAGGAGGCCTGGTGGATCTCGGCCCAGCTCATGCCCTGGCTGATGTCCTTGTCGAACAGCGGGACCTTCGCGCCGGCCTTGTCGACGAAACTGCCGCCGCCGGCCGAGAACAGGTCGTGGTCACCCAGCCACCAGCGGGGTTGGCCCTCGGCGTTCGGGCGGACCTGCGGGACGATGTCGCGCAGCGACGCGGGGGCGCGCGAGGTCCACAGGTCGTGCGGCTCGGAGTAGTGCGAGTCCGCGTCGATGAGGTAAAGGCCCTCAAGGACGCCCAGGTCCGGCTTTGCCATGATCAGCTCCCTGTTCCCATGCTGATGGTCTTCAACTGTGTGTAGGTGTTGAGGGCCTCGATCCCCTTGACCCGGCCCAGACCGCTGTTCCGGTAGCCGCCAAAGGGCGTTTCGGAGTTGACCACCCCCCCGTTGACGGAGACCTGGCCGGCCTGGATCCGGCTGGCGACCCGCAGCGCGCGTCCCAGGTCACGGGTCCAGACGCCGGAGGACAACCCGTACTCGGTGCTGTTGGCCAGCCGGACCGCCTCGTCCTCGTCGTCGAACGCGGTGACGGCGAGGACGGGCCCGAAGACCTCCTCCCGGGCCAGGCGCATGCTCGGCTCGACGTTCGTGTAGACGGTGGGCAGGACGTAGTGGCCCTTCGCCAGGTCCCCGTCGGCGGCGACGGTGCCGCCCACCACGCGCTTGGCGCCTTCCTTCTCGGCGATCTCCCAGTACTCCTGGACCTTCTCGAACTGGGCCGGCGTGATGATGGGGCCGAAGTTCTGGGCCGCCTTCATCTCGGCGACGATGCCGGCGACCCGGGCGACGAGGTCGTCGTGGATCGAGCGCTCGACGAGCAGCCGGGTGTTCGCCGAGCAGACCTGGCCGCTGTTGACGGTGAAGCCCTGGGCGACGGCCCGCGCGGCCGCCTCCAGGTTGGCGTCGGCGAAGACGATGCTGGCCGACTTGCCGCCCAGCTCGAGGGTGACCGGCACGATCCGCTCGGCGGCGACCAGGGCGACCCGCCGGCCGGTCGCGACCGAGCCGGTGAACGCGATCTTGGCGACCTCGGGCCGGCGCAGCAGCGGCTCGCCCACCTCGGGCCCGGTGCCGGACACGACGTTGAGCACCCCGGGCGGCAGGCCGGCCTCGGTGGCGAGCCGACCAAGGGTCAGCGTCGTGGCGCTGGTGAACTCGGACGGCTTGATGACGACGGTGTTCCCCACGGCCAGCGCGGGCGCGCTCTCCCGGCAGGCCTGGTTGAGCGGGGCGTTCCACGGGGTGACGACGGCGGCGACCCCGTAGGGCTCCCGGCGCACGAAGGCGAACGACCCGGCCGCCGGCTCCAGGCTCTGGCCGCGCAGGCCGCGCACGACCGCCGCGTAGTACTCGAAGTACTCGATCGAGTTGCTGATCTCGAACTTGAGATGGCTGGTGAGCTTGCCGGTCTCCGCCGCCTCCAGCTCGACGAACTCGTCGAAGTGCTCGCGCAGCACCGCCGCCACCGCGAGCAGGGCCTGGGAGCGCTGGGCGGAGGAGAGCGCCGCCCACGCGGGCTGCGCGGCCGCGGCCGCCTCGGCGGCCGCCGCCGCGTCGGCCGGCGTCCCCTGGGCGATCTCCGCCACGAGCTCGCCGTCAACCGGGCTGTACGACGCCAGGTACTGGCCGCCCGCGGGCGCGACAGCCCGGCCCGCTATCCACTGCTCGAACCGAGGAACTGCCACCGCGTTCTCCCTTGATCTTCAACTTCAGGAGTTGCTTCTCGTTCGTCGACGGCCGTCCGGCGCCTGGTGGGACCCTGGAGCCGATCCGCTGGCTGATTCCGAAGTGACTCCCTCGCCTGGCCGCTGTCCCGGCGCCGTTCACCCGCCCATGTGGCGAGGCAGCGTGTGACGGGCGTGACGCTCCCCCTCGCTCACGGTGAGGTTCGCCCGCCAGGGGGTGTGATAAGCATCCTCATTTCTGCGCCTGATGCAACCCTTGGGCGGCATGGGAGACCTGCTCCCACTCGCTCCAGGTCTGCAGGCGCTGGGCGTAGATGTGCTTGACCATCTCGACCGGCGGGGTTCCGAACAGGACCCGCAGCGGCGGGTTCTCGGCGTCGACGATCCGCAGCAGCGCCGGGCCGACGGCGGTCGGATCACCGAGCTGCACGCCGCCGCCGCGCGCCGCCATGCCCTGCCGGATGTGGTCGTAGGCGGGGTTCGGCTCGGTGTGTACCGCCGAGGAACCCATCCAGTCGGTGGCGAAGCCGCCGGGCTCCACGAGCGTGACCTTGATGCCGCTGCCCGCGACCTCCTGGGCCAGGGACTCGCTGAGGCCTTCCAGGGCCCACTTCGAGGCGTGGTAGCCGCCCAGCGACGGGAACGCGCCGATACCGCCGATGGTGGAGATCTGCACGATGTGGCCGCGTCCCTGGCCACGCAGGATCGGCAGGACGGCCTGGGTCACCCAGACCGCGCCGAAGAAGTTGGTCTCCAGCTGGTCGCGCAGCTGCCGCTCCGAAAGCTCTTCGACCATGCCGAACAGGCCGTAGCCCGCGTTGTTGACCACGACGTCGAGGCGGCCGAATGCCTGATGGGCCGACGCGACGGCGGCGTCGACGGCCGGCCTGTCGGTGACGTCGAGGGCCAACGGCAGTACCGAGTCCTGGTACTTCGCGACCAGATCGTCCAGCGAGCTCGTGTCGCGGGCGGTCGCGGCGACCTTGTCGCCGCGCTCGAGCGCGGCTTCCGCGAAGGAGCGCCCAAAGCCGCGGGAGGTGCCGGTGATGAACCAGACCTTGCTCACACGCATCCCTTCCAGACCGACGTGCGACGGGAGCCCGCCGGGCGGGCTCCCGTCCAGTTGCTCGACACGGAATTTATATCAGTGCAAAATTGAACTCGTCCAGTGAAGGGTTGTCGGTCCTCCGGCCTCCCGGCCCGTCGGTCCGTCGGCCCCTGTCGGCGGCGGGGCCCCGTGGGCGGCGGGAGGCGGTTGGCGGCTCGCGCGCTGGCCCGGCGGCCAGGGCGCGGCTGTCCCCTTCGGCGGCCATCGCGGGAACGGATGGGGCAGCATGATCGGATGGGATGGCGAACTGGGCCGGACACTCCCTGGACGAATACCTGACCGTGAACGCGGTCTGGATCATCACCTGGGAAACGTGATGCCAGGAACCGCCCGGGGTCACGCGTGGGGTCGCCGCCATTCTGGTGGTGCCGCCCGCCCGGTCCGATGTAAGTGCTGGCGTCGGCCCGGCCGGAGTCGGCGCCCGCCGCCGGTCCCGCGCCGCCGGTCCGGTCGTGATCTGAGGCGAATAGCCTACACCGACCGCTGCTTGAGCACAACAAAATGCTCGCCATAGGATCGTCGTGGGAGGACCTATGAACCTGCGGGAACGTAAGAAGCTGGCGGTCTGGCAGGCGATCCGGACCGCCGCGCTCGAGCTGTTCGACGAGTTCGGATACGAGGCGGTGACCGTCGAGCAGATCGCCGCGGCCGCGAACGTTTCGCGAGGTACCTTCTTCAACTACTTCGCGAGCAAGGAGGCCGCGGTCTTCGACCACAATCCCGAGGAGCGGGACCAGTGGCAAGGCCTCATGAGCTCCCGTCCGGCGGACGAGCCGCTGTGGGACTCGTTGACCGCGATCATTATGGGCTGGGCCGAGAACATGCGGCATCGCATGCCGGTGCAACGGCGGCTCAAGGCGCAGTCGCCCGCCCTCGCCCAGTCCACCCAGCACTTCGGCGAGGTGTTCGTCGCGGACCTGCGCGAGTGGGTGACATCCCGCACCGCCGAGGGCGACGAGCTGAACACGACGCTGGAGCTGAACCTGGCCATTGCGGCGACCCGCACCGCCTATCAGACCTGGCGCGAGGAGGAGTCCTTCGACGACTATCTCCAGCGGATCAAGCTGTGCCTTCACCGGTCCGGCGCCGCCGCCACGAGATAGCCACCGGCGCCGGGCGAGTGCCGCCCGGCGGCGCCGAACGCCGGGCCACCTCACCCTCTGGTCGCGGCCGTCGCCGGTGAGGTCGTCTCGATCGAGCAGCATGTGGACTGGATCGCCGACTACCTGACGTACCCGCGGGAGCGGGCGATAACGGTGACCGTCCCGGACGCCACGGCCGAGGACCGGTGGGTCGAGCACGTCGGCGAGGTGGCGAGCCACACTCTCTACCCGCGGGCCGCGTCCTGGTACATGGGCGCGAACATTCCGGGGAAGCCACGAGTCTTCATCCCCTACGCCGGCGGTGTCGGCGCCTACCGGGAAATCTGCGACAAGGTCGGGGCGGAGGGCTATTCGGGCTTTGTTCATCATTCGGCGCCGGACCGAGCCGAAGGCGGTGCCACCGCCGCCGGAGTCCGCCACGGAGTCGAGGTAACCGGGTAAATCGAAGGCCCGGGTGACCGAGCCGCGGCTCACCTCCGCCGCAGGCTCCACAGCTGCGAGGCGCGCTCGAGAAGCACGGCCGACTCCGGAGTGAGGTCACTCCGGCGGCTCTGGCGGTAGCTGGCAGTGACCTTCCGAGCCAGCGCGGCGTCGTCGCCGACCCCGCGGGCCAGCTCCTCGACCCGCGCGTCGAGGTCGTCGCGGGCCACCTGCTCGAAGGCGAACCCGCTCGCCACGGCGCCGGCGGCGTCGAGTTCCTGGCCGAACAGCGCGACGGCCGCGGCGGTGCTCGGCCCCAGGTTGCGCAGGAGGAGGGAGAGATGGCCGCCGCCCGGGTGGACGCCGGCGGCGGCGAACCCGCGGACCCGGACGTCGTCGGCCACGATCCGCAGGTCGCAGACCAGCGCCAGGTTGATCCCCGCTCCGACGACGAAGCCGCCTACCCCCGCGATGGTCGGGATGGACGCGTTCTGCAGGGCGCAGAACATGTCGTAGATCGATCCGAGGGCGGCATAGTTGCTCTCCTCGAGGGGGTCCTTTCCCACCGACCGCAGGAGGTCGAGGTCCGCCCCGGTGCAGAAGTTCCGGCTTTCGCTGGTGAGAGCCAGGCAGGTGACCGCCGGGTCCGCCTCGGCCTCGCCGAGCGCGGCGGTCAGCTCGGAGACAAACCTGGGCGTGAGCGCGTTCGAACGGGGAGCGCGCAGCCGCACCCAGGAGACCGGGCCGCGGCGCTCCACGGTGAGGTCGTTTGCCATTTAGCGAGCCTTTCTTGGAGCTGAGAGGGATCATTCGGGTCCAGCCGCCGAGATACTGAAAGTACGGTATACTGCTCCACTGGTTGGTGAGGAGGGAGGTGACTGTGGTCATCTCCCTTGGCGTCGGCTCGGTGACCGTGAGCCCACCGGTAACACGCTTCCCGTCGGGCAACACATGGAGGTGCCGCACTGGACCCGGCCCTGACCGGCGAGACCAAGCTCGGGAAGCGCTACGTCAACGAGGCCATCGGGCTCGAGCTGCTGTGCACGAAGGGCGGGAAGGGCGTCCTGGCCGTCGACGGGGCGCCGCTCGCCCTGGGTTCGGCGGCCCCTGGCCGGACCGGCGAGATCGGGGCCGCGCGCCGGGAGTCCGGCTTGCCATCCACTCTGGAAACCCCTCGTACCCCGGCATTTCGGGCTCACAACCCTACGCCTGGGATACCCTGCTTCGCGGTCGAAAGGTTCGACTGGTGAGGAGGCCCGGGCCGGTGATGAAGGCTGGTCGCCCGGTCGGTGGGCGGGGCGCTGTTCGTGCCGACGGCGCCGTGGCGATCGTCTAGGGAGCCTGTTGTGAACGTGACCATGCTGTTGGACATGGCGGCCGACGGGTTTCCCGACCGGTGTGTCGTGGGTCGCCGGGAGCTGGGGCTGACCGCGGCGCGGCTGCGGGAACTGGTGGGGGGCGGCGCCGGGCTGCTCCGGGCCCGGAGCGCGAGCGCGCTGGTCTACCTGGCCGTGAACGGGCCGGCGTTCCCGGTCGCGCTGTTCGCGGCGGCCCGGGCGGGCATACCGCTGGTCCCGGTCAGCTACCGGCTAGGGGACGCGCAGCTCCAGGGGCTGCTCGCGCGGCATCCGGGGGCGCTGGTGGTCACGGACGAGGGCCACGCGGAGGCGGTGGTCCGGGCCGGGCTGGTCGCGATGTCGCCGGCCGAGTGGCTGGAACGGGCGGCCGCGGCCGGTGCCGACGCCGGCGCCGGCGCCGGCGCCGGCGACGAAGGTGACGACGGCGCGGTGGGCGTTCCCGCCGTCATCATCTACACGAGCGGGACGACGGCGGCCCCCAAGGGCGTCCTGCTCCAGCACGACAATCTGGTCTCCTACGTCATCAACTCGACCGAGTTCGCCGGCGCGGGCGAGGACGAGGCCGCGTTGATGAGTGTTCCCCCGTATCACATCGCGGCGGTTTCCAATGTTCTGACCAATCTCTATGCCGGGCGCCGGTTCATCGTCCTGGAGAACTTCACCCCGGCCCAGTGGTTGGCGGAGGTCCGCGCCGAGGAAGTCACGAACGCCATGGTCGTCCCGACGATGCTCGCGCGGATCATGGAGCTGCCGCGCGCGGAGCTGGCGGTCCCGTCCCTGCGCACGCTGGCGTACGGCGGCGCGCGGATGCCGGAGAAGGTCATCGAGCAGGCGCTGGTGACCTGGCCCGACGTGGACTTCGTCAACGCCTACGGCCTGACCGAGACCAGCTCGACCATCACGGTGCTCGGCCCGGAGGACCACCGGGCCGCGCTGGCCAGCGCGGACCCGGCGGTGCGGGCGCGGCTGCGCTCGGTCGGCACGGTCGTGCCCGCGATCGAGCTGGAGATCCGGGACGAGGGCGGTGCCCTCGTGGCGCCGGGGGAGTCCGGGCGGGTCTGGGTGCGGGGCGAGCAGGTGTCGGGCAAGTACGCCGGTGGTGCCTCCTCGGTCGACGAGAGCGGGTTCTTCGACACCCGCGACCGCGGGCATCTCGACTCCGAGGGCTATCTGTTCCTGGAGGGCCGGGTCGACGACACGATCATCCGGGGGGCGGAGAACATCGCCCCGGCCGAGATCGAGGAGGTCCTGCTCTCCCACCCGGCGGTGGCGGACGCGGTCGTGGTGGGTGTCCCGGACGACGAGTGGGGCCAGCGGATCGAGGCGGTCGTCGTCCCGGCCGCCGGCCACAGCGGTCTCAGTGGCGAGCCCGGTATCGACACGGCGGCACTGCGCGAGTATGTCCGGGCCCGGCTGCGCGGCTCCCGGACGCCGGCCCAGGTCACCTGCTGGCCGGAGCTGCCCCGCACCGTCACCGGCAAGATCCTGCGCCGGCAGGTCGTCTCCGATCTCGTCAAAGGCCCGTGACACCGCGTAACTAGAAGGATGGGTTGGGCGCGGCCGGTGGGGGACCAGGGCGCGGTGATCCGGCTGGACGCGGACGACTTCGCCGTCGGCGCGCGATCCGGTGAGCCCGGCTGAGGTCCCGTGTCCACAGACCGCCACCCAGCCCGTTCGAGGTGATCACTTCGCCTGTCTCGCTGAGCGTTGGTCGGGGCCACTTCGGATCCCGCGCACCCGGGGCGGGAGCGCACGGCGCGGTTGCCCGCGAGAAAGATCGTTGTGATCAGTATGCTGGACTCTGCGCACAACCCGATGTGCAGTCAAGAGTTTCCGAGTCCGCTCCGCTACGCTCGTCTAGTGAGTATACCGCAAGGCCCTGACTAGGGCCCTCCCGTGGCCGACGACCGGATCGGCCGCCGAGTCCTACCGTCCGCGGGGGGCGGTGCCCTACTGGCTGGCTCGGCGCGGCGGGTGGGCGATCGCGGCGGGCCGCCATGAGGTCGGAAGTCGCGCGCTTCCGCGCCCACGGCGAGACCGGGAGGTCTCTGGTAGCACGGTGTCACCGTTCCCGCCGATCACCGCGCCGTCGTTCCGCTCACCGTTGGTTCTGACCGAGGAGCCCACATGCCCCAGCCGTTCATCCCGCCGGACGAACGGGACGGGCGCAAGCTCGCTCAGCGGGTCGCCGAGCGGCTGGAAAACGAGATCATCGACCTCGGCTGGCCGGTGGGGCACGGCCTGGGATCCGAGCCGGAGCTCCTGGCCCGCCTCAAGGTCAGCCGGGCCGTCCTGCGCGAGGCCATCCGGATGCTCGAGCACCACGACGTGGCAACGATGCGCCGCGGCCCGAACGGCGGCCTGGTCATCAAGGAGCCCGCGCCGGACGCCGCCGTCCGGGCCAGCGCGCTCAACCTCGCCTTCATGAAGGCCAGCCCGCGGGACGTCTTCGAGGCCCGCTCGGTGCTGGAGCTGCGCTGCGTCGAGCTCGCCTCCCAGCGCATCGACGAGGAACGGATCGCCCAGCTGCGCAAGGTCCTCGCCGACGAGCAGGCGGCGCAGGAGCACGGGGACATCGGATCGCACGATCTCCACACCGCCCTGGCCGAGGCCAGCGGCAATCCGGCATTCGTACACTTCGTCCGGATCCTCACGCAGCTGTCCACCGGCCGCCGAGAGCGGTCGGCGACGGTCGCGGCCGAGGTTCGCGTCGCGCACACTAAGATCGTCGAGGCGGTGATCGCCGGCGACGCGGCGGTGGCCCGCCACCGGATGCGGATCCACCTCGCGGCGATGGGCCGCTGGATGTCGGGCGACGCGGACGAGGACCCGTCGTGGCTGGCGACCGGGTCGGGGGGCACGCCAGCCGCTTCGGCACCGAACGGCGCGTCGCCGAACGGCGCCGTGGCCTGGGAGGGCTGCTGATGCCCACCGCGTCCGGGCCGCGGGGAGCGGCCGTCGTGACCGGGGCCGGCGGGATGATGGGCGGCGCGATCGCCCGCCTGCTGGTCGACCGCTACAACCTGGTCCTCAACGACCGGCGCGACAGCCTGGGCCCGCTGGTCGAGGAGCTGTCCGGCCCGGGCGTCGAGCTCGCGCCGGTCGTGGCCGACGTCGGCCGGCCCGAGGGCGCGGCGGCGGCCGTCGACGCGGCGCTGGAGCGCTGGGGCCGCGTCGATGTGCTGGTGAACGTGGCCGGCGGCATCAAGGGCCCGATCGACAACCCGGTCTGGTCCATCACCGACGACCAGTGGTCCCGGGTGCTGCAGGTCAACCTCAGCTCGGCGTTCTACTGCATCCGCCGGGCCGCCGGGCCGATGATGGAGCAGCGGTCCGGGAAGATCGTCAGCATCGCGTCGACGAGCTGGGCCGGTTCGCCGGCGCACGCCCACTACGCGGCGGCCAAGGCCGGGCTGGTCGCGCTGACCCGGTCGGTAGCCGAGCAGCTCGGGCCGTACAACGTCAACGTGAACGCGGTAGCGCCCGGCGGGACGCTCACCCTGGCCGCCGGTATCGCCGGCTTCCCGGCGGTGGACGACTGGCGGGACCGCAACCCGCTGGGCCGGCCCAACGCGCCCGAGGACATCGCCCACACCGTCGCGTTCCTGCTCAGCGAGCAGGCCCGCAACATCTCCGGCCAGCTGGTGACGGTCGCCGGCGGGGTGAACCCGTCGCTGTGACCGCCACCCCGACACCCGCCACCCCGACGCCCGCCACCCCGACGCCCGCCACCCCGACGCCCGCCACCCCGAGCCGCGACGGCCACCGGACGGTCAGCCTGGGGATCACGCTCGGGGGGCTCAACCCGAAGTCGTGGCGTGAGGTGGCGCTGGCCGCCGACGAGACCGGGATCGAGTCCGTCTTCGTCTCCGATCACCTGGTCGCCCCGGTCCAGGCGCGGGGGAGCCTCGGCACCGCCGAGAAGGACGCCCGGATGCAGCCGGACACACCGCTGCTGGACTCGCTCGGGTACCTGTCCTATCTGGCCGGGATCACCGAGCGCGTCCGGCTCGGGACCTACGTCTACCTGCTCGGCCTGCGCCATCCGTTCGCGGCCGCGCGCGCCGTCGCCACCCTGGACGTCGTCTCCGGGGGCCGCGCCCTGTTCGGCGTCGGTGCCGGCTGGCTGACCAGCGAGTTCGAGGCTGCGCAGGTCCCAAGCGAGGACCGCGGCCGCCGTCTCGACGAATCGATCGGCCTCTGCCGGCGGCTGTGGTCCGAGGAGCGGATCGCCCACCGCGGCGAGTTCTACTCGTTCGGCCCGGTCGGCTTCAGGCCTAAGCCGGCCCGGCTTGGCGGGGTGCCGCTGCTGGTCGGCGGGGAGTCAGCGCCGGCGCTGCGCCGGGCGGCCCGCCTCGGCGACGGCTGGATCGGGATGCGCCACACCCAGGCGTCGGCCGCCGCCAAGGTCACGACCCTGCGCCGCCTGCGGGCGGAGGCCGGCCGCGGGCCCGACGGCTTCACCATCACGGTGGGCGGTGACGTCCGCGACCGGTCGGACCTGGACGCCTGGGCCGCCGCCGGGGTGGACCGGGTGGTCGTCCAGCCGTGGGCGGGCTCCCGCACGGCCGCCGCGGACCTGCGGGACTTCGCCGACGCCGTGCTCCGATAGGCCCGGGCGGCGCCGGAACCGACAGATCCGGGCTACCCGCGCGGCGAAGGGGACGCGGCGACCGCCGGGTCCGGCGTCGGTGACGCCTCCTCGACTGCCTTGAAAAGTGTCCTGTATCGCCGGTGTGCGCTAGGGTTCGAGCACCCTATTATCGGCTCGTTTCGGGATTGTCGATTTCTCCCGCAGGAGGGAGGCCGCCGATCATGTCCTCGTCGGTCCCCCCGGGCTGGCCTCCCGCCGTACGGAGCGATCGCTGTCTGTCCTAGGCGGATTGGTGAATCGATGACTACAGCCCCAGCGCCCTCCCTTGCTTCCTCGACGGTCGACGAGGCGGTGCGGCTCGCCAACGCCGACGGCGAGCTGCGCCTGAACAGCCGGGCCTGGACTGGCACGGTGACGCTCCTCGTCGACGGGGTGACGTACCGGATCGCGGTGGACCGCGGCCAGTTCAGCCTCGTGCCGGCGACCGACGCGACCGACGCGACCGACGCGACCGGCGGGGGCGGCGGAGGCGACATCACGGTGAGCGGGACGCCCGAGGCGTGGGGCAAGGTGCTCGCGGCGGTGCCGCCGCCCGGGTACGCCGATGTCTTCGGGGCCTGCTCCGGCGGGATGGCGGTCGAGCCCGCGCCGCGCGACGCGGAGCGCCACCTGGCGGTGCGGCGCCTCGTCGACCTGCTGCGCCACGCGGCCAACGGCCTCGACCCCACCCCGCGGGTGCTCGCCGCCTCGCGCCCGCACGGGACGCACGACGCCGCCGTGGGCCGCTACGTGCACCTGGACCTCGACGGGGTGAGCTACCGGGTCTACTACGAGGAGGCCGGGACCGGTATCCCCCTGCTGTGCCAGCACACCGCGGGTTCGGACGGCCGGCAGTGGCGGCATGTCCTCGAGGACGAGCGGATCACCAGCCGGTTCCGGGTGATCAGCTACGACCTGCCGTACCACGGCAAGTCGGTCCCGCCGAGCGGCGTCGCCTGGTGGGCGCGGCCGTACGCGCTGACCCGCGAGTTCCTGATGAGCGTGCCGGTCACGCTGGCGGCGGTGCTCGGCCTGGACCGCCCGGCGTTCGTCGGGGCGTCGGTGGGTGGCATGCTTGCCCTTGACCTGGCCCGGTTCCACCCCGAGTCCTTCCGGGCCGTGATCGCCTGCGAGGGCGCGCTCTACATCGGCATCGGCGCCAGCGACGACGACGCCCACGAAGTGCGCGACCTCGGCGACGGCGCGGCGTTCCACGCGGCCTCGATGATGCAGTCCATGAGCGTCACCGCGCCCGAGGCCTACCGGCAGGAGACGCGCTTTCACTACGCCCAGGGCGCGCCCGGCATCTTTCCCGGCGACATCTACTACTACAGCATCGACCACGACCTGCGCGGCCAGGCTCACCTGCTCAGCCACCCGGACTGCCAGCTGTACATGCTGACCGGCGAGTACGACGCTTTTACCGTGCCGGCGTCGATCGAGACGGCCAAGGAGATCCCCGGCGTCCACTTCGAGGTGATGGCCGGCCTGGGCCATTTTCCGATGTCCGAGGACCCTGACCGGTTCGCGGAGTACCTGCTTCCGCTGCTCGACCGCATCGCCGGCGCGTAGCGGGTCCGGAGAGTCCCTGCGCGGCGTCGTCGCCTTCGACTGATCGCACGACCGCCCAGCACACGACCGGCATGGAGGGTGAGGTTTCCGATGACTCGCTTTGACAACAAGGTCGTCCTGATCACGGGCGGTGCCCGGGGGCAGGGCCGGTCCCACGCGCTCGCCTTCGCCGAGCGCGGCGCCGACGTCGTGCTGCTGGACGCGTGCCGGGACGAGCCGGTGCTGTCGTACCCGCTGGCGACGGCCGAGGATCTCGAGGCGACGCGGAAGGAGATCGAGGCCCTCGGCCGGCGCTGCCTGGCGATCAAGGGGGACGTCCGGGACTTCGAGGCGGTGGACGGCGCAGTGGCCCGGGCCACCGCCGAGCTGGGCGGGCTCGATGTCGTCGTGGCCAACGCCGGTGTCGCCAGCTACAGTCCGGTCGCCGAGATGCGGCCCGAGGCCTGGCGCACCATCGTGGACATCAACCTGACCGGCGTGTTCCACGCGATCCGGGCGGCGGCTCCGGTGCTCGCCGGTCGGGGGCACGGGCGGATCATCGCCACCGCCTCCACGATGGGCCGGATGGGCGCCCCCAACGCCGCCCACTACGCCGCCTCGAAGTGGGGGATCATCGGGCTGATCAAGTCCACCGCGCTGGAGCTGGCCTCGACCGGCGTGACCGCGAACGCGGTCGCGCCGACCGCGGTGAACACGCCGCTGATCCAGAACGACGAGATCTACCGCCGTTTCCGCCCCGACCTGGAGAACCCGACCTGGGAGGACGCCGAGCCCCGGTTCACCGCGCTGATCCCGATGGGCGTCCCGCACATCGAGTGCGCGGACGTGTCGGCGGCCGTCGTCTTCCTGGCGTCGGACGAGGCGCGCTACATCACCGGCGCGGTGCTCGACGTGTCCGGCGGCAAGGCCGGCTCCTGGACCGCGTGAGCCGGAGCCGGTCAGCCCCTAACCGTGGAGTACCGCGGAGATCTCCCGCGCCTTGCCGCCGAACACCGGCTCGTAGTTGCCGTTGTACGGCGATCAGGGCGCTGGCCACAGCAAACCCCATCACGGGCCGTGCGACCCTGATAAACGCTTCTCTGCTGGACGCACCATGTCTGATGCGTCACATTCGGCCGGCCGCGGCGGGCGTCTCCCCGTTCGCATTTCCTAACCCAAAGCAACAACGATCTGCCCGGGCCCGCGGACAGGTGCTGCCGGCAAACAGACGGCTGTCGGCGGAAACTGCCCAACCGGCGTGCCCGGGGTTACGGCGCAATCGATTGATCTCGGTTATCTGACCCCGTCAGCGGGCGCGGCGGCGGCAATTCTGCTGCCGGTCCGGGCCGGGATAGACGCGCGTATCGGCCTGGCGAATGCCCAAGGCGGTGTCAACGGCCGGACCATCTCCTTTAAATGGGAGAACGACGATTCCACGGACGAGGGCGCGGCGGCGAGCGCCCGGCGTCTCATCCGGACCGACCAGGTCTTCGGGCTCCTGGGGGGCTCGGCCAACCTCGGCGGCGCGGCCGACTTCCTGGCCAGCCAGAACGTCCCGGTGGTCGGCCAGGCCACGGACGGCTCGTGGCGGCTCCACCCGAACATGGTCACCGTCTCGAACCAGGTGGAGGGACAGCCCGTCTCCACCTTCGGCGATCTCGTGAACAGTCACGGCGGTCATCGCGCCGCCGTGCTCTCGGTCGCCCTGATCGGTGCCAGCAACGTCATCAGCGACGTGCTGCGAGCGGGGCTCACGGACGGCGGGGTCCCGGTCGCCGAGCAGGTCAAGATCCCGCTCTCGGGTGCTCGGTACTCGGAGACCGCGGCCCGGCTGAAGTCCGAGGACGTCGACACGCTCGTGTCCGCCGTGGACCCGGGGGCGCTGGCCGGCGTGGTGTCGGCGCTGGTCCTCACGCGGCTCCATGCCCTGCGCGGCTACGACGCCGGCCAGCTCCTGCCGCGACCTCTCGACCTCGCGACGGCCAGCGCGTCGATCGAGCCCCGCTACTTCGTCACGCGCGTCTCGGCCGACGGGACCAGCTTTGTACCGGACCAGTCGCTCACCCGCCGCGGTCAGTCGTTCGCGAGTTGACCGCGGGCACCGGACCGGAGGCCGCTGGAACAGCGGATTCCCCGCGAAGCGGGCGTCCGCCCACCTGGGTGGCGTGGGGGTGGGCGGAGATCGCGATCAAGGGCGGAAAAGCCGGCCGGTGAGTTAAAGTAGCCGCCATGTCGACCGCTGCCGAGTACGGAGCCGCGCTCGGGACCTCCTCCGGCGAGGCGGCCGGCTTCCCCGAGAAGCGCAAGCGCGCGGAAAAGGTCGCCCGCCAGCTGGAACAGGAGATCATCGACCGCGGCTGGCCGGTCGGCGAGGTGCTCGGCTCGGAGACGGATCTCATCAACCGCCTCGGCGTCAGCCGTGGGGTGCTGCGCGAGTCCATCCGCCTGCTCGAGCACCACGACGTGGCGACCATGCGGCAGGGCCCCGGTGGCGGCCTGGTGGTCCGCGCGCCGAACCCGGCCGCCGTCGCCTACGGCGCCGCACTTGCCCTGCGTTACCTGGGAGCCACGACACGTGATCTCTTCGAGGCGCGGTCGGCGCTCGAGCTGAAGTGTGTCGAGCTGGCCGCCAACCGTATCGACGAGGAGGGCGTGGCCGAGCTGCGCGCGATCTGCGCCGCCGAGCGGCGACTGGAGACCGGTGAGGGCGGCCTCGGCGGCACCCACAGCCTGCACCGGGCGATCGTGCGGGCCAGCGGGAACCCCGCCTTCATCGTGTTCCTCGACGTCCTGACCAGCCTCACCACGCAGGCCATCGTCGCTGGCAGCGCCAGTCCCGAGATCGCGGCGCAGGTCCGCGCGGCGCATGACAAGATCGCCGAGGCGGTCATCGCGCGGGACGGGGCGCTGGCCCGGCACCGGATGCAGACCCATCTCGAGGCGATGAACGCGTGGCTGGAGTCCCAGAACCGCTAGGACCGCCGTCTGTGCCGGGCAACCGGTCCGGATGAAAATCCTGAAACGTACGCGGGTTTCGAGGATGAGGGCTCCGAGGATCCGATCACGTATGAGGATATGCATCCGGGGTGTTTCGACCAGGCGGCTCGGTTGAAGGTGCTGGATGAGAACAACACGGAGGCGTCGCTCTGTTTCCCGACGGTGCCGAGGTTCTGTGGTCAGTTGTTCCTGGAGGGGACGGACAAGGATCTGGCATTGGCGAGTGTGCGGGCGTACAACGACTGTTGCGGGCGCGGGATGTGATCGGGATGGGTCAGATCATGTTCGAGACGATTTCCCGCACACGGACGGGTGGACCGGACGGGTTGGCGGCTGGGCGGGCGGCCGGGCGGGACTGCTCAGCGGCCCGCCCAGCGCGGCGCTCGCTTTTCCAGGAAAGCGCGCGGGCCTTCCCGGTAGTCCTCCGTCCGGCCTAACGCGGCGTACTCGGCGCGGGTGCGTCGCATTGCTTCCTCGTCGGTGGTGCCGGCGGTGTCCCGGGCCAGCCGGAGGGTGGCCCGGACGGCCAGCGGCGCGTTTTCCGCGATCAGATTGGAATACTCAACCGCGCGATTTCGGGCCTGCCCGCAGGGCACGACCTCATTGAGGAGGCCGAGCTCGGCGGCCCGGGCCGCCGTCACCGGCTCGCCGCTCAGCAGCATCCACGTGGCCGCCCGGGACGGGATCAGCCGGCCGAGCCGGTAGGCGCCGCCCGCGGCGGGCAGCATCGAGCGCTTCACCTCGGGCAGCGCGAAGCGGGCACAGGTGCACGCCACCGCCAGGTCGCAGGCGAGGACCAGCTCCAGGCCACCGCCGAAGGCGACTCCCTCGACCGCGGCGATCACCGGTTTCTCCCGGGCACGATGGGTGAAGCTGGCGAAGCCGCGCTCGTCGGTGACCTGCTCGCCGGCCACCCGGGCGCGCAGGTCGGCGCCGGCGCAGAAGCAGTCGTCGGTGCCGGTCAGCACCCCGACCCACAGCTCGGGATCGTCCTCGAGCCGGTCCACCGCCGCCGCGATCGCCCGGGCGTGCTCGCCGTCGATCGCGTTGCGCCGTTCGGGCCGGTCAATGGAGATCACGAGAACGCGGCCCGCCGCCTCGGCGTGGACGGTCAACTTTCCTCCTCGTCGCGACAGTGGTCACGAGAAGCGACAGTGGTCACGAGAAGCGACAGTGGTCACGAGAAGCGACAGTGGTCACGAGAAGCGACAGTGGTCACGAGAAGCGACAGTGGTCACGAGAAGCGACAGTGGTCACGAGAAGCGACAGTGGTCA